>Ga0302266_10000007_pt1 | contig 206949 bp, 171 predicted proteins | sample III_Bog_E1_2_FD_194559 | JGI IMG/M metagenome (GOLD analysis project Ga0302266, IMG submission 194559) | Peat permafrost microbial communities from Stordalen Mire near Abisko, Sweden - III_Bog_E1_2 | ecosystem: Environmental > Terrestrial > Soil > Wetlands > Peat | place: Sweden: Abisko...
GCTCCGGTCGGGCTACGCCCTCCCTCCGCTGGGGATGGACAAAGAACAAACAAAAACATAACCTCAACCATGTCCCAGGACTAACTCATGAACTGGACCAGAAAAGTGAACCCGGTCACTCCGAAACAACTTTCAACAAGGAAGCTGGCAATGGCGGCAACTTGCTTAATGGCGACTTGCTTTATCTGACACTGCGTTTGGAGGATGGAGAAAATTTGTTGTTCCTTATGGATACCGGAAGCGATTCCACCACCTTGGACAAATCCTTGGAAGCAAAGTTGGGGAAGCGTCTCGGAACGACCACGCTGAACTGGGATTACTCGGCTGGAAAACGAACCTCAGGCGTATATGAAACGCCCAAACTTTATCTGGGCGGCACCCGGTTGCTGTTAGATGACCAGATTACGACAGACGATTTGAGCCGGATTCTCTCCGGTCAATCATCCATCAAGGGCGTCTTGGGCATGGATTGCCTGCGGCACTACTGCATTCAGTTGGATTTCGCCGCCAGAAAAATGCGCTTTCTTGATCCAGATCATTTGCAAACAGCCAGATTGGGCAAAGCATTCCCGATTGCCAATTTTTCTGGCGAAATCTCAACTTGCACGAACTTTTTCGGATTAATGAATACGCGGTTTTCCGTTGATACTGGTTGCACGCTTGATGGCGCTTTGAAACTGAAACTGTTCCAGCAGGAATTGAGGAAACAAACCGCCGTGGCGACCAATGTAACGACAACCGCCGGAGTGTCACTGGTGCGCGTAGCCTTTTTTGAAAAAGTCATGTTTGATGGCAATGTCTACCGCCATGTCATAATAAGTGAATGCCCGGATGAAAATATGATCGGGCTGCGATTTCTAGCGCGGTATTTGGTCACGTTCAACTTTCCAAAACAAACAATGTATCTCCTTTCCCGTTGAAGCCCCGCTGAACGGTTTGTATCGTCCGGGCGATGCCGCCGCCGAAAAATCGCAAGACTCCAAAACGCGCTTGAGGCACGTTTTCACCCGCGCAATTTGCGCACGTCCACCGCGTCCATGCCGGCGGAGCGGATGGCCTGCAAACCCAAATCCGTATCTTCGTAAGCGCGACAAAATTTCGGTTCCACACCGATGCGCCGCGCCGCTTCCAGAAAAATGTCCGGCGCAGGCTTTTGGTTTTTCACCATCTCGCTCGTCACGACGGCGGCAAACAGATGCCGGATTTTCAGATGTTCCAGCACGTCAATGACGATCGGCTGTGTGCCGCCGGACGCGACCGCCATCGGAATTTTTCCGAAATTTGCTTTCGCGATTTCCACGACGGCCTGGATCGGCTCGACCTGCGCCATGAGCGGCAGGTAGGCGTTTTCCTTTTCGTGCGCCACGGCGATATGGTCGAGCGGACGGCCTTGTTCCTCCGACAGCATTTTCAAGATGTCGCGCGACGGCACGCCGCCGAGCGAATAAAAACGGTCTTCGGGGAAATGCAGGTTGTGGCGCTGCGTGATCATCTGCCACGCGTGCCAGTGCAGCGGCATCGTGTCGGCCAAAGTGCCGTCGCAGTCAAAAATCAGTCCTTTGATGTGTGTGGGCAAGCTCATGTTTGTAATGCGGCCAGTTTTTCTTCCATGTCGTGCGTCATCAACGGGTCAATCAGTTCGTCCAGATTGCCTTCGATGAACACGGACAAATTATAAAGCGTCACTTCGATGCGATGATCCGTGACGCGGTTCTGCGGAAAATTGTAGGTGCGGATTTTTTCGCTGCGGTCGCCGGTGCCGATCTGGTCTTTGCGATGCGCGGCGTATTTCGCGTTTTCCTCGGCGATTTTCGCTTCGAGCAGACGCGAGCGCAAAACCGTCATTGCCGTGATGCGATTTTTTTGCTGCGAGCGCTCGTCGGCGCAACGCACAATCAACCCCGTTGGCTTGTGAATAATTTGCACGGCGGAATCGGTCGTGTTCACGCCCTGACCGCCTTTGCCGGACGCGCGGCAGCAATTGATTTCAATTTCGTCAGGCTTGATTTCGATGTCCACTTCCTGCGCCTCGGGCAAAACGGCGACGGTGCAAGTGCTGGTGTGAATGCGGCCTTGCGCCTCGGTCGCCGGCACGCGCTGGACGCGGTGAACGCCGCTTTCGTATTTCATCCGCTTGAAAACATCCATGCCGTTGATCTGAAAAATAATTTCCTTGAAGCCGCCCAGATCGGACACGCTGGAATCGAGCGTCTGCGTTTTCCAACCGCGCGCCTCGGCGTAACGGCAATACATACGATACAGATCGGCGGCAAACAAAGCGGATTCTGAGCCGCCCGCACCAGCGCGAATTTCCACAATCGTGTTGCGCGAATCTGTCGGGTCAGGCGGCACGAGGCCGAACTGGATTTGCTGCGCCAATTTTTTCTCATCCGCTTCGAGCCGCGTGATTTCGTCCTTCGCCATTAATGCCAATTCTGAATCGGACAATTCGGTTTTGAGCAGCGCGCGGTTTTCTTCCAGGTCGGCGACGGCTTTCAAATACGCCGCGCCCGCCGCGACGAGGTCTTTGAGACGGGCGTATTCGCGCGACAATTCCTGCGCGGCTTGCGGATTATCGAAAACCTTGGAATCGCTCAACAAGGATTCGAGCTCGGCAAAGCGCTTGCGGAATTTTTCAATGTGCGGGCGCAAGTCCATTATTATTTTAACCACGGATGGACACGGATACCGAAAAGGCGGTCGAGCTTTACAAATTTAATCCGTGTTTATCTGTGTTAATCCGTGGCTGGAAAAAACAAGCCGCCCGCAACTCCGGAGAATTCCGGCGCTGCGGGCGGCGTTGGTGGCAAAGCTAAACTTTTTTCTTTTTCTTCGTCGCGTGCTCGGCCTGTGCGGCGAGCGTCTTGGCGGCGCGCTGCTGGAATTTGTCCACGCGGCCGGCGGTGTCCACGAACTTCTGCTGGCCGGTGTAAAACGGGTGGCAGGAGTTGCAGATGCCGATGATGATGGTCTGCTTGGTGGAACGGGTCTTGATGACGTTGCCGCAGGCGCAACGGATCTCGGCGTCCACATATTTCGGATGAATGTCCGTTTTCATAAAAAGGGCTCACAACCTAGCAGGAAACGGCCGCATGACAAGAGGGAATTTTTGGGTGGGCGCCAAAATCACGCCGGCTTCTTTTAGGTTGCCTCGAACGCGGGGCGGTTTAACTTGTCCACCATCACATGAAAACCTTATTCGTGTTCAGTCTGGCGGTGCTGGCGTTTTTACACGCGTCGGCGCAGGTCAGCGTGGATTTGTCCCTCGATCAGGATGAGTTTTTGCCGTGCGAATCCGTGCCGCTTGCGGTCAAGATCACGAATCGTTCCGGCCAGCAGTTGCACCTCGGCGCGGATGCGGACTGGCTGACCTTCAACGTGGAATCGTCGGACGGTTTTGTGGTCATCAAGAATGCCGAGGTGCCGGTGCTGGGCGAGTTTGACCTGGAAAACATGCAACTCGCCATCAAGCGCGTGGATTTGCAGCCGTATTTTTCCATGACCAAGCCGGGACGCTATCGCGTGATCGCGACGCTGCGCATCAAGGACTGGAGCGCACAACTGGCCAGCCCGCCGCAGCCGTTCGATGTGATCACGGGCGCGAAATTGTGGCAGCAGGATTTTGGCGTGCCGGGGGACACAAACGGCGCGCCGATGGTGCGCAAATACACTTTGGAAGAGGCGAACTATTTGAAAGACCAACTGCGCCTGTATGTGCAGGTCAGCGACGCGGCGGAGGCGACGGTCTATAAAGTGTCGGCGCTGGGGCCGATGGTTTCGTTCGCGCATCCCGAGGCGCAGGTGGACCGGCAGAGCCGTTTGAACGTGCTGTGGCAGACGGGCGCGCAGTCGTTTAGCGATGCGATTGTGAATCCCGACGGCACCGTGGCGTCGCTGGATTATTACGACAATTTTTTCTCGCGCCCGCACCTCGCTGTGAATGATGACGGCGACGTGGTGGTGAAAGGCGGCACGCGCCGGCCCAAGCCGATGGAGTTGCCGGTGGTGAAATCGCCGATTGAACTGCCAGCTCTGACCAAGCCGGTGCCGGATACGAAATAAAACTTGGCGGGAAAAGACTGGCTATCAGAACTGACTTATTACTGTAAAATAAATCAGTTCATAACCGCGTTTGTGAAAACGCGGACAACTTTTTCAACGCTTAAACCAATTTCTTCAACCGCGCATCCTCGCCGAGCTTTTTGACCAGCTCCTTGATTTTTTGCGCCTGCGATTTGTGCGCGAGCAACACCGCGTCGTCCGTCTGCACCAAAATTGAATCGCGCAAGCCGACCACGGCGATCGGCGTGCGGTTTTTTGTCCGCGCGTCATAAATTATATTTCGCGCCGCGTCCACATGGATGAAATCCGCCATGGCGGCGTTGCCCTCGGCATCTTGCTTGACGTGCCGCGCCAGCGCCGGCCACGCGCCGAGATCGTCCCATTCAAACGCGCCGTCGGCCACGATGACATTTTGCGCGTGCTCCATCAGCGCGTAATCAATCGAGACTTTTTTGATCGCCGGATATTCCTTCGCCAGCACTTTCGCGAGCTTCGCGGGATGGTTCGCGACCTTGAACCAGCGCTGGCACGCGGCAAACATTTCCGGCTGATGCTTCTCCAATCCGTTCGTGACCGTGATGAAACTCCAGACGAACATCCCCGCGTTCCAGCGATATTGCCCGCTGTTGACGTAATCCAGCGCGGTTTCGTAATTCGGCTTCTCGACAAATTTTTCCGCCTTGAAAAAAACCGTCTTGGTTTTTTTCGCGCCCGGCGGCGTCGGCAATTCTGTTCCCGTTTGGATGTAACCGTAACCCGTCGCTGGCTCGGTCGGCTTGATGCCGATGGTCACAATCGCCTGTCCCTGCGTGGCCACGTCAAACGCGTCGGACAAAACCTGCTGAAATTTTTTCGCGTCGGGAATGACATGATCCGCTGGTAAAACCGCCATCACGCCCGTCGTTGAACGTGCGCCGACCAGCGCCGCGCCGAGCGTGACGGCGGCGCAAGTGTCGCGGCCAACCGGTTCGGCGACCAGATTTCCCTTCGGAATTTTCGGCAACTGCTTTCGCACTTCGGCCAATTGCGCCTCGTTGGTGATGACGAAAATATTTTTTGCGGGAACAATCGGCAGCACACGCTCGACGGCTTCCTGCAAAAATGATTTTTTGCCGAGCAGCGCGAGCAATTGCTTGGGCATTATCTTGCGGCTCAACGGCCAGAACCGCTCGCCGCGCCCGCCGGCCATGATGATGACATAACGGTTTTTGATATCAGTCTTGGTTTTTGTGCTCATAAATTGTCAACCACGGATGGACACTGATAAACACGGATTAAAATCTCAAACCTGAATTAAAAGTTCTTTTTTGATCCGTGTCCATCCGTGTTTATCCGTGGTTAAATTGTTTTCACCGCGTCGCCGAGCGATTTCACAAACGCACTAACTTTGGCGACGAGTTCCGGTGATTTTCCATTTTCGGCAATCTGGTTCACAATCGCGCTGCCGACCACGCACCCGTTCGCCGCTGATGCGACAAGCTTCGCCTGTTCAGGATTGGAGATGCCGAAGCCGACGGCAATCGGCAAGTCCGTGTGCACGCGGATTTTGGCAACTTGCGACGCGAGATTGGTCGCGACGCTCGTCTGCATTCCGGTCACGCCTTCGCGCGAGATGTAATAAATGAATCCGCTGCCGCGCTTGACGATTTTTTCCATGCGCGCTTCCGGCGTCGTCGGCGCGACGAGATAAATGTGGCAGAGGCCGGATTTTTTCATCAGCGCTTCGTAATTGTCCGATTCTTCCGGCGGCAAATCCAAAACGAGCAAACCATCCACGCCCGCGCGCGCGGCGTCGGCGATAAATCTTTCCAAGCCGACTTTGTGAATCAGGTTGAAATAAATGTAGAGAACAATAGGAATTTGAGATTCCGTGCGAATGGCGACGATCGTTTCCAAAAGTTTCGGCGGCGTGGTGCCGGATTCCAAGCCGCGCTGCGCGGCGAGTTGGTTCACCAGACCGTCGGCGAGCGGATCGCTGAACGGCACGCCGAGTTCTAGGATGTCCACGCCTGATTTATCGAACGCGAGCGCGAGTTCGCGTGTGGCTTCAAGATTCGGATCACCCGCGCCGATATAGACGACGAAAGCTTTTTTGCCGGCGCATTTTAGCGCGGCGAATTTTTCTACGATGCGATTCATGCTCGCGGGCAGTTTCCGGTTTGAGGATTCAAGTTTCAAGGAGATTTGACCGCGCCGGACTTTTTTCGCACAATCACGGCATGGCAAGCAGCTTTGGACAATTGTTTCGCATCACGACGTGGGGCGAATCGCACGGCGGCGGCGTGGGCGTGGTCGTGGACGGCTGCCCGCCGCGACTCAAACTCTCCGAAGCGGACATCCAGCCGGATTTGGATCGTCGCCGACCGGGGCAATCTAAAATCGTCACGCCGCGCAAGGAATCAGACACGGTTCAAATCCTCTCCGGTATTTCCGAAAAAGGGCTGACGCTGGGCACGCCGATTTCGCTCTGGGTAAAAAACGAGGATCAGCGCTCGGAAGCCTACAACGAGATGAAGGACAAGTTCCGTCCCTCGCACGCCGATTACACTTACTTCGCCAAATACGGCATCCGCGCGTGGGCGGGCGGCGGCCGCGCGAGCGCGCGCGAAACTGTTGGACGCGTCGCTGCCGGTGCGATTGCGAAGAAAATTCTGCGCGAAAAATTCGGCGTCGAGACACTGGCTTACGTCAAGCAAGTCCAGAAAATTTCGGCGGAGATAAATCCTGACAAGGTGAAATTTTCCGAAGTCGAAGCGAACATCGTCCGTTGCCCCGACAAAATCGCGGCGGAAAAAATGATCCGGCTCATCGAAAAAATGCGGCACGAAGGCAACACTGTCGGCGGCATCGTCGAGGGCATCGCACGCGGCGTGCCGGCGGGCTGGGGCGAACCGGTTTTCGACAAACTCGAAGCGGATCTGGCGAAGGCGATGTTGAGTTTGCCCGCGTCCAAGGCGTTTGAAATCGGCTCCGGCTTCGGCGGCATTTTGCTTACGGGCCGCGAGCACAACGATTTGATTCGTGCCAAAAATAAAAAAGTTTTCACGACGACAAACCGTTCTGGCGGCATCCAAGGCGGCATCTCGAATGGCGAGACGATTTTCTTCCGCGTCGCGTTCAAGCCCGTCGCGACCGTCATGCACGAACAAAACACCGTGGACGAGAATTTTGAAAACACGACGCTCAAGGGTCGTGGCCGTCACGACCCGTGCGTGTTGCCGCGCGCGGTGCCGATGGTTGAGGCGATGACCGCGCTCGTTTTGGTTGACCACGCGCTGCGGCAAAAGGCGCAGTGCGGTTGAACGTAAAATGGATGCTGTAATCTAACCTATTAAGACCGCGCCGTAAGCCATTTTAACTCCTTTGATTTATGCCTGAGAAAAAAATCAACGAACTGCCGCCGGATTTGCGCCGCCTTTACGACAAGGGAGTGGAGGCCGCCCAGCGCGAAAACTTCGACTACGCCACCACGCTTTTCTGTCAGGTGTTGCAACGCGAGCCGGGTCTGTTTGAAGCCCGCAAGGCGTTGCGCGTCGCCCAGACCAAGCGCTCGGCGGGCGTGAGCACGGGTTTTTTCAAGAAGATGATGAGCAACGCCGGCTCCTCACCGCAGATCGCGAAGGCCAAACTGGCCTTGAACAAAAATCCCGCCGAGGCCATGGCGATCGCGGAAGAAGTCTTGAACGGCGACGCGAACAATCCCTTCGCTCATCGCATTATCATCGACGCGGCGCACGCCCTGGGACTGCCGCGCACGGCGGTGCTGTCGCTGGAGACGGTGGTGCGGATTGCGCCCAAGGATAAGGCGCTGGTCATTGAGTTCGCCAATGTCGTCGCTGAGACCGGCGGCAACGCGACCGTGGCGGAAAAATTTCTGGACGACCTCATCCGCTCCTCGCCTTACGACCCGGACCTGTTGCAGGCGCAGAAAAATCTTTCCGCGCACAAGATTCTCGACGAGGGCGGCTACAACGCGCTGTCGGACGGCAGCGGCTCGTTCCGCGACGTGCTGCGGAACAAGGACGAAGCCGTCTCGCTGGAACAGGAAAAGCGCGTGCAGAAAACCGAGGACAACACGCTGGGGCTCATCGAAGAATACGAGACGCGCCTCATCACCGAGCCGAACAACCTCAAGCTGCTCCGTTCGCTCGCAGAGCTTTACACGCAGAAAGATAATTTCTCGCGCGCGCTGGCGCTTTACGACCGCATCAAAAATTCCGAACTCGGCGGCGACGCCTCGATTGACCGCGCCATTGCGGACACCATCGTGCGGCAGTTTGATTTTCAGATCTCACAACTGAATCCGTTTGACGAAGGCACGGCGGAAAAAACGGCGGCCATCACGGCGGAGAAAATAAGTTTTCAACTCGCCGAGACCCAGAAGCGCGTCGAGAAATACCCGACCGACCTCGCCATCAAGTTTGAACTGGGCGTGCTGTATTTTCAGGCCGGCAATATTGGCGAGGCGATCGCGGAATTTCAGAAAGCGCAGGGCAACCCGCACAAGCGCCTCGCCGCGATGAGCTATCTCGCGCAATGTTTCGCCAAACGCAAAATGTTCGACCTTGCGGCGAAGACGTTGCAGAACGCCATCAAGGAAAAGCCCGGCTTCGATGAGGAAAAAAAAGACCTGACCTATCAGCTCGGCTGCGTGCTGGAAAGCATGGGCAAAAAAGATGAGGCCATCGAGCAGTTCAAAATCATCTACGAGATGGACATCAGTTACAAAGACGTCTCGGCCAAGGTGGATGCGTTTTATGGCGGGCAGTAGGGCAAAATTTTTCCGGACGATTTTCATTTTTATGGCCATCGCGCCGCTGCTTTCCCCTTCGCTTGAGGCGCATGAAGATGTGATTTTGCTGCACGGCCTCTGCCGCACGAGCCGTTCAATGTCCGTGATGGCACGCGCGCTGACGCAGGCGAGTTACAACGTCCACAATGTGGATTACGCCTCGCGGTCAAAATCCATCGAACTGCTTGGTGAAGACGTCGTTGGCCTGGCGGTGGCGGATTGCGAGCGTGACGGCGCAGTGAAAATAAATTTTGTCACCCATTCACTCGGCGGAATTTTGGTGCGAAGTTATTTGGCGAACCATTCTGTTCCCACGCTTGGCCGCGTAGTGATGCTCGGGTCGCCGAACCAAGGCAGCGAAGTTGTGGACAAGTTGGGCGGCTGGTGGCTCTTCAAAAAAATCAACGGCCCGGCCGGAAACGAGTTGGGCACAGGCAAGGATTCGATGCCGAACCGACTGGGCGCGGCAAATTTTTGCGTGGGCATCATCGCCGGAAACCGGACGATCAACTGGATCAACAGCCTGATGATTCCCGGCAGTGACGATGGCAAGGTTTCAGTCGCAAGAACCAAGCTCGCGGGCATGACCGATCATATCGTCATTCCCTCGGCGCATCCGTTTTTGATGCGCAACGCCACCGCCATCCGGCAGACGATTTATTTTTTGCGCAACGGAAAATTCGACCGCGCGGCGGCCTAAATCCGCTTCTCATCCGCGTCGAGCATATCTATAAAGCATTTGATGTCGTCGCGGTGGCCGATGCCGGCCTGTTCCTTGCGCATTTTCAAGCGCCCGAGCGCCGCCGCGTCATGCGCGAGCGGGCGGCTCAACACATCCTGCCAGTGTGCGTCTTTTTCGGTGGCGGCGCGCTTCACATTTTTCCGCACCCAGTCGCACACTTCGCCGTCGGTGAGAGAATTTTTCACGACCGCCACGAATTGTTCGTGCGTCACGCCAGCGGCCTTGAGCCACATGCCGTCAAAAGCCTTGCCGAGATTTTCCTGGTAGTCGGCATGGAGTTTGCCTGCGAGTTGCAGGCGGATTTTGTCAACGTAACGCGGCAGATAATGCCAGCCGTCCATCGTTTCGCGCGGGCTGCGCGGGTAAATGATTTCGCTCATGTGAAAATCATCCTGCAACCCGCAAAAAAATCAACCACAGATAAACACGGATGGATCCAGACAAAAATTCCCCGTCCGTGGTTAAGACTTTTTCCTTTTCGTTGGTTCGGGACTGAATTCCAGAATCTCGCCGGGCTGGCATGCGAGTGTTTCGCAGATGGCTTCGAGTGTGGAGAAGCGGATGGCCTTGGCCTTGCCGGTTTTAAGGATGGACAAATTTTGCGGCGTGATGTCCACGGCCTCGGCCAGATCGTTAAGCCGCATTTTGCGCTGTGCGAGGACCACGTCGAGATTGACTATGATAGGCATAAACTTAAACCGTCAATTCCTGTTCCTCTTGAAGTTTTTGAGCTTCGCCGAACAACCAGGCGATAAAAAAAACAATTATACCCGCAACAACCCCATCTCCAGAGATGGTAATATCGCTCGGCGAAAAAATATAAGCCTCAAAAGATTGGAGAACAATTTGAATGAGTCCAAGCCCGATCCACCATTTGCCTGCATTTTCCAAATGTTTGATAGTCTGCGCCTCAAACAAGTGGCCATCTTTGAGCCGGCTGAAAAAGCGAAAGAAGTTTAGGGTAACCATAAAAGCGAGCGGCAAAAACAGGAGGTCGCTGCAATTCTTAAGCGGAAAAAGAATGAATCCACTACAATTATTGAAAGCGGCGTGTGATTTCACCTCCAACGAAGGTGAAATTGGAATGTTAAGCGATAGCCTCACAACTCCGATTACAAATGCCAACGCTTGAATAATCAATCCTGTCACCAAGATGGCTCTTACAATCTTGCTGACCTTTTGAATTCGCATCAAGCGAGGATTGGCCTTTGGAGAAATTTCATTCGCATTCATGGCGTAAGGAATAAACCAATCAATTCCGTTATTCAAGTCTTTTTTATTGAAAAACAATAAATAAATTCCGATTAACAATTTCGAGGCAAATTATTTTACCGCCGAGGCGCAGAGAAAGTTAATTCTTAAAACTTTGTGTTTCCGCGCCTCTGAGGTTCAATCAAACTCGACAATTTGAGATTCCAAATTAACTTGCTGAAAATTTATGACCGACCCGCGTTACACCAAACTGGCCAAGCTGCTCGCGAATTATTCCACCGCGCTGAAAAAAGGCGACCGCATCCTGCTCGACATGATTGACGTGCCGGACGAATTCACCGTCGAACTCATCCGCGCCGCGCGCGCGGCGGGCGCGACGCCGTTCGTCGAGACGCGCCACACGCGCGTGGGCCGCGAGCAGTTGCTCGGCATGACTGAGGCGCAGGCCGCCGATGTGCGTGACCTCGAGATGTTCCGCATGAAAAAAATGCAGGCCTACGTCGCCATCCGCGGCGCGGACAACATGAATGAGAATTCCGACGTGCCGAGCGAGCGCGTGCAGCTTTATTCCAAAATCATCCGCCCCGTGCAGGATTATCGCGTGAACAAAACGCGCTGGTGCGTGTTGCGCTGGCCGACGCCGAGCATGGCGCAGGCAGCGGGCATGAGCACGGAGGCGTTTGAAAATCTTTACTTCGACGTTTGCACGATGGATTACGCGCGTATGGCGCGCGCGATGACGCCACTGGAAAAATTGATGAAGCAAACGGATCGCGTGCATCTGAAAAGTCCCGGCACGGACTTGACGTTCAGCATCAAAGGCATCGGCGCCAAAAAATGCGAAGGCACGCGCAACATCCCCGACGGTGAAGTGTTTTCCTGCCCGGTGAAAGATTCCGTGAACGGCACGATTCAATTCAACACGCCGACGCTGTATTCCGGCACGAAGTTTGAAAACGTGCGGCTCGTTTTGAAGGACGGAAAAATCGTCGAGGCGACGGCGAACAACACGAAAAGGCTGAACGAAATTCTGGATACGGATGCCGGCGCGCGTTACATCGGCGAATTTTCGCTGGGCTTCAATCCGCATATTTTAAGCCCGATGTGCGACATCTTGTTCGACGAGAAAATTGCCGGGTCGCTGCATTTCACGCCGGGGCAGGCTTACGAAGATTGCGGCAACGGTAACAAGAGCGCGATCCACTGGGACATGGTTTTGATCCAGCGCAAGGAATGGGGCGGCGGCGAGGTGTGGTTCGACGGGGAACTCATCCGCAAGGACGGAATTTTTCTGACGAAGGAATTGAAGCCGCTGAACCCGCAAAACCTGAAATGACCGGCTTGACGTGACGTGCAAACGGGCGCAAGCTCGGTGGATGAAGCCTTTCGCGCGCTGTTTTTGCTTTGTCATCGCCGGTTATTTTCTGGCAGCAAATTTTTCCCCCGCCGCCGATACGAATCCGCCGCCGCGTTTGACGGTTGAATTGCGTGACGGCTCGCGCGTGGTCGGAACCAGCGTGGAGAGCAATTTCAAGTTTCACTCCACGCTGCTCGGCGATGTGGATTTGGAAGTAAAAGACATCCGCTCGGTGGAATGCATTTCCAGCAATTCAGTGAAATTATCAACTGCCAACGGCGATACGCTGATGGTTTCATTTGTAAATTCGGAATTCGCTCTCAAAACAAGTTTTGGAAAAGTGGATTTGCAGATGGACTCGGTGCAAAATATTTCCGTATCGGCGGGCACTTTGGGTGTGCATCCGCTCGGCTTGGTCGCGCTGTGGTCGGGCGAAGGTAATGCAAAAGACAGCGTGAACGGCCATGATGCCATCGTATCCAGCGGGATGACTTACACCCCGGCAAAAATCGGCCAGGGTTTTAATATTGTCGGCCCGAACGACACAATCAGCGTGCCGGCTGCCGCGGCGCTGGATGTGGGAAATGGACAGGGATTTACTTTGGGATGTTGGATGGCACCGGCTTCCGTAACCGATCAAGAACCGTTGATTGAGTGGAGAGGAAATGGCCGCAGCATAAACCAAGGCGTGCATTTATGGATTTCAACATATTTTGCTGGCGTTGGTGGCGAAGGATGCATTTATGCGAACATTGTTGACACGCAGGGGGGTGTTCACATTTTTGCCTCGCCCGCGGGAATCGTTCATCCGAACACACTTCAATATGTGTCCCTCACCTATGACAAGGTTAGCGGGGTGGGCAAAATCTACTACAATGGTGCGCTTGTCGCATCCAGCAATTTGGGCAGCTTTACGCCAAAGACTGACACCGCATTATTGATTGGGCAAAGACTTGATGTCGGTGATTTCCATTACCAGGGAATTATGGATGAAATCTCATTGTATAACCGCGCGCTATCCGATTCGGAAATTCAGGCGATTTATACGGAGCAAAAATAGCGGCAATATACGGGCCAAAAAAATCACGCCGCTTCTTTCAAAATTCCCAGGAACTGTTTCATCGCGGGCGAAAGCACTTTGTTCTTTTTGTAGATCGCGGCGAGCGGACGGTAAAATTCGCCGTCCTCGATCTGCACGGCGGCGAGGGTGTTCTTGTTGATTTCCTGCGTGATGGTTCCCTGCGGCACGATCGAGATGCCCGCGTCAATCTCCACCGCGCGCTTCACCGTTTCGACGTTATCGAATTCCATGACGTGTTTGATTTCGACGCCGTATTCACGCAGGATTTTATCCAGCGCCTTACGCGTCGGAATGTCGGGCTCGAAACCGATGATTTTCTGGCCGGCGAGCGATTTGAGCTTGATGGATTTTTGCTTGGCAAAGGGATGTTGCGGGTGGCAGATGAGCACAAGCGGCTCCTTGCGCAGCGGAATGATTTCCAGTTTCGGATCCTTGACCGGATACGCGACGAGGCCGAGGTCAACGACGTTGCTGAACACATCGTCATAAACCTGGTTGGCGCGGCGATACTCGACGTGGATGTTCACGGTCGGGTAGCTCTTCATGAAGCGTTTGACATACGGCGGCAGGTCATGCAGGCCAATGGAATAAATCGTTGCCACGCGGATTGTCCCGGAAATGATGTCCTTCAATTCCTGCAATTTGCTGTGCAGCGATTCGTAGGTCTGGATGATCTGCTTGCTGTATTCGTAAAGCACCTGGCCTTCGCGCGTGAGGCGGAATTTTTTCTTGCTGCGCTCGATGAGGAGCGACTTAAAAGCGCGTTCCAGCGCGCTGATCTGCTGGCTGACGGCGGACTGGGTGACGCTGTTGATCTGCGCCGCCTTGGTGAAACTTTCGGTCTCGGCCAGATCGCAGAAGACTTTCAGGCTTTCGATTTGCATAAGAAGAATTAAACAGAAACGACTCGCATCAGTCAATTGGCTTTGCCGCCCGCAACGCCGCCTTGACCTTCAACAGCAGTTCGGTGGTGGTGAAGGGTTTCTGCAGGTAACCCACGGCATTTTTTTTGTCCTCTGGCATCACATAACCGCTGGTCGGCATCACCGGCAGGCCGGGATTCAGTTGCTGGATGCGTTCCATCAACTCGCGCCCGCCCATGCCCGGCATCACGAGGTCGGTGATAATCAAATCTACTTTCGTGCCGGGCTGGCTCAAAACATTCAGCGCCTTCTGGCCGTTGTTCGCGGTCAAAACCTTGTAGCCGAAATCCGATAAAATGGTTTCCGCCATCGTCAGCACCAAACTCTCATCATCCACCACCAGCACCGTTCCCGACCCGCGCAATTCCTTGTCCGCGCTGATGACCTCGCGCATCAGGGATTTGTCCGCCGGCAGATAAACCCGCGCCGACGTGCCCGCGCCCGGCTGGCTGGAAATCGCTACGCCACCGCCGTGGTTGGTGATGATGCCATAAACCAGCGCCAGTCCGAGTCCGCGATGCGGCGGACGTTTCGTCGTGAAGAACGGTTCGAAAATGCGCGGCAACGATTCCGCGTCGATGCCTGAACCGCTGTCGGAAATTTCCACGCAGGCATACGTCCCCGCTGCCAGCCGCACATTGCGGTCCTGCGTCGCCTCGGTCAATTCCACGTTCCGCGTCTGCACCGTGATCTGCCCCGTGCCGCTTACGCCAAATGAATCCACCGCATTCTCCAAAATTTTCGTGACCGCCTGCTGCACCTTCGCCTCGTCGAAACGCGCCGCGAACAGCGACCGTTCTGGCGTCAGCTTCCAGTTGAACCGCGCGCCGTGGGCGTTCTGAAAAAATTCCACGCAACGGGCGACCACCGCGTTCAAGTTGCCCGCCGGCGCGCGGCGCGTCTCTTTTTCCTGCCGGCTGAACTGCGCCAGCTCGGCCGCGATTTCTGCCGCGCGTTGCGCCGATTTTTCAACTTCCAATAACGACCGCCGCCACGGATGTTCCGGCTCGGCCTTCGTCAGCAACAAAGACGTGTGCGCCAGCACGCCCGTCAGCGCGTTGTTGAAATCCAGCGAAACTGTCCGCGCCAGTTGCAGCACGCAATCCAGCTTTTGCTTCAATGCCGCGTCGCCGGGAACCGCCGCCAGATTTTCCGCCGGAACCGGCATGGTTGAACCGGAATCCGTTGGCAACAATTGCAAGACCAACCACTTTTTGCCGTCGCTATTGAACTGACAGACGCTGGTAAGAAACGGCGTGGCCAAGCCAGACGCCGTGCGGAATTTCAAAACGCTGCCGGCCACCGGCGTTTGTTCCCAACGCGCCAGAAAATCCGCCGCCGAACCACCGTTTTCCGCCGCCCAGACCGCCGCCAGGTTTGCCGCCGCGCCGGTCAAGGCCGCGCCAAAAATATTTTTTGCGGACGCGTTCGTCAGGAACACGCTCCCACTCGCGCTGACCAGCACCGCTGGCCACGCCGCATTTTCCAGACCAAATACAACTTCAGGTTTCATCGCAGCGACAAGCCACAAAAACTACGTCGAATCCGCCAAATATCAAGAGGCATCATGACCGGAGACTGAATGCCGCCGGTAAAAGTTTGCGCACCGTGAACGCACGCACAGTAGCCAGTTCATCGCTGTCCGCGACGAAAACCTTGGCGTCCGGCGCGTACTCCGCCAGCAACTGCCGGCACGCGCCGCACGGCATCGGGCCGCCAGCGCAGCGCGCCACGACCGCGACCGCAATGAAATCTTTCTTGCCGTCCGTCAGTGCCTTGAACAGCGCGATCCGTTCCGCGCAGCACGTCAAACCGTAGCTCGCGCTCTCCACGTTCGCGCCGCCGATGATTTCGCCGGATTTTGTGAGCAACGCCGCGCCGACCTTGAACTTGGAATACGGCGACAATGAGCCTGCGCGCGCTTGCGCCGCCGCCAGCACCAGTTTTTTGGAATCAATTTTCACAGTTTAATTTTGCCACAGAGTCACAGAGCGCACAGAGAATTTCAGATTGAATTTGTTCTTCTCGGTGTCCTCTGTGGCTCTGTGGCTATATTTGTTTTCCGTAAAGCTCCGCAAAATTTCTAATCAATGCCGCGCCGGAATTTTTCACGCGTTCCGCCGTGGCCAAAACTTCCGCGTGCGACAAATTTCCCCGGTTGCTGCCCGCCGCCAGATTGGTGACACAGGAAACTGCTGCGACGTTCAATCCGCATTGCCGCGCCGCGATCGCCTCCGGCACGGTGCTCATGCCGACTGCGTCCGCGCCGAGTTTAGCGAACGCGCGGATTTCCGCCGGTGTTTCGTAACTCGGCCCGCTTACGGCCAGATAAATTCCGCGTCTTAATTTAAAATTAGAAATTTTTCCGGCACGGAACAACAGCCCGCGCAATTTTTTATCGTAAGTCTGCGTCAAATCCACGAAGCGCGGCAAACCGGAAATCGCCGTGCCGCGCAACGGATTGGTTCCCATAAAGTTGATGTGGTCAGTCACAACCATGAAGTCGCCCTCGCGGAATTTTCTGTTGATGCCGCCCGCCGCGTTGGTCAAAAGCAAGTCGGTGATGCCAAAAGCGGCCAATGTTCGCGTGGCAAAAGTGACGCGCTCCATTTCGTAGCCTTCGTAAAAATGTGCGCGGCCGCTCAATACTAAAACCGGCGTTTGGCCGAGATGCCCCAAAAATAATTCACCGGCGTGGCCACTGACGGTCGGTTTCGGAAAGCCAGGAATGTTTGCGTAGGAAATCTTTTTGGCCGCGCGCAGTTCCGTCAGCGTGTGATGAAAGCCGCTGCCCAAAATGATGGCGAGCGTCGGGCGCAGTGAACAAATTTTTTTGAGCCGCGCGGCGGCGGTTTTAGGATTGGCGGTTAGTGAAGCCTTCACGACTTTGATTTTGCCCGAAAATTTTATCAGGCCAAAGCAAATCCCCAGCAATCGGGCGAAGGCAAATTATTTTTTCTTCGCCAGCGACTGGACGTGCCGCTCGATGCGATTGCTCGCTTCAATGAGCTGTTCGTAGCTCGTCGCAAAACACGCGCGGCAAAAACCGGAGCCGTTCGCGCCAAATGCCGTTCCCGGAACCATCGCCACTTTTTCCGTTTGCAACAAACCCACGGCAAAATCTTTTTCATTCAGCCCGGTCACGGAAACATCCGGGAACGCGTAAAACGAGCCGCGCGGCAGATGGCATTTCAGCCCGATTTCATTGAACCGGCGGACGATGAAGTCGCGGCGGCGATGATATTGGTCGCGCATGGATTTCATCGCGTCCTCGCCGCGCACGAGCGCCTCGATGGCGGCTTCCTGACTCAAGATGGACGCGCACATCATCGAGTATTGATGCACTTTCATCATCGCCTCGATCAGCGCCGCCGGGCCGCACGCATAGCCGATGCGCCAGCCGGTCATCGCAAACGCCTTGGAAAATCCGTGCAGAAAAATCACGCGCTCTTTCATGCCGGGCAGACTGGCGATGCTCGTGTGCACGCCCTCGAAGGTCAGCTCGGAATAAATTTCATCGCTCAACACGAGCAAATCTTTTTCCACGGCGAACTTGGCGATGGCCTCGATCTGCGCGCGGTCGCAGGTGCCGCCGGTGGGATTGCACGGCAGATTCAGGACGAGCAGTTTTGCGCCGGGCTGCCACGCGGCGCGCAACGCCTCGGCGGTCAGCGCGAAATTGTCCTTCGCGTAGGTCGGCACGGGAATCGCCTCGCCGTGGACGAGCGTGATGCTCGGCGAATAGCTGACGTAACATGGCTGGTGGAACATCACCTTGTCGCCGGGATTCACCAGCGCGCGGAACGCGATGTCCAGCGCCTCGCTGACACCGACGGTGACAAGGATTTCATCTTCAGGCCGGTAGCTGATGGAAAAATTCGCCTCGACATATTTGCTGATGGCGCGGCGCAGTTCGATCAAACCCAGATTGGACGTGTAATGGGTTTTGCCTTTTTCCAGCGCATAAATCGCAGCTTCGCGGATATGCCACGGCGTGTCAAAGTCCGGTTCGCCGATGCCGAGCGAGATGACATCCTTCATCTTCGAGACGATCTCGAAAAAGTCGCGGATGCCGGACTTGGGCAGGTTGATGACATGCTTGGCGATGTAACGCGAGGAGTCCATGGAAAATTTTGGATTTGAAATTCAGAATTGAATTTCAATTAAGGTGCGACTTTGAGCCGCTCGGCTTCTTCCTGTTTCACGTCGAGCAAGAAACCTTGTTCTTTGTAAGAACGCAGCATGAAATGCGTGGCGGTCGAAAGCACACCTTCGAGCGTTGAAAGTTTTTCCGACACGAACGCCGCGACGCGCTGCAAACTGCCGCCGTTGACGAATACGAGCAAATCATAGCTGCCCGACATGAGAAAACAGGATTCGACTTCGTCAAAGCGTGAGATGCGCTCGGCAAGGCGGTTGAAACCGCCGCCGCGTTCGGGTGTGATGCGCACTTCGATGACGGCACGGACAACACCGGAATCTTCGTGGGCGAGATTCAGCACGGGGCGAAATCCCAGCAGCACGCGCTGCGCTTTCAGTTCGTCAAGCTGGCGGTTCACGTCGGCTTCGGACAGGTTCAGCACCTGCGCCAGTTGCGCGGTGTTCAGGCTGCCGCTTTCGAGCAACAATTTTACAATCGGCTTCATCGGACGGGAAGTTTCGCAAAATTCCGCCGCAAATCCATCCCAAACTCGCATTGCTGGAATGTGGATTGCCTGGAAATTTCACCAGCGGCGACCAAACTTGCACCGCCATTTTAAAAATTGCTTCGGGGGGCGGGCGGAGTCGTCCATTTTTTGGCGCGTCCGGCTGATGCTGGCTGGAATCGGGATTAACTAGGCTAATCAAACGTTTCCACGCTTCAAGACGGGATTTTGTGTCTGGCGTATCTTATTGATAAACATGAAGATATATGTATCATTAGAAATTGACACGTTCCCCTAATGTGCTTAACGTGTCATAGCAACGGTGTCGTGCTGAAATGTCTTCAGTCGTCAATCCACCTTGCCGCAGTAATCTTTAGATTCCGAGGTTCCATGAGTGATATAATTGAAAAGGCATTGTCGTCGGGTGATGGTGCGCCGAAAGTTTCGCGGATCAACGAAGTGGTGATCCGCATTGCCGGTAATTCGCAGGATGGCATCCAGGCCATCGGCGGTTTTCTCGCGCGCCTCGCTGGCCGCAGCGAACAGGAAGTCATGACTTTCATGACGATTCCCGCCACGATTTCCGGTGGCGCGTCCATCTTCCAAGTCCGCATGGGCAGCGGCGAAGTATTAAGTTCCGGCGACGAAGCCGACGTGCTGCTCGCGTTTTACCAGCACAGCTATGACGCGCACATCAGCTCGCTGAAAAAGGGCGGCATCGTGATGTTTGATTCCGATCACGTCGTGCCGAATCCCGAGCTCGAAAAAACTTATCACCACGTCGGCATTCCGATTTCTTCGCTGACGGTGGAAGCCATCGGCGGCACGGCCAAGGACAAGGGTAAAAATATTTATTCGCTCGGCCTCATTGCCAAAACTTTTGATTTGGATCTGCCGAAATTGGAAAAACTTATTGGCGAACGTTTCACCGGCAAAGACCCGAGCATTTTGAACAACGCGCTCGCGGCATTTCACGCGGGCTATTCGCATTCGCTCGGCAACTTGCTCGAAACCTTCAAGTTCACCGATGCGCAGAAAAAAGACGGCACGCAGATTGTCATGAACGGCAATGAGGCGCTCGGCTACGGCCTCATCGCCGCCGGCGTGCGTTTCGGCGCGGGCTATCCGATCACGCCGTGGTCGGACATCATGGAATTGCTCCGCCGCGAACTGCCGAAATATGGCGGCATGTTCATCCAAACCGAAGACGAAATCGCCGCGATTTCGATGGCCATTGGCGGCAGCTACGCCGGCCGCGTTTCTGTCACCGGTTCAAGCGGCCCGGGAATTTCGCTCAAAACGGAAGCCCTCGGCTGGGCGATCATGGCCGAAATGCCGCTCGTGATTGTGGACGTCCAGCGCGGCGGCCCTTCGACCGGCATGCCGACGAACATTGAGCAATCCGATTTGAACATCGCCGTCAACGGCGGTCACGGGGATGCGCCGCGCGTCGTCATCGCGCCGGCGAACGTCGAAGATTGTTTCTACATGGCGATTGAAGCTGTGAACATCGCGCGCAAATATTCCGTGCCGGTGATCATTCTCACCGATCAGGGCATCGCCACGCGCATCGAGGCGTTTGTGCAGCCGAACCTGGAAAAAGTTTGCCAAGACATCTCGCCGGATTTCACGCCGATCGCCGACCACAAACCTTACGACTTGTCCACGCCGAACGGCGTTTCGCTGCACGTTCCGCCGGGAACCAAAATCAACAGCGGCAAATATCCCATCGTCACCGGTCTCGAACACGACGAACTCGGCCATCCGACCGGCTCGCCGAAATTGCACCAGCAGATGACCGCCAAACGCCGCAAGAAATTGCAGGCGCTCGGCGCGACGCTGCCGGTGCCGAAAATTTACGGCCCGTCCGAAGGTAATGTGTTGCTCGTCGGCTGGGGTTCGACCGAAGGCCCGATCAAGGAAGCCGTGGATCGCGCACGCGCCGCCGGCGACAGTGTTTCCTCGATCCACATCAAACACATCAATCCGCTGCCGAACGGACTCGAAAATATTTTCTCCGGCTTCAACCACGTGTTCGTCGTCGAGATGAATGACGAGGGGCTTTACGGCTTCGGCCAGTTCGGCGCGATTCTGCGCGCGCGCTATTGCGATCCGAAGATTCAGGGCCTCAACAAGACCGACGGCCTGACTTGGAAGGTGAAGGAAATTCTCGAACGCACCAAGACCAACCTGACCGCCGGCATCCGCAAACTGTAATTTAATTTCAACCGCCAATAAAATATGAGCGAAACGCTGTTAGCCAAACCTGTCACTGCCGTCAGCACCACCACGCCGCCCGTTGAGGAACGCAAGGGCCTGACCAAAAAAGAAATCGCCGCCGACCACCCGACGTGGTGTCCCGGCTGTGGTGACTTCTCCGTGCTCGCGCTGTATTTCAAGCTGATCGAGAAGCGCAAGATGTGGCACGAAAAAATCACGACCGTCGCGGGCATCGGCTGCTCCAGCCGCTTTCCGTATTTCGTGCAAGCCCACGGCGCGCATTACATCCACGGCCGCGCGCTGCCGTTCGCGAGCGGCATTTCCCTTTCACGTCCCGATTTGCACGTGTTCGTTTTCGGCGGCGACGGCGACGCCTTCTCCATCGGCGGAAATCATTTCAACCACACCGCGCGCAAGAACATTAAGATGACCTATTGCGTGATGGACAATTGGGTTTACGGCCTCACGAAGAAACAGACGTCGCCCACCTCGCCGCTCGGTTTCAAGAGCAAGACCGACCAATGGGGCGCGGTGGATTATCCGATCAACCCGATGAAGCAGGCCATCGCCGCCGGGGCCACGTTCGTCGCGCGCACGACGCACACGAACCCGAACCACGTTTTGCAGATGATGGAAGCCGCGATGGATCACGACGGCTTCAGCTTCATCGAATGCCTGAGCGAATGCGTGGAATTTTACGAAGGCGCGTTCGACGCGAGCAACCCGCGCAAAGGCGGTGTGTTCAACGAAGTGCCCAAGAGCCACGACGTGACCGACGAACTCGCGGCCTACAAGCTCGCCGGCGAACCGTTCCCCGGCAGCTTCGGCATTTTCTACAAGTCCAACAAGCCGACCAAAAATGCTAAGGAAGCGGAGATCATCAAATCTTTCCAGAGCAAAACCGCCGGCCTGAAAGACTGGCAGATTTTGCAGAAGAATTTCGACCGGATGAAATAAACTATTTAGACGCAACACGCCCCGGCTCGCGTCGGGGCGTTTTTTATTTTCAAACATCAGGAAATGCGAAATAACAGTCACATGAAAAAGCGGCAACAGCTTCTAAATATAGCGCAAATTGTTTTAGCGTTGCTTGGCTGTGTTTCTTTTCTGCTTTCATCGGGAAAAATATCGGTAAATTTAGGTTGGCCGTTTCCTTGGTGTTTTAGTTTGATTTTCTTCGCCGCTGCGCTCGTTTGCGGATTTTTTGCTGTCAAATTAAGTGATGAATCAGAAAAAAGGCGCGCTTTGAACTACATGGCTGGCCGCCAAGCGTTGAACAAAGAAGAGTTTGGCAAAGAGTTTTTCCCGAATGATCGTGATGAAATTGCAGCCAAGCTTCGAGAAATTCTTTCGCGGCACATTTGCGTTGACCTTTCGCAAATGCAGCCGAATGACCGTTTCGTCGAAGATTTGAGAATGGATGCGTTGGATTCGATGTCCACGGTTGAATATGTCATCGAAATTGAAAAAGAATTTGGAATTGAAATTCCAGATTCAGTCGCAGAAAAGATGACCACGTTTCAAAGCGTTGTTGATTACGTTGCTGAAGCCGTGAAGTCCAAGGCAAACTGAAGTCATGGCGCATATTCACGAAAAAATTGATTTCACCGTCGCGATTTTTGTCGTCCACGATAAAAAGATTTTGCTCATCCATCATCGCAAGCTCGACAAATGGCTGCCGCTTGGCGGGCACATCGAGCTGGACGAAGACCCAGAGCAGGCCGCGTTGCGCGAGGCGAAGGAAGAAAGCGGACTCGACGTGGAACTGCTCGGCGAACGTCCGCCCACGACCTCACCCGGCACTCGCGCGCTCATCGCGCCGCGTTTTCTCGACATCCATCGCATCAACGAGACCCATGAGCATATCGGCCTGATTTATTGGGCGCGGCCAAAAAATTCCGCCGCCGTAAAACTTGCGACCGGGGAACATCACGACATCCGCTGGTGCGATCTTGAAGATTTGGAAAAACTTTCGCCGCCGATGACCGACGCGGTGAAATGGTATTCCCGCCAGGCCATCGAGGAGATTTCCCGCCGGTGAACACGCAAAAAAAATTCCTCGCGGCCTGTTACACCATCGAAGGCATCAATTCCTTCGCGACGGTGGTTTATTTCAACTACCTCTATTTTTTCTTCCGCGACCAATTCGGTTTCGACAACAAGCACAATCTCGCACTCGCCGCGCTGATCGGATTGATCTACACGCTGGCCTCATGGCAGGCCGGAAAATTTGCGCAACGCTGCGGTAATTTCACCGCGCTGAAAATCGGCTTCGGCGTCATGGCCGCCGGACTCGCCGCCGGCTCGCAGTTGCATTTTGTGGCCGGAGCCATTGCCGTCGCGTGCGTGGTGAACATCGGGATGTGTTTCACCTGGCCGGTGCTGGAGGCGCTCGTCAGCGCAGGCGCGAACCCCGCGCGCGCGGTGGGCATCTACAACATCACCTGGGCCGCCAGCAATGCGCTGGCCTTTTTCATCGGCGGTATGCTTTACGAAAAAATCAGCCACCAGATTATATTTTATGTGCCGCTCGCGTTCATGCTTGTCCAGTTCGCTCTGGTTTTTTGGCTGGAGAAAATTCACGTTGCCAAAACCGTGCCGGGAACCGGGGAAAAATTTTCGGCGAGCGAAGGGAATTCAATTTCATCCGCCCGCGCGAAAAATTTCCAGCGGCTGGCGTGGCTGGCTAATCCGTTCGCCTACATCGCTATCAACACGCTCATCGCCGTGCTGCCGGGCATCGCGGCGAAATTTCAATTATCAACCAGCCTGGCCGGTTTCGTTTGCTCTTTGTGGTGTTTTGCCCGCGTCGCTGCGTTTGTCGCGCTCTGGCGCTGGCCGGCGTGGCATTACAAATTCCGCTGGCTGGCCGGGGCGTTCGCGCTGCTCATCGGGTCGTTCGCCGCGATTCTCCTTGCGCCAAATCTTTGGGCGGTGCTGGCGGCGCAGATTTTTTTTGGCGTGGCGATCGGATTGATTTATTATTCGTCGCTGTTTTATTCGATGGACGCGAGCGACACGAAAAGCGAGCACGGCGGCATCCACGAGGCGGCCATCGGCGCGGGCAATTGCATCGGCCCGGCGGTCGGCGCGGTGTCGCTGCAATTTCTGCCGCAATTTCAAAACAGCGGCGCGATCGCCGTGAGCGTGCTGTTGCTGGCCGGCCTGGGCGGATTGTTTTGGCTGCGGCATCCCGCAAACCGGTGAACTGAATTCGCTTAATTTTTTACGGTGTCGGCTTTAGACTGCGGGCGGTAATTCTATTTTGAAATGAAAGCCATGCCATTGTCCGCCGCGCTGTTCGTGCTGAACCGCGAGCGGCTCGTCAAAAAATTGCCGCCGCGTTCGCTCGCCGTGTTGAACGCGAACGACATCATGCCCACGAATGCCGACGGCATGATGGGGCACGCGCAAAACGCGGATCTGTTTTACCTCGCTGGCGTGCGGCAGGAAGAGACGATTCTGCTGCTTGCGCCGGACGCGTTCGAGCCGAAGCTGCGGGAGGTGCTGTTCATCCGCGAGAGCAACGAGCAGCTCGCGACGTGGGAGGGCCGCAAGCTGACCAAGGAGCAGGCCGCGCAGATTTCCGGCATCCAAAATGTCCGCTGGCTGTCCGAGTTCCCGACGGTTTTCCGCCAGATCATGGGGGAGCTGGAAAATGTTTTCCTGAATCTTAACGAACATCAGCGCGCCGACACCGCTGTGGAGACGCGCGACGCGCGTTTTGTCGTCGAAACGCGGAAAAAATTTCCGCTGCACCAGTATCGTCGCCTCGCACCGCTGCTGCATGAACTGCGCGCGGTAAAGTCGGAACACGAGATTGCCGCAATCAAAGCGGCGTGCGACCTTACGGGCAAAGGTTTCCGGCGCGCGCTGAAATTTGTGAGGCCTGGCGTGAACGAAGTGGAAGTCGAAGCGGAGTTCGCCCATGAGTTCATCCGGCACCACGGCGCGTTCGCGTATCCGCCGATCATCGCGAGCGGCGCGAACAACAACGTTTTGCACTACACGCAAAATGACCAGGTATGCAAAAAGGGCGATTTGCTGCTGCTGGACGTTGCCGCCGGACTCGACAATTACATGAGCGATTTGACGCGTACGATTCCTGTGAGCGGGAAGTTTTCGCGACGGCAGAAACAGGTTTACAACGCCGTGCTGCGAATCTTCCGTGCGCAGGTCGCCGCGCTGACGCCGGGCAAGACGACCAAAGATTTGCGGCTGGAATGCGAGGGGCGCACCGCGAAGGAATGCGTTGACCTCGGCCTGCTGAAATTATCCGAGATCAAAAAACAGAAACCAGACGCGCCTGCCGTGAAAAAGTTTTTCATGCACGGCGTGTCGCATTCCATCGGGCTGGACGTGCACGACGTGATGAAAGTTGACGCCAAGATTGCGCCCGGCTGGGTGCTGACCGTCGAGCCGGCAATTTATATTCCGGCGGAAGGTTTTGGCATTCGCATCGAAAATACCGTCGCCGTCACCAACGACGGCCCGCTGGGTTTGATGACGGGCATTCCGATTGAAGCCGACGAGATTGAAGCCTTGATGAACCGCCACTGAAACCTGACCGCCGCGGCACGGGGACGTGGAGAAAATTTTATTTTTTTAATCTCGGTGTCTCTCCGACTCTGTGGCTAAACTGATTTTATGTCTGCTGAACAACCAACGCCGCCCGCCGCGCCGAATCCCGAACGCAAAACTTTGGACGACCGCGCCAAGATGACTGAGCTCGAACGCATCCGGCATTCCGCCGCGCACGTTTTGGCCACGGCCATTTTAAGAATTTGGCCGGACGCGCAGTTCGCTTATGGTCCGTCCGTGGAAAATGGTTTTTATTACGACGTGGAATTGTCGCACCGCATTTCGCCGGAAGATTTCGAGAAGATTGAAGCCGAGATGAAGAAAGAAATTAAAGCGAACAATCCGTTTGAAAAAATGACGGTCACTCGCGAACAGGCCTTGGCGGATGCGCAAGCCGGACGCTTGGGTTCGCTTGGTGGCCGAGACGCAGTCTCTAAGTTCAAATTGGATTTGCTCAAGCAGATTCCCGAGGGCGAGGCGATTTCGTATTTCAAGAACGGCGATTTCATTGACCTCTGCGCCGGGCCGCATGTGATGCGCACGGGCAACATCGGCGCGTTCAAGCTCACGAGCGTGGCCGCCGCGTATTATAAGGGCGACGAGAAAGGTCCGCAGCTCCAGCGCATCTACGGCACGGCGTTCAAGAACAAGACCGCGCTCGACGAGTATTTCAAGATGATCGAGGAGGCCAAGCGCCGCGACCATCGCAAGATCGGCGCGGAGATGGGGCTGTTCGCGATTGACACGGAATACGTCGGGCCGGGATTGGCGTTGTGGCTGCCGAAGGGCACGGCGATTCTGGAAGAACTGGAAAAGCTGGCGAAGGAAACTGAATTTGCCGCCGGATATGTGCGCGTGAAAACGCCGCACATCGCGCGGGAGAAAATGTATAAAACTTCCGGGCATCTGCCTTATTACGCGGAGTCAATGTTTCCGCCGATGAAAGTGATGGAAGAAGAAGATAAAAAAAAGGAAACTTATTTGGCGTCTTTGCTCGGTGCAAAAAACGAGGAATGGATAAAGGCTTCCGAACAATTTCCAGGCACAAAAGAGACGTTCGCATTGGGAGAGGAAGTTAACAAAATTAGCGGTGAATACGAAACCGTTGGCACGCGCTACTACCTCAAAGCAATGAACTGTCCGCATCATCACCGCATTTTTGCGGCGGAACCGCACAGTTACCGCGATTTGCCGTTGCGCCTCGCGGAATACGGCACTTGCTATCGCTACGAGCAGAGCGGCGAGTTGTTCGGCCTCATGCGCGTGCGCTCGCTCAACATGAACGACGCCCACATCTATTGCACCGAGGAGCAGTTCGCTGACGAGTTCCGCGCCGTGAACGACATGTATCTGAAGTATTTCAAAATCTTCGGCCTGGAAAAATATCAGATGCGCTTCAGCACGCACGCGGCGGAAGGGCTGGGCAAGAAATACGTCAACGAACCGGAGTTGTGGAAGAAGACCGAGGACATGGTGCGCAAAGTTTTGGTCGAGAGCGGAATCAATTTTGTCGAGGTCGCGAATGAAGCGGCGTTTTACGGACCGAAGATTGACGTGCAAGTGTGGAGCGCCATCGGCCGCGAATTCACCATCGCCACCAACCAGGTGGACTTCGCCGTGCCGGTGAAATTTGGTTTGAAGTATCGCGACAAAGATAATTCTGAAAAGACGCCGTTGTGCATCCATCGCGCGCCGCTCGGCACGCATGAACGGTTCATCGGATTTTTGATTGAGCATTACGCGGGCAATTTTCCGTTGTGGCTCGCGCCCGACCAAGTGCGCGTCATCACGATTGGTGACGACGAAGCGCTGGTGAATTACTCGAAGCAAATCGTGGCCGAACTTCATGCTCACGAAGTCCGCGTCGCAGGCGATTATGGCAGCGAGCCGATGAAAGCCAAAATCGCCGAAGCGGAAAAGCTGCGCGTTCACACGATGTTAATCATCGGCGGCCGCGATATGGAAGCGGGAGCAGTGAGCGTTCGCTTGCACGGCAAAGGCAACGTCGGCGCGAAACCGAAGGCGGAAGCGGTTGCGGAAATTCTTGCTTCCATCCGCGAACGGCGGGCATAGTGCGGACGTGAGTTTCAACGAATTATTCTTCGACTTCGTGACGCTGTGGGTGACGATTGATCCCGTCGGCACGGTGCCATTGTATCTTGCGGTGACGAAGGATTTGCCGGCGCAGGCGCGCAAACGCGCGGCGATGCGGGCGACGCTGATCGCGTTCTGCATCCTCGCCGGGTTTCTTTATCTCGGCCAATATCTGTTGGAAGTGATGCGCATCGAGATGTTGTCGTTCCAGATTGCGGGGGGCATCGTGCTGTTCCTGTTCGCGCTGTCCATGATTTTTGACAAATCATCGGGAACATCGGCACCGGCGGACGAGGGGCATGACGTGGCGGTGTTCCCGCTGGCGATGCCGTCCATCGCGACGCCGGGCGCGTTGCTCTCGGTGGTCGTGCTGACGGACAACAACACGCACAATTTTTTCCAGGAGACGCTTACCTGCGCGGTCATGGCGCTGGTGCTTGCCCTGACCTTGGCCATGATGTTGTTGAGCGACAAATTTATTGCTATCATCGGACGTTCGGGGGCGAACATCTTGAGCCGCGTGATGGGCATGATCCTTTCCGCCGTGGCGGTGGAGATGGTCTACAGCGCTGTCAAAGGGCAACTGGGTCCGGGTTGATGCGCCAGATGCGGCGCAGAAATTTTGGCTGCGATTAAAGAGTGGCGGGCGTAATTTTGGGCGCGTCATTAACTTGCAAATTTTCTGAAAGGGGAGTTTGCTTGCCGCAATCCCAAATCAGAAGCCGGCACGTTTTGCGGCCAAAAATTATGGCTGAATTCAAATTCTCCTGCCCGCATTGCGACCAGCATATTTTGGTGGACGAAGGTTACGCGGGCGTTCAAATCAATTGCCCGTCCTGCCAGGAATTAATCGTCGTGCCAGCGACGATGCCAGCGGAACACCCGACATTCAATCCGCAGCCAGCGGAAAAAAAATCTGGCTGGCGGACGGCCTTGATTATTTCCGCCATCGTCCTTATCTGCGCTGGTTTCGGAGTTGGCGGCTGGTATGTTTATTCTCGGCACAAGGCCACCATGCAAAATGCGGATGTGCAGGTTCCTATGCCGACCATCGCGCACGCCGCCGGGGCGCAGGAAATATTGGCGAAGTTGCAACAGGCTTACACGAACTTGACGAGCTTGAACATGACGGGAACTTCCGTCGGAATTATGGACATTTCCGCCGTCACCGCTGACGACCTGAATCCCAATCAGTCCGATGACGATAGAAATGCGACGCTCAAGGCGGCGAAAATCGTCAGGTCGGTGACGAACGTGACGGAAGTTTCAATCAAACTAGCGCGGCCGGATTTATACCAGATTGAAGGCGTTTCAAAAATGGCAGTTGGTCAGATTGCCGGAGTCAATTTCACCATCGCCGTCTGGACGGCGGGCGGAACCAATTTCGTGCTGCTGGGCAAAAATTTCACGACCGTTGAAGACCGCCGGGAGGCTTTCTTAAAGACTGCGGCGATGGGCAAACTGGCGTCGGCCATCCCGCAGCTTTTCTTTGGCGAGGCGAACACTTGGGCGGGAACCAAAAACTGGGGGCAGACGGAAGATGAATCATTGGACGGACAAGATTGTTACACGCTGACGGCAAAAGTCATGGGACAAAAATTAAAAATCTGGGTGAGCCAAACCAGTTGCTTGATTTTGCAGTCGCAAATCACCATCGGCGGCGCGCTCAGTGATGCGGACATCAACGATGCCTTTGACACGCCCGACATGAAGGCCAATTACACACCGGAGCAACTTGACCGGATGAAAATGCAGACGAAGTTGAAGTCGGCGATGATGGCAAAAATTCACGGTAATCTCACCGAGACCTATGACGACATCCAGACGAATGAGAATCTCATTGCCGCCGATTTTATTTATCCGGTGTCGCGTGGTGTGCGGCTTAATTCTACGCCGTCAAAATTTGGTTCCAACTATGTGATTTCGGCGGACGTGACCGCGCCCGGTGCAACTCCGGTTAGGCATTAAAAATGGGTTGGTGGAAATTTTGGCTGCGATTCACGCGCGGCACGGTTAGCATCGCGGCATGAACTGCATCGTCACCGCCGGGCCGACGTTCGAGCCGCTGGACGACGTGCGCCGGCTCACAAATTTTTCCACGGGCCGGCTCGGCACGGAACTCGCCAATTATCTCGCGGCGCACGGTCATAAAGTAACGCTGCTCATCGGCGAATCCGCGACGTATGCGGGCGAACGCCGGGCGCAGTCGGTGAAAACTTTTTCCACGACGTCAGATTTGCGCGCGAAGCTGAAAGCGTTTTCCGGCAAAAAAGTGGACGCCATTTTTCACGCGGCGGCGGTGAGTGATTTTACGTTCGGCCAAATTTTTTCGGAGAATAAATACGGCGAATTTTCCGCACTCAAAGCGTCCAGGAAAATTTCCACGCGCAAAGGAGTACTGCTGGCTGAACTGGTGCCGACGCCGAAAATCATCGCGGAGTTGCGCGGCTGGTTTCCGAAAACCAAAATCATTGGCTGGAAATTTGCGGCGGACGGCGCGCGCGGTGACGCGTTGCGCGCGGCGGAAAAACAACTGGCGGACTGCGCGACGGATTTTTGCGTGGCGAACGGGCCGGCTTATGGCAAAGGATTTAATTTGGTTTCAACGGACGGGCAGAAACATTTTGCGGTGGTGGAAAAATTATTCACCGCGTTGGAAAAGATTGGTTGATCAAGCCTCAAAATTTTTCAGGTGCGCCAGCCCCCATTTCATCGGCAGCCAGCCGATCAAAAATGACAGCAGCGAGAAGCCGATGATGCCGGCTGCTGCCCATTCGGTGTTGCCATGGAGTCCGCCGCCGCCGAGGATCAGCAGCGCGAGCGAGGCGATGATGTAAACCGAACTCACCACGAAGCACAATGTGCCGCCGAAACCGCTGACGATTTTGTTCGGGTTGGTTTCCTTCACGTTCGGATACAACACACCGAGGCCGACGGCAACGCCGTTGAGCGCGAAAGTCATGACGGTGACGACGGCACCGAAAAACGCGACATCGTCCCACGGCATTTTAAGCAGGTAACAGGAGAGTGTCACGAGTGCGAGTGTGACAGCCAGCGAAGCCGCGCTGGCGAGCCAGTATTTCGTCATGACGATGCGCGCGAGTCCCATTGGCGACATGCCGACGATCCAGATGCGCCGGCCTTCGAGGGAAAATTGCGGGAACACGAAGCGCGTGGTGACGGAGGCAAGGTTGAACGCGCACGCACCGAGATTCAAAAACGCGACGGCGTGGATCCAAAACGGACTCGTGAGCTGGTGCGTGAAATTGCGGAGGTTGATGATGTAGGCACCGAGCAGTCCGAAGAACATGACCGACTGGCCCCATTGCGTCGTGTCGCGCCAGAACATGCGGATGTCTTTCACGGCGATGGCGCGCGTGTCCGGCGGGAGCCAGGAGAGTATTCCAAAAAACTTTTCCAAAAAGCCGGGCGTGGCGGAACCGCGTGCGGATGTGCGGAAAAAATTAAATTTGAACCCGCTGCCCGTGCGGCTTTGCACCGCCGAGGCCGTGTCGTAAAAAAGATTTCCGAATCGCGTGAAGGCGAGGCTGCCGAAGAAAAGCGTGTTGCTTAAGAGCACCAGCGCAAAAAACATGGCGTTGTCCGTGATGCCTTCCGCCCATTGCAGCACGGCACCGGAGAGCCAGTAGCTCGGCAAAAAAGGAAACATCGTGAAGCGGGTTTTGGCGAGCAGCCGGTCGAGCGCTTCGAGCGTGCGTTTGTCGAGCAGGTCGTCGTCCACGGGATTGGTCTTCCACCAAAATGCGACGAACGCCAGCAATGCCAACGCGAGCAGCAGGAGTAGCACTTGAAAATTTTTCCGGTCGAGATGCCGGCCGATGACGATGGCAAGTGCCGAACCAAACACGCCGGGCAAAATAATGAACAGTCCGACGAGTAAAACGGTTAGCGGATAAAAATGCCACGGCACATCGCGCACAAGGCCGAACGCGACGAGCAGCGGCGCGATCAAAAATAAAAAAGCCCACGACGCAAGAATTGAGGACTCGATGAATTTCCAATTGAAAATGGTCTGGTTGGAAACCGGCAGCGACAGCAGAAAGGCGGTTTCGCGATTACGAAATAAATTTGTGTAGCTGATGATGAGATTGCTCAACAGCAGCAGTGCGAACAAAAAGGCGAAGAGCGTGTAAAGGAGTCGTTCTGTCAACACCGCGCCGAGACCAGGAAATTTAGCGATGAATTGCAAGCCGTGATAAAACAGCTCGAACGCCAGCACGAGGTAGCCGCCGATAAATAACGCGATGATGCCGGTGAGCAAGCGCGATTGTTCGCGCACGGCAAGCAGTCGTCGCCAACTGTGGACGGCGTTCACGCGCAGCAGCAGGAGTAGTGGCGAGGATTTCAATTGGGCGGCGAAGCTGGACACGAATTTGAAATTAAGCGGCAAATGCGCTGGACGCAAGGATGTGTGGAAGTGGCATGCATGATTTTCTTCTATTTTGAAAAATTTCCTTGGCGCTGCCGCGTCACCGTTATTTTCAGGAAAGTTTGAGCGCCTTGGCCGCTTCCGCAAGATTTTGGCAGGTGACCACCGGCAGATCGCGCGGGTAATGGAAAATCGTCAGGATGTTCATTCCGATATCCTTGCTGGAATCGGGAATAACCCGCACGACCAGACCCACACCCGCCTGCGCAATCAATTCCATCACCGCGCCGACCTCGACCGAGCAATCCACCGCCATGGACTCGAGTTGGCTGAAATCCACCAGATGACGAAAACCTGGCGACAGCCCGGCGAGTTCAGACACCAAGTCCGCCTGCGCGTCCGAAAATTCCGCCGGCTGCACGGATCCGATGAAACGGACCGTCAGCAATTTTTTTGATTTATTGGCAGCGACCAGCAACATGGGGATGACATTAGCCCGCAATAGAAAAAAAGCAAATTGCGTTGAGCGCAAACTGGCGAAGTCAGTTCAAATTCACGCCGTCGCCAGATTTTCTTCCAGCATTTTCGAACGCGTCGAGTTTTCCTTAGCTTCAGCAGCGGGCGCGTCTTCTAAAATCTTGATCGGCTCGTAAAAAGTGTTTCGCTGAACCGGCGTGCGGCCGGCTTCGCGGATGGCTTTGATCATTTCCGCCTCGGTCTGCAATTGTGGCGAGGTCGCGCCGGCCATGTGGAAGATGTGCTCCTCGATGATCGTGCCATGGAGGTCGTCCGCGCCGTAGCTCAACGCGACCTGCGCGAGCTTCAGGCCGAGACCGACCCAATACGCGGTGATATGCGGAAAATTATCGAGATAAATCCGGCTGACGGCGATGGTGCGCAGCGAATCAAATCCGGTCGGCGGATGCGCGACGGGAATGTCATTGTCCTCCGGTTGATACGCCAGCGGGATGAGCGCGGTGAAGCCGTGCGTCTCATCCTGCAACGCGCGCAGTTGGCGCAGATGATCCACGCGGTCGGCGAGGCTCTCGACGTGGCCGTAAAGCATCGTGCAGGTGCTGCGCTGGCCGAGCTGGTGCCAGGTGCGATGCACGTCGAGATATTCCTCGGCGGATTCTTTTCCTTTCGCGATCTGCGAACGGACTTCCTGACGGAAAATTTCCGCGCCGCCGCCGGTGAGCGAGTCGAGACCGGCGGCTTTTAATTCGGTGAGTGTTTCCAAAACCGATTTTTTGCCGAGCCACGCGAGGTGCAAAATTTCAATCGCAGTGAAACATTTCAATTGCAGCCGCGCATCGAGATTTTTCAGCGTCTTCAGCATGTCCGTGTAATAACTGAACGGCAGCGACGGATGTAGTCCGCCGACGATGTGCAATTCTGTGATGCCGATTTTCAACGCCTCGCGCGCCTTCGCAACAATCTCCTCGACGGATAATTGAAAGCCATCGGCATCGCGCTTCTTGCGCGCGAACGAGCAGAACTGGCAGCTCAAAATGCAGTAGTTCGAGTAGTTGATGTAACGATTGATGATGAAACTGGCGCGGTTGCCAACTTTGCGTTGCCGCACGAAATCGGCGATGGCGCCGAGCGCGTTCAAGTCCTTCGATTCAAACAGCCGCAACGCGTCGGCGTCGGAAATACGTTCGCCCGCGACGACCTTGTCGTAGATGTCGCGGAGTTCGCTGCGCTGAATGAAAAAATTCACGCAATAGATTTAGCAGAAAACTGACGTTTGGCAAATATGCAGCGGATGATGGTTTTTTAAATTAAGCAGCTTTTAGCTTATGTCGCCTATTTTGAATTCGACGCCAAATTTCCCCCCCGTCGTCAAAATCCAAAACATTAAACATCCGAACGAGCCCAAAGCCATGAAGAGAAAATAACCAGATAAAAGTTTTGTTTGTGCTTCAAAAATGCCGAATGTCATCGCAAAACCGGCAGAATATAACATTGCCGACAAAATGAGTGAGATAATCAAAAGTCCCGTTACATTTTTCACCAATCGAGTTTGTAATACGATTAAAGCTGCTGCCGGCGCAAAGACAACAGAAAAACAGAGCTTTGCGACAATTGACCAACGGCCAAAATTATCGGCGAGGTGTTCAAAAACTCGATTGTTAGAAGTAAAAATAAATGAAGGATAATAAGATTTATTGGGCAGAAAAAAAGAAGCGACGCCCAGTAAAATAAAAACTACCAACAGCAAATTTTTTGGCGCTTTCATGTTACTCTTGATTATTCCGTTTTTTAGAATCTGTCAACCGCGATAATCCCATCTTACACCTCGCGGACGACGCCCCAATACACATCCAGTCGCTTGCCGAGGTAAAGTTTTACGGCTTTGACGAGCGTTTTGGCTTCTTCTTTTTGGCCGGCGGCGATGATGTCCGGCAATTCCATGCCGGGCGTGATGGCGAACGAACCTTGGGCGATGATCGGGCCTTCGTCCAAGCGCATGGAGACAAAATGCGCGGTGACGCCGGCAATTTTCACGCCGCTTTCGTAAGCCTGACGATACGCCTGCGGTCCGGGAAAACTCGGCAGCAGCGACGGATGGATGTTGATGATTTTATTTTTGTGCCGCCAAACAAAATTGGGCGACAAAATTTTCATGAACCGCGCGAGCACGATGAAATCAATCTCGTGTTCCTCGAAAAGCTTCAGCGCGATGTTTTCGGATTTGGCGCGGTTATGCCAGTCGAGATGGGTGAATGGCAGCTTGTGTTTCTTGGCGCGCGGCACGAAGTCGGCGTAGTTGCCGATGACCAGCGCGGGTTCCGCCGACAATTTCGCCGCGAGCAGCGCATCGAAGCAGTGCGTCTCTTTCGTGACCATGATGGCGAAACGCTGGCGCTGTTTCGGGTCGGTCAGGCGTAATTTAATTTCCATGCCGAGTTGCGCCGCCAATTTTTCCAGACCGGCGCGGAGCAAGTTGGAATTCAATTCGCTACTTTTCCACGACGCCTGCAAGGTCATACTGAACTGGCCGCGCGTGACTTGTTCTTCGAGCGCCTCGATGTTGGCGTGCTGCTCAAAGAGAAAATTCGTGACGCGGGCGATGACGCCGGTCTTGTCGCGGCCGATGACGGTGATGGTGGCGAATTGTTTCATATCGACACGAATTACACGAATTTCCGCGAATTGAAACCCAATTTTACCCGGCAAGCTTAAAAAGCCATTGAATCCAGAGGCGAAGTTCCCATTTGTAAATCCGCTGATTTTCTGCAACTTTTCGCGGCTCGGATTGTTCAATCTTAACTTAAATGGCCTTTAGCCCCGTCAGAAATCTTGTCGCGACGGTCGCGGACGCGTCACCGGCGCAGTTCGACGACTGGCGCAGGTCGTGGCGCGCGGCGGCGGACGCCGGTTCCGCCGAGCCGCTGCTGACGTTCGTCGCGCGCGAACGCGGCGTGGCCGAGGACGTCTTCATCCAGAAGCTCGCGACCGCGCTGGGCTGGCCGTATTTGGATTTGCCGAAGCTCACGATTGAGAATGAAGTGCGTGGCAAACTTTCCACCAAGATCGCCTTTCAATTTTTTGTTCTGCCCGTCGCGATCAACAACGGCGTTTTGCAGATCGCCGTCAGCGATCCGTTTGACGCGGCGATGATGAACGCCGTCCGTTTTGAGGCGAAGATGCCGGTGAGTTTTGCGCTGGCGACGCGCAGTGAAATCGAGAAGGCGCTGAAAAAATATTATGGCGTCGGCGCGGAGACGCTTGATGAAATGGGTGAAGGCGAACCGATGGAATTAGATCTCGCCTACGACAAGGAAATCACCGAGGGCGATCAGGAGGCCAGTGTCATCAAGTTCGTGAACCAAATCATTTGGGAAGCGTTCAAGGATCGCGCGACCGATATTCATTTTGAACCGCAGGAAGATGAGTTGCGCATCCGCAACCGCGTGGATGGCATTCTGCATCTGATTCCCCTGCCGCCGACGCTCAAGCGTTTCCAGTCCGCCATCATTTCGCGCATCAAAGTGATGAGCGGCATGAACATTTCTGAAAAACGCCTGCCGCAGGACGGGCGTATCAACGTCCGCATCAAGGGCGAGGAAATTGACATCCGCGTTTCCACCGTGCCGACGGTTTATGGCGAAAGCGTTTCGCTGCGTTTGCTGACGCGCGGGAAAATTTTCCTGTCGCTCGACAAACTGGGTTTTTCCAAATTGGAAGAAGACGCCATCCGCGACATCATCATCAAGCCGCACGGCATTTTTCTCGTCACCGGCCCGACGGGTTCCGGCAAATCCACTTCGCTCTACGCGTTTTTGAGCGCGATCAATTCCGTCCAAAAGCGCATCATCACGATTGAAGAGCCGGTTGAATATGAATTGAAGGGCATCAATCAAATCGCCGTGCGCTCGGACATCGGGCTGACGTTCGCGGTGGGTTTGCGCCACATTTTGCGCCAGGATCCGAACGTTGTGATGGTCGGCGAAATCCGCGACCAAGAGACGGCGGACATCGCGATCCGCGCATCGCTGACCGGGCATCTGGTTTTTTCCACGCTGCATACAAACGACGCGCCGAGCGCGTTCACGCGTTTGACGGACATGGGCATCGAGCCGTTTTTGATCGCGTCGTCCGTCGAGGCCGTGCAGGCGCAGCGCCTCGTCCGCACGATTTGTCCGCATTGCAAGACGGAGCAGAAGGTGGATCGCGATTATCTGCGCAAGATCGGTTTTCCGGAGAATGAAATCGAGACGGCGAAATTTTGGCACGGCGTCGGCTGTGAAAATTGCCGCCAGCAGGGTTATCAGGGCCGCAAAGGCATTTACGAACTGCTCATCGTCACCGAGGCGCTGCGCCCGCTCATCATGAACCGCGCGTCGGCGACGACGATCGCGCAGCGCGCCATCGAGGCCGGTATGCGCACGCTTCGCACGGACGGCTGGAAAAAAGTGAAAGAGGGCACCACGACCATCGAGGAAGTTTTGCGCGTCACGCAAATGGAAGAACACATGGAAACCCTGGCCGGTGACGACAAGACGCAGTTCATCTCCCGAAGCTGAAATAATTACATGGCCCGCTGGAATTCCTGCAACATCCTGCACGTCGCCCCCGACGCGAAACGCCTCTGGCAGTTCGACGCGAAGGGCGGCGGCTTCGCGCTTCACCGCGAGCTGCGCGTGGCGCACACGGAAAAACTGCCGGCCAAAGGCATCGCGAAAAACTGGAGCTCGTTATGGTCGCCGAAGCTGAACATCGCGTGGCTGCCGGCGGAAAATGTCTTTCTGCGCGTCGTCGAACTGCCCGCGAGCAATTTTGAAGAGACACTGGCGATGGTGGAGTTGCAGTTGGAAAAATTTTCACCGCTGCCGGTCACGCAAATCGTGTGGACGATGCACGTCATCGGCACGCATACCGCGCCCGCCAAGGGCGATCATGCGCCGGAAAGTTTGCAGACGGTCGTCGTGGTCATCGTCGAGCGCAAGGTCGTGGAAGAATTTCTGGGACGTTTGGAGCAGGAGGGTTTTCTCGCCGACCGGCTGGAGACGCCGATGCTCGACCAGCTGGAAGTGGTCGCGCCGACAGACGATGGCGTGTGGCTGTTTCCGTTGTCGCTCGCCGGCCAAAGCGCCGCGCTCGTCGCGTGGTGGTTTGGCGGTGTGCTGCGGAACTTGAGTTTTGTCACGCTGCCTGCCGCTGGCGACCGCGCGCAGGAGTTGAAGGATCAGCTCGCGCACCTCGCGTGGTCGGGTGAACTCGAAGGCTGGCTGACGGCGGCACCGAAATGGCATCTCGTCGCCGACCCGGTGAACGCGACGGAATGGGAAAATGTCTTGCGCGCGGCGCTGAATGAAACGGTGCAGGTTTCCGCGCCGCCCGCGCCCGCGACGCTCGCCGCCGGCACGGCCAAACGCGCGGCGGCGGCGGAGAAATCAAATTTATTGCCGGCGGAATTCACGGCGCAGTATCACCAGCAGTTTGTGGATCGGCTGTGGCTGCGCGGTCTCGCCTACGCGGGTGCGGCGTATGCGGTTGGCCTGGTGATCTATTTCTGCGCGGTCGGCATCTTGGGCTATCAAACCGGCAAGGTGGAACGCGCCGTGGCCGGCATCAGCAACGATTACACGAACGCGCTGCAACTCAAGGCGCAGTTCGGTGTGCTGCAGGAACGGCAGCAGTTGAAATACGCGGCGCTGGATTGCTGGCAACTGGTGGCGCAGCAATTGCCGCCGGGAATTTCCCTCGACCGTTTCAGCTTCGCGAACGGCCAGTCGGTGACGTTGAGCGGCGTGGTGGATGCGGACGACATCACGCGAATCATTGATTTCAACGACGCGATCCGGAAGGTAAAAGTGAACGGACAGCAGATCTTTAATCCCGAGCCGGACGGCGGCGACCAGCTCACCTATCGCAATCAAGGCAACCAGGCCGATTGGAATTTTGGTCTGGAACTGCTGCGCACGGAGGAGGAATCCGAGTGAAAAAGTATTTCGCCCAATTGCGCCCGAATGAACGCCGCCTCGTGGTCGGCGTGCTCGTCGTAGTCGTACTCGTGCTCAACGCGGTGTTCATCTGGCCGCATTTTTCGGACTGGGGCAAGCTGCGGCAGCGGCTGGCCGAGGCGCACGCGAAATTAAAACTTTACCAGACGACGGCGGCGCAGATTCCCGCGCTGACGGCGGACGTGAAAAAATTCGCGAGCGTGGGCGAAACGGTCGCGCCCGAGGATCAGGGCATCAATTTCATGCGCGCCATCCAGTCGCAGTCGGCGCAGAGCGGCGTGCAGCTCCAGAACATCTCGCGTCAGTTGACGCATGACAGCGACGCGTTTTTTGTCGAGCAGGTGGTGAACATCAACGTCCTCGCGACCGAGGCGCAACTCGTGGATTTTCTTTACAAGCTCGGCTCCGGCGCCTCGATGATCCGCGTGCGCGATCTCGAATTACAACCTGACGCGCAGCATATGCATCTCAACGCCAACATCCGGCTCGTGGCCAGCTACCAGAAAAATTCGCCGTCGTCCGCAACCGCTTCAACTGCAACCGCACCATGAAAACCATCCTGCTCGCAATCGTCGTTTTGACCGGCACCGGCCTTGAACTGTCGGCGCAAACATCCGGACTGCCGCGCTACCCGCAGCCGGCCGCGCCCGCGTCATCGTCGGAAGAGATGGATTCCGGCGTGAAGCTCAATTTTCAGGGCGTGGACGCGAGTGACGTGTTGGACGTCTATGCGACTTTGGTCGGGCGCACACTGATCCGCGGGCCGTTGCCGGGGGCGCAGATTACTTTGAAGACGGAGACGCCGTTGACCAAGACCGAGGCGATCGAGGCATTGCAGGCGGTGTTGTCGCTCAACGGCATCGCCGTCGTGAACATCGGTGATAAGTTTGTCAAAGTCGGGCCGGTGGGTGACGCCAATTCCTGGGGCCCGGAATTTGACGACAGCAATGTGACGAACCTGCCGGATATGGGCGGCTACGTCTCGCGCATCGTGCAGTTGAAATACGTCAAGCCGAGCGAAATGATCCCAGCCATCCAGCCGTTTGCGAAGCTGCCGAACTCAATCCTGGCCATTGACAGCAACGGCATCCTCGTCCTGCGCGACAACGCGGAAAACGTGAAGCGGATGCTGGAGATGATTGACCGCATTGATGTGAGCGTGCCGGCGGAATTTATTTCCGAAGTCATCCCGATCCGCTATGCCGAGGCGGCGGACATCGCCAGCGCCTTGAATTCGCTCGGCGGCAGCGGCTCTTCCACGGTGAGTTTCGGCAGCAGCAGTGCGCCCTCGGCCGTCAGCGGCCTGCGCGGCGGCTCAACGGGTCTCAACGGTTTGAGCAGTGGAGGCAGTGGAAACGGACTGAACACGTCCGGCAGCAGCTATTCCGGCGGCGCTGCTTCTTCGTTTGGCAATCGCACGGGGGTTGCGAGCACTGCCAACGGAACACCCGCGAGCGGTTCGACGTTCCAGCAGCGGTTGCAGTCCATCATCAACCGCGCCTCCGGGGCCGGCGGCGGTGCGAGCCAGGATCAGATCCAGGTTTTCGGCCAGGCCAAGATCATCGCCGATCAGCGGAGCAATTCGCTCCTCGTCTTCGCCTCGCGGCAGGACATGGACAACATCAAGCACGTCATCAGCCAGTTGGACGTGTTGCTGGCGCAGGTGTTGATCGAGTCCATCATCATGGACGTGGACATCGGCAACACCTTGAATGCGGGCGTCTCGGCGCAGCAAAATCCGCAGCAATTTAAAAATTCAAATGTCGTCGGCGGTGGCTTCATGAACAACGGCAACAGCTCGTTCTTGAACACGGTCCAGACGCTGATTTCCAACCGCGTTGACACGGCTTACAGTCTGCCGACCAATGGCGCGGCGGGATTGAATTATTTCGGCAGCATCGGCCCGACGTGGGATATCGCGGTGCAGGCGGCGGAATCGGACAATAACGCCAACATCCTCCAGCGCCCGCGCATCCAGACCTCGCAGGCCAAGCCCGCGCAATTTTTCGTCGGCCAGACCGTGCCCTATGTTGACAGCACCTACAATAACAGCATCAACGGCGGCTACGGCGGCTCTTCCTACCAGCAGTTGTCCGTCGGCGTGGAACTGGACGTGACGCCCTTCATTAACCCCGACGGCCTCGTCGTCATGGATGTCGCGCAGGAAATAGACGAGATCAGCGGCTACACCGCGATTGACGGCAATCAGGTACCGAACACCATCAAGCGCACTTTGAACAGCGAGATCGCCGTGCGCAACCGCGACACCGTCATTCTCGGCGGCTTTATCCGCTCGCAGAAATCCCATTCAACCGCCGGCGTGCCCGTCCTCATGAACATCCCGGTGCTCGGCTGGCTGTTCCGCAGCACGGATAATCAAAAAGACCGCACCGAACTCATGGTGCTCATGCGGCCCACCGTGTTGAAAACACCTGCCATCGCCGCCGCCGAAACCGTCCGCGAAGGCCAGCGGTTGCCGGGCGTCTCCGCCGCCGCCTACGATTATGCCAACGATGAACGCAAACTTATTGATGTCGAGCGCAAGAAGGAATTGAAGAGCGACACGAACGCCGCGCCCGTTGACGGTTTCCCCGGCTTCTTCAACATGAATACGAATGCCGTGGAAAACCCCGTGCCCGCCGATGATTCCGGTGCCGCCGCGCCACCACCGGACGCCACCACCACGGTTCCATCCATCAGCGAACAGGACAAGGCCCGCGCCGCGCTTCAGGAAAAGATGAATGAACTGGATTCGCAGCAGACCGCACCCGGTCAGCCGCAAAACCCGCAGTGATTCAGCTTTTTTGGGTTGGGCCGATTACCATGTTCCAGTTTTTTCCAAAGCAGCGACGGGACTGGATGCGAGTGTTTGAGTTTCCTTTTCAGGCATTCGTAGTATTGGCCCCGATTTCATATTGGCATTTCATGCGGTTATACGGTTATTACGTCAACAATGTTTTTGGGCCTCGCTTGCATTCGTGCGATGGCATAGCGGCTGGTCAGCATTTGGGTGCTCTGACGGCAGCAGGATATTTGCTTTGTTTTCTTGCTTTGATGGGATTTGGATTTTATCACAGAGTTGCGAGGCAGCGCAAGAGAGCTTATGTGAGCTTTTTACTTGCGGCTTTGAGCATCATTGATTTGATGATTATGCCATTAAGCATATTTGTGATTGCTACTTCTTAATTTCGTTATGAGCCATCGGCCTAAACAGTCACCGGAGCCAATGTCTTGCACCGGACGATCTGCTGTCGCAGATCACGCCGCGAGGAAGGAGTGGTTCAGATTTCTACGTTAGGCGGCTTGAGCGTTTATGCGATATATTCCCATCGTATTTATCATCCTGATTAGCCTGCTTGCGCTAGTCGGCATGGATTATTATGGTGCGATTCTTATCCTTTTATTTGGTGCATTTATGTTGGCCGGAATATTAATACCACGGACTCGTGCGATATGGGGGGTTAGCAGGCTTACCTGCATTGGCATCGCGCTCATGCTCGGCTCGGCAGGAGTTGGAAACTTTGAGATCATACCGGATTATCATATTTTCATTTTGATGATATTCGGTCTTGTTTGCATCCTAGTTGGGCAAATATTTTTTAGGAGTGTGAGACGTTTATGAATTTTGTAATAGAAAGCCAGCCACATAACTAGTCACCGGAGCCAATGTCTTGCGCTGGCCGTTCCGCTGTCGCGGTTTACACCGTGAGGAAGGCATGGTTCAGTTTTTCACTTTAGATGTTTTACCATGACCCACTTTACTTCCATCGCTAAAGGCTGTTCGATACTTGCGCTGATTGTGGGCGGTTCCAGTGCAGTCCTCGCTTCGATTTCCGTCGTTCTGTTTTTTAGGCTTGGTGGCGGCCGAGAGTGCTATTCAGACTTGAACGCATTTCTTAATTGGCACGCTTTGATGACCGTTTTGGTGTTACAGTTTGCCATCCTTGCCGCCTGCGGCGGGAGAGTTCGCTTTGGAGCGTTGGCGTTTGGTTTGTGTGTTGGTGCATGGTTTATCACCTTCGCTTTGGTTGCAAATTGTTTTCATGGAGACCGTCCGCCTCCATCTTGGAAGACGAGCCAAACGCCTAACGGCTCTTCGGAGCTATCTGATCAACCGCTTGTCGGCAACTGGCAGGTCGAACAGAAAGGCACTCTTATGGATTTTCTGAAAAATGGGGGCATGACAGTAAAAATGGTGGATGGGAAAACACTGTCTGGGAACTGGGCTATTCTTTCCGCAAGTAATCTTCAAATGATCTTTAAGTCGGATCATTCAGTCCGCACTCAAATCGACACAATAATATTTAAGAATGAAAACCAAGTTGTTTTGACGAACAACATTGGAACGTATGTTTTGAAGCGCTTTGCTATGCCGTGATGACTTACCCCACTCTGACCATAAGATTTAAGTCGCCGAAGCCAATTTCCGTTGGCGCTGGCCGTTCCTCCATATGAACCGATTCTTTGCGTTGGTGGTGGGCATAGCCATTACCGGGATGCCAGTGCATTCGCCCGCCGACGAATCGGCGAAGGTTGTCCCGAAGGGCGGTCGGTTGCTCGGTTGCGCGGTCACGCAGGCGGAGCAGCAGGATTACAACGCGGCGATGGCGCAGGCGAAATCGGTGGGGGTGCAGGTGGTGTCGCTCAAACTGAATTGGGACGAGGTGGAGCAGCGGCCGGGTGTGTTCGCTTCGCCCTGGCCGGAAATCGCGAACGCTTACTATCCGGGCCAGCACATCCAGTTGAGCCTGCGCGTGGCCACGCTGGACACGGACCGGAACCGGCTGCCGCCCGATTTGCGCGGCAAGCCGCTGAATGATCCCGAAGTCATCGCGCGGTTTGATCGTTTGATGGATTGGCTGCTGGCGGAGATGCCCGACGTGACGCTGGCCGAGGTCGCCATCGGGAACGAAGTGGATGGCGTGCTGGGAAACGACCCGGTGAAGTGGGCGCAATACGCGGAATTTTTTGCCGCGACGCGCCAGCATATCCGCCAGCAGCGGCCGACGCTGAAGGTTGGGGTGTCCGTGATGTTCGCGGGGCTGACGCAGCACGCCCGACTCGCCGCAACCCTCAACGCGTCGGCGGATGAGATCATGGTTTCTTACTATCCGTTGACGCCGTCATTCCAAGTCCGCGCCCCGGCCGTGGTGCGGGATGATTTCAACGCCATCTGCCGACTGTATCCGAACCGGACGGTCTCATTCGTCGAGGCGGGGTATCCATCCGGCGGCGGGTGCGGGAGTTCGGCGGCCAGACAGGCGGAATTTGTCAACGAACTGTTTGCCGCGTGGGACGAACATCCGGTTCAGGTCAGGCTGGTGACCTTGGTCTGGCTGCATGACACGACACCGGCAGCGACGAAAACCTTTGGAAAATATTATGGGGTCGGTTCGCCGGCGTTTCTGGATTATCTGGGGACGCTGGGGCTGTGCACGTTCCCGGGTGCGGGCAGCGAGAAGCCGGCGTTCATCGCTTTAAAACAACAGGCAAAGGCACGCGGCTGGTGAATGCCGTTGGCGTGGCGAGTCTTTTTGTGCGGCCGTTCTGCTGTTGAAAGTCCCGGCGGCTTCTGGAATCATGCCGGCGGCGGGCCTGTAGCTCAATGGTTAGAGCAGAGCACTCATAATGCTTTGGTTCCCGGTTCAAGTCCGGGCGGGCCCACCAGGCACTTTAACCAATCGTCCTGAAACCGTCCCGATTTCCAGCCATCACTACAGATTGAAGCTTCCGCTATAGTTGCCGAGATAGTTGGTCTTGGCGTCAAACTGGTTCCAATAGACATTACCGGCGTTGGTGGCATCGAAGCCATGGCATTCAATCAAAAAGGAAAACTGGACTGGCGATCAGCAGGTTTGTTCGCGTGGAAGCCCAAGTTTATTCGCCGTTCAGTTTCCGTTCCGCGATCTCGAGAAAACCGTTCAACTGCTTCAGGCGCGTCGGGTGGCGCATCTTGCGGAGCGCCTTGGCCTCGATCTGCCGGATGCGCTCGCGCGTCACGCGGAACTGCTGGCCGACTTCCTCCAGCGTCCGCGCGTTGCCGTCGCCGATACCAAAACGCAGTTCCAGCACCTGCCGTTCGCGCTCCGTCAGGCTGCATAGCACATCTCCCATCCGGTCTTTCAACAGGCTGAAGCTCGTGATGTCCAGCGGATTTTCCGCCGCCTTGTCCTCGATGAAATCCCCGAAGCTCGCCTCGTCGCCATCGCCCACCGGCGACTGCAACGACACCGGCTGCTGCGCCATCCGCAAAATCGCCCGCACGCGGAAAACCGGCATCTGCATCTCGTCCGCGATTTCCTCCGGAGCGGCCTCGCGACCCAATTCCTGCAACAATTTTTTCTGCGCGCGCAGCAGCTTGTTGATGATGTCAATCATGTGCACCGGGATGCGGATTGTCCGCGCCTGATCCGCGATGCACCGCGTGATTGCTTGCCGGATCCACCACGTCGCGTAAGTCGAAAATTTATAGCCGCGCCGGTATTCAAATTTCTCCACCGCCTTCATCAAACCGATGTTGCCTTCCTGAATTAAATCCAGGAACGACAGCCCGCGGTTCGTGTATTTCTTGGCGATCGAAATGACCAGCCGCAAATTGGCCTCCACCATTTCCGTCTTCGCCTGCAACGCCCGCGCCGCCGCGTCGCGCAGCCGGTCGAACGCCAGCAGGAAATCTTCGTGCGGCATCCGCACGAATTCCTCCAGCGCGCGCAGCTTCTGCCGTTCCGCTTCGAACAGGTGTTTTTGCGCGGAAGATTCGCGCTGATCTTGCGCATCGGCCAGCGCCCGCAGGCAGTATTGCAATTTGTCGTGGATGTTTTCCGCGACCAGCGCGATTTCCTCGTTCACTTTCTGCTTGAAGCAGAATTTCGGGAACGCCGCCTGCAATTTTTTGTCGAGCTTGAGAAACTCATCATGTTCGCGGTTACGCTTGGCGTTCTGGTGCGCATCCCGCCAGAGATTGAAATGCCGGTCCACCTGCGCGTCGAGTTCGCGCGTCTGCGCCACCAATTTGTGCAGTGTTTTCAGGTGCGCGTCGCGGCTCGCCACTTGTTTGTCCAGCACCACGCGGTCAAAACGTTCGCGCGGCGGGTCGGCCAGCAGCTTTTCCGCCAGCGCGAGGTGTTCCTTGCCCGCAAAGCCAAAGCCATAGACCACCGCGCGCAGTTCGTTTTCCGCCTTCTCGATGCGCTTGGAAATCTCCACTTCCTGCTCTCGCGTCAGCAGCGGCACCGCGCCCATCTGCTTGAGATACATCCGCACCGGGTCGTCCAGCGCGTCGCTGTGGCGCGCTTCGATTTCTTCATCTTCCGGTTCTTTCGCCGTGTCCAGCTCGGCCTGATCCACGATCTCGATCTCAAGTTCGCGGAGTTTGGCGAGGATTTCATCCAGTGCTTCCGGCGTGGCAAGTGATTCCGGCAACGCCTCGCTAATGTCGTCAATGGTCAGGTTGCCTTGTTCTTTGGCGAGGCGGACGAGTTCCTTGATTTTCCCCGCCAGTTCGGCGGTGCGATCCGCCGGCGCGACGGCGGCAACGGAAGCTTTCACCGGTTCCGGCGCGGGATTTTCTCGGGTTTTGGGTTTCGGCATAAACGCTCCGGGCGGCAAAAAACCGGAAGTGGTGCGAATATGAAAATTGCCGACGGGTTCGTCAAGCGGCGAAACGCCGCGCGCTCACTTTTTTTTCTCCACCCAAATGCCCCGGCTCTCAAGGTGCGGCAAAATCATCTCCACCGTCCTTTCGACCGCGCCGAGGTTTTCGGCTACGACTTCCAGTGCTGCGCGGCCCAGCGCGGCCCGGCGGCGGGCGTCCGCGAGGAGTTCACCGAGGACGCGTTCCAGTTCCTCCGGGCTTTTCACCTGCACGGCGGCATTTTTGTTCAGGAACGCGCGGGTGATGTCGGTAAAATTTTGCATATTCGGGCCGAAAATGATGGCCTTCTCCTGCGCGCCCGGCTCGATCGGGTTTTGGCCGCCGAAGGCCGTGAGGCTTTTGCCGACAAAGACCACGGTGGCCGGCTCGTAAAAAAATTTCAATTCGCCGGTCGTGTTCACCAGCAGGCAATCCAACCCATCCGCCGGCGGTGGAGTGCGGTCAAAAATTTCGCTGCGGGAAATGAATTTGACGCAGCGCGCCTTAAATTTCTGGCCGATGTCCTTGGCGCGTTCAAAATGGCGCGGCACCAGAATCAAAAATAGTTTTGGAAATTTTTGCCGCAACCGCCGCGTGATGTCCGCCAGCAAAACCTCTTCGCCATCATGCGTGCTACCGGCCACGAGGATCAAGGCGTCGTCCGGCACGCCGATCTGGCGCAGCAGCCCGCGCACGTCGAGCGAACTGCGTTCGGTGAGTTTGGCTGCGTCAAACTTGAGGTTGCCCACGACCCGCACCGCTTTCGCATGGCAGCCGACCTCGCGCAGGCGCCGGGCGTCTTCTTCATTCTGGCAGCCGACGCCGGCGAACGAACGGAACAGCGGACGGAACAGGAAGGCGGCTTTTTTGTAGCGCGGATACGAGCGGTCGGAGAGCCGCGCGTTGGCGAGAAAAACGGGAATTTTCAGATCTGCCGCGCGCCAGAGAAAGTTCGGCCAGATTTCCGCCTCTACGAGAATGATGGCTTCGGGATTGATGGTGGCGAGCGCGCGGCGGACAAATTTGTGGCGGTCCACCGGATAATAAATCTTGCTGACGCGCGTCGGCAGCCGGCGGCGCAGTTCCGCCATGCCGGTGGTGGTGGTGCAGGAGACGACGAATTTGACGTTCGGCACGCGCGGCTCCAGCGCGTTGATGAGTTGGGTGCACAAGTTGACTTCGCCGACGCTGACGGCGTGAATCCAGATAACATGGCGGTTGGTCAGCGCCTGCTTGAGCACAGCGTCGTAAATCGCGAAGCGTTCGCCGAAGCCCGCCCGCCAGCCGCCGCGCCGCCGCATCCGCCAGAAATAATATGGCGATGATAGCGCAAAAAAAATCAGGAACAGGATGTTGTAAAGCGTGCGCACGTTGAATTCCCTCGACCGCTTTTGGCATTGGCAGGCGGCAGAACGGCAAAATCGTTACAAAATTGTCACGCGAATTCAACCCCGGAAAAAAAGCAGCCAGGTGATGAGCAGCACCGGCAACAGGAACGGCAGGGAGAATTTTAGGATGAACTCGATGAACGACGGCATCCGCACGTTGTTCTGCTCGGCGATGGATTTGACCATGAAATTCGGGCCGTTGCCGATGTAGGTGGCCGCGCCGAAGAAAACCGAAGCGACGCTGATGGCCAGAATCTGGTGTCCGTGAGTCACTAGCAGGCTGCTGATACTTTCGGCACCGGCAGTTCCGCGCAGCGCGCTCAAAAAACCGAGGTAGGTCGGCGCGTTGTCCAGCGCGCTCGACAAAACGCCGGTGCTCCAATAAAAAATTCCGGACGCAGGATTTTGGCCGAGCAGCGACTGGCTGTTGTGATTCAGCCAGTCCAATGCCGGCATCATGGTGGTGAAAATCCCGGCGAAGAGAATCGCCACTTCCTGGATGGGATGAAAATTAAACTGGTTCGCTGCATGGACGGATTTTTTCGTGGTGAAATACGAACCTGCCGCCGCCGCCAACATCAGCCCTTCGCGCAGGAACGGCGGATTCGCCACAAACACGGCGACGAGGATCACGGCGAGAAAAAACAGATTGGGCAGGCCTTCGATTTGCCAATTTTCACCCGCCGGATTTTTTTCGCGCTCGGCGCGTGGCGTCCGGCGAGAATTATTTTGATCCACAAAATAAAAAATGGCCAGCAGCAGCCCGACGCCCAGCAGCCACATCGGCCAGCAATTCGCCGCGACCCACCAGAACGGGATGCCTTGCAGAAAACCGAGGAACAACGGCGGGTCGCCGATCGGCGTGAGGCAGCCGCCGGCGTTCGCGACGATAAAAATAAAAAACACGATGTGATGCGCCGCCACGCGGGATTGATTCATGCGGATCCACGGGCGGATCAGCAGCATGGCCGCGCCGGTGGTGCCAAGGACATTGGCCAGAAGCGCGCCGCCCAGCAAAAATGAGACGTTTTTTAATGGCGTCGCCTCACCCTTGACGCCGATATGGATGCCGCCGGAAACAACGTACAGCGAGCCGACGAGCGCGATGAATCCGATGTATTCATGCGCCGCCTCGCCCAGACTGTGCAGATCGTGCAAAGCAAAAAAATAATAGCCCCCCATGATCGCGCCGAGGCCTAGCGCGACTTTGGCGTAATGCCGCAGCCACCAGTGCGGCGCAAAAACCGGCGCGACCGCCATCGCGCCCAGCAGCAGCGCGAACGGCAGCAGCCTCAAAAATTCAGCCAGCGTCATCGCGCGAATTTTGCTGACGATTCGGCAAGGGTCAAATCCAATCGTCCAGCGCGCGGCAAATTGGATTGAATCCGTCGCTTCAATTCTGTCCAATTCCGGTGGAATGATTTCGCCGCGCCGTCCGTATTTGTGGTTGCCCGCCTGGTGTGTGGCCGTGCCGGTCACGCTGGTGGCGGTCGGGCTGCATTTTTATTTTCTGTGCCACGCCGGCGGTTTCTGGCGCGACGAGGTCAACCTCATCAACCTGGCCGGCCTGCATTCCCTGCGCGCGATGTCGGCGGATTCCTTCCCGGTTTTCATGCCGCTGCTCATCCGGTTTTGGGAAACGATCGGCCTCGGGAAAACCGACGCCGGCTTGCGTCTGCTCGGCGCGCTGATCGGCCTCGGTTTGCCCGCCACCCTTTGGCTGATGGCGTGGAAATTCCGCCGCTCGCCGCCGCTGGCCGGCCTCGCGCTGCTGGCGCTCAACGGCACGGTGATCGTCTTTGGCGACTCATTGCGGGCGCACGGTCTGGGCAGTTTGTTGATCCTTCTGACCGCCGCCGCCGCGTGCTGGTTTCTCCAAAAAACGTGCTGGAAACGCGCGGTGGTCTGGGCAGCACTGTCCATGCTAAGCGTCCAAACCTTGTTTCAAAACGCCGTCTTCATCTTCGCCATCTGCGTCGGGGCGTGGGTGGTCTGTGCCCGCCAAAAAAACGTCCGCGCCGCGCTCAAGGTTTTTCTCGTCGGGCTGGCGGCGGCAGTTTCGTTGCTGCCGTATTTGATGAATTTTATTTCACTGAATGTAGACGCCAGTTCGCTGCGGACCGGCATTGCGCCCGCCCGCTTGCTGGCCACGTTTGACACCGCCGCCGGTTTTCCGATGGAACAAAGCCGCTGGCTCTGGTTCATCTTCGCTGTGGCCATTGTTGTACTCGGTGTGGCGGCGCTTTTCCCCCGCCTGAAAATGGCTGGCAAACTTGCCGCCGTAAAAAAAATTCTCCCTGCCCGCTGGACAACGTTGCTGGTGGCCTTGATCGCCGCCACGGGCTTGCTTTGGTTTTCAGCGCTGCCGGCAAGCCGCTGGTGGTTTTTTCTTTTGCTGGCCGTGGCCGTGGCCGTGCTGGATGGGATCCACCGTCCGCCGGCGGAAGCTGAAACCACCGTGCCGACAGCAGTTCAAAACGAAAATTCTGTTTGCTCCGGCGACTGGTCACTATTTGCCGGGACAACGTTGCTCGTCGCCGTTGTTGGCTTCGCCGCCTTTCTCTGGTTTGCCGCGCTGCCCACGGAACCGTGGTATTACCTCCCGCTGCTGGCTTTGGTCGCCGGCTGTTATGAAATCGGCCTGCCTGTCTGCGGCCATGTGCGGGCGGCGGTCCTGGGATTTTCGGGCGTCACCGCCGTCATCGCCTGTGTGGTGATTTTTTCGGAACACAAGGCCGTCAACTGGCGCTTCACCAACCTCGATCTGCTTTGTCCGCAACTCGCGGCGGAGGCCGCACCGGGTGACTTCGTCATCGTCAGCCCTTGGTATTGCGGCATCAGTTTTGAGCGCTACTTTAAAGGCGATGTCCGTTGGGAAACCGTGCCGCCCCTCGCCGACCACGCTTTTGCGCGCTACGATTTGGTGCATGAACAAATGCAAAAAACAGAAGTCGCCCGGCCATTGATTGAACAGGCGGCGGCGGTGTTGCGCGCTGGTCATCGCGTATGGCTCGTCGGCATGATGGCCGTGCCCGCGCCCGGCGAAGCGCCGCCCGCTGATTTGCCGCCGCCGCCGCTAAAATTTTCCGGCTGGTCCGACCGGCCTTACACCGAGACTTGGGTGTTGCAGGTGAACCAGTTTTTGAGCAACCACAGCCGCGAATTCAAAATGGTTTTTGAAACACCCAGCGGGAATTTGAACTTCATGGAAAACGTCCAGCTCTACCGCGTCGAGGGCTGGCACGACTGACCGCCACTTGACGGCACGGCCGATCGCTGCGAGTGTTCCCGCGCTTGCCGCCGGATTCACCAGCCACAGCGACAGGCAACTTGTTCGCTGACATCGCAAAAACTCCCGCCGCGCAAACCCTCGCGCGGCGATTGGAGACTGGCGGAGCGCTGCTCTGCGCCGGCATCTGCGTGCCGGCCCAGCCGTTTTTTGCCGCGCTGCTGCAAACTATTTTTCCAACGCGGCCCATCGTCATCGTCGCGCCCGACCTCAAGACGCAGGAAAATTTTCAGCAGGATTTAGAAACGTGGATTGCCCAACGCCCATCTGCCAACGCCCATCCGCTGTTTTATCCGGATTGGGAAATCTTTCCGCACGAAGACAAGCTGCCGCCCGCCGATGTCATCAGCGACCGCTTGCAAACGCTCGTCGCGCTGGCGGACAATTCAAAATTAAAAATTAAAAACTCAAAACTCGTCGTGACAAGCGTCACCGCGCTGTTGCAAAAAACGTTTCCGCCCGGCGAAATTCAAAAACGCACACGCGAATTGAAACGCGGCGACCAAATCGCGCCGCTCGATTTGGTCGAATGGCTGGAAGAACAAGGTTATGAGCCCGAAGCGCAAGTCTCGCAGAAAGGGGAAATCGCCCTGCGCGGCGGCATTCTCGATGTCTTTGCGCCAACGAGTCCGTGGCCGGTTCGTTTGGAATTTTTCGGCGACGAGCTGGAATCGCTCCGCGAGTTCGACCCGCTGACGCAAGTTTCGCGCGGGGAAATTATTTCAATCACTTTGCCGCCCGCCGGCGAACTGGGGATTCTCAAAAACGGAATACAGAAGCCAGAAGCCAGAAGCCAGATTGAAGCCTCGTTTGCCACGCTGCTCGATTATCTGCCGCGCGAAACGATTTTTATTTTGTGTGAACCCGAACAACTTTCCACTCGCGCCGACGAATACGAATCGCAGATTCCTGCCGCCGAACCGTTTTTCATTTCCTGGCCGGATTTTCTGGCGGAATTGAACCGACGCAACTTTGCTTCAATTGAGCTTTTTGAAGACGTAGAAACTGGCGAAGCCGATCCGCAAACTGAAATCCACAATCCGCAATTTGATTCGCTCGATGCGTTTCGTCCGCTGGCCGAGCGCGCGCCGGAACTGCCAGTCGCCGAGGCGCAACGTCGTGAATTTTTCCAGCAGCTGCATCGCTGGCTGCGACAGGATTATGTCGTTCATATTTTCTGCAACAACGACGGCGAGCGTCAGCGGTTTGAGGAAATTTGGAAAGAACATGGTTTTGGCGTTGAAAAAAAATTGGTGATTCAAATTAGCTCGCTTGCTCGCGGATTTATTTGCGCCGAGGCGAAACTCGTTGTCGTCACCGATGCGGAAATTTTAGGGCGTTACAAAATCCAGCGGCCGCGTCGTCAGAAATCTTCGCACGCGCTCGCCACGCGTTCCGCGCTCGACATTGATTTTACGGATTTGGAAGAAAGCGATTATGTCGTGCATCTACAGCATGGCATCGGACGTTATCTGGGGTTGAAAACGATGCCGATTGGCAACAGCCGTCGTCCCTCAACCCTCAACCCTCAACTCTCAACTTCCACCGAATGCCTTGTCATCGAATACGCACCCGCCAATTCCGGCGACGAATCGCCCAAACTTTACGTTCCCGTCACCGAGGCGCATCTCGTCAGCAAATATGTCGGCGTGGGCCGGGCGCATCCGCCGCTCAACACGCTTGGCGGCACGCGCTGGCACAAGGCGAAGGAGCAAACGGAAAAAGCCGTGCGCGATGTCGCGTCGGAAATGTTGCGCATCCAGGCCGTGCGTGAAACGCAGGCCGGCCATGCGTTTCCGCCGGACGCGAACTGGCAGCGCGAATTTGAAAGCGCATTCATCTACGAGGAAACCGCCGATCAAGTCCGCGCGATTGCCGAAACCAAATCCGACATGGAACGCGCCAAGCCGATGGACCGTTTGATCTGCGGTGACGTTGGTTTTGGCAAAACCGAAGTCGCCATCCGCGCCGCGTTCAAGGCCGTGATGGGCGGAAAACAAGTTGCGATTCTTGTGCCGACGACCGTGCTCGCGCAGCAGCATTTCAGCACCTTCCGCGAACGCATGGCCGATTATCCAATCCGCGTCGAGTTGCTCTCGCGTTACCGCACGCCGCGCGAGCAGGATCTCGTCGTCAAAAATCTCGCGGCGGGCGCGGCGGACATCGTCATCGGCACGCATCGTCTCGTGCAGGACGACATTGTTTTCAAAGACCTCGGCCTCGTTGTGATTGACGAGGAGCAGCGCTTCGGCGTGCTGCACAAGGAAAAATTCAAGCGCCTGCGCACGCTCGTGGACGTGCTGACGTTGAGCGCCACGCCGATTCCGCGCACGCTGTATCTCGCGCTCACCGGCGCGCGCGACATGAGCACGATTCAGACGCCGCCGCACGACCGCCTGCCCGTCGAAACCATCGTCACGCAATTCGACGAACGCACCATCCGCGACGCCATCAACCGCGAACTTGCGCGCGGCGGACAGGTTTTTTTCCTGCACAACCGCGTGATGACGATTCACGACATGGCCGACCGTTTGAAAAAACTTTGTCCCAATGCGCGAATTGTTGTCGGCCACGGCCAGATGAACGCCGACGACCTGGAAGAAGTGATGACGAAATTCGTCAACGGCGAGGCGGACGTTTTGCTTTCGACGACGATCATTGAAAGTGGTTTGGATATTCCGAACGCGAACACCATCATCATTGACCGCGCCGATCGCTTCGGATTGAGCGACCTTTACCAGTTGCGCGGGCGCGTCGGGCGTTACAAACATCAGGCCTACGCGTATCTGTTGCTGCCGCGCCACGCGAGCCTGCTCACCGACGTGCGCAAACGCATCAGCGCCATGAAGCAATACTCCACACTCGGCAGCGGTTTTAAGATCGCCATGCGCGATCTGGAAATTCGCGGCGCGGGAAATCTGCTTGGCTCGGAACAAAGCGGCCACATCACCGCCGTCGGTTTTGAACTTTACTGCCAGTTGCTCAAGCAAAGCGTCTCGTCGCTCAAAGGTGAAAAAGTCAAACCGCGCGTCGAAGTCCGCATCGCGCTGGATTTTCTCGGCGACGCCACCAACCTGCCGGAAAACTATGTCACCGAGCCGCAGCACCGCATCGAAATTTACCGCAAGCTTGCACAAGCCACGGACAAGTCTGCGTTGGAAAATCTGTCGAAAGAATTGCGCGACCGCTTCGGCCCGCTGCCTACGCCGGTGGAATTGCTGCTGGCCGTGGGCGAACTGAAAATTCTCGCCAGCGAAAAATCCGTGACCGCCATCGGAGTCGAGGAAGACAAATTGAAGATCACGCGCCACAACGACTTCATCACGCTCGGCGGCAAATTCCCGCGCCTCACCAAAAAAGAAGCCAAGGCCCGGCTCAAGGAAATCAAACGGCTGCTGCTGGCGGTTTGATTTCTAGGAATGGAAAAGACAAAACCATTGTTCTGACTTTGACACGTTGAATTTTTGGCTGTTGCATTTGATCCAGCCACTCTGAAATACAGGTTTTCACTTTTTCCAATTGTTCCGATAAATGATTGAGGACAACTTCAATATCGCTTGCAACAAGCTTTAGCTCGGCCGGATATTTCAAAGCGTTTTTATCGAAGACAAGTGAGTGTCCATAAACACCACTAACCATATTTCCAGAAAAAATTGTAAAACTCACTGTATGATTTTCACTGGGAGTCCAAGACAAAACTCCCCAGAGAGGATTCGACGTGAACGGAATATTTGGAATTTCATTTCTGAAGTGTTGAACATAATCACGAAGACTTTCTACCTGTTCTGTTGCTCGGAGAAAAATCTGAAAACCCGATAGCTTTCGGGGCAGCCCAGGCATTCCTTGAACAAGTCCTCTGACTCGATGACATATATCTACAAGCGTCCACGCATCAAGCAGTCTTGATGTAACTTGTTCTTCAGTGTATTTATCTGGATGATTTCTGGCGATTTCATCCAGCGTTTCCCTGAGGCGTCGTGATGCCAAACTCGCCATTTGTAAGGAATACCTCAAACCATCGAGGTAAAAAACTAACTTTTTAATTTCTTCAGGAGTCATGCTATTCACCAATTGCCTCATACTTGGCAGATTTTTGAAATTTGTCAGCCAAGATTTTATTTACGCGCGGTGCTTCTCATTTTACGCCAGTTTTGGAATCTACAAACTGGAAAAAGAGTTGAGTTTTAGTGTCATAAAAACTTAACCTGTCGCCTCTGTTATGCTCAAGGTCACCGAAATCGCGTTCAGTTGCTACGCCGTCACGGACATGGCGCGGGCGCGGAAATTTTACGAGGACGTGCTGGGCTTAAAACCGACCACCGTCATCGAAGGCAAATGGGTGGAATACGAATTCGGCCCGTATGCGCTGGCCATCGGCTGCGCGCCGGGAATTTTCAAGCCGAGTCCCGACGGCTGCTCGGTCGCGCTGGAAGTGGAAAATTTTGACGACGCCATCGCGCACCTAAAAAAACACAGTGTAAAATTTCGCATCGAGCCGATGTCCACGCCCGTCTGCCAGATGGCGATGATTTTTGATCCTGATGGCAACACGATTTGCATTCATAAACGTAAAGCACAGTAATTTTAATTTCTCATGTCTATTCTCGTTACTCCACAAACCAAGGTTCTCGTCCAAGGCATCACCGGCAGCTTCGGCGCCAAGCACGCGCAACTCTCGATTGATTACGGCACGCTCATCGTCGCCGGCGTCACGCCCGGCAAGGGCGGACAATTCTTCGAGCACGGCGGAAAGAAAATTCCAATTTTCGATACCGTCGCCGACGCAGTGAAACAAACCGGTGCGACCGCGAGCGCGGTGTTTGTGCCACCGCCCTTCGCCGCCGATGCGATTCTGGAAGGCGCAGACGCCGGACTCGAACTCGTCGTCGCCATCACGGAAGGCATTCCCGTGCGTGACATGGTGCGCGTGAAACGCGCGCTGCAGGGCAACACCAAGACGCGGCTCATCGGACCGAACTGTCCCGGCATTGTTACGCCCGGCGAAGGCAAAGATTCGCACGGCGGCTGCCGCATCGGTATCGCGCCCGGTTACATTCACAAAAAAGGCAACATCGGGGTGGTCTCGCGCAGCGGCACGTTGACCTACGAAGCAGTGTGGCAATTGACATCGCGCGGCGTCGGCCAATCCACTTGCGTCGGCATCGGCGGTGATCCGGTGAACGGAACTTCGCACCTCGATGTCATCAAACTTTTCAACGCCGATCCGGAAACGCATGGAATTATTATGATCGGTGAAATCGGCGGCAGTGCGGAAGAAGAAGCCGCCGAGTGGATCAAGGCAAATTGCAAAAAACCGGTCGCAGGTTTCATCGCCGGCGCTACGGCGCCGCCCGGACGTCGCATGGGCCATGCGGGCGCGATTGTCAGCGGCGGCAAAGGCACGGCCGAGGCGAAGATTGCTGCGTTCAAGGCCGCCGACATCGGCATCGCGGTCACGCCGAGTGAAATGGCGGACACGCTGTTGAAGATGATGTGACGCAAAGTGACGAGTGATGAGTGAAAAGATTCAGAGCGCGTCGCCGTTGCTTCTCACTCGCCACTCATCACTTGTTACTTTGCATGGCCTACGTTGATTTCATCCTAAATCTCGCCGGGCTGCTGCTGTGGCTCAACTGGCGTTCAATCCGTTTCGACCCACTCGCCAAACGTACACCCGCGACGCTGATGGGTACGCTGCGTCCTGCCGCGCCAAAAAAACTGCGCCGCTGGCATCTGCTGGTTTTTCTGGCCGCGCTGCTTTTTCTGCGCGCAATTCTCTACCGCTGGATTGCGCCGTTTTGGATCGGCAAGCTGGATTTGGGCGTGATTGTGACTTCATTTCGGAGCGACTGGTTTTCGGGAATCCTGATCTTTTCGTTTTTGAGTTTCAGCTTGGCGTTGGGGATTTTTTATGTCGGGCTTTTATTTCTATCGCTCTTGTCCGGGCCGGAGCCGATTCAGAGCTTGGTGAAAATTCCCCTGGGCCGCGTGGACGGCTGGCCGCGCTGGGCGAAAATTTTGCTGCCGCTTATCGTCACCACAATCTTGTGGTCGCTGGTGAGCTGGCTGCTCGTCTGGCTGCAGATTTTGCCGCCGCCGGTTTCCGTGGCGCAACGGCTGGAGCAATCGCTGGTCATCGGGCTGGACAGCTATCTGGTCTGGAAATTTCCGGCGGGCGCCATCCTCGCGCTGCACCTGCTGAACAGCTACATCTATTTTGGCCGTCATCCGATTTGGAAATATGTCAACCTGACGGCGCAAAAAATCCTAGCACCGCTGAAAAAAATTCCGCTGCGGGCGGGCAAGGTGGATTTTGCGCCGGTCGTGGCGATCGGACTGGTTTTTCTGGCGGCGGAATTTGTGGCGCGCGCGCTGAATTTCATCTACGCCCGCCTGCCGTTCTGAACGGTCACGAATTTTTCGGCTTGGGCAGTTTGACGACGACGGTGGTGCCGGTGTCCTTGCGGCTGGTGATGGCGAGGCGTCCGCCGTGAAGCTCGGCGAGTTTTTTGGCGATGGCCAGGCCGAGGCCGAGGCCTTGCTCGTCTTTCATCTTCCGCTCGAACTGGACGTAGGCGTCAATGCGCTGGATGTGTTCGGTGGAAAATCCGCGGCCGTGGTCATGCACGGAAAATTCAATCTCCTCGCCCGCTGCTTTCAAACTGACATGGACGGGCGAGCCGGCTTCGGAAAATTTGAAGGCGTTCTGCACCAGCTCGGCGACGATTTTTTTGAAATACTCCTCGGCCATGGCCAGCGCGCCGTCCGCAAGTTCGAGCGTCAGGTCGGGCAGGCGTCCGGCGATTTCCGCCTGCGCGATGGCGGTCGGGCGGACAAGGTTTGACGGCGCGGTGATTTTGGCGGAGCGCAGCGCGATGACACTGTCGGCGTCAGTCGCGACAATTTCCAGCCGCGCGTAAAACAAAAAATTTTCGATGAGCCGCTCGAGGCGCTGGCCGGATTTGGAAATTTCCTGCCCCATCTCGGCGATGGCGGCAGGGCCGAGCGTGTTGGCGGCGGTGGCGAGCAGTTCCGCGTTGGAGATGATGCCGTTGAGCGGCGTGCGCATCTCGTGCGGCATCATCATCGAAATATGTGTGCGCAAGGTCGTGAGTTTCCGCTCGGCGTCGTCGCGGACGGTCTTGACCTTGCGGAGCCGCGCGTTCACGGCGGCGTAAAGTTCATCCACCTTGAACGGCTTTGGCAGGTAGTCGTCGGCACCCAGTTCCATGCCGTGCCGCATACCGGCGGAATCGGCCATGCCGGTCATCAGGATGAACGGCATGGCGGCCGTGGCGGCGTCGGCGCGCAATTTCTCCAGCGTGCTGTAGCCGGAACCTGCCTTGCCCATGTTCACGTCGCAGAGAATGAGGTCGGGGAGAAGCTCGCGCGCCTTAGCGCTGCCGCTGGTGCTGTCAGCGGCCTCAATGACTTCAAATCCCTGTTGCTCCAAAGCCAGCCGGATCATCTCGCGCAACCAAGATTCGTCGTCTATTACCAGAATTTTGTTCATGGCAGTCAATCTACCGAATGAAGCAATTTCCGGGCCTTTGTCCCTCTGCTGAAGCGAAATGTGGCGGCTTCAACTCATTTCCGCTGATCCATTGGAACGTAGTGATTGATGGTCTTGCCGGTGTAAATCTGGCGTGGACGATAGATGCGGCTCTTCGGTTCCTCCATGATTTCCTTGTAATTCGCGATCCAGCCGGGCATCCGGCCAATCGCAAAAATCACGGTGAACATCTCCACTGGAATCCCGATGGCACGCATGATGATGCCGCTGTAAAAATCCACGTTCGGATAAAGTTTTCTTTCGACGAAGTAAGGGTCCTTAAGCGCCGCTTCTTCCAGCTTTTTGGCGATGTCCAGTAACGGGTCAGTGATATGTAATTTGGACAGCACGTCATCGCACGCCTTTTTGATGATTGTCGCGCGCGGGTCGTGGTTTTTATAGACGCGATGACCGAAGCCCATGAGTTTTTTACCGCTGTTTTTGTCCTTCGCCGCCGTGATGAACTTCGACCCGTCGTCGCCGTCGCGATGAATGTCCGCGAGCATTTCCAAAACCGCCTGGTTCGCGCCGCCATGCAATGGCCCCCAAAGCGCGCACACACCCGCCGCGCAACTCGCAAAAAGATTCGCCTGCGATGAAGCGACCATGCGCACCGTTGAAGTGGAACAATTCTGCTCGTGATCCGCGTGCAAAAGAAAAATTAAATCGAGCGCCTTCACGACTTCTGGTTTGATCTCGAAATCTTCATAGGGCATCGAGAACAACATGTGCAAAAAGTTCGCCGTGTATTTGTAAGTCTGCTTCGGATAAATCAACGGCAGCCCGTGCGACTTGCGATACGAATACGCCGCGATCGTCCGCACCTGCGAAATCAGTTTGGCCACATAAAGGTCAAACTCTTTCGCCTTGCCCCATTTCCAGTGCATCAAGCCGTCATCGAAACAGCTCGCCGCGTTGATCATCGAGGACAAAATCGCCATCGGATGCGCGCCCGTGGGAAAGCCCTCGAAGTGATACTTCATGTCCTCGTGCAAAAACTGGTGCTCGGCCAGCACGTCCGAAAACACTTTCAACTGCGGGCGGTTGGGCAGTTCGCCGTAAATGATCAGATACGCCGTCTCGATAAAGTTGGATTTCTCGGCGAGTTCCTCGATCGGAATGCCGCGATAGCGCAAAATCCCCTTGTCGCCGTCAATGAACGTGATCTTGCTCGTGCACGAACCCGTGTTGCCGTAGCCGTCGTCGAGCGTGATGTAGTTGGTGTTCGCGCGCAGCGCCGAAACGTCCACCGCCTTTTCGCCCTCGCTGCCGGTCACGATGGGCAGGTTGTAAATTTTTCCATCCAGTTCCAGTTTGGCTTCGTTACTCATAACTCCTTTGTTCAGTTGAAATGCTCCGATTCAACTTCAATTTAATTACCCGAAAATTTGCCGGTGAAAAGAAAAATTGCAAGCCGCGAAAACAAAATTTTCGAAAACTTCCGACCCGGCTGCGGATTATTCCCCGCCGTCGCCGCCATGACCCGCGCAACCGCAACCCGCCAGCGCAATACAATCTTCGCAAAGCGACAGTCCTGCGAACTCCATCGCGTCAAAACCGCCGCAACGCGCGCAAGCCTCATTTTCATTGGCCAAAATAGTTGGTTGGGATTCAACAAGTGCCGCTGTAATTTTATTGCCCCTTTATTTTTGGTGGGACGCTTGTCCACCAGTTCAAATTCACGCCTTTCCGAAATTCTCCGCCAGCGCGATCGCCTTGCGCATCGCCATGGACTTGTTGACCGTCTCCTGAAATTCCGCTTCCGGCGTCGAGTCGTTCACCCAACCGCCGCCAGCCTGAACGTAAGCCTTGCCGTCTTTGACCAGCGCCGTGCGAATCGTGATGCAGCAATCCAGATTTCCGTTAAATGAAAAATAACCCACACAGCCGCCGTAAGGCCCGCGCGCGGTTTGTTCGAGTTCGGAAATAATTTGCATCGCGCGGATTTTTGGCGCGCCGCTCAACGTGCCCGCCGGAAACGTCGCGCGCATCAAGTCATATGGTGATTTCGCGACGGACAATTTTCCTTCCACCTGCGAAACGATGTGCATGACATGGCTGTAACGCTCGATGATCATCAAGTCCTTCACCGCAACGCTGCCGAAATCGCACACGCGCCCGATGTCGTTGCGCGCCAAGTCCACGAGCATGACGTGTTCGGCGCGTTCCTTCGGGTCGGCGAGCAATTCTTTTTCCAGCGCCAAATCTTCTTCCTCATTTTTGCCGCGCCGCCGCGTTCCCGCAATCGGGCGAATTTCCACTTTCCCATCTTCGCAGCGGACATGCAATTCCGGTGACGCACCGACGAGTGAAAATCTGTCCAGCTCCAGCAAAAACATATATGGCGACGGATTCACACTGCGCGTCGCGCGGTAAATGTCCAGCGGCGACGCCGTCACCGGTGCGGAAAACCGCTGCGAACCGACGACCTGAATAATGTCGCCTGCTTGAATATATTTCTTCGCGGCCAAAACATTCGCCTGAAATTTTTCCGGCGTCAGGTTGGACTCGAACGCGAGCGGCGCAACGTCCGCTGGCAACGTCACCGGCTGATGTTCGCTCGGCTGTTCGAGCAGCGAGATGATGCGGTCAATTTCGCTCGTCGCATTTTCATAGGCTTCTTCCGAACTCGTGCTTTCATCGAGAATCGCGTTCACCAAAATCGTGATGGTCTGCGCCGCGCGGTCGAAAATCAAAATCTGGTCGGCGATGAGAAAATACATCACCGGCGTTTTCAATTCATCCTGCGGCGGACGCGGCACGGACGGTTCCACGTCGTGAATGAATTCATAGCCGATGAAGCCGATTGCGCCGCCGGTAAAACGCGGCAGTCCCGGCGTGGCCACCGCGCGGAATTTTTTCATCGCGCGTTCGACCACTTCGAGTCCGTCCTTCACGTCGCGCCCGACCACGAAACTTTCCGTGGCGCGTCCGTTCTCAAACATCTTGACGTGGCTGCCGTCCTGCCGGATGACCGCGCGCGGGTTGCAGCCGACAAACGAGTAGCGCCCGACGTGTTCGCCGCCCTCGACAGATTCAAACAGAAACGATTCGCCCTGGCCGCGAATTTTGCGGTAAGCCGAGAGCGGCGTTTCCAAATCGGCGAGAATGCGGCGCGCGACGGGAATCAGATTTCCCTGTGTTGCGAGTTTCAAAAATTCTTCAGGCGTCGGTGAATACATGGCGATTAAAAATCGTCAGATTTTAATCACCGGAAAGCGTTAGTAAATCTCAAAGGCGAATTCGCCCGGACGGAAACGTTCAAGCAGCGGCTGGTTTTCCAAAAAATTTCCGCAGCAGGAAATGCGTGGGAATGCAAACCACGGCCGGCAGCGCGACCAGCAAAAACACCAGCCACGCCCAGCCGGGCATCCACGTTTGCGCGGCGGCGTCACTGAAACCATAGACATAATCAACATTCACGGGCGCGAGCGGGTTGGCCAGTTTTGCGCCGGCCGCTGGCAGAAAAAAATAACTGACGAGCATCGCGCCCCACGCCACGGCCGTCCAACCGAACAGCGCGCGGCGGTCGTAACCCAGCCGCGCGACGAGGAACAGCAGCAGGAACGGCAGCCAGCCGTGGAAAAAAGAAAGACTGCGGAGAAAAAGCGGGTGGCTCGCGTCGAACATATAATTCGTCATGCCGATGAACTTGATGCCGACGAGATGCGCGGCGAAGTCGCCGCACCAGAGAACTAGTTGCGGCAGGATGATGCCCACGGCGGCCATGCTGGCGAGCAGTTGGTTTTCCAGCCACATGGCGGCGAGCGTGAAAAACAGCGCGAGGTCGCAGAAATACAAAAAATTTGTCGGGCCGTATTTGCTCCAATAGACCGGCACGAGCACCGCCATGAACGCGGTGAACGCCAGTTTCACCACGATGGGAATCCGCGCGGCGCGCGGCGCGGGGGCGGCGGCCAGATTGAGGTTTTCAGTTTCGAATGAATTGATTGTCTTCATGCGCCAATAATTGTCACGGTTCGCGCCAAACCGTGAATCGAAAAAACTTTACCGATGATTGAGAAAAACAATGGTGCGCCTGCGGTGACGGGATTTGGCGGCAGATACATGAAATCATTTTTAGCGAAGCGCGGCAAAAAACAAAAGCCCTAAGCCGTCGCAATCTGTGTTTCATCTGCGCCCGTCTGTGGCTAAAATCTTCACGTGCATCTGGCCCATCTGCGACTCCGTGACTTCCGCAATTACGCGCGGTTGGACGCCGATTTTTCGCCCGGTTTCCACCTGCTGCTCGGCGACAACGCGCAGGGCAAAACCAACATCCTCGAAGCGATTTATCTTATGGCCACGCTCCGTTCGTTTCGCGTCGTCGGCGGCGCGCAGCTGATCCGGCACGGCGCGAAAGGTTATTTTGTCGGCGGCAACGTGGTGGGGCAGGGCGACCACGAAATCAAAATGTATTGGGCGTTGCGCGAACGGAAACTCACGCTGGACAGCCAGCCAGTGAGAAAACTCGCGGATTATCTAGGCGCGCTGCGAACCGTCGTTTTTTGCACGGAAGATCTGCAACTCATTAAAGGCACGGCCCGGCCGCGGCGACGCTTCATTGATCTTTTGCTCGCGCAGACAAATCCGATTTATTTGCCGCTGCTTCAGCGTTATATGCACACCGTCCGCGCCCGCAACGCGTTGCTAAAGCAGCGCACCGTAGACGAGGCCGCGCTGGAAAGTTTTTCCGCCGAACTCATCAAGCTGGGTAACGAAATCATTCGCGCTCGCCGCGAACTTATTCCCAAATTTTCCCCGCTCGCGCGGCTGGCCTATCGTCGCATTTCAAATGACGCGGAAGAATTACGCATCGAATACCAACCGAGTGTGAAGACTGATTTTGCCGTAGAACTCGCGTCGTCGCGCACGCGCGAACGAACTTTCCGTGCCACGCTCGTCGGCCCGCACCGCGACGATTTGCAGTTGTTGCAGAACGAAAAATCTGCCGCGCAGTTCGGCAGCGAAGGCCAGAAACGCACGTTGGCGATTGCGCTGAAAATGGCGCAGGCGGAATTTCTCGCAGGCATCCACGGCAGCGCGCCGATTTTGCTGATTGACGACGTGATGGGCGAGCTCGATGTGAAGCGCCGCAGCGGCTTATTGCCGTTGCTCGAACATGCGCGCAAAACCAGCGGCCAGGTTTTCATGACCGCGACGGAAGAAAACTGGCCGCGCGAACTGGGAAAAGATTTGCAGCGGTGGGAAGTGAAAAACGGAACAATCTTCAGCCTAGACAAACAATGAATGTCTTCAAAGCCTTTCTATTCTCCGCCTTCCATATGGAAATACATCGTCTGCAACGCAATTTTTCCCGGGCCAGTGAAACGGTTCCAGACAAGTTGTCCAGCGCTAGCGAATAATCCCGTTGATAGTTTCTGTAACATCGTTTGCATTTGCACCGTGCGCTCTTTGTAAATCCAGCCGCCTGGCTCGATGTCAATCTGTTCGCCATGCGCGAGCGTCACTTCAAAAACATTTCCGAAACCATGCAGCCATAAAATGCCATCGCGCGCCGGACACGAAAATGTATCAATGAAAAATCCCGTGCCGCTGAACAACATATTCGCCGCGCCGCGCACGCGCGAGAAGGTGTATTCCACGTTGTCCGTCGCGGCGAGCCATTGATGCTCGCGCACGTCCACGCTTTCACCGGGCTTGAGATGCAGACCGAAGACATGGCCCGCGCCGTCGCGACTGAACGCGATGCGCCCCGGCCCGCTCGCGCCGGTGAGCAGGAACGGCATGCCGGCGAGCATCCGCTTGAACGCACCTTTCATTGGGTGCAGCGCGATCTGCACCGCCGGGTCTTTCCAGAGCAAAATATGATGCTCAAAATAGACGCCGGTGTTGCTCAATTCCAGATGCAGCGCCGGTACCAGTTCGCCTTCAATGTGATAGGTAACACCGCCGAAGGTTTCGTTCTGCACGCTCGTGGTCAATTGGACGGGGACGGCCATAATTTTAATTGGGTTGAAGTTTAGGTTGGTATTCGCATTTGAACTTACGATTGGGTGCCGGTCAAGTTTATGTTGAAACGATTTGTTAACCACGCTTTAACGCTTCAATTTTTCCACGTTTTAACATAATATAGTGCCATGCGTATTTTGTCAGGCATCCAGCCCAGCGGCGCGCTCCACCTCGGAAATTATTTCGGGATGATGCAGCCTGCCATCGCGCTTCAAGAAAAGGGCGACGCGTTTTATTTCATCGCCGATTATCACTCGATGACCTCGCTGTTCGACGCTAACGAACGTCGCAAAAATACTCTGGACGTGGCGCTGGATTTTCTGGCGTGCGGTCTTGACCCGAAAAAATCCGTTTTTTTCCGCCAGTCGGACGTGCCGGAAGTTTGCGAACTGGCGTGGATCCTTTCCACGCTCACGCCCATGTCCATGTTAGAAAAAGCGCACTCTTTCAAAGATAAATCCGCGAAAGGAATCCCCATCAACCACGGCCTCTTCGCGTATCCGGTTTTGATGGCGGCGGACATTTTGATCTACGATTCCAACGTCGTTCCCGTCGGTCAGGATCAGAAACAGCACGTCGAAATGACGCGCGACATCGCCGTGAAATTCAATGAAGCCTACGGCGAAACCTTCGTGATTCCCGAGCCGCAAGTCAAAGGCGAGACCGCCAAAGTTCCCGGCCTCGACGGTGAAAAAATGAGCAAGAGCTACGGTAACACGCTGGAAATTTTCGGCGAAGAAAAACCGCTGCAAAAAAAGGTAATGTCCATCAAAATGGACAGCCGCACGCCGACCGAACCAAAGCCAGATGCAGACATGAATCTTGCGGTTCAATTGCTTAAACTTGTCGAGATCAAATCTTTCTCCGAAGCGGTTGAAGACAAATTGCGAAATGGGCAGATTGGTTACGGTGATTTGAAAAAGCAATTATTCAAATCGTATTGGGAATATTTTACCGAAGCCCGGAAAAAGCGCGCCGAACTCGCGGCCAATCTGGATTACGTCAATAGCGTTCTGGCCGACGGCGCGAGCAAAGCACGCACGCTGGCGCAAAAAGTTTTGCACCGCGCGCGGAAGAATTGCGGATTGGAATGAACCCGCCCGCCGCAAATCAAACTGCGGCGCGGTTGCGTTTGCGCATCACGGCGGCGGCGGAAACCATCGTGCGTTCCGGCCATCCGTGGCTCTTTGCCGATAGTATCCACGAAATCAATCGCGTCGGACAAGTTGGCGAGTTCGCCGTCATTTACGACCGCAAAGACAAATTTCTCGCCATCGGTTTATTCGATCCCGACTCGCCGATCCGCGTCCGCATTTTGCACGCGGGCAAACCGCAGACGATTGATTCTGCTTGGTGGAAATCACGTTTAGAAAAAGCCCTCGCCATCCGCCGCGATTTGTTTGACGCACAAACCGCCGGCTGCCGTCTGATCCACGGCGAGAGCGACGGCTGGCCGGGATTGGTTTTGGACAAATACGATACCACGCTCGTGCTGAAAATTTACACTGCCGCGTGGCTGCCGCGATTGGACGAAATCCTCGCGCTGTTTCGTGAAAAAATTCCAAGCGAGCGCATCGTTCTGCGCTTGAGCCGGAACATCCAACCAATCGCGGAAGAACAATTTCAACGGCGCGACGGGCAAATGCTTTTTGGCTCGCCGCCGGAAGTCCCGGTTATTTTTTTGGAGAACGGAATCCGATTTGAAGTGGATGTTTTACGCGGACAAAAAACCGGATTTTTTCTGGATCAACGAGAAAATCGCGCCGAAGTCGAAAAACTCGCGCGCGGACGACGCGTGCTGAATGCCTTCAGTTTTTCCGGCGGCTTTTCGGTCTACGCCGCGCGCGGCTGCGCGAAGTCCGTGACCGACCTCGACATCAGCGCGCACGCGCTGGAATCTGCGAAACGTAATTTTGCGCTGAACCAAAATTTCCCCGGCGTCGCCAATTGCCGCCATGAAATTGTTCAAGCCGATTGCTTCGAGTGGCTCGATAAAACTTCCGACAAATTTGATCTCATCGTGCTCGACCCGCCGTCGCTCGCCAAGCGCGCGGCGGAACGCGAAGGCGCGGTTCACGCTTATGAAAAACTCAATTCGCTCGGCATCGAAAAACTTTCGCGCGATGGAATTCTCGTCGCCGGTTCGTGTTCCGCGCACGTCTCGGCAGCAGAATTTTTTGACGCGGTGCGGCGCGCGGCGTTGAAATCGGGTAGAAAATTTTCCGAAATGAAAACTTTGCAGCATCCGCCGGATCATCCGGCCATGTTCAAGGAAGCACAGTATTTGAAGGTGATCTACCTGAAGTTCGCGTGAGCGTCACACGATTTTCAGCTTGGGCAAATCCTGCGAATCCACGAGGCCGACCGGCTCGTTTTTTGAATTCACGACAATTAGATCGTCAATGTTGCGCTCGTTGAAAATTTTCAGGGCCTCGACGGCCAGCGCGTTTTCAAAAATGCAGATCGGTTTTGGTGTCATCACTTTTTTCAGCGGCTCGGCGAGCAGATTGTCGCCGCTGGCCATGTGCCGGCGGAAATCGCCGTCGGTGAAAACCCCCACTAATTTTCCGCGCGCGTTCACGACGCTCAAGCTGCCGGACTTCGCGTGCGTCATCACGAGCAGCGCGTCCTTGACGGAAATTTTTTCGTCCGCCACCGCATTGCGATTGCCCGTGCGCATGATGTCGCCGACGCGCAGCAGTAGCGCGCGACCAATCGCGCCGCTCGGGTGAAATTTTGCGAAATCTTTCTGCTTAAATCCGCGCGCCTGCAAAATCGCCATCGCCAGCGCGTCGCCCAGGACGAGCATCGCGGTCGTGCTCGAAGTCGGCGCGAGGTTGAATGGGCACGCTTCCTTCGGCACCTTGACGTTCAATGAAACGTCACTGTGTTTCGCGAGCGACGATTTCAAATTGCCGGTGAAAGAAACTATTTTAATGGGAAATCTTTTTAGCGCGGGTAGCAAATTCAGCAATTCCTCTGATTCGCCGGAATAGCTCAACGCGAGAATCACGTCGCCGTCATTGACAATGCCCACGTCACCGTGCAGCGCGTCCACGCTATTGAGCACGACGCTGGTCGAGCCGGTACTGGTGAATGTGGCGGCGATTTTCGCGCCCACGTTGCCGGATTTGCCGATACCAACGATGATAATTTTGCCGCGTTGCTTGAGCGCGCCAACAATAATTTCGACGCCGGCGTCAAAAGTTTGGTCGAGCTGCGCGCGGACGGCTTTGAGCGCGGCCAGCTCGATGTCAAAAACTTCGCGGGCTTTGGCGAGATGGTTCATGCGCTTTAATCGGTGTTCGGATACGAGCCAAGGATTTTCACGAAGTTGCAATGCTCGCCGAGCAGCTTGATGGCCTTGGCGACCTTCGCGTCCTGAGAATGCCCGGCGCAATCAATGAAGAAAAAATATTCCCACGCCTTCCGCTTGCTGGGGCGCGACTCGATCTTCGTCATGTTGATCTTGAACTTGCGGAACGCGGCGATGGCCGAGTACAGCGCGCCGGATTTGTCGGCCACGCTGACCATCAGGCTCGTGCGGTCGTCGCCCGTCGGCGGACTGCACTGGCGGCCGAGCACGAGAAAACGTGTGGCGTTGGCGGCATTGTCCTGGATGTCCTCGGCTAGCACGTGCAGGCCGTATTTTTCGGCGGCGAGAATGCCGCCGATAGCGGCGGAAGATTTTGTTTTCGCCGCGAGTTCCGCCGAGCGCGCGTTCGACGAAGTCTCGATGATTTCCACGCGCGGCAAATTCGCCTGCAGCCAGCCGCGACATTGCGCGAGCGACTGCGGATGGACGTAAAGTTTTTTGATCTGCGTGCGCGGCGAGTTGCTCATCAGGCATTGCTGCACGCGCAAAACGATCTGCGAAACGATTTTCAGATCGCTGTCCACGAACATGTCGAGCGTGTGCGTGACGACGCCTTCGGTGGAATTTTCCACGGGCACGACGCCGTAGTCCGCACTTTTTTTGGAAACTTCGGCGAAGACATCGGCGATGGTTTTTTGCGCCGCGTATTTCAGGCTGGAGCCAAAACGCTTGATCGCCGCCTGATGCGTGAAGGTCGCCTCCGGGCCGAGATACGCGATGGTCATGGTTTTTTCCAACGCCAGCGCGCTGGACATGATTTCGCGGTAGATCGCGCGAAGCTGTTCGTTGGTGATCGGCCCGGCGTTGTGCGCGCAGACGCGCTCGAACACGGCGCGCTCGCGGTGCGGTGCGTAAATTTCCTCGCCCGCCGCGAGCTTGATCTCGCCGATGGCGAGGACGTGGCGCGTGCGGTCGTTGACCAGCTTGACGATGTGCGCGTCCAGCTTGTCAATCGCCTGACGATGTTCGGAAAGGCTCATGCCGGGGAAGAATGAAGAATGAAGAATGAAGAATCAAACCTTGTTTCGATTTTAGAAATGAAACAAACAAACTTCGAGATTGCAAAAGTTATTGAGAAAACGTTTGATTTGTTTCCATTGATAAAAAAATGAGTAAATCCAGCAGGAAACGTAATAGGGTAAAGGTAACAAAATTTGAGCAAAAACAAGTTCGAATCTCCCTTTGGAAAAAATTGCTTTCACATCCTGCTGTAAAAGCATCTCGTCTTCTCTGGGTTTTTAGCATCGGCGTGTTAAGTGCATTAGCTTTGGTTTTTTCCTTGATGGATTTTGCGCCTAGGGTGGATGTTTCGGTTGGAAACACATTTGATTCTAAAAAGCCATTTGCAACTAGATTTGTGGTTGAAAATCAAAGCCTGTTCGCAATATATGATGTTACTCGACAAGGGGTCTGGAAAGTTGGAACGGAACCTAACGACCTGCCAAACCAAACGCTTTATAATTCCGAACCCGTTGATGATATGCCAATGCTTAAAGCGCACGCGAGATGGAATGTGTCCCTTGAAGGTGTAAATAGTTTTCTGGTGAAGCCTGACACCGTTTCTTTGGGTATAATTGTTGGGTATAGGCCAAAATTCTATTGGTGCAGAAAAACTCAAGTTTTTTTCTATTGTGCAAAGCCTGATTCCGATGGCCATTTTCAATGGTTTCCAGTTGGAACAAGTGACAATGTCAATGATGTCTGGACAAATTTGCCGACAGTAACCACAAACATTATTATCCCTTCCGATTTTGAACATAGGGAGACTCAGTTTTTCACATTCCCGGCCAGTTCGCAGTGATTGCAAAGGTTAAATTTAGGCTTGCCGATGGATTAAATTCATTGACTTAAAGCACAAAAAACCTATGCTGCGCGTTCCTAAATTTATGCGGGAATTTGCCCGAGGCAAGTTGTCCCCGCCCCCGGAAGGAAGTGAGTGTAATGACAGAGATCAAACTGAAAAAAGGCGAACCTGTGGATCGTGCGTTGCGGCGGCTGAAGAAAAAAGTCGACCGCGAAGGCACGCTCAAGATCGTGCGCAACCGCCGGCAATTTGAAAAGCCCAGCGCCGTCCGCCGCCGCAAGGAAAAAGTCTCGCGTTTCTCCGCCATGCTCGCCGCGCGCCATGCCGACGATTAGGCCGTGATTTGCATTTTCACCACCGGCGGCATTCGTTAGGATGCCGCCGGTTTTTTATGTATTCATTTTCGACCTGCTGGAATTCCGCGCGCCACACCGATGGCCGCGCGATGCTGCGCGAAATTCGCGAACTCGGCTTTGACTACGCCGAATTGAGCCACGGCATCCGCATCAGCCTGCTGCCGGGCATCCTGGCGGCCGTGGACGCGGGCGAGATCAAGATTTCCAGCGTGCATAATTTCTGTCCGCTGCCCGTCGGCGTGGACAAGCCGTCGCCGAACCTTTACGAATTTTCCTCCGACCGTGACAGCGACCGCCGGCTCGCCCTCAAGCATACGCTCAACACGTTTCAATTCGCCAAGCGCGTCGGCGCGCCGCTCGTCGTGCTGCATTTTGGCAGCATGGATTTGAAGGATTACACCAGCAAGCTCACGGAGCTGCTTGAACGCGGTGAAAAAGGTTCGCCGAAATTCCTGAAAGTGGTCGCCGAGGCCGAGGCCGCACGCGCAGCCAAGAAGAAAAAATTCTACGACCGCTCCCTGGACACGCTGCGCGAACTGGTCGGCGAGGCGAAACATCGCGGCCTCAAGCTGGGCATCGAGATCCGCGAGGCCGTCGAGGAACTGCCCGTCGAATCCGACTTCGCCGCGCTGCTCAAGGAATTTCCCGATCCGGTTTATTACTGGCATGATGTCGGTCACGCGCAGATCAAGGCCGACCTTGGCTTCATTGACCACGCCAAGTTTCTAGCCGAGCGCGCCGACCGGCTGGCGGGCTTTCATATCCACGACGTGAAGTTTCCTGCGCGCGATCATTTTCCGCCCGGCGGCGGTGACGTGGATTTTGCCGCGCTTGCGCCCTTCGTGAAACCCGAGCACATCAAGGTGTTTGAATTAAGCCCCAAAGTCCCGCTCGACTCCGTGACCCGCAGCATCGCCCATCTAAAAAAAATCTGGGGTGGGGAATGATTTCATCTCACGCAAAGCCGCCAAGTAAAATTTCTTTGCGCCGTTGCGCCGTTGCGTGAGAATGGTTTTGTGAATCCGTTGTCGCTTGAAATCGCCGGGGAAATAGTGGCCCGCCTGCAAGGCGCGGGCTTCGCCGCGTTCTGGGTTGGCGGCTGCGTGCGCGATTTTTTGCTCGGGCGAGCGCCGCAGGATTTTGACATCGCCACGGACGCCCGGCCGGAACAGGTCGAAAAACTTTTTGGCAAAACCATTCCCGTCGGCAAAAAATTCGGCGTCCTCATCGTCGTCGAGAACGGAATTCAATTTCAAGTCGCCACGTTTCGCGCGGAGGCGGATTATCAAGATGGCCGCCGCCCGGAAAAAATCAGCTTCGCCAACGCCGAGGCCGACGTGTCGCGCCGCGATTTCACGGTGAACGGACTTTTTTACGATCCGCTCACCAAAAAAATCCACGACTGGGTCGGTGGCGAAAAAGATTTGCGCGTGAAAATCATCCGCACCATCGGTGAGCCGGAAGAGCGTTTTGGCGAAGATCATCTGCGGCTGCTGCGCGCGGTGAGATTCGCGGCGCAATTAGATTTTGAAATCGAAGCGAAAACTTTTGCCGCCGTAAAAAAACTCGCGCCGAAAATAAAATTGATCAGCGCGGAACGAATTCGCGATGAGTTGCTAAAATTATTCCGTCCGCCACACGCTGGGCGCGGATTGGTTTTGCTGCGCGCGAGTGGCTTGCTGGAACACATATTGCCCGAACTCGCGGCGACGATTGGTTGCGAGCAGTCGCCGGATTTTCATCCCGAAGGCAGCGTGTTCAATCACATTTGCCTGATGCTGGAAAAACTGCCGCCGGATTCAAATGCACTATTGCCGTGGGCGGTGTTGCTGCACGACATCGCCAAGCCGGTGACGGCGGAACGTGACGCGGCGACGGGCAAAATCCATTTTTACGGACATGAGAAAGTCGGCGCGGACCTGGCGGAGAAGATTTTGCAGCGGCTGAAATTTCCCAAAAGGCAGACCGAAGCGATCGTCGCGTGCGTCCGGCATCACATGCAGTTCAAGGACGTGCAACAGATGCGCAAGGCGACGTTGCGGCGGCTGCTGTTGCGCGAGACGTTCCCGCTGGAACTGGAACTGCACAAACTGGACTGCCTCGGTTCGCACGGCGATCTGGCGCATTACGATTTTTTGCTCGGGCAGGCGGAGGAATTAAAAAAGCAGCCGGCCATCCGTCCGCCGCTGCTCACGGGAAAAAATTTGATCGCACTGGGAATCAAGCCGGGAAAAGAACTGGGCGCGCTGCTGGCAGAAATCCGCGAATTGCAACTGGCGGACGAATTGAAAACGCCGCGTCAGGCGAAGGCATGGGTGGAACAGAAAATCGAAGGATTTGGTTAAAGCTGATATTTATGCCGACACTAATTCATGAAGTCACCCGTTATTTTGCCTGTCTTTTTATCCAGAATCACAAGTCCTCCGGCAAAATCAACAGCAAGCAGATTATTAATTAGTTCCATGGAATGAATCTTTTTTTCGCCCTGAACCGGACCCGCTCCATACTCTTTGACTATATCTGCTGTCCAAATGACGTTGCCATTTTTATCCTTCATAGTAACAACTGTCTTGGCCGAATTCACAACGGCGTATTCTCCAGTTTGAGCGTCGGTGATCACCTTGAAGAATTCGATGTGATTGGTCGGCGCGATGACATCCTGTGCGGCGGCTTTTGACAGCGCAAAGACGAGGCAAAATAAAATGGCGATGGATTTCATGCCGTAACATTTGTTCAGCGCAGTTTGCAAGTCAAGCGGGTGGCGGCAGGAGTTTTTGCACGCGTTCAAAAACCAGCGCGGGCGAGAGCGCGTTCAGGCACTCATAGGGTTTTTCGTAAATGCAATAAGATTTCAGGCACGGCGAGCAGGGCAGGTCGAGGCGCAAAACATTTTCGAACTGTCCGTAAGGGCCGGTGCGGCGCGGTTCGGTCGGGCCGAAGAGCGCGACGAGCGGTTGGCCGAGCGCGGCGGCAACGTGCATCGGGCCGGTGTCGTTCGTCACCATCAGAGAGCACAAGCGAATCCACTCGATCATTTCCGGCAGCGAGGTCGCGCCGCATAAATTCAAGGCACGTTCCGGCGCGGCGCGGGAAATGATTTCGCCGAGCAATCGGTCTTCGCCGCTGCCGAGCAGCGCGAAGCGCGCGGCGGGGAATTTTTCCGCGAGCCGGCGGACGAGTTCAGCAAAATAATTCACCGGCCAGCGTTTGTTTTTCCAGCGCCCGCCGGGCTGGAGCGCAATCCATTGTGCGCCGTCCGTTTTCCATTTCGATTTGACGGCGGCAGAAACTTCGGTGCGTTCCGGCAGCCAGATAAAATTTTGATGGATTGGCACGCCGAGCGGCGGCAGCACGGACAAATACCAGTCCACGGCGTGCGTGTGAAAATTTTTGCGCGGCATGGCGATATCGTAAAAACCGCGCGCGCCTTCGCGGACTTCATCGAGGCCGACGAGGAATTTTCCACGGGCGAGCCACGCGAAGGCGCCGCTTCGCGCGAGGCATTGCAGGTCAATCACGAGATCAAAATTTTGTTCGCGCAGCCAACGGACGCTGCGAAACATTTCCGGCCAGTGCTGCGGGCGCGCCCAGCGTTTGCGCTCGAAGCGGACGAGGCCGGTCAAATCCGGATCGCCGGCGATGAGCGGCGCGAGTGAAGAATCAATCCACCAGAAAATTTCCGCGTTCTTGATGTGCAGCTTCAGCAAACGCAGCACGGGCAGCGCTTGAATCACGTCGCCGAGCGAGCTGGGTTTGAGAATCAGGATTTTCAAAATTTTCAACCACGGAGTGGCACAGATAAACACTGATTAAAAATTCATCCTTCGGAAAGAGCGGAAAATTATCCGTGTGAATCTGTGTCCATCCGTGGTTCAAAAATCATCTTCCATACGCCAGCCGTTCGGCGAGGCGTTCGGGCAGGCCGGCGGCGAGGATTTTTTTCTGCGCAGCCTCGATGTCGTAGTCGAGGCGGCGGAGCTCGATCGTCTGCGCGTCCATGTCGTAGATGACGTAGGCGGCCTTGGGATTATTGTCGCGCGGCTGGCCGACGGCGCCGACGTTGATGAAATATTTTTTCGAGGAATCCACCTTGAACTTCGAGTAAGTGCCGCCACGCACGACGGTGTCGCGCATGAACGCGACGGGGACGTGCGTGTGGCCGAAGAAACACATCTGCGTGTTCTGATACGGAAAACTGGCGGCGGCGGCGAGCTTGTCGAAGACGTAACCCCAGCGTTCGGGCGCGTCGAGCGTGGCGTGAACCATGGTGAAGTTCGCAGCCATGCGCGAGTATTTCAAATCGCACAGCCACTGTTTGTCGTCGGTGGAAAGTTGATTGCGCGTCCAGATGACGGCTTCAGCGGCGTGCGGATTAAAACCTTCGAGATGGTTTTCGCTGGAGCAGTATTCGTCGTGGTTGCCCTTGACGACGGGGATATTCAAGTCGCGCACGATCTGGAGGCATTCCTTGGGGTTGGCGTTGTAACCGACGACGTCGCCGAGGCATACGATGTGCGTGGCTTTCTGCGCGCGGATGTCCTCCAGCACGACCTGAAAAGCTTCCAGATTGCCGTGGATGTCTGCAATGATGGCGTATTTCATTTCCTAGCGAACAATCTCAAATCCCCGAAATTCATTTTTTGCGTCGCCCCAGATTACCTGTTCGTCCCGGATAAATCCAGCAAGACCTGCATCATGGAGCGCGGCGCGGAAAGCTTCAAGTTCCGCGTGGCTGCCCTCGGCGACGAGTTCCACGCGGCCATCCGGCAGATTGCGGATGGTGCCGGTGATCTCAAAACCGGTGGCGACGGTCTTGGCGGTGTAACGAAAGCCGACACCCTGCACGCGGCCGGAGAAAAAAACGGTCTTCCGGCGGCGCGCGGCGGGCTGAACCGGTTGCGGCATGGCGGGATGAAGCCAAAGCCGCGCGCGGGATGCAATGTTTTTTGGCGACGCGGTCAAAGATTTGTCTTTTTGGTTTGACCGGCCTGCGGATTTGCCGTAATCACTTCGCGCTGCCACACATAAAATTTGAACCCCGGATTTTTCAGTGGCAGGTTGTGTAACTCATGCTGAACACCAAGTCATTTTTGACCGTTGATTTCGGAGCCGGCAGCCTCAAGCTCGCCGAATTTGAAATGGACGAGTCGGGCGGTTTGCGGCTCAAAAATTTTGCCATCAAGCCGCTCGGCCTTGAGGGTTCGCAAGAAAGCGCCCGCGAGAAAATCATCTTGCAGGCGTTGCAGGAAGTGTTCGCGGAAAAAGGGTTCAAGGCCAGGTTCGTCAACGGCTGCGCGCCGGGCTTCCAGGTTTTTTCCAAGTTCGTCAAGCTGCCGCCGGTGGACGCGACCAAGGTCAGCCAGATCATCCAATACGAGGCGCAGCAGAACGTGCCGTTTCCGTTGAGCGAAGTGGTGTGGGATTATCAAATCCTCGGCTCGACGGCGAGCGGCGAGCTGGAAGTGCTGCTCGTCGCCATCAAGTCCGAGATTGTCGAGGGGCTTTTTCGCGTGGCCGACCAGGCGAAGTTGAAGCTGCAACTGTGCGACGCCTCGGCCGCCGCGCTGTGCAACGCGTTCCGGTATAATTATGGCGACTTGGAAGATTGCACGATGCTGCTGGACATCGGCGCGAAGACGAGCAACCTGCTGTTCTTTGAAAAGGGAAAGGTTTTTTCACGCAGCATCAACCTGGGCGCGAACATCATCACGCAGGATTTTGCGACCGAGGCGAAGTTGAAATTTGACGAGGCGGAAAAAATAAAGATCGCGGAGGGCTTTGTCAGCCTCGGCGGCGCTTATGAAGAGCCGGACAATCCGCAGCAGGCGGCGATCTCCAAGATCGCGCGGCAGTTCATGACCAAGCTGCACATTCAGGTGAACCAGACGATGCAGTTTTATCGCGGCCAGCAGGGCGGCTCGGCGCCGCAGCGATTGTTTTTGTCCGGCGGCGCTAGCATCATGCCTTACACGGCGCAGTTTTTTGCGGAAAAATTGAACGTGCCGGTGGAGTATTTCAATCCGTTCCGCAACGTGCAGATTGATCCATCGGTGGATCTGGAAGAGCTTTCGCGCGTCGCGCATGGTTTGGGCGAAGTGGTCGGTCTCGGCCTGCGCAATCTGGCCAACTGTCCGGTGGAAATGAATCTGATGCCGGAAAGCACGTTGCGCTGGCAGTCGCTCAACCAGAAAAAACCCTACTTTGTCGCCACGGTCATCAGCCTGGTGCTGGTGGCCTTTGGCGTGGGCTTTTTGTTCCAGAAGCTCGCGGTCAACAAGGAGCGTGAGATCGACCGGCTGGGACCCGTTGTCGCCGATTTGAGCAACAAGGTTGACCGCTTTAATTCGGCCTTCAAAAAACTTCAACGGACGCAGGCCGAGGCCGGCCAGATTACGACGTGGCTGCAGCAGCGTTATTATTGGGTTGATTTTCTGGCGGAGATGCGCCGCGCGCTCATCCGTTCCGAAGCTGACATTCGTAATAAATTGTCCGCGCAAAAGGCGGGCGTGGATGTCGGCATCTGGGTGGAGCGGATGACTTCGGCTTCCAATCCGGCCGCATCGGCAGACAGCAGTGCTGCCGCGCCGATGCCGCCGGTGGGGTTGCCCGGCGCAATCGCATCACCCGCGATGTTGTTAGGTTTCCGACCGTCGGCGTCCGGTGGGGTTGCGCCGCCTGACGACAATGCCGGCCAGCCTTTGGCGGTCACCCCGGTCACTACGGTCTCCAACAGCCTCATCACGCTGGTTTGCCGCGCCGTGAACCTGACGGCCATTGATCCGTCGGCCAACAACGAAATCGCCTATGCGGTCGAGAACGAGATGAAAAATTCGCCGCTGGTGAATCCCCAGGCGACCCAATTGGACGGCGAGATGACGCCGGATGATGTGCATGGCACCTTCACGTTCACGGTGAATGTGACGCCGCTCAACCCGCTTAAATTTTGATATGGGCTGGATCAAGCGAAATCTTTTTTTTGTGATCGGCGGCGTGGTCACGCTCGGGTTGCTGGGCGCGGGCGGCTTTTATATTTACACGGGCTGGGACCGGAATTCCCAGGCGGCGGAGAAGCTCAATGAGATCTACGGTACGCTCCGCAATCTCCAGACCGAGAAATTTACCGGCGGCAACGGGCAGGTGGACAACAGCCGGACCGCCCGGGAGCAGCAACAGCAGTTGCGTTCATGGATTGACAGCACCACCAATTATTTCCAGCCCATCTTGGCCATCCCGGCGGACGACATCACCAGCGAAAATTTTGCCGAAGCCTTGCGCCGCACGGTGGATGCTTTGCAACGCGAGGCGGGAACTGCCGGCGTCACGCTGCCGCCCGGATATGATTTTTCATTTTCCGCCCAACGTCTGCTGGTCAACTTCGCTCCCGGCAGTCTGGAACCGCTGGCGGTGCAGTTGGGCGAGGTCAGGGTGATTGCGGAAACGGTTTTTGCCGCGCGCGTCAATGCCTTGGACGGCATCCAGCGTCTGCGGGTGTCGGGCGATGACATGGCGGGTTCGCAAGGCGACTACACCGACGAGCATGCGGTCACGAATAATCTGGCCGTGCTCACGCCTTATGTCGTCACGTTCCGCTGTTTCACGCCGGAGCTGGCGCGCGTGGTCACCGGTTTTGCGGATTCCCCGAATATGTTTTTGGTCAAGGCGATCAATATCCAGCCGGCGGGCATATCATCTTCAGCACCGGAAAATGCCGCGCCCGGAATGCCGGGTTTGATGAATGGGCGTCCGCCGTGGGGGTTCGGCTTGCCGGGTCCGGCGCCGGTTGCGCCGCCGCCGGCGGACAAGGGCGGGTTGCCAACGGTTTTGAAGGAGCAGCTCCTGCGCGTTACGTTGATAGTGGAGATCGTGAAACTGTTGCCGAAGAGTTAAGATGCAATTTCTCAAAAAACATTACGAAAAGATTTTGCTGGGCATTGTACTGGCGGGTCTGATCGGCGTGCTGGTGTTCATGCTGTTCTACATCGCCGCCGACAAGCAGGCCATGGAGCTGACCACCAGCGGTATTATCAATGCGTCGGCCAAGGTCTTGCCGGATCTGGATTTGACGGCCAATGACGCGGCGCTGGCGCGGCTGCAATCGCCCGTGCAACTGGATTTGGAAACGGGCAACATGGTGTTCAATCCGTTTGAATGGCAAAAATCGCTGGATGGCTCACTGATCAAAAAGGACACCAGCGTCGGCGCCCAAGTCGCGGTGGTGACCGGCATCACGCCGTTGTATCTGGTGCTGACCTTGGAATCGGTCATGACCAATGAGCTGGGCGCCCGCTATGTCATCGGCGTGGAAAAACAGGCGGCGGCCACACCTGCCAAGCGGCACAAACAGCAGCACTATGTTTCCCCGGGCGAAAAACCGAACGATACGTTCGCGTTGCTTGAGGTCAAGGGGCCGCCGGAAAACCCCGATGCCCTGGTGTTGAAAATTTTGGATACCGGCGAGACCGCCTCGGTTGCCTATGGCAAGCCCTTCCGCCGTGTGGATGGTTACCTGGCCGATCTCCGCTACGACCCCGAGAAAAAAGTTTTTCACGGCCGCCGCGCGGGTGATAAAATTTCCTTTGGCGGCACGGATTATGTCTTTGTCGATATCAAGCCGGATGGGTTGACCTTGTCCGACCAGTCGAATGGAAAAAAAACTCCTTTGCCATTTGCGCCCTGACTGTTAAAAATCTAAATTAGACCGCGCCACATTGAAGAACCTCATATTGCCATGACAAAAGCCGCCATCCTTTGCTTCGGCCTCGCCGCTCTGGTCGTCTTGCCCGCCACTGTGCCGGCCCAAGATGATAATGATTCCACCGCCATGGCGGTCAACGAAGCGGTGTTGCGCCAGGCCAACACCATCGTGCTGCGCGGCAAACTGGCCGAGGCCAGCCACGCCAACCAGTCGGGCGATATTGTCACTGCGGCCAAGCTCTATCAGGAATCGTGCGAACTTGTGCAGCAAATTGGTTCGGGCATTGATCCCGAAGCGGCGCAGGCGGTCAGCGGCCTGGCCACCACGCGGCTGACATTGGCGAAGCAAGATCAGGCCAATGGTGATTTGCGGGATGCCGCCACGCAGGCGCAGCAGGTTCTGAATGTGGATCCGAAAAATCCGGACGCGCTGGCTTTCAAAAAGCAGAACGACCAGATGCTCGCCGCTCTCAAGGGGCAGATTCCGAGTCCCGCCGCTCTGGATCAGGCGGCGCAAGTGGCGGCGCAAAAAACGGACGCCGGCACGCTGGTGCAGGATGGAAAATTACTTTATGAGATGGGCAAGCTGGATGATGCGGAAGCCAAATTAAGTCAAGCGCTTGTGCTGAACCCGGATGATCCGGCGGCCTTTTATTATTTAAACCTGATCCAGCAGGGCCGATTTGCCCGCGAAGCGGCGATGCATACGGTGGACACGCAGAAACGCATGCAGCACGTCGAAAAACAGTGGGTTTTGCCCACCACCAGCTATTCTTTGCCCTCACCCAATGCCTACGCCACCAACAATCTGGTCTATACGGGACCCGGTCGGCAGACGATCATTTCAAAGCTCGATCGTATCCACCTCGACAACGTGTCCTACGACGGCCTGCCGTTGAGCGAAGTGCTGCGCAACTTGTCGGAACAATCCAAGCTCCGCGATCCCGAACACAAGGGCATCAATTTTTTGATCAATCCTAACCCGGATCAATCCGGTGAACCGGTCGCGGCGACGGCGGCGGGCGGCGGTATTTATGGTCTTCGTGGCGGCGCGGTTCCGACAATCGATCCGTCCACTGGATTGCCGGTCGCCGCCGCCACGGCTGACAGCGGTAACGGTGGCGAGCCGGTGGATGTCGGTTCCTTCATTGTGAAAATTCCCAGTCTGACAGATGTCCGGCTGGCGGATGTTTTGGACGCCATTGTCATGGTGACCGACCATCCGATCAAATATTCGGTGGAAGATTTCGCCGTGGTTTTTTCTGCGAAAGGCGCGGATGTCCCGCAGTTGTTTATGCGCAGTTTCAAGGTGGATCCCAACACATTTTATTCCGGCCTCGAAAGCGTTGGTTCGGCAACGTTTGGCTCTATCAACAATAATAATAACAACAGTGGCAGCAGTAACGGTAACAACAACAATAACAACAATAATAACAGCAACGGCGGCGGGAGCGGTGGTGCGGTCGTCGGGGTGGTGAACGCCTTTTCCGGTGAGGGCAGCCTACGCACCAGCGGTAACAACCAGAATGGCGGTAATTATGGTGGTAATAATGGTGGTAATAATCAGAACGGTGCGGTTGCCAACCTTGGATATAATGCCGGCAACACTGGTGGCGGTGGTGGCGGCAATATCGGTGGTGGTGGTGGCTTGCGTTATGTCACAACCATCAATCCGGCTTCCGAAGTGAGTGAGGCTGCCCGGGCATTTTTCACGACGCTCGGGGTCAACCTGCAAAATCCGCCGGGAAAATCTGTTTTTTTCAACGACCGCTCGGGTTTGCTTTTTGTGAAGGCCACGTCGGATGATTTGGACACGATCGAACGGGCCATCGAGATTTTGGATAAGGTCGCTCCGCAGGTGCATATCAAGTCGCGCTTCATCGAGGTGCAGCAGAACGATAACAAGGCGCTTGGCTTCGACTGGTATCTGGGTCAGGTAAACGCGGGTAACAGCGTGGTGGCCCAGGGCGGCAATCCTGGTTCGTTGAATGTGCCGACCTCATCGGCAAATCCGCTGGGGGCGTTTCCCGGCGCCACGGCGGCCAATACGATTGGCGATACCGGCCAGGAACTATTTTCCAGCGGCCTGGCCAGTGGATCGGGATCCGCCACCGCCACGATCACGGGCATATTGACCAATCCGAATTTTCAGGTGGTCATCCACGCGCTACAGCAGCGGCAAGGTTTTGAATCCTTGGCCGAACCCGAGATAACCACCACCAGCGGACGCCAGACCCAAATCCGCGCCACCCAGATCATCACCGTCATCACCGGAGTCAATTACGAACAGGGCACGGCGGCCAGCATTGGTAATGGCACCACCGGCACGACACAATAATCAACAACCAGCGAGAAGGATTCAAATGAAAGATTTACCAGCAAAGAACGGCATGAGACTGGCGCTTGTGACCCTGTTGTTGCTCGCCGCCGCCGCCCGGGCGCAAACCGTCAACAATCAGGCCGGCACTTCCGCCATCACCTTCGACACGCAACCGGTCGAGACCGGGCCGATCCTGGATGTCGTGCCGTATGTTTTGTCGGATGGCTACACCATCAATATGGCGCTCATTCCGTCCGTGACTGTATTTAACGGCTATGACACGCCGCCGACCATTCCCAACGTCACCGGCAACCTGAATGTCGTTCAACTGCCCGTCATTCTTCCGGACTTCACCGTGCGGCAAGTGGTCACCACCGTGAATGTCTGGGACAACCAGACCGTCGTCCTCGGCGGCTTGATTTCCTCGCAGATTCAATCTACCAAACAGCAGGTTCCCGTCATTGGCGATCTGCCTTTGTTGGGTCGCCTGTTTCAAAGCCAGAGCAAGACGACGCAGAAAAAGAACCTCATGATTTTTGTGACCGCCACTCTTGTTGACCCCGCCGGCAACCGGGTGCATTCCGATGATGATTTGCCGTTTGCCCAGAACGCATTCCCATCCCAGCCGCCGGACGCCGGCAAGGTGACGGAAACTGAGCAGAAAATTCCGCCGCCCGTGGTGTCTGAGTGAGCCGGCTGCTGATCATTGACGGCCACGCTTACGCTTACCGGGCGTTTCACGCCATCCGGGAGTTGCGTTCGCCCGTCGGGCAGCCGACGAATGCCATTTATGGCTTCGTCAAGATGCTGGAGAAAATGCGGTCGGCCGTGGAACCGACGCATCTGGTGGTGGTGTGGGACGGCGGCTTGAGCGCGGAGCGGCTGGCGGCGCTGCCGGATTACAAGGCGCAGCGGCCGGAGATGCCGGCGGATTTGCGGCCGCAGCTGGCTGGCATCGTGGATTTTTTGGCGGCGGCGGGCATGGCCAGCTACCGCGCGGAGGGTGTTGAGGCGGATGATTTCATCGCCACGCTCGCGCGCCTGGCGGCCGTGGAAAATTGGGACGTGGTGATCGCCAGTTCCGACAAAGATTTTATGCAACTGGTCTCGGCGCGGATTGGATTGTTGAATCCCAACGACAAGACCGGGGTGATTTGGGGTCGCGCGCAGGTGGTGGCCAAAGCCGGTGTGGAGCCGGAGCAGGTGGCCGACTGGCTGGCGCTGATGGGTGACGCGGTGGACAACATCCCCGGCGTGCCCGGCGTGGGGCCAAAGACCGCCGCCGGGTTGTTGCAACAATTCGGCTCGGTGGACAATTTGCTGGCGCGGCTGGACGAAGTGAAGTCCGAAAAATTGCGCTCGTCGTTGCGCGCTTCGGCGGCGGCGGTGGTTCGCAACCAGAAATTGGTGCGGCTCCCCGAAGTGCCGTGCGAGTTTGCGCCGGCAATGCTGGCGGTGGGCGCTGGCGACCGCGCGGCGTTGGGCCGGCTGTTCGCCGGCTGGGGTTTTCAGGGCATGCTCGCCGCGCTGGCTGCGTCCGGCGAAAAACAGGCGGAATTGATTTGATTTGAAAATGAATTTGCACAGTTGGATCAACAGAATGGCCGGTGCGATGAAACGCGCGGCGGGTTTTTTTAGACAAACCCGCCGGGGTGGGTTATCTTTCCTGACTCTCGTCATGCCAATCAACAACCCGTCCAGAATTTTTGCCGTAGTCGCCGGTTGTCTGTTGGCCATTCCGTTCCTGGCTTCCGCCCAGACGAATTATTACGGCACCAACGGCACTGAATACGCCATCATCGGTTCCTTGCCGGGCGACCAGGTTTTTCCTGACGCCGCGATTTCCCCCGCCGGCGGTTTTGTCGTCTGGCAGGACCCCATCACCGATGGCAACGGTTGGGGCATCAGCGCCCGGCGACTGGATGCGACGCTGTCCGGAACCCTGGGCACCTTTCGCGTGAATGTGTCCGCCCTCGGCAATCAGCAGAACCCGCGCGTGGCGTTGCTCAAAAATGGCGGCGCCGCGTTCGTCTGGCAGGGCGGGCAGCCGGGTCACCAGCATATTTACACGCGCTTCCTGACGCCCACCAATACGTTTCTGACGACGAACGATGTGCTCGTCAACACGTTCACCAATAATTTTCAGATCAATCCGGCCGCGGCGGTTTTGAACAACAGCAACGTGGTCTTTGTCTGGGCGAGCTACGATCAGGCCGGGACGAACACGCTGCAGGATGTCTATGGTCAGATTTTCTCCCCCGCCGGCCAGAAGGTTGGCGGTGAATTCCGGGTCAACCAGTTCACCAACTTCAACCAGCGCACCCCGGCGGTGGCCGCCTTGGCGGGCGGCGGGTTTGTGCTGGCGTGGGTTTCCGAGCAGCAGCGGCAGACGGTGGTGACCAACGCCAGCTACATTGGTATCACTAATGTGGTGGTGCCGAGCGTGGATATCTACGCGCGGCTGTTCCAGTCCAATGGCGCGGCGGCGGGCAATGAATTTCTCGTCAACACCGACAACAATCCCTGTGCGAATCCGGCCGCGGCGGCGGCGACGGACGGCAGTTTTATCATTGCGTGGACGGCGCGGGACCTGGCCAATCCCAACAACAGCCTGGATGTTCACGCGCGCACCTTCACCGGCGCGGGGGTCGGCGGTTCCGTCTTCTATGTGAACACCTATCTTTATGGCGACCAGTATGTGCCGCGCATCGCTGCGCTGGGGCTGGATTATCTGGTGGCCTGGACCAGTCTCGGTCAGGATGGTTCGCGCGAGGGGGTTTACGGGCAGTTTATTCATAGCGACGGCTCGCGGGTGGGCGGCGAATTCCGCGTTAACACCACCACCGTGGGCCAGCAGATGCAGCCGGCCGTCGCCGCGGACGGCGTGAACCAGTTTCTGGCGGTCTGGACCAGTTTCACCGGTTATCCCAATACGTTTGATCTCTTCGCCCAGCGTTTTCTCAATGCGGCGGATCTGTTGTCGCCGATGTCGGCGCCGTTTGTCTGGGTGCCTTTCGTTGCCAGCAATGGCGTTTATCAGCCGCAACTGGTGGTTTCCTGGCCGACCTTGCCCGGCCTGTCCGTGGCCAATTTTGAGATCTATGTGGACGCTTCCAATGCGCCGATGGCGGTGGTCGTCACCAACCAATGGACGATGACGGCGGCGAACGGCCTGACTACCAGCAGCGTTCATTCCTTTCAGCTTGATTATGTCACTACCGGCGGCCTGCGGTCGCCCCTTTCCGCTTCCGCCAGCGGTAAAACGTGGAGCGGTTTGAACTGGGGCGGCATTCCGTATGAATGGATGGCGCAATATTTCGGCGGCTACAGCAATGGCAGTTACCACACGAATTTCTGGCCGGCGGCCGGCGCGCCCTTGACCGCTGGCGGCCCGTCTTTGACCAACATATTCCTCGGCGGCGGCAATCCGCTGGACTCGACCACCTGGTTGCAGACGGCGCTCACCCAGACCGCGCAGGGGATGTTTCTGGGTTGGAATACGCAGCCCGGCGCGACCTATCAGGTGCAGACGACGACCAATTTCAGCAACTGGAGCAACGTCGGTTCGCCGCGGTTTGCCGCGGGCACGACCGATTCGATCTATGTCGGCGGCACCGCCGTCGGTTATTACCGGGTGGTGCTGCTGCGTTGAGAAAATTTGTATGCGGAAATTCATTATAAACATTTTTCTGGCCGGCGCGATCCTGATGACGCTCCCGTCGGCGTGGGGTTTTTCGCTGGCTGAGAAGATCGGCTTCGGCGGTGATTCCTGGCAGACCGTCACCATCGGCTACGGCTGGATTGAGGCGCATTTGTCAGATGCCGTGGCCCCGGCGGACATCTATCAGGAATACCGCCCGGTGGTGCCGGTGATGATCTATGCCTGTGACGGGACTTTTCTCACTTATTTCGGGGCCACTGGGCAGACCAACATTGACGAGGCTTTTGGCATCTTGAACGGCTATATGTGCGGGCTGACCAACACCCCGGTCTTCCTCTACAGCGAGACTAATGGCGTGACCCTGCCGGGCAACGGTCTGCCGGGTGGCGTGCCGGTCACCTTGACGGCCACGAACACGGTTGACCGTTACAGCGCCGACCTGTCGGAATTCCCCATGGAAAACAATCAGGTCAATTACACCGCCCAGACCATGGACCTGCTCGACATAAAATCAGAGGTTCTGGGGGATATGGTGTTGCAGCTTGGACTGGCCGATCCCACCCGCTATGTCTGGACCCTGCACGACCGGTATCTGCCCGCCAATGGGGTGTGTCCCCAAAATGAGGAGTATTTGGTGGTGCAGCGCAATTATGATGTCAATCCCACCCAGAATTATCCTTACTCTTCCTATATCAATGGTTCGCTTTACTATTATCAGATCGATGAGAACTGCGGCGCGACCGGCCTGCCCTTCGATGCCATCACCTATTCCCAACCGGTTGACACCGATGCTTCGTTTCTGCCGATGACGGCCGGCGGTTTGTATGGCAACGGACTGTACGCGGGCGGTTATTATACGGGCCTGGAGCGCGACACGGCGGCCGGTCTTAAATATTTGTTGAGCACCAACATCATCAGTTGGGAGTCAACGGCGTCCAGTGGCGGCACCTTGTTTACAACCAATGTTGGCGGCCAGATACCGCTGTTCACTTCGGATCTCGGCAAGTTGATCGCCTCCTCCCAGACGAATGATCCGGTGACGCTGGCCACGTTGTTTCCGGGGCTGACCGCGACCGGGGTGGCGACGAACTATGCCCTCGGTTACATCACCAATGTCGTCAGTTATTATACCAATCTCATCGGTTCGCCTTACGGCTCGCCGCCGCAACTGGTCACCTTGACGAACCTGACGCCGACCATCCTCACCAACTATCTGAATGTCTTCAACAACGTCGTCACCAACCATTATTATCCGGACACCTACACCCGGGTGATGACGACGGCCGTGACCAACCTGATTGGCGCGCCCTATGGCAGCCCGCTGGTGACCAACGTAACCTATAAGTCGGTGGTTTTGACCAATGTGCCGTCCGGCGACTACTATTTGATCGCATCCAACCTGTTGGGGTATAAGATCAATTCCGTTATTTTGACCAACCAGATCATTGTCACCAACCTGTTCACCGGGGCGACGAATACCGTGTCAACGACGACCACGAACACCGCGTCCACCAATGGCTATTCCTTTTCGCAGCAAATCCTGACTTATACGACCAATTACTGGCTTCTGGTTCAGCCGTTGAGCCTGTCGTCGGCCAGCAATACGCCGGCCCTGCGGTATGGCATCGGCCGGATCCAGTTCATCCGCGCCAACTATGATTCCCTGCTGGGCCAGTTGTTTGTGCCGGTGACCAACAATTATTCGATGGTCAAGGTGGTGAACAGCCAGCCCGTCGTGGAATATTACCAGCGCGTGGTGACGGCCCCGGATTTTCTGTTCCAATCGGCGGATTTGGCCACGCTGCCCGTTGACCCGATTGCCACCGTGACTTCGCCCCAGTTTGACACCAGCGCCGTCCCGACGGGTCAGGCCGGTCCGGGTGCCATCATCCCCGGCGGGACGGTGATCGTCTTCAACAACAACGGCACCAATGTTTATCGAAACGCCCACGGCCTTGGCGGCGCCGGCTATCTGAGCGGCACCAACAGCTTTTTGAATTACAACTCGCAGGAGTCGTCCTTCGGTTGGGGGGCGTTTGACGGTTCCACTAATTTTCCGGTGGCGTTCCCGTCCAGTGCGAGCATTGCCGGCCTGATGAACCAGTTGGTCATGGCGGTCACCCCCGCGACCGCGCCGGACGGCACCAATGGCGTGCCTTACAGCGTCACCTTTGGTGTCTCGGGCGGCACGCCGCCCTATGCTTGGGCGGCGCCGGGATTTGCCGTGCCCGGCCTGTCCTTCGATCCGGCCACGCAAACCGTTTCCGGCACGCCCACGGTGTCGGCCAGTTTCAATTTCACCCTGCAAGTGACGGACTCGGCCAACCGGGTGGTCAGCTTGAATTACCCGATCACGATCCACTAAATTATGGAATCATTGGTTCGACATAGGAAAGCTGGAAGCGGTTGGCTGCAAGCCCTGCCGGTCGGGTTGTTGTTGCTGTTGCTGGGGTCGGCCGGCGTCCGGGCGCAGATGAATACCTTCGATGTCGGCTCCGGCGTCCCGGCGGATAACATCAATCCGCTGATCGACTATGCCCCGTTCATCGACGCCACCAATTTCGCGAATGACACCGGCTCGACCTTCAGTTGGAGCCTGGGCAGTTCGGGCACCTGGCTGGGGAGCCTGTATCAAGGCTGGTTCTACACCCTGAATTTCACCAATGCCGGCGAGATGGATTCCTCGACCGGCTTCCGTTTTGACACGCAGATCCCGAATGTCTCCGGGCACACCGAGGCGGTCAATTTTTACAACGCCGGCCCCATCAACTGCGGCACCTCGGACAACGCCGTCTTCCTGACGCAATTCGTGAATAACAATTCCTTCTCCTTTGGTGGCTATGGCGGCGCCTATGTGCTGGCCACGAACATCTTTAACTCCGGAACCATCGCCGTCGGCGCGAACGGTCTGGCCAAATTTGTCGGGGATGACATCAATTTCAACCGCGGCGCGGTGGTCATCCAGGGCTCGGCTTTCACCGGTGGCAGTGGTGCCAATATCAGCGCCTCCGGCGCGGTGGACGCCAGCACGAATCAATGGTCGCCCGCTGGCTCCTTGGAACCGTACAATGCCTACGGTCCGTTGAACAAAACCCCGTTCGAACTCTACCTGAACAATTCGACACCCTATTTTAACATCACCACCAACGGGAATGGGACGAACATCGTGGTGCAGATGGTTTTCCTGGCGGACACCAGTGTGAATGTGGCGACTAACGTATATTTCGGCAGTTTTGGCGACGACAATGCCAATGTCGAATGGGTGGGAAGTTATACGGATCCGGCCACCGGCCTGCCCGCATCCCGCTATTTGTTTTTGTCCGACTATTTTGGCCAGATCAACACCAATCTTCTGGCCTTTGGCGATCCCGGCTCCGGCATGCCGAATAATTACAGCCTGTTCAGTTCATCCACTCCTCCCCCGACCGATTTCCTCACGCTGGCCACCAATGGTTTTGTATCGGGCCTGCTGGAATCAGACAATGTCTCCAGCAACCTCTATTCTTATGTTGACGCGCAACTGACGCCCACCACCGTCTCCACCAATGGCGCGACGGGGACGATTCCGCTGAACCAGTTGCCGGGTCGCGTGGAGCTGACGGCGGCCAAAGACCTGAACCTCACGCTGGCGTCGGTGTCCGGCATGAACTATCTGCTCCTCAACAGCACCAATGAGTTTGACACGGACGGCCAGTCGCAGTTTGGTTCACCCTATTCCGACATTTACCTTGGCCATACCAATGGCACGATGATCATCACCAACCTCATCCAGTCGTCCCTCCCGGTCTGGAACGGCACCATTGAAGCGTGGACCACCGAGTGGTTTTATACCCAGACCAATGGCGGGGTCGGCGGCACCAACACCGTTAACTATGATTTTCGTGTGCTGTTGGTGTCCAGCCAATTGAATCCCGCCACGGCGTCCTCCGTGGAGGATTTCGTCCTTTACAGCCAGGACAATGTGGTCATCAGCGACGTGCTCAACATCACGCGCACCTTCTCGCTCAACTGCACCAATCTGCTGCTGACCACGAACGGTCCGGGCAACGGGGCCGCTTCCTTGGAAGGGGAGTTAAATCTGGATTCCACGGCCATCAACTGGCCGGCTTCCGTGCCGCGCCTGAGCTGTCTGACCAACAACGGTGCGATCACTTATGAGAATACGGTCAAGTTTGCCGGCACTTCAAATGTTGTCACCGTGACGCCCGGCACGAACGCCGTGGCGGCGACCGGGACGCTTTCCGAGGTGGCGGGCCGCACCAATGTGCTGGTGAACAACCGGGTGACCATTGGTACCAACATCTACTCCTTCGTCACCAAATTGACGAACACCATTCCCAACCAGGTCAAGATCGCCCCCGCGTTTGATGGCACCATCAGCAATTTGATCGCGGCCATCAACCACGCCGTCGGCGCGGGGACGAACTACACCACCAACACGACCGCCAACCCGCTGGTCACGGCCGGGCTTTTGAACACCGGCACGCACGCCTTTGTCGTCACCGCCATCGCCGCCGGCACGGCGGGCAACTCGATTGCCAGCACCAATTCTGCGGTCACGACCAACCTGACGTGGAACGGTCATGCCACGCTTTATGGCGGCGTCAATTATGCGGCGGCGGTCACCAATGTTTCCCCGGTTCAGGTTCCCTACCTGGATTTTGTGAACAGCGGTTCGATTTCGGGCCTCGGCGCGACCATTTGGTCGGATGATTTTGAGAACTACGGCTATTTCAACGCCGGCACCGGCTCCTTCACCGTTCAGTCACTGACGACGGCCATGACCAACGGCTCCGTCTTTGCCGCCGGCACCTTCAGTGTCGCCGCCGATGACCTGGTGATTGGCGGCACCTCCATCCAATCCGGCAAATCCTTCACGCTCGCCGCCACCAACCTGCTCACCGACACCGGCGTGACCAACGGCAACGTTTGGTTGCTGGGCGCCAACTATTCGGGCTATGGCAATTGGACGGGGCTGGTCCTGCCCGTCAAGCCCACTTACGGCGACCTGCTCGGCACCACCATCACCAACCTCGCCGTCACCAACGCCTTGATGGACATAACTTGGGCGGGTGAGGATCGCGGCGCGGTCAACGCCGGTTTCAGCAACAACGTCGCCATCGGCCAGCTGGTTTTTGACGCGCAAAGCACGGCCCCGCACACCGGGTTCTACTTCAGTGGCACCGGCGTCAGCAACGCCATCTATGTGGACAGCCTCATCTTGACGGACCAATCCACCAACATTGACGGTGGTTACAATGTCAACGTTTTCCAGTTCAACACCAACCTGGTCATCTATTACGCGCAGGCGTTGCTGAACGGCGTCTCCGTGGCCGAAAAATTCGATCACAAGAATAACAATCATCTCCGGTGGGTGCCGACCTATGCCGGCTACTATAGCTCGACCAATCTGGTCTATCCGCCGGGCGTGACCAATACCGTCAATGCCGCGCTGGCGGAGAGCGCGGATATTGACTCCGATGGCGACGGCACGCCCAACAGCACCGACCCGACGCCGTTTCTGGTGCCGGCGCAGTTGAACTTCACCGAGACCATCACCAACGTGCCGCCGGTGTCGGTGCAGTTGCAATGGCAGACGGTCGCCAACGGCACGAATTATGTCTATTACAAGACCAACCTGCTCTCGCCGGGCTGGCTGCTGCTGACCAATTTTATCTCGCCGTTCCCGTATCCGTCGCCGCCCGGCTACGTCTCGGTGTTTGATCCGCTGACGAACGCGCCGCACTATTACCAGGTGGTCGTGCAGCCGGATTTGCTCTATGGCTCCCAATGAACCGCGGCCCGAAAACTTTTGAAAATGAAACCCGCGCGGCCTGGCTGCGACGGAATGACTGGAGAAATGTTGTGAAAACGATTCGAAATAAAATGGCCGGTCATCTGCCGGTGCGGCGTTTGGTTGCCGGTGCCTGGCTCAAGCTGGCCCTGGTGCTGGGGTTTGCCTTGCTCGCCGGGCTGGCGGGCGCCCAGCCGGCCAACGATATGTTCACCAATGCCGTGACCATCTCCGGCCTGTCCGGCACGTTGTCCAGCAGCAACAACGGCGCCACCTTGGAACCGGGCGAACCCACCTTCATCAATGCGGATGATTTCGCCAGCGTGGATCAGTCCGTCTGGTATCAGTGGACGGCACCGTCGAACGGCGTGGCGTCCTTTGACACCTTCGGCAGCAGCTTCGACACGGTGCTGGCGGTTTATACCAACAACCCGGTGTTCACCACCAACACCGTGCTGACCACCAATATATTCATGGTGGTGACCACCAACACCGTGATCACCGCCAGCGCCGCGACCGTAACCAACCTTTCGCTCGTGGCGGCCAACGACGATTATATCACCTTGGTCGTGGTTGCCAGCCGGTTGACCTTCATGGCGGTGCAGGGCACGACTTATTACATCTCGGTCAACGGCAACGCGGATCCGGCCCCCGGCTACAGCGATGCCGGCACCTTTGTGCTGGATTGGAGCGAAACCGTTCCCACCATCCCGTCGGGGACGTTTTACTTCACTTCACCGACCTATACCGCGAGCGACCAGGAGAATCATCAGCCAAATAATCCTTATAGTCCGAGTGTGTATGAAAGCTGGCGGGGGGCGCGGGTAACCATATCCCGCACGAACGGCTGTAGCGGCCGGGTGGATGTGCCTTACTACGTGATTACTCAAGGCTATACGAATATTATCCCCGGCTATACCAATGTGTTTGGTACGTTTACAAATATAGTCCCGACCTACACCAATTCAGTCCCCTATCTTACCAATAATGGCTCGGTGGTTTTCGATGACTACCAGATGGGCGCGGATATCGCGGTGCCGGTTATATCGCTTAAGACCTTGACTGTCACCAATATAACGCCCGTCGTCTCCGGCGGCGTGACCAACGGTTATACGACCAACATTGTTTCTTATGCGCCTTCCGCGTCCATGACCGTGATGATGGGAACGCCGACCTTGGATCCGCTCGAATCTCCTGATTTGCTCCCGCCGGCGGCCGTTGGTGGCACCAATGGCACCAGCGCAATCATCAATATATTGAGCACGACCTTGCAGGCGCACGGGGGTTCCGGGCCGGTCTTTTTCAATATCGAACGGTGCTGGTTCCGCACCGACCGAAATGTGAATGGAGGCAGTGCCTATATTTACGTCTTTCCCTCCGCCCTGCCCACGCAGCCGGGCCTAAACTATCTGGTGGATTATAACATTGATTATGGCGGCAATCACACCTTCCCGCTGCAGGCCGATTCAGATTACGCCAATCCCGGCACTGATTTTACCGATGTTTCCGGCACTTTGACTTATACCTATGGACAAAGCCCGATTCCCGAGCCGATTGTCATTCCGATTCATGCTATTTCTTCGGCGGCATTTAATGAAGACCTTCAAATTACCCTCCAAAATCCAAGGGATTCAGCTGGCAATACGCTGGCGCTCGGTCAGGTTAACACGGCCACGCTGACCATCCTGTTCAATGTCCAGCCGGCCGGTGCGGTGGATCAGGGCTGGAACCCGGATGGTGACGCCAATTCCATTCCGCCGTACCTGAAATATCCCGGCACGCAGGGCGGTGTGAGCGACAGTGCCAATGGCAACGGCGGCACGGTCTATGCCGTGGCCGAGCAGCCCGACGGCAAAGCCGTGGTGGCCGGTAGTTTTATTTCCTTTGACTCCAATCCCTACAACCGCATTGTCCGGCTGCTGAACAACGGCTATCAGGATCCCGCGTTTCTGGCCGCGCCGAACAGCGGCGCGAATGACGCCATCTATGCCCTCGCCTTGCAGCCCAACGGCCAGATCATCATCGGCGGCAATTTTACTTCCTTCAACGGGGTCAATCGCAACCACATCGCCCGTTTGAACGCGGATGGGTCGGTGGACACGACGTTCAATCCCGGCTCCGGTGCCAACGGCAAGGTTTGGGCGGTGGGATTGCAATCCGACGGCAAGATTTTCATCGCCGGCGAGTTCACGTCCTACAACAGCACCAACTGTAATTATCTCGCGCGCCTGAATCCGGACGGGTCGCTCGACACCGGCTTCAATCCCGGCAGTTCTTTGAACGGGCCGGTCTATGCGCTGGCCGTCCCGCCATATGCCCCGATCAACCTTACCAACGTCACCGCCGGGGGCGCCGCTGAAGTGGACACCCCGGTCAGCTTGGGTTCGTCTACTTCCGGGACGTTGAGCGTCAATTATAACATGCTGTCCATTCCCGACGATATGCGGGTTTTTTACGGCACCACCAACGGGGTTTTGATTTATGACACGGGCAACGTCAGCGGCATTGGGCAGTTTGTGCTTCCCTTTGGCCCGACGAATGGCATCACCACCAATCTGATCACCATCGTCATGGATCAGGGTAATGGCACGCCGGGCACCTATTGGTCTTATTCCGCCTCGATCGTCACTGCCGGTTCCACGCAGGTTTATGCGGGCGGCGCCTTTAATCAGGTCAACGGGGCCAGCTATGGCGGCGTGGCCCGGTTCAATGGCGATGGCACGGTTGACTATACCTTTGCGCCCGGCATCGGCACTTATAATCCCAACACCGGCAACACCGATCCGATTTATGCCCTGGGGCTGCAAGCGAACGGGCAGTTGCTGGCGGGCGGCGCTTTTTCCACGGTCGAGTTGACCAGCTTCAATGGCATTTGCCGTTTTAACACCGACGGCACGTTGGATTTGAGCTTCAGCACCCTGGGTGCCACTAATGGCACCTGGAATCCGGCCACCGGCATCGCCGACACGGTTGACGCCATCACCGTGGACACGAACCAGAACATCCTGATTGGCGGCAATTTCATGAATGTCAACCAGACCCGGCGGGTGGGCATCGCCCGGCTGCTCACCGACGGCAGTCTGGACACCAGCTTCATGGACACCGCCTATAACCAGTTCGCCGGCGTCATCAACCATTACCACAACCCGGATGTCGTCAACACCAATGATTATCCGCAGGGCAACCATCGGAATAGCATCGATACCATCGCGGTGGAGGCCGGCGGCAACGTGATTGTCGGCGGCAACTTTTTACAGGTCGGCGGCGGTTCCTACGGCCATTCCGGCTCGATTGACAGCGTGGTGGGCACGGGTGTGAACGGCATCATTGCTAATGGTCGCATGGATGTCCATCCGCGCAGCAACGTGGCGCGGTTGGTGGGTTACAGCACGCCCGGCCCCGGCAACCTAGAGTTTTGCAACTTTAACATCCCCCCGAACACCTACACCGTGGACAAGGATGCCGGCACCCTGTTCCTGACCATGATCCGCACCAACGGCAGTTTGGGCAGCATCGCGGCGAGTCTCATTTCACCGCCCGGGGCCGTCGGCCAGCCGGGCATCGCCACCGCGGGGACGAATGGCAATTTCACCATCGGCAACACCGAGCCCGAATGGGCGACGATGTGGTCGAGCTCATGGATGAAGAGCGACGGCTATGAAGGCCAGAATAATTATGGTTACCCGGGCAACGAGGCGGATGAGACGTTTCAAATTTTCAACAACACCAACATCACCGGCAACCTGAACGCCAATCTGGCCCTGACCGCGCCCAATCCGAACCTTTTCTTCCTGGGCGGCGAGGAGATTCCCCTCGGCGCGGCGCTGGGGGCCAGCCATGCCAGCCCGCTGACCATCATTGATGACAATTTTCCGCCCGGCACCTTTGGTTTCAGTTCGCCGACGTACACCGTCAATGGCAGTTCCAATGTGGTGGCCATCACCGTGGTGCGCACCAATGGCACCGGCGGCAGCGTGAGTATTTCCTACGCCACGTTCAACGGCACGGCCAGCAGTCCGGCCAACTACACGACGGTGAGCGGCACCTTGACCTTCAATCAGGGGGTCACCAGCCAGACCTTCACCGTTCCCATCATACCCGGCACCGTCACCGGTGCGGATAAGACCTTTAACCTGATTCTCTATAGTATCACCGGCGGCGGCAGCTATGGTGTCACTAACGCCGCCGTCACCATTGTGAACAATGTTTTTGGCGCGGGCCACATCGCCTTTGCCTTTGCCACCAACACCGTGAGCGAAACCGCGGGGGTGGCCGGGGTCGTGTTGAACCGTCTGGGTGCCAGCAGCGGCACCTTGCAAGTCACGGCGGTCACCGGCGGCGGTTCGGCCGTCAATGGCGTGAACTATGTCGGCACCACGACGAACCTGCAGTGGGTAAACGGCGATGCGCTGCCCAAGACCATTTACATTCCGGTCATTCATGACGGGATTTACACCTCCAATCTGACGGTCAACCTCTCGCTGACCAATGGGCTGGCGGGCGGCAAGGCGAGTCCCAATGTTCTCGGGCTTTCCACCCTCACCAACTCGACGCTCGTAATCACCAATGTGGATTTCCCGGGGACGGTGCAGTTGTCGTCCGGGGTCTATTCGGTCAAGAAATTCGCTGGGTTCGCGCTGATTCCGGTGATCCGCACCGGTGGCAGTGCCGGCACCATCACCGTGACCAACTATACGGCCGACGGCACGGCGCTGAACGGTGTGAATTACACCGGCCAGACCAATGTGCTGGTTTTCACCAACGGGCAGGTCAGCCAGTCTTTCACCGTGCCGATCACCCCGGGGGCCACCAACGGGCTGGTGGCGCTCAACCTCGGCTTGACCAATGCCGTGGCGCTGAACACCTCCCTGCCTTGGAACGCACTGGGCACCCCGTCAACGGCGGTCTTGAACATCATTGACACCAGTTTGGTGAATGAACCGCCCGGCTCGCCGGATACCACTTACAGTCCGCTGGCTGCGTTCAACCAGCCCGTGTTCGCCCTCGCGCTGCAACCCAACAATCAATTGCTGGCCGCCGGTGATTTCACCATGGCCAACGGCGTGCCGCGCCAGCGCGTCGCGCGCTTGAACTCGGACGGCACGCTGGACGCGTCGTTCTCCCTGCCGTCTTCGGCCGATGGCGCCAATGCCTCGGTGCGCGCCCTCGCCCTCCAGTCGGACGGGCGGATTTTGGTGGGCGGCTATTTCACCAATTTTAACAGTGTGGTCATGAATTATATCGCGCGCCTCAATTACGACGGCTCGCTGGACAGCCGCTTCAATCCCGGTGCGGGCGCGGACAGCCCGGTTTTTGCCCTGGGTCAGACGTTTGTGAACGGCGCGGCTAAAGTTCTGGTGGGCGGCGCCTTTGCCTCGCTCAGCGGACAGGTGTTCAACTACATCGGCCGGCTGAATGATGACGGGTCGCCCGATACGACGTTCAATGCGGGCGGTCTCGGCGCGAACGGGACGGTTTTTGCACTGGCCGTCCAGACGGATGGCAAGGTGGTCATCGGCGGTGACTTCACCGCCTATAACAATACGCCCGTCAACCACGTCGCCCGCTTGAACGTGGATGGTTCGCTGGACCTGAACTTCACCAATGCGGTTTCCAATCCGGCGGCGGGGGCGAACGGTTCCGTCCGCGCGATTGCGATCCAGCCGGACGGCAAGATTTTGATCGGCGGCCTGTTCACCAATGTGGATGGCGGCAACCTGAACTACCTTGCCCGGCTGAACACCGATGGCTCATTGGACGCCGGTTTCACGCCGGGCGTCGGTGCTGACGGCGCGGTGTTGAGCATCGCGTTGCAGACGGATGAGCGGATTGTTTTGGGCGGCCAGTTCACGCATTGCAGCGGGGTCAGCCGCAACCGCCTCACCCGGCTGAATCCGAATGGCACGGTGGATCCCACCATCAATTTTGGCGCGGGGGCCAACGATTTTGTGGCGGCCGTGGCCATTCAGGAGGCCACCATCGCGGGCTATCCGACCAATGTCCCGGATGAGAAGCTCATCATCGGCGGCGGGTTCACCCAGTATTTTGGCCAGCCGTATTCGCACATCGCGCGGATTTACGGCGGGTCGGTCAGCGGCGTTGGCTCGTTTGAATTTTCCTCGCCCACCTATTCGGTGAATGAGAATGGCTTGAACGCCTTCGTCACGGTCATCCGCACCGGCGGCACCAGCGGCACCAATGCGAACGGCACGGGCGATATCTTTGTGCCGTTTGCCACGGCCAACGGCACGGCGGTCGCGGGCGTCAATTATAGCAATGCGACGACCACTCTGGATTTTCCCGCCGGCGAAGTCATGCGGACCGTCACCATCCCGGTGAAGGATGACGGCGTCATCACCCCGAACCTGACGGTGAACCTGTCGGTCAGTCCCGTTTTGCCGGCCACCGATGGCGACCAGCCGGCGGCGGTGCTGACGATCATCAACGACGACAGTTCGATCAGTTTCTCCTCGTCGAGCTATCAGGTGGCCAAGAACGTCCAGAGTGGCGTCGAACAGATTGACGTTTTGCGGCTGGGCGGCACCAACGGCACTTCCACGGTCGTGTTCAACACCACCACCAACGGCACGGCGCTGCCCGTCACGGATTATACCCCGCAGACGAATGTGGTGGTCACGTTCAATCCGGGCGCCTCGGACGTCCAGGTGCCGATTCCCATCAACAACAACGGGCTGCCCGAAGGCAACCAGACCGTCACCCTCCAGCTCACCAATGTGACCGGCTCGGCCTTGTATAGTCCGTCGAACGCCACGCTGACCATCATCGACACGGCGCATCTGCCGGGGGTCTTGTCCTTCTCCGCGACGAATTACAATGTCGGCTCGTCGGACGGCAACGCCTACCTCACGGTGTATCGCACCAACGGTTTCTCCGGCATCGTCTCGGCGAATTACACCCTCGTGCCGGGTACGGCGCAGCTCGGCTTGGACTACACGACCACCGGCGGGTTGGTGACGTTTGGTGACGGGGTGACGAATGCCACCATCACGATTCCGCTGGTGCCTCAAGCCCAGGTCAAACCGCCGGTAAGCCTGTCGGTCTCGTTATCCAACCCGGCTGGCGGCGTGACGCTGGCCAGCCCGACCAATGTCACGGTGACTATTTCCAGTGCGATCGCCGGCATTTCCTTCGTGACGGCGACCAACACGATGGCCGAGAACAGCGGCGCGGTGGTCGTCAACGTCCAGCGCCTATACGACACCAACAGCATCGTCACCGTGAATTACGGCACGGTCAACGGCTCGGCCGTGGCCGGGCTGAATTACACCGCCACCAGCGGCTTATTGCAGTTCACCAATGGCGAGACGCTGAAGTCCATCACCATTCCGCTGTTGTATGACACGAATGTCACCGGCGATTTGAATTTCAGCGTCCAGTTGTCCAACCCGACCGGCGGCGCGCAATTGCTCGCCCCGAGCAGCACCGTCGTGATCGAGCAGGACGCGGATGCCGGCTTGAGCTTCAGCGCCGGCACGATGACGGTGCTGAAGAATTCCGGTGTCGCCAACGTCACGGTGGTCTGCTCCAACCCGCGGGTCGAGCCGGCGGGCACCAACGGCATATCGGTCGGTTATTACACGGTGGATGGCAGCGCCAAGGCGGGCACGGATTATCAAGCCGCCAGCGGCACGCTCGTTTTCAATGGCGGCGTCGCGACCAACACCTTCCCGGTGACCATTTACAACAACACTCTGGTCAGCAGCAACAAGGTCTTCTCCGTGGTGCTGACCAATGCGACGGCCCCCGGCCAGATCACCCCGCCCGGCACCGAGTCGGTGGTCATCGCCGAAAGCAACGCCGGGTTGAGCTTCTCGCAATCCGGTTACACCGTGCTCAAGAATGGCGTTTTTGCCAATATCACCGTCAACCGGACCGGCTATACCAACAGCGTCGTTTCCGTCAACTATCTCGCCACCAACGGCACGGCGGTGAACGGCATCAACTTTGTCTCGACCAACGGCGTCTTGGTCTTCAGCAATGGCGTGGTCAGCCAGACGTTCTCCGTGCCCATCATCGCCAACAGCGTCGTCAACCCGAACCTCACCGTGCTGCTGCAATTGCTCAATCCGGTCAACGGTTACCTCGTGCCGCCCAGCGTGGCGACCCTGACCATTCTGGAGAACGGCGGCAGCTTCGTCATCCCGGCGGGCGCGCAGGTGGTCACCAATTACACGTCGCATTTGTCTGACGGTGTCATCGGTTCCAACGACACGGTGCAGGTGCTGTTCGGGCTGCGCGACAGCGCCGGGCTGAACGTGACCAACCTCATCGCGTATCTGCTGACCACCAACGGCGTGGTTTCACCAAGTCCCGCCAGCCAGGTCTATGGGCCGCTGACGGTCTATGGCCACTCGGTGTCGCAGCCGTTCACCTTCACGGCGCACAGCACCAACTCGTTCGCCATCGCGCCGACCTTTGCGCTCTATGACAATGCCAAGCCCATCGGCACGGCGAGTTTTCATTTCAGCATCGGCAACTGGACGACCAGCTTCGCCAGCACCAACGCCATTGTCATCCTGGATGACACCAACGCCTCGCCGTATCCCTCCGCCATCAATGTGAGCGGCATCGGCTCCACGCTGATCAAGGCCACTGTGACGCTGAACAAACTGACCCACACGTACCCGCATGACATCGATGCGCTCGTGGTTTCGCCGGCGGGAACGAATACCTTGATCATGGCCCATGTCGGTGGTGGCACCAACGGCAACAGCGTGACCAACATCACCCTGAACTTTGACGACGCGGCCGCCTCGTCGTTGACGCAAAACCGGCTCACCACCAGCACCAACAAGCCGACGCAGTTTTATCCGGTGCAAAATTTCCCCTGATGCCATGTCGCGCACCTTTCAACCAGAGATTTTATGAGCAAGACGTTTTTCAAGATGGGACTCGGCCTGCTGGCGGTGGCGGGACTGGTCTGGCCGGCGGCGGCGGCGTTGCCCGGCCTGACGACCTTGTCCGGCCATGTGCCCGCCATGGTCTCGCAACTGGTTTCGACCGGCCGGCTGGTATCCACCAACCATCTCCGTCTCGCCATCGGCTTGCCCTTGCACAACCAGGCCGGTTTGGATGCGCTGTTGCAGCAGATCAATGATCCCGCCAGTCCCAGCTATCATCACTATCTGACGCCGGATCAGTTTGCGACCCAGTTTGGTCCCACCCCGGCGGATTATCAGGCTGTGCTGGATTTTGCCCGGACCAACGGATTTACCGTGACGCGCACCCACCCCAACCGGATGCTCGTGGATGTGGATGGCCAGGTTGCTGATATTGAAAAAACCTTTCATGTCAAACTGTCCACGTATCATCATCCCAAGGAGCCGCGGGATTTTTTTGCCCCTGATGTTGAGCCGTCCGTGGACGCGAATCTGCCCATCTTGAACGTTCAGGGCCTGAACAACTATGTTGTGCCGCACCCGTTTTTAGAAAAGATGCCGGCGTCGAAAATCAAACCGGGCATTGGTTCCGCCCCGGGTGGTGGTTACCTGGGTTCGGATTTCCGCAACGCCTACGCGCCGGGCACCGCCTTGAACGGCTCCGGCCAGAGTGTCGGTCTGTTGCAGTTTGACGGATACTATGCCAGCGACATTGCCACGTATGAAGGTCTGGCCGGTTTGCCCAATGTGCCGTTGCAGAACGTGCTGCTGGACGGTTTTAATGGCACGCCGGGTGTGAATAACGACGAAGTGTGTCTCGATATCGAAACCTCCATCTCGATGGCTCCGGGATTGTCCCGGGTCGTGGTGTTTGAGGCCGGCCCGGCCGGCAATGCCGATGACATCTTGAGCAGCATGGCGGCCAGCAATACGATCAAGCAGTTAAGCGCTTCCTGGGGCTATCCCGTGGATGCGACCACGGAACAATTATATAAACAGCTCGCCGTGCAAGGGCAGACCTTCTTGAACGCCTCCGGCGATGGCGATGCGTGGGTTGGCCCGATCCCTTATGGCTCTTGCGAGGATCCGAACATCACCATTGTCGGCGGGACGACGTTGACCATGAACGGCGTGGCCACCTCGTACGCGTCGGAAAAAGTTTGGAACTGGGGTTTCGTCGGCGATTACAATTGGAATCCGGATGGATATGCCGGCAGCAGCGGTGGCATCAGCACCGATGTGAACATCCCCGGCTGGCAGCAGGGCATCAGCATGGCCACCAATCATGGTTCCACCACCTATCGCAATGTTCCCGACGTGGCCTTGACGGGCGACAATGTGTTTATCGTTTCCAGCGGCGGCAGCCAGAGCCTGGTGGGCGGCACGAGTTGTGCCTCGCCCTTATGGGCCGGCTTCATGGCGCTGGTCAACCAGCAGGCCGCCATCAACGGCAAGCCTTCCGTCGGTTTTCTGGCTCCGGCGGTTTATGCTCTGGCCAAAACCGCCAGCTATACGAATTGTTTTCATGACATCATTGCCGGTGACAATACTTGGGATCAAAGCCTGACCAACTTTTTTGCCGTGCCGGGTTATGATCTGGCCACGGGACTCGGCACCCCCAATGGCATCAACCTGATCAACGCTCTTGCCGGCGGCGGCGGCGGCGGGCCGATCATCTCCGCGCCGCTGCCGCCGTGGGGCAATACTTTGAGCGTCATGAATGGCGGCAATCCCAACGGCGACTGGTTTCTGTTTGTGCAGGATGACAAGGTGGCGGACACCGGCATCATTTCCAATGGCTGGTCGGTCGCGCTCACCACCGAAAGCCCGGTCGGTTACGCGGCGGACAACCAGGTTTACGCCACCCCCGCCAGTGTGACGCTCACTGCCAACACCACCTGGCCGGTCTCGCTGTCCGTCACCAATTATGGCCCGTCGGCCTCCACCAATGTTTACATCACCGATACCCTGCCCGTTCCCGGCACGGGCGTCACGCTGGTTTCCTCCAACGCCACCGCCGGCGCGGTAAGTGTCACTGGCGACACGCTCACGTGGACGGTCGGCAACCTCCCCGTCAATGCCGGTGCCGGGTTGACGTTGAATTTTTACGCCAGTTCCGCCGCCTTGGGCCTCTACACCAACACCGCCCAGGTGTATGCGACCACCACCGATCCGAATCCCGACGACAACATCAGCGCGGCCACGCTGCTCGTCTCCGGTTCGGCCACGCCGCCGCAATTGACGACCGGCTACACCGTTGGCACCGGCGCGTTCCATTTGTCGGTCACGGGCGCGGCCGGCCAGTCCGCCATCGTCCAGGCGTCCACCAACCTCGTTTCCTGGGTGCCCGTCTTCACCAACGTGATTCCGTTCAGCTACACCAACTTTGATTCGACCAACTACCTGATGCGCTTCTACCGGGTCGTGGTCGGCCCCTGATCCGGCATGAAACTCTGCGGCTTGACCGGCGGCGTCGGGATGGGCAAATCCACCGCCGCCGCTTTTTTTTCAGGACTCGGCGCGCGCGTCGTGGACACCGATGAGCTCGCCCGCCAGTTGGTCCGACCCGGCCAGCCCGCCCTGGCGGAGATCCAGACGGTCTTCGGCGGCGAATTCCTGGCCGCCGACGGAACCCTGAAGCGCGACGAACTGGCGCGCCTCGTGTTTGCCGATACCAGCGCGCGCCAAAAGCTCGAGGCCATTTTACACCCGCGCATCCGTGAGGCGTGGCTCGCGCAGGTGGAAAATTGGCGGCAGGAAAACTGCCCGCTCGCCCTCGTCGTCATCCCGCTCCTGTTTGAGACCGCCGCCGAAAATCATTTTGAAAAGATCATCTGCGTCGCCTGTTCGCCGGCATCGCAACGCGAACGCCTCGCCGCGCGCGGCTGGTCGCCGGAACAGATCCGGCAGCGCAGCGCGGCGCAACTGCCCGTGGCGCAGAAAATCGCGCGGTCACATTATGTTCTCTGGACCGAAGGTAAACTGGCGTCGCACGCGCAGCAGGTGTCCCGCGTCGTTGCCGGCTTCTGAATTTTCATCTGGAGCAAAATCGGGTTCACCGGATTATATCCTTCACCCGCCCAAACCGGCTGTGCCCCGGCTCAAACGCGTCCGGCGTTAAAAGCGCGGGTCACGGCACGGTGCCCTAGCGTTTTGATTTCGTTCTTGAATCCGATGAGTGAATTTTTCTGCCATCGAAAACCACCCCATTCGACGAGTCATGGGACAATTTTTCCAATTTGCGCAGCCGCACATCGCGGGCGTTTACCGCCTTGATGATGGCATTTATTTCTTGTGAGGCCTTCTTTGGCAAAACGTTTTTCTCCTATCTGAAAGACCTTGCCCGCAGCGCGTTGCGTCTTCAAATAATTTCTCAATCAACTAGCTTACATTTGTGAGCCGGCCTTGCGTTTGCAAAGAATATGACCCCGCTGCTTTTTGGCGACGGTCCTTTGTGATCAGTCAAAACGCTTATTTCATTCAATCTTTACGGGCTTTTTCAATAAATCTACATCCGTCAGAGGCCTACTCCCGGCGGGTTCATGTACCCAGAACTGGTGACTCGTAACCATCCGCGGATTGAGTATGCTGATGACGTTGGAAGTAGTGACTCCAACTAAAACTTTAAGTGTGTTGTTCCCAAGGAGGCCGGAGTAGTGTCCGGCCTCTTTGTTTTTCCAGCAGGGCTGTTCTAGGAACCAGCCCGCAATTGAAACTGCCCCGTTTCCCGCGCCCTCTTCGCGCATGGCGCAAAAGGTTTCCCCCCCAAACCGTCTGCCCTCCTCGACACCCGCGTCGTTTATTGCGGCGACAATCTGGAATCACTCGCCAAGCTGCCCGCCGCCTGCGTGGATTTGATCTGCCTCGCCCCGCCCAAATCCCAACGGGATTAAATCATCCAGCCCGGGGTTGCGCGGAACGAGCTACCCTGGGTGAACCGAAATCAAATTCATCAACTCTGAAAGAGTTGTATTAATCCCACACATATCCCGAACCTCAGCGCGCGCGCCTGGCTCGCCCGGAATTGACGCCGCCCCGTTTCCCGCGCACACTTCGCGCATGGCAAAAAAGGCCGCTGCGAAACCAACCGCCGCTTCACCCCGGCTGAAATCTTCTTCCCTCCTCGACACCCGCGTCGTCTATTGCGGCGACAATCTGGAATCGCTCGCCAAGCTGCCGGATGCCTGTGTGGATTTGATCTACATCGACCCGCCCTTCAACTCCAATCGCAACTATGAAGCCTTTTGGGGTGAGACCAAGGAGAAGCGCGCCTTTGAAGACCGCCACGAGAACACCAAGGCCTACATTGACTATATGCGCCCGCGCTGCGTGCAACTCGCCCGCGTCCTCAAAAAGACCGGCAGCTTTTATTACCACTGCGACTCGCACGCCAGCCACTACGTCAAGGTCATGCTTGATGGTCTTCTTGGTGAAAATAATTTTCAGAACGAAATCATCTGGAAGAGAACCAGCAGCCACAGTGATGCAAAACGTAAATTTGGTGACCAAAGTGATTCAATTATGTTTTACACGGGTGGCGACGCTAAATATACGTTCAATCCGCTTTACCAACCCTATTCTCAAGAATATATCAAATCACATTACAGCAATGTTGACGCCGATGGCCGTCAATACACCACTCGTGATTTGAGAAGTCCATCTCCAAGGCCAAATCTGACTTATGAATATAAGGGTTACAAACCACATCCCAATGGCTGGTCAATCTCTCGCGAAGTGATGGAAAAATTGGATGCCGAAGGAAAGCTTTATTTCCCGAAGGATCAAGACGGCAGAATCCGAATCAAAAATTATTTGGATGAAATGCCCGGCACACTCTTTGGCAATGTTTGGGATGACATTGAACCTCTGAACTCACAAGCTGCCGAACGTCTTGGTTATCCAACGCAAAAGCCGCTCGCACTTTTGGAGCGAATGATTAAAGCCAGCAGCAACGAGAACGACATTGTGTTAGATGCGTTCTGCGGTTGCGGCACGGCGCTCGTCGCGGCGCAGAATTTGAAACGCCAGTGGATTGGCATTGATATTTCGCCCACCGCCTGTCGCGTCATGGCTAAACGCCTGCGCGACGTTTGCGGCTTGCCGGAAAGCGAACCGCTCTGGCGCGCCGGACGCGGCTTCGTCGTCCGCGACCTGCCGTGGACGGTGGAGAAGCTGCGCGTCATCCCGCCGTTTGAATTTGAGAACTGGGCCGTCATCGCCCTCGGCGGCATCCCCAACAAAGTGCAGGTCGGCGACATGGGCATTGATGGTCGCATCTTCCCTGTGAGCGCCAATGCCACGCCGCGCAAAAAACAGGAAGGCGAACTCTTGCTGCAAGAACGCTGGTATCCGATTCAGGTAAAACAAAAAGACAAGGCCGGTCGCCCGGACATTGACGCGTTCGAGGCCGTGATGATGCGCGAGGATTGCGAGAAAGGTTTCTTCATCTCGTTCGATTTCAGTTCGGATGCGTTGACGGAGATTGACGCGTTCTTCAAGCGCAGCCACAAAGTCATCGTTGCCCTGACCGTGCAGGAAATCTTGGACGAGCAGATTGCGAGGAAGCTGGCATGACAGCAGACGAATTTGTCAAAATTGTCCGAAAAGGTTCTGATAAACTTCGAGTTGACGAAATAATTATCAATACCGGTAGCCAAGAATTGCGCGGCAAGGGAATGCTTTACATTAATCGCAAGAAAATCGAAGTCGAAGTCACCATCAGTAAAGACGAACCGGACAAAGGAGAAAAGCTTCCCGAAGTTCGGACTGGTGTTTACACTAAGAGGGATAATTGGAAATTGGCTGGGCTTATTGAGGATACTTTGAGGTTCAAATGTGAGCATATACATCCAATTGGAAGTAGGCAATGGCTGTGGCCTGGGAACATTACAAGATGCACAATAGATATTCATCCAATTGATCTTATTCCAACGGGTTGGGAGGCGGGCACGCGCAAAGAGCGCAAAGAATTTTTGGAACAAAATAAAATGCCGCCGACCGGCTTCGGTTTAGATAAGACAGAAGACAATGTGTCATTTTACGCTACGCTCCTCGAATATCCTCTTAATACGTTGAGTTGGGGTAAAGAAATCAAAGGTGAAACCGAATACTTTGATTTTGTTTTAACTAAATCAGAGGACACTTCTGACCTGCATGTTTCTCTTGAATCGAAAAAAGAATATACTTCCCAAGGAGAGGAAAAAGATTGGAAAAGGTTTTATGCCTTTATGAATGCACTTGCACTTGTAAATGGCACGAATGCTTGGCCGTATCGCATCCAATATTGGCGTGCGGGACAAAAACTCATAGACCGCGTTACTGCAGCAAAACGTCTCGCAAAAACAATCCATGCTCCATTTCCTAAAACTCTGGCATTTAATGCAAAGACAGGCTCAATTAATTGGGATTTTCCAGACACCATCAAATTGATAACAAAATTCTTTGAAACCGAATCTACGTTAAGCGAAGAAGTGGCCTATCTTATGTTCTTATTTCGTCAGGCAGGAAGCAAAGGAGTCCATCGTGATATTACAACGCTAACTCTATGCGTTCTGTTTGAAAATGTAGTGAGGCATATTTTTAAAGAGTTGAAGCTGGAAGAAAAGGCTCGAATCGAAAATCCACTTTATAATTCTTTTGAGCAGGCAAAGAAAACTGTCCTTGGACAGATGGATTCAAAGCTTTTGGAAAGTGACGACGGATATAAACGTGTTCAATCAGTGATCCGAACTTCGGAAGTATTTAATGCAGAGCGCATGTTTGAAGCAATAATCAGTCATTTTGGCCTTCAATGGAAAGATGACATGGAACTTGTTCTCAAAGCATGGCGACGCGCACGCAATCCTTCTGTTCATCAATCAAAATATGCAACACGCTCCGAGGATGATTTGAAAGAAATCAGTCTGGCTGAATCTCGTATTGCCGGAGCAATTAATATTTTGCTGTTAAAACTTTTTGGATATTCGGGCTACATTCGACATTCTGCTTTTGAGGATGGATATAGACAAATTTGATTCACGACCACCCTCATCCCGGCCTTCTCCCCAAGGAGAAGGAGAAACGTGCTCCGTCGCCTTGAAAATTTGCGCCAATTCCTGCAATTCGTGTCAAAGTTTTTTGAATTTCCACACATAGCCGGCGGCTTTCGCGGCCGGAAGTAACCGCCGGACGCCGTTCCGGCAGCAGATTATGGCGTCTGCCGCTGACCGTTCAGGAAATCCTCGACGAGCATATGGCCAAGAAGATAGTCTAAAAATAAAAAATGGGCCGGTTGCCAAAAATCAAATCTCCCATGTCACTGGACGAGTGGCTCCGCCGGGTGTTGCGTAAAAAAAGGCCGGAAGACCGGATGAAAATCTTTCGGGAGTGGCGGCGGTTAAATTTAAGATTAAATTTAAAAAAAGAGCCGACAGATGAACAAATTGAGGAAGAGATAAAACTATTTCGGGAACATGACGCCTTAAATTATCCCTTTGGTTTGGCGGATTCGTTAAGTGATTTCGTTGCGGTTTATCATCAGGCAAATCGCCTTAAAAAGGCGCAACGCGCGGCCACCGTCCGTTGGGCAACATCGACCGGTGGCGGTTCGTAAAAATTTCCAAAAAAAGTCCTTGGTGCATTTTTCGGCGCTTCACTTTTGCACCAAGCATCGGTAAATCTGCGTCAAGCATCGGGCTAATCAGCTCTTGTTATTGAGGACTTGCGCATTTACTTGCGCCAAGCATCAAGAATTCTGCGGCAAGCATCCAATTCTCCCTTCGGAAGTCCAGTTTTCCATTTTTCCCCATGTTATTTTAATCATGTCCGGAATGCCATGAGCATGACCATCAAACAATTAACCATGAAATAACATGACATTGATTCTCGTCAATTCCTCGGCCATCCGCGCCGTGGGCTATGATGGTTACACGCTGACCGTCGAGTTCCACACCGGACGCATTTACGACCATCCCGGCGTGCCCTATTCGGTTTATGCCGGATTTATGAACGCCTCGTCCATGGGCGCATATTACAACCGCCATATTCGGGGACGCTACTAGTGAGGTTGCCATGCATGCACAAAAAACAACGTCCATATCGCCGGCAAAACTCGCCGCCAACCGTCGGAACGCCCGGAAATCCACCGGCCCCAAAACGCCGCAGGGCCGGGCCATATCTAAAATGAACGCACTTAAACACGGCATCCTGTCCAAAGCAGCGGTGGTGCGTGGCCGGTGTCTCAAGGAAGATGACCGGGAATTTGCAGCCTTGCACCAACGGCTGTGCGCGGATTTGAAGCCCGTCGGCCTGCTGGAGGAAATGCTGGTGGACCAGATTGTGACCGCGCACTGGCGGTTGCGCCGGGCGTTGAAAGCGGAGACGGGCGAAATCGCCTTGAACGTGGATGCGGGGCAGTGGGATCGTAAACATCAGAATCCTGTGCTGGATCGCCAGCGATGGGAAGCGCATGGGGATCCGGTGTATGACATGGAAAATTCGGTTTTGGGGAATTTTATCATTGGAAATAAATTGAAGCAGATCCGCTCCCTGGTCGAACAGGAAGGCGAATTGAATGAAGCCGCCGTCCGTTTGGCGTATTTCCACGGTGAACCGAACCGCCTGTCGGAAGAACTGGAAAAAATACGTTCAAGGTGGCAGCAGAATTCCGAAGGTTTGGAATTGTCGGCGTTGCGTGGCAGACAGCAAGCGGAGGTCTTGGCTTATATTGACAAACGTTTGGAGTTCATTTCATGGCACAATCCTGAATGTGAGGAGCATGAAGACGGGGTTGAGGCGGCGCGGCAGGCGGCGGCGGTGCTGCCATCCCCCGAGGTGTTGGATAAAATCATGCGTTATGAGACGAAGCTGGAGCGTCAGTTATATCGTGCCATGAACCAATTGGAACGGTTGCAACGGAGGCGGCTGGGCGAGGCGGTGCCGCCGCCGGTGATAATGATGGTCTCGCCTTGACTATAAATCCATTTTTGCCAAACGAACCCATCTTGAAAACCCGAGAAAAGCTGATAACGGTGAGATTTGAAGCGATTTTTTGCCCGGACATAAATTGCGCTGCTAGACTGAAACGAACCCAGTCAAACCAGTGTTTTGCCATGATTCGAAACCGGCATCGGGCAAGGTGGCATGAAATTGTATCGCTGCCTTTCCGATAACTTGTTATTTTTATTTGCATGATTCTGACGCCTGACGAACTTCGCAGTCTGGTCGAGCTGACCCATCAATCCCCGCATACGCTGCTCGGTATGCACCCGCTCGGGGACAAGTCAGGCGTGGTGGCTCGCGCGCTCCTGCCCGACGCCAAAAAAGTCGAAGTCCAGCCCGTGCATGAAAAGGACAAGCCCAAGTTTGAACTCACGCGCATTCCGAACACCGATATTTTTGAAGGCGTCACCCGACTGGCGAATTCCGTTTACGCTTACGACCTCGTCGTCACGGATAAATCTGGAAAAACCCGCCGCACGCGCGACGCTTATTCCTTTTTGCCCACGCTCGGCGAATCTGATTTGTTTTTGTTCGGCAAGGGCGACGAGCGGAAAATTTACGACAAACTCGGCGCGCAATTGCGCACGATTGACGGTGTTCATGGCACGAGCTTCGCGGTGTGGGCGCCGAACGCGCAGCGCGTCAGCGTCGTCGGCGATTTCAACCAATGGGACGGGCGCTTTCACGCGCTGCGTCTGCTCGGTGCATCCGGCGTCTGGGAGATTTTCATTCCCGGCGTGGGGCCGGGCGCGCATTACAAATTCGAGATCCGCGACGCGCATGGCCATATCAAATTGAACACCGATCCCTTCGGCTTTTTCTTCGAGGTCGCGCCCAAGCAGGCGGCGATCGTCTGGGAAACCAAAAATTTCAAGTGGAGCGACGATGCGTGGCTTAAAAAACGGCGCGAACGTGATGCGCTGCGTTCGCCGATGAGCGTCTATGAGATGCACGTCGGCTCGTGGCAGAAAAAAACCGCGACCGAATCGTGGAGTTACCGCGAACTCGCGAAGCCGCTCGTCGAATATGTCACGCGTCTTGGCTTCACGCACATTGAATTCATGCCCGTGGCCGAGCACGCGTTTTATCCGTCGTGGGGCTATCAGGTCACCGGCTTTTACGCGCCGACCAGCCGCTTCGGCACGCCGGAGGATTTTCAATTTCTCGTCAACGCGCTGCACGCGGCCGGCATCGGCGTCATCGTGGACTGGGTGCCCGCACATTTTCCGCGCGACGAATGGGCGCTTGCCAAGTTCGACGGCACCGCGCTCTTCGAGCACGAAGACCCCCGCAAAGGCGCGCATCAGGACTGGGGCACGCTGATTTTTAATTTTGGCCGCAACGAGGTCTCCAACTTTCTCGTCGCCAACGCGCTGTTCTGGTGCGAGCGCTTTCACATTGACGGCCTGCGCGTGGACGCCGTCGCCTCGATGCTTTACCTCGATTATTCGCGCAAATCCGGCGAATGGATTCCCAATCAATTCGGCGGCCGCGAAAATCTCGAGGCGATCGAGTTCCTGAAAAAATTCAACCACATCACGCACACGGAATTTCCCGGCGTGATGACCATCGCCGAGGAATCCACCGCGTGGCCGCAGGTCACGCGCCCGCCTTACCTCGGCGGCCTCGGTTTTTCTTTCAAGTGGAACATGGGCTGGATGCACGATACGCTCGGCTATTTCAAACACGAACCGATCCATCGCAAATATCATCAGAACGACCTCACGTTCGCGATGCTCTATCATCATAACGAAAATTTCGTGCTGCCGCTTTCGCACGATGAAGTCGTCCACGGCAAAGGCTCGCTCATCACGCGGATGCCCGGCGACGACTGGCAGAAATTTGCCAATCTCCGCACACTGCTCGCCTATCAATGGCTGTTTCCTGGTAAAAAATTGTTATTCATGGGCGGTGAATTTGGCCAGACGAAAGAATGGAACGAAAATGCGCAACTCGACTGGTGGCTGCTGGACGCCGGCCCGTTCCATCGCGGTGCGCAGAAATTTGTCGCGGACTTGAACGCGCTCTACAAAAAATCGCCCGCCTTCTGGCAAGGCGATTACGACCACGCGGGTTTCAATTGGATTGATTGCAACGACCGGGAAAATAGCGTGTTGTCATTCCTGCGCCAGACGGCGGATGGTAAAAATCATTCGGTGGTCATCCTGAATCTAACACCCGTGCCGCGCCCGCATTATCGCATCGGCCTGCCGTGCGGCGGCCGATGGAAGGAAGCCTTGAACAGCGATGCGCAAATCTACGGTGGCAGCAACCAGGGAAATTTCGGCGGCGTCACGGCGCAAAACGCCCCCGTCCACAGCCAGCAATTTTCGGCGGAATTTAATTTGCCGCCGTTGAGCGTCCTCGTCTTTCAGGCGGAAAACTGAAAATGGATTTCAATATGCCTGGCGCTGCCTGACGACCTCATGACCAAAATCCGTCAGGACTTTTCAGTTTTCCAAATCCGTGTTTATCTGTGTGCATCTGTGGTTTATTTTCTCCGCTCATGAAACTGATTTCGTGGAACGTCAACGGCCTGCGCGCCGTGCTGAAGAAAAACTTTCTGGAGTTTCTCGATGCTGAGAAGCCGGACATTCTTTGCCTGCAAGAAATTAAATGCATGTCGGATCAAGTCGAACAACTTTGGCCAGCAACTTACACGACTTATTGGAACAGCGCGGAAAAGAAAGGTTATTCCGGCACGGCGATTTTCACCAAGGAACGTCCGCTCAAAGTTGCGCCGCACATTGGCATTGCCGAGCACGACAAGGAAGGCCGCGTGCTCACCGCCGAGTATAAAGATTTTTTTCTGGTCAATGTTTACACGCCAAATTCCAAGCGCGAACTGGAGCGGCTACCGTATCGCCAGGTGTGGGACAAAGATTTTCTCGCCTACCTGAAAAAACTGGAAAAGAAAAAGCCCGTCATTTTCTGCGGCGACCTCAATGTGGCGCACACGGAAATTGATCTCGCGAATCCCAAAGCCAATGTGCGCAATCACGGTTTCACCATCGAGGAACGCAATGGGTTCAGCGCGTTCGTGAACGCCGGCTTCGTGGACACCTTCCGCGAATTTGAAAAGGGCGGGGGACATTACAGTTGGTGGAGTCCGATGAGCGGCGCGCGGTCGCGGAACGTCGGCTGGCGCATTGATTATTTTCTCATCTCGCAATCGCTGCGCCCGCGTTTGAAGCAAGCCAGCATCCAGCCGCAAATCATGGGCAGCGATCATTGCCCCGTCGGCATCGAGCTGGCCTGATTATTTTGAAACCTGCCGGCGGCGGAGCCATTCTTCGCCCAGTTCGTTCAGCGTCTTCGCCTTGAGGATGCGTTCGGCCAGCGGAAACACGATGCGTTCTTCCTTGTCGAAATGTTTGCGCGAGGCGGCGATGGCATTGAGCAGAATTTTTTTGGCAACCTTGAGCGTGCGCGCCTTTTGCACCGTGGCCAAAGCGCCTTCGATATGTTCGTGCTCGGCGTGAAAAGTTTCCTTCTGTCCCATCTGGTCGAAATAAGGTTCCAGTGGCTCGATGAACAGATCGTCTTCGGTCTTGGAATGCGGTCCGTGCAACTTTTCCACCAGCGTGGCGAGACCTTTGATTTCCGCCAAAGTTTTCACGCGCGGCGCGGCGACTTCGATGTGGTCGAACAAATTGTGGAAGACCGCGTGTTCCGCGCGCAGGACGTCGGTAATTTTCATGGTGTCAGTCGGTTGCTATCTGCCGATAACATTCACCAGATAGCGTGCTATGACCAACCATTTTTTGCCAATCGCTTGCCTTAAGCTGTGTAATTTTCCATCCCCGCGCATGAACAAACCGGATTGCGATCGCCGAAGACATTGTCCACGCGGCTGACGTGCGGCCAGAATTTGTAGTCGTGCAAACTCTTCGCCGGGAACGCCGCCTGTTCGCGGCCGTAAGGACGATTCCAAGTGTCGCTGGCGATCTGATCCGCCGTGTGCGGCGCGTTTTTCAATAAATTATTTTTCGCGTCGGCGGAACCGTTTTCAATCGCCGTCATTTCCGCGTGGATGGAAATCATCGCGTCGCAGAAACGGTCGAGTTCATATTTCGATTCGCTCTCGGTTGGCTCGACCATGAGCGTGCCGGCGACGGGCCACGAAAGCGTCGGCGCGTGGAAACCATAATCCATCAGGCGTTTCGCCACATCCTCGGCGGTCGTTTTGTGGAACGCGCGCAGATCTAAAATACATTCGTGCGCCACGAGGCCATTGCTGCGGTAGAGCGTTGGAAAATATTTTTCCAGACGCGCGGCGATGTAATTCGCGTTGAGGATGGCGAACTTCGTCGCCTCGGTCAGTCCATCCGCGCCCATCATCGTGATATACATCCACGAAATCGTGAGGATGCTCGCGCTGCCCCACGGCGCGGCGCTGACCGGGCCAATGTGCTGCTTGGAATGATCCATGTCTTCTAGCCGCGACGTGAACACCGGATGGCTGGGCAGAAAGTGGACGAGATGTTTCGCCACACCGATCGGCCCTACGCCGGGTCCGCCGCCGCCGTGCGGAATGCAGAACGTCTTGTGCAGATTCAGATGGCAGACGTCCGCGCCGATGAATCCCGGCGAAGTCAGACCGACTTGCGCGTTCATGTTCGCGCCGTCCATGTAAACTTGTCCGCCGTTCGTGTGGATGATTTCGCAAATTTCGCGGATGGTTTCCTCGAACACGCCGTGCGTGCTCGGATAAGTGATCATCAGGCACGACAAATCATTTTTGTGCGCCTCGGCCTTGGCTTTCAAATCGGCGACGTCAATGTTCCCATTCGGGTCGCACGCGACCGCGACGACTTTCATGCCCGCCATCACGGCACTGGCGGGATTGGTGCCGTGCGCGGAAGTCGGGATGAGGCAGACGTTACGATGCGCCTCGCCGCGCGATTCGTGGTACGCGCGGATGACGAGCAGCCCGGCGTATTCGCCCTGCGAACCGGCGTTGGGCTGCAAGGAAATTCCCGCGAAGCCCGTGATTTCCGCCAGCCAGTCTTCGAGGTTCTGGAAAAGGATCTGGTAGCCGCGCGCTTGTGCCAGCGGCGCGAACGGATGGATCTTTGCAAACTCCGGCCACGACACGGGAAACATTTCCGCGGCGGCGTTCAGCTTCATCGTGCAGGAGCCGAGCGGAATCATCGAGGCCGTGAGCGAAAGGTCGCGCGATTCGAGCCGCTTGATGTAGCGGAGCATCTCGGTCTCGCTGTGGTAGCGGTTGAAGACGGAGTGCTGGAGGAACGGCGAAGTGCGGCTGCAATAATTCGGAAATTCAACTTTCGTCTGAACAGCAAATGCTTCAGGCGAAAAATTCTCGTCGGCAGATTTCTTAACTCCATGTCCTTTCTCTCGCGCGATTAGAAAAATTTGAAACAGGATTTCAAGATCACGGCTGTTGACTGTTTCATCCAAAGCAATACCAACTCTGTCTTCATCAAGAAGGCGGAGATTAACCCCATGTTTTTCAGCAATCGCTAAAATATCTTTTGCTGAACCGGAATAACTACCCACAACAAGCGTATCAAAATATGGTTTTTCTTCCCAAACGTGATGGCATCCGCCCATTGCTTTTAATCCTGCGGCGAGAATTTTGGTAAAAACATGAACGCGCTCCGCAATTTTCTTCAAACCTTCCGCGCCGTGATAGCACGCGTAAAGCGACGCCATGTTTGCCAGCAGCGCCTGCGCGGTGCAGATGTTGCTCGTGGCTTTTTCGCGGCGGATGTGCTGCTCGCGCGTGCCGAGCGCGAGGCGCAGCGCGGGTTTGCCGCGAGTATCCTTGGAGACGCCTACAATGCGACCGGGCATCTGGCGCTTGAATTCGTCACGCGTGGCGAAGAACGCGGCGTGCGGGCCGCCGTAGCCCAGCGGCACACCGAAGCGTTGCGCGCTGCCGACCGCGATGTCCGCGCCGAATTCGCCGGGCGGCTTGATGTGCGTGAGCGCGAGCAAATCGGTGGCGACCGTGACCATCGCGCCGGCGGCATGTGCTTTTTCCGCGAAGCCGGAGAAATCGTGGATCGCGCCGAAGGTGTCGGGGTATTGCACGAGCGCGCCGAAAACTTTTTCGCTGAACGAAAAACTTTCGTGATTGCCGACGACGATTTCGATTGCCAGTGCCTCGGCGCGGGCGCGTACGACCTCGATTGTCTGCGGATGGCAGTCCTCCGACACAAAAAAAACGTTTCGCCCGTCCTTCAAACGGTGCGTCATCGTCATCGCTTCGGCGGCGGCGGTCGCCTCGTCCAGCATTGAGGCGTTGGCGATGTCGAGCGCGGTGAGTTCGCTCACCATCGTCTGAAAATTCAAAAGCGCTTCGAGGCGGCCTTGCGAGATTTCAGCCTGATACGGCGTGTATTGCGTATACCAGCCCGGATTTTCCAGCACGTTGCGCTGGATGACCGGTGGCGTGATGGTGTCGTAATAACCTTGGCCGATGAACGATCGGAAAACTTTGTTCTCGCTCGAAATTATTTTGAGTTCGGCGAGCGCTTCAGATTCACTGCGCGGCGCGGGCAGGTTCAACGACTTTTCCGCGCGGATTTTTTTCGGGACAGCGGCGGCGATGAGTTCGTCCAAATTTTTATGGCCGAGCCGCGTGAGCATCTCGGCGCTTTCGGCGGCGTCGGGGCCGATGTGGCGGCGGACAAATTGGTCGGGATGCGCGATGGTCTTTGCAGTCAAATCCATCCAAAGAAATTAAAGTTCGCCTCGGCAAAAAGCGAGTTGGATTTCCAGTTACAAGCTTTGCTTACGCCGGTTGTAAGCACACACAATATGTCCGGCTGGCAAGGAAAAACCGCCACAACTAATGGTGTTTTTGGCTCAAAAAAACCTTAGTTTCGCATTGTGAAACTAACTGATTTTTCATACATTTTAGGCATTCGTTGCCGCACCAAATTTTATCCGGAATTGCACCATAATTATGTCGAGTATTTCTGATTCGCCTGAAGACCAAAACGTGTCGCCGGACCGGATTGCCGATGGCAATTACGACGCCGACAAGCTGTCGCAGCTCAAGGGACTCGAGGCCGTCCGCAAAAAACCCGGCATGTATATCGGCGGCACGGACGAGCGTGCGCTGCATCATTGCGTGAGCGAAGTGCTGGATAATTCCGTGGACGAACATCTGGCGGGACATTGCCATCACATCGAGGTGACGATCCATCTGGACGGCTCGATTTCCATCCGCGACGACGGGCGCGGGATTCCGGTGGACATCAACAAAGATTCCGGCTTGCCCGGCGTGGAACTGGTTTTGACGACGCTGCATTCCGGCGGCAAATACGGTCAGGGCGGCTACAAATTTTCCGGTGGCACGCACGGCGTCGGCGCGAAATGCGTGAACGCGGTGAGCGAATGGTTTGAAGTCGAGGTGTCGCGCGAGGGTGAGGTACATCACATGGAATTCGAGCGCGGCAAGACGGTGCAAAAGCTTCATGTCATCGGCAAAACGAAAAGCACCGGCACGCTGATCACGTTTCTGCCGGACAAGGAAATTTTCCGCGAGACGACGGAGTTCAAGGCGAACATCATTTCGCAACGCTTGCGCGAACTGGCGTTCTTGAATTCCGGTCTGGAAATTATTTTCACGGACGAACGCCAGACGGCGAATGAACCAGAAAAATTTTATTACAAGAACGGCGTTGAGGAATTCGTCAAGCAGCTCAACAAGAGCAAAGAGCCGTTGCATCCGAAGCCGATTTCGTTTCACAAGGAGCTGAAAGAAAAATTGGACGACAAGGAAATAGAAGTCCACGTCGAGGTCGTGTTGCAATACAACGACAGCTACAATGATCAGGTTTTGTGCTACACGAACACGATTCACAATCCCGACGGCGGCACGCATTTGTCCGGCTTCCGCAGCGCGGTGACTCGCGCGATCAACCAATATGCGAAGTCGAATGAAATTTTGAAGGACAAAGACCCGCAGATCACGGGCGATGATGTGCGCGAAGGTTTGACAGCGGTGATTTCCGTGAAGCACAGCGATCCGAAATTTGAATCGCAGACCAAGGTGAAACTGCTATCGCCGGAAGTGGAGCGCATTGTCGGTTCAATTTCTTACGAAGGTTTGATGGCGTATTTCGATGCGAATCCGCCCATCGCAAAACGTATCATTGATAAAAGTCTCACGGCGGCACGCGCGCGCGAGGCGGCGCGCAAGGCGCGCGAAGCGGTGCGCAAATCCGCGCTCACCGGCGGCGGCTTGCCGGGCAAGCTGGCGGATTGTTCCGACCGCGATCCGGTGAACACGGAGTTGTATATCGTTGAAGGTGACTCCGCCGGGGGCTCAGCCAAGCAGGGCCGCGACCGGAAGTTTCAGGCGATTCTGCCGATTCGCGGCAAATTGATTAACGTGGAAAAAGCGCGGCTCGACAAAGTTTTGCAGAACACGGAAATCCGCACGATGATTACGGCCATCGGCACGGGCATCGGTGACGGCGAAGGCGAAGGCGCGTTCAATCTGGAAAAATTGCGCTACCACAAAATCATCATCATGACAGACGCCGACGTGGATGGTTCGCATATCCGCACGTTGCTGCTGACGTTTTTTTACCGCCAGATGCCGCAGTTGGTGAAGCAGGGCTTTGTGTATATCGCGCAGCCGCCGCTTTATAGCATCACGCGCAAGAAGAAGACCGATTACATTGATGACGACGTGCAGTTGAATCGGATTCTTTTGCAGAACGGCACGGAGGAAGTGAAGTTGAAAAATCTCGCGGATGGCCGCGAGTTCGCGCCTAAACAGCTTGAGGAAATTCTCACGCTGCTGGAATCGCTCGACAAGCACGCGACCTACATCAAACGGCTCGGCGGCGATTTTGCGAGCTATGTTGACAAGCGCGCGGCCGATGGAACGTTGCCGCAATACATGGTCAAGGTGCGCGATGGCAACGATGACACGGTGCATTATTTTATCACGGGCGAAGAATTGGAAGCGTTCAAGCTGGCGAACGGTGATTTGTTTTCCGGTGACACCGAGACGCGCAGGAAAGACGGGCCGACGCGGCGCGCAAAAGTTTCCGATCTGCACCTTGAGGGCAAGGCCATCGCGGATCTGCTCGGCAAACTTTCCAGGAAAGGCCTCGCGGTGGATCATTACGCGGCGCAGGACAAGCCGCTGTTTGAACTGACCGAGGGTGAAGGCGAGCGCGCGTCGGTGACGCCGCTGTTTTCGATCCCTGAAATTCTCGACGGCGTGAAAACCGTCGGCAAGAAGGGCATCCAGATGTATCGCTTCAAGGGGCTCGGTGAAATGGATGCGAAAGAGCTTTTTGAGACGACGATGAATCCGGTCAACCGTAAACTGCTCCGCATTGAACTGACGGACGCGATTGAGGCTGAAGAAATGTTTGTGACCCTGATGGGCGAAGAGGTCGAGCCGCGCCGTGATTTTATCGTGGATAACGCGCTGAACGTCCGCAACCTCGACGTCTGACCGCGCCTAACAATTTTTCCAAATCAGCATCATGCCAGACGAAACTGAATCCAACCAGCCGCCGCCGCAACAGCCGAGCGGCGGCGCTTACACGCAGGGCGAAAAGATTTCCAAGATAAACGTCGCGGACGAAATCAAGAATTCGTTCCTCGACTACTCGATGTCCGTGATCATTTCGCGCGCGCTGCCCGACGTGCGCGATGGCTTGAAGCCGTCGCAACGCCGCATTTTGTATGCGATGGAAAATTTGTCGCTGTTTCCCGGGCGCAAGCACATCAAGTGCGCGAAAATCTGCGGCGACACTTCAGGCAACTACCATCCGCACGGTGAAGCGGTGATTTATCCGACGCTCGTCCACATGGCGCAGCCGTGGGCGATGCGCGAGAAGCTCGTGGATGGCAAGGGCAATTTCGGTTCCGTCGAAAACGATCCGCCGGCGGCGATGCGTTACACCGAGGCGCGCTTGACGCATCTCGGCGCGGCGCTGATGCAGGACATGGAGAAGGACACGGTGGATTTCGTTCCGAATTACGACGAGCGGCTCACCGAGCCAAAAGTTTTTCCGGCGGCATTTCCGAACTTGCTGGTCAACGGCGGCACGGGCATCGCCGTCGGCATGGCGACGAACATGGCGCCGCATAATTTAGGCGAAGTCGTGGACGGCATTTGCGCGCAGATCGACAAGCCGGACATCACGATTCCGGAGTTGATGAAATTCATCAAGGGCCCGGATTTTCCGACGGGTGGCTTTCTCTGTGGGGTCGAGGGCATCAAGAATTATTTTGCGACGGGTAAGGGCAGTCTCAAGTTGCGCGGCCGCATTGGCGTGGAGGAGATGAAGGGCAATCGCGAGCAGATCGTTATCACGGAAATTCCGTTCAACGTGAATCGCGCGGCGCTGGAAGAACAGATCGCGAACCTTGTGAATGAAAAGATCATCACGGAAATTTCCGCGATGCGCAACGAGTCGGACGAGCATTGCCGATTGGTCATTGAATTGAAGCGTGACGGCATGCCGAAGGTGGTCATCGCAAAACTGTTTCAGCACACGCAACTCGAAGTTTCGTTCAGCGTCAATTCCTTGGCGATTGATCACGGCCGGCCGAAGACGCTCAATCTCAAGCAGATCATCCAGTGCTACATCGAGCATCGCCGTGAAGTGATTTTGCGCCGCACGCGCTTTGAATTGCGCAAGGCCGAGGAGCGCGCCGAGCTGCTCGAAGGCTACATCGCCGCATTGTCGAACCTCGACGAGTTCATCCACATCATCCGTTCGAGCAAAAACCGCGATGAGGCGCGCGTCAAACTGCTGGCGTTTGAATGGTCGCGCGCACAAGTCGAGAAGTGGGGCATCCTTATTCGCAGCGAGACGCGCTTGGAAGCCGGGCGCTACGCGCTGACCGAGCGGCAGGTGGACGCGATTTTGGAACTGCGTTTGTATCAGTTGACCGGTTTAGAAATTGACCGAATTGACAAGGAATACAAGGCGTTGATTGAAGTCATCAAAGACCTGCTCGACATTCTCGCTAAAGAATCGCGCGTGATGGCCATCATCAAGGCCGAACTTCTGGCGATCAAGGAAAAGCACGCAACGCCGCGCAAAACGGAAATTGTGCCAGACGAAGGCGAAATCGCCATCGAAGACCTGATCGCGAACGAAGGTGTCATCATCACGCTCACGCACAATGGTCTCCTCAAGCGCACGAACGTCAGCCAGTATCGCGCGCAGCGGCGCGGCGGTAAAGGCGTCATCGGCATGACGACAAAGGAAGGCGAGACGCCGGACGACAAGGATTTCGTCGAGCATCTGTTCACGGCGAGCACGCATGATTACCTCATGTTCTTCACGAACACGGGCCGTGTGTATGTCGAGCGAGTTCACGAGATCCCTGATATGGGCCGCGCCGCGAAGGGCCGGAGCATCGCGAACCTTTTGGAACTCAAGGCGGATGAAAAAGTCGCCGCGCTCATCCGCATCTTGTCGAAGACCGACGCAGATAAGAAAGACGTGACATGGGAACAGTCGGGCGAATTATTTTTTGCCACGCAGCAGGGCACGGTGAAAAAAACGTCGCTGAACGAATTTTCCAACGTGCGCAAAGGCGGCATCATCGCCATCGGCATCGAGCCGGGCGATACGCTGATTGACGTTAAGTTGACACGCGGCAGCACGGGCGAAGGCGATCCGGGCGACGACGTGGTTTTGATCACCAAAGAAGGCATGAGCATCCGCTTCCACGAAACGGACGTGCGCTCGATGGGGCGGGCGGCGGGCGGCGTGCGCGGCATCAGTTTGGAAAAAACGGACGCACTGGTGGCGGCGGCGATCGTGGTTGCCGACTCGGCTCTGCTGGTCGCCGGCGAGAACGGTATCGGCAAGCGCACGGGCTTCGATGAATACCGCGTCCAGTCGCGCGGCGGCAAAGGCATTATCACGATGAAAACCGGTGACAAGACCGGCGGCGTGGTCGGTGCGCTGACCGTGCGTGATACCGACGAAATCATGTTGATCACCGTTGGCGGACAGATGGTGCGGATTCCCGTTGCGGGCATCCGCGAAGCCGGCCGCAACACGCAAGGTGTAAAACTGGTGAACCTCGACGCCGGCGACAAGCTGCAGGCCATTGCCTCAGTTATTGGCGAGGACAAGGAAGCTTCCGCGGTTGAAATCGAACCAGTGAAATAATTTTTTAATCGCACTTGCCTTGGCCGTACAAATCGTGTTTTTTGTGCGGCCATTTTTTATTGAATGAAAAAATACCCCGCAATCCTGTCCATTGTCGCCGCCGTCCTGACGGCATTTTCTTTATCAACCACGGCGCAAACCAACATCGTGACCGTGACCAATGTGGTCAGTATTTTGGTGACCAACGTTGTCACCGTGACTAATGTCGTTGACGCTACACCCGCGCCGGCGCCTGCGCCTGCGCCGCCCGCCGCCATGGAGATGGCTGTGAAATATCCGTGGGCCAGTTCAGTTTCCGCTGGCCTGACGTTGACGCGCGGCAACAGCCACACACTGCTTTACTCCGGTTCCATCGCGACCGACAGAAAAACGCCGGACAACGAATTTTCCCTGGGCGCTTCCGGTGCTTACGGAAGTCAGGATTCGGTTGAAAACGTGAATAATTACAGCGGTTTTGCGCAGTGGAATCATCTGTTCTCGGAAAGGTTTTACGCTTATGCGCGCGTGGACGCCATGCGCGATGTCATTGCCGATTTGGATTACCGCTTCAACCTTGGCCCCGGTGTCGGTTATTATCTGATCAAGCAGACTAACACCACGCTCGCGGTCGAAGCGGGCGTCGGCTATCAGAACGAACACTTGGGCGACGAATATAACTCTTTTGCCACCGCGCGTCTGGCCGAACGGTTTGAACATAAATTCAGCGACCGGGCACGGTTCTGGCAAAACGCCGAGTTCCTGCCGCAGGTGGACAAGCTGCAAAACTACGCCATCAATTTTGAAATCGGCCTGGAAGCTTCCATCACCAAAACCTTTGGCTTGAAAACTTTTTTGGATGACAATTACCAAAGCGAACCGGCCGCCAACCATTACCGCAATGACGTAAAACTCATCAGCGGTGTCTCCTATAAATTCTGATTGGAAAAACCAAAACGGCTGTCGGGAATTTATTTTCCGCCGTCGTTTTTTATTGCCGCAAATCAAGGCGACAACCGTTCGATCTTCCACGAACCGTCCGCCGCGCGTGCGTAATTGAAACGGTCGTGCAACCGGCTTGGCCGGCCCTGCCAGAACTCAATCCGCTCCGGCTGCAAAATAAAGCCGCCCCAGTTCGGCGGCAGCGGAATTGACTTGGGAAATCTTGATTCGAGTTCACGCCACTGCGCTTCAAGCGTCGCGCGGTCGGGAACCGATTCGCTTTGACTGGAAGCCCATGCCGCCAGTTGGCTGCCGCGCGGACGCGATTTAAAATAAATTTCCGATTCCGCGACTGGCAGTTTCGTAACCGTTCCCGCCACGCAGATTTGCCGCTCCAAATCGGGCCAGAAAAACGTGAGTGCTGCGCTGGGATTTTCCGCCAGTTCCCGGCCTTTGCGGCTGCCGTAGTTCGTGAAAAAAATGAAGCCGCGCGTGTCGACCGATTTCAGCAGCACCGTGCGCGTCGAGGGTTTTCCATTTTTGTCCACCGTTGCCAGCGTCATCGCGTTGCTGTCGGCGGGACGATGATTACAAATCGCGCTCCAGAGCTTATAAAGCGCGATGGCGATTTTCTCCCAGCGGCTTTGCGATTTGTCGCCGGTGGCTTCGCGGAACCACGATTCAAACTGCGCGAGCGGATTTGCGTCCAGCCCCGCCCGGTCGAGCGCGCCGCGCTGATAATCTTCACGGAAGTCGCCGAGGTTCATTTCACATTCCCCGGAAAACCGTCAGGCCCAGCCCGACGAGGAACAGGTCGAACGCCAGCCGCACCGCGCAGCCCGCGCGCACAATTTTGTCGCTCGCCGTGAACCACTCCAACCAGTCGCGCAGTCGCCAGGGCGCGATGGTGAAAATGATGCCGCCCAACACGAATAGATAGGCGAGCGTTTGGTTGACCAGGACGAACGGCGATTCGTCGAGGTGCGGTCGGCAGGTGTCCACCATCAGTTTTGCGAGCAGCAGAAAAATCACCGCCAGCGCGCGCACCGCCAGAAAATCCCGCACGAAGACACACGACAAAACGCCCACGGCGACGAAACCTGCGAGCATATAAGGCTTGAACGCGGAAAAATCCGCAATCGGCTCGTTGTTCACAATCCAGGCGAACCAGCCGGTCGCGAGCAGCATCAGCCCGACGCCAACGGGATAATTGCGCGGAAATTTACGGACGGTCGCAGTGAAATCTTTTGGCCGCGCGAGGCCGTAAATCTGCGGCACGCTCAAACCGGCACCCAGCAAAATGGTCAGCAAAGACAGTTTCATTTTCCGAAATTAAACCACGAATCCACTCCAATAGACACGAAGAAAAGAAATCTGGTCAAAATATTTGCATCTATTTTGGCGCTTTAATCCGGATTTTTAGAAAGCAGTTTCCAGACGCGCAACGCCTCGGTCACGCCCCACGCCTGCGCGTCGCAGCCGCGTTGCGCGTGCGGTGCGTCGCCGTCAAGGATTTCCGGGATTTGACCGAGGCAGCCTTCGTTCAGAATTTTTTCCGAGCTGCCCAGATAACTTTTCGCCGCCGCGACCACTTGCGGCGAAAAATCCCACGCGCGCGCGAGCGCCTCGCAGAAAACCGGGAACGTCCACGTCCATGCCGTGCCGTTATGATATGCGGGTTTACGGCGCGTGTCCTCGTCGCCTTCGTAGCGCGGCCAATAGGGATTGCGCGGATCGTTCAGCGGGCGTCCGTCGTTGGAAAAAACCGCCAGCGGCACGGCGATCGGCAGCGGCGCGAGCGAGCGCAATGCGCCCGGCACGACGAGAAATTTTTGCGCGGCCTCGACGCAGCGCTTTGCGCGTTCGCCGGTGACGAGGCCGAGGCTGATGGCGAAGAGGCAATTGCTCCGCAGCGCGTCGCTCGCCGTCGCGTCGCGCGCGATGACGCGCGAAGCTCCAAGCAACACGTCGGCGAACCAGCCTTTGTCTTCTAGCCAAAATAATTTTTCAAACGAGGCGGTCGCGTGGTCGGCGAGGTCGCGCCATTTTTTTTGTTCGGCGGTCGCAGAATTTTTTTCGAGCAGCCGCAGCAGGCGAATCCACAGCGCTTGAATCTCGACGGGATAACCTTCGCGCGGGGTGCCGGCGGGATAATTCGTATCCATCCAGGTGAAATGGCTCGGACTCCAGATCAGCGCGGAGTCGGCATCCATGCGGATGCCGTTGGGCGTGCCTTTGGCATAATTTTCCGCGATGCTCGTCAGCACATCGCGGATGGTGCGGCCATTTTCGTCCACGGGCGCATCAAATTGTTTTTTAATTTTTAATTTCGAGGAGGCACTTAATGGATCTGGCGCGGGTAAATTATTGACGGCTTCTGAAAATTCCTCGCATACAACGGCGAACCAGAGCGGCGCGTCCGACGTGTCGCGATTGGAAACATCGTTGCCGTGAATCGTGTTGGGGAGCGTGCCGTCCTTTTCAAATTTGGCGAACGTGAGCAATAGTTGTTTCACATCATTTATCATGCCCGCTGCCAACAATCCGCGCGCACAAATCAACGAATCGCGGCCCCAGTCCAAAAACCACGGATAGCCGGCGATGACGGTTTTGCCCGCGTCGCGGCGGACGACGAACTGCTTGGTGGCGACGACCAATTGAGACAAAAATGTTTTCCTAAGATTATTTTGGCTGGTGAAAATGTTCGATAAAAGATCAGCCGCACTTTCAGTTTCCGCCGTAGCTACCAGCGCGACATTTTCCCCTTTCGCCAGCGGCAGTTCAAACCAGCCGGGGCTGTAGGCGTCGCCGCTGGCGGTCTGACCTCGCGAAGCTTCGACCGGATGCGGTATGTTCTCGCACCATTCCGGCTGCGGATGATATTCGCCCGCATTGGCAAAGACGCGGAGCTGCCGGTCGCCCGCCGGCGTGAATTCAAAGCCAATGCAATTTTTATTTTTTAATTTCCAGCCTTCATCCCATTTTGACGCGGCAATTGAATTTTTTATATCCCGCGTATTCGACGCGAAATGAAAATCTGCGCCTGCGTTGCGCTTGGTTTCGGAATGAAAATTCCGGTCTTCAATGTCCACGCGGACGGTCAGCCGGACGTCAGCGTTGGCGGGCAGTTGTTTTCCGTGCGCGAATTTTTCGGGTGGTCGGCTAAAATGAAAAACCGTCGTGTTTTTGCCTTCGAGCATTTCGGTGCGCAATTCGATTTCCACCGTTCGTCCGTCACCGGCGTTCGCCACAAAATTCCAGATGGCGGGCGAACCGGCTTGGAACGCCGCGAGATTATTAAAATCCAGCGGCGAGAGAAAACCGTCGGCGTTTACCCAGACGCGGAGGCGTTTGGCGAAAATGTGGCGGTCCACCGGCACGGACGGGTTCAGATTTGCACCGAGCGCGCAGTCGTATTTGGAATTCACGCGGCCTAAATCCACACAGAGCCGCGCCATACCGCCGATGCCGTTCGTCAACAAAACTATGGAATCGGGAGCTGGCAGTTGGGAGCTGGCAGTTGGGAGTGCTGGTTCGGGTGCGAGAAACCTGATGGCGGCGGAAATTTTCTGCAAGGTTTCGGCGTAGCGCTCCAAAATCAATTCGGCTTCTCCGGCCGAATCGCGCGGCGCGAAGCTGGCGATGTGCCGGTCGCCGACGGCGATAGATTGGACATGGACGCCGGAATTCTGAATTACCAGCGTCGCGCGGAACGGTGCGGAATCTTCAATCAACAGCCAGTGGCCGGGCGGGATGAGCGTGACGCGGTTGGCGTCAATCAGAGTCGACGTGACGACGCGCGGGAAAATTTTTCCGGCGGCCGTTTCACCCAATAGTTCGGCCAGCGTAATTTTGGCATTGCGCGCGGCAAATTCGCTGGCGGCGGCGAGAAAATTTCTCGGCGCCGCCACGACCTGTTCCGCGAGCCAATGCCAGTCGAGTTCGTCCACGGTTTCGGCGGGAACAATTTTGCTTAATGCCTGAATGGCAAAAGCGGCTTGAGCGCGCGTGCGACGATAATTTTCGCCGCTCAAGCCTATGGGTTTTTGCGATGGCGCTAGGCAATGGATTGCGCCGGGCGCGAGGGGAAAAATGATTTCACCGCTTTCGCGGTCGAGCAGCAGATGCGGTTCGCCGAGCAGGTTGAAATTGAAATTTAGGATTTTAATTTTCGGATTGTCGGGTGCCAACGCGAATTGATTGGAACTTACCACGTCGGTGTTGACCAAAATCAAAACGGAATCCTTGCCCTCGGCGGATTCGCGGAGCAGCGCGTAGACCGGCGAGTCGGGCGCGCTCAAGCGCGTGAGTTTTGCGCCGTCGAAAAAGCACGGATGATCGGAGAGAAGCGCGTTGAGCTGCGCGAGTTCGGGGACGATGTTTTCTTTGGCGTCCCAGTTCAAACCGGTGTTGCCGTGGACGTGGATTTTTTCGGCGGCGAGCCATTCGACGCCGCAGGTGAAACCGAAACCGCCGCTGGGACTGGTGAGCGCACACAAACGATTTCGCAAAAGCGACCACGCGCGGCCTTTTTTGGCCAGACGGTCGTTGTCGTGCGTTTCAGAATAATGAAAATAACCGCCGATGCGCGCGCTTTGGCGGATGGAATAATCAAGATATTTTGCAACCTCGGCACCGGAATAATTTTGGAACAGTTCGGAATACGCCCATTGCATTCCGCCGTCGGTCAAAAGATTTTCCGTGGCTTCCCACGAGCCACCGAGGCCTTCCAGCAGAAAAATGGTTTCGGGAAATTCCTCCTGCACGCGCGCGATGATGTATTGCCATGCGGGCACGGGGATTTTGTAGCCGGCGTCGCAGCGAAAACCGTCCACGCCGCGACGGCACCAAGTAATGAGCGAATCGGCGATGAGATCCCAGAGTTTGACGTCGTGCTGTTCGAGTTCGACCAAATCTTCCCAAACGGTTCCCCACGCGCCGGGCGATTCAAATTCGCCATCGGGTTTTTTCAGAAAAAATTCGGGATGATTTTCCTGAAGTGTCGAACCCCAGCCAGTGTGGTTGATGACGATGTCAATGAAGACGCGCGCGCCGAGCGAATGGGCGGCGTAAGTGAGTTCGCAAAATTGATCAATGCCGGTCGTGCGCTTGTCAAACTCGACGAGCGCGGGATCAATCGCGGTCAGGTCGAGCGCGGCGTAGGGGCTGCCGAAACGTCCAAAGCGCGCGTAAGTCGTGGGCGTCGGATGAATCGGGAGCAAATGCAAAATGCGGCAGCCGAGGGTCTGGACGATGTGCGGTAATTGTTTTGCGAGGTCGCGCAATTTTCCCGACGGCGGCAACGTCGCGTAGCCGAGCGCTTCGAGCGATTTTAATTGGGTTTCCAGTTTTTCGTCGGCGGTGGAAGCCAAATTTTTGGTCGCGCCAAACAAACGCGTGAAGGCGCAGTAAATTGTATTCGCTGTTCGCGCGAAATCTGGATGGACGGAAATGCCGACATCCGCGCCGTCGGGCCAGTGCTGCCAGTTTTTTTCGTCGAGCAAATAAGGTTTGGCTTTGAAGTAGCCGACTTCGGCGAGCGGCAGTTCGATCTGCCAGCTGTCGGCGATTTTTTGCATCGGCAGGTCACGCCATGACGCGCCGGCGGCGGCGGCTCCGCCGGCGTGGGCGGAAACAATTTCGCGGCGCAATTGGGCGGCGCGGCCGAGATTGGTGCGCAGGAACGCGCCGACATTTTTTGGCGCGGCGGAATTGATTTCCGCACGGAGCGTAAAAATGACTTTGTCGCCGACGAAACGCAGGAGGCGTTCGCCGGGCGCGGGCGTCATGGCTGGCTGGGGTTGATCCACCTGCAAAGTTTTTACCAATAATCCGCCGCTGGCGAAATCCAAAAACAAAAATCGTTTTTACTTTGGGTTGCGTTGGCGGCAGGGGCGAATTAACTTGGCAGCGAATTTGCTGAACTTTCACCGATGGCGACGCCAACATTAAACCCGGGTGAGGAAGCTCAATTGTTGCAGACGATTGAGATGTTCGAGGTTATTGTGCAGTCGCAGTCGAGCGACACGCAGTCGTTGGAGATCCTCAAGGAGGCCTATTCGAAGCTCGGGCGCGAGGATGACGTGATCAACACGTCGAAGCGGATTGCGCAGGGTTATTTGCAACAAGGGCAGTTGTCGTCCGCGATTCTGGAATATGAGACGGTCTTGCAGCGGCGGCCGGAGGATGCGGATGTGCGGGCGGCATTGCGGCAAATCGAGGACAAGGCGAGCAGCGCGGTGGTGCAACCGGCGAACGACGCGGTCTCGCTGGCATCGGTATCATCCGATACCACGATTTCGCGGCGCAAAGTGCGGACGACGGCAACGGAGGAAGTAGATGATGGCCGCAAGACGATGTATAAAATTTTTGTGGAGAGCAAAATCATCACGGCGGGCGATTTTGACTTGTGCTGGCGAAATGTGGATTTGGCCGTCGCGCCGACGGATCCGGTGGAGCCGTTCATCCAGACGCTGCATGAAAAAGGAATTTTGCTGATTGATAAATCGCTGCGGTTGCTGTCAGACAAGTCGCGCGTGGCATATCTGCCGCTGGATCGCTATGACGTGGAAATGGACTTGGCGCGCGGGTTTCCTTCGGATGTCTGCCGCCGCTGGTGCGTGCTGCCGTTTGACCGCATGAGCAAGGCGATCTTGGTGGCGACCGCCAATCCCTTCAACCAGCAGGCGGCCAAGGAACTCGCCGAGGCGACCACGCACCGTTTGCTGTGGTATGTCACGCCGCCGAACGACATCGTGGCCAACCTGCGCAAAGCCTTCCGCTGACTATGGCCAAAATCAAATCATTTGCCGAACGCATCGCCGACGCCCTCGTCGAGGACGGATTATTGAGTCCGAACCAGATTGAGGAGTTGCTGGAGCGCCAGAAAAAAGAGGGCGCGCGGCTGGTGAAGCTGATTCTCGACAAGGACAAGCAGTATGTCAGCCCGGACGATTTGGCGGTCTGCATGGGCCGGGTGTTGAACGTCTCGCCCATTAATCTGGCGCGCATCAATATTTTGCCCGACGTGATTGACTTGGTTCCGCGCGAGACGGCGCACAACCACAAGGTCGTTCCCGTCAGCCGGTTGGAAAATAAATTGTTCCTCGCGATGGCGGATCCGCTGAATGTCATGGCGCTAGATGATGTCAAGCGCATCACCAAGCTGGAAATTTCCCCGCTCATCGCCTCGGAAAAAGCCATCACGGATAAACTGAATTCCATTGACGCCTCCAAGAGCGGTTCCATGGAGGACATCATTCAGGACGCGCAAAAGCGCAGCGATGCGGAGGGCGAGGCCGACACCATCGAGTCCGTTAGGGAATCTAGGGAAGAAGTCAATCTCGACCAACTGGCCGCATCCAGCGAGGAAGCCCCGGTCATCAAGCTGGCCAACCTTATTGTGCTGCAGGCCATCAAAGATCGTGCGAGCGACATTCATCTCGAACCGTTTGAAAAAGTGATGCGCCTGCGTTACCGCATTGACGGCGTGCTGCTGGATGCGACGCCGCCACCCAAGCAGATGCAGCTCGCGCTGGCCTCGCGCTTCAAAATCATGTCGAACCTCGACATCGCCGAACGCCGCCTGCCGCAGGACGGTCGTATGCGCGTCAAGGTCAGCGGCAAGGATTTTGATTTGCGCGTCTCAATTTTGCCGACGGTACACGGTGAAAAAATCGTGCTGCGCGTGCTCGACAAATCCAACCTGTCCGCCAGCCTCGACAAGCTTGGTCTCGACGAAAGCACCTTCAAACAGTTCAAGAGCGCGATTGATGCGCCGCACGGTTTGATTCTGGTGACCGGCCCGACGGGTTCTGGCAAGACCACGACGCTTTATTCCGCCCTGAATGAGTTGAACAATCCGCAATGGAACATCATCACCGTCGAGGACCCGGTGGAATTCCAGATTCCCGGCATCAACCAGGTGCCGACGAAAAAAGACATCGGATTGTCCTTCGCTAACGCGCTGCGCTCCATTTTGCGCCAAGACCCAGACATCATCATGATCGGGGAAATTCGCGACACCGAGACGGCGGAAATCGCCATCGAAGCCGCGCTCACCGGCCACCAGGTTTTATCCACGATGCACTGTAACGATGCGCCCGGTGCCATTGCGCGCCTAGATGACATGGGCATTGCGCCGTTCTTGATTTCATCCTCTGTGGTTTTGTCCTGCGCGCAACGTTTGGTGCGCCGCATCTGTTCGCATTGCAAGGAGCCGGTGACGTATCCGGCGAAAATGTTTGAAGACCTTGGCATTGATCCCATCGCTTTTGATGGCACCCAACTCTTTCGCGGACGCGGCTGCGACCGTTGTAAAAACTCCGGCTACGTCGGCCGTATGGCCATCATCGAGGCCATGACTCTATCCGACCAAATCCGCAAACTCATCATCGCCCGCGCCAGCACGCGCGAAATGGGCAAGCTGGCCGTCAATCAGGGAATGCGCACGCTGCGCATGGTCGCGCTCGACCGCGCCCGTGACGGGATTACCACGCTCGAGCAGGTCATGCTCGGCACTTCCGCCTACTAAAAATTCCGGTTCGGATTTTGCGCCGGTGGCCCGGACTGCATCCACGGCGGCAATTGCGCCTGCCAGCTTGGTGTGACCGCAGCTGGTTTTGGCGGCGGCGTGCTGATGCCCGGCAAAGGCGTGATGCCGGTCGGCCGGGAAAATACGTTGTCCAGCGGAGTGATGTCACGTCCCGCCGGATTGACAACCGGTGCCGGCTGAAGGAATGGATCCACCGGCGGCGCGGTTGGCACGGAGAAACTGGTCTGTAGCGAGGCCTTGTCCGGAGGTGTACTCGGCTCCATCAGCGCCCGGAACCGTTCCATGTCTGCCAGTTGCTCCGGGGTCTGCTTCGGTTGATCGGGCTGGGCAAAAACGCTGTTCCAAGCCGAACTGGATTTTTCATCCGGCGCGGCGGTGGAACCCGGCGCGGCATTTTGCGCGTCCAGAAGCTGGTTAAAATATCGCTGGCCGGGCTCCATTTTTGCCTGCGCCTCGGGGAAGGAATCACTTCCGTCGTTTTTATTTTTTCGGTTGAAGGGATTGTCATCGTCCGCGCCGCGCCAGTCAATGTTGCCCGCCCGCCCGTTCGTGGCCGCGAACGCCGTCTCGCGGCGCTCGCGCAGCAAAAACTGCTCCTCCAGCGACAGATTTTTTTCTTCCGGCCGGTCTTCCACGCCGAGGATTTCTTCCGGCGTCTGGACGCCCAAAATCTGCTCCGGCGTCAGCAACGTCCAGTTCTTGCGCTTGTCCAGCGCCTCTTGGACCGAGGCGTCGTTGTTGTTCAAATTCAACGGCGGCGGCATCGGCAAATCCGGCGTGTAATCGTGGAACAACTCGACCGGCGCGTTGTAATCGCCCGCATGGTGATTCGCGCTAGGCAGGAAGGAATTGGCCTTGTCCGCCGGCAAGTCCGCCGGTTTGGAAGAAATGATGGTCTGCTGCGCCGGCGCGGAAAACGCCACCGCCACCACCGCAAACATGAAGACCAGTCTGGACGGAAAAAAATACATCTACCGCTTATATGCTAAAGCAATGGACAACCTCCGTCAAAAAACAATTCAAAATGAAATTCACGACTTCCAGTTTCTGGCTTCTGAAATCTATCCTACTGCTTTTCATATTCACCCTTGCCGAGGCGTTTATAGACTTGGAAGCCGGCCTTCTTCGCGTCCGTCACCGACAGCGGCTTGAGCTTGTGCGGCGAACTGAAGTTGGAAAAGATTTTGCGCACCGGTTTTTTGCACGCTGGGCAATTAGTGAGCGGCTTGGCCGAGAGCGGACGGTTCAACGTGAATTTCCCGCCGCAGACATTGCAGTCGCCCTCGCACAGTTCGTATTCGTAAAGTGGCATAAAATCTCCCAATTATTTACGCTGCCGACGTGATTCCCGCCACTCTTTTAATTTTGCGTCGGCGGATGCGACCTGCGCCGCGCTGAAAATATTTTCCGTTTCAATCTGCCGGACAATCTTTTCTGCGCGCGGAAAATTGTCGCAATGCACGGCGTGAACCTCCGCCAGTTTCAGCCGCAACTCAAAATCGTCCGGCTGCGCCTTTATTTTCTGTTCCAATAATTCAATCGCCGAGCCAAAAAAACTTTTCGCCAGCATTTCCTCCAGCGATTCCGGTGCGGTTTCTTCCACGACCGGATTCAATTTTGGCTGGCTCCATTCCACGAGCGAGCGTTGTGCGAACCCGATGTGGTCCACCGAAACGTGCGGCTGCTTTTTCAGCTCGCGCAACACTTCCGCCGCCCGATTCGGTTGCCGCAAATCCTGCGTGTAAAGCCGCATCAGCATCACCGCCGCGCTCGCATCCGCCGGATTTTTTTCCAGCAACGTTTTCAACGACTGTTCGGCCTCGGCGAACTTTCCCTGCGCTCGCAGTTGTGCCGCCTCGTTCAGCGGCCGTTGCCAAACCGTGCGCTCCTGTTTTATGCCGAGAAATTCCAGCGTTGTCTCCAACGTCGCCGCGTCCAGCTCGCCGGACAATTTCAATTCCTCGCACAATTTGATGGCCTGATCGCGCTGGCCATGATGGATGAGCCACGCGATGTTGTCGCGGTGCCGCTGCGCGCGTTTCAAGTCCAGTTCGCGCTCGTCGTGCAACGTCGGATCAATGAGCCTCATAAATCCGCCCGCAAACAGTTCGGAAATACTGCTGCGCAACAACAGCGCGATGGAAACAGGAATAATCAGTAGCAGTGGAACGCCGCCGTAACCTAAATCATCTTCTACAGTCCAGAGAAATCCTGCGATCAGGAAAACTACCGCCACCGTGCGCAGCGCGCGGGTGAAATGCCGGTCGCGTTTGCTCTCGCCGTTGAAACTTTTGTCCAAGCCGGTCAGCCACCACGCGCCGAGCGCTACGATTACCAAGATCCCGATGTTCAGAAAAATCATCGGAAGGCCGGGGCGGTTTTATTTCTTCAAAAACGCGCTGAACAAATCTATCGGCAGCGGCAGGAATGTCGTCGTGTTATGTTCGCTCGCCATTTCGCGCATGGTCTGGAGATAACGCAGTTGCAGCGCGATCGGCTCCCGGGCAATCAAGCCGGCGGCCTGCACCATTTTTTCGGCGGCTTGAAATTCACCCTCCGCGTTCACAATCTTCGCGCGACGTTCGCGTTCGGCCTCGGCCTGCTTGGCCATCGCGCGCTTCATGCTGTCGGGCAGCGACACTTCCTTCGTCTCGACGCTCGTGACCTTGATGCCCCACGGCTCGGTCTGCTTGTCAATGATCTCCTGCAACTTCTGGTTGATGACGTCGCGCTGCGAAAGCAGTTCGTCGAGCGCGGATTGGCCGAGCACGCTGCGCAATGTCGTCTGCGCGATGAGCGAAGTTGCCTTCCAATAATTTTCCACCTTCACGACCGCCGCGTTCGGGTCCACGACGCGGAAATAAATCACCGCGTCCACCGTGGCGGGCACGTTGTCGCGCGTCATGATTTCCTGCTTCGGCACGTCAATCGTCACGACGCGCAAATCCATCTTCACCATTTTATCAATCATCGGAATCAGCAAAATCAATCCTGGCCCTTTTGCGCCTTGCAGTTTGCCGAGCCGGAAAATCACGCCGCGCTCGTATTCGCGCAAAATGCGCACGGCCTGCGGCAAAATAAAAATCGCCAGAATGACTACGACCACGAGAACCGAAGTGAGTCCGCCCCGCAACGCCATGCTAATCAGTGTTTCCATAATTTTATTTTAGTTTTTTGGTTTTACTTTCAAAGTCAGCCCCGCGATGCCGGTGATTTCCACCGCCTTCCCAGCTTCAACCGGTGTTTCGCTGGTGGCGTTCCACGTTTCGCCTTCAATAAATACTTTGCCGTCCGCCGAATCAATGCGCGAAAGCGCGTTCACGGTTTTACCAATCATTGTGCCGATGCCCGTTTGCGCCGGTTTGAATTGCGCCCGAATGCCTTTGCCCACGATGAAAATGAAAAAAGCCGCCGTAAAAAACGTTCCTGGCAAAATCCAAAACAGCGACAGCCCAAATCCCGGGCCGGCCTGACTGAACAGCATCATCGCGCCGAGAAAAAACGTCATGACGCCGCCCGCCGTCAGCACGCCATGCGTCGGCGAATAGACATCCGCGAGAAACAGCACCACCGCCAACCCAATGAGCACAAGGCCGGTGACATTGACCGGCAAAATCGCCGACATATAAAGCACGAGGATCAGCGCGATTGCCCCGACCACGCCGGGCAGAATCGCGCCCGGACTGCTCAACTCACCCATGATCCCGTAAATCACCATCAGCATCAAAATGAACATCACTTCCGGCCGCAGGAATAATTGCGAAAATTGTTCAAACGGGTTCATCGGGATTTCCACGACGGAGGCGTTGGCGGTGTGAAGGGTTTTGCCGTTGACCACCCGGTGATCCAATTGCTTCAACAAATCCGGCATATCTTCCGCGATGAAATCAATGACGTCCTTGGCCAGCGCGTCTTCCGCCGTGATGGACGCGCTTTCGAGAACGGCGGACTTCGCCCAATCCACGTTACGATGCCTTTTTTCGGCGATGGATTTGGCGAAACTGGCGGTATCGTTCTCCATTTTTTGCTTCATCACGTCGTCAGTTTTTTCGACCGTGCCGCTGGCGCCTAGTTCCACCGGATGCGCTGCGCCTATGCGGGTGTGCGGCGCCATCACGGCGAAATCCGCCGCCATGGTGATGAAAACTCCCGCGCTGCCCGCCCGCGCTGGCGCGGGCGACACATAAACCACCGTAGGAATTTTTGCGGCGTAAAAGGACGCGACGATTTTCGAGGCCGAATCCACGAGGCCGCCCGGCGTGTCGAGCTGGATGACGAGGCATTCGTCGTCTTGCGCGGCGGCCACATCGAGCGCGCGGGAAATGTAATTGGCCGTCGCCGGGCCGATGGCACCGTCAATTTTGATTAGCCCGACTTGTGCCGCGTGAGCAGTCGCCCCGAGGAGCAATCCCAAAACCGTGATGGCACAAAAGCGACGCATGGCTTTAACTTCATTCTTAACTTAACAAAAGCGCCCGCCGCCGCAAATGAAACTTATCACCAGCCCTCGGCGAATTTTGCCTTTTCTTTCGCGGCGTGAAGTTTAATTTGCGCGCTGCCAATGGCCTTGAAACTGTTCAACACGCTGCAACGCGATAAAGGTTTGCAGGAATTTGTCCCGCTTGATCCCGCGCGGAAAAAAGTCGGCATGTATTGCTGCGGCCCGACCGTGTATGACTTCGCGCACATCGGCAACTGGCGCACGTTCGTCTTCGCCGACCTCGTCCGCCGCACGCTCGAATTTTCCGGTTACGACGTGCAGCACGTCATGAACATCACGGACATCGAGGACAAAATCATCAAGCGCGTCCGCGAACAAAAAACTTCCCTGCGTGAGTTCACGGGAAAATTTGAGATCGCTTTTCTCGACGACTTGAAATCTTTGAACTGCAAAGAACCTCACGTCAAACCGCGCGCCACCGAATACATTGCGGAAATTATTTCTTTGATCGAGAAGCTCATCGCGCGCGGCATCGCTTACAAAGCGCCCGACGGCTCGGTTTATTTTTCCATAACGAAATATCAGGGCTGCGGCTGCCACTACGGCCAGTTGCTGAAATTGAATTTCGACGAGATGCGTGCCGGCGAACGCGTTTCCAGCGACGAATATGAAAAAGAATCCGTCGCCGATTTCGCGCTCTGGAAAGCACGCGTGCCGGACGATGGCGATATTTTCTGGCCAAGTCCGTTCGGCGAAGGTCGTCCCGGCTGGCACATCGAGTGCAGCGCGATGAGCATGAAAGTGCTCGGCGAAAGTTTTGACCTGCACCTCGGCGGCGAGGATTTGAAATTCCCGCATCATGAGGACGAGATCGCGCAGAGCGAAGGCGCGACCGGCAAACCCTTCGTGAAATACTGGCTGCACGGCGCGCATCTGTTGGTCGAGGGGAAAAAAATGAGCAAGTCGCTCGGAAATTATTTCACGCTCCGCGATTTGCAGGCCAAAGGTTTCAGCGGCCGCGAAGTGCGTTACCTGCTGCTCACCGCGCATTACCGCGAGACGTTTAATTTTACGCTAGATGGTTTGAACGGTGCGAAAACCGCGTTGGCGCGGATTGATGAATGTGTAGGCAAGCTCCGAGAATTGGCTGGCGAAAATACAGGCCAAGCACAAGAAAGCGAAACTTTAATCACAAATTTTTCTTATGCGCTTGAAGACGATTTGAATATATCGCTAGCATGGGCTGCAGTGTTTGATTGGGTTCGGGAAACGAATCTTTGGTATAATTCACAGTTGCAAGATGAGACTTTTGAAGCCCGGATAACACGAGCAAAAGTGGCGGCAAACAAGTTAGCCGCGTGGACAAAAGTGGATTCGGTTCTTGGTATCGGTGTTAAAACGGCAGTTGAAATTCCAGCCGAGATTCTAGAGTTAGCAAACGCTCGCGCGGAAGCCAAGAAGTCGCGCGATTTCAAAAAATCCGACGCGATCCGCGATGAATTAAAAGCCAAAGGCTGGGTCATCGAAGACACGCCAAAAGGCATCAAGTTGAAAAAGATTTGATTTACTCGCCGGCGCATAAATCGTAAATCACCAAGCGCACATGGCGAAAGGCCTGTTCATCACGTTTGAAGGCACGGAAGGCTGCGGCAAGTCCACGCAGATTGAACTGCTCGCGAGGCAGTTGCGCGCCATCAGCCATCGCGTGCGCGCGTTGCGCGAGCCGGGCGGCACGCCCATCGGCGAGGAAATCCGCCACACGCTCAAGCACAGCCCGAACAACGCGGCGATGACCGCCGAGGCCGAGTTGCTAATGATGAACGCCAGCCGCGCGCAAATCGTCCGCGAAATCATCCGCCCCGCGCTCGCCGCCGGCGAAATTGTTTTGTGCGACCGCTTTTACGATTCCACGATCGCGTATCAAGGCTTCGGCCGCGAACTGGATTTGGAAAAAGTGAAATCGGTCATCGAGTTCGCCGTCGGCGGAACAAAGCCGGATTTGACTTTATTCCTTCATGTTCCCGCGGACGTCAGCGCCGAGCGGCTGCGCTCGCGGCAGTCCACGCTGCCATTTGTGCGCGACCGCATCGAGGAGGCCGACCGGAAATTTTTCGAGCGCGTCGCGCACGGCTACGGCGTCATCGCCGCGAGCGAACCGCAGCGCGTGAAGTTTATCAACGGCGCGCAGGCGGTGGATGCCGTCTGCAAAACGATTTGGGAAATTGTCCAGTCGCGCCTGCCCAAGGTTGGGCGCTGGTGATTTTGTTTGCCGGATTCAAATGGCCGAGTAAGTTATTTTTGACATGATTGAAAAAACCATCAGCGAGATTGAGGCGAAAATCGGCGGCGCGGAATCTGTCAGCGCCGAACACAAGGCCGAACTGCTGAAACTGCTCGGCACGTTGAAGACGGAAGTCGCCAAACTTTCTGAAACGCATGGCGAACAGGCCGACAGCATCGCTAATTTCGCCAAGCTCTCCGCGCACGAAGCCACGCGCACGGAACCGAATCCGCAATTGCGCGAATTGTCGAATCAAGGTTTGCGTTCGTCGGTGGACGGCATTGAGCAATCACATCCGCGCCTCGTCCAGATTGTTAATTCCATCAGCAAGACGCTGTCGGACTTGGGAATTTAACCCGCCTTCGGTTCCAGCTTCGCAATCGCCGCCATGATTTCGTCGGCGACTTGCTGGTAAATTTCCTTCAGCCGCGCCTTGTCGCAGTTTTTCGCCTCGGCGCGCAATTTTTCAAAATGCAACGGCTCGCCATATTTCACCGCGACGCGATACGGACGCGGAAATTTATGATTTTTTCCGTAAGCGTCAAATGTCCCGAACACGCGCACCGGCACGACGGGCGCATCGGATTTGATGACCGTCAGTCCGATGCCCGAACGCGCCGGCTGCAATTGGCCGTCCGGCGTGCGCGTGCCTTCGGGAAACAAAATAATCGCGCCGCCCGCCAGCAGGCGTTCCAAAATAATTTTCAAACCGCGCGCGCCGCCACCATCGCGATCCACCGGGACGGAATTCCACGAACGCAACAGCGCGCCGATGCCGGGAAAACGAAACAGGCTTTCGCGCGCGAGATAATTGATGTCGCGATTCAATCCCGCGCCGACCAGCGGCGGATCAAGAAAGCTCGCGTGGTTTGAGGCCAAAATCACACCGCCGGTTTGCGGCACATTTTCCGCGCCGAACACGCGCCAGCGGAAATAAGTGGCATACATCACGCGGAAACCAATCCAGCCGATGCGATAAGACGGATTCATTTTTCAACCGGCATCAGTCTGCGGATTTCTTCCAACAGCAACTGGCTCGTTTGCTCGGAAGTCATGGCGGAATTGTTGATGACCTTTGCGCCGAGCGCGATCATCAGCGGCGCGACGGCGCGCTGGCTGTCACGCTGGTCGCGCGCGGCGAGATTTTCATTCACGCCGTCGGCGGCGCGGCGCGCGGAACGCTCGGCCAGCGTCGCGTCCAGATAAAATTTGAAATCTGTTTCAGGAAAAACATTCGTGCCGATGTCGCGCCCTTCCATCACGAGGTCGCCGAACTGGATGCACTCGCGCTGCGTCTGCTTCATCCACTCGCGCACCTTCGGGACGGCGGCGACGTGCGAAACGGCGGCGGCAGTCTCCGGCGTGCGGATTTCTTTTTCGGGAAAATAGCCGTCCACGAGCAGATGCACCGCGCGCAAACCATTTTTTTCAACGCAATCCAGTTTCGTTTTCCATCTGCGACAGAGCGCGGCGACAGCTTTCGCGTCGTGGACCTCCACGCGCTTTTGCAGGCAATGCCATGCCAGCGTGCGATACATCGCGCCCGTGTCCACATAGACGTAGCCGAGCGCCTTCGCCACGAGCTTGGCGTTCGTGCTCTTGCCGCTCGCGCTCGTGCCGTCAATCGCTATGACAATCGGATGTTTTTTCAAATTTAAAAAAATTTCTGACACGAATTACACTAATTTTCACAAATTGAATCCGTGTTAATTCGTGAAATTCGTGTCTATTCAGCAAACAACTCTTCATGCGTCAATTTCCGCCCCGACTTCGCGTCTATAATCGTCGCGCCCAAACCGTGCGGCGGTTGCGCGGCCAGCTTTTGGAAAAAATTCGGGAACGTCTTTTTCACGCAGGCGGGATTTTTAATTTTTATGCCGGGAACTTTCAATCCCAGAATCGCAAAACACATCGCCATGCGATGGTCGTTGTAGGTCTCAATCTCTGCGCCGTGCAACGGCGACGGCCAGACCGTCAGCGTGTCGCCTTCCTCGACTACTTTCGCGCCGCACTTGGTCAACTCCGTCCGCAACGCGACGACGCGCTCGGTTTCTTGGACGCGCAAACGGCCAAGGTCGGTAAAATGAATTGGCTTAATTGAAAACGGTGCCAAAATAATTGCCGTCATGATGCTGTCGCCCAAATCATGCTTCCGAGAAATTTCAGATTCCGGCGGAAGCTCTTGAAGAAATTTTTGAAATTCTTCAGGCTGTTTTGCTTCAGCCGGGTCGTTTGCTTTTGCTAACATAAGCCCAAATCTTAAAGCAGAATTGGACGCTATTACTTTTGGAAAATCCTCGTCAATTTGCCAGCCATACTCCGGCCAATTATTAACGATCACAGATTTTCTGTGGCGATTTTTGCCAGCTATTTTAGGTTCATCAGATTTTACAAAGTCTTTTTTTGCAAACTTGCCCGCCGCCCAAAAATAACTTCCACTTGAAGTGTCCGGTTCAATTTGAAATGTGCCTCCATTTTTCGGAAACGACATGATTAATCGAGTTGTCATTACTACATAAGGCGATTCCTCCGCGTTCTCGCCAACGACTTCAACTTTCCAATTCCCAAGCTTCGCGCAAAGCAACAGCGCCGACGCGAACTGCGAACTTTTTTCAATGCTGACTTTACATTTATTTTGCCACAGAGACGCAGAGGACACAGAGCCGGATTTTTTTTCCTCTGTGTTCTCTGTGTCTCTGTGGCTAATTACCACCGGCAACTTGTCATTGCCATTTTCCGATTCGACGTGATAGCCGAGTTCGCGCAACGCCGAAAACAGCGCCGCCTGCGGACGTTCGTGCATCCGCGCCACGCCGCTCAAACGATAAACGCCATCGCCCAGACAAACGAACGCCGACAAAAACCGCGCCGCCGTCCCCGCATTGCCCACAAACAGTTCCAGTGGTTTTTCCGCCGTTCCCGCGTTCGGAATTTTTCCGCCGAGACCTTTGACCGTGATCGTGCGATTGCAAAATTCTGCGGTGTCATTTTCGACGCGGATTTCAAATCCCAATTTCTGCAAACACTCGACCATGATCTGCGTGTCCTCGCTCCACAGCGCGCCGGTGAGCGTGACTTCGCCGTCCGCGAGCGCGGCGAGGATCAGCGCGCGGTTCGTGATGCTCTTCGAGCCGGGCACGGTGATTTCCGCGCGCACGGGCTTGGAGAGCGGGACGATTTCGATGAGTTCGGGAAGCGCCATTATTCCGACGAAGTTGAACCGCCTTTCGCGCACCAGTTGTCGCGACGCGATTTGGCCGTCGCAAAGATTTTTTCAAGGGCGTTTGCCTCGCCACTTTTGAGCGCGCTTTGGAATTTTTTAAGTTCCGCCACAAACGCATCCACCGACCGTGAAATATTTTTACGGTTGGCCAGCGCGATGTCGCGCCACATCTCGGGCGAGCCGGACGCGATGCGCGTCGTGTCGCGGAAACCGGTCGCGCAAAGTTGCGCCTGCGTTTTCGGATTGGCCGGATTCAAAACCAAATTCGCCAGCGTCGTGGCGACGACGTGCGGCAAATGGCTGGAACGGCTGACGAGCAAATCGTGCTGCGCGGCGGCCAGTTTCAAAACGCGCGCGCCGAGCGATTTCCAGAATTGTTCCAATTTGCGGACGGCAGCGGCGCTGGATTTTTTGGTCGGCGTCAAAACGCAGACAGCGTTTTTAAAAAGATTTTCGCGCGCGGCGGCGACGCCGGTTTTTTCCGCGCCGGCCATCGGATGGCTGCCGACAAAATGCGCGCCGGATTTTTGGACGAACGATTCCAGTTCACGCACCACGCCCGCTTTCACGCTGCCAACATCGGTTACGATCGCGTCGCGTTTGAGCGCGGGCAGAAATTGTTTTGCGAGCGGAAGCATTTGTGCGAGTGGCGTGCAAAGAATGATCAAATCAGAATTAGAAACGGCGGCGAGCAAATCGGTCGTGGCGAAATCCGTTGCGCCAAATTTTTCGCAGTCGGAAATATTTTTTTGGCTGCGGACGAATCCGGCAATTTCCTTGGCGACGCGATTTTTCCGTGCAGCGAGTCCGATGGAGCCGCCGAGCAAACCGACGCCGATGATGGTGATTTTCCGAAATTGCACGCGCGGAGAATAACGTTATTTGTTGAATTGTTAAATGGTTAAATCGTGAACCGCTAGCGATGGGACAATTCAACAGTTCACAGTTCAACGATCGCGCCGCGCCGCGCTGCCTCGTGGCACGCGTCCAAAACTTTTTGCGTCTGTAGCGACCACATCGGCCAGTCTTCGTTGAGTTTGCCGGACGCAATCTGGTTTGCAAAATTACGCCACATCCGCGTGTCTTGCGCGGTCGCGTGACCTTGCGGAAACGGGTCAACGCCCGGCGGACATTTTACCTCGCTGGCGACGGTGATGAATTTTTCATTCACCTCGAACGCCGGTTCATAGCTGTCAAATGGATGAACGAAATCCGGCAGTCGCAACCAGCCTTTTTGGCCGCTGACATGAACCCATTGCTGTTTGGCGGCGCGAAACGAGGAATAAAATTCCACCGAAACGCCGCCGTCAAAAAACAGTTCGCCGGAAAATTCCGTCGGTGCGGACGGACGTTTCGGTAAATCAGCGGACTGCGAAAGAATTTTTCCGCCAACGGCACGTGGCAATTGCCAGTTCATCGTCCAGAGCGCGAAACGGATGGAATACCAGCCCAGATCGCCGAGACAGCCGGTGGGTTCAAGCGCGCCGTTCGCCCGAATGTTCGACTGGAAAAAATCCTCGCCAACATAAAAACTGAACGCCGAGGAAATCCGGCGGATGTGCCCGATACTTTTGCCATCGTCCAAAATTTCGCGGACTTTTTTCAGGCGCGGGCTGTGCATGAACATCACGCCGTCCATGAACTGCACTTTATTTTTGGCGCACGCGGCCAGCATTTCGTCCAGCTCGCGCGCGTCCACGGCGCACGGTTTTTCGCAGAGAATGTGCTTCCGATTTTTCGCAGCGCGGATGACAAAATCTTTACGCAGGCCGGTCGGCAACGGAAAATAAATCGCGTCAACTTCGGGCGACGCAATTAATTCCTCGTAGCTTCCAAACGCGCGCGGCGTTTCTGCGAAGGTGAATTCGCGCTGACATTCATCAATGAATTCAAGGCTTTTCTGAACATCGCGGCTGGCGACGGCGACCACGACGCAGTTGCCGGAATGAGAAATCGCCTTCCAGTTTTTTTTGCCGATGCCGGCGGTACTTAAGAATCCGATTCGTAGTTTTTTCATAAAATTTTAATCGTAGGAGACGATGTAAGGAGTCTCTAATTTTTAAGTTTGAGTCTCGTCAGCTCGACTCCTACAAGATTCTTTGACGCGTTCCAAAATCACGTCGGCCAGCAGTGGCTCGGTGCCGACGGACGAAGCATACCAGATTAATTTTCCGCCGCGCTCGGTCGGATTACGCCACGTGGGTTGGCCGGCGGCGAGGCGTTCTTTGACGATCCGCTCCGGCTCGCCGAGCAAAACCGGTATGTCCTCGACCGCGTGCAAACCGTCACTGATAAAAAACGGCACGACGACGATGTTTTTTGTCTTAACATTTTCATGGCAGCCTTTGATGAACGGCGCTTCTTCCATAAAAACCGCGCCGACATCGGCGTAACAGTTTTGCGCGCGGATCAATTCCACTTGCCGCTCGACCGCCTTGCGCGAATTGGCGTTGCGACCAGTTCCATGACCGGCGATCAATAAAGTTGTGTCAGAATTTTTCGGCATTCGTGGGAACGGAAATGTTTCCGCGACTTCTTTTGCGCGCGCCAGAATCACTTTCGTCATCAAATCATGCGAACCAACGGGTGAACAATAAAAGCGTTCTGAATTTTGAGTTTTAAGTTTTAAGTTTTCCGGAAAAGCAAAACCGAGTTCTTTGGGGATAATTTCCGTGCTGAAATAGCCTTCGCTGATGAAAAACGGCACGATGAAAACGCGCGGCCCGGAAATTTCCATAAGCACTTTTTTTATGTGCGGCTCCTGTTTCCAAAAACCTTCGCGCACTTGCGCAAAAATTTTCCGCCGCCGCAGTTCCGCTGCGTGCTGGAATACGGGCGCGGCTGACTGGTCGTTCAACGTCGTGCCGTGGCCGAGGACGACGAGCGCGGCATCTGAAAAACTTTTGTCGTTCACAAGAATGATTTTGCCGGAACACCGCCCGCCTGCAAGCCGACGGATGCAAAAAAACTTACCGAAACCTTTTGACTTCAGCGGTGTCTAAACTATTTATTAATTACAATTCAACTATGAAAATACCTAGCCTTATCATCGCGACTCTGGCCGCAAGTTTTGCGGGCGCTACCGGTGCGATTGCCCAAGACGCCACCCTGCCGCCGGCCTCGACCAAAGTCGGCGTCACTTTCGCCACGGACATCCAGCCGATTTTTGAAGTTTCCTGCCTAAAATGCCACGATAGTCAAAAGCCGAAACAAGCCGCCAAACTGTCGCTCGACACGCTCGCTGGCGTGCTCAAAGGCGATCGCGATGGCAAGGTCGTCACGCCCGGCGACAGCGCGCACAGCGACCTTGTCTTGAGCGTCGCGCACATCGGTGATCCCGACACGTTCATGCCCAAGGGTAAAGGCGCGACGAAACTTACGGACGAACAAATCGGCATCATCCGCGCGTGGATTGATCAGGGCGCGAAATAATTTTTAGAAAAACCAAACGGCGTCGTCTGCAAAGTTGACGCCGTTTTTATTTTTTTAATGGCGAAAGCGGCGCGCGTTTCAGTTCCTTCAACTGCATTTGCTCGCGCAGCAAGGCGACTTTTTCATCATCAGCGATTTGCGGCTGGCTGATTTTTTGCGTGAGCGCGCCGATTTGCCGGTCGAGAAATTGATTCCGTAATTTCAACGTCATATCGGCAAGCTGCGTTTCGGGATTGGGAATTTTCCGGTCTTCAGCCACAGCTTCAGTAATGAGATTGCGTTGTTCCGGAGATTCGCAACTGTCGAGAAATTCCGCGAGGTTGTGCCACGTTTCGTGTTCCTGCGCGGCGAAACGCAAATCTACAATCTGCCGGACGTGCGGATGCAAAATCCAGTTCACGTCCAAATTCAAAGCGGCGGTGGCGATCAGTTCGTCGTGCTGCAGCAATAGTTTTAGCAGATGAAGCTCGATGGGCGAGGGCGGGGCGGCTTCCGCCACCGGTTCGGCGGATTCAAATGATTCTTCTTCGCCCGCGCGTGTTGCGGTGTGCGGCGCGGGATTTTTTTTGAACTCGGTGCGGACGGATTCCGGAGGAACGCCCAAACGTAACGCCGTTTTTTGCGCGTAAGTGTCAATCAAAACGAAGTTACCGGTTTTATGCACGGACTCGGCCATGCTTTTCAAAATCACGAGGCGACCTTTGTCGGAATTAATTTCGTTCGTCGCGCAAAGGCGGTTCAAATAATAATCAAAAAATCCCGCCGCGTTTTTTATGAGTTCGTTGAAAGCCGCGCCGCCATTGGATTTTATGAAGCTATCGGGATCATGCGGCGTGGGCACGACGGCCACGCGCACGGCGAGGCCGGACGCAAGCAGATGGTCGAGCGAACGCACGATGGCATTTTGGCCGGCATTGTCGGAATCAAAACACAACACGACTTCGTTGGCGTAGCGCTTGATGATGCGCGCGTGCGATTCGGTGAAGGCCGTGCCTTGTGGTGCGACGATGTTTTGCACACCGTTCGTAAAACACGCGATCAAGTCCAACTGGCCTTCGCAAATAATGGCGAAGCCGGCGTCGAGAATCGCGCGTTTGGATTTGTCGAGGCCGAAGAAAATTTTGCTCTTGGTAAAAATCGGCGTTTCCGGCGAGTTGACATACTTCGCCGTTTTTTCATCGCCGGACAAAACTCGTCCGCTGAAACCGATGACGCGGCCTTGCTCGTCGCAAATCGGAAACATCAGGCGTCCGCGAAACCGGTCGTAATAGCGGCCGGCTTCTTCTTTTTTGATGATAAGACCAGCCTTCTCGACGGTTTCAATCGAGAAATTTTTGCTCTTCGCCCAGTTCACCGTGTCGTCCCACAATTCCGGCGCGGCACCGATCCGAAACAGTTTTATCGCGTCCGCCGAGACGCCGCGCTTGGCGAGATAATCGCGCGCGAGCTGGCCGGCGGCCTCGTTGGCGAGACAATTTTGCCAGCGCGTCGTGAGCTGTTCGTGGATGTCAAGCAACTGGTCTTTGAGATGCCGCGATTCCTGCGCGCCGGGCGTATTTTCAAATTCGAGTGGAATTTTCGCGCGTTCGGCGAGTCGGCGCACGGCGTCCATGAAACCGATGTTCTCGTAATCTCTTACAAAGTTAAAAACGTCGCCGCCCTTGTGGCAGCCGAAACAGTGGAAAATTTGCTTGTGCGGATTGACGTTGAAGCTGGGAGATTTTTCCTTGTGAAACGGGCAGAGCGCGGTGAAGTTCGCGCCGGTTTTTTTCAGCGGCAGATAGGAGCCGATAATGTCCACGATGTCGCTGGCGGCGCGAATTTGTTCGCGGGTCGCGGGGGAAAGAAAACCGGCCATGGCTCGACGCCGCGCGCGTTAATTTCCGATGGAAACAACCGGCGACTTGGCCGAACCGCCGGGGCCAAAGGTGTTCACGAGCAGCACGGAAAGATAATTTTCAATGAGCGGCCCGGTGAGCGAATCTCGGAAGATGCTGGACTGGGTTTCGCTCAGGGTCGGAAAAAAATCGCCGCTGTAGCCAGCCAAGCCGCCGCCGAAATTGCGGTTGTTGAAAGCCCGGGCCGCTTCAATGTCCCCGGCGGAATAATACGGCGCGTGGAGCAGCGCCAGTACGAAGACCACCATGCAGGCATAACGGATCACCCCGGAAATCATGCCGAAATAATACTCGGTCGAGCCGAACGCATTGCTGCCCTCGATTTTCGGCTTGAGCGCCCGCTTGACGAACGTGAACACGGTGAACACCACCACGACAATCAGCAGATAGCTGGTGACATAGGCGGCGGTTCGTTCATTGAAATGTCCGCCGAACACGCTGCGGATGATGCCTTGCTGGATGAGCAGGTCGCCCAACGGTTGGTAGCCGAAGGCGGCGATGATCACCATTAGCAGCCATTGGCAGACCGGGAGAATTTCCTTGGTCATGCCGTTGGTGCGCCCGCGCCAGAAGCCGAAGGCAATCACGAGTACCAGCGCCACGTCAAACCAGTTGAACAGTAATCTTCCGGAGCCGAAATTTGAGGTTGCGACCGCAATCATGCTTCAATCATTAAACCGTCTGACCGGAAACGCCAGCGAAATTTCACCAAATCACGGCCACGCCAAATCACCCCGGATTCGCCGCCAGCCAGAACCGGATGTCCGCCGTCTGCGGGCTTTCGGGATCGAGTTCCAGCACCTTAAGATAATGTTCCCGCGCCTGCGCCGGGTCGTGCAGCGACTGCGCGCAGATGTTGGCGAGCGCCAGATGCGCCCGCACTTCGTTGGGATGGGCGGCGAGAATTTTTTTCAGCTCATTCGCCGCGTCCGGCACATACCCCGCCGCCTTGAGCGCCAGCGCGAAATTGTAGCGCGCATCCACGGAACCCGGCTGGAGCGCCAGCGCCGTCTCGTAGCTGGCGAGCGCGGTATCATAATTCCGCTGCCGGTGTGCGATCACGCCGGCATTGTATTGCGCCTCGAACCAAGACGGATCCAGCTCGACAGCCTGGCGGTATGCCTGCAACGCCAGCCCCCATTTTTCATCCTGCTCGGCCATGCGCGCCTGCGTGAACGCGCCCGTGGCCGCGCGCCGGTCGCCGGGCTGCGGCCGCGCGGGCGAAAGGTAATTGTAGCGGGGAAAATCCACTGGCGCGGGCGGAACGATGATGACCGGGGCCGGTTTTGGTTCCGGCGCGGGCGGCGTTGGCGGCTCGCTTAGTCCGCCGGGCAAAGGCGTGATGCCGCCGGCCATGAATTTTGAACCGGAATTATCCGGCGGCGGCGAGGCGAAAACCCGGTTCCACAAACTCGGCTTGGGTATCGGCTCCGGCATCGGAACTTCTGGCACGGGTTGTTCTACGGCGGGCGTGGTGGCCACAATCTTGGGTTCCGGCGCGACCTGCACGACCTGCACCGGCGGTGAAATATAAGTGATCGTGGGCTTGACCACCGGTTGCGGCGGGTTGGGATAGGTGGTTTGTGCGTGCGACGGTGCTGTATAAATTACGTCTGAGTTTTTCGGCTGCGGTTTTTTTTCCACTATGATTGTCGGCTGCGGATTCGGCCTGATCACGGGCGCGGGCATCGAAGTTACGGCGACGACGGGTGTCAAACTTTGTTCGAGGCCGTTGGCAATGCTGTTCACCGCGTCCCAGTTGGCGGCCTTGGGCGAGAGCGCGAGATAGGCGCGGTAATTTTCCAGCGCTGTTTTGTTGTCGTGAAGATACTCCTGATTGACCGCCGCGAGATTCAAAATGGCGGCGGCAAAATTCGGTCGCGCCTGCATCGCGGCGGTGAAAAATTGCGCTGCCTCGCGCGGCCGGACGCGCTGGATGCGGGCGAGGCCGAGGCCGTTGTAAGCTTCCGCGTCGCTGGTCTTGAGGGCGAGCACCGCGCTGAAACTGCGTTCCGCCGGCACGATTTCGCCGAGCCGCAACTGCGCGGAACCGAGCTTGAGCCACCCAATCGGGTCATTCGGACGTCGCAAAGTGTAGGCGGTGAATTCCGCCTTGGCCTCGTCCGGTTTATTTTGTTCCAAAAATAAAATGCCCAGGTTCAATCGCGCCTCGATCAGGTCGCGATCCAAATCCAGCGCGCGGCTGTAGGCGTTCAGGGCGTCGTCCGGCTGCCCGGCGCGCTGCAAGGCCACGCCATAATAATTCCACGCCGCCGCGTTCGTCGCCAGCAGGTCGGTGGCGGTTTTGAACTCCGCCACGGCGCTCGCGGCATCGCCACGATCAAGATATTTTTTGCCCTTGAGCAGCGCGCGCGGGCCGGCGGGTGTGCAGCCGGAAATCGCCAGAACCAGCGCCAGCAATAAAATTGCGCTCCCAACTGGATTTATTTTTGCGGACATCCGCCGAGGTGGTAACATCCGCGCTCGAAAGTGTCAAGAAACGCACAGCTGCAAATTCTCTTAATCACGCTGCTCGGCGGATTCAATTCCGTCTTCGCGGCGGATTTTTTTCCGCTGCACGCGACTAACAGCACCGTTCGCGTCGTCCAAGTGGACGGCGTCGGCCTGCAATCCGCCTTTCTCGCGGACGACGCGCGCGTGGCTGCCGCCTTTGACCTCGGCCTGTTCGCGTTGACCCGCACCGCCAATGTCTCCGACGCGTGGCGCAGCCTCGTCCAGACCAACGACACCGTCGGCATAAAAGTTTTTTCGCAACCCGGTCCGTTGTCCGGCACGCGTCCCGCCGTGGTCGCCGCCATTGTGCGCGGCCTGCTCGCCGCCGGCTTGCCGCCGACCCAAATTATTATTTGGGACAAGCACGCCGCTGATTTGCGCACTGCCGGATTTTTCCAACTTGGCGCGCAATTTGGCGTCCGCGTGGCCGGTGCGGTCGAGGCCGGTTACGACGAAACGAATTTTTATTTGCCCGACTCGCCGGTCGTCGGCTCGCTCGTGTGGGGCGATTCGGAGTTCGGAAAAAAAGGCGTCGGCGTCGGCAAAAAATCCTTTGTCTCCAAGCTCGTCAGCCAGCAGATGACCAAAATCATTTCCGTCGCGCCGTTGCTGAACGAAAACGACGCCGGCGTGTGCGGCCATTTTTTCAGTCTCACGCTCGGCAGCGTTGACAACACGCGCCGGTTTGAAGGCGATCCCGATCGCTTGTCCGTCGCGCTGCCGGAGATTTACGCGCTGCCCAGCGTGGGCGACCGTGTGGTGCTGAACGTCACCGACGCCTTGCTCGGCCAGTATCAGGGCGGCCCCGCGAGCTACCTGCAATACGCGACCGTGCTCAACCAGATTTGGTTGAGCCGCGATCCCGTCGCGCTCGACACGCTCGCGCTCAAGGAACTCGCACACCAGCGGAAACTCTTCGACATCCCGCCGCCGCAGATGAACTATGAGATTTACACCAACGCCGTGCTGCTCCAACTCGGCATCAATGACCCGTCGCGGATTGAGATTGAAAAAGTGCGGTGAGAAAAATTTTCCGCCTCACCGCGCATTCCCGATTTCCGCAGCCAAATCTTCCACCGTCCAGTTGTGCCGCGCGAGTGAAAGTTTGTCCGCCGCCGCACCGTGCTGCCAGACCGCGTAGCGCAACGTCGTTTCCACCTGCGCCGCCAATGTCGGTTGCGCCAGCAAGCCCGCGATGAAGCCCGCCAGCAAATCACCGCTGCCGCCCTGCGCGAGCTGCGGATTGCCGGAGCCGTTCACAAAAATTTTTCCCGCGCTGCGTCCGACCAAAGTTTCGCTGCCCTTCAACACCACCCAGCAGTCGCCGAATTTTTTTGAAATCTCACGCAACGCTGCGACGCGATTCGATTGCACCTGCGCAGCCGTCGTTTTGAGCAACCGCGCCGCCTCGCCCGGATGCGGCGTCAGCACACGGACGAAATTTTCCGGCAACGCTTCGGTTACCAGAAAATCCAGCGCGCTCGCATCCACGACCAAGGGAAATGTCGCGGTGCGCCAGAGCTTTTGCGTGAAGATTTTAAGTTCGGTTGAAATTTCCGGCGCGGCCAGCCCCGGCCCGATGAGCAGCGCGGAAGTCTTTTTTGGCAACTCCATTTGCTGTTTCCAAATATTCACCATCGCGGCCTGCAACTGCGCGGCGACGGGCGCAAAAATATTTTCCTGCGTGAACACGGTGACAAGCCCCGTTTGCGCCCGCTGCGCGCCGCGCGCCGTCAATACCGCCGCGCCGTGAAAACCAAAACTGCCTGCGACAATGGTGGCGTGGCCGAAATCGCCTTTGTTTCCAGCCACATTGCGCGTAGGTGGAAAATTTTGAAAATCTTCCGGTAGCGTCCAGTTCAATTCCGATTGCAGCGGGCAGGGGACGAGGCCGATGTCTTCCGTCACTTCCAATCGCCCGACGAATGGCCACGCGGCCGGCGCGAGCAAACCATTTTTTGGCGCGCCGATGGTGAGCGTGACCACCGCTTCGATCGCCGCGCCAAAATTTTCGCCCGTGTCCGCGTTCAGGCCGGAAGGGACGTCAACCGCGAGCACGGGAATTTTTGAAGTGTTGATGGTGGAAATAATTTTCTGCCAGGCGGCGGAGAGCTGACGGTTCAAACCGATGCCGAAAAGTCCGTCCACGATGAGCGCGGGTTTTTCCGACAAGGCTTGTTCCAGCGGCAGCAGATCGGTGTCCGGCAAAAACATTTCCAGAACCTCGGCGCGGCGGCCTTCGAGCTGCTTGGTGGCGGCGCGAACGTCGTCGCCGTTGTGGCCTTTGCCGACGAGAAAAAGAATCGTGTCGCCTGCCCGTGTCAGCTTGCGCGCGCGGCGCGCGACACGTTTACCGACGCGGCGGATGACCTCGGCTTCGGTCTGGCCGGTGGCCCAGGTGGCGCGTTCCCATTCGCGCATCTGCGCGGTGCTGATGACGGGTATCGGCATGAAGCGAGCGTGGCAAATTTTCTAATGCGGCGAAAGCGGAATGTCGTGGACAAAAATACGGACGCAAAATAAGTTTGGAACTACCAGATTGAATTAAACCTCATTGCGATTATGCCGACGATTTTTGAGAAGGATGGATTCATCAATGTCTGCATGAAGAGCGGCGTGGAGATTCGTTTTCCTGTCGCGGCCAATCCCCGGCTGGCGCACGGCACGCCTCGTCAGTTAAACCGCATTGAAGTCTCGCCGTTCGGTCTGCACTGGCCGGACTTGGACAAGGACTTGTCTTTTCGCGGCCTGCTTGAAGGCGATTACGGCCAGCTTCGGAAAAAATAGTCGCGGAGCAAAGAACGCTAGACAGAAATTTGCCGTGTGCATACTTTTCAAATGTGAAACGAGACTGGTTACAAATACTGGTGAATCACAATCTTATATTTATTGGATTATTTTTGGTTTTACTCGTCACCTTGATGACCGGATGCGTTATGAGCAATCAGGCGCAATCAGATTGGCAGTGGAAACAGATAAATCCTGATTATAAGCCGACAGCACCACCAGACGGACGGCCACAATGGGGAGTTTTTACTTCGCCAGATTAGACCGCTTACTCGTGGTTTTCTTAATGTCTAAACAAGTTGTAAATTTTCTTCGCGGCCTTCGCGCGACAAAAACTTTCCGTCACCGAATCGTCACACGGTTGTCACGGGATTGAAATTGTGTGACGAATTGCGGCGTGTCACACTGCCAGCGTGAAACCGCGAATTTTAGTTGTGGATGACGAGCCGGAAGCGGTGGAACTCGTCGAGTTCAATTTGAAGCAGGCCGGTTACGCCGTGACCACGGCGGCCGATGGCGCGGAGGCGCTCAAAAAAGCCCGCGCGCAGACGCCAGACCTCATCGTGCTGGACGTGATGTTGCCGGAGATGGACGGCTTCGAGATCTGCAAGACGCTGCGCCTCGACGCGGCGACGGCGAAGGTGCCCATCATCATGCTCACGGCCAAGGCTGCGGAGATTGATCGTGTGCTCGGCCTAGAACTCGGCGCGGATGATTATTTGACGAAGCCGTTCAGTCCGCGCGAACTGCTCTTACGCGTGAAAAAAATTCTTTCGCGTTTTCAAACCGAGGAAAAGCCGAAGGAACAACTGCGCTTCGGCGATTTGCTGATTGATTTGCCGCGCCACGTCGTGAGTTGGAAGAACAAGCCCATCGAAATGACGGCGACGGAGTTCAAGCTGCTCACCGTGCTCGCGCAGCGCGCGGGTCGTGTGCAGTCGCGCGACCAGCTTTTGCGCGACGTGTGGGAATACGACAGTGTGATTGACACGCGCACGGTGGACACGCACATGCGGCGGTTACGCGAAAAAATCGGCGCGGCGTCGAAGCACTTGGACACGGTGCGCGGCGTGGGCTATCGCTTCGTCGAATAAATCAACTACGGATGGGCACTGATAAACACGGATGGGGCAGGGCGATTCAGTATTTGATTTTTATCCGTGTGCATCCTTATCCATCCGTGGTTAAATAATTCCTGTGTGGCTTTTACTTTTCATTCTCACGCTCGCCGCGCTCGTCGGCCTCCATTTCTGGTGGCGCGCGAAGTTCAACGCGCAGTCGGAACGGCGCGCGGCGGAGATTGAAGCTTCCCAGCGCAAGCAGCAGCAAACCTCGCTTGACGCGAAGGCGCAGCAACAAGTTTTGTTCAATTCGATGCTCGAAGGTTTGTTGCTGCTCGACCGCAGCCGGAAAATTTATCTCGTCAACCGCGCTTTCAAAAATCTCTTCGGCCTCAAAACGGAATTGCGCGGCAAAACCATCGTCGAAGCGCTCCGCCTGCACGAGCTGGACGAACTCATCCGCCGCGTCGAGGCGGAACAGCAGGTGCTGGATTACGAAATCAAGCTGCCGGATTTGAACGAGCGCTGGTTGCAGGTCAACGCCGCCGTCATCACAAACGCCGCCGGCGAACGCGACGGAACGATTTTGGTCTTCCGCGATTTGACGCGGCTGAAACAGCTTGAGCGCACGCGCGAGGAATTTGTCGCCAACGTCAGTCATGAATTGCGCACGCCGCTTTCGCTCATCAAAGGTTATGTCGAGACGCTGCTCGATGGCGCGCGCGACAATCCCGAAGTGGCCGAGCGTTTTCTGAAAATCATCGAGCGCAACGCGAACCGGCTGGATTTGCTGATCCAGGATTTGCTGACGATTTCCGCGCTGGAATCCGAAAAAATTAAATTAAATTTGCAACCGGTCAAAATACGCGCGCTGGCGGAAAAGGTTTTAACGGACTTAAACGCGAAGGCGGAAAATAAAAATGTGGAGCTGGTCAACGAACTGCCGGAACTCACGGCGAACGGTGACGTGAACCGGCTCGATCAAGTACTCGCAAACCTCGTGGACAACGCCATCAAATACGGTCGCGCGCAAGGCCGCGTCATCGTTGGTGGGAAAAAACGGGATGACGGCGCGCTGGAAATTTTTGTGCGCGACGACGGGCCGGGCATTCCGCCGGAAGCGATTGACCGGGTGTTTGAAAGGTTTTATCGCGTGGACAAGGCGCGTTCGCGCGACCAAGGTGGCACGGGTTTGGGACTTTCGATTGTGAAACACATCGTGCAGGCGCACGGCGGCGAGGTGCGCGTGGAAAGTGAACCCGGCAAAGGCGCGACATTTTTCTTGACGCTGCCGGAAGTTAAAATCGAAGCTTGATAATCTGGCTTGTTCGTTGCCGTAATTGAGATTAATTTCCGGCAAGCCATGAAACTGCTTTCTGTCAAAGCAAAATGTAAGGGACTCACACTGATCGAAGTCCTCGCAGTGCTGGCTATCTTGTTCATTATTGCCGTATTGTTCCTTCCAGCTTTATCCCGTAGAGGCTCAAATTACACCGTCTGGTGTATGCACAACCAGAAGCTAATAGCGATTGGTTTTACGATGTGGAAAACAGATAACAACGATCAATTTCCATGGCAGGTTGCGACCACAAACGGCGGAGCGCAAGAAGCCGCGGCCAGAGGCTATGCCGCGTCAAGTTTTCAATGTCTGTCAAATTATCTGCGCGAAACGACATTGTTTATGTGCCGGACGGATACGAACCGAATCCCAGCCGCAAACTTTGCTCAATTTAGAAATCAGAATAACAGTTACTTTATTTCGCTTGATGCTGGGACGAATGCGGCGAACAATATTTTGACCGGCGATCGAAATTTGGCAAACGGCGGTGGACCGCTTAAGCCTGGCTTGTTTATTTATTCACGCGCTTCAAAAATGAATTGGACACGGGAACTTCACGGAGCCAGTCCAAATTATACTTTGGGAGTTTTTTCCTTCGGCGACACGCATGCTGAAGCAGTTCAAGACATGAATTTGGATTCAGTTTTTCAACGCGAGAATTTGTCAACGAATCGTTTGGCTGTTCCGTAGTTTTTCTTCGCTTTCTTCGTGTGAAAATTTTATCCTTCGCCCATGGTTCACGTTGGCATCGGTTATGACGTTCATCAATTGGTCGCCGGGCGCAAGTGCGTCCTCGGCGGCGTGGAGATTCCGCACGCAAAAGGTCTCGACGGCCATTCGGACGCCGACGCGCTGATGCACGCCATCTGCGACGCTGTACTGGGCGCGCTTGGCGAGGAGGACATCGGCCATTTTTTTCCGAATACCGATCCGCGTTGGAAAGGTGTGCCGAGCAAAATTTTTCTGGAAGAAGCGGCTAAACAAGTTATCAAGCGCGGTGGAAAAATTATGAACATTGACGCCACGGTCATCGCGCAGGCGCCCAAAATTTATCCTCATATCACAGAAATGAAAAGACGCATCGCCGCCGCGCTGGGCGTTTCGGAAAAACAGATCGGCGTCAAGGCGACGACGAACGAGCTGATGGGTTTCATTGGTCGTGAAGAAGGCATCGCCGCGATGGCGGTGGCGAGTGTGGATCTGCCTTAAGCTATGAACCCGCGGGAAAACTGGCTTGTCGGGACTGTGCTTTTCGTGGTTACGATGGTTTTGTATTGGCCCGCCATAGGATTTCCATTCGTTAATTTTGATGACCAGCTATATGTTTATGAAAATCCCAACGTAGTCCATGGTCTTTCATGGGATGGAGTCAGATGGGCTTTAACGTCCGTGGTGGCGGCCAACTGGCATCCGCTGACCATGGTGTCGCACATGGCCGATTGGTCGGCCTACGGGCGGTTTGCGGGCGGCCATCATCTGACCAACATCCTGCTGCATTCGACCAATGCCGTGCTGCTTTGGCTGTTGTTAAAACGGATGACAAAATGTTCCTGGCCGAGTGCGCTGGTAGCGGCACTGTTTGCGTGGCATCCGCTTAACGTGGAATCCGTGGCCTGGATTGCCGAACGGAAAAATGTTTTAAGCACATTTTTTTTCATCCTCACGGTCTGGACCTATCTGAGATATGTCGAGCATCCGCAACCGGCAAGATATGCGATGGCATTGCTCCTGTTCGCTGCGGGCCTAGCGGCCAAACCCATGCTGGTGACGCTGCCTTTTATTTTTTTGTTGCTGGACTACTGGCCGCTGCAAAGATTTTCGTCTGGCCAAAATGGGTTGAAAATGGCTGCATGGGAAAACTGGGGATTATTGCTCGAAAAAATTCCGTTCCTGTTGTTTTCGGTGGCTGATTGCGTGATCACGTTTGTGGTGCAAGGCCAAAGCGGTTCGATCCGAAGCCTAGCTGAAGTGACGTTTGCCATGCGCTTGGTGAACATTCCGATAGCCTATCTGGCATATCTTGGAAAAGCGTTTTGCCCATTAAAACTTTGCGTCTTCTACGATTTTCCCGGTCGGCTGCCTATGCTGGCCGGCCTGTTTTCATTAATGTTTTTGTTTGCGGTGACATTTTTGGTCTGGCGTTCGAGATCTAGATTCCGCTGGCTCTTGGTTGGCTGGCTCTGGTATTTGGGTATGCTGGTTCCCGTTATTGGCCTGGTGCAAACCGGTTCACAGGCAATGGCGGATCGCCACACCTATTTGCCGATGGTCGGCATATTTCTCATCCTGGCTTTTGCCCTGAATGAGGTGCTGCTTGAACGGCGGCAACTCCGCCCGTTTGTCGTTGGTGGCGTCATGATATTTCTCCTTTGCGGCCTGATGCTGACCCGGCGGCAATTGATGCAATGGCAAAGCAGCGTCACCTTGTTCACCCAGGCGGTGGCGATCAATCCGGAAAGCCTTTTCTCCCAGGAAATGCTAGGTGCAGCTTTGCACGGAAGTGGCCGCACCACTGAAGCGATTGAACATTATTCCGTCGCCGTGCATTTTCATCCCACTGACCCTGATATGCAATATGTCTTGGGCCGCGAACTGATTGACGCCGGAAGATTTGGCGAAGCTGAAAACCACCTGTCCGTCGCGCTGCTGCAAATGCCCGATAATCCGGTTCTCCGCAATTCTCACGGGGTGGCTTTGATGCAATGTGGCAGGCTGCATGAAGCAGAACTTGAATTTTCCCGCGCCATCGCAAACCAGCGGGATTATTCCAAACCGTATTTCAATCTGGGCAAAGCGCTGCTGGCCGAAGGGCGAAACCAAATGGCCGTCACCAACTTTATCGTGGCCTCGCGGCTTGACCCCGACTGGCCCGAGGCGCTGCAAAATCTTGCCCGCGCCTACGCCGCCGCCGGAGATCAATCCAACGCCGTCAACACGGCCAGTGTGGCCTTGAAAATGGCGCAAGCTGACCAACAAACAAGTCTGGCAGGCCAGATTTTAGATGAATTAAAAACTTACCAAAACATCCTCGGTTCGCAATCATCACCCGCGCAAACTCCGCACTAAAATAAATCATGCCCAAAGCCGAGATCAGTTGGAAGCGCGTCACCGAGGACGGTGAGAAATTGCAGGTTTATGCCCAGCACGTCGGGCACGAGTATCATTTTTTTCATCGCGCCAAGCGGTTCGATGTCTGGCAGCGCGTGAAGGAACCGCCTCTGGAAGACTGGCTGGAATTACTTGATGCCGTGCAGCGACTGGTCAACCGCCGGCGCTATATGCCGGATGATGAGAAGCGGTTGCGCGCCCAAATCATCGAAAAATTTCCGGAGGCGAAAATTTGACCGTCTAGCCAAAGATTATTAGTAACCAAATGGTTAATATGTGGCTCTGAAAGGCTGAAATTATGTTTGTCTCTCCAATTATTTCATGAAAATTTGAGTTTTGTGAAAACAAATTCCAGCGCCTCAAATTTACACCCGGGCACGGGAAACATTCCGTTGCGCGAACGTGAATTGCGCCACGGCCATCGCGGCTGTGTCGTATGGCTCACCGGTTTGTCCGCCTCCGGCAAGTCCACCATCGCCTGCAAACTGGAACGCGAGTTATTTCGACGCGGCTGCCAGCCGTTCATCCTCGACGGCGATTCGATGCGGAAAGGGTTGTGCCGCGACCTGGATTTTTCCGAACCCGCCCGGCACGAGAACATCCGGCGCGTGGGCGAGGTGGCGCGGCTGTTTGCGGACGCGGGGTTCATCTGCATCTCGGCGTTCATCTCGCCGCACCGCGCCGATCGCGACTTCGTCCGCAACCTCATGCCGCCCGGCGCGTTCATTGAGGTGTTTGTCAACGCGCCGCTGTCCGTGTGCGAGCAGCGCGATCCGAAGGGGCTTTACGCGAAGGCGCGTAAAAATGAAATCGAAAATTTCACCGGCGTCTCCGCGCCGTATGAGCCGCCGCTGAAACCGGAAATCGAACTGCGCACGGACAAGCTGACCGTCGCGCAGGCGGTGGAAAAAATCCTTCAACGGCTGGAGAAAAAACAGGGCATCGTTTCCAAGTCTGGCACCCGGCGAGGCAAATCGCCCGGCGTGATTAAATGTGCCGACTGGTGAAGCCGGTTTCGCGCACCGCCAAGATTTCCGGCGCGGTTTTCCGCTGACATTTCGGGCGCATGCTTTATATTGCGTGCATGGCAAGCCGGCCGTTGATTTTAGTTTCCCCCAGCATTGAGAAGAGCGGCGTGGAGTTTCATGATTTATCCGCCAGTCTTTCGGTCAAATATGATTCCGCCGTGCTGCATGCCGGCGGTATTCCCGTGACCGTGCCGACGACCACCGACCGCGTCGTGCTGGCCGAGGCCGTGCGCCGCGTGGAAGGCGTGCTGCTCACCGGCGGCGACGATATCAATTCCGACCTCTACGATCCCAAGCTGCCGCGCAAAATTAAAAAGACCGTCGAGCAAACGCCCGACGGCGGTGCGCGCGACTTGCGCGAACTGATTTTGATCGAGGAAGTTTTCCGCCAGCGCAAGCCACTGCTGGCGATTTGTCGTGGCCATCAATTGCTCAATATTGCGTTCGGCGGGCAGCTCGTCGCGGACATCCGGCAGCAAGTGCCGGGCGCGTTGAACCACCAACAACTCGAAAAGGCGTTTGAATTGGTGCATGAAGCGGCGTTGACACCCGGCTCTTTGCTGGCCAAGATTACCGGAAAGCGCGTTTTGGGCGTCAATAGTTCGCACCATCAGGCGGTGCAAGTGGTGGCGGAACCATTCACGGCCACGGCGGTCAGCGCGGATGGAATTGTCGAGGCCATGGAATTAAAACCGGCGGCGCAGAAAATGCCATTCCTGTTGAGCGTGCAGTTTCATCCCGAACGGCTGACGCCGCGTTACGCCGCGCACCGCGCGATTTTTGACAGTTTTGTTGCGGCCTGTGTCCGAAAAAGTTCAAAAAAATCATGAAAGGTAAAATTCTAATCGTTGATGATGAAAAGGACTTGCGCGACCTGCTCAAGTCCGTTGTCGAAGCCGACTTCACCGTGACCGAGGCGGACAGCGGCGCGGCACTGCTGAAATGTTTTTCACAGGATGCGCCCGACGTCGTCATCCTCGACCTGAAACTGCCCGACGCCAACGGTCTTGACCTGCTGCCGCAGATCAAAAAAACTTGGCCGGACTGCGAAGTGGTCGTGCTGACCGGCGAAGCCACCTTCGAGGCCGCCGTCGAGGCGACCAAGCGCGGCGCGTATCATTTCATCAACAAGCCGTTCAACCTTCAGGCACTTCAAGTCACCATTGGCCGCGCGCTGGAAAGCCGCCAGCAAAAAGAAGAAAACAATTCCCTGCGCCGCGCCATCTCCACCATGAGCGGCAGTTCCGCGCCCGTCTTTCAGAGTCCTGCCATGCAGAACGTCGTCCGCACCGTCGAACGCGTCGCGCCCGCCGACGTCACGATTTTGATTACCGGCGAAAGCGGCACGGGCAAGGAAGTCATCGCCGACCTCATTCACAATTTAAGCCCGCGCAGCAAAAATAAAATCGTCAAGGTCAATTGCGCCGCGCTCCCGCGCGAACTCATCGAGAGCGAGCTTTTCGGCTCCGTCAAGGGCGCGTTCACCGGCGCGCACACCGACCGCGATGGTTTGTTCCGCCAAGCCGAGGGCGGCACGCTGTTCCTCGACGAAATTTCCGAGATGCCGATTGACACGCAGAGCAAGCTGCTGCGCGTCTTGCAGGATCAAAAAGTCCGGCCCGTCGGCGGCAAGACCGATTACCAGACCAACTGCCGCATCATCGCCGCCACCAACCGCAAGCCCGAGGACGCCATCAAGGACGGCAAGTTGCGCGAAGATCTGTTTTACCGCATCAGCGCGATTTCCGTTTATCTTCCGCCGCTGCGCGAACGGCGCGAGGACATTTTGCCGCTCGCCAATGCCTTTCTGAAACGCTTTGCCTCGCAGGCCAACCGCACGCTGCGAGGGTTCACGCCGGCGGCTGCCGAACGCCTCGCCGGTTTCGACTGGCCAGGCAACATCCGCCAGCTCCAGAACGAAATCCAGCGCGCCGTCCTGCTCTGCGAAGGGCCGGACGTGGACGCCAGCGATTTGTCCGTCAGCGAAATCCGCATGGTTCCGTCCGAAGGCCACGACACCAACTTCACGCTGCTCGAAGGTGTTGAGCGCAACGCCATCATCCAGATGCTCCGCGAAACCGGCGGCAACAAACTCGAGACCGCCAAGAAACTCGGCATCGGCCGCCAGACGCTCTACAACAAAATCAAGGCTTACGGGATTGAGACTTAAATCATGCGCGCACAGTCAGTCATCAAACGACGTTTGCTGAAAGAACTGATTGCCCTATTCGTGTTTGTGATTATCGGCGGCATATTTACTATGCCTATTTTTACTACTAATGGCGAGATTTCAAGCCGTTCCAAGTTGATATTGTTCATTTTGGTATTCTGCCGGGTTGCTTGGCAGATATACAAGCGCACCTTCCGCTTCAGAAATTATTTCATTTATTTTGCGGTGTTTATTGGATTCTGTATTTGGTTAGATTCATACGCGAACGAATGAGGCTAAACGCCTAGATAGGCTACAAATTTTCTTCGGCCCAATTTGGCCGATTCAATCTCAAAGTTTTTTCAGTTCCGAATTCGCCAATTGAATCAACGGCTTGATGGTCGCCGCATCGAATTGAAATTTGCAGCCAGCCGCCGCAAATAATTCCGGCAGCGGACGCGAGCCGCCGAGCGCGAGGGATTTTTTGTAATCTCTCAGCGCCTTCGCCTTGTTCGCCTTGGAATTCGCCCAGACCTGCAATGCGCCGAGTTGCGCGATGCCGTATTCGACGTAGTAAAACGGATGCAGAAAAATATGGAGCTGCCGATGCCACGAATGCGCGCGCACTTCCTCGAAGCCGGAAAAATCCACGTCGCCGCCGAAGCGATCCATTAGTTGCAGATACGCCGCCTTGCGTTCGGCGCGCGTATGATTCGCATGCGTGTAAATCCAATGTTGAAACGCGTCCACTGTCGCCATCCACGGAAAAAATCCGATGATGCCTTCGAGATGCGTCTTGCGCGCGCGATTCGCCTCGGCCGTCGGATAAAATTCTTCCAGAAATTCATTGCCCAAAAGTTCCATCGCCATCGAAGCAACTTCGCAAAATTCAATCGGCGCGCCGCGATACGCATACAAATCCTCGTCGCGCGTCGCCTGCGCGTGGAACGCGTGACCGGCCTCGTGCAACAGCGTTTCCACGTCGCGCTGCAAACCGATCGCGTTCATGAAAATGAAAGGCACGCGCGCTTCGGACAAAGTGGATTGGTAACCGCCCGGCGCTTTGCCTTTGCGGTTGTCGAGGTCGAGCAATTTCAAATCCTGCATCTGTTGAAAGCCTGCCGCGAGTTCCGCGTCGAGGTGATTAAAAATCTTTTGCGTGCGCGCAACCATTTCGCCGACCTGCACAAAAGGCTTTAACGGCCAGCGATTTTGCGGGTCAACCGCCAAATCCCACGGGCGCAGCTTTTCCAGTTTCAACTGCCGCTGACGCTCATTCTGGATTTCGCGGACGGCGGGCATGATTTCTTTTTCGACCGCGTCATGAAACTGCAAACAATTTTCCGGTGTGTAATCGAACCGGCATTTCTGGCGGAACGCGTAGTCGCGGTAATTTTCAAAACCGGCGTTCTTTGCGATCTGCGTGCGGAGTTTAATCAGCTCGTCAAAAATTTCCTCGCATTTTTCCACGTCTTGCAACCGGCGCTGGGCGACGAGTTCCCACGCTTCCTGCCGCAGCGCGCGATCCGGTTCTTCGAGATAACGGCCCATCTGCACGAGGGTTTTTTCCTCGCCGCGAAAATTCACAGTCTGCGCACCGATGAGTTTCTGATACTGTTGCGAAAGTTTCGCTTCTTCAGTTTCCAGCGCGACGTTTTCGGGACGGAACAACGTGACGTGATTTTTCACGTCGCGATTGAAAACTTCAAAGCGCGCCTTTGGCAACTGATTAAACTGCGGATGCGCGACGTAAATTTTTTCCAGCGTAAATTGTCGCGGCTTGAGTTCCGGCTCGACGTGCTCGACGAAATGCAGATACGCCTTCTCCGCGTCCGCGTTATCCGTGTGGCAGGTCATCGCGATGTAACGGCGTGACGCCTCTTCGTCGAGCGCGGCATTGAGTTCGCTCCAGTCGAGCAGCCATTTTTCCAGTTCGGCGGCGGATTTCACTGCCGCGGCGCGCGTTTCCAATTGGTCAAACAGCGGCGCGATTTGCGGCCAGTCGCCGAGGTCAATTTTTTCAGGGACAAAAGTTCGCGGACGGTGCGCGGCCAGTTTTCCGAACGGCAATAAATTCATCCGCGAAGGATAAGCAAAAGTTGGACAAGGAAAATAAATTTCGGGCCGGATTAGTCTGGGCTGGGTGAAAAATTGGCGGGTGACAAACGCAAAGCCGCTTTACACCGGGGCGCACATGGCTAGAATCGCTTCATGGCTGGCGAATACGATTCCACGGAATTTATTGACACCGATTTCACGGCGCAAAAATCGCCGTTCGCCGCGCCCGCGCCTGAACCGCTGCGCGCGCCCACGCGTGAGGATGTGGATCGCCGGGTGGTGGACGCGCAGCAAAAACTGGTCGCGCTCAAACGCGCGCAGGAAGAACTTGAACGCGAACGCGCCGGACTGGAAGAATTGCGCCGCCGCCAGACGGAATTTCAAACGGGCCGTCAGGAAATCGTCCAGCAACTCACGCGCGGACTCGGTTTGCTCGAAGAAGCCGAATTTGTCGCGCGCCGCGACGCCGAGCAGATGGTCAAGACCGTCGGCGATTTTCGCGACGCGCTCGCCAAAGTGCAGGCCATCCATGACGAGGTCTGGACGAAAGAAAATTTTCAGATCGAACTCACCCGCGCGCTGACGACAATTGAAAATGCGCGGATGGAATGGAATTCCGCGCGGCTCAAACTGCCCGTGCTCGCCGGTGAAAACAAACCGGCGGACGCCGTTGAAAAAAATTCCGCTCTGGCGTCGGTCGCGCCGTCGCTGGCGGATTTGAGTCTCGGACAGCTTTGCAAAATCGGTTTTGCGATGACATGGCCGCTGCTGCTCGTCGCGCTGGGCGCGTTGGGGATTTTCATCGCAATTCTTTTGCGAAAGTAAGACCGCATGGCGTCGTCAAAAAAAAAGCCTGACCCGATTTCCGACAAGGCGCGCGCCTTGAACGATCAGATCGCCGCGCTCGAGGCCGAAATCAAGACGCTCGACACGCAACTCACGCGCACGATGGAGCCAAAATTCCGCTCCACCGCGACGCCGTTCGGTGAAACTGTTTCCCACCATGTGGAAAAATCCGCGCCCGCGCCGAAAGCGAGCGAGCCGGTTTTTGAAGAAGTCAACCGCGCCAAGCTCGCCGCGCGCGACGAGCCGGAAGCGCCGGAAATCTTCAACGAACTTGGCGTGCGCAAATACGACCTGCCGGCGCTGTTCAACCGCGTGCGCAACCATTTTCGCGGCCCGACGACGAGCAATCCGCGCCTCGTCAATTATCTCGCCGCCGGCGGTGTTCAGGGATTGCGCCCGCTGCGCTACGAAAAGCGCGTGGCGCGTAACCGTTTTTTTGCGCTCGTCATCGTCGTGACCGCCGTGCTGCTGGGTTTGTTCCTGATGTTCCTGCCGAGACATTGAAATGAAAAATCAATTGTTCGAACTGGCAGTCGTCACTCGCGACGGAAATTTTATCGCGCGCTATTCGGAAATCGGTCTGGCGGAATTAAATTTCCCCAAGGCGGGGCGGGCGTCCGCGCGAGCCGCGAACAAGAAAAAAATTCCCGCAAAAATCCGTGGCTGGCATCGCGTCACGGAGGCGGCGTTGAAAAGCATTTTGTCTGGGCGCGCGCCCGGAAAATTTCCGCCGCTGGATTTGGTCGGAACCGATTTTCAAAAAAGCGTCTGGCGCGCGCTGCAAAAAATTTCTGTCGGCCAGACAAAAAGCTACGGCGAAATCGCGCGTGCCATCGGCAATCCCAAAGCGGTGCGCGCGGTGGGCGGCGCGTGCGGGGCGAATCCGGTTCCGGTTCTGATCCCTTGCCATCGCGTGCTGGCGGCGGATGGAAAAATCGGCGGCTTTTCCGGCGGACTGAATTGGAAGCGGACCTTGCTGGCGCGCGAAGGTATCAAAGTTTAGTTGTAAAATCAATTGTTTGGCGCAATTTTGCGCGCGGATTCGATTTCGGCGGCGGCTTCGGACAATTCTTTTTTGTAGTCATCGTCTTTCTTCATCTGTTTCACAATGGCCTGCGCGAGCACGCGTCCGGCGTAGATGTCGGTCGGATAATGCCGCGCGATTTGGACGCGATGCCAGCCCATCAAACGCGCGTGGGCGATGATAGCATCGTGTTTTTCAGGAATCAAATCGGCGAGGACGAGGGCGAGCACCATGGATTCGGTGGAGTGGCCGCTGGGATAGCTGAAGGATTTTTCCAGCTTGCCGTTGGCGAGGTTGGTGTCGGTGACGTAGGGGCGTGGGCGATGGAAATAATCTTTGCCGAGGTCGGTGACCGTCTCGGCATCCGACTGGACTTTGGCAAAGAACGCGGCGGTCTTGGGCAGGTTGGTTTCGACAAAAAAACTGCCGACGGCTCCGGTGAAATTAAAGACGGTGAATTTTTTCTCCGAATACGCGGCCTGTTTGTCCGCGTCGCTGGCGGCGTGATAAACGGCCCGGACTTCATCCATGTCGGCAGCTTGCTCGGCGGAGTCAATCAGCGGCGGTGGTGCGAGCAGGCTGGCGGCGTCGGGCACGCCGGACGTGAGGTAATTAAGCGCGGTCTCTTTGGCAAAGCAGACGACACTGGCGGTGAAAACAATCGCAGCGAAAACAATCGCGCGCGGAAAGAACGTCGCCTTGATAGTCAATTTCATCGAGTCAAGAATCTAGGTTTAGGGAACCACGCTGCCATTGGCGGTCCAACTGATGTCGGGATCGCCTGGATCAGCGGCCTTGGAGGGTGTGTTCAGGCACATATAAGTATATTTGTACCAAGCCGCATGGCCATCCGCGAAAGTGAGGTCGCATCCGGCGGAATGTCGGGACGACAGAGCTGTCGTATAGACTTGGGGCTTGCAAATATCGGCCTGTTTGGCGGCACTGCCGTAAAAAGGTGTTTCCGTCGTGAGTGTCCGGCCCTCGCTAAACATGACAAATGTAGAGGGGCTGATGGTAATCTGTGAGGCCTTGAGATTATAGTCGGTGCTCGGCACGTTCAAACCCGTGAGAGCCTGGGAATTCATCCCGTAGCGGAAAAAAATCCGGCCATATTTCGGCGCGTTTGGGGGGAGGAGCTGCGGATCAATGATGGCGGTGGGACATCTAAAAATGGTGTTGGCATTGTTGAATCCATCTATCGCCGGCTTGTTGCCCGCAGCATCGCCGGGCTGAATGGCGTAATAAGAAAGCGGTTTTTGGGATACATAAGGCGGCAGCGCATTAAACCAGACACCCATGCCTTCCTGCGGCTTGTTGTAATAGAAACTAAACAAATCATTCCACGTCGGATTGTCCTCATTATAGCCGCCCACCGCGCCGGGGGTGCCGTTGGGTATCTTGGTTGTGGGATAGGTGGAATTGAAATCATCCACATACATCGTTTGTGCCAGCCCCCATTGCTTCAAATTGTTGAGGCAGATGGTGCGGTAGGCCTTCTCTTTCGCTTTGGCCAGAGCCGGTAACAGCAAGGCAGCCAGAATGGCAATGATGGCAATCACCACCAACAGTTCAATCAGTGTGAATCCGCAGGTCTTTCTATGATTTAATTTCATTTTGTAAATTAAGCGATGTTGCGACTGGTAAAAATTCGGCTGCGGTTCAAACGTCATCCGTTAGGCAAGTACGATGCGTGAAGCATGTCACGAATCAATGGCGGGATAGTTACAATTATGTGACAAGTCGTTGGAATTATGGGTGTTGCATGAATGTAACCTCAGAGACATTTTTTCGTGACAGTCTCCCGCTTTAATGGCGGCTCAATTTGGAGTGGGTTAATCCACAATCAAAAAATAATAACAATGAAAAAAACATTCGTATCTTTAGGCTTGGCAACGATGCTCGGCATCGCCGCTCAGGCGCAAACCAATCAACTCGTATTGCCGCCAGGAAAAATCGCAGTTTTCAAGGCAGGCACCAGTGACAACAACTGGCCCATGATCAGCGCCCGGGTGGCGCCTTGTTTCGTGCAGGTGTTTGATCCGGCAACCACCAACCAGTCCTCCTCGAATCCGGTGGTTTCGATTGCCATGTCCACCACGAACACGGTACCAGGTTCTGTTTGGATCAATCTTCACGCAGGTTCTGAAGGCGGCGGCATTTCCCGTTCGGTTGATCGTCAGATTTTGGCCTTGGAAGGATACGTTGGAAATATTTTAAGCCCTACCGCTTCCAAGCCTTCCACGGACACCTCGGTCAGCCGTGGCATCGTGACGCTGGATGCTTTCACTAATGCAGTCAGTGTTCTTACTACGCCCACGGGTTGGTTTGGCATTCCGCTCGGGTCGGCTTCTGGAACGCAGGACAATCCGACCGGCATCGCCAGCCCGGACGGCACCAATTTCTACGGCACTGGCAACTTCGCCGCAGTCGGACCCGCCACCGGTGAGTTGGATGGAACTCTGTTCTACAATTCCGCAAACACTACATTGCAGGAAGTGCAACAGTATCTTCAGGCCGCTGGCGAGGCGCGCATCATCGGCGGCACGCTTCTGATTGCCACTGCTCCAGTCACTGGGTCAGTTGCCAGCGGACTTTATAACATGGTGGATCCTGCCAGCGGGAATGTGGTGCCATTGCCCTGGGATCCGGATGTTGCCAATCCCTACTACAATTTTTCCACCACCAATCTCTATCTCAATTGGGGAACAACCTATAAGAAGATTCTAAACTTTGACATGGATCCGGCACACACCGTTGTCTATGGCGCGGACCAGACTTTCGGCATCATTAAATTCACCAACAACGCGGGCACCTGGGTGCAGGCTCCGTATTATTTCAGCAGCACGAATATTGGAACTCTCAAACAAACGTCAGCAAACCAGGGCGTATTCGGCATCTGCGTGGATTTCAGCGGCGCGAACCCAGTTATCTATGCCACGACTATGGAAAACGGAGCCGCGACCAACTATCTCGGCGGTTTCGGAGTCAACACCGCGCAAGGCCATCAAAATAATAACCGCCTGATTAAAATCGTGGACACTGGCATCAATCCAGGCACCAATCTGGTGGCGCAGACGTTGGCCATTGCTGCGACCACGAATGAGTTTTTCGGCGGGATTGATTTCACTCCAGACCTAAGCCCGCTGATCACCACGAATCCAGCTCCTTACGGCACGATCACCGGCGGTGTCGCTCCCTTCAGCGTCGGGGTTCAATCCGTCTATGCCTTGAGCTACCAATGGTTCGCCATCGGCACTAATGATCAGTTCGTCGGTACCAATCTGCTCGTCAACGCAACCAATGCGACCCTGAATGTAAGCAGCTTATACCCGATTGACACCACCTTCAATAGCAACACTGTTTTCTGCGTGATAACAAATAATTACGGTTCGGTCACCAGCAGTCCGGCTCTCCTGACCGTCACTACCACGCCGGTTCCGCCAGTTATCACTAGCGGCACCAACCAAGTTAGCGGCTATATTAACGGCGGAATCGCCTTCGCTACAGTTTCCGTCACGGGCACCCAGCCTTTCACAGCCTACCAATGGTATTTTGGCGGCAGCGCTTTGGTTGATGGAGCCAACATGGATGGTTCAGGCTATGTTGGGTCGCAGACCTCGGCACTGACAATAACTAACTTACAATTGACTGAAGCCGGAAATTATTATCTGGTCGTCTCCAATCAAGCTGGTTATGCCTCCAACAAAGTGGATGTTTTGACAGTTAAATATCACTTGGCAAGCATAAGTTCCGGGGAACCCGCATCTGTCACCACCATTGTGGGCGTGCCGACGACGCTGGTCGCCGATGAATCTGGGGCAACAGCGCCTGTGAACTATCAATGGTATAAAGGCACCACGCCCTTGTCTGGCCCTGAATATGGGAATGCGAGTGGTTCATACAGCGGCGCGGGAAGTTCTCCCTTGACGATTAATGCCACTACCACCGCAGATACTGCCACCAATTATTATATCGTGTATAGCAATGGTGCCGGCAATGTGACGAGTACTCTAGCCTCGGTGACAGTTATTATTCCTCCTACGCATTCTTCAATCAGCTATAGCAACCAAATCTATACCCAGAACTTCGATGCGCTACCTGACCCTGGCTTTACCGGCTACGCAGCCAATGGCACTGCTGCTGGCACTGGGACTTCGGTCAACAGCCTCAATAACCCGCTCGATCCTGGCTTCATCAACGGTGTTGCCTACTCGCTAGCTAATCCGTTTGACTTCGCTTACCCGGTCATCGGCAATAGTTACGTTGGCGGCTTGGGCTTGTCCATCGGTTCGACCAACTTGAACGGCTGGTATGGCGCGGCAGACACTAACACCACCGATGCAGGACTTCCAGATGGCATCACCCGATTTGGCGCGCAAGATGGCGATCAATCCACCGGCGGGGTGATTGACTTTGGTCCGAATGATGTCAATGGTGGGATTGTCGGAACCAACCGCGCGCTGGGGCTCATTTCAACGAGTTCCACTGGTTCAACCGCCTTTGGGTTGAAGCTCGTCAACAACTCCACCAACACGCTGAATTACATCAGTCTTAGCTTCCTCGGTGAATTGTGGCGCAACAACACGGCAACCCGAGTCATGTCCTTCAGCTATGCGGTTGACCCTTCGGCTAGCAGCTTCGTGCTTCAATCACAGCCCACAGCTACCAACACGGCTCCGCAGGACATTCCCTATACCGTGAGCGTGCCGGGCATGGCCTTTAGTTTCCCAACAAATCCGCTGGGCACGACCATTGTGGACGGAACCCAGCCGGTCAACCAAATCAACATGGCCACGAATAGCATGGCTCTTTCAAGCGCTTGGACGCCGGGCGGCGCTCTTTGGTTGATCTGGTCTATAAACTATTACGGCCAAGGCACGGGTCAGGGCTACGCCATTGACAACTTGAGATTCGCGGCGTCCGTCGCTCCAATCACGGCCCCGGTCTTGGGCGTTGTGGCCTATTCTGGCGGCGCTTCCGGCGGTGCTTCCGGCACCGGCTTGAAACTAGGTTTTGCCGATTCGCCCGGCGTCAGCGGACAGTTCACCGTTTGGGGCACCACGAATCTGGTCCTGCCATTCAGTCAGTGGTCGAATCTCGGCCATCCGGTAGAAATCAGTTCCGGCAGCTACCAGTTCACCGACGCGACGGCGACTAACAAGCCGGTCCAGTTCTACAAAGTGACCAGTCCGTAGAATTATTCTGTAATCTATAAAAAACATGACGGGTGGGTTTCGCTTTGAAACCCGCCCGTTTTTGTCGTCAGAACCGGCCAATAATTAAATGAGAATCAATCAAAACCCTTGTTTTTATAGTGCGAAAACACGGTGAATAACTCGCCCTTTTTACGCTTTATCGAAGTCAATTCAAATTTTTCCGCAGCGGACAGCCGTGTAAAACCGAGTCCGTCCGCAATCGTTGGCGCGGTGCGGCCACCAAAAATCTTCGGGCAGATCGTCAGGTTGATTTCATCCACCAAACCTGCGCGGAAGAGCGCGTCGTTCAGTTCGCCGCCGCCCTCGCACAAAAGCCGTTGCACCTGCCATCGCTCTCGCAGCCAGCGCAGCGCTGAATGGAAATCGACTTCGTTCGCGCCAAAAACTTTCACTTCGTCCGCCAATCCTCGCAGTATTTTTATTTTTTTTGCGGACGCGCGTTCCGTTGTCAGCACGATGATGGGCGAAAACTTTTTCTTAAAAATTTCTGCCTGCGAATCAATCGAGCCGCTGCCGCTCACGATCACGCGCAAATTATATTCCGCCAGCCCATTCTTCAGCCTGAGCTTCCGAAACTTTTCGCCGCCCGCGCCTAAAATGCTTTGCGATATCTCCACCGTCCGCGCACCGCACATCACCGCGTCCGCCGTCGCGCGCAGCTCGTAAACATGTTCTAGGTCGCGTGCGCTGCCGAACGAGTGGACGGTGCGGTTCGCCGTCGCGATTTTCCCATCCGCCGTCATCGCCATGTTGATGAACACTAAGGGCAATTCTGGTTTCTGAATTCTAGTTTGTGGCTTCATAAAATCAGCATCGCATCGCCGTAGCTAAAAAAACGATAACGTTCGCGGATTGCCTCGGCGTAAGTTTTCAAAATCAACGCGCGTCCCGCAATTTTTTCGCTAGGTGCGGCAAACGCGCTGACGAGCATCAGCAACGTGGATTCCGGCAGGTGAAAATTCGTCAGCAATGCGTCCACAATTTGAAAATGCGCGGGTGGAAAAATAAAGATGTCCGTTTTGCCCTTATAAACATTGAGTATTCCGTCATGCTGTCGCGCCACGGTTTCCAGCGTTCGCATGGCGGTCGTGCCAACGGCGATGACGCGTTGGCCGGATTTTTTCGCTTCATTGATTGCAGAAACGGTTTCCATTCCAACTTCAAAGCGTTCGGCGTGCATCTTGTGATCGGCGATATTTTCGGTTTTGACGGGCAAAAAAGTTCCCGCGCCGACGTGCAGCGTGACAAAACAAATTTTGACGCCGAGCAAACGGATTTTTTCCAAAAGTTTCGGTGTGAAATGCAAGCCGGCGGTCGGCGCGGCAACGGAACCGGCGGGATTGGCAAAAACCGTCTGATAACGCTCGCGGTCGCCGGGTAGTTCGCCGTGGCGTCCGATGTAAGGTGGCAAGGGCAGTTCACCCAGTTTATCCAGTTCGTGAAAAAGATTTTCGCAACCGGAAAATTGCAACCGGCGGTGGCCTTCGTCGTTGACGGCGGTGACGGTCGCAATAATTTTCGTCGGCGCACCATTTTTTTCTTGTAATTGAATTTGGGTTCCGATTTGCGCGCGTTTTCCGGGTCGCATCATCGCCCACCAGTCGTTCATGGAATTTTCTTCGAGCAGCAAAATTTCAAATTGTCCGCCGGTGTGGAAATTTTTTCCGTGCAGGCGCGCGGGAATGACGCGCGAGTTGTTCAGAACCAGCACGTCGCCGGGATTTAAAAATTCCAACAGGTCGGGAAACTGGCGGTGTTCGATTTTTTGATTTTTCCTTTGTAAAACCAGCAGGCGTGAGCCGTCGCGACGCGCGGCGGGTTGCTGCGCAATCAAATCCGGCGGCAGGTCAAAATGAAAATCAGCGGTTCGCACGGACGTGAGCGTAACGGAGCAGGGCTGACGATGACAATTCACAGTTCGGATAAATTGTGAATAACTTTTGAATAAATAGCGGTTTTGGCGCGCAATTTCCATTGACAGGTGTGGGGCATTATGGGTAATAATGGGTTGTTGTGGGTGATTGAGGCCATTTTGGGTTTTAGTGTGAATAACAATGAGTGACGCCAAGCCAGTTCCGCCGACTTACTACAATTCATGCTATCAGCATGGTGTGGATGAGAAGCGGCGCGTCCAGATTCCGGCCAAATGGCGGCCGGCGGATGCGGGAACGGAATTGACGATGATGGTCTGGCCGAAGCACAACGCGGGAACGTGCCTGCGCGTTTTGCCGCCGGCGCAGATGGCGCAGTTGATGGCGGACATTGATGCGCGGCCCAAGGGCGACGAAAAGAAAATTTATCTGAAGCGGTTCATCGGCAGCGAATCGGTGCAGGTGACGCTCGACAAGGCGGGGCGCATCTGTCTGCCGGACGAAATGGCGCGCAAGGCGGAACTCAAGGACGAGGTGGTGCTGGTCGGCCTGCTGGATCGCTTTGAGATTTGGAATCCGGCCCGTTACGAAAAAGTCAAGGCGGCGGACGCGGTGCTCGCGCACGAAGCCTTCAAATTCATGGAATAAAAATATGAACCTAGGAAAATTGCTCGGCGCAGGGAAAAGTTTTTTTGGCGGTGGCGGCAATGTCGCCTACCGCGAGGACAAAAAATTCAACCTGCCAAAATTCAACGCGGACAAAAATCCGTTCACGCCCAAGCCGGTGCAACCTGTACCGGTCGCCGCGCCGGAAACTAAAAAAGTTTTCACGCCGTCGCCCGCAGCCGGGCCAGCGCGCGCAACGAGCTGGAAGGACAAATTAAATCCGTTCCGCGCGCCGGAGCCGACGCGGCTTGCCCCGGCCAACGCGGTGCAGGTGGAGCTTTCGCTGGAAGCCGTGAAAGTAGTTCACAACGATTTGGCGGACGCGGACATCGAAATTGTCCCGGTCAAATCCCGCACGGCGTCGCCGGCGGAAGCGCCGGTCTTGCCGCCGATGCGCTCGGCTTGGGAATTTTTGGGCGAACGGCTCGTGAAACAAACTTGAACCATGCGCAGTGCCAGAATTCATTCACAAATCAGTGATGGCGGCGGAGGTGCTGGCCGCGCTGAAGCCGCACCCGAACGGACGTTACGCCGACGGGACGCTCGGTGGAGCTGGTCACGCGGCGAGCATTCTGGCCGCGAGTTCGCCGACTGGATGGCTGTCTGGGTGCGATCGCGATGGCGTCGCGGTTGAAATCGCAAAGTCGCGGTTGTATGAAAAATTTGCCGGACGCTTTGAAATCCGGCGCGGAAATTTTTCAGAACTGGCGGACTGGGTCACGGAAAAAAGTTGTGACGGTGTGCTGTTGGATTTGGGCGTGAGTTCGCCGCAACTGGATGTCGCCGAACGTGGGTTCAGTTTTCAGAACGACGGCCCGCTGGATATGCGGATGGACGACCGGCAGCCAGTGACGGCGGCGGATTTGGTGAATGGCGAGACGGCCGAGAGGCTGGCGAAAATTTTTTGGGAATATGGCGACGAACGCGATTCGCGCCGGTTTGCCAAGGCGATTGTCCACGACCGCGCGCTGCGGAAATTTGAGACGACGAAACAGTTGGCGGATTTGATTGAGCGACTCGCGCCGCGCCACGGAAAAAAGGCGCATCCGGCCACGAAAGTTTTTCAGGCGTTGCGGATTGCGGTGAACGACGAGATCGGCTCGCTGAAAAATGGTTTGGATGCGGCGGTGAAAATTTTGAAGCCGAGCGGACGGCTGGTGGTGATCACGTTTCACTCGCTCGAAGACCGCGTGGTGAAAGAGTTCGGTCGCGAAAAGACGCGCGATTACACCTTTAAGGGCGAAGTGGACGTGCCGGAGTTGCGGACGCCGATTGTGCCGGAACTGAAATGGGTTTCGCGCAAGGCGATTTTGCCGGGCGAAGTTGAGTTGAAAGAAAATCCGCGCAGTCGCAGCGCACAATTGCGAGTTTTTGAAAAAATTTAAGATGGCCAAGAATCGAAAAAATCAGGCGGCGGCGATCCGGTTTGGGCCGGCGCTGAAGGCGTCGTTCATCTGCCTGCTGATCGGCGGTTCCGCAGTCGGCTACGTCTGGCAAAAGAGTCAGATTGACCGGCTCGGCCAGCAGATCCGCCTGCGCGAGACGAAGCTGGCGCAGTTGCAAAGCGACAACAAGCAGCTTGGCGACCAGATTTCAATTTTGCATTCGCCGGTGATGCTCGACCAGCGCGCGAAGGAATTGAATCTTGGTCTCGCGCCGGCGACGCCGATGCAAATCGTGCGGCTGACAGAAACGCCGGTCGCACCGGAAAATAGTTCGCGTCAGTTTGCCCAGCGGCCGGCGACCGAACTGACGCCGTAAGGAAAAAATAATTTTGGCCGCCGCTCGTGACGCCGTTGGTTGAGGAACCGACCGCCACGGGCGGCTGGCCGTTTTTTAGGATGACCAACAAACAACAAATCCGCCGCGCGCTGCTGCTGCTCGCCCTTCTCTCGCTGGCGTTTGGCGGTTTGAGCTACCGGCTTGTGGATTTGCAGGTGTTTCGTCACGACGAGTTGAGCGCGAAAGCGGAGCAAAACACGCAGCACGAATTCTGGCAGGCACCGCGCCGGGGCGACATTTTGGATATGAACGGAAACATTCTCGCGACGAGCGTCGAGGTGCGGACGGTTTGCGCCGATCCATCGTTGATTGGAAGTTTCCAGCCGCTCGTTGCCCACGCGCTCGCGCCGCTGTTGAATGTAAATGAAGCCGACCTCGCGCAAAGACTCACGCCGCGTCTTGTGCGCGACGCCAAGGGCGTAATCTACACGAACAATTTACATTACGTCCGGCTCGCCAAAAATGTTTCCGACGCGACCTGGCAGGAGATTGTGGCAGCGATGACCAATCTCACTTTCGGCGTGGACGAAAAAATGTTGCCGCGTGCGCAAAAGGATTTCGTCCGCACCCTTCGGAACTACGCGGTTTTTTCCGAACCGGACCAGATGCGGGTTTATCCGAATGGTTCGCTGGCGTCGCAGGTGATTGGTTTTCCGGCGGCGGCGGAACAGAAAATCAGCGGGCGGTTGGTGACGCAAATTGTCGGCTGCGACGGCATCGAACTGGCACTGCAAAAACAATTGAGCGGCGTCGCGGGCTGGAAGGTCACGGAAACGGATCGCGCGCAACATGAGTTGGTCGCATTGCGCGACGAAGACGTGCATCCGCGCGACGGTCTGAATGTCGTGCTGACTATTGACTCGGTGGTGCAGCACATCGTCGAGATCGCGCTGGCGGACGCGCTGCAAAAACATACACCGCGCAGCATCACGGGCATCGTCATGCGTCCGAAAACCGGCGAAATTCTGGCGATGGTTTCGCTGCCGAATTACGATCCGAACCAGCCGAACACGATCACGCCGGAAACACGCAACCGCGTCATCACCGATGTCGTTGAGCCGGGTTCGACGTTCAAAATCGTCGTAGTGTCCGGCGCGCTGAACAATGGCGTGATCAAATTGACCGACCAGTTCTATTGCGAGGAAGGGCATTTTGCGTTTGCTGGGAAAATTTTGCACGATCACGAGCCTTACGGAATTTTGTCGGCGGAAAGCATTATCACCAAATCGTCCAACATTGGCGCTGCTAAAATCGGCATCAAGCTCGGCGCAGACAATCTTTACGACTACGCGTTGGATTATGGTTTCGGCCAGCGCACGGGCATTCCGCTGCCGGGCGAGGCGCGCGGATTTTTATATCCGGTGAAAGACTGGAGCAAAGTTTCCATCGCGCAGATTCCGATGGGACACGGCGTCGCGGTGACGCGGTTGCAGATGCTTTACGCGATGGCGGCGATTGCCAATGACGGCTGGCTGATGCGCCCGATGATTGTAAGCCGGCTACAGGATCGCGATGGCAACGTGGTGCAACGCTACGCGCCCGAACGCGTGCGCCAAGTCATCGGCGAAAAAGCCGACTTAGACATGATTGAAGCGTTGAAAACCGTGCCGACGAAAGATGGCACTGCGCCGGACGCGGCAATGAAAGATTATGTCGTCGCGGGCAAAACTGGCACGGCGCAAAAGGCTGAAAATGGTTCTTACGCGCCGGGCAAATATGTTTCGTCGTTCATTGGATTTTTTCCGGCGGACAATCCGGAGTTGTGCATTTCCATCGTGATGGACGAGCCGAAGGAAGGTTATTACGGCGGCAAAGTTTGCGGCCCGGTGTTCCGCGACATCGCGGAGCGCTGCGCGAGCTACCTGAACATTCCGCCGGATCCGAATTTGATGACGAACGCGACTTCGCTCGTCGTGGAAAATGGCGCGCACAAACTTTGATGGTATGAACGATTCGCGTCCGCAACTTTTTGGAATGCTCGCCGGATTATTTTTGGCGGCAGGATTGGTTTGTTCCGCGATGCTCGGCACGAGTGCGTGGGTGAAGATAAAAAATTCGCAATTCATCAGCGTCAAAGGCTCAGTGCAAAAAGACATTGAATCTGATCTCGCCATTTGGTCCGGCAGTTTTTTGGTCGAAGGGGAAACGCTGCTTGACGCGCAGCACAAAATTCAGGCGGATCGCGAGATCGTGGGAAATTTTTTGCGCGCCGGCGGCGTCACGAATTTCACTTTTGCGCCCATTGGCATTGAGGAATTGAAAGCTTCGCAAAAGTCTGCCGACGGCTGGGTGACGGAGCGCACGACCGGCTATCGTTTGAGCCAGAGCGTGTCGGTGGAATCCACCGACGTGGATCGGTTGGACAAACTTGACGCCACGCCGCTGGTCGAGCAGGGCGTGATTTTCACTGTCGCGCCGCCGCAGTTTATTTACACCAAGGCTGGTGACACCAAAATCGAGATGCTGGCCGAGGCGACGAAGGATGCGCGGGCGCGTGCCGAGCAAATCGCCACGCAAGGCGGTCGCGACATCGCGCGCCTGCAAAGCGCCGACCAGGGAATTTTTCAGATCACGCCGTTGCATAGCAGCGACACGAGCGGCGAAGGCGTTAATGACACGACCTCGCGCGGAAAAACCATCACCGCCGTGGTGACGGCGACGTTTTTGCTGAAATAATTTTGTGGAACCATGCTCTTTGAAATTTGCCGCCGAGATTTGCGACGCCGAAATAAAATCCGGCGCGGCGGAAATCGAAATTAAAAATATCTGCACCGATTCGCGGCTGGCGAAGGCGGGCGATCTGTTTTTTGCGCTGCGCGGCGAAAAGTTTGACGGCCACGATTTCATCAATGAAATCGTGGCAAAAAATGTGGCGGCGGTGGTCATCGAACAAAAAAAAATTCCTGCACAATTACCAGCTTGCGCTGTGCTGGTGGTGGACGATGTGCGAATCGCCTTGGGAAAATTTGCGGCGGCGTATCGTCGTCAATTTGATCTGCCGGTCATCGCGGTCGGCGGCTCGAATGGCAAGACGACGGTGAAGGAACTGGTCGCGTCCGTGTTGCGCCAGAAATTTCCGACGCTGTGGAGCGAGGCCAGTTTCAACAATGACATCGGCGTGCCGATGACCTTGCTGCGTTTGGACAAAACTCATCAGGCGGCGGTTTTGGAAGCTGGCACGAATCATCCGGGCGAACTTGCGCCGTTGGTGAAAATGATTGCGCCAAGATTTGGTGTCATCACGAACATTGGGCGCGAGCATCTGGAATTTTTTGGCGATGTCACGGGCGTGGCGCAGGAAGAAGGCGCGCTCGCGGAATTATTGCCGGCGGACGGAAAATTATTTTTGAACGGCGACAACGAATGGTCAGAAAAAATCGCGGCGCGGACGCAGGCGAAAATCGTCCGTGTCGGTATCGGCGAAAAAAACGATTGGTGCGCCAAGAAAATTCGCCTCGACAAAAGTGGCGTGACCTTTCAGGTCGCCGCGCCGCAAGCAGAATTTTGCGGCGAGTATCGCATCAATTTGCTCGGTCGGCATCAAGTGACGAATGCGCTGTTTGCCATCGCTCTTGGCGCGGAACTTGGACTCGACCGCGCGGAAATTCAGGACGGATTGGTCGCGTGTCCGCCGCCGAAGATGCGTTTGAATTTTTGGGAAGCGAATGGCGTGCGCGTGCTGGACGACAGTTACAACGCGAATGCGGATTCGACCATCGCGGCCTTGGAGACATTGTGCGGATTGCCGTTGCAAGGCCGGCGCGTGGCGGTGCTCGGCGACATGGCGGAACTCGGCACGCACAGCGCGGCGGCGCACGCGGAGGTCGGCCGGTGCGCGGCGGAATTGAAGCTCGGCCAGTTGTTCGCGGTCGGCCAGATGGCGGCGGTCACGGCGCAGGCGGCGCGCGACGCGGAGCTGATGCGCGTGTTTGAATTTGCGGAGGTCGAGGCGGCGATAAAAGTTTTAAAAAGTTTTTTGAAGCCGGGCGACGTGGTTTTGTTGAAGGCGTCGCGCGTGTCGCGGTTGGAGCGGATTGCGGAAATGTTGAAGGCGGAAAAATGAAACTAAAATTACGATACATTTTAATTTGTTTGCTCGCACTTGCGTTGACGTCGCTTGCGAGTTTCGTCATGCCGCCTTACGACAATTCAAAGCCGCCAAAACTTTCATTGCCGGATGCGTATCAATTCGCGATTGTTGCGATGGGTCCCGCAACTAATCAATTTCACTGTGTCGGTGCTAACATCACGACGGATTTTGGTGATCCAAGATGGTCATTTACATTTTGTTCGACCAATAAAATGATGCCGACAAGATGGATGACTGTTGATTTTTCAGGCAAGACACAAGAGGACAATGGACTTCGGTGATTTGAAAAATTGAAATGCTTTATCTTTTGAGCCAGCACATTTTGGACTGGGCGCACGGCTCCGAATGGGAGTCGCGGTTGGCGTTTTTGCGCCTGTTCAAATACATCACGGTGCGCAGCGCGGGCGCGGCGGTCACGTCGCTGCTGTTGTGCTGGTGGCTCGGTCCGAAAATCATCCGCTGGCTGAAGGATTTGAAATTCGGCCAGGAATACGCGGACAAGGCGGAGGAATCCGGCGTGCGTCATGTCGTGGACAAAAAAGGCACGCCGACGATGGGCGGAATTTTGATCGTCCTCTCACTCGTGATTTCGACGATGTTGTGGGCGGAATGGAACGCGCAGGTGGAACTGACGATGCTGTCGGTTTTAGTTTTGGCGGGTCTGGGTTTTTACGACGACTACGCGAAAATTTTGAAGCAGAGCGGCGGTGGCACGCCGCCGCGCGTGAAGTTGATCACGCAATTTTTACTGGCGATTTTCGTGGGGGTTTATTTATGGAATCTGCCGGCGACGAGTGAACTGCATTTGCTCGGCACGAAAAGCGTCTGGCATAGCAATCTAGTTTCGAGCGTGATGCTGCCGTTTTACAAATACCCGCTCGATGTCGGCGTGGTGGTTGGCGTCATTATTGTGGCGCTGGCAATCGTTGGCAGCTCGAACGCGGTGAATTTGACCGACGGACTCGATGGCCTGGCGACGGGTTGCACGTTGATCGTGGGATTTGTTTTTTTATTTTTCACTTATCTCGCAGGCAACATCAAGGCGGCGGCGTATCTGCAAATTCCGTATGTGAGTGGCGCGGGCGAGCTGACGGTTTTTTGCGCGGCGCTGCTCGGCGCGGGGTTGGGGTTTTTATGGTTCAACTGTCATCCGGCGCAGGTGTTCATGGGCGACACGGGTTCGCTCGCGCTCGGCGGCGCATTCGGCATCGTGGCGGTGTTGATTCATCAGCCGTTCGTGCTGGTCATCGCCGGCGGTGTTTTTGTCGCCGAGGCGGTGTCGGTGATTTTGCAAAAAGGCTGGTTCAAGTTCACGCGCCTGCGCACGGGCAAGGGACAACGGATTTTTTTGATGGCGCCACTGCATCATCATTTCCAAAAAAAGGGCTGGCACGAATCGCAGGTGGTGATGCGTTTTTATATTTTATGCGTGCTGTGCGCGGTGGTGGCGCTGGCGACGCTGAAACTCCGGTGAAATGAAGTTGATAAAGCAACAAAAAAACATGAAAGAACCGCGCTTTGCTGCTTGCGGAAAGGCGGCGCGGTTGCTAACAATTCCCGGCAGAGCGGCAGGGCGTATGCCGGTCAGCAAGAGTGTTTCACCAGTTCATCTTTCTGCCGGTTCTATTTTCCACGGTGAAGTGTCGTCCGGCTCCCAAAACAAAATAAATTTAACGCGTTGCGAAATTTTTCGAGGGAAAGTTCCGCCGCGCCAAACTCAAAAACAAAACACACCTCGAATCCAGAACGCATTTGCGCCAAACATATGAATAATCCGAATCCATTCGTTCCAAAAGGCTCGCTGCTCGAACAACAAAGTGCGCGCCGTTCCCGCCTCAAGCTCGCCGTGTTTTGTGTGCTCACTGTGTGCGTCACCGGCCTCGTCGTCGTGCTTATCCAGGGTTGCAAACGCGAGAAACCGTCGGAAGATACGGATTTGAATCCACCAACCGTGGACACGAATGACGTTGCGACGGACACTAATATTCCGTCGCTGACCGAAGCTTCCAATCCGCCGGTGCCGGTGCCGCCGCCGGTGACCAACACGCCTGTAGTCAATAATCCGGTCACGCCGGTCACGCCGGTTCCGCAGGTTGATCAGCCTGTGCCCACTGCCGGTGCTGAATATGTCGTCGTCAAAGGCGACACGCTTGGCAAGATTGCCAAGAAAAATGGCGTGACGTTGAAAGCGCTGGAAGCCGCAAATCTGGGCGTGGTTCCGACGAAATTGAAAATCGGCCAGAAGCTCACCTTGCCCGCCGGTGGCAGCACTTCGCCTGATTCCACCGCGCCGACTGCGCTTGCCAGCGATGATACGGGCGGCGTGACTTACAGCGTCAAGTCGGGCGACACGCTCAGCAAGATTGCCAAGCACCACGGCACGACCGTCAAGGCGATTGAAAATGCGAATGGTTTGAGCACGACCAAAATCAAGGTCGGCCAGAAACTGAAAATCCCGGCGAAGGGCGAAACCGAAACTGCCGTGCCTGCGCCCGTCGCGCCCGCGCCGGTCGTGGACACCACGCCCGCGCCGGCGTTGCCGCCGGTTTCCGCCCCGGCTCCGACGACCACGGCTCCGGCACCGGGCCAGTAAGCCCGCGTGAACGCGGCTGGATTTTTGGCAAGTTGAAATGAAAGTCGCCGTCACCATTCTGGCTTTTTGCGTCACCAGCCTCCTCGCGCTGGGGCTTGTGATGCTTTACAGCTCCAGCATGGTGATGGTGGACAAGCACACGCACTCCGAAATCGGCGCGCATATGCTCCAAATGCAGTTGCTGTGGTGCGTCCTCGGTTTCATCGCCTGCGTCACGCTGGCTTCGCTGGACTACGGGCTGCTGAAAAAATTCGCATTTCCGGTTTTCTTCGGCTCAATTTTTTTGGCGGCGCTGGTCTTTGTTCCGCACATCGGAATTAATCTTAATGGCGCACACCGCTGGATTCGTCTGCCGGGCGCAACGTTTCAGCCGTCCGAAATCGTCAAGATTGCGCTCATCATCATGCTCGCGTGGTATGGCGACCGATCGCAGCGGAAAATGAACACCTTCAAACGCGGGATAATTTTTCCCGGAATCATCATCGCGGCGGCGCTCGGCTTGATTTTCATCGAACCCGACCGCGGCACGACCATCTTGTTGGCGGCAGTCAGCGGCACGATGCTTATGATCGCGGGCGTCCGCTGGCTGCATGTCATTCTGCCGGTGCTGCTTGCAGGCGCGGCGCTGGTTTATTCGCTGACGCATGACTCAATGCGCAGCGGACGCATCATCGCGTGGCTGCATCCCGAGGCGCACGCCAGTGGTGCAGCCTTGCAGGCAGAGCAGGCCAAAATCGCCATCGGCTCCGGCGGCTTGACCGGTCTTGGACTTGGCGACGGAATGCAGAAACACGGTTTCCTGCCCGAGATTCAAAGTGATTTCATTTTTGCCAACATCGGCGAAGAGCTCGGTCTCGTTGCCACCCTGCTCGTTGTTGTCGCGTTTCTTGTCATCACCATTTGCGGATTGTTCATCGCGCTGCGCGCCCGCGACCAGTTTGGTTGTCTGCTCGCGGTCGGAGTGACTTCGCTGATCAGTTATCAGGCTATCATCAACATCGGCGTCGTCACCAGTCTCCTGCCGAACAAAGGTCTCGCTCTGCCGTTCATCAGTGCCGGCGGCTCCAGTCTGCTCGCGATGCTGATGGGCGTCGGGATTTTGTTCAGCGTTGCCCGGCAGGCCGTGCCCGCAAAAATTTCCGCTTCCGACTTTGTCACCAGCGACAATCCGTTTGCCGCCAAGGCAGCATGAATCCCTCCGCCAGCCCAAAACCCTTCATCGCCATCGCGTGTGGCGGCACGGGCGGCCACCTTTTCCCCGGCCTCGCCGTCGCGCAGCAATTGCAGGAACGCGGTTGCGATGTCGCACTTTTGATCTCGCCGAAAGAAGTAGATCAACAGGCCGTGAAATCCATGCTTGGCATGGAAATTTTCACGCTCCCCGCCGTCGGCCTCCAAAATAAAAATTATTTTTCCTTCGCTAAAAGTTTTTGGAAATCGTTTTTAGCCGCGCGGAAAATTTTCAAGTCGCATAAACCAGATGCAGTTTTGGCAATGGGCGGCTTCACCAGCGCGCCGCCGATTTTTACTGCCAAATTTTCCGGTGCGAAAACGTTTCTTCACGAGTCGAACACCATTCCCGGTCGCGCCAACCGGCTGCTTACGCGCTTCGTGGACGCGGCGTTCATTGGTTTTCCTGAAACTGCCGCCCGGCTGCGCGCCAAAAAATCGTTGGTTACCGGCACGCCCGTGCGCCCGCAATTTTGGTGGGGCGAGGCTCCTGACGAGCCGACTCGCGCGGACGCTAGCCCCACCAAAGTTGCCGAATGCCGTGTTGCACTTGGACTTGATTCAAAATATCCGACAATTTTAATTGTCGGCGGCAGTCAGGGCGCACGCGGTTTGAACGAGTTGGTTTTGTCCGCGTTGCCCTTGCTCAAAAACCGCGACTGGCAATTTCTTCATCTCACCGGCGCAAACGATTTTGAGAAAGTGAAATCCGCTTACGCCGCGAACGGAATCAAGGCTGTTGTTAAACCGTTTTTGGCGGAAATGGATTTGGCGCTCGGCGCGGCGACGGCGTGCATCAGTCGTTCCGGCGCGTCATCATTGGCCGAAATGTCGGCGATGCGTTTGCCGGCGCTGCTCGTGCCGTTGCCGACGGCGGCGGACAATCACCAGTTTTTCAACGCGCTCGCGTTTGAAAAAACCGGCGCGGCGAAAATGCTGGAACAAAAATCGCCGCCGGAAAAAATTGCTGCCGCGCTTGTCGAGATTGTCGGCGACGCAGTCACGCGGGAGAAAATTCAAGGCGCGCTAGCGCAATGGCACGCGCCGACGGCGGCGCAACAGATCGCGGAAAACATCTTGGACGGACTGGCGGGAAAATTTTCCGTGGTTCAAAAAAACGGCAAGCAATCCGGCGTGCCAAGCGAAATAAATTTCAAGGTTGTCACATGACGCTGGCCGCTGACATTTCCGAAATGCCGACACAAATCAAAAATAATTTTGCCGACGAATTGGCTGCGCGCGTCTCGTCCGCGACGCTTATTCGGCGTGACGAGCCGATGGCGAAGCACACGACCTTGCGCGTCGGCGGGCCGGCGGATGTTTATGTCGAGCCGGCGTCGGAAGCGGATTTGGCGTTGGTTTTACAATGGTGCGGTGAGCGTTGTGTGAAATTTTTTATTCTCGGTCGCGGTTCAAATTTGATCGTGCGTGACGGTGGTTTTCGCGGCGTGGTGATTTGCCTGTCGTCGCCGGAATTTTCACGGATTGAGATTGACGGTGTGCGCATTCGCGCGGGTGCGGGTGTGAAGCAGAAAAATGTCGCGGTCGAGGCGAAGCGCAATGGCTTGAGCGGCGTGGAATTTCTGGAAGGCATTCCCGGCAGCATCGGCGGCGCGCTGCGGATGAACGCGGGCGCGATGGGCGGCGAAACTTTTAATGCAGTTGAATCCGTGCGCGTGATGGATTTTGCCGGAAACATTTCTGAATTGTCGCCGCCAGAAATGTTGGTGACCTACCGCAGTTGCGCGACGCTGAAAAATCACATCGCTTTGGGCGCGGTGTTCCAGTGTAAACCGGAACCGCGCGAGGAAATTGAAAAACGCATGAAGGCGTATAGCGAAATGCGCTGGAGTTCGCAGCCCGCCGCGCCGAGTGCGGGTTGTATGTTCAAAAATCCGCCGGCGATTCCGGCTGGCAAGCTGATTGATGAATTGGGATTGAAAGGCGCAAAGGTTGGCGGCGCGCGGATTTCGCAGGAGCATGGAAATTTTCTGGTGAATGATGGCGGCGCGATGGCGAAGGATGTGTTGGAACTGATTGAAATGTTGCGCGCGAAAGCCAGGGCGGAGCGCGGTATCGATTTGCACACGGAAGTTGAAATCGTCGGCGAAGATTGATTGACAACCAAAGTGGTTGCGATATGGTTGCGGCATGATAAACATCACCATCAAGGGCATTCCGAAAGAGACGCATCGCGAATTAAAAAAACGGGCGGCAGCGCACCGGCGGAGCTTGAACAGCGAAGTGATCTGGGTTTTGGAATCAACTTTGGGTGGCGTGCCGGATTCCGCCCGTAAGATTCAACCATTGGAAAAAACGGACAAGAAGCTTGCGCGAAGAAAGTGAGCCAAAAATTAAAAATTGCGGTGATGCTGGGCGGGCCGAGCGCGGAACGCGAAGTTTCGCTGCGCTCGGGCGCCGCGGTCGCGGCGGCGCTGCGATCGCTCGGCCATCAGGTTTCTGAAATTGATCCGAAAAGCGGCGGGTTCGTTTTGCGTGAAAAAACGGACGTGGTTTTTCTCGCATTGCACGGAACTTACGGCGAGGACGGCACGGTGCAAAAACAGTTGGATGAGCTGGGTGTCCCTTACACCGGTTGCGATGCCGACGCGAGCCGGATCGCGTTCGACAAGGTGCTGACGAAGCAAAGTTGCATTGAAACTGGCGTGCCGACGGCGAAATTTGTGACGGTACAATCGGCGGTGGCAGACTTTCCAGAAAATTTTTCGCCGCCGCTGGTGGTCAAACCGACGCGGCAGGGTTCGAGTGTCGGATTGCAATTTGTTGAACGCATTGAAGATTGGTCGGGTGCGCTGACAGAAGCGTTGAAATTTGATTCCGAAGTTCTGGTTGAGGAGAAAATTATCGGGCGTGAGACAACCGTGGGCATTATTGGTGGAAAAGTTTTACCGGTCGTGGAAGTTCGCCCGAAGGTCGGCGCTTACGATTACAAAAATAAATACACGGCGGGCAACACCGAATATTTCTGCCCGGCGGATTTTGACGCGGCGACGGCACAGCGAATTCAGGCCGCCGCGCTCGGCGCGTTTCAGGCGATCGGCGGACGTGATTATGCGCGCGTGGATGTGATGGTGCGCGCGGACGGTTCACCGGTGGTGCTCGAAGTGAACACGCTGCCGGGCATGACCGAAACAAGTTTGTTACCGAAGGCGGCAGCGGCGGCGGGATTAAATTATGCCGCGTTGTGCCAGCGGATGATTGATCTGGCTTTGGAAAGAAATATACCCGCGCATAGCTCGCGAGTGCGCAAGGAAGTTGCCGCTATGGTTTGATTAAATTGGCTTTGCGAGCTTATGACTTTGCCTGAATAAAATGTATGTGGTTTAAGCGCGAACAAAAGAAAAACCGACGCCTGCACCGCCATCATGTGCTGGATGTGAAGGTGCGCTCGGATCGGGTGCAGGCCTTGCGCATGCGGCTGATGTTGCTGGCATTGATGGTTCCGGCGGTCACGGTGCTGGCGCTTTATCTCGTCTGGCGCATCGGCGAAGCGACACTGAATGTGTTCGTCTATGAAAATCCCGACTTTGCGATCCAGCAGATTGACGTGCAGACGGACGGCGTGATCGCGCCGGAGCAATTGCGCCGCTGGACGGGCGTGAAGCCGGGCGCAAATCTCATCGCGCTCGACCTCGCGTCGGTGAAACGCAATTTGGAACTCGTTTCGTTGATTGACTCGGTTTCCGTCGAGCGCGTTTTGCCGCGCACGTTGAAAATCCGGGTCACGGAGCGCGATCCGATTGCGCAGGTGAACGTGCCGTGCGCGGACGGCGCGAATGGCATCGTAGTTTCTGTTTTTCAACTGGACGCGGACGGCATGGTGATGCAGCCGCTGGATCCGCGCCTGTGCACGGTTCCATTGCTGCAGATGAATTCGCAACTGCCGGTAATCGCGGGCGTGAACGCCTTTCAATTGCAGCCGGGCCGGCGCGTGGAACTGCCGCAGGTGCAATTGGCGCTGCAACTGATCGTGGCGTTCGACAGGTCGCCGATGGCGGGACTGGTGGATTTGCGGCGCGTGGATGTTTCCGCGCCGGGCGTGCTCGTGGCGACGACGGGGCAGGGCGGTGTCATCACCTTCGGCCTCGACAATCTGGATAAGCAATTGCGCCACTGGCGGCTGACTTATGACTGGGGCAAGAATCGGCATCTGGAAATTGCGTCGTTCGATTTGTCGGTGACGGATAATTCACCGGTGCGCTGGATGCTGGCCAGTCTCGCGCCGGAAATCGTGACGCCGAAGGCGTTAAAACCATTGAAAAACCGGAGGAAAAATGTTTGACGATTCCAACATCATTGCCGGCCTCGAGATCGGCACTTCAAAAATTTGTGTCGTGGTCGGCGAGCAGAACGCCGACGGCGCGCTGAACATCATCGGCCTCGGCCAGTCGCGTTCGCGCGGCGTGCGCAAGGGTGAGGTCATCAATCCCGAACAGGTTGAAGAGGATTTGCGCACGGCCGTTTCCGAGGCCGAGCAGATGGCCGACGTGGAGATCCGCAGCGTTTTTCTGGGCGTCAGCGGCGGCCACGTGCGCGGCTTCAATAATCGCGGCGTGCATCCGGTGGTTTCCGCCGACCGCGAAATTTCGGCGGACGATGTCGAGGACGTGCTCAAAAATGCGAAGGCGATCAATTTGCCCGCCGAGAACACCGTGATTCATGCCGTGCGGCAGCATTTTTTCGTGGACGGCCAGGACGGTGTGAGCAATCCCGTCGGGATGCTCGGCGCGCGGCTGGAAGTGGATATGCACGTCATCCACGGCCACGCAAACCGGCTGCAAAATGTCGTCCGCCTCGTGCGCGCCACGTCGCTTGAAGTGAACGACGTGGTTTTCAACGGCATTGCCACGTCGCTCGCGCTGCTGACGAACGAGCAGAAGGAACTAGGCGCACTCGTGATTGACATCGGCGGCGGCACGACGGAATTCGTCGTTTATTCTGACGGCGTCATCCGGCATTCTGGCGTGCTGGCGGTGGGCGGCGACCACATTTCCAACGACCTCGCCTACGGACTGAAAGTTCCGTTGACCCGCGCGGAAAAATTAAAGCTGGAACACGGTGCCGCGCTCGTCAGCGACGCGGCGAAAGGCCAGACCATTAGCATCACCAACGACCTCGGTCTCGAACTCAAGCGCGTCAATTACGAGCATCTACAACGCATCATGTCGCTGCGTTTGGAGGAACTCTTCCGGCTCATCGCGCAGGATTTGGAGCAGGCCGGCCTTACCGATTATTTGCGCGCCGGCGTTTTCATTTGCGGCGGCAGTTCGCGCGTGCCGGGCATCGTGCAGCTTGCGGAAAATGTTTTTCAGATGAACGTCGCGCCCGGCCACGCCGGCGCGATCAGCGGCTTGACCGTCGCGCTCGACCAGCCGGAATTTGCCGCTGCCATCGGCCTTGTGAAATTTGGCTCGCTGAAAAACCGCCGCCGCGCCGAGCGCCCTTTTTTCAAGGGTATCATCGGCCGTCTGCTCCAACGTTCCTGAAAACTTGCTATGCAAACTCCTGAACAAAATGCTTTTTTTGAAACGGCGTCCGCGCCGTCTGTGAAAATTTTCGGTGTTGGCAACGCGGGCGACGCACTGCTCAACGCGCTGGCCACGGCGGAATTTTCCGGCGCGGAATTCGCCGCCATCAACACGGACGCCGCCGCGCTCGCCGCGTCGTCCGCTACGGTGAAAATTCATTTGGAGAACAAATTGTTTCGCGGCCTCGGTTCCGGCGGCGATCCTGAACGCGGACGCGCGCTGGCCGAGGAACAATTCTCCACGCTCAAGTCCGCGTGCGCCGGTACGAATGTGATTTTCATCCTCGCCGGACTCGGCGGCGGCGCGGGCAGCGGCATTTCGCCGGTGCTGGCCAAGGCGGCGCGTGAGGCGGGCGCGCTCGTGCTGGCGTTCGTCACGCTGCCGTTCGACTGCGAGGGCAACCGCCGCGAGACGCAGGCGCAGGCCAGTTTGGAACAGTTGAAATCCGCCGCCGACGGCGTCGTCTGCCTGCCGAGCCAGAAAATTTTCAAGCTCATTGACGAGAATTCCACGCTCGTCGAAACTTTCCGCGTCACCGGCGGATTTTTGATTGAGGGCGTGCGCGGCGTGTGGTCGCTGCTGACGCGTCCCGGACTGATCCAAGTTCACTTTGGTGATTTGTGCGCGCTCCTCCGCGACCGGCACGCGGAAAATGCTTTTGCGTTTGTTGAGGCGTCCGGCGCCGGACGCGCGCGCGAGGTTGTGGAAAAGATTCTCACGCATCCGCTGCTGGACGAAGGCCGCGTGCTGGCGGAATCCGACGCCGTGCTGGTGAGTTTGACGGCGGGCAAAGATTTGACGATGGCCGAGATCAACCGCGTGATGGAATCGGTCAAACGCCAGTGCGGCCACGCGCAGATCATCATGGGCGCGGCGGCGGACGCGGGCTTGAAGGAAAAACTCTGCGTGACCGTCATCGCCGCAAAACAGCACGCGCCGCCGGCCAGCGTGACGCCGCGCACGGAAACCCGCACGACTGCTCCGGCCGCCGGCGGTCAGCGCGAAGTGGTGGTGGCGCGTCCACGGCCACGCCGCGCTGGCTCCAAGCCGGTGCAGACGCAACTACCGCTGACGATCGTTTCCAAGGGCCGTTTCGACAAAAGCGAGCCGACGCTGCATCGCGGCGAGGATTTGGACGTGCCGACGTTCATCCGGCGCGGCATCGCGCTGAATTGATTTTGTCCTGATGGTTTTGGAAATGCGGCACAAAGCGATTTAAGTTTTGTTGTCGCGGTTTGCTTGCAATCAGCTCCCGGCGAGAAATTCACCGCTCGCCACGCGTGGCGCGGCCAGCTAAATTCCCGCCATGCTGACGCTGCCCAAGCCGGAAGTCATTATCACCCACGAGAGCGACCTCGACGGATTCGTCGCCGGCCTGCTGCTCCAGCGGCTGGCGAAGCAGATTTACGGCGAAAAGATTCCGCTGCAGGCGTATCACTATAATTTCTGGAAGCAGCGCGACCTGCGCGAGCGCGCGGCGTGGGTGGCGGATTTCACGTTCGAGACGCGCATGGACAAACAGGACTGGCTGGTCGTGGATCATCACGTCACCGAGGTCGCGCCGAAAAATGCGCATCTGCATCACGACATAAAAAAATCCGCCGGCTTGCTCGCCTATGAATTGTGCCAGCAAAACGGCCTTGGCTCGCCCGCGCTCGACCGGCTGGTGCATCTGAACGACGTGGCGGATCTGTTTTTGGAGAACGACCCGGATTTTGAAGTCGCGGGCGATTATGCGGGGCTGGTGAAAATTTATTCGTTCTGGAATCTGCACGGACTCATCGGCGGCGAACCGGAAAAACTCATTGACCATCCGCTGCTCGAAGTCATGGCGGTGAAACGGCGCGTGGAAGACCCGATCGGTTTTGAGTGGAGCAAAAAAAATATTTCCGAAATCTCGCCGACGGTCGGTTTCGTGGACAACATCGTGGGTAACACCAATTCCATCGTCCACCAACTGCTCGAACGCGGCGCGACGAAATACAGCGTGCTGGTGACGCTGTTCCGGCGGTCGAACGCGATTTTTGCGAGCTTCCGCAGCCGCAACGGCGAGGCGCGCCGGATCGCGGAAAAATTTCAGGGCGGCGGCCACGCGAACGCGGCGGGCGCGCTGCTGCCGAAATCCATCCGCACGGTGGAAGAAGGCGTGGCTTTTCTCCGCACGATGCTGAACGCAAAACACGAATCCGGCTTGAATAATTTGGAAAGTTTGTTCGCGGGATTGGAAGTCGGAAAAAAGTAATGCGGCAGAATTAATTCTGTTTTTGCTGGAAAATTATTTATGACCCGCGCAATCTCGAACCGTGAAAATTGATAGGCCAATATGAACGCCGACGAAAATCATAAGCGAATCCAAGAGTTGAGGCGGATTGGTTTCCAAAGGCTTTTAGCGGGTATTGCGATCATTTTTGGGGTGGGCTGCATTTGTTTCATTTTTTTGGACGATGGCGCTGTGGCGCATTTTCATTCTTCTTATTCGAGCGGAAGGGGATTGGGCTTGTTGTTGCTTATCCCGGCGTATGGTTTTTGGAATATAGTGCGAGGAGTTATTCATCTTATTCGTGCACAATCCAGTGACGAGCACTATGGAAAAGGCGTCGAGGATGCAATGGATGATTTTGAAAGAAAACAAGAAGAGCTGATGAGCAAGAAGATGGGAAATGGCTCGATGCACAACGTGTTAGTATTGTTTGTTTGGATTTTTCTATTTTTAGCGGTCGTTGGCACCATCGGCGTTGGTTATTTATTTTGGACGAGACCATGAAACCGTTGCCTAACAACTGCTAGATTGCTTTCACCCAAATTCTCTTCACTTGGTTTTCCTCGTTGCCCGATTGCGCGGTTGAAGTTTAAGATAGGGGTCATGTCTGAATCCATTCGCGCCGACGGTCGCGCCGCCAGCCAAATCCGCCCGCTCCGTTTTCAAAACCACATCGCGCCGCACGCCGCCGGTTCCACGCTCATCGAATGGGGCAGCACGCGCGTCATCTGCGGCGTGACCATCGAGGAATCCGTCCCGCGCTGGATGAAGGAACAAAAAGTCGAGGGCGGCTGGATCACCGCCGAATACTCGATGCTTCCCTATTCCACTTTGACGCGCAAACCGCGCGACATCAGCAAGGGCAAGCTCGACGGGCGTTCGTCGGAAATCCAACGACTGATTGGCCGCTCCATCCGCGCGGCGATTGATCTGGAAAAAATCGGCGCGCGCACGATCTGCGTGGACTGCGATGTTTTGCAAGCCGATGGCGGCACGCGTACGGCGGCCATCACCGGTGCGTTCGTCGCATTGTCGCTTGCGGTAAAAAAACTCATTGCCGAGAAAAAAATTTCCGCCAGCCCGATTCTTTCCGGCGTCGCGGCGGTCAGCGTCGGCATTGTCGCAGGCAAACCGCTGTTGGATTTGTGCTACACCGAGGACGTGGCCGCGAGCGTGGACATGAATCTAGTCATGAATTCCGCCGGTGAATTCATCGAGCTGCAAGGCTCCGGCGAGGAAGCCACGTTCACCGACACGCAGCTTGCCGAACTGCTCGCGCTCGGAAAAATCGGCATCAAAGAGCTGCTCGCCGCGCAACAACTCGCAATTTCTCAAGGCTAAAAATTGTGGCTACCAAAAAATCTCTGCGCAAAAAAGATCCGCAACCGCCCGCGACGCGGCTGCTGCTCATCCGTCACGGCGAAGTCGAGGCGCGTTACCAGCGCATTTTTGGCGGCCGGATTGACATGAACCTTTCGCCGCGCGGCCGGCGGCAGGCGAAAATTCTGGCGGATTATATGTCGGCCAAAACGATTGACGCCATTTACGCCAGCCCAATGAAGCGCGTGCAGCAAACGATTGCGCCGACGCTGAAAATCAAAATGCAGACGCAAACCATTTTTCCCGACCTGCGCGAAATTGATTTTGGCGACTGGACTGGACTGGACTGGCACGCGGTGCGTGACAAATTCAATTTTGCCGTCCATAAATGGCTGGAACAGATCGAGCATCCCGGCTCGCCGAACGGTGAGAGTGGAAAAGTTTTTCGCGCGCGCATCGAGCCGTGCTTGCGCGAAATCATCCAAAAACATCCCGGCCAGAATGTAGCCATCTTTTGCCACGGCGGCGTCATTCGCATGATCCTTTCCATTTTGCTCGAACTGCCGTTGCCGAAAACTAATTCATTTGAGATCGAATATGCGGGCATCACGCAAGTCGCGCTCTATCCGCACATGGCGGAGATTGAACTGCTCAATTTCACGCCGTGGCGCGATTTGGTCGGATGAATGATTGACAATTTTTGGCGGGCGCTCGCCCACCGTTCAAAAATGAAACAAATTAAACCGCTCTGGCGCGTGTCCGTGACGACTTCGCTGGAAGCTGAAGACGTCGTTGCCGAAATGCTCAGCGGATTTTTTGGCACGACCGCCGCCGCTTATTTCAGTCTGGAAACCGGCGTCAGCACGGTCAGTATTTTTCGCGATCAGAAATTGGATTCACCAAAAATTCGCACGGAAATTACCGCCGGACTGAAACGGATTGAGGATTGCGGATTAAAAATTGGCGCGGGCGAGATTGAAATCGCGAAAATAAAACGAGAAGATTGGGCGGAATCGTGGAAACGGCATTTTCATCCGCTGGAGATTGGCAAATCTCTGCTCATCAAACCGAGCTGGAGCAAAAAGCGTCCGCGCAAAAATCAGGCGGTGGTGATTCTCGATCCCGGCTTGAGTTTCGGCACCGGCCAGCATCCGACGACTTCATTTTGCCTGAATCAATTGGTAGGCCATCATAAAAATGGGGCAGGGCAATCATTTTTGGACATCGGCACCGGCTCCGGAATTTTGGCGATCTCGTCGGCAAAACTTGGCTATCAGCCCGTTCACGCGTTTGATTTCGATCCGGAAGCTGTCCGCGTGGCGAAGGAAAATGCGCGCAAAAACCGCGTGGATTCAAAAATCAAGCTGACGCGCGGGGACATCACCAAACTGCCGCTGAAACCGGCGCGGCAATATGATTTGGTTTGCGCGAATTTGATTTCCAACTTGCTAATTTCTGAAAAGCGGCGAATTGTGAACCGGCTTAAGCCGGATGGGATTTTGGTGCTCGCCGGAATTCTGGCGGCGGAATTTGGCGACGTGGAACGGGCGTTTGTGGCATTGAATTTGAAATTGACGGCGAGTCGCGTGGAAAACGAGTGGTGTTCTGGTTCTTTTTGTTTTGACTGAAAATTTTTGAACAGATGGCGACGGTGCGGCGTCTGATGAATTGTAAGTTTAAGGCCGTTTTCGGACTGATTGAAGTTGGCATTGTTTACGCTGTCAGTCCGTTGTCGGTAAAAGAAAGGTAACAGTTATGATGAAAACACTCGCAGTGATGAGCGAAGCGATTCGCAATCCGAAACATCCGTTCCGTAAAACCGAACATCATACCAAAAAGTCGCTCAAAAACAGACACGAGCGGCGAAAAATAAGAGAATATTTGCAACTCGGCGACTGGATGTCCGAGGAAACAGCTTGAAATGACGGCGGCGAGCAATCGCCGCCGTTTTCATTTCCGGCAGTCTGGGCAGACGCCAAAAAATTCGAGCCGGTGAGTCACACCGGTGAACCCGTTTGCTATCGCAATCCGGCGCTCGATTTCTTCGGGAAAACATTCTTCGATCTCCACCACGCTCGCGCAGCGGGTGCAAATCAGATGATGATGGTGACCATCATCGCCTTCGCCGACGAGTTCGAAGCGCGCGGTTCCGTCGCCAAAATCAAAGCGTTTCACCATCCCCAACTTTTCCAGCATCTGCATCGCGCGATAAATCGTGACAAGGTCGCAGCTGCCTTTCGGCAGTTCGGCAAAAATCTCCTTGTTCGTCAGCGGGTGCGGATAATGGCGCAAAATTTCCAGGATTGCCGCGCGTGGGCCGGTGATCTTGCGCGATTCGCGGCGCAGGCGGCCAGTCAGCGAGGCAAGCTCCTGTTTTTTGCCCGTATGCTTGTGCGCGCAGGTTTTCATCGCATTCAGGCTTTCAGGTGAAAGAAAAGAATCAAGCCGCCGATGAGCGCAAATCCGGCGGCGAAATTTGCCAGCACCAAAGTTTTGTGATGCTTCAAAATCTCGCCGATGACGGCGTGGAGGGCGAGATATAAAAATCCGCCGGCGGCGTTCGCCAGCGCGAGCGCGAGCCAGAAATTCGACGCGCTGTGGAGAAAAAACCAGCCGAGCAATCCGCCCAGTATGGTCGTGGATTCGACGACGGCTACGAGCCAGAATGTTTTCGCCCGGGAAACGCCGCCGCCGAGTAGCAACGCGCCGAGTGCCAGACCTTCGGGAAATTTATGCACGCAGATGGCGAAGGTGATGGACAATCCCACCGGCGTGGCTTCCTCGTTTCCCGCCGCGAGCGCCAGCCCGTCCACGGTGCAATGGATCGCCAGCGCAAACATCATGGCCGTGGCAAATTCCGCCAGCCGGTGCGTCGTGGCCTCGTCGAAATGGCTGGCCGCGCACGCCGGGCAGACATGATAGACGTATCGGGTGACCAGCGCGAACAGAAAATAGCCCGACGCGCCCGCTAGCAGGAATTGCCACATCTGCAGCGACTCCAGACATTCCGGCGCGATGCCGCACAGCGCGACGCCCAGCAATGTCCCCGCGCCGAGGCTGATGAACGCGCAAAGTTGCCGGTGCGTCCGCGCCAGCAGCGCGCTCAACGACCCACCCGCCAGCGCAATGGCGAACGCGGCGAAAATCTGGAACAAAATGGATTTCGTGATCAAGTTTAATTGCAAATCGTTTGCAACTTAAATCTACAAAAATGCCGCGCGACGGCAAGAGCCATCGCGCGGCGGGAAAATTACTTCATCAGCAGCATCTGGCGCGCGCGCTTGATGGCGGCGGTCATGCGGCGCTGGTAGGGCGCGGGCAGTCCGGTGTATTTGCGCGGCAGGATGCGGCCCTGATCCGTCACGAACGTGCGGAGCAGCGTCGTGTTCTTGTAGTCAAGCGCGTCAATGGTGAAGTCCGTCTTGGGCTTCGGGCGCGGCGTGCGTTGTTCGCGGGTGCTCTTGCCGCGCTTGTCGGTCTTCTTTTCGGTGTTGGTCTTGCGGGGCATAAATTATTTAATCTCCTTGTGCAAGGTGTGGCGGCGGAGCGCGGGGTTGTATTTTTTGACCTCCAGCTTTTCCGTCTGCAATTTTTTATTGCGGCTGGTGGTGTAGCGCGAAGGCGACTTGCCTTCCTTGCGCGCCTCGGTGCATTCGATGGTGATGGTTTCGCGGGCCATAAATAAATTATTCTTTTTCTTTGTTCACTTTCGGGGCTTCGTCGGAATGTTCTTCGTCCTCGCCGTCCACATCGGTGGTTGCGCCGACGGAATCAATCGTCCCCAGCGCGCCGAGGCGGCGGGATTTCAACGCGCCTTCGCGTTCGAGTTGCGCCTGCGCCTCGACCGTGAAGCGCGTCCACGGAATCGCCTCGAGCCGCGCGCGCGGGATATTTTTTCCGGTCAATTCACACACGCCGTAAGTTTTCCGTTCAATGCGCTTGAGCGCTTCTTCGATCTCAAAAACCGCGTCTTGGTCGGACGACAGCAGGCTCAACGCGAAATCGCGGTCAAAATTATCCGTGCCGGAATCCGCCATGTGCAGGCTGTAACCGGCCATTTCCTGTGCCGATTCCTGCGCGAGGCCGTTCATCTGCTTGGTCAACTGCTCGCGCAGCTCCAGCAAGTGCAGGCAGAACTTCTGCCATTCCGGCTTCACTTTTTTCAAGTCCGGGCCGGCGCTCGCCTTTGCGATGGGACGACCGAGGATGGCCGCCGACGTGGCGACGGACTTTGAATGGCCGCGGGCGGCGATTTTTTTCACAATTTTTTTCTTTGCGGTCACAAAATTAAAATGATTACCGGCGGTGATTCCAGTTCATCAAGAGCGCGGGAATGTATCAAAAGGCATCAAATGCGCCACACAAATTTTCAGAAATTTTCGGGTGTCAAATCCCGTAGCCGCATTTGTCAAAATGCGGATTTCCGCGCTTTGACAAGCGCGGCTACTGGCAAATGAATTATCGCCAAGAAGCAGAGCTAAAGGCCAAGCAATTCCCATCTGCCTAAATAGCTTTCCTTTTTGTCATCAAAAATCCGCATCGAATTTGTTTTTCTTTTCGTGCCGTCTCGCTTGAGATGTTTTGTCCATTCTCGATGGCGTTGTCGGGAACGGGCAGCGACTATTCTGCTTGGAACAATGTAGAACTTTGGCATTTCTGAAATTCCGCGCAGAACCAGGAAAACGTAGAAGTGATTTTTAGAAAAAAATTTCTCGCATTTTTCGCTTATAATCCATGACTTTGCTTTTGGATTTCTCGTGGTTTTGCATTGGATTGTTACGGAACGGGATGTGTTTTTATTTGTTGCCAGCAACACCGGCAAGCGTTGTTGAAATTGAATTTTTATCCATAATAATTTTCACCCCTTCTCAATGCACGCATACGCGTTGTGATTGTGGATGCTCTCGAAATTTTCCGCCTCGACTTTATACCAGCTCACCCGCGTGTCCGCGTTCAGCCGCAGCGCCACGTTGCGCACCAAATCCTCCACGAATACCGGATTTTCATACGCGCGTTCCGTCACCGCCTTTTCGTCCTGTCGCTTGAGCAGCGCGTAAAGTTCCGAACTCGCCGAGCCTTCAATCATCGCGATCACGTCCTCGATCCAAACCGATTTCGTCGAACGAATCTGCACCGTCACCTCGCCGCGTTGGTTGTGCGCGCCGTATTTGGCAATGGCTTTTGAGCATGGGCAAAGCGTCGTCACGTTTGCTTTGACGGTGAGAACGAAATCAATTTCCGCGCCGCACGCCGCCGCGTCGAAGCGCGCGGTGTAATCCATCAAACTTTCCAATCGCGACACCGGCGATTTTTTGGACAGGAAATACGGAAATTCAATCTCAATGTGCGACGTGGCGGAGTTCAATTTTTTTTGCAGCGACTGCAAAATCTCCGCGATGTTCTCGACGTGGATGACGTTGCCGTGCGCGTTGAGCACCTCGACAAAGCGGCTCATGTGCGTGCCTTTGAATTCCTTCGGCAAATCCACGAACATGCCGATGGTCGCGACGGTGTTCTGCACGCTGCGCGCCTTGTCGCGCACTTGAATGGGAAAACGCAATCCGCGCACACCGACCTTGTCAATGCGTAGTTCGCGCGTGTCGCGTTCGCTCTGCTTGTCGTCCAGTTTGACCGGCGGATGCTTTTGGCTGATTCGAGACATGGAGTCATAATAGCAGTTGTGCGTGATTTGGGCAAAAAAAAGCGCCTGACTTAAAACCCAATAAAAAGTCAGGCGCTTCAACCCATACCCAAACCAATCAGATAAATAGACCGGGCCTGATCAAATTTGTTCAAAATATTTTTTTGACCGGATTTTCCAACGAATTTACACGGTTTTTCTTTCGTCCGCCGCCCGGCGGATTTAATCTTTTGCCATGATTCGCCGCGTTGCCATTCTAGTTTTGTCATTGGCCGGCCTGCACGCCTTCGCCGGCACTTTCCGCATCGCAACTTACAATGTGGAAAATTATCTCGACCAGCCGACCGACTCGCGTTGGCAAGTCAAATCCGCCGAGGCCAAAGCGAAAGTTCGCGAAAGCATCTGCGCCATGAATCCCGACGTGATCGCGCTCGAAGAAATGGGCACGACCAACGCGCTCTTGGAACTCCGCGCGTCGCTCAAGGCCGACGGACAGGATTTTCCATTTTGGGAACACGTCCAAAGTTTTGATGACAGCATTCATGTTGCCGTGTTGAGCAAATTTCCCATTGTGGCGCGGCATCCGCACACGAACGATTTTTTCCTGTTGGACGGCCAACGTTTTCAGGTCAAACGCGGTTTTGCGGAGGTGGCAATCCAGGCCGCGCCAAATTTTAACTTCACGCTTATCGCCGCGCATTTGAAATCGCAGCTCACCACGCCCGAAGCCGACGAAGCCGAGGAGCGGCTGGGCGAGGCGAAAGTTTTGCGCAGCATCATTGACCAACGGCTGGCGGAAAATCCTGATGCAAAAATAATTGTCCTCGGCGATTTCAACGACGTGAAAGATTCCAAACCGATCAAAGAAATCATCGGCCATGGCAAAACCAAACTGACCGACACGCGTCCCGCCGAGCGGAATGGTGATACTGCGCCGGGCGAGCCGCCGTATTTTGAGCCGCGCAGCATCGCATGGACTTATTTTTACGGCAAAAATGACACTTATGAGCGCATTGATTACATTTTATTAAGTCCCGCGATGAGGCAAAACTGGCGCGCGAGCGAAACTTATATTCCCGTGATTCCCAATTGGGGAGTTGGCTCTGACCATCGCCCTATTGTTGCGGCATTTTCAGACGAAAATTGAGATTGTTTTACGGCAAAAGGGTCGCCGTGAAATGTTTACGATTGAAGTTTTTGTTTGCCGACGATTCGGGATTGAAGGTGTTCCTCAAAGTTATTGAATATCGTAACTCCATGATTCACGCCCAGTCTCAACGCAGTTTGTCGAGCCATCTGGCGCAATCGTAACGTCAACATATTCGTCCCAGCGAGGGTGCCCAATCCCACAATGATAATGCCAATGTCCATTTACAAATTCCACCCAATCAAAATCCTTTGTAATAGAGTAATATTCAGGAGCCTTTTCTTTTACTAATCGCAGGACAAGTGACTTTGCTTGGTTTGTAGTTAACAATGTTAGCACGATTTTGTTGCTGATTGCGTTCGTCAATTGCGTGTTCGTCGTTTGTGCGCTGACGGCACAGCAACCAGCCAGCAAAAATAGCGGAATGATGTGGTTTATTTTCATAGTCATTTGAAATATAGCCCTAACGTGAAAATACGACAGACGTTTTATTTGATCTGGAAAACCTTTTTATTAAATTAAACCCTTGATTTCATTGAATATTCTTCACGCACAATAAAATTGAAAGGAAAGCAGTAAGGCAGGGAAAAAATTCAGTTTCCTTAATTCCAGCTTTCCTTATTTTAATCCCGAATTCCCCCATTGCGCTTTGGCCGGTGCGGATTAGATTGCTTTTATGAATAAGAGCTTTTCCGTAAAATTCCTCTGGCTTGCCGCCGCGTTGCTCGTCGCCGGTTGCGCCACAAATCGCGTGGATTGGGACGCCCGCGTGGGTGTTTTCAACTACGATCAAGCCGTCGGGGAACTCGGCCCACCGGACAAGCAGGCGAAATTGACCGACGGCACGACCGTCGCCGAATGGATTTCCCGTTACAACAACACCGGCACGATCGGCTTGGGCACGGGTTTTTACGGCGGCGGTGCGGGCGTGGGGCTCATGGCGACGACCCCGACGTATCGCGAAAGCTCGTTACGCCTGACCTTCGGCACCAATCATGTGCTGACCGCGTGGTCGAGGCAATAAATCAATTCTCGTCACGCGGCAGCCAGCGGCAATGGCCGCCGTTTTTTCTTTGAAATCTGGTCTGCGGGCCGCCAAGCTCTCGGCACGGCGCGTTTCGGTTTGTAATGGCTGCCGTAAAAAATTTCATGTCCAACCCCGCTCAAACTCTGTCGCCGGATCCGCTGGCGCGGTTGATCCAAAAAAATCAATTTATCGGCTGGCTGGGCGCGGCGGATTTCGAACGCGCGCTGGTGCTCACGAGCGATGTCTGGAAGGCGCAGGCGCGCGGCGTGCCGCATAATTGTTTTCTGCTCGCGGCGGCAGACGGCACAGCGCCGGAGGAAATTTTTCTGCTGCGCGTGTCCGGTTCCGCCGCGCCGTCGGCGGATGCGGAACTGCAAGCCAGACTGGAAAAGCTCAAGGCGCGCGCGCCGGCTTCCGGCGGTGAATTGACGGTGGAGGAATTTCAATTCGGCCTGTTGCAAGGCCGCGTGCTGGGAACTTTTTATTTGCAGGATGGTCGGCTGCGGCTTGGCAGCGACGTGGAAAATTACGCGCAGGCGGCGGGACTGGCGGTCTATCGGCCCGAAGGTGCGGCGCTCGAGGCGATCGTGAATTATTTGAGTCCGGCGCGCCGCGCAGCGGCGGAAGAAGAGGCGCGGCGGCTCGGTTTGCAAGGCGAGTTGCCGCGTTTTGCCATCGGCACGGTGCGCTACGCCTCCACCGAGCGGCGGCATCGTGGCGAGGGCGCGGAGCGCGCGGTGTTTCATTTGAACGCGGTGGATTTCCTCGCGCGGCGCACGGCGGTGTTCGGCATGACGCGCACGGGCAAATCCAACACGGTGAAAAAACTCGTCTCGGTGGTGAAGCACACGAGCGACGATTTCAAATTGAAAATCGGCCAGATCATTTACGATTTGAACGGCGAATATGCGAACGCGAACCAACAGGACAAGGGTTCCATCGCGGAGGTGTTTCCGGGCGAAACAGTGCGTTACCGCATGATGCCGACGCCGGGATTTGAACTGATCCTCAATAATTTTTTCCAGCAGATCGCGGAAGGCCACAGCACACTGCGCGGGTTGCTGGAGGCGAGCAAGCTGGCGCGTTCCGCCGATGTAGAGGCGTTTTTGAGCATGGATTTTGCGCCGCCGAACAAGGAGGATTGCAGCAGCGACTACGAGTTCCAGCGGCAGACGGCGTTGCATCAACTCAAGCTCGGCGCGTATCAGGCGATGCTGGCGCGCGCGGGCTACGAGTTGCCGCCGGATTTCAAAATCACGTTCGAGGTCAATCCCGGCATCCGTAACAAGGTGAATCCGTCGGTTAATCCGGCGGATGGCCTGACGGCCACGCAGGCATACGAATGGTTTCACCTCGCGCGACAAATCCAGGACGAACTGATCACCAGCACCGGCGGATCGTGGATTGAGCCGGACACGAATGTGCTGATGAATCTGCTGCTCCAGAAAAATGACCAGGGCGGCTACATTCCCGGCTTCCGGCTCTTGCAACCGTTCAAGGATTATCACGCGCCGAACCGCCGCACGGATGTCTGCGATGAAATTTACAACCACCTTGCCGACGGGAAAATTGTCATACTGGATTTGTCCGTGGGCGATCCTGTCCAGCGCGAGCGTTTGAGCAAGCGGATTGCGCGCCATATTTTTCGCAGCTCGATGGCGACGTTCAATGCGGGCACGCATCCGCCGCACATCGTGATATACGTCGAGGAGGCGCACAATCTTATCGGCCGCTATGAGGCGCTGACGGAAATCTGGCCGACGATTGCGAAGGAAGGCGCGAAGGCGCGCATTGCCGTGGTTTATGCCACGCAGGAAGTTTCTTCTATCCATCCAAACATCCTAGCCAATACGGAGAACATCATCGTCTCGCACTTGAACAATCACAACGAGATCAGCGAGCTGGCGAAGTATTACGACTTCAGTGATTTTGCGGATTCCATCATCCGCGCGCAGGATGTTGGTTTCGCGCGCGTGAAGACGCTATCGAATCCGTTCGTCATTCCGGTGCAGATAGACAAGTTCGATCCGGAAAAGGAAAAGACGCGCGCGGCCGGCGGGAAATGAGCTTGAGCTCGGCGCGCGATTCGTCACTGGACGGTCAACTGCGCCGGTATGCTGGTGACATTGCCTAAATTGTTGGTGACAACGACTTGATAATAACCGCTGTCGTTGGTGGCGACGTTGCTGATGTTCAGTTGGGATGTGAGTGATCCGGAGATGACCGAGCCCCAACTGGTGGTGCCGTCGGTCAGGTTGATGCCATTCATCTGCCACTGATAGGCTGGCGTCGGGCTACCGGTGGCGGTGACATTGAATATGGCTGTTCCGCCGCTGGCCGGATAAGAAGAGTTCGGCTGGCTGGTAATTTGCGGGGGCAAGGTAAAAGACAGATTCGCCACGCTGCTGGTCACACTGCCATAAACGTTGGTGATGATGACCTGATAATTTCCCAGGTCGTTGTTGGTGACTCCGGTGATCGTCAAATTGGTCGTGGACGAGCCGGAAATAAACGAGCCCCAGCCATCCACCCCGTCGGTCAGGTTGCCGCCACCGACTTTCTGCCACTGAAAGGTCAGCGGCGGCGTGCCGGAGGCCGTGATGGTGAAGCTGGCTGTCCCGCCATTGGTCACGGCGGCGTTCTGTGGCGGGCTGGTGACCAGCGGCGGCAGTTCAATGGCGAAGGAGCCGGAACCGGCATTTTGAAAGACATTGCCGGGCTCGCCAAAGTTTTCTACGTAGAAATTTCCTGAATCCGAGTCATTCGTGAACGTCAAAATATAAACCCCGTTCCCGTACCCTTGGCTTAACTGGAGCAGCGACCCGACCGGACTGTAATTGGTGTAAGTGAACGTGCCGGTTCCGTTTGTCACCAAAGTTTTGCCAAAATAATTCGTGTAATAATACGTCAAGATGTCCAAAGGAACACCGGCGGTGGGGGCATACAAATCTTTTCTGGAGAGAAATCCGGAGTTGTCAAACAGGACGGTCACTGCGCTGGTGCCGATGTCAATGACCGTGCCGGTGAATATTTCCGGTTCGATGGGCGTCCAAGCGCCGGAAAAATATATTAAATGAGAGAAGGTGACCGCGACCCGGTCGGCAATCTCTCCGGGGTATTGCGATGCCAGCGGAATGACGAGCGGATTGGCGACATCAAACAAGCTGCCGTTGTCCGCGACCTGGGGCGGCGTCATGAAGTCCAGAATGCTTTCATCATTGTCATTACTGTAAGTCAAAAAAATCTGCGAACCCGTCAGTGCGGGCGGAGCCAGGCTATCGGCGGTGGACAGGCTGAAGCGATTGAGTCCGTCATCATCCGTAAAAGTGCCGCTGCTGGCATCGGCGAACTGCAAAAGCACTGTGACATCGTTCGCCGCATTTGCCCGCGTGGGCGGCGCGGCATATTTAAGCGAGATTTTGCCGGCGACAGCACCGGTTTTTTTATAGGCATAGGAGCCGACGCCCGTATCCTCGCTGAACGTGCCGCCGCCAAAGTTAAAGGCGTAAATCGAACTGTCCGGCTTCGTCACTGTCATCGTCATTCCGTTCAAAGAACTCGTCGCGGCGGAATAGGTCATTTTCAAGCTATTGGTCTTGGAACAATTTCCGCTGCGGTCAACAGCGTAGGCCAGCAAAACATTGGTGTTGGGATTGTTCGTCAGGTTCACCCACCAATTATTCCAGCCGTTTCCGGTCAAAGCCGTCTGCCAGCCCTGGCCGTTCAGATTGCAAAACACAGTTGCGACCGCGTCATTGTCCTTGGCCGTGCCCGTGACCGTTATGGCCGGATTTGTCAACCCGCCGCTATTTTGCGGGGTTTTGATAGACAAGGTCGGCTTCTGCTTGTCCACGAATGTGGCCGTGAACGTCAAGCCGTCGGCCATGACAAAACTCAACTTCGGCTTGCTGCTCGTCTGGCTGCCCGTCCAGCCGGTGAAGGTAAAATCCGATTTGGCTTGGGCGGTGAGGCTGTATTTTTGTCCGACATTGAGCAATTGGCCGTTGTAATTTGGACTGACCGTCCCCGTTCCGACGATTTGCACCGTCAACAATGCCGTGGCTGGCGCGGCAGAAACCAAGCTGGCAGCGAGAAAATAAATGGAAAAAATGGCGGCAAATTTTTTTGGGCGGCGGGCGGGCAGCAAGTTCATAATCATTGATATAACACCGAATGTCTTAAAAAGATGCGTGATTTCGCCCGGAAGTCAACCGCCTCGCAATGAAATCAATTCCCGGTGACGTTTTTCATTTTTGGCAAATGATTCAAAGCCGTTGCCCGAAAAAATCTCTTTGAAATCCAGATGCTTCACCGCCACAATCCGCGTTTACTTTGATTCTGGATTCTGAATTCCGGCTCCTGAATTCGATTTTACATGAAACGCACACACCATTGCAACGAACTGCGCCCGGCGCACATCGGCCAAACCGTCACGCTATCGGGCTGGGTTCATTCCCGCCGCGACTTGGGTGGTTTAATTTTTATTGATATCCGTGATCGCGAAGGTCGCACGCAAACGGTTTTCGATCCGTCCGATTTGACGCCCGAACTTTTCGCGCAAGCCGCCGCGCTCCGCAGCGAATGCGTCGTGAGCCTCACCGGCAAAGTGCGTCAACGTCCCGCTGGCACGAATAATCCAAAAATTCCCACCGGCGAAATTGAGGTCGGTGTGACCGCGCTGGAAGTGTTGAACATGGCGGAAGTGCTGCCATTCCCGGTGGACGATCCCGAAATCGCCAACAAGGTCAACGAGGAATTGCGCCTGAAATATCGCTACCTCGATTTGCGGCGTCCTGAAATGGCGCGCAATCTCAGACAGCGTTCCAAAGTTGCCATCGCCACGCGCAGCTACATGGACGAACAAGGTTTCCTCGAAGTCGAGACGCCGACGCTGTTCAAATCCACCCCCGAAGGCGCGCGCGAATTTCTCGTGCCAAACCGCCGCGAGCCGGGAACTTTTTATGCCCTGCCGCAATCGCCGCAGCAGTTCAAACAAATTTTGATGGTCGCGGGCGTGGAGAAATATTTCCAGCTCGCCCGTTGCTATCGCGATGAAGATTTGCGCGCCGACCGCCAGCCGGAATTTACCCAAGTGGACATCGAGATGAGTTTCATTGACCGCGAAGATATTTATTTGCTCATCGAAGGTCTCATCAAACGCATTTGGAAAACCGCGCTGAACCTTGACGTGCCGACGCCCTTTAAACGCATCAGTTTTGAAGAGGCGCTCAACCGCTACGGCATTGACAAGCCCGACACGCGCTTCGCGATGGAACTTGTGGACATGACGGAAGATTTCAAGGCGAGCACGTTCAAAGTTTTTTCCGGCACGATTGCGAACGGCGGAGTTGTAAAAGCTCTGAATGCGAAAGGCCTGGCGGGCGCGACGCAAGGCCAGATTGAGACGATGACCGAATATGCCAAGAGTTTCGGCGCGAAAGGGCTCGCGTTCATAAAGGTTGAAAAGGGGGCCGACGGTGCTACCGTCGAATGGAAATCGCCGATCGTGAAATTCTTCAGCGAAGCCGAGAAAGCCGCGCTGACTTCAAAACTGAAAATTGAAGAAGGTGATTTGATTTTGTTTGCCGCCGACCAATGGCTCAACGCCTGTGAAATCCTCGGCAAGATCCGTTTGTATTGCGCCGAGGTGCTGAAGACGCAGGGCAAGCTCACGATTGATCCCCAGCAATTCAATTTTCTCTGGGTCATCGAATTTCCGCTGCTCGGATTTGATCGCGAACAGAACCGCTGGTATTCCAGCCATCATCCGTTCACTGCGCCGGTGGCCGAGGACATCCCGTTGCTCAAGACCGATCCGAAAAAAGTTCGCGGCCAGCATTACGACATCGTCGTCAACGGCGTCGAACTCGGAGGCGGCTCGATTCGTATTCATCAGCCCGACGTCCAAAAAACTATTTTTGAGGAACTTCTGCAAATTCCGTCGGACATGGTGAAAGCGCGGTTTGGTTATATGCTGGAAGCGTTCAAATATGGGGCGCCGCCGCACGGCGGCATCGCGCTCGGCTTTGACCGCCTCATCGCGATTCTCTGCGGCGTCACAAGCATCCGCGACGTCATCGCCTTCCCGAAAACAGCCAAAGGTACGGACTTGATGACCGATTCGCCCAGCACCGTCGAGCCGAAGCAACTGCGCGATCTTTATCTTGAGGTAAAAATCAAGCCGGCCGGTCCCATTCCGGCCAAAACCTGATCCGCCGTCATGGCTGACTGGAAACAATCAAGTCATCGCATTTTGATGGCTCTGGCTGTCGCCTATTTTTTCCTGTGCGGCTGTGCGCTGCAGCGGAAGCTGCTTTTCTTCCCGACCAAAATTCCCGCTGACGCCGTGGTACAGGTTGCGGCGGGACACGGTTTTGTTCCGTGGACAAACCATTCCGGCGAAATCATCGGCTGGAAAATTCCGGCGCATGGCACGGCGACGGGCAGTCTTTTGATTGTGCATGGAAACGCCGGTTGCGCCCTTGACCGTGACTACATCGCGCAACCGATTCACGAGGCGGCGGACGTGGACGTTTTCGTTTTGGAATATCCCGGTTATGGTGCGCGCGGCGGTTCGCCGAGCAAAAAAAGTTTCATCGCGGCGGCCGAGGAAGCGATCGAACTGCTGCCCGCCACCTCACCGAAATATCTTGTGAGTGAATCTATCGGCGCAGGCGTGGCTTGCGAACTGGCGAAAAAATATCCGCTGGCCGTCGCGGGCATGGTGTTGTTCGTGCCTTATCACAATCTCGCATCGGTGGCGCAGCATCGGATCTGGTTTTTGCCTTCCTATTTTCTGCTCGTCGACCGTTTTAATCCCGAAGACTGCTTGAAGAGCTACCACGGCCCGGTGAAATTTGTCATTGCTGGCGAGGATGAAGTCATCGGCCCGGCATCAGGATTGCGGCTGACGAACAGTTACAACGGAACAAAGGAACTGCAGGTTTTTCCTGGCGCGCACCACAACGATGTTTCCGGCCAGCCGGCGATTTGGTGGAAGGAAGTTTTTTCCTTCTGGCAACAACACCCGGCATACCTAAAATAAAAAAAAGAACGGCTTGCGGCCGTTCCTCGCGAGTTTTTTATTTGCGTCACTGTTGCGGCGGAGCGCTGGGCGGAGTGCCGCCGGTAGCAGCGGACGGGTGACCGTGATGCGCGAGTGTTTGCCATTTTGCCAGTTGATCCGGGGTGAGGATGGTCTTGAGCTGGGTCAGCGTGGCGGCGCGGATTTCCTTGGCCTTGGCCCGTTTGTCTTCCGGCGTAAGGGTGGCGTCGGTACGCAGGCTGCGCAACTGCGTTTGCTGATCCGTCAACACGGCTTTGAATTTGGTTTTTTGGTCGTCGGTCAGGCCGAGTTCCTGGGCCACCCGTTCAAAGTTCGGATGAGCGTGCGGCGCGGGTGCGCCCGCCGGTGGTGTATTGGTGTTGTCCTGCGCCTGCAACGTGGCGTTGCCCGCCAGTAGACTGCCGGCGGCGAGTGCCGCCAGCGCGAGTGTTTTGGTCAGTTTCATATTTAATTTTTTGTTTGTCAGTTGTGAACCGCCGATTTTAGTTTAATGACGGATTAAATTGTCAGACGCACTGTGAGTTTGGAGGTTACAAAGTTCCCAACACTTTTGCCGCCGCACGAATTGTCTGGGCAATGTCTTCAGCCGTATGCGCCGTGGAAAGGAATCCAGATTCAAACTGCGACGGCGCGAGATAAATCCCCTCGTCCAGCATCCCGTGGAAAAATTTCTTGAACCGCTCGCGGTCGCTCCGCATCGCGTCCGCCACGTTGTGAACCGGCTCGCCCGTGAAGTAGCCGCAGAACATCGAGCCGCAGTGGTTGAATTGCATCGGGATGTTCGCCGACTTCGCCGCGTCTTTCATACCTGCCGCCAGTTGCTCGCCAAGTTTTTCCAATTTGGCATACGCATCGCCCGACTGAAGCTCTTCGAGGTTGGCGATGCCCGCCGCCATCGCGATCGGGTTGCCGCTCAACGTGCCTGCCTGATAGACCGGGCCGAGCGGCGCAAGATAATCCATGATCTCCGCGCGTCCGCCGAACGCGCCCACCGGCAAACCGCCGCCGATGACCTTGCCGAAACAACTTAAATCCGGCGAAATGCCAAACCGCTCCTGCGCGCCGCCGCGCGCGAGGCGAAAGCCGGTCATCACTTCGTCGAAAATTAAAAGCGCGCCGTTCTCCATTGTAATCTCCTGCAAAAATTCCAGAAACCCTATTCTCGGCAGATAAAGTCCTGCGTTTCCGGGAACCGGCTCGACGATGATGCCGGCGATTTGATTTTTATTCGCGGCGAAAATTTCTTTCACCGCTTCCTCGTCATTGAACGGCGCGACAATCGTGTGCGACGTGAACGCCGCCGGCACGCCCGCGCTGTCCGGCTGGCCAAACGTCAGCGCGCCCGAACCCGCTTTCACGAGCAGCGAATCCACATGGCCGTGGTAGCAGCCGTCGAACTTGACGATCTTGTCGCGCCGCGTAAAACCGCGCGCCAGCCGGATCGCGCTCATGCACGCCTCCGTGCCGCTGCTCGTCATGCGGACTTTTTTCACGCTCGGCACCCGCTCGCAAATCAATTTTGCCATCGTCACTTCGAGCGGATTGGGGATGCCGAAGCTCGTGCCGAATTCCGCCGCCATTTTCACCGCCGAAATAATTTTCGGATGCGCGTGGCCCAGAATCGCCGGCCCCCACGTGCAGACGTAATCAATCAATTCATGGCCGTCCACATCCCAGATTTTTGAGCCGCTCGCGCGATTCACAAAGAACAGATTGCCGCCGACGGCGCGAAACGCGCGCACCGGCGAATTCACGCCGCCAGGGATATATTGCAGCGCCTCGGCAAAAAGTTTTTCTGATTGAGGACGATTCATTTTGGATAAATTAACCGCCAAGTCGTCAAGCCGCCAAGCATAAGAATTGAATTTGCCCTGATAAATTTTACCGAAAGGCGTTTAGCGCAGGTTCCATTCGTTCAGCAGCCCTTTGGGGATCTCGGCGAGAAAACGTGACGGCGACTGGAAAGCATCAATGCCGGAATTGCCAAAGCCGCCGCGCATCAGCGGATAGCTCAAATACAATTCGTTCTTCGCGCGCGTGACCGCGACGTAAAACAATCGTCGCTCTTCTTCCTCGCCTTCGTTGCTTTCCATTGAGCGCGTGGACGGAAACATCCCGTCGCACAACATGATCACGAACACCGCGTCGAACTCCAAACCCTTCGCCTGGTGGATGGTTGAGAGTTTGATTTTTTCCTCGGCGTCGTTGGCCGCGTTGTCGTCCTCGGCCTCTACATTTGTGAGCAAAGCGAGTTGAGTTAAAAATTCCTCCACGCTGCCGAACTGAAACGCAAATTCCGCAAGCTGCTGGATTTCGTCGAGTCGCCGCTCGTAATTGTCGTAAGTCTCCTTCAAATAATCATCGTAGCCCGCGTCCATCACGAGCCGTAGCATTTTCG
>Ga0302266_10000008_pt1 | contig 204457 bp, 180 predicted proteins | sample III_Bog_E1_2_FD_194559 | JGI IMG/M metagenome (GOLD analysis project Ga0302266, IMG submission 194559) | Peat permafrost microbial communities from Stordalen Mire near Abisko, Sweden - III_Bog_E1_2 | ecosystem: Environmental > Terrestrial > Soil > Wetlands > Peat | place: Sweden: Abisko...
GAATACGAGGCGGATGTTTATCCGCGCACCAATGGCGATCATCAGGTGTCCGTGCAAGACTGGCTGGAAGTTGGCCGCATGGTGGCCGGACTGGATGTGGTCACCAACAGTGATGAAATGTTGCGCGCGGATTGCGCGCCGCGCAATGCGCCGGACGGTATTTTGACGGTGGCCGACTGGGTGCAGGCCGGACGTTATGCACTGGGACTTGACCCGTTGACGCTCGTGCCGCCGCCGCTCGTTTCCCAACAAAAAGTAACATTTCACGGCAGCCCGGCACCGACCCGCACAGTGGAACTGGCAACCGTTTCCGCCCAGCGCGGTCAAACGGTGAGCGTGCCGGTGTTGCTGATTTCCAGCACCAACGAAAACGCCGTAGGTTTGACGGTGACCTATAATTCGAGCCAGTTAAAATATCTTAGCACCGCCCTCGGTTCGGCGTTGAGCAGCGGACGATTGAACATCAATACCAACCCGGCGGCGGGCAAAGTAGGCCTGGCGTTGGCACTGTCGCCGGGGGCATCGTTGGCCGCCGGCACGAACCAGATCGCCGTGCTGCAATTTCAGACCGCCACCAATGCCGTCGGCAACCTTCCACTCATCTTGGACAGCAGCGTGGTGCAATTGCAGGTAGCGGACAAGACAGCCGTCGCGCTGACCGCGAACTATGTGAACGGCGCAGTTTCCCTCCCGCCGGCCCCGACGGTGCAGACATTGAAGGTTGGAAACAATCTGACGCTGGCCTGGCCGATTTCCGCCGGTTCCTACGTGGTGCAATCTGCCAACAGTCCGACCGGTCCGTGGAGCAATGCGCCGCAGAACATCAACACCAACGGCATCAATGCCAATGTGACCGTGCAAGCCACCAACCAGCAGCAGTTCTACCGGCTGCTGGGGCAATAATAATTGTAATGGCTCGTGACCGCGTGTAGCCGGACAGCCGGCTCACGCGTTTTTTTAACCACTCTTGGCGAATTTGCCACGAGTGTCTCGCAGCCTTAAAAACCGTGGAAATTTAAATTCCGCCGCGATCGTGGCCGCAAATAAATTGGCGTCAAAATTACTGGCGAGCCGGAAGGGCTTATTTTAGACTCCGCGTTCGATCATGGAAAAAATTTTCATCACTGGCGCGGCGGGTTTCATCGGCAGCAATCTTGTGGATCGTTTGCTGGCCGACGGCAAAAACGTCATCGGCTGGGACAATTTTTCCACCGGCCAGCGAAAGTTTCTTGACGGCGCGCTAAAAAATAGAAATTTCAAACTCGTCGAAGGCGACAACCTGGATCTGCCCGCGCTCACGCAAGCCATGGCCGGTTGCGATTTGGTTTTCCACCTCGCCGCCAATGCCGATGTGCGCTTCGGCCTCGAACATCCGTCCAAAGATTTGCAGCAAAACACCGTCGCCACCTTCAACGTGCTGGAGGCGATGCGCGCCAACGGCATCAAGCGCATCGCGTTTTCCTCGACCGGCAGCGTTTATGGCGAGGCGGAAAAAATTCCCACGCCGGAAGACGCGCCGTTTCCGATCCAGACTTCGCTTTACGCCGCCTCCAAAGTTTCCGGCGAGGGCATGATTTCCAGCTATTGCGAGGGCTTCAAATTCGAGGGCTACATTTTCCGCTTCGTCTCGATTCTCGGCGAACGCTACACCCACGGCCACGTTTTCGATTTTTACAAACAACTGCTCGAACATCCCGACCGCCTGAAAGTGCTCGGCGACGGCTCGCAGCGGAAAAGTTATTTGTATGTGCAGGATTGCGTCAGCGCGATGCTGCACGTCATCAATCTCGGCACCGCAAAAAACGCGAAACACGGCGTGGAAATTTACAACCTCGGCTGCGATGAATATGTGCAGGTCAACCATTCCATCGGCTACATCTGCGGCGCGCTCGGTTTGAAACCGAAACTGGAATACACCGGCGGCGCGCGCGGTTGGGTCGGCGACAACCCGTTCATTTTTCTCGACACGAAAAAAATCCAGAGCACCGGCTGGAAAACGTCGCTGACCATCGAGCAGGGGATCCGGCGCACGTTGGAATGGCTGCAACAAAACCAGTGGGTTTATGAATCGCGCAGCCACAAATAATTTTTGCGAATGAAAATCGCCGTCCAAGGCTTGTGGCATCTCGGCAGCGTCACGGCGGCATGCTGCGCGAAACATTTTAATGTCGTCGGCTTGGACTTTGACGCGGCGAATGTCGCCAAATTAAATTCCGGCCACGCGCCGTTGCTGGAACCCGGCTTGAACGAACTCATCGCCGCCGGCCTCGCCGCCAAAAAACTTTCGTTCACGACCGATCCAACAATCGCCTGTGAAAACGCGGATATTCTCTGGCTCACCTACGACACCCCCGTTAACGACGCCGACGAATCGGACGTTGGTTTTGTTCTGGGAAATTTGCGCCGCGCGTTGCCGCATTTGCCGAATGGCGCGCTGGTTTTGATTTCCGCGCAACTGCCGGTTGGCACCTGCGCCCAATTGGAAAAAAAATTTCCGCAGTTTCATTTCGCGTGCTCGCCGGAAAATCTGCGGCTCGGCAAGGCGATCGAGGCGTTTGAAAAAGCCGAGCGCGCGATTGTGGGCATTCGCACCGATGCGAAAAAAGTTTTGCTCGCAGAACTTTTCAAACCGTTCGCTGCGCAAACCATTTTCATGCGCACCGAATCGGCGGAAATGGTGAAACATGCGCTGAATTCTTTTCTCGCACTCTCGATCACGTTCATCAACGAAATCGCACGGCTCTGCGAACACACCGGCGCGGACGCGAAGGAAGTTTCCATCGGACTCAAGAGCGAGGCGCGCATCGGACCGAAGGCGTATCTTGGACCCGGTGGTCCGTTCGCCGGCGGCACGCTCGCGCGCGATGTTGTCACGCTCTCCAAACTGGCCGAGGCGAACGGCGAAAAAATTTCCGTCATTCCGGCCATCAAACAAAGCAACGACTTGCATCGCGGCTGGGCGTTCCGCCGTTTGCAATCGCGCCTTGGCGATTTGCGTGGCAAAAGGATTTCCGTCCTCGGCCTGACTTACACCACGAACACCGACACGCTTCGCCGCAGTGCCGCCGTGGAATTGTGCCAGCAACTGCTGGCCGCTGGCGCGAAGGTTTCCGCGCTCGATCCGGCGGTGAAAGTTTTGCCGGTCGAATTGAATTCGATTTCACTCGCCGCCGATATTTCAAACGCCCTGACGGGCGCCGAAGCCGTCGCCGTCTGCACCGAATGGCCGCAGTTTCGGCAGGCCGACTGGGCAAAAATTATTCCACTGATGCGCCAGCCGGTGTTTGTGGACGCGAATCGTTTTTTGGAAAAGGAATTGAAAAACGTGCCCGGCGTCGAGCATCTTTCCGTCGGTCGTGCCTGACATGAAACTCAAGAATCTTAATGCGCTCATCACCGGCGGCAGCCAGGGCCTCGGCAAAACCATCGCCGAACATTTTCTCCGCGAAGGCGCGAATGTCGCGCTGTGCGCCCGCAGCGAAAAAGATCTGTCCGCCACGCGCAATGAGTTGAAGAAGAAATTTCCGGCGCAAAAAATCTCCGCCAAGACCTGCGACGTTTCTAACGAAGCACAGGTCAACGAACTCGTTGCTTTCGCCTTGCATGAACTCGGCTCGTTGGATGCGCTCGTGCTGAACGCCGGTATTTACGGGCCGATGGGGCCGACGGAATCCGTTTCGCTCGACGAATGGCGACGTGCGATTGACATCAATTTATTCGGCGTTTTGCTGCCGAGCCGCGCGGTGATTCCGCATTTCAAGAAAAATGGTCGCGGAAAAATTGTCATCTTGAGCGGCGGCGGCGCGACGAATCCGCTGCCAAACATCAGCGCCTATGCCGCATCGAAGGCGGCCGTCGTTCGCTTGATGGAAACCCTGGCGGAAGAATTGAAAAGCTTTCACGTGGATGTGAATGCCATCGCGCCCGGCGCGCTCGCGACGCGGCTGGTGGACGAAGTTTTGGCGGCGGGCGCGGAAAAAGTCGGCGCGGCATTTTTCGAGAAAAATAAAAATTGGAAAGAAAAAGGCGCGGTGCCGCTGGAACTCGGCGCAAATCTCGCGGTTTATCTCGCCAGCGCAGAGAGCAATGGTATCACCGGCAAGCTGATCAGCGCGCAGTGGGATCCGTGGCGCGATTTGCAGACACATCACGACGAACTGGCGAAGTCGGACATTTATTGTCTCCGCCGCATCGTGCCGGAAGACCGCGGCAAGAAATGGAATTGATATGAATTTACGCATTGCCCTCATCGGCTGCGGCCTGATCGGCCAGAAGCGATTAAATTTGTTGCCGCCGGGCAGCGTTACCGTCGCGTGCGATACGCAGCTTGAACGCGCAAAAAAAATTGCGGCGCAAAGTCCCGGCTGCATCGCCACGGAATCGTTTGAGCAAGCCGTCAGCTCACCGAATGTGGACGTGGTGATGATTGCCACGGTCAATTCCGCGCTGGCGCCAATCGCACTCGCGGCGGTGAAGAATGGCAAACACGTGCTAGTCGAAAAGCCGGCGGGTATCAGCGTGAAAGAATTGGACGAGCTTGAAGTCGCTGCAAAAAAATCCGGCGCGCTGGTTCGCGTGGGCTACAATCACCGCTATCATCCGGCTTGCTTGAAGGCGCTGGAAATTTTCCGCAGCGGCGCGCTGGGGCCGATGATGTTTGTGCGCGGCCGTTACGGCCAGGGCGGTCGCATCGGCTACGAAAAAGAGTGGCGCGCAGATCCGAAGATTTCTGGGGGCGGCGAATTGATTGACCAGGGCGTCCACCTGATTGATCTCGCGGGAATTTTTCTCGGCGAATTCACGACGGTCGAAGGCCACGCCGCGACGTATTTCTGGAAGATGCCGGTGGATGACAACGCGTTTTTAAGTTTGCGCAATGCCAAAGGCAACACCGCGTGGCTGCACGTCAGTTGCAGCGAATGGAAAAATCTGTTCAGCCTCGAAATCTACGGGCGCGATGCGAAATTGCACTGGGAAGGACTTGGTGGCAGTTACGGCATCGAGCGGCTGACCTATTACAAAATGCTGCCGCAGATGGGGCCGCCAGAGACGACGATTTACGAATTTCCGCGCGGCGACGAGTCGTGGAAAATCGAGATGGCGGAATTTTTCGAGGATATAAAATTGCAACGCACGCCGGTCCCCGGTTTGAAAGAAGCGAAGGCGGCGCTCGCCGTCGTGGAAAAAATTTACGCACAAAAATAATCATGATCATCGCGCGTTCACCCCTTCGCATCAGCCTCGGCGGCGGCGGCACGGATTTGCCGTCGTATTATGAAAAATTCGGCGGCTTCCTCATCGCTGCCGCGATTGACCGCTACGTCTACATCACGCTGCACGAGACATTCGTGCCGGATTTGATTGTCAAATATTCGGAACTCGAGCGCGTGCCGAACGCGGCGCAGTTGAAGCATCCGATCATCCGCGAAGCGTTTGCATCGCTCGGCATGGAGGGCCATTCGCTCGAACTGACTTCGATGGCGGACATTCCATCCGGCACCGGCCTAGGATCGTCCGGCAGCTTCACGACGGCTTTGCTCAAGGCGCTGCACGCGCACAAAAAAAATCTCGTGCATCCCGCCGAACTCGCCGAACAGGCGTGCGACATCGAGCTGAACCGCTTGAAAGAACCGATCGGCAAACAAGATCAATACATCGCGGCGTATGGCGGATTGACGTGCTTCAACTTTTTGCCGGACGGCAAAGTCGAGGCGTGGCCGCTGAAAGTTTCGGACGAAACGCGCGACAATCTCGAAGACAATCTGCTGCTGTTTTTCACCGGCTATTCGCGCAGCGCGTCGGCGATCTTGAAGGAGCAGGACACGAAATCCAAATCGGACGACAAGTCCATGATCGAGAATCTGCATTTCGTCAAAGACCTCGGCCAGCAAAGCAAGGTCGCGCTAGAAACCGGCAACCTCGCCGAGTTCGCGCGGCTGATGGATGTGCATTGGCAGCGCAAGAAACAGCGCAGCGGCGGCATGAGCAATCCCAAGATCAACGAATGGTATGACCTCGCGCTGGCCAGCGGCGCGCTCGGCGGCAAGCTCATCGGCGCGGGCGGCGGCGGTTTTCTGATGTTTTATGCCGAGGACAAGGCGAAGCTGCGGCATGCCATGCGCACGGCGGGCCTGAAGGAAGTGCGCTTCCGGTTTGATTTCGAGGGAACGAAGCTGGTGATATCGTAAAAATTTAACGGTGCGCAGTTCAATTGTTAAAAAACAAATATGCGAATTGCAGAAAACGTTAAGAAATGCGCCGAACGCCGGGCGCGCGGCGAGGAAGCCGTGCTGGACTCCAAGGCAAAATTGCGGTCGGGCCGATGAAAATCAGGATTCTCTCCTCCGCCTTCAACGATCTGGCGCGCGGCTGGATTTTATTTGGTTTCAGCCGAAACCGGCGTATTTTACCCGCATGAAAACAATGGCGATTGAACTGAACCGCTGGCCTTACGGCTTGGAGTTGCAGCCGTCGGCCAACGGACTGCTGTTGCGCCCGCGCCGCAAAGCCCGCGCGAACTGGAGCAAAGCTTTTCGCCGTCTGCGCGCCGCAGCCGATGATTTGACTGCAACGCGCCGGTTGAAAAATGATTTCGACGCCAAGGAATGGCAATGGTGATCGAGCGGTTCAACATTTTTCTGGTGCAGCTTGATCCGGCCACCGGCGCGGAAACGGCCAAGACCCGGCCGTGTCTCGTGGTTTCACCCGATGAATTGAACCGCGCAGTCTCCACCGTCATCATCGCGCCGATGACGACGGTGCAGCGCGGCTGGCCGACGCGCGTGGCGGTGACGTTTCAAGGCAAGACCGGCGAAATTGCGCTCGACCAAATCCGCGCGGTGGACAAAGTGCGGTTGGTCAAGCGGCTCGGCAAATTAGATGCCGCTATCGCTGATGCCGTGCTCGACACGTTGGGCGAAATGTTTGCGCCGTGACTCATTCGCTTTCCCAAATCCCCGTCGCCATTCTCGCGGGCGGACTCGCCACGCGGCTGCGGCCCATCACGGAAAAAATTCCCAAGTCGCTCGTGCCCGTCGCGGGCCGGCCCATCCTTGCGCATCAACTGGAAATGCTTCATGCGCAAGGCATCCGCCGCGCGGTGCTGTGCATCGGCTTTCTCGGCGAGATGATCCAGCGCGAATTCGGCAGCGAAGCGTTTGGAATGAAACTGGAGTATTCTTTCGACGGCGAAAAACTGCTCGGCACTGGCGGCGCCATTAAACGCGCGTTGCCCAGGCTGGGCGAGGAATTTTTCATCCTCTACGGCGATTCGTATCTGCCGATTCCCTACGCGCCGGTCGCGGAATTTTTTCAGCGCAGCGGCAAGCCTGGCCTGATGACCGTCTATCGCAATGAAGGACTTTACGACGCGAGCAATGTGGTTTTTGCCGACGGTGAAATAAAAATCTATGACAAGAAAGCCAAACTGCCCGAGATGCGCCACATTGATTACGGCTTGAGTTTGTTCAAAGCGAGCGTGTTTGAAAAATTTCCGGCGGACGAAAAATTTGATTTGGCCGACGTGATGCAAAAACTCGTTCAAGAAAAACAGCTCGCCGGTTATGAAGTTCCCGAACGATTTTACGAAATGGGTTCGCCGGCCGGGCTGGCCGAACTGGAAACTCTATTGCAGTCGAAATAAACTCTGCTTCCCTTCGTCATTTGAAATTCGTAATTTTAAATTCCGATGAGCTTTACCAAACAATTTCTCGCCGAAGTCCAGCAGGTCACGGCGCAACTCGACGAAGCGGCGATTGAAAAAGCGGCGGACGAACTTGCCGCCATCCGCGCGCGCGGCGGACGGCTGTTCATCCTTGGCGTCGGCGGCAGTGCGGGCAACGCCGGACACGCGGTGAACGATTTTCGCAAGATTTGCGGCTTCGAGGCCTACGCGCCGACGGACAATGTTTCCGAATTGACCGCGCGCACGAATGACGAAGGCTGGGCGACGGTTTTTTCAGAATGGCTCAAAGGCTCGCGCATCCATGCGAAGGACGGCCTGCTGATTTTTTCCGTCGGCGGCGGCAATCTCGAAAAGAATGTCAGTCCGAATTTGGTCAGCGCGATTCAAGTCGCGAAATCGGTCGGCGCATCGGTGGTGGGCATCGTGGGGCGCGACGGCGGCTACACGGCGCAGCAGGCAGACGCTTGCGTGATTGTTCCGACGGTGAATCCCACGCACGTCACGCCGCACAGCGAAGCATTTCAAGGCGTCATCTGGCACCTGTTCGTTTCGCATCCCAAATTGAAAGTGGCGCAGACGAAGTGGGAATCCACCAAGTAACCTTGTAGGAGCCGACGTGATGAGGCGCTAACTTTATTTTCAAATTGTCCGGCAACAAAACAAACAGTCAGAGCCTCCTCATGTCGGCTGCTACGAAGTTGCGCCGCGCCGTTTTTCTCGACCGCGACGGCGTCATCAATCGCGCGCTGGAAAAAGAATCCAAACCGTATCCGCCGACTAGCTTGGCCGAGTTTGAGATTCTCCCGGAAGTTTCCGCCGCCTGCGCCAAGTTCAAGGCAGCGGGTTTCTTGCTCGTCGTCGCCACCAATCAGCCGGATGTCGGCCGCGGCACTTTGAAACGGGAAATGGTCGAAAAAATCCACATGCACATGCTGGCGCAACTGCCGATTGATCGCGTGGAAGCTTGTTATCACGCCGGCCAAGGCTTGTCCGACTGCGATTGCCGCAAGCCGAAACCGGGAATGCTTTTGCGCGCGGCCAAGGAACTGAACATTGATTTGGTGCAAAGTTGGATGGTCGGCGACCGCTGGCGCGATGTGGATTGCGGACACGCGGCCGGGTGTAAAACCATTTTCATTGATCGCGGCTATGCCGAGGAACTGAGACAGAAACCTGATTTTTCCGCTCGCAATTTGGCCGAAGCGGCTGACATTATTCTGTCGCAAACAAAAAAATTATGAAGCGAACGCTGAAAGATTTGTCGGTAAAAATTTTTGCCGATGGCGCGGACAAAAAAGGCATGTTGGAACTCAACGCCAATCCGCTCATCCAAGGCCTGACGACCAACCCGACGCTGATGCGCAAGGCGGGGCTGACGGATTTCGAGGCGTTCGCGCGCGACGTGCTGCAAACCATCACGGTCAAGCCGCTGTCGCTCGAAGTATTTTCCGACGAATTTTCCGAGATGAAACGGCAGGGCTTGAAGATCAATGGCTGGGGCAAAAATGTCTACGTCAAGATTCCGATCACCAACACGCGGAATGAATCGGCATTGCCGCTGATCAAGGAACTCGCCAGCGAAGGTGTGAAACTCAACGTGACGGCGCTATTGACTTTGGAGCAAGTCAAAGGCGTCGCGGCCGCGCTGAACCCGAACGTGCCGGCGGTCGTGTCCGTTTTTGCGGGCCGCATTGCCGACACGGGCGTGGATCCGGTCAAAATCATGACCGAGAGCAAAATTATTTTGAAAAACCTGCCGCACGCGGAATTGCTTTGGGCGAGCGTGCGCGAAGTGCTGAATATTTTTCAGGCGAATGATTGCGGATCGCACATCGTCACCGTGCCGCATGATATTCTGGGCAAGGCGATCAAAATGGCGGGCATGGATCTCGGCGAACTTTCGCTCGATACCGTGAAGATGTTCGCCAATGATGCGAAGGCGGCGGGTTTTACACTCTAGCAGATTTTTTCGGTCAAACGGATTTGCCGCGCGCTCGTGCTTCCAACCAATCGCTGGAAGTTTTCAATACGTTGCTCCAATGAAAAGTCTTGGCGCGTTCCCACGCCTTGACGCGATACTTCTGATATTTCTCCGGCTGCGGTAAAATTTCCACCAGCGCGGTCGCAATTGCTTCCGGCGTTTCGGCCGACGCCACGATGCCGGTCTCGTCGTGCAAGGTTGATTCGACCAATCCCGCCACCGGATAAACCACCGTGCTCGTGCCCATCGCGTTGGCTTCGATGACATTCAGGCCCCAGCCTTCGCGCATCGAAGTGTGCAAAAGAAAATGGGCTTGGCGCAATTGCGCGTCCTTGTCCGCTTCCGCCAATGCGCCGGCGAAGGAAACTTGCGCTTCCAGATTTAATTCCTTCACGAGCGCGCGCAACAACGGCTCCGTTTCGCCCGTGCCGATGATGGTCAGCTGCGCCGGCACTTTTTTGTCCGCGAGACATTTCATCACGCGCACCGCGTGGTCGATCCGTTTGTTCGGCGCGAGCCGCGACACGACGATCAAGCGCAGCGGCAGTTGCAAATTTTTTTCATCCAGGCTCGGCAGCGCCACCGTGTCCACGCCATACGGAATCATCGTGATCGACCGCACGCCATTGGCGGTCAGGCATTCCCGCGTGGCCTGGCACGCCGTCCAAAACGGCACGTCGCGATAAAACCAATGCGTCCAGCGTTCCTGGCAGCGGCCCAAGGTGCTCACGGGCCACGGATAAAATGAATTCCAGATCGGTCCCAGCACTTCGTGGATGAACGAGACATGGTTCGTGCCGCACCACCACGGCGCAAACCACGGAATGCCGTGATGCTGGTCAATGACCAGATCGAAATGCGGCTGCCGCCGATACCATTGGATGGCTTTCAAAACCGAAGAACCTTTGCCGCCGCCGCGCACGATTTTGACGCCTGCAAAATTTTCCTCGCGCGCCGCGCCCGGAAAATCATTCGCGAACCAATAAACTTCATGGCCGCGTTCGACCAGCGCCTTGAGATACGCCAGCGTCACACGTTCCGCACCGCCGGCCAGCGGATTGCGCGGGTCGCGCCAGTTGAGCATCAGAAAACGCATCGCAGAAAGGCCGGTGTAAAATTACAGCCGCGAAATTTTTTCCAGCAGGCCGGTGGTGGATTTGCCCGGCACGAAGGGAACCAAAACAATTTTTCCGCCGGCGGATTCGACGGCGCGGCGCTCGTCTTGATTCAAAGTTTCCAACGTGTAATCGCCGCCCTTGACGTAAATGTCCGGCTGCGCGGCGGCGAGAAATTTTGTCGCGGCCGTGTCGGTGAAGATGCAGACGCCATCCACGCTTTGCAGCGCGGCGAGCACGGCCGCGCGATCGGTCTCGGAATTCACCGGGCGCCCCGCGCCTTTCAAGCCGCGCACGGCCGCGTCGCTGTTCACGCCAAGCAGCAGCGCATCGCCGAAATTGCGCGCGGTTTCGAGATACGTCACGTGGCCCAAATGCAAAATGTCGAAGCAGCCGTTGGTGACGACCAGTTTTTTGCCGCGGGCGCGAAAATTTTTTCGCCACGCCGGCAAATCGTCCCAAGAGATTAGTTTGTCGCGGAAATTCATCCGTTCATTTTGCCTGTGAACCTTGTGAATTCAACATTTTCCAAACTCGCAATGCTTCGGTCACGCCCCACGCCTGCGCGTCGCAGCCGCGCTGCGTGTGCGGCGCGTCGCCATCGAGGATCTCCGGAATCTGGCCGAGGCAACCCTCGTTGAGAATTTGTTCGGAGCTGCCCAAATAACTTTTTGCCGCCGCCACGGCTTCTGGAGAAAAATCCCACGCTGCCGCCAGCGCTTCGCAAAACACCGGGAAGGTCCACGTCCACGCCGTGCCGTTGTGATACGCGGGCTTGCGGCGCGTGTCCTCGTCGCCTTCGTAACGCGGCCAATATGGTTCCGGCGGATTGTTGATCAGCCGTCCGTCGTTGCTGTAAATTGGCAGCGGCACCGTCACCGGCAGCGGCGCGAGCGAACGCAGCGCGCCCGGCACGACGAGATATTTTTGCGCCGCCGCAACGCAGCGTTTAGCGCGTTCGCCGGAAATCAATCCGAGGCTGACGGCGAAAAGACAATTGCTCCGCAGCGCGTCGCTCGCGACCGCATCCCGCGCAATGACGCGCGGGCCGCCCATCAGCACGTCGGCAAACCAGCCCTGCTTTTCGAGCCAGAACAATTTTTCAAACGACGCCGTGGCGTGGTCGGCGAGTTCGCGCCATTTTTGTTGCTCGGTTTTTACAGAAATTTTTTCGAGCTGGCGCAGCAGGCGAATCCACAAAACCTGAATCTCGACCGGATAACCTTCGCGCGGCGTGCCGGCGGGATAGTTCGTGTCCATCCACGTGAAATGGCTCGGGCTCCAAATGAGCGCGGAATCGGCGTCCATGCGAATTCCGTTCGGCGTGCCGCGCGCATAATTTTCCGCGATGCTAGTCAAAATATCGCGAATCGTGCGGCTGCCATCGGCCCGCTGCGCATAAAACTTTTTGTCGGCCAGATCTTCGCACACGACCGCGAACCACAGCGGCGCGTCCGTCGTGTCGCGGTTGGAGACATCGTTGCCATGAATTGTGTTCGGCAGCGTGCCGTCCTTTTCAAATTTGGCGAACGTGAGCAGCAGTTGTTTCACTTCGTCCGTCATGCCCGCCGCCAAAAGTCCGCGCGCGCAAATCAATGAATCGCGGCCCCAGTCCAAAAACCACGGATAACCGGCGATGACGGTCTTGCCAGCGTCGCGGCGCACGACAAATTGTTTCGCCGCGCGGACGAGTTGCGTGGCAAAATCGTTTTCTGAATTTCCGTTTTCCGCATTCCGTTTTCCGCTTTTGAGTTCGCCCGCTTCCGCCGTCAACAGCAGCGTGGCCGAATCGCCTTTCGCCAGCGGAATTTCAAACCAGCCCGGACTGTAAGCGTCGCCGCCGCCGGTCTGCCCGCGCGTCTGCTCGACGGGATGCGGGATGTTTTCGCACCATTCCGGCTGCGAATGAAACACGCCAGCATCGACGAATGCGCGCAATTGGCGATCCGGGGCGGGCGTGAATTCAAATCCGCCGCCACTTCTATTTTTTACGGGTGAGTTTGTAATCTCGCGGCAGTTGGACGCGAAATGAAAATCCGCGCCGCTGTTGCGTTTGGTCTCGCTGTGAAAATTACGATCTTCAATATCCACGCGCACGGTCAGGCGAACGTCCACAGCGGCGGGCAATGGCTTGCCGCCGGCGGGTGCGCCGGGTGGACGATAAAAACTAAAAATGGTCGTGTTCTCGCCGGCCAGCATCTCGGCCTGAAGGACAATTTCCACCGTGCGGCCATCGCCGGCGTTCGCGACAAAATTCCAGACGGCGGGCGAACCGACCTGGAACGATTGAAGATTTTTGAAATCGAGCGGCGAAAGAAAACCGTCGGCGTTCACCCACGCGCGGATGCGCTTCACAAAAACGTGGCGATCCACCGGCACGGTGGTATTCAAGTTCGCGCCGAGCGCGCAATCGTATTTGGAATTGATGCGGCCGAGATCCACGCATAAACGCGCCATGCCGCCGATGCCGTTGGTCAGCAAAACCAAATCAGTGGGTTGCGGCGCGCGGCGTGCGGCGTGCGGCGTGGCGGGAAGAAAGCGGATAGCGGCAGAAATTTTTTGCGACGAGGTGGCGTGACGTTCCAAAATTAATTCGGCGTCGGCGGCCGAGCCGCGCGGAGCAAAGGCGGCGATATGGTTGTTGCCGACGGCGATGGATTGGACGTGCGTTGCTGGATTTTGTATTTCTAAATTTTTATTTTCCAGCGTCGCGCGGAATGGCGCGGAGTCTTCGACCAGCAGCCAGTGGCCCGGCGGCACCAGCGTCACGCGGCGGGCGTCAAGCAAAGTCCATTCGACGACGCGCGGGAAAACTTTTCCCGCCGCCACTGCCGTCAACAAATCGGCCAGCGGAATTTTGTTTTCACGCGTCGCGAATTCGCTCGCGGCGGCAAGAAAATTTTTCGGCGACGCGACTACTTTTTCGGCGAGGCAGCGCCAGTCGCAGCCATCCACGGTTTCCGCAGAAATGATTTTACCCAATGATTGCAAGGCAAATGCGGCGTGCGCCCGCTGGCGGCGGTAAGCTTCTCCGCTCAAACCGACGGGCGTTTCGGTCAACGCCAGACAAAAGGTTGCGCCGGGCAGCAGCAGCCATTCAGTTGAGTTTTTGGCGGCCGAAATTTTGGGCACCGGCTGACCGAGCAGCTCAAATTTGAAACGGGTGGTTTGAAATTTGAAATCAGTGGCGGCAGCAAATGAATTTTCGTTTTCAACGTCCGTGTTGATTAAAATCAAAACCGAATCCTTGCCTTCCGCCGATTCGCGGAGCAGGGCGTAAACGGGCGAGGCGGGTGCGCTCAACCGGGTGAGTTTCGCGCCGTCGAAAAAACACGGGTGCGTCGAAATGAGTTCGTTCAGCCGCGCGAGTTCGGGGACGAGGTTGACGACATTGTCCCAATTCAAACCGGTGTTGCCGTGGACGCGGATTTTTTCGGCGGCGAGCCATTCGACGCCGCAGGTGAAACCAAAGCCGCCGTTCGGACTGGTGAGCGCGCAGAGGCGGTTGCGCAGCAGCGACCAGGCAAAACCTTTTTTGGCGAGCCGGTCGTTGTCGTGCGTTTCTGAATAATGAACGTAGGTGCCGACGCGCTCGTTTTGGCGGTTGGCATAGTCGAGATAGCCGGCGACGTCGCGGCCGGAATAATTTTGGAACAGTTCGGAATACGCCCATTGCATGCCGCCTTCGGTCAGGAGAAGTTCCGTGGCGTCCCACGAGCCGCCCAAGCCTTCGAGCAGAAAAATGGTTTCGGGAAATTCTTCCTGCACGCGGGCGACGATGTATTGCCAGGCGGGCGCGGGAATTTTGTAGCCGGCATCGCAGCGAAATCCATCCACGCCGCGCCGACACCAAGTGATGAGCGAGTCGGCGATCAGGTCCCAAAGTTTCACGTCGTGCTGTTCGAGTTCCACCAAGTCTTCCCAAACCGTGCCCCACGCGCCGGGACTGGCGAAGGAGCCATCAGGATTTTTCAGGAAAAATTCCGGGTGGTTTTCCTGCAGGGTCGAACCCCAGCCGGTGTGGTTGATGACGATGTCAATGAACACACGCGCGCCGAGCGAATGCGCGGCGTAGGTGAGTTCGCAAAACTGGTCAATGCCGGTGGTGCGTTGGTCGAATTCGACCAGCGCGGGATCCACGGCGGTCAAATCCAGCGCGGCGTAGGGACTGCCGAAGCGGCCGAAGCGCGCGTAGGTCGTGGGCGTCGGATGCACGGGCAGCAGATGAATGATTTGGCAGCCGAGTTTTTGGACGATGAACGGAAGCTGTTTCGCAAGGTCGCGGAATTTCCCCGAGGGCGGCAAAGTGGCATAGCCGAGGTTTTCGAGCGATTTTAATTGTGCCTCCAATTTTTCATCGGCGGTCGCCGCAAGATTTTTGGTCGCGCCAAAAAGCCGCGTGAACGCGCAATAAATGGTGTTCGCCGTGCGCGCAAAATTCGGGTGGACCGAAATGCCGATGTCCGCGCCGTCCGGCCAATGCTGCCAGTTATTTTCGTCGAGCAAATAGGCTTTGGCTTTGAAGTAGCCGACTTCGGCGAGCGGCAATTCGATTTGCCAGCCGTCCGCCGTTTTTTGCATCGGCACGTCGCGCCAGGAGGAATTGGCGATGACGGCCTGGCCGGCGTGCGCGGAAATAATTTCGGCGCGGCGCGCGGCGGCGCGGCCAAGATTGGTGCGCAGGCGCGCGGACCAATTTTTTTGCGCGGCGGATTTATTTTCCGCGCGGATCGTGAACAGGATCTTGTCGCCGACGAAACGCAGCAGGCGTTCGCCGGTCGCGGGCATCATGGCTGGCAGGGGCGGCTCCACGCGCAGATTGTTAACAGGAACCTCGGCCGGCCGAAAGCAAAAGCCGTCGCGGCCAATTTTTTTTGCAACGCGGACTGAAGTTTTGGCGCGGATGGCCGATGAAGATGCAGGCGGCTGCGACTTTCTTTGGATTGCGCTGACGGCACGCGCGAATTAACTTGGCGACGGCGGCGTTGAAAATTTTTAACTGATGGCGACGACATTAAATCCCGGCGAAGAAGCTCAATTGTTGCAGACGATTGAGATGTTCGAGGTGATCGCGCAGTCCCAGCCGACGGACACGCAGTCGCTGGAAATCCTCAAGGAAGCCTACTCGAAACTCGCGCGCGAGGACGACGTGGTGAACACGTCCAAGCGCATCGCGCAGGCCTATTTGCAGATGGGCCAGCTTTCTTCGGCCATCCTCGAATATGAAACCGTGCTGCAACGCCGGCCGGAAGATGCGGACGTGCGCAACGCGCTGAAGCAAATCGAGGACAAGGCCAGCAGTTCGATGGCGCAGCCGACCGCCGAGGCGATGGTGATGCCGTCGGTTTCCGAAACCTCTTTGTTGCGCAAAAAAGCGCGCGCGGCGGCGAACGAGGCGGTGGATGACGGCCGCAAGTCGCTCTACAAAGTTTTTGTCGAAAGCAAACTCATCACGGCGGGCGATTTTGATCTGTGCTGGCGCAACGTGGATGCCGCCTCATCGCCGAAAGACGTGGTGGAACCGTTCATCCAGACGTTGCAGGAAAAAGGCGTGTCACAAATTGACAAATCGCTGCGACTGCTGTCGGACAAATCACGCGTGGCGTATCTACCGCTGGACCGTTACGAAATCGACATGGAACTGGCGCGCGGTTTTCCGGTGGATGTCTGCCGGCGCTGGTGTGTGCTGCCGTTCGACCGCATGAGCAAGGCGATTTTGGTGGCCACGGCAAATCCTTTCAATCAACAGGCGGCCAAAGAGCTGGCGGCGGCGACCACGCACCGATTGCTGTGGTATGTCGCCACGCCCAACGACATTGTTTCCAACCTGCGCAAGGCGTTTCGCTGACCATGGCCAAAATCAAATCATTTGCGGAACGCATCGCGGACGCGCTGGTCGAAGACGGATTGCTGAGCGCGAACCAGATCGAAGAACTGCTGGAGCGCCAGAAAAAAGAAGGTGCGCGCCTCGTAAAACTGCTCATTGATAAAGACAAGCAATATGTCAGCCACGACGATCTCGCCGTGTGCATGGGCCGCGTGCTGAATGTTTCGCCCATCAATCTGGCCCGCATCAACATTCAGCCAGATATCGTTGACTTGGTTCCGCGCGAAACCGCGCACAACCATCGCGTCGTTCCCGTCAGCCGCCTCGAGAACAAATTATTTCTCGCGATGGCCGATCCGCTGAACGTGCTCGCGATTGACGATGTCCGGCGCATCACGAAGCTGGAAATCGCGCCGCTGATCGCCTCCGAAAAAGCCATCGCCGAAAAACTCAGCGCCTTTGATTCCGCCAAGAGCGGTTCGATGGAGGACATCATCCAGGACGCCGAGAAAAAACGGGATGCGGAAAATGACGCGGACACGATCGAATCGGTGAAGGAAAATGTCGAGGAGATGAACCTCGACCAGCTTGCCGCGTCCAGCGAAGAGGCACCGGTCATCAAGCTCGCGAATTTGATCATTTTGCAGGCGATCAAAGACCGCGCGAGTGACATTCATCTGGAGCCGTTTGAAAAAGTCATGCGCCTGCGCTACCGCATTGACGGCGTGCTGATCGACGCCACGCCGCCGCCCAAGCAGTTGCAACTTGCGCTCGCCTCGCGCCTGAAAATCATGTCGAACCTGGACATCGCCGAACGGCGGCTGCCGCAGGACGGCCGCATGCGGGTCAAGGTCAGCGGCAAGGATTTCGATTTGCGTGTGTCAGCGTTGCCCACGGTGCACGGGGAAAAAATGGTGCTGCGCGTGCTCGACAAAAGCAATCTCTCGGCGAGCCTCGATAAACTCGGCTTGGACGAAGGCACGTTCAAGCAGTTCAAGGTGGCCATTGACGCGCCGCACGGTTTGATTCTCGTCACCGGCCCGACCGGCTCCGGCAAAACCACCACGCTTTATTCCGCGCTCAATGAACTGAACAATCCGCAGTGGAACATCATCACCGTGGAAGACCCGGTGGAGTTTCAAATTCCCGGCATCAACCAGGTGCCGACCAAAAAAGAAATCGGCCTGTCGTTCGCCAGCGCGCTGCGCTCCATTTTGCGCCAGGACCCGGACATCATCATGATCGGGGAAATCCGCGATACCGAAACGGCGGAAATCGCCATCGAAGCCGCGCTCACGGGCCATCAAGTGTTGTCCACGATGCACTGTAACGACGCGCCCGGTGCCATTGCGCGTCTCGACGACATGGGCATCGCGCCCTTTCTTATTTCATCCTCGGTCGTTCTTTCATGCGCCCAACGCCTGATGCGTCGCATTTGTTCGCATTGCAAAGAGCCGTTGACCTATCCGACGAAAATGTTTGAAGACCTCGGCATCAATCCGAACCTTTTTGACGGCGTGCAACTTTATCGTGGACGTGGCTGCGATCGTTGCAAAAATTCCGGTTACGCCGGGCGTATGGCCATCATCGAAGCGATGACCGTCACAGATCAGATCCGCAAACTCATCATCGCTCGCGGCAGCACGCGCGACATGGCCAAGATCGCCGTCAATGAAGGGATGCGCACGCTTCGCATGGTGGCGCTCGACCGCGCGCGCGATGGCGCGTCCACGCTCGAACAAGTGCTGGTCACCACTTCTGCGTATTGAACGGGCTGAAGGGACTCTGCGGCGGCTGCGGATCTTTCGAAAGCCAAGGCGGCAATTGCGCCTGCGTTTTTTTGGACGTTGACGGCGCAACATACGGTCCGGTGAGACCGGGCAGCGGGGTGATTCCCTTCGGTCGGGCGACATCGTCTTGCAATGTCGAAAAGGTCCGGCCCAGCGGATTAAATACTGGCACCGGTTGCAGATTGGGATCGGGCGCCGGCAGCGGCGCCGGCGCAAACCGCGTGGGCGTCGGCGATTTTTCCGGAGCACTCAACTGATTCAAAAAATCGGCGTAACGATCCCGTGCCGCGAGTTGATCCAGATTGGGCTTCGCCGGCGGCGCAGGTTGATTGAACGCACTGGACCAAGTGGAATCCGCGGTTTGATCTGGCGCAAAAGGCGAGTTCGCCGGCGCAGTCACCAGCCGGTCAAAAAATTTTCGCGAAGCCTGGTCCGGCCCCGTCGGCAATGTGGCCGTTGCGTCATTCTCCCTATCCGGATTGTTCCAATCGCGTTGCTTCTTTGGCGCAAACGGATTGTCATCATCCTGCAAAAGCGAAAAACCGGGCTGGCGCATGGCGTTCGTCGCGGAAACCGCCGCCGCCAGCTCCCGCCGGTGCAGGTAGCGCTCCGTGACCGAAAGCTTGTCATCGCCCGTCGGATCCGGCAGGCCGAGGATTTTTTCCGGGGTCGGCAAACCCCAAATTTCCTGCGGCGTCAGCAGCGTCCAGTTTCGGCGCCGGTCCAATTCATCCTTCAGCGACTGATTGGGCAATTGCGGCATTTGCGGCGGCGGCAGGACGGGATCAGGCGAATTGAAATTGAAAAGCTGCTTCGGCGCGTTGAACTGGCTGGCCCGGCCTTGCAGCCGCGAATCCAAATTCGGTAAAAAAGCATTCGCCGGCTCCTCCGGGGTTTCGGTCGGTTTGGAATAGATAATCGCTTGTTGCGCCGCCGCCGAAAATGCCGCTGCCAGCACCGTGCCAAAAGCACAGCGGATCATAAATCTGGGCGGATTAAAATTCATCTTCGACTAAATACCCTAGATCAATGGACACCCACCGTCAAAATGAATTCAAAATGAAAATCGCCAGATTTTTTCAGACGGGATTACCGGACGGACCGAATTTAGCGGCGCAATTTTTCAATCCCAAAAATTCACTTAATCCTGCCGGAAAAATTGGCCGTCACTGCTTTTCATATTCGCCCTTGCCCAGCCGTTTATAAACCTGAAACCCGGATTTTTTCGCGTCCGAAACCGACAGCGGCTTGAGCTTGTGCGGCGAACTGAAGTTGGAAAAAATTTTGCGCACCGGTTTTTTGCACGCCGGACAATTCGTCAGCGGCTTGGCCGACAGCGGCCGGTTCAACGTGAATTTCCCGCCGCAAATCTTGCAGTCGCCTTCGCACAGTTCGTATTCGTAAATCGGCATAACGAAATAAATTTAACCGCGAACCACGCAAAATACGCGAACAAATTTCGCAAAAAACATTTCGCGGATTAAGCGCATTTCGCGGTTTAGCGTTCTGATTTATTTCTTCAAAAACGCGCTGAACAAGTCGATCGGCAGCGGCAAAAATGTGGTCGTGTTGTGTTCGCTCGCCATTTCACGCATGGTTTGCAGGTAACGCAATTGCAGCGCGATCGGTTCTTTCGCGATCAACGACGCGGCCTGCACCATTTTTTCGGCGGCTTGAAATTCACCTTCCGCGTTGACGACTTTCGCGCGGCGCTCGCGTTCGGCCTCGGCCTGCTTGGCCATCGCGCGTTTCATGCTGTCGGGCAGCGCGACTTCTTTCACTTCCACCGACGTGACCTTGATGCCCCACGGCTCGGTTTGCTTGTCAATGATCTCCTGCAACTTCTGGTTGATGACGTCGCGTTGCGAGAGCAATTCATCGAGCGCCGATTGCCCGAGCACGCTGCGCAGGGTCGTCTGCGCGATGAGCGAAGTCGCCTTCCAGAAATTTTCCACTTTGACCACCGCCGCGTTCGGGTCCACGACGCGGAAATAAATCACCGCGTCCACCGTGGCCGGCACGTTGTCGCGCGTCATGATTTCCTGCTTCGGCACGTCGATCGTCACGACGCGCAGATCCATCTTCACCATTTTATCAATCATTGGAATCAAGAGGATCAGCCCCGGTCCTTTCGCGCCCTGCAATTTGCCGAGCCGGAAAATCACGCCGCGCTCGTATTCGCGCAAAATGCGGACGGCTTGGGGCAAAATAAAAATCGCCAGAATGACAATGACGACGAGCGCCGAAGTCAGTCCGCCGCGCAACGCCATGCTGATGAGGGTTTCCATAATATTGGTTTTTTAATTTTTTGGTTTAACTTTCAATGTCAGTCCCGCGACGCCGATGATTTCCACCGGCTGGCCGGTTTCAATGGCGACCGCGCTCACCGCATTCCACGTTTCGCCTTCAATAAACACCCGGCCGCCCGCCGCATCAATGCGCGAAAGCGCGTTCACGGTTTTCCCGATCATCGTGCCCACGCCGGTCTGCGCCGGTTTTAATTGCGCGCGCAGCCCCTTGCTCACGATGAAAATAAAAAACAGCGCGGTCAACAAGGTCGCCGGCAGAATCCAGCGCAACGACAAACCAAAGCCCGGCCCGGCCTGGCTGAACAACATCATCGCGCCGAGAAAAAACGTCACGATGCCGCCGGCCGTCAGCACGCCATGCGTTGGCGAATAGACATCCGCGAGAAACAGCAGAATCGCCAACCCGATCAGCACCAGACCGGTGATGTTGACCGGCAGAATCGCCGACATGTAAAGCACGAGGATCAGCGCGATCGCGCCGACCACGCCGGGCAGAATCGCGCCCGGACTGCTCAGTTCGCCCATGATTCCGTAAATCACCATCAGCATCAAAATGAACATCACTTCCGGCCGCAAAAACAATTGCGAAAATTGCTCGAACGGATTCATCGGAATTTCGACCACCGTCGCGCCGATGGTGTGCAGCGCGTGGCCATTCACTTTGCGGCCGTCCAGTTGCTTCAACAAATCCGGCAGGTCGGCCGCAATAAAATCAATGACATTCGTTTTCAGCGCCTCTTCGGCAGTGATCGAGGCGCTGTTGAGCACGGCCGTTTTGGCCCAGGCAACGTTGCGATTTCTTTTTTCGGCGATGGATTGGGCGAAACTGGCGGTGTCGTTTTCGATTTTTTCCTTCATCACGTCATCCGTTTTTTCCACGTTTCCGCTTGCACCGAGTTCCACCGGATGCGCCGCGCCGATGCGCGTGTGCGGCGCCATCACCGCCACGTCCGCCGCCATCGTGAGGAAAACCCCCGCGCTCCCGGCGCGCGCCGGCGCGGGCGCGACGTAAACGACCGTGGGAATTTTTGCCGCGTAGAATTTCTCGACGATCTCCGAGGCCGAATCCAGCAAACCGCCCGGCGTATCCAATTCAAGGATCAGGCATTCGTCTTTTTGATCCGTCGCCGTGTCAAGCGCGCGGGCGATGTAGCTGGCCGTGGCCGGGCCGATGGCGCCGCTGATTTTGATCAGCCCAACCTGCGAGGCATTGACGCCAATGCCGAAGAAGATTCCAACCATCGCGATGAAACGCCAGTGCCGCATAAAATTTCGAACCGAATCCAACTTAACCAAAGTCGCCGCTTCTGCAAATGAAACTTATTCAGCAACCGGCGTCATCTCGCAGCCGGCACAACTGGAAGCGGCCAGAATCACGCAATCCGCGCAGAGCATATGGTCGCCAATTTCGTGCGTGTCAAAGCTGCCGCAGCGGTCGCAGCCGGCATGTGCAATCAAAATTATTGGGTCAGGTTCCACAATTTTTTGAACCGCAAAATACACGAACCACGCGAAAATAAAATTGGTTTTCCGTTCGCGTGGTTCGCGTGGTTCGCGTGGTTCGCGGTCAATCCGTTTTTGAAAAACTCTCAGCCATCGCAATCGCCTTTCGCATCGCCATGGATTTGTTGATGGTTTCCTGATACTCGCCTTCGGGCGTGGAATCGTTCACCCAGCCGCCGCCAGCTTGGACATACGCCTTGCCATCTTTGATCAACGCGGTGCGGATGGTGATGCAGGTGTCTAAATTTCCGTTGAAGGAAAAATAACCGACCGCGCCCGCGTAAGTCCCGCGCGTGGTCTGTTCGAGTTCGGAAATGATCTGCATCGCGCGGATTTTCGGCGCGCCGCTGACGGTGCCGGCCGGAAACGTTGCGCGCATCAAATCATAATTTGTTTTTTCCGCCGACAATTTTCCCTCGACCTGCGACACGATGTGCATGACGTGGCTGTAACGCTCGATGAACATCAAATCCTTCACCTGCACGCTGCCGAAATCGCACACGCGGCCAATGTCGTTGCGCGCGAGGTCCACGAGCATGACGTGCTCGGCGCGCTCCTTCGGATCGGCGAGCAGTTCTTTTTCGAGCGCGGCATCTTCGGCCGAATTTTTCCCGCGCGGCCGCGTGCCGGCGATTGGGCGGATTTCGACTTTGCCTTCTTCGCAACGCACATGCAGTTCCGGCGACGCGCCGACAAGCGCAAAGCCGTTCAGTTCCAGCAAAAATAAATACGGTGACGGATTCACGTTGCGCACCGCGCGGTAAATATCCAGCGGCGACGCTGTGACCGGCGCGGAAAATCGCTGCGAGCCGACGACCTGAATGATGTCTCCCGCCGTGATGAATTTTTTTGAAGCTTCGACGTTGGCAAAAAACTTTTCCTTCGTCTGGTTCGATTGAAATTCCACCGGCGGAACTTCATTTTTCACGCCGACCACCGTGTGTTCGCTCGGCTGTTCGAGCAGCGACAGAATGCGGTCAATTTCGCTCGTCGCATTTTCATAAGCCTCGGTCGGATTTTCCGCATCGTCCAAAATCGCATTCACCAAAATCGTGATGGTCTGCGCCACGCGATCAAAAATCAAAAGCTGGTCGGCGACGAGAAAATACATCACGGGCGTTTTCAACTCGTCGTGCGCCGGCCGCGGCACGACGGGTTCGACATCGTGGATGAATTCGTAGCCGATGAAGCCGACCGCGCCGCCGGTGAAACGCGGCAATCCCGGCACCGCCACCGCGCGAAATTTTTTCATCACGCGCTCGACGACTTCGAGCCCGTCCTTCACATCCGTGCCGACCATCGCGGTTTCCGTGACGCGCCCGTTTTCAAACATCTGCACGTGCTGGCCGTCCTGCCGGATGACTGCGCGCGGATTGCAGCCGACGAACGAATAGCGCCCGAGATGCTCGCCGCCCTCGACAGATTCAAAAAGGAATGATTCGCCTTCGCCGCGAATTTTGCGGTAGGCCGAGAGAGGTGTTTCCAGATCGGCGAGAATGCGGCGCGTGACGGGAATCAAATTTCCCTGCGTCGCGAATTTCAAAAATTCATCAAGGGTCGGCGAATACATGCGCCCTTTTTTAGCTGATACCCGGAGAAAACAAAAGCAGGAAGCCGCGGAACAATTTCGGCAGCATAACGGGTTCAACAAGCTGGAAGGTAGTTTCCCGCTTCACTGCCTTGCATGCGCCCTAAATTTTGAACGTATTGAAAAAAAGGGTCTTTCTAAAAAATTATATGACATCCATGCGGCCACAAACGCCGAAGGTAAAGCCATGAACCACAGTTTAGGAATCGGCCATAATACAAAAATAAGCTGCTGCCAGATGTAAAGAGAGTAGGATATGATTCCAACGCTAACCAGCCACCGGTTATTCAAAATTTTGAACGGCCTGAATTCCGGAACCAAGATGCTTTGCATCAACAAGAATATAAATGCGAAAGATTGCAAACCAATTCCTAAACCGACAATTTCCGGCCCAAGCAGCAAAAGGCCGGAAAGCGCAAAGATCCAGAGGGAGAATTTTTCAAAGAAAAATTTTAAGCTTCTCGCTTTGGTGTCCAGAAGTATTGCGCCGATGCATCCGTAGGAAATACAATCCAAATAAAGGAATGTTGAGTTCTCTTGAAATAGAAAAAACAGGTGACGATTGTAACATCCCAAAAGAGCAACAATTTTAAAAATCAACGAAAATATAATCACAACCACTAAAAAGCCGATCCGCTTTCTTGGCGAACGTCCAAGCATCAGAAAAACTACCGGCCATATAAAATAGAATTGCTCTTCAACCGACAACGACCAGACGTGCGTGCTGACCAAGTATTCCGGGTGCCCGGTTTGGTGAAAATTGCGAGTAAAGGTAAATAACTGAAGCCATACAAACCCTTTCTGAACCGAAAGGCCAGTCAATTGAAAGAATGCCATTACAATGATACACGCCAAATAAACCGGTAGGATTCGAAAGGCCCTGCGAACATAGAAGTATTTTAAATTCATATACCCGGCTTCCCTTTCCTCTTTCAACATCAGCCAAGTTATCAGAAAACCACTAATGGTAAAAAAGAATCGGACGCCTAAAATTCCATCAAATATGTTGGAGACAAAACTGCAATATTTCGATGGAAATCCATTCGTGAACACACAGTGCGATCCGAGAACCAAGATGATGCCAACAGCTCGCCACCCATTGAGCGAAGGAAGTTGTCCAGTTTTACTCACAGGAAAATTCCGCCGCGGCTAGCAGGTAGGATAGAGCAACAAAAATGTTTTTTTGACGCGGGGCGACGACGATTTTAAATCCGACTTCAGTTTCATCTCAAGCTTTCAACTTTTCTTTTTATACATCTGTTCCGGCGTGAGGATTTGCGCCTCGGTGGTTTTAAAAGCCTGACCATCGCTTTCGACCGAGCGGAAGAAACAGGAATTGTAACCTTCGTGGCAGGCCGGGCCTTTTTGTTCGACTTGAATCAGCAGCACGTCGCCGTCGCAGTCGAACGCGATGTCTTTGACGGTTTGCGTGTTGCCGCTTTCTTCGCCCTTCATCCAATATTTTTGGCGCGAGCGGCTCCAGAAATGCGTCTTGCCAGTCTTGATCGTGTCTGCGAGCGAGGCGCGGTTCATCCACGCCATCATCACCACGCGGCCGGTTTTCTGTTCCTGGATGATCGCGGGAATGAGGCCGTTGGCGTCGAATTTTAATTTGTCGTAAAAACTCATAATCCCATGATTTCACCAGAAAAACACGCGGCGCACAAAGCGGAATTTGTCAATTATCCATTCTGGCTGGCAGTTAGTAATTGGCGCGAAGGGCGCGCAAACGGCAAAAAAATTTCTTTCGATTTTTTGCGCCAGTCATGCAACGCAGCACAAACTTTCTAAAAAACCAAATTGAAACCGCGCCATTCTGAAACCGCGCCATTCATTTTTTTCCGCAGAACGAACTAAACAAAATCACTGCGGTTTGGTCGGCCGCATCGGCAGCGGCATGGTCAGCAAATTGGAATCCGCAGGCAAATTGGCAGAAACATTGGTCAGCGTGGAATCCAGCGCCGGCGGATTAGTGAACACGGCAATGTTGTTCGTCAGCGCCGGCGCGACCGCATTGGTGGCGGCCGCGAGCAGGTTGGTCGAAGTTACCGGCGGCGCATTGGTCGGGGGATTTTCGCGCTCGGCGAGGTTGCGCTCCAGCCGCATTTTCAGATCGAGATAATTCGCGTTCGTCACGGCGGCGAGATGGTTGCTCGCGTCCTCAAAAAATCCGGCGGCGATCTTCACGCGCGCGAGGTGCAGCAGCACGCCCTGCCGTTCCAGATCCGTGTGCGCCACCTGCAGCGCATTCGTCCACGCCATCAGCGCGTCATTGGTGCGCAGTGGTTTGATGCCGTAATAACTTTCTGCGTAGTCATCCGCGAGCACGAAATTTTCCGGCGCGAGTTTCATCGCCTGCCGGTAAAGCTCCAGCGCCTTGTCAAAAACCTGCTGCTCATTGATGTTGTAAAATTCCTTTGCGTCCTTGCGGAACAGATAAACGGTCGTGGCGAAATTTTGATAATACACCGGCTCGTCCGGCTTCAGGCGGATCGCTTCGGCGTAATACGCGAAGGCATTCGTCACCGGACTATATTCGCCATAATAATTTGCCAGGTTGTTCCACACGGCGGGATTTTTGGGATCGAGCCGCCGGGAATTTTCATACTGCGCCTTGGCCCCTTCTTCGTCGCCGATCTCATTGAGAAAACTGCCGTAGGCCAGATAGCCCCGCGCGTTCTCGGGATGATTGCGCAGAAAACCGTCGTAACGATGCCGCACTTCATCGAACCGCGCGAGGATGCGCTGGTTGAACGCCGCCTTGGATTCGGCCATCACGTTCGTGCCCGCCGGCGCGTTGGTGTTGATCCAATCCGCCACTTCCGCCTGCGCCGTGTCATCGTCCAGCATCACCGCGTGCAATTCCTGTTCCTCCGGCGTCGCGGCCACCGGCACCGTGATGCCGGTCTGTTCCTGCACCAGATTGCTGACCGCCAACGGTTGGTTGGTGGACAGCACCGCGCCGACCAGGCCGATGAGCAGATTGTTCACGCGAGAAAATTATCAATTGCCCGGGCAAAAGACAGAATTAACAGAATGGACAGAATTATTCCGGCCGCGTTCAGTTGCGGAAAAAATTAATCCTGAAAATCCAGTGAATCCTGTCCAAAAAAATTTCATTTCGCCGCCGCCAAATCATGCGGCGCAAACTTCACCACGAAATAAGTCGCGCGATTCGTGCCGATGTTGCGCAGGCCGTGCAATTCATTCGACGCTTCGAAAATAATTCCGCCCGCCGTCACGATGTTCGTCACGCCATTTTGCATCGCCGCCAACGTGCCATCGCGGATGATCATCAATTCCTCCGCCGCGTGCTGGTGTGGCGGATGCGGCGATTCGCCGGGATTCAGCGTCGTGATGTGGCACTCCAAATCCGCGAGCGCGGGCGTGGGCGCATCGAACACCGCGCGCCGTTCGCCCTGCTTCGTGGGCACCACCTTGAGATCGGCCCAGTTGAAAACGCACGAGTGCATCACCGGCTTGCCGGTGGACTGTGCGAGCGCCATGCCGGCGACGGCGAGGGAAATGGAAACGGCGGCGACAATCAAATCTCGGCGGGTAATCATGCCTGCATTTCGGCGGGAAACGGAATTGAAGTCAAGCGGACAAATGTTCGATGTTGAATCGATCGATCGTTATGCCCGTTTTACGACAATTTCAATCGCCGCCTTGTTTTTCGCGATGCTGTTTGCGGGCAGGGCGCCGCGCCAAAAAACGTTCGGATAAACCACCGCGCCGCGACCGAGGATGCTGCCGGGATTCAGCACGGCGTTGCAGCCGGCTTCCGCGTGGTCGCCCAGCAGCGCGCCGAATTTGCGCAGGCCGGTGTCCAACGGCTCGCCGTCAATCTCCACAAGAACATTCCCCGGCAGCAGCTTGATGTTGGAAATTTTCACGCCCGCGCCGAGGTGCGCCTTGTGGCCCAGAATCGAATCGCCGACGTAATTGTAATGCGGCACCTGCGCGCCATTGAAGAGCAGCGCATTTTTCAATTCGCTCGCGTTGCCCACCACGCAGTCGTCGCCGATGAGGACGTTCTCGCGGAGGTAGGCGTTGTGGCGGATCTGGCAATTTTTTCCGATGATGGCCGGGCCTTTGATCATCGCGCCCGGTTCCACGACCGTGCCCGCGCCGATGATCACGCGGTCGCCGATGCTCGCGCCGGGAAAGCGCGGCGGCGGATTTTGTTTGGTGACGCGGGCGAGGTAGGGTTCGATTTTCTTGAGCGCCTCCCACGCGAGATGGCAGCCGTCAAAAATCGCGGCGTGTTCCGTTTGCGTGAGGTCGAATAAATCGGCGGCTGTGAACATGGCCGCAGGCTAAAGCAATCGCGCCCGGCGGGAAATGGAAAATGTTTTGCGGCGGCGTCCAGACTGCGGACGGAATTTATTATCAACCCATTTGGCGCACTACCCATGTGAAACTAAACGACTGGTGTCAATAGACACATGATGCAATTAAAAGAATCAATGCGATAACCAAAAAGACCACCCGGATGGCATGGAGCAAATCCCAGCGGCGACGCAAATCCCGCCAGTTCGCCGGCAAAGAATCTGGCTGCCAGCGGGCAACTTGGTTGTTAATGGGAACGGGCAAAAGCAAGGAGTAAACAATCATGATCGCCCAAAGTGCCGCCGATGCGAGTGCCAGCCACCACGGAATGCTTCGTGTGGTATGCGCAACCAAAGTCACTGCAATAGTAAGCAGAAGCGTAAGCGCATACCAGAACGGCATCACCAGGCCGAAAACTTGCGCCAATGTCTGAACGGCTCGGACATGCACCGCGTCCTCCAGGCGGCTGATCCGAGGGTGAACGAACAACGCAACGGCAAGCTCGATACCGGTCAACGTGCCAGCGACCACGATAGCGATAATCTCAATGAGACGAACCATGTCTGAATGCATAAAATGGATAAAATAATATTACCTCGAAATTTATAGCCTATCCTGTTCCACAAATTCGACATTGTCCGCGCCGCCCAAAGTTGCCCTGCCGTTTTATTTCACCGGCGCAAGATCGGCGCCGATGGCGCGCTGCAATTTCGCGCGGGCCGTGGCGTAGTCATGCTGCGCCTGCACCTGCGTGTTGCGCGCCTGCGTGAGCGAATTCTCCGCGTCGAGCACATCGAGCTGCGTGCCGGTGCCGGCGTCGGCGCGCGCCTTGGCTTCGCGCAAGGCCTCGTCGGCTTCTTCCTGCACTTTGACCTGCGAATCCAAAACCTCCTTCGCCTCGATGAAATCCGAATACGCCGTGCGCACGGCCAGCTCGATCTGGCGCGACTGGTCGGCGAGGTCGGTCTTGGCGTGGGCGAACTGCGCGTTGGCCTGCAGCACATTTCCGTGCGTGGCCAGGCCGTCAAAAATATTCCAGTTCATTTCCGCGCCGACGTTCCAGCCCTTGATGTCGTGATCCAAATCCGTCGGCGGCGTGAACTGCGCGTTGTTCCAGTCGTAGCCCGCAAAAATTTTGATCACCGGTTTGTAGCCGGCCTTGGCGTTGACGATGTTCAGTTCCTGCAACTCGACTTGTTTGCGCAAGGCCACCAGTTCGGTGCGCCGCCCCAGCGCCTGCTGGATCGCGTCCGGCAGCGTCAGCGGGAAGGGCGCGGTGTCGAAACCGCCGGTAAGATTGAGCGGAATGTCCTCCAGCACTTCGCGCGGCAGATTGTAGCCGAGTTCGTTGGCGAGATTGTTTTTGGAGTTGCGATAATTATTGCGTGCCGAAATCAGGTTCGGCCGTTCATTCGCCACGGCCACTTCCGCGCGCAGCACGTTGAATTTCGGCACCGTGCCGGCATCGAGGCGATGCTGCTGGTCTTCGAGTTCCTTCTCCAAAAGTTTCACGGAAGATTCCTGCACGGCGATCTGCTGTTCGGCGAGCAGCACGTCGTAATACGCGGTCTGCACCGTCAACAAGGCGTTGGCCACGGCGGTCTGATATTGCGCCAGCGCCTGCTGCTTGGTGGCGTCGGCGGCCTTGATCGCCGCGATCAATTTGCCGCCTTCATAAACGGCCTGGGAAATCTGGATGCCCGTGTTCCAATTTTCGTTCGGCAAGGTGGAACCAGGAATGAAACCTTCGATGTCGTTCGGGTCGGTGTATTTATACTGGCCGCTCGCGGTCAGCTGCGGCAAGGCCACCGCCCGCGTCTGCACCACGAGGCCGTGCGACGCCTGGAGGTCGTTTTGCGCCTTGAGAATCGTGGCGTTTTGGAGCAGCGCGGTGTTGAGCGCGTCGGCCAATGACAGCGGCCGCGTCAGCCACGCCGTGTTCGTGTCCGCCGCCGCCACGGTGAAAGTCAATCCGAACCAAACCGCCAGATACGTTAAATTTTTCATATCAACGGCGGCATCCTACCATTCGGTAAGTTGAAAGTCGAACAATCGTTTCGCTCGTCAAACCGGCGGGTTCTGCTACCGTCCCGCGCGTGGTTTACATCAGAACTTTCCTGCCCGCCTTCGCGGGCGCGCTGCTGGCCGTGCTGTTCGCCGGCTGCTCCGCGCATCCATCCGGCGATGCCCAGGGTTACCTCGAGGGGGAATACGTTTACGTCGCCGCCCCGCTCGGCGGCGCGCTCACCAATCTTGTCGTCGCACGCGGCGATTCCGTCAAAGCGGGCCAACTGCTGTTTGCTTTGGAGTGCCAGTCCGAAGCCGCCGCGCTCGCGCAGGCGGAAAAAAATCTCGCGTCGGCCCACGCCAACTTCGAACTCGCCAAAGATGAATTTTCGCGCCGCGAAAAATTGCGCCGCGACAACGGAGTCGTTTCGGCGGAAGAATTGGACCAGGCCCGCGCGCAACGCGATGCGGCGGCGGCGGACGCCGCTTCGCAACAGGCCGCGCTCGCCAAGGCCAGATGGGCGTTTGATCAGAAACAACAATTTGCCCCCGCCGACGCGGTCGTGCACGACACGCTGTATCGGCAGGGCGAGTTTGTCGCCGCCGGCAATCCCGTCGTCGTGCTTTTGCCCCCGGCGAATTTGAAAGTCCGTTTCTTCGTGCCGCAGGCAAAATTGCCGCAGGTGAAAGTGGGCGAAAAAATTTCCGTAAAATTTGACGGCGCCACGAACGCGTTCAGCGCGACGGTGAATTATATTTCCACGGATGCCGAATACACGCCGCCGGTGATTTTCAGCCGCGAAACGCGCGCGAACCTGGTCTTCATGATCGAGGCGAAATTTTCCCCGGCGGACGCGGCGGATTTGCGCCCCGGCCAGCCGGTGGATGTGCAACTGCCGTGACCATGAGCGCGAGTGAATTCGCCATCGACGTGCGCGGCGTCACGAAAAAATTCGGCGCGCGCACCGTCGTCAACGACATCGCCATGCAGGTGCGCCACGGCGAGATTTACGGTTTTCTCGGCCCAAACGGCAGCGGCAAAACCACCTTTCTCCGGATGCTCTGCGGCCTGCTCACGCCCGACGGCGGCGAGGGAAAATGTCTCGGCCTCGATTTCCGCAGCGAATCCGCCGAGATTAAAAAACGCGTCGGCTACATGACGCAAAAATTTTCGTTCTACGACGATCTGACCATCGAGGAAAATCTGGATTTCATCGCGCGGCTTTACGGGATGCCGCAGCGCCAGGCCGCCGTGCAAAAAAGTTTGGAACGGCTCGGCATGGTCGAGCGGCGCAAACAGCTCGCGGGCACGTTGTCCGGCGGCTGGAAACAGCGGCTCGCGCTGGCGGCGTGCTTGATCCACGAACCGCAACTGTTGCTGCTCGATGAGCCGACGGCCGGCGTGGACCCGAAGGCCCGGCGCGATTTTTGGGATGAGATTCATCAGCTCGCCGCCGGCGGCTTGACGGTTTTGATCACGACGCATTATATGGACGAGGCGTCGCGCTGCCATCGGCTGGCCTACATCGCCTACGGCAATCTGCTCGCGCGCGGCACCGTGGATGAAGTGGTGAAGGCGGGCGGCCTGACGACCTGGGAAGTGACCGGTGAAAATCTGCCGGCGCTCGCGGAAAAAATCCGTGGCCTGCCGGGCGTCGAGCAAGTCGTCGCGTTCGGCACCACGCTGCATGTGAGCGGGCGCGACGCGGAAAAACTGCGCGCCAGCATCGCACCCTTCATGACGAATGCGCATCGCTGGACGAAAACGGAAGCGGGCCTCGAAGACGTATTCATCAGTTTGATGGAAACCGCGAAGGACAATTTCTCGTGAAAATGAATGTCGCATTTTCCCTCACCCTGACCCTCTCCCAAGGGGAGAGGGAACAGCCGTTGTTTGCTTTTCAAAATTCCGACGCTCATCCCGCAGTAGGCTGTTGTGGTTTTGCCCGAAGACGGGAAACGATTCTCCCTCTCCCCTTCAGAGATGGCCGGGGTGAGGGGAAGCGTGGCGCAAAAATTATTTTGGGAGGCGATTTCTCGTGAAAAAACACGCGTTCAGCTTCCCGCGCTTTTGGGCCATCGTCGTCAAGGAATTCATCCAGATGCGGCGCGACCGGGTGACGTTCGGCATGATGGTGGGCATCCCGATGATCCAGCTCATCCTCTTCGGCTACGCCATCAACTCGAATCCCAAACATCTGCCCACGGCGGTTTATGCGGCGGACAACAGCCCGTTTTCCCGCACCATTATTTGGGGATTGCACAACAGCAGTTATTTTGACCTCACGCGCGAAGCGCACGGCGCGGCGGAAATCCATAAAATGCTGGCGGAGGGCCAGGTGCAATTCGCCGTGACCGTGCCGGTGGATTTTTCCCGCAAACTATTGCGCGGCGAAAAGCCCGACCTCCTGCTCGAAGCTGATGCCACCGATCCCTCGGCCGTGGGCTTTGCCATGGCGGCGGTGAACCAGCTCGCCACCACCGTCATCAACCGCGACTTGATCGGACCACTGGCGAAATTGCAGGCCGACGCGCCGCCCTTCAATATCGTCGCCCATCAGCATTACAATCCCGAAAGCATCAGCCAATACAACATCGTGCCCGGCCTGATGGGCGTGATGCTGACGATGACCATGATCATCATCACCGGCCTGGCCATCACGCGCGAACGCGAGCGCGGCACGATGGAAAATCTGCTCTCGACCCCCGTGCATCCCGGCGAAGTCATCGTCGGCAAAATCGTGCCCTACATCATGGTCGGCTATGTGCAGGTGGCGCTGGTGCTGCTTGCGGCGAAATTTTTGTTCGACGTGCCGTTCATCGGCAGCGTGCCGTTGCTGGTGGTGCTGACGTTTTTGTTCATCGTGGCGAACCTTGCCGTGGGAATTACTTTTTCGACCATCGCCAAAAACCAGTTGCAGGCGGTGCAGATGGCGTTCTTCTTTTTTCTGCCGTCGCTGCTGCTCTCCGGCTACATGTTTCCGTTTCGCGGCATGCCGGGCTGGGCGCAGGATCTGGGCGAATGCCTGCCGCTCACGCATTTTCTGCGCGTCGTGCGCGGCATTTTGCTCAAGGGCAATGGCCTGGCCGAATGCGCGCCGGACCTGTGGCCGATCGCGCTGTTCGTGACCGTGATGCTCACCATCGGCATCAAACGCTACCGGCAGACGCTGGATTAAACTGCCTTGCGGCGGCGAAGTTTGAACTTGAACCGCGAACCACGCCAACCACGCGAACAGATTAGTTTCAAAACCAAGGACTGACCCTTTTAAGATTGCCCCATGTTGATCGCCTTGGTGAACTCTCCAGCCGCGCGCATTGACTCGACCACCTCGCGACCGCATAATCACCCGAGCTGTGGAAAAGTGCCGCACCCTGATGATTCCCTTTAACCCAATATGCCGCTGACACCGGGCGAGCAATTGGTCGCCTTGAGCGAACTCCTCGCCGCTCGCCGGGAAGCCATTCTCGCGGCCTGGCGCAAGCTGGACAGCTCCGATCCCCAACAAACGACCGGCCGCGCGCTCACGCTTGGACAATTTCTGGATCACATTCCAGCCATCCTTGACACGTATGGGCACAAGCTACGCTCCCGTCGAGGCGGGGCAGCTGCGCGGGCGGCCGATGTTGAAAAAGCGGAAGATGGGGTCAAGCACGGCTTGCATCGCTGGCAGCAGGGCTATCGGTTGAAGGAACTTGTCAGCGAGTGCGGAAATTTCCAGATCTGCGTCTTTGAGGAGTTGGGAAACATCTTTGCCGGCCAGCCTGAACTGGACCATACGACGCTGCTGGAAGCGCAGCGCCAGTTGCTGCACCTGACCAATGACATCATCAGCGGGAGCGCCGCCCAATACGAGCGCATGCAGCAGGCGGAAGCCGGCGGCCGGGTGCGCGATCTGATGAGTGCGCTGGCGAATGTTGATGAGATTGAGCGGCGGCGGGCCATGCTCATTCATCAGGCCGTTCATGACCTCAACAGCGACGTGCTCGGGGTCAGCATGGCGGCGACGCAGATCAGCCGGACGGGCCTCGCGGAAGCCGAGCGGGTGAAATCGGCGGCGTTCCTCCAGCGGGCGATGCAAGGGTTTAGCTCGATGCTAGGCGAACTAATGGACTTGGCGCGGTTGGAGGCAGGCCAGGAAAACCGGGCAATCGCCGGCTTTGACGCCGGCAGCTTGATCGCGGATCTGTGCAGCATCAATCAACCCTTCGCCGAAGAACGCAACCTTTTCTTAGAAGCGAAAGGCCCAGCGCAGCTTCCCGTCGAGGGCGATGAAGAAAAAGTGCGGCGCGTGGCGAAAAACCTTTTGGTGAACGCCCTCAAATATACTGACCACGGCGGAGTCATCGTGAGTTGGGGCGAGGAGAAGGAGAATTGGTGGCTAATGGTCAAGGACACCGGTCCTGGAATGTTAACCGAAGCCGGGACGTCCCTGGCGGACGGTTTGCAAGAAGCCACCGCGAGTGCGAAAGAGTCCGATGAAAAGTCCGCCGCCATCAAAGGTGAAGCCTCGCATGTGCTGCCGCCCAAGGACACCGCCACCCCAACCAGACCTTCCCAGCATCAGCCCGGGGAAGGCCTCGGGCTTTCGATTGTGAAACGCCTGTGTGAGTTGCTGGATGCGAGCCTGGAAATCGCCAGCTCGGCCGAAGCGGGCACGACGTTCCGGGTTGTCTTTCCGCGACGTTACCGCAATCATTCTTGAAGTTAAACCAATCGGCGCCTGCGCCGAGCATTGATTGACACGGCTGCTGGTTGCACCAACTCTCATCGCTCCCGATCAATCAGACTTGGGCGAAATGCGTTAAATCGCCTAGGGAGGCCTTTTATTCGATGGCCAGATGACCACTGTTCTCGATAATCCCTGCACTGATGGCGTAACGGGTAAGTCCGGCGGTATCATGGATGTCGAGCTTCTGCATGACATGCTCACGATGTTTCTCGACCGTCTTGACAACGATGCCGAGTTCCCCCGCTATTTCCTTGTTGGCTTTGCCTTCGGCAATCAACTGGAGCACTTCTCGCTGACGTGAAGTCAGTTGGGATGATGACGGCTTGCGCGCTCCTGCGGGGTCAGACAACTGCGGATGCAGCCGGCGGAAACGTTTGGCAATCGCGGGGCTGAAGATGGTTTTTCCTTTTTGAACTTCCCGAATGGCCTGGCATACTTCATGGGCGGAAGTTTGCTTGATCAGAAATCCTGCCGCCCCGGAATTAGTGGCGTGTTCGACCTGCGCATCGTCGTTGTGCGAGGAGAGTATGATCACTTTGGCAGAAGGCAGGGCTTTGAGCACTTGCCCGGTGGCTTCCAGACCGTTGAGTCGGGGCATCGAAATGTCCATCAGCACCACATCGGGACGAAGTTTCACGGCCAGGGCAACCGCTTGACGGCCATTCGCCGCTTCGCCAATCACCTCAAAATCCGCTTCCAGTTCCAGCATATGGCGAAAGCCTTCGCGCACGACAGTGTGATCATCCGCCAGTAAAACAGTGATTCTTTTCATTACGCTTTTATTTTTATTTCAACGGGCGGCAGTTCGTTTTCCGTCCTGGCCCAGCGCCATATAGACCGCAACTAAGCTTTCGCGACGTTAAATTGAATCCCACCGTCCAGCAAGATTTAAGCGTTAAGTTGGCGCAAAGACCTGCCGCCGGCCGGCTGCGTTGTGGCGTTGAACCACGAACCACGCCAACCACGCGCCCGCTCCTCCCTCTTCGATGAAATTTTATGAAGTTGAAATCATTCCCAAATCCATTGCCTCGGCGCATATCTTTGGGCCAATCCGTTTTTTGATTTCCTCAATCTGTGCCAAACGGCCGGCCTCTAGGCAGGCCTCAACCAGACAGCGTTTAATCTGCCACCAGCCGACGTCCCAATGCTCAACCTTGTATTTTGCCGTTGGCAGATTTTTGAACTGCTTGAAAAAGGCTTTATAAATTTCGCGGCCAAGCTCCAAAAGTTCGCTGCTATCGGTATCCAGCTTTTGTTCCGCCAGCCATTGGGCAACGAAACGATCATCCGAATCGCGGGCGAGCGAACGTGAAATATCCGAATCGGAAATCTCCCATTTGTTCAGGGTGGCAACTTTGAACGGGAAGAAATGGTTGATGATTTGATACGTCTCGCCTTTGTAGGCGATATTGCGCAAAGACGCGGTTTGGTTGGAGTCGGCAAACAAATTCCACACAGCGCACCGCCGCACGAAGCTGATGCTCGGAATTGTTGCCGGCATCAGAAACTGGTCGCGATCATTGAGCCAGTTTTTCTTCACGTTCTTGCGCACGGAATGCACGATCATGGCCTTATCAAAATTTTCCGGCACGATGGACAACGCGCCTGCGCTGACATACGGCCCCGACAGCAGCGCGACGTTGTTGTAGTTTTGAACGTCGTTGCCTTTGCACATTAGCGACGCGAGAAAACCTTTGGCCACCCGGTCGCGCACGTCGCCATTATCACCCTTCACAGAAATCGCACTGCCCAGCGGCGGGAAGATTTCCGTGGCGGGCAACCGTTCGATCCATTTGCTCAAAAAACGGTCGCGGTGTTCGGACACAATCAGCTTGCGGCCAATCTTGCTCGTGTCGTCGTCCAGCACTGTCACTTCCATTTTCTGCTCTTCCAGCTTCTTTAGATTGGACAGGTTCCAAACCAGAAAGCCGACCGGAAACGGATTGGCCGACTGCGTGCCGGAAAAGTTGGCCGATGAGAAAACAAAGCCGTCCTTGAAGGTGAATTGAAAAACCTTGTCGCGGAATTTCTGGTCGTTGTTGGAATTGATGTATTTTAGCGTGGAAAACAAACCCAAATGCGTTTCTTTGTCCGCAAATTCCTTGCGGATGCGAAACAAAAATTGCGCGAACAGCTCACGCGAGACTTCGCCCAGCCCCCACTGGTGCATCAGCGGCTGGATTTTGGTGGTGCTGACACCCTGCTTGCTTTCGCCGGAATAACCGGCTTTCTGCGAGGTGGCGAAGGGCGGATTGATGAAGATGATCCACTTGATGTTCGGGTCGTAAAGATCGCGCAAGAGATTTTGCGGACGCTTGCTCACACGGTCAAACAATGACTGGTCGTCGAATACACTTTCCACGTCGTCATTCAAATAGTCGTATTGAAATACCGTCGCGCCGGGAAAGACGCGCTTGCAATGCTGCACATCCTCGTGATGCAGCGTCGAAAGATAAATGCTCTTGTAGGCGTCCGCCGGCAGGAACCATTCGAGATTGCCGGTGCCGGCGGCCATGTCCCACAACCGGTAATTTTTCGTCCACCATTTCGGCCCGATGACTTTTTCCAGATAGCTGTGCGCCTTGCGCGCGAACGCAACCGGCGTAAAAAACTCACCGGTGAAACGGCGAATCGGGTCGTCCGTCAACCGGTCAACCTTGGCGAGGATGTTGCGGATGGCGGCGGCATCGGTGACTTTCTCATAGTTCGACCAGAACCATTCATATTCCTTGGGCAGGATTTTCTTCGCGCGTTTTTCGTCCGGGCCAATGAGGAAGACGACTTTGTTTTCAGTGCGATCATATTCCGAACGGCCCTGCTGGATGTCGCACAAAAAGTAGCGCGAAGATTTGGTGCCATTGCGGACGGCGTCGCCGAAACATTTGTTCCAGTAATCGTAAACCTCCTCGAAGTTTTCCTCGGTGATCAATTTCTTGACCCGGAAATCGAGCGAAAGTTGTTCCGCACGATGCGCGGCAAGGTGCTGGCTGAAAATTTCGTGTTCCGTTTCGTCGAGAACATCAAAAACCTTGATGGACTCCGTTTCTTTGAATGCTATCAGGTCGGACACCAGTTTTTCATCCGGTTGGCTGGGCGCGAGTTCCCAATCATACTTGGTCTCGTTGCCGTAGAACTTCTGCCACTTCTTCGTTTCCGTGAAAAAAGCCTGCTGGCCGTCGGCAATGCAAATGACCGGCGGGATGACCTTGTCCGCATGGCCAAACCGCAATTGCCGGATGTAATACATTACCTGCGCCAGCACGGCGGCGCGGGAACTCCGCTTCTGCAAGCTGCGCGAAAATTTGAATTCAAAAAAGATTTCCGGCGAATACAGGTCGTGGTGAAATTCCGTGTCGTAATCCAGATCGAAATGGGCAGCATAAGCATGTTTGACCTCCTCCTCGGTTTTCGCTTTGAGCAGAGCCTTGCAAAAGCTGGAAAACATTTTTGCCGCTTTCTTTGCCATGCATGAAAACTAGGTAAGTCCGCCAGCGAGGTCGAGCGTGATATGATTGGCGCACCATTTGCCGGGAAACAATTTCTGGAACAGCGGGAAGACGAGATCGTCTTTGGCGTTCTCGGTGCTTGGGGCGAGCAGGTATTTCTCGAATTGTTTAAGTTCGTTTTCCATTATAGTGCTAGAGACGGAATGCTGGAGATTAAAGGTGGTAAGGCGTGCGGGCAAGCATTGGAATTTATTTTGGCTCCTCCATGCGCGTGCGCGCGATCGGCGGTTCCACGCAATACAGCCAGTGGAGCGCCACGGTGTCGGCGGTGGTGAATTAAAAAAAATTTGCGGCTGGTCGGAACCAGCCGCAATGGGTGGAAAATCGGGTTGTTCACACCCCTCCTCAAAACAATCGGGTTCGCCCAAAACAACAAACCAACAAAACCTGCCGGCATCCGCGATGGATGCCGGCAGTTTGTTTTTGCGGGGTGTGCGCCTTCGCTCCCAAGTTTCGGCAGGGACAATTTATTTCGCGGCGGGCGGGTTGCGGAGCAATTTCGCCAGGGCCGCGTGCGCGAAGACCACGTCGGGTGTGCGCTGCAACGCCTCGTCGTAATGCCGCGAAAATCCCTCGCCGCTCTCGGTGGCGATCAGCAACGTTTGCATCTGTCTGGCCAACGCCGTCACGCCGGCCGTGGTCAGCGGTGCTTTGGCATCGAGCATTTCGTCCATGGCGGTGATCAGTTGCGTGACCGGGGCCAACCACGCAAACCACGGGTCGTTCGTGACCAGTTGCAATAATTGATACGGCGAGCTGATCTTGCCAAACGTCGCTTCGTAGCTGACCCGCTCGGATTCCAGCAACGCCTTGTGCAAGGCGAGCAACGCCTCGCGCAGTTTAATCAATTGCGGGCGCAAACCGGCGGGTTCGGGGGAAATGAATTTTTCTTCGCTCAAGCAACGGCAGTCTACAAATAACGCGGGCCTTCCGCGACAAAATCTTATTGCGCGGCCGCCGGGGCGCATGTTTTCCGGCGGAACTTGCAAATTTCCCCGTTTTCGGTTCTCCTTAATCCCGATGTGGCCAACCATTAGGCGGTTCATTTTAATCGCGAGTCTGTCGGTCGCGGCGGTCTGCTCCGCCGCGGAATCCGCCGAGGTGAACCTGGATTACGTCGCGCAACGGGCCTTGGAGCGCGCCCAGACGCCCTTTCACTCGCCGCGCGCCGACCTGCCGAAAGTGCTCCGGCAGGACAATCTCGACTACGACAAATACCGCGAAATCCGTTTCCGCCGCGATCGCGCGTTGTGGTCGGCGGATGATCTGCCCTTCCGCGTGGAATTTTTTCATCCCGGCTATCTTTATCAGGAACCGGTGCACATCAATGAATTCACTTTGACGCACACGCAGCCGATCCGTTTCGTCCAGGATTTTTTTGATTACGGCAAGCTGGACATCGCCAGCCAGATTCCGACGAAGACAGGTTACGCCGGTTTTCGCGTTTTGTATCCGCTGAACAAGCCGGATCAGCTCGATGAACTCGGCGCGTTTCTCGGCGCGAGCTATTTCCGGCTGCTCGGCAAAAACCTGCATTATGGCGAATCTGCGCGCGGCCTCGCGCTCGATTCCGGCGAGGGCGACCGCCCGGAGGAATTTCCCATCTTCACCGACTGGTGGCTGGGCAAGCCGAATCCGGGCGACACGGAACTGCACTTGTTTGCGATTCTCGACAGCGTGAGCTGCGCCGGCGCGTATGAATTTTACATCCATCCGGGCGAAACCACGACGGCGAACATCCGGGCTGTTTTGTATTTTCGCGAGACCAACAACGTGCTGGCCGTGGATAAGAACCGCCGGCCGTCCAAGACCATCGGCCTCGCGCCGCTCACCAGCATGTTCTGGTTCGGCAAGGACACGGAACGCAAGTTTGATGATTACCGCACCGAAGTTCACGACAGCGACGGCCTGCTCGTGCACATGGGCAACGGCGAAATTTTCTGGCGGCCGCTCGACAATCCGCCCGCCACGCGCCACCAGGTTTTTTCCGCGCCGAACATCAAAGGATTCGGCCTGCTGCAACGCGAACGGAATTTCGCCGCGTATCAGGACCTGTTCAATCTCTACCAAGAGGTGCCGAGCGTGTGGGTCGAGCCGGAGGGCAACTGGGGCGAAGGCGACCTGCACTTGGTGGAATTGAGCACCAGCTACGAAGGCCTTGATAACATTGTCGCTTTCTGGGATCCGAAAAACAAACCCGCGCCGCTGCAACCCTTCCGGTTCGGCTACACGCTGTATTGGGAAGGCGGCGACGCGGATTTGAAACGCTCGGAAAACCGCGTCGTCGCCACGCGCATCGGGCCGGACGCGCAGTTTCCCGGCGCGCGGCAGTTCGTGATTGATTTTGATGGGCCGCAGCTTGATGCCATTCCCGAAAATCACCCGCCCACGGTGGTTGCCAATTGCAGCGCCGGCGCGACGATCGTGGACAGTTTTGTGATCCGCAATGAATTTCTCGGCACGTGGCGCGTCATCTTGAAAATGCTGCCGCGGCCCGGCAGCAAGGAAGCCATTGATCTCCGCTGCACCTTGCAGCAAGGCACGAATGTCGTTGGTGAAACTTGGACGTATCAATGGAGTCCGCCGTGAACACCCCGCCGGGCATCGCCGGGGAAATCGCCGGCCGTTCGCTCGATGAATGGAATGCGGCCTACGTGAAAGTGGAAAATTATTTTCACGCGCTGCGCATCCGCAACAAGCCATTGCTCGGCCGTCTTGTGCTGCGCGTGCTGGAGCGCGCGCAGCAACGCGCCCCCGCTGAACTGGACCGCAGCGCCACCGAACTCGCGGCCGAGGAGATGGACCGGCTTGTCACCGGCTGGTTCGCCGAAGTCCTGCAACTCTCGCCCGCCAACGCGGATCAAATGCTCTCCACGCGCGGCCGGCTCGCGCTGCTGCTGGCGGACATGCCCGGCAAATGGCAGGAACAATTTCTGCGCGCCGGCCCGTGGCCGCAGGAATTCGTCGAGGCCATGCGCGAAACGTTTTTTCGCGCCGGCCCGGATTTCCAACTGTCCAAAATGGTGCCGCGCCCGCTCGACCTCGGCCCGATCACGACGCTGTCGAATTTTGGCAAGCTGCCGTATGTCCGCATGATTTCCGTGTGGCTGCTTTACGGCCTGCTGCTGGTGCTGGTTTTCTGGCTGACGCATCATTCGCTGGAAGATGTGATGGATGACGTGAAAACCTGGTTCGGCAAAATTTTTCCGGCCGCCGGTCGTTGAAGCATGGCCGCCGCCCCGAACATTTCCGCGACCCCGTTGCCGCGCGCCCGGCGCGGCTGGCGCCTGTTTCTGTTTTATTCCTCCGCCGTGCTGCTCACCGGCCTGGTCTCGATGCTGTTCGCCGACCTGCTGTGGCGCACCGGCTGGTCCACCTCGCGCACGGTGCTGCTGGCGCTGTTCATCATTTTATTTTTGCTCACGGCCATCGGCTGCATGCACGGCATTTACGGATTTTTCATCCGCATTTTCGGCACGCGCCGCCGCATCACGGCGTTGAAAAATTTCCGCGAGCAAACTATCGAGGGCGTCAGCACGGCGATCGTTTTTCCCGTTTACAATGAAGATCCCGTGCGCGTGTTTGAAGGCTTGCGCGCGACCTATGAATCGCTCGAACGCACCGGCCAGCTGGATCGTTTCGACTTTTTCATCTTGAGCGACTCGACCAATCCCGACCGCTGGGTCGAGGAAGAACGCCGCTGGTCGGACCTCGTGCGCGAACTCGATGCGCTCGGAAAAATTTATTATCGCCGCCGCCTGATCAACGAGGAGCGCAAGAGCGGCAACATCCGCGATTTTCTGAACACGTGGGGCCGCCGCTACCGCTACTTTGTCTGCTGCGACGCCGACAGCGTCATGCGCGGCGAAACTTTGGTCGACCTCGTGAAACTGATGGAAGCCGGCCCGACGATCGGCCTGATTCAGACCGTGCCCGCGCTCGTGAATGCGGAATCTTTATTTGGCCGAATCCAGCAATTTGCCAACCGCCTCTACGCGCCCGTTTTTATTTCCGGTCTGAATTATTGGGCGCTGGATCTCGGCAATTATTGGGGCCACAACGCGATCATCCGCACCGAGCCGTTCATGCAGTTCTGCGACCTGCCGCAACTGCCCGGCCGCAAACCGTTTGGCGGCCAGATCCTCTCGCATGATTTTGTCGAAGCCGCCTTGATGCTGCGCGAAAATTGGGAGGTCTGGCTCGCCTACGATCTCGAAGGCAGCTACGAAGAAGCCCCGCAGGCGCTCATCGAAAACGCGCAGCGCGAACGCCGCTGGTGCCAGGGCAATTTGCAGCACAGCCTCGTGCTGTTCGCGAAAGGTCTGCGCGGCGTGAGCCGGATGCATTTGATCCTCGGAATTTTCGGCTACCTCGCGAGCCCGCTCTGGCTCGCGTTCATGCTCACGTTCAACTGGATTTATTGGTATCAAAAATACACGGGCTTGTCGGACATTCCGGTCGAATCTTTCAATCCGTATCTGAAAAACTGGAGCGGCACGGAACACGCCTTGTTGATTTTCGTGATCTGCATGGTCGTCATCATGCTGCCGAAATTTTTATCGTTGATCGACCTCGCGCGCGACTGGCCGCGCCGTCAACAATTCGGCAGCCTGTTGCACGCGACCGCCGGCGTGATCGGCGAAACCATTTTTTCCACGCTGCACGCGCCGTTGCTCATGCTCTGGCACACGCGTTTCGTCATCACCAACCTCGCCGGCATCAGCGTCGGTTGGACCACCCAAAAGCGTTCGGCTGACGGCACCGACTGGCTTTACGCGATACAACGGCACTGGGGCCACACGCTCATCGGCGTCGTCTGGGGCTGGCTCACGTGGAGCATCGCGCCGACCTTGTTCTGGTGGTTCACGCCCGTGCTGGCGGGCATGGTTTTGTCCGTGCCGTTGAGCGTGCTGACCAGCCGCCGCAGCCTCGGCGCGCGCGCGCGGAGCCTGGGATTATTTTTGACGCCCGAGGAAACGCAGCCGCCCCGGGAAATTGTCGCATTGCGGTCGCGCTTGAAGATTCACGAAATGACCGAGGCCGATGACGCCCCGCGGCGCACGCACGCCGGCCTGGCCGAAGCCGTGCTTGATCCCTACGTCAACGCCGTTCACGTCATGCTCCTGCGCGAAAAACAATTGAACCCGGTTTACGCCGAGCAGTTCGCCAAACTCGGCGCGGGCAGCGAGGCGGTGCGCTTGCTCGGTGAAAAAATTCTGGCCGACGGCCCGGACAAATTGAAATCTTCCGAGCGCATGGCCGTGATGGCCGACCAGCGCGTGATGGTGTGGCTGCATCAGCAGGCGTGGCTGCGGCCGGAGGAAAAACTCGCGCCGTGGTGGAAGGCGATGATCCGCGAATTCAGCCAGCGGGATTGATCAAAGCAATTCCACGACGCGCTGCAGTTCCGCATCGGTGTTGTAAAAATGCGGCGAGAGGCGAATGTAATTTTGTCCTTTGCGATCCGTGCGCAGCGACGCAATGACCCCGCCGTCCGCCAATTTCTGGTGCAATGGCGCAAGGTCCTGGCCCGGCTTACAAAAAGCGGTGATGCCGCTGGCGTTTTCCGGTTTCGGTTCGGCATTCAACACGGAAAAACCTTTCGTCTGCAACGCGGGCACGAGCCAGGCGCGTTTGCGGAGCAGCTCGGCGGCGATGTTGTCCACGCCGATTTCCAGCGCAAGTTCCATCGCGGCGATCAGGCCGATCAGGCCGACCAAATTGTGCGTGCCGGCCTCGAATTTCGCCGCGCCGCTGCGAAACTCGATTTTTTCCTGCGCGACAAAATTCGGATTGCGCACATTGTGCCAGCCGTATATCGGCGGATTTAACTTTTCCTGCAAATCGCGTTTGACGTAAAAAATTCCCGCGCCGCACGGGCCGAGCAGCCATTTGTGCGCGTCGGCCGCCAGAAAATCAACGTGCTCCACGGTCGTCGGCAACGCGCCGAGCGTTTGAATCGCATCGAGGCAAAAAAGAATTCCCCGCTCGCGCAGAAATTTTCCGATGGCCGCGTAATCGAGCCGGTAGCCGCTGATGAAATGGTTCGAAGCGAGCGCGACGAGCCGGGTGTTCTCGTCCACCTGGCCCATCACGTCAATCGCCCGGATCGCGCCAAGACCGCGGGTGTTGAGCAGGCGCACCTGCACACCTTGAGCAGCGAGCGCCATCCACGGATAAACATTCGAGGGATAATCATCGTGATAAATCAGAATGTTGTCGCCTTTGCGAAATTTCAAACCGGCGGCGACAAAACTCAGCGCGAGCGAGGTCGGGCCGACGAGCGAAACTTCGTCGGGCTCGCAATTCAATAATTTCGCACCGGCGTTGCGCGCGTCGGCGATGCGATGCATGACGAACGCTTCCTGATCGCCCAGCGAGCCGGCGTGGGCGCAGTCGGCGATGGCCTGGGCGACGCGACGCGGCAGCGCGCAGACGCCGGCGTGGGCGAGAAAAATTTTGTCGCGGGTCGCGGGAAATTCGTGGTGGCGGAGTTCCTCGTTCTTGAGGATTTCAGGCAGCGTCATGGCGGGAAGTTTAGCGGGAAATAAAAAACGGCAAAGCGGAATCAAATCCACTTTGCCGTTTGGCTTGAATTGCCGTTTGGCTTGAATTGCCGTTTGGCTTGAAAACAATTTTAAGCAGTGGCGCGGTCGAGGCTGGCTTTCAAATCACGTTTGCTTTTGGCGCCGACCATCTGCTCGGAAACCTGGCCATTTTTGATGATGAGCAGCGTGGGGATGGCGCGGACGCCAAACTGCGCGGCGAGTCCTTGGTGTTCGTCAATGTTCACCTTGCCGATTTTGACTTTGCCCTGATATTCAGTGGCGAGTTCATCGAGCACCGGCGCGATCATCTTGCACGGGCCGCACCATTCCGCCCAAAAATCCACCAGCACCGGCGTGGTGGACTTCAAGGCTTCGGCATCGAAATTATCCTGCGTAAAAGTGGTGATGAGGGGGGAGGCCATAAATTAGCTTTGGAAATTTTCCACGAGGTTTTTCAAAGTCAGAAAAACCCAGACCGCGCCGCCGACGGCGGCAAGGCTGGCCACGGCAGCGGCAAAAATCAAAACTTTATCAAGCGTCTTGATGCTCGGAATGACGGGTGCCGCCGTGCGCGTGGCCACCGGCGCGGGGCGCTGTTGCGCGGCGGCCGGAGCGGCGGCGGTTTTGGCGGCGGGCGCGGCCGCGGCGGAACCCGCAGTTTTCAAAGCCGGCGCAGCGGCGGATGGCGGAGCGATGGGCGCGGCACTCGGCGCACCGGTCGGACCACCGGGCGGAAGCGTAGGCAGTTTGATCGTCGGGGCGGCCGTCGGCTTGGGCGGCAGGTTGATGCGGACGGTTTCTTTTTTGGGCTGCACTTTGCCGGTCTCTTTTTTCGGCGGCGGCACAACTCCGGACGGCACCGGCGGCGGTGTCGGCGTGGGCAAAGATGATTCAGATTCAGCCATAGGTTGTGTTTGAAGATAAGCAGCGGCAGGCGGCTGTCAAATTTAATTCTGAAACAAAAACTAATTGGCCGCGATTTGGCCAGCAATCGGGGCGGGTTAAGTCTTTTCCTCGATCAATTCACGCCGCGCGCCGCCGAGCAATTGGCCGACAAAATTGGTGGAATAAACGCCGCGCCGGAAATTTGGATCCTGCATGATGGCCTGCTGAAACGAAATCGTCGTCTTGACGCCGGTGATGAGATATTCGTTCAAGGCGCGGTTCATCCGATCAATCGCCTCGCGCCGATCTTTGCCGGTGGTGATAAGCTTACCGATCATCGAATCGTAGGTCGGCGGAATCGTGTAGCCCGCATAGGCATGAGTCTCCATGCGCACGCCGCGACCACCCGGCTGGTAATACATTTCGATACGGCCAGGGCTGGGGCGAAAATCATCGAACGGATCTTCCGCGTTGATGCGGCATTCGATGGCGTGGCCTTTGAAAGTGATGTCCCCCTGCGAATGTTGCAGCGGCTCGCCCATGGCCAGCAAAATCTGATACCGCACGAGGTCAATGCCCGTGACTTCCTCGGTGACCGGATGCTCGACTTGAATGCGCTTGTTGACTTCCAGAAAATAATAATTGCCGTGGTCGTCCACGATGAATTCCACCGTGCCCGCGTTCGTGTAGCGCGCGGCTTCGGCGATGCGCACGGCAGCCTTGCCGATTTTATCGCGCAGTTTTTTGAATTTGTATTCCAGCAAAGGTGACGGCGATTCTTCGATCAACTTCTGATTGCGTCGCTGCACGGAACAATCGCGTTCGCCCAGATGAATGATTTTGCCCTTGTTATCGCCGAGAATCTGAATCTCGATGTGGTGCGGATTTTCGATGAATTTTTCGATGTAAACACCGGAATTGCCAAATGCCTTTTCCGCCTCGGTGCGCGCGGTGTGATAACCTTTGATCAGCGAAATGTCATTGTGCGCGATCCGCATTCCGCGCCCGCCACCGCCGGCCACCGCTTTGATCATCACCGGATAGCCGATCCGTTTGGCGACCGCGAGCGCGTCTTGTTCCTTTTCGACAATGCCTTCGGAGCCGGGCGGGGTTTCGACGCCAGCCTTTTTAGCAAGCGAGCGGCTGACGGCCTTGTCCGAGAGCGCATTCATCGCCCGCGGCTGCGGACCAATGAAACGGATGTTGCAACTTTCGCAAACTTCCGCGAAATGCGCGTTTTCCGATAGAAAACCGTAGCCCGGATGAATCGCATCCACGTCGGCGATTTCCGCCGCGCTGATGATGCGATCGATGCGCAGATAACTTTCCGAGGCCGGTGCCTTGCCAATGCAAATCGCCTCATCGGCCATTTGCACATGCATCGAGTTCGCATCGATGTCCGAATAAACCGCGACCGTGCGGATGTTTAGCTCCTTGCAGGCGCGGATGATACGGACGGCGATTTCGCCGCGATTGGCTACCAATACTTTTTCAAACATGAAATTTACGAAGCAAGTAAAATGGCTTTATACCGGCCGAACTTTAAATAAAGGCTGGCCAAATTCAACAGGCTTGCCGTTTTCAATCAACACTTGGGTGACGATGCCTTTGACTTCAGCTTTAATTTCATTCATCACCTTCATAGCCTCGATGATGCAAACCACGGAATCCGAATTCACTTCCGAGCCGACCTCAATGTAAGACGAAGCCTCAGGCGAGGGCGCGCGATATAAGGTTCCAATCATCGGCGACTTGATGTCAATTTCGCCAGTGGCAACGGGAGCCGCCACCACCACCGCCGTGGGCGCAGGCAAAGCCACCGGCGCAGGAATTAAGGGCGCGGACTCATCACTTTGCGCCGGGTGGGTGCCGCCATTCAAACCTCTTTTAAGCCGCAGCTTCGAGTCTTTTTCTTCCAGTTCGAATTCCGTGATGGAATTCTTTTTCATCAAATCAATGATGGCTTTAATATCTTTGAGTTCCACAGTGCGTTTTCGTTAACGAAATTAAAAATAAACTTTAAAACTTTGAATCAGAGGTTAAAATCAGACTCTATTATGTGTCAATCGAAAATTGATTATTTGCATTTTAGACGCATCAAACTTAATCGTCAAGCTAGAAATTAATCTAATTTACATGCTAAAATCTACGCCTTGATTTCAATTTTTAAATTCGTTAACGTCAACTGCTGCCTCTAAGCCTAAAATGTAAGATTTGGCACCAAAACCGGAAATTTGGCCGCGACATACGGAAGCAATCAGCGATTTGTGCCGGAACTCTTCACGGGCATGGATATTGGAAAGATGAATCTCTATCGTCGGAATGCCTACTGCCGAAATAGCATCTCGCAACGCGATGCTTGTATGTGTGTAAGCGGCCGCATTGATCACAATTACATCAAAAATTCCTTTCGCCTGTTGTATCCAACCAACCAGTTCGCCTTCTAGATTGGATTGGCGAAAATCTACTTCCACTTTTAATTGTGTCGCTCGTGCACGAACATTGGCTTCAAGGTCAGCCAAAGTCATTCGACCATAAACTTCGGGCTCACGCGTGCCCAGCAAATTTAAATTAGGCCCATTGAGAAACAGAATTTTCATGGAATCAAGTCTAATTGTTTCGTGTTTTTTTGTCGAATTCAATTGTGTTTTGCCCGATTAGCAAGCCCAATAACGTAAAAGCTGTCCAAGCCAATGCTGGAACGTATAGACTGAATTCTCCAATGCCTTGAATGAACCATCCGAACAAACCGGCGAAAATCGCCATTAAAATTTGATTGGAATTGCCCCAAATTTTTCGAACGGTCGCAATTATTGCTATAAAAATCCACGCGGTGTAAACCAAGCCGCCGACTATGCCTGAATCTGAAAATTGTTCCAAGTAGTCGTTATGGGTCAGCCGGGCCATTTCCGATTCTGGCGATTTAAGTCGCTCGTAAGGACGCTGAAATGTTCCTGGACCGGTGCCCTTCAACGGATGTGCGACGCTTATTTGAATAGCCGCATGCCAGTAATCAAACCGAGCACCAATACTAGTGGCGCCGGCGGCAAAATAGTTATGAAAACGCACGGCGAAAATTCCCAAGCCGGCCACCAACACCAACATTATCGTCATCATTTTCAATTTTTCCGGCCCATCAAGCCGCAGTAAAAATAATCCAGCAATAAGTATGGCGATCAACCAGCCGAGTTTCGAACCGGTCCAAAAAAATGCTCCGCCGCCGAGAAACAGCGTCAGGGCAACGACCGCCTGCCGGATAAGTGACTTTAATTTTCTGGTCGCGCCAAATGCCAGCGTGAGCGAAACAGGAAACAGTAAGATAATCAGTCCGGCCAATGCATTTGGATAAACCAATGTGCCGGCAACACGGCCTTGGGCAAATTTGGTCAGGACAGCGGGGTTTGCCACTTCCATGCCGTTCGTGCCAATGATCACGTGCTCCTTTTTCATATCTTCAACCTCGCTCGGCGGAAAATTGGTCCAGCCGTCACGTTCCCCTTCGATAAGCATCTGGTGATTCATCGGAAATTCAAAAAGCCGCTGGTCAACGGCGCGGATGAGGCAAAAAATAAAGGCGCCGAGCAAACCGACCAACAGCCATGGCAATAAATTTTCGCGGCCAATGAGCAGTGCACCAATAAAATAACAGGCAACGCAGCCAAAAAATTGCCACAGCGTGGCAATCGTCAAAGTAGTGTCCACGGTTTCGGTTGCAGAAAATAATTGCCAGCCGAACCAGATTAACGGGAGCAGCCAGAGCCAGACGTTCGCCGACCACGAAGGTTTTTTTTGGAAAATCAAAATCGCGGCCACGACCACGAATGGCAATAAAAACAAGGTTGCCCAATGGGTCGGCCAGGCGTCGTTAAAAAAATCAGCGGCGGATTTCGGCGGGCTGATAACGTGGTCGAGGATGACCGGATTGCCAAATTTCCAGATCGCAAGGCCGAGCAAAAGTCCGAACGCGAGCGTGTAGATTTGGGTCGCGGTGAATTTTTTCATCGCGGCGTCAAAGCTGCAATTTCAGCAGGCCGACTTCAAGCGCAAGCGCTTCCTGCACGTTTGTATGAAGGAGCCGCTGGGTGTGTTCGAGCACGGACAAATTTTCACGCGCCTGCTGCGGCGTAAGGCGGTGGGCGACTTCATCGGCGCCAGCGATTTGAGGAAAGTGCAGCAATTCCTCACCGGCCGCGAGCGTGTGCAGCCAGACGTCGCGCAGCCACCATTGCAGCAGCAATAAAACTTCGGCGCGTTGATGGCGGTATTCGGCTTCGATCGCGGCCGTCAATTCATCCTCCCATTTTTCGCGCAAATCCTTTTCCGCGCCGTCATATTTTTCCAGCGGCGAACGCGCGGACAAAGTTTCGTCCACGCGCGTTTTGATGCCGTTAAGATGCTGCAGCAACGAATCGAGCAGGCGGTAGCGGCCAAACAAACTTTTTTGTTCGAGCGAGGCGGCGGAACCGAATTGCGAGAGCCAGTTCGATTGTTCCGGCGTGAGCGGGCGCGTCGTTTCGGCGGCAAAATTCAACCGCAAGCAACGCGATAAAATGGTTTCCAGAATGCGGCCGGGCTGCGTGGAAAGCAGGATCAAAATGGATTTCGCCGGCGGCTCTTCGAGGGTTTTGAGAAAAGCGTTGGCGGCCTGATTGTTCAAGCGGTCGCCGGCGACGATGACGGCGACTTTGTAGCGCGCCTCGGTCGGCTTGAGTTGAACCTCGTGCATCAGCGCGCGCGTCTGGTCGATCGTGATGATGCGCGATTTGGATTCCGGACGCGCCCAATGGATGTCGGCGTGCGTGGCGTTCTCAATTTTTTTGCAGCTCAAACATTCATCGCAGCAATCTGTCGCGATGCCGGCGGTCCGAATTGGGTTTTCGCAGTTCAATGTTTTTGCCAGCGTGCGGGCGACGGCTACCAATTCTTCCAGCGAATCACCCGTGAACAAATACGCGTGGCCCAGGCGTTGGCGCGCCAGCGAGCGTTGCAAAAGCTGAACGCCGGCGGACGTTGCGGAAAAATCTTTGAAAGCCATGAGTCCGGTTGCGTTGCGAATAATGATTAGTCTGCGCTTCCGAGTTTTTACACTTGCAGAAGCGATCAAAGCAAACAATGGAACAAACCGGCTGTAAAGTCTTAAAAATTTTGACCGATATAAACGATCAGGTGATTTAAAACACGATGAAAAATTTGGCACGATTTTATGGGCGATCTGAGGAATTGGATTTTGTTCGCCGCAGCCGCGCAGCCTGTTTAAGCTCGACGGCCATGAAACATCCTCCGGCGCGTGCGAAGAGTGCGCAACCAATTTGCCGCCGCGTTGTTTGAATCGCCATCCTAATGACATCAAATAATTTTGCCGCCGCGCGCGAGACGTATCGAAAAATCGCCGCGAATATTTCCAAAATCATGCGCGGACAAGACGCCGCCACGCGGCATCTGCTCGCGGCACTCGCGGCGGGCGGCCACGTTTTGCTCGAAGATTATCCCGGCACGGGCAAAACCACCTTGGCCAAGGCGCTGGCCAAATCCATTGACGCGCAGTTCAAGCGTTTGCAATTCACGCCGGATTTGCTGCCGTCGGATATTCTAGGCGTCTCGATTTTTGACCAGCGCGACCAGCAGTTTCATTTTCACGAAGGTCCGGTGTTCACGAACATTTTGCTCGCGGACGAAATCAACCGCGCTTCGCCGCGCACGCAATCCGCGCTGCTCGAGGCGATGGGCGAGGCGCAGGTCAGCGTCGAGGGCGAACGGCGGAATTTGTCGGAATTATTTTTCGTCATCGCCACGGAAAACCCCGTTGAATTTCGCGGCACGTATCCGCTGCCCGAAGCGCAAATGGACCGGTTCGCGATGCAATTCACGCTCGGCTACGTTTCCGCCGCCGAGGAAGTCGCGATTCTCACCGCGCAGGAACACAATCATCCGCTTGACGATTTGAAACCGGCCGCGACGCTCGCGGACGTGATGGCGCTAAAACGCGCGGTGGAAAACATCCGCATCAGCGACGAATTGAAACGCTACGCGGTGGACATCGTCGCCGCCACGCGCACGGCGAGCGGCGTGCAACTGGGCGCGAGTCCGCGCGCGTCCATTGCGTTGATGAAAACCGCGCAGGCGGAAGCGTTGTTCGACGGTTTTGAATTCGTTACGCCGGAGCAGATTCAAAAACTCGCCGTGCCGGTCATCGCGCATCGCGTGGTGATGGAATCGCAGGCGCGCTTTTCCGGCCGGACCGCACGCGCCGTCGTCGAGGACATCGTGAAAAAATTGAAAGTGCCGGCGTGAAAAGAAAATGAAGAAGGCAAAATGAAAAATGAAAAATGAAAAAAAAACGGGCGCGGGCGCGCAGAAAACTTCTCATTCTGCCTTCTTCATTTTTAATTCTTCCTTCGGCTTGTGACCTTTCTCTATCAGCTCATTTATTGGAATTACCGCGCGGCGGGCGGCCTGTGGCATTGGGCGCGGCGGCGGTTCACGCGCGCGGGCTTTTGCGTGCTGGTGGGCTTTATCGTGGCCGGCGCAACCGGTGCCGATATTGAAAATACGGTGAATTACCAGGCCTTTGCGCTGTTGTTTGCCTTTTTAATTTTTGCCTGGGCGAGCAGTTTTTTCTTCCGCGCCAATTTTGCCGCCACGCGAATTCTGCCGCGCGTCGGCACGGCCGGCCAGCCGCTGCCGTATCGCGTGCGCATAAAAAATCTCACCGCGAAAAATCAGGGCGGCTTGACGCTGCTCGAAGATCTCGCCGACGCGCAGCCAAATTTCACCGACTGGCTGGCATTTCAACTGGCCGAGAGCAAACGCGTGCGGCCGTTCCGCGTGGCACAACGGCGGCGCGGCAATCCGTTTCGGCTCGCACTTTTGAATGAAGCCGAAGTGCCGCTGCTGCCGGCGCAGGGCGAGGCGGAAGCCCGAGGCGAAATGTTTCCGCTGCGTCGCGGCCTCGTGCGCTTCACGGGCGTGATCTTGGCGCGGCCGGATGCGCTGGGACTATTCCGTTCGTTCATAAAAATTTCCGCCCCGCAGACCGTTTTGATTTTGCCGCGGCGCTATCTCATTCCACCCATCGCGCTGCCGGGCGCGCTGCGGTATCAGGAAGGCGGCGTCGCGCTGGCCTCGAACGTCGGGCGCAGCGAGGAATTTGTGGCGTTGCGCGACTACCGCCATGGCGATCCGTTGCGGCACATCCACTGGCGCAGTTGGGCCAAGACTGGCAAGCCGATCGTGAAAGAATTCGAAGACGAATTTTTTGTGCGCCACGCCCTCGTGCTCGACACGTTCGACGACGAGCCGAACAGCGAAATCTTGGAGGAAACCGTGTCCGTCGCGGCCTCCTTCGCCTGCACGATTTTGACGCAGGAATCGCTGCTCGATTTGCTCTTCGTCGGCCATCAATCGTATTGCTTCACCGCCGGCCGCGGCCTCGCGGAGGCCGATCAAATGCTGGAAATTCTCGCGTCCGTGAAAAATTGCGCTGACAAAAAATTTGCCGCGCTTGAACATCTCGTGCTGAATCACATTGCGGTCGTCAGCGGTTGCATCATGGTGCTGCAACGCTGGGATGGCGCGCGGCAAGAGTTCGTGAAAAAATTGCGCGCGCTCGGCGTGCCGCTGCTGGTGCTGGTGGTGACGCCGCCGGGCCAAAAAAATCTGGACGCCGGGCCGCTGCGCGATGAACCGGAAAATTTTCACGTCCTCGAAATCGGGCACATCCAGGAAACACTGGGGAAACTTAAATGAAATCGCCGCCCTTTCTGCTGTTCGGTGCGCTGCTTTTTTGGGGCTGGCAATCGGAGTTTTTTTTCACCGGCGCCATCTTGGGCGTGATTTTGGAAAGCGCCCGTTTTATCAATGCCCGCTGGGATCTGGACGATGCCGATTTCAATCGCATCTGGACTTTTTGTGTCGTGCTCAACGTGGCGCTCGCCGGCTACGGTCTCACGAACAATGACGGCGGCGCTGGCGCGCTGGCCACCACGCGGTTTTTGCGCTGGCTACCCCTGACCACATTTGCCTTCATCGCCGCGCAAACGTTCAACGTGCGTCAGACCGTGCCGCTCACGGCCGTTTCGCTCGTGCTGCGCTGGCGGCGGCGCAAAGGCGACCGCGCGTTCACCGGCCGTTACCTTGATATTTCCTTTCCCTTCTTCATGGCGTGCCTTTTTTCGGCAGGCATCCATTCGAATGCCGGTGGACAGACTTTTTTTTGGGGCGAATGTGCTTTGCTCACGTGGGCCTTGTGGTCCCTGCGTTCGCGCCGCTTTGGCCGTTCCGCTTGGTTCGCCGCAATCCTGCTCGTCCTCGCCTTGGGTTTTCTGGGCGAATTCAGCATCACGCAGGCGCAGCGCGCAATTCAAAATTTCGATTCCCAGTGGCTCATGCAATTTTTCCCGCAACGCACCGACCCCCTGCAAAGCATGACCAGCATGGGACGGATTGGAAAAATGAAACTGTCAGCCAAGATCATCATCTGGCTGGAGCCAAAAAAAATCGGCGTCGCGCCGCTCTATTTGCATGAGGCCAGTTATCGCGATTACAGTTCGCGCAAACAAATCTGGTTTGCCGGCCATACGCAGAATGATTTTGATTTCGTGGGGGCGGAAGCGGACAAAACCACTTGGGATTTGCTGCCGGGCAAAACCAATGCCGCGTCGGTCAACATCACCTGCTACCTCACCGGCCGGTCGAAGGAGGGTTTCCATGAAGGGGTGCTGCCGCTGCCATCGGGTTGCAGCCGGCTGGAAAATTTGCCCGCCGAAGTTTCCGTCATTTCGCTCCAAAAAAACCGGACCGGCGCCGTGTTGGCCACCGGTTCCGGGCTGATGATTTTTGATGCGCGGTTTGGTCCCGGCGAATCGCTGGATTCGCCGCCAGATATTAATTCCACCAACCCGTTCGACCTCACGGTGCCGCCCGACGAAACGAATGCGCTGCAAAATGTCATCGCCGAAATCAATTTGGCGCACACGGATGACGCGCAAAAACGCGAACGCATTGAAAAATTTTTCCGTGATAAGTTCGCCTACAGCGTTTGGCAGGGCGCGGACAAACTTGGCACCGCCACGGCCACGCCGTTGACGCGTTTCCTGCTGACCAGCCGCAGCGGTCATTGCGAATACTTCGCCACGGCGACCGTTTTGCTGCTGCGGCAGCTGGGTATTCCCGCGCGGTATGCGGCCGGTTACGCGGTGCATGAAACCAGCGGCACCGGCTTCATCGTGCGCGAACGCGATGCCCACGCGTGGTGCCTCGCGTGGAACGCCAGGACGAAAACCTGGGAAGATTTTGACACCACGCCGCCCTCGTGGGTCGCGATCGAAAGCGAACGCACCGCCTTCTGGGAAAAATTCTCCGACGCGAAATCCTGGCTCGGCTTGCAGTTCGAAAAATTCCGCTATCGCCAGGCGCACTTGCAGCAATACATCCTCTGGGCGCTCGTGCCCGTGATGGTGGTGTTGCTGTATCACATCGTGTTTCGCCGGCGGAAAAAAACGATCGGCGCGGAAAAAGAAAAACCGGCGGAAAAAATTTTCTGGCCGGGCCTCGATTCGGAATTTTATCGGCTCGAAACCAAGCTGGCCGCGCGCGGCGTGCCGCGCCAGCCGAGCGAGCCGCTGGCGGATTGGCTGGCATGCGCGCTGGCCGATCCGGCGCTGGCGGACTGGCGAACTCCGCTGCAAGAATTATTGCAATTGCATTACCGGCTTCGTTTCGACCCGTCAGGTTTGACCGCCGCCGAACGCGCCGCGCTGGCGCAACAAGCCAAAGATTATTTGAGCACTTTGAACCGACTGGAACAGTCAGCCGCGCGCACCACTTGAAGCGAATATTTTTTCCGGCAAGCGACCGAGCTTTTTTGAAATGCTGGAAAATTAGTCACGGTTTCTTCGCCGCCTGTTCCGCAACATACGCTGCCGCGTTGGTGTAAAGCCATGGATTGTGCGGTGACCAATTATTTCCGCGTTCGCGCAACTGCTGGACATTCCAGACATAATAGCGCAATTGCCCCACGGCGAACGCGTGCAGATTCGTGACGTTCCCCGAATCCAGTGCCTGTAAACAATGGAAATAGGCCAGCGCCTCGAACTCGTCATTCTCCTGCGCCCGTTCCAGATTGTAACTCCGATCCACGGCGGCGGCGGCGCGCGAACCTTGGTGTCGCCCCGCGCCATAACCCAGCGCCAGACCGAGCAGGCACATGCTCAGGGCGAGTAGAAATGTTCTCGATTTTTTAACGATGGCCACGTCGGAGTGGCTAATCAAATTTGTTTCCGGCTGTCGTTCTGGAGCGAAGACGCCGATGGTGCGAACGAATGGTTGTTTCATAATCCCTGCCTTTTTGCTTTTTGTTACCCTTCCCTGAACAACTGGAAGACGATCGATAAGAAGCCACAAGTTGAATGACAATTCAACTTTTTTTAACTTTAAAATCCGAGAAGGCGCAGCGTTTAGGCTGCAAACTTGAACTGCGGCGTGATGCCCATGTTTTCACAAATCGCTTTCGTGACCGCAAACAAATTGCGCGTCGTGGGATTGCCACGCGGGCTTAACATGCGGTGCAGGTTTTTTTCGCCCAGACCGGTTTGTTTGGCGAGTTCCTTGAAAGTGATGCCGGCGTGAACCAAGTCGCGCAGCATGGAAAGTCCTTCGTCCGTCTCGCCTTCGAGCAGCGCATTGACGGCTTCGGCATACAACGCTCTCGCGAACTTCGGATCGCTTTTGATGCGGGCCAAAACGGTCTGCTTATATTCTCGAGTCAGGGCCATGTTAAATCTTTGCTTGCTTGTATTTTTTCCAACGCTCGATGGCAGCTGCGATGTCAGCGGATTGTCGGCGCTTGCTGCCGCCGCCCAATAAAATAATTATCATCTTTCCATCGCGTCCAAAATAAACCCGGTAACCAGGGCCGAAATCTAATTTTAATTCAGATACCCCATCTTGAAGGACTTTGGCCGAACCAAAATTTCCGGCTTCAAGTCGGCGAATGTATTTATCAATGCGCGCGGCGGTTACGGCATCCAGTGAATCGAACCAGTCCGCAAATGGTGAATTCCCAGATTCAACGTATTCTTTAATCTCGAACATATAACAATGTTTTTATTTTTAGATTTCATCGTTGCACAAATGATAAATTTCCGGTTCCGCCGGAACGGCGTGTGGCTTTATTGCCGCACAAATAAAAAGTAACATTTAAGATACTATTGTCAAACAATCATTTGAGAAATGGAAATGACTCGGTCGAAGCTGGAATTTAAACTGCGCTGGAATTTTTGATTTTTTGTTTCAGATCTTCACACGAAGGAGTGCTGTTGTGATACAACATTGCATGGCAATTCGGGCAAACAGGCCGAAGGTCTCGGATTGGATCAACTTCGTGTTCCCGATCAAAATCAGAAATAGGTTTTATATGGTGAACATGGATATAACCACACCCTATTTTTCCATATGTGGTTTCAAAATTGAATCCGCATATTGAGCAGCTTGCACCGTAGTAAGCTATGCACGCTAATCTAGCCCCAATAGCCCGTTTATACGCTGTGTGCGAGAGTTGTGTGCATGCGCCTTCGATGAATGGATCATCATTTCTAAAATCCACTTGGGAAGATTTTATCACAGCATTTTTCCTTTTTGACTCTGAAAGCGGGTAAGCCACTGCCGCAAGCAGTTTAGCCAATTGGGGAACAAATTCACGGGACGAAATTGAAACGAAAAATGGAAATTCCTTATCCCAGCCTTTTTCTATCTTCTCGCGGCGTTGAACATGCAGGTTTCCTGTTGGATCAGATATGTGTAACGAAACGTCACCTCGGAAATAGACTCGAATGTTCTGATCTTGGCCTCGATGGTAAACATGAGCGAATCGATTCCGTCCAGGAACATAAAAGCCGCACGTCTCCTGCGCTTCGGCGCGAGCAATTTCAGGAATCAGAAGGTGCAGTGACTCCAGAAGTGCATCGCAACATTTTCGAGAGCCATCGGATGACTTATGATGATTTGGCATAAGTTTATTTGTAATCCGATGGTGCCAATCTTCAATCCTCCGCAAACAAATATTCCAGATCCGTCGCCGTAAGGCTGCGCGCGAAGCCTTCTTCGCCGAGCACGTCGGCGATGGTTTGCGCTTTGCTCTGTTGCAGCTCCCAGATTTTTTCCTCGACCGTGCCGGGCGCGATGAGGCGATACGCGTTCACTGTTTGCGTTTGCCCGATGCGATGCGACCGGTCAATGGCCTGCGCCTCCACCGCCGGATTCCACCACGGATCGTAAAGCACAACATAGCTGGCGTTCGTCAGATTTAATCCCGTGCCCGCCGCACGCAGGCTCAACAGGAAAACGCCCGCGCCGCTGTCTTTCTGGAAATCGTTGACGACCTGCTGCCGATCTTTCGTCTGGCCCGTGAGAATATGAGTGCGGATGTTGCGCGCATGACATTCCTTCTCGAGCAGTTGCAGCATCTGCACGAACTGCGAAAAGACCAAAACTTTCTGGCCGTCGGCGATGAGCGGATCAAGCAGTTCAAACAGCGTGTCGGTCTTGCCGCTGGACGTGTTGCTGCCGACGAGCGACGGATGGCAGCATACCTGCCGCAAACGCGTGAGCGCGGCGAGCACGTGCATCTTGCTTTTGTTGAGGCCCTGTTCGGCGACGGCCTGCTGAATCTGGTCGCGGCTGCGGCGCAATTCGGCGAGATAAAGTTTCCGCTGCTCTTCGCCGAGCGGACAATCGCGGCGCTCCTCGATGCGGTCCGGCAAATCTTTCGCAACGTGCTTTTTCAAACGGCGCAACAAGAGCGGGCGCAATTTCGCGGACAAGCGCCGGCGCGCAATGCGCTGCGCGGACTCGGCATTGTCGCCGCCTTTCGGCTCGTAAGTGTCGAGAAAATGTTCCTGGTTGCCGAGATAGCCGGGCTGGATGAAATCCACGATGCTCCACAAATCGAGCAGCCGATTTTCCAGCGGCGTGCCGGTGAGCGCGATTTTATTTTCGCACTTCAACTGCTTCACCGACTGCGTGACCTGTGCGCCGGGATTTTTGATGAACTGCGCCTCGTCCAAAATCACCGCGCGAAAAGCAAACTTGTGAAACTCTTCGAGATCGCGCCGGAGCAACGCATAATTCGTGACGATGATGTCGTGCTGCGGAATCTGTTTGCGCAAATTGTGCCGCGCCGCACCGCTTTCGAGGACGAGCACTTTCATGCCGGGCGTGAATTTTTCCGCCTCGCGCCGCCAGTTGTGCAGCACCGATGCCGGACAGATCACGAGCGACGGCTTGGGATTTTTTTTGTTCTGTTCCTTCAGCCACGCGAGCCACGTCAATGTCTGCAATGTTTTGCCGAGGCCCATGTCGTCGGCCAAAATACCGCCGAGTTTCACCTGCACGAGATGCGCGAGAAAATCGAAGCCGTCTTTTTGATACGGGCGCAGTTCGGCGTGGAGCGTCTTCGGCAATTCGGCGGCGGGAACGCCTTTGAAATCGCGCACACGTTCGCGCAAGGCCTGGGCTTCCGGCGAATCCACAAAGCGTCCGAGCCCGTCGTCATCAAGATGCGCGATGTGTTCGAGGCCGACTTTTTGCGGCACGGCGATGAGTCCTTCCACGCCCATGTCCGCCATCGCCTCGTGCGCGCCCTGCACGGCGGCGGTGTCGAGCTCGACCCAGCCGGCATTGGGTAATTTCACGAAGCGGCTCGTCGCGGCGGCGAGCCGTTCGAGATCCGTTTTGGAAAGCTTGAGTCCTTCCGCTTCCCATTCAGCGGAAACGGCGAGCCAGTCAATGCCACTGCCCTTGACGACAAGCCGCGGCTTGAGCAAACGCGGCGTAAGAAACAAACGGTGAAACGCGGCGTTGCCGAGAAATTCCGCGTCGTGCGGTTTGGACGCCCACGCTTCGGCGAGCGAGCCGAGAAAATTTTCATTCGCATCGCCGATCCACAAACCGGGCTCCTGCATGAACCAATCGAGTTTGCGCAGCCAATGCACGGCCGGTTCCAAACGCGGATCATCGAGGATTTCCGGCTTGGAAGTGGCATGGCCATTTTGCGGGTCGTGTTTCGACGGCGTCGGCCCGCCGCCGGTTCCATTGCCGTTCCGCACCCATTCGTGGCCGTTCCAAATCCAAGTGGATTTGTCGCGCTGGCTTTTGCCGAACAGGCGCAATTGCACCGTGTCATCGAGCAATTCAAAAACGAATTGCGGCGCGGCCGCGTGCGCGATGCAAAGCTGATCCCAATCCACGCCGTGGTTCACCTGCGATTTGCGCAAATGCAGCAGCAGTCGGTGGCTTAGCTTGCGCACGGGCACGGATGGTTTGGCCGCGAGATATTTCAGCACACCGACCGGCGGCGCATTGCGCAGCAGAAAAAATGAATTGCCGACGAGCGCGAGCGGCGACTGGCGGTTGAAAAATCTGGCGTCCGCGACCGAATGAATTTTTCCGTCCGGCAGCGTGATCTGATGCGTGAAGGAAAGTTCCTTCGTGCCATTTTCCAGATGCGGCGTGAGCGAAATCACTTCGCCGTGAAAATGCAGCGGCCGGCCATTGGCGGCGGATTCGAGGCGATTGGTGTTGCCCCAGCGCGCGAGCCATTGCAGCAATTCCGCGTCGGTCAGCAACAGCGAATCGGCGTCATCGGCGCGTTCGCGATGCGTGTCGTAAATCCACTGGATGAATTCCCAGTCCGTCGGCGTGAACAATTCCTGTTCGTGCGCGGCGCGGACGACGAGATCCACGAGGTCTTTGAGCGAACGCGCTTTTTCGCCGGTGCGCGGACGCAGCAATAAAAATTGCAGTTCGAGCCGATGCCGCGACGGTTCGGTTTGGTCCGGCTGCGGCTTGCAAACGACGCGCAAGGTGGCGCGCGGCGTGTCGAGGTGCAGCGGCGCGGGCGGCGAAAGCCAGTTTTCCAGTTCGCGCACGAGCTGCATTTCCTGCTCAATTTCCTCCGCCTGCGCAAAACGATCCAGGCTCGCGTGCGGCTGCAATTCCGGCGGCACGGAACGTTTGGCGCGCAAAAATAAAAAGGCGAGTTCTTCCAGCCGCGCCTTGCCGGTGGCGGCGAGCATTTTAGTCCACCAATCGGTCTGCGGAAAATCGCGGCGCGAGAGCGAAAGTTTTTCGAAGTAATCCTCGAGCGCCAGCCACGCGCGCTGCGAATCCGGACACGCGGCGAACGTGCGCAAGATTTCCTCGCGTTCGCCCACGGTGGTTTTGGAATCGGAAAGTTCGCGGCGCAAATCGGCGAAGGCTCCGTAGGTTTGCGAAAGCACTTTGTGGTGCGCGTCGTATTTGCTCGCGCCGGTGCGCGCGCCGTTTCCGTTCTTAGCTGAAATTTTCGGCATCTGACTATAAAAAATAGATTTATCATTTCCTCATAAGCCGCCACGCCGGTCAATCGCAAAGCAAAATTATTTTGATTGGGTGAAGCGGCCGCCGATTGACGCGACCGGATTTTCTGATAAAATTTCCGACCCTATGAATCGCAATCCGCATGTGGCCGTGGTCGGCGCGACGGGCGCCGTCGGCATCGAAATGATCAAGACGCTGGAAAAAAGAAATTTTCCGGTGGGCAAACTCACGCTGCTCGCGTCGGCGCGCTCGGTGGGCAAGAAATTAAAATTTCGCGGCACGGATGTGACCGTCACGGAACTCACGAAAGATTCGTTTGCCGGAATTGACATCGCGCTTTTCAGCGCCGGCGGCGGCATCTCGAAAGAATTTGCGCCCATCGCCGCGAAGGCCGGCTGCGTGGTCGTGGACAATTCCAGCGCGTTTCGCATGGATGAAAACGTCCCGCTCGTCGTGCCGGAAATCAATGCCGCCGATGTCAAATTGCACAAAGGCATCATCGCCAATCCGAATTGCACCACGGCGATCACGCTGATGGCATTGTATCCGCTGCATAAAGAATTCGGCGTGAAACGGATTTTTGCTTCGAGCTATCAGGCGGTTTCGGGAACCGGCGCGAAGGCGTTGGAAGAATTGGAACGGCAAGTCAGCCAAATCGTCAAAGGTGAAACCGTGACGAAAGAAGTTTATCCGCACCAGATCGCGTTCAACGTGCTGCCGCATGTGGATTCATTTTTGCCGAGCGGTTACACGAAGGAAGAAATGAAGATGGAAAACGAAGGCCGCAAAATCATGCACCACGCGAATTTTCGCGCGAGCGTGACCTGCGTGCGCGTGCCGGTGTATCGCTCGCATTCCATCGCCGTCAGCGCGGAATTTGAAAGGCCGGTTTCAGTGGAAGCGGCCCGAACCATTTTGAAAAAAGCGCCGGGCCTCGATGTCGTGGACGAACCGGAAAATAAAAAATATCCGATGCCGCTGTTCACGTCCGAAAAATACAATTGCGAAGTCGGCCGCATTCGTTTGGACTGCGCGTTGGACAATGGCTTGTGTTTCTGGGTCAGCGGCGACCAGTTGCTCAAAGGCGCGGCACTCAACGCGGTGCAGATCGCCGAAGAGTTGGTGAAATAAAATGCCGGTTCGCGGGACGCTCTCCCACAAAAAATATTAAAAGCAGGAAGTCCGGAAACGGCTTCCTGTTTTTTATTTGTTAAAAAAATTAAATTAAATTGGAACAAACCACGGGTTGAAATTGGTTTGGATTGCGTGAAACCTTTGCAAAAAAGGGTGCGTCTAGTGCGCAAATATGTTTTTCACCGCCCTGCACTACCACTTGTCGTCGAGGTTACTACAATGAGCAAGACACGCAGACAAGATTCCGCAGCGGCGACGAATATATTTCAATTCACGCTCGGCGGCCTGGTGATTTTTACTGTCGCACTGGTTATTACTGCGTCGGTGATCGGTTACAAACTTGCCGGGGGAAACCGGCCGAGTCTGACGGCGGACACGTTTGCGGTGAATCCCAAGGACAAATCGCGTTCGGTTCACGTCGGCGCGTGGGGCGAACTGATCACGCGCGACATCGAGCTGGAGCGGCCGGCCGAGTTTTTGACTGAGGAAGTCACCAAGCCACAACTAGAAATTTGGACCTTCAACAATTTGAGGCCAGATGCGGTCAAAAGCTTGTTCGCCCAAGCCGGTTTATCGTCCGCGCAAGCGGCCGCCGCGTTTGCGCCGGGCACGTTCAGTGAGACGGGAAACAGCACCGTGCTGCGGCCCTCTGCGGATTTTTTATTTTCGCTCAGCGCGGAACCGCGCGGAAAACTCTACCGCGCCTTGGCGGGCTTGGGCGTGAATTTGTATCTCGACTACCCATTCATTTTTCCCGGCGGCAGTTTGGAATCCATTTACGCGGACCCGCGTTTGGCACCGGACGACGTGGCCATGCTGAAACGATTGATTTATTCCAACGAGAACGCCCGCCAGCTCTCGGATTACGAAATGCTGTTGAACCAGGTCCCGACGGTGGAACGCCGCGTCGCGATGTCGCGGGCGCTCTCGCGGCAATCCGCCGTCTTCGCCGGCCTGGTCATCAAGCCCGATACCGACATTGATAAACTCGCGGCCTATTGGGGCAATATCCCCAACGTGCGCTTCACCGACATCCGTCCTTTGATGGAAGCCCTCAAGGCGCTGCCCGAAGGCGGCAACTTGTCGTTGTTTTATGTGCTGCCCAAATTTGCGCGCGACCGGCTTTACACTTTTCCCCTGCCGCCACAGCCCGGCGATCCGACGATGGATTGCCATTGGAGCACGTTCAATTTCAGCAACGAAACGCCGGACAACCGGTTCAATGACCCGACCTACGCCGTGGAATATATCCGGAAAAATTATTATCAGATCGCCGCCCCCTCCATTTACGGCGACATTTTGCTGCTGCTGAACGACCGGAATGAAATCAAGCATTCCGCCGTTTTTTTGGCGGATGACATTGTGTTCACGAAAAACGGCAACAATTATCGGCAGCCGTGGATGCTGATGCACATTCCCGATCTGCTGGCCACCTATCCCGCCACTCCGGCGATGAAGCCGATTTACATGCGGCGGAAAATTGACTGAATCAATCGTGCCCGCCGTTAGCCTTGTAACGACCGGTGCCGGCGGTTATTTTACGGATGCCAGTGCCGCTCCCGTAGCTCAAATGGATAGAGCCGCCGTTTCCTAAACGGCTGATCCCGGTTCAATTCCGGGCAGGAGCACCACTGATTTTCCCGCCGGAAAATAATTTGCCGGTTGCAGTCACGGCGGCTTTCAGGGATTTTATCGCGCGTGAAAATCCATCGTGCCCTGCTTTCGGTTTCCGACAAAACCGGCCTTGTCCCGTTCGCCCAAATTCTTGCCAGTCACGGCGTCGAACTCATTTCCACCGGCGGCACCGCCAAAACCTTGCGCGAAGCCGGTCTGACCGTGAAGGACATCAGCGAACACACCGGTTTCCCGGAAATGCTCGATGGCCGCGTGAAAACATTGCACCCGAAAGTCCACGGCGGCCTGCTCTACATTCGCGGCAACGCCACGCATGAAGCGGCAGTCAAGGCGCATGACATTTCGCCGATTGATCTGGTCGTCGTGAACCTGTATCCGTTCGAGGCGACGGTCGCCAAGCCGGATGTCAAACTGCACGATGCCATTGAAAACATTGACATCGGGGGGCCTTCGATGCTGCGCAGCGCGGCCAAAAACCATGACAGCGTGACGGTCGTCGTGGACCCGTTCGATTATGCGGAAGTAGCGAAACAGATTTCCGAGCACGGCAACACGACGCTGGAATTGCGGCGCAAACTCTGCGCCAAAGTTTTTGCGCGCACGGCGGCTTACGACGCGGCGATCGCCGCGCATTTGCAAAAAGAATTTTCCACTGATAAAAATTCACCGCCGCCGGTGCTGACCATTTCCGCACCGCTCGCGCAGCCATTGCGCTACGGCGAAAATCCGCACCAGACGGCGGCGCTTTACGGCAAGTTCCACGATTATTTCCAGCAGCTCCACGGCAAGGAACTTTCTTACAACAACATTTTGGATCTCACAGCCGCAGCCGCGCTCATCGCGGAATTCCACGATGAGTTGCCGACGCTCGCGATTTTGAAACACACCAATCCGTGCGGCGTCGGCCAAGGCGCAAATTTGCGCGCGGCTTGGGACAAGGCCTTTGCGACGGACAAACAAGCGCCCTTCGGCGGCATCATCGCAGTCAATAAAACGCTTGATGCTGATTGCGCGGCGGCCATCGCGGAAATTTTCAGCGAGGTCATCGTCGCCCCGGAATTTTCGTCGGCCGCGCTGGAGATTTTGCAGAAGAAAAAAAATCTGCGGCTGCTGCAAACCGTCAAATCACCTTTGTCGGCGCAGGCGTGGGATGTGCGCAGCGTCGGGGCGGATTCGTTTTTGTGGCAGCAACGCGATTTGAAAAAAACCGCCGTCAGCGATTTGAAGATCGTCACGAAACGGCAACCGACGGAAGCGGAGGTGCAGGCGATGCTGTTCGGCTGGCGGGTGGTGAAACACTTGAAATCAAACGCGATTCTTTACGTCGGCGAAGGCCGCACGCTCGGCACGGGTGCCGGTCAGATGAGCCGCGTGGACAGCAGCCGCATCGCGGTCTGGAAGGCGGGCGAGGCCAAACTTTCATTGCAAGGCAGCGTGGTTTGCAGCGACGCTTTTTTCCCGTTTCCTGACGGCCTGATCGCGGCGGCCGAGGCCGGTGCGACGGCGGCGATTCAACCCGGCGGTTCCGTCAAGGATGCGGAAGTCATCGCGGCCGCCGACGCGCGCGGCATGGCGATGGCGCTCACTGGCGTGCGGCATTTCCGCCATTGAAAAAATTTCGCACAAAGGCGCGAAGCCGCAAACTGTTTTTAAACTAGCGAAGGAGCCAGTAGATCAATCCGATTTGCGTGGCGGTGACGGTGGCGAGCAGCGCCCACACGGAAAATTCGCCGAAGCGCAAACTGCGCTGGCGCGGCGCGGCCAGCCAGAATTGGATTTTGGCGGTGCCGAAGGAGATGATGTCGCCATTGCGCAGCCGCACATTTTTTTGCGGCGCCTCATTGACGGCGGCAAAGGCTTCTTCAAAAGTCTGCAGCGTGAAGCCCTCGTTTTTCTGAAATTCCAGCATGAAATGATAATCCCAAATGCCCGCGTCGTTGAGGCATAGATCATTATCAGCGGCACGGCCGATACAAAAAGGAAAATGGCGGACGACTTGCACGTCGCCCGCCATGGGTCCCGAAAGGATGGAAAGCTGGACCATCAGAACAGCCGGCGCGTGACTTGAATCTGGTCGCCAGGATAAACCTGCGGGTCCGGCGCGGAGCCGTCCATGATGTCATCGCAATTGACGCGAATGCGCTGGCCGTTGGCGCGGATGAGCCAGTCTTTTTTGCGATTGGCAAAATCGGTGAAATCACCCGCAGAGGTGATCGCCTTGGTGACAGTCATTTGACCGGAATAAATCTGGCGGCCGGGATTTTTAACCTCGCCGGTGACATAAAAGACGCGGTCGCCCGTCTTCACCGTCACATTGAGGTGAGTGTAATATTTGGGAACGTAAAGGTCATGAATATCGTTTTGCAATTCGCCGGCCGTTTTGCCGGCAGCCTTGACGGGACCAATGCTGTCCAGCGTGATGGTGCCGTCTTCTTTGATCGGCTCTTCATGCGGCAGCAAATCGTCATTCGGCAGGCCGGTGAAAACCACCGTGACCGTGTCACCGACATGAAAATGTGCGACTTGTGTTTCGGGATCCGGCCCCGGCGGCGGCGCGTCGTTGGAAGCGCAACCGGCAAAGAACAACGCCACCAAAGGCAAAACAGCCAGCCAACCCCGAGGCATCCAGCGGACAAAATTATAATTCATGAGCGGTAATACTTCCGAAATTTCCACGGCAATCAATACTTTTGTTTGACGCCGACCTCGGTGTCGCTTTCCGCCGCCGGCTTGCCAAGGAGTTTGGCATCCGCCTTGGCTTCGGCTTCCTGTTCACTGGCCGAGCGAGAATAATAATAATCGTGGTAGTAGCCGCTGTAGTAATAATAACCTTCATCCTGCGACATGTTGATGTTGTTCAGAATGAGGCCGACGAAATTGCCGCCGACTTTTTCGATCATCTGCTTCGCGCGCAGCGTCATCGGCTGCGGATACCGGCGGTATTGAATGACCTGCATGACCAGATCAACTTCGCTGGCCAAAATGGAAGCGTCACTCACGCCCAAGATCGGCGGTGAATCAAAGAAAATAAAATCGTAACGCTGCTTCAATTCCGCGATCATCTCTTTCATCTGGGCCGAGCCCAGAATGCCGAGCGCGCTGCTGGGCAATTTGCCGCTGGCCATGAAATCCAGATTCGGCACGCCCGTGGTCTGCACAATTTCCGCCAGCGTGTTTTGCTTGAGCAGATAATTCGTCAGCCCGAGATTGTTCGCGACCTTGAACAGTTTGTGCAGCGTCGGGCGCCGCAAGTCCGAGTCCACGATCAAGACGCGGTTGCCGGATTGCGCGAACACGGTGGAGAGATTGATCGTCGTCGTGGACTTGCCTTCGCCCGCGCCGGCGCTGACGATGACGATGGTGTTCAGTTTTTCGTCGCGCCGCGAGAACAGCAAATTGGTCCGCAGCACGCGATAGGCTTCGGCATGTTTGCTCTCGTTGCCTTCCTCGATCAGGTAACCGATGTTTTGCGGGATCACGCCCAACACCGGGGCGGCAAAGGTGCGTTCGACGTCGTCAATCGTCTTCACGCTCGTGTCGAGATATTCAATGAAGAATGCCAAGCCGACGCCCATGATGATGCCGAACACCAAGCCCAGCGCGATGTTGACGGTTTTGTTCGGCTTGACCGGCGTCTTGCCGGGTTCGGCGTAATCGGTGATCGTCACCATCGAAGTTTTCGGAATTTCCAAGTCCAATTTTTCCGCCTCGATTTTTGAATAAAGCAGCTTGTGCAGTTCCTGCATGTTTTCAATCTGCCGTTTCTGGTCGTAATAAGGCTGGTTTTTGGCGGCCTGAATCTGGTCTTTGGCCTTCGCGTCTTCCACCGCCTGGGTCAATCCATCCAACGCCGCTTTCTTGGATTTCACCTGCGTGTCAAGACCGGCCATGATGCCGGCCACGCGATCATCAATCTGATGGTTCAATTCATCGATCAAGGAGGTGACGCGCGTGACGGGCAGACTGCCGAGCGCATAATCATTGGTCAGCGTCACGAATTTTTGCTGGGCCTCATGCAGCCGGCTCAGCAAATCTGACAAGGCGCTATCCGAAACGACCGACGGCAGCACATCGCTCAATGTGCCGTTGGTCACGTCTTTCAACGCATTTAATTGCACCATCGCCTCATTGTAGGTGCGTTCACCTTCGATCATCTGTTCGTTGTAACGCTGCATCTGCTGTTCATCCATCGTGGGCGTGTAGCCTTGGGCATTGGCCGTGTCCACAATTCCCAGATCGCGGCGGAGTTGTTCCACCTTGGCCTGCATATTGGAAATATTTTCTTCTTCGCTGGCATATTGCTCGTTCAAGGTTTCCAGCCCCTTGGAAGTCAGACGCGAGCGCGAGATGGAGCGGTATTCCGTATAGGCGGTGGCAATGGTGTTGGCCAGCAACGCCGCCTCGTCCTTGTCATCGCTGTAAACCGTGATGGCAATGAGCTTGGTGTTGCGCACCGGGGCGAGCTGCATGCGGCCCTTGAGAATTTCCATCGTCTCCGTCGTCTTGAGCGTCTCGCCGTTGAAATATTTTTTGCCCCATTTCTCATTCAAGTCCAGCGTCGCGATGACGTTGCTCAGCACCAGTTGTGACTGCATGATCTCAAAGGTGGTCTGGATGAAATACGGATCATATACCGAGTTCGCCGCCGTCATCCCGCCGTTCATCGTTGAGATGTCGCTCACATCCGATTCCACCTTGATGCGCGCCGTGCTGGCATACGATTCGGGCAAAATGAACGTCACCGCCGTGGCGATGATGGCGGTGATGAGAAAAACCGTGATGATGATCGCCTTGCGGATGCGGATCACGCGCCAATAATCCAAAAAATGCAAACGGGCTTCGGGCTGCGCGGCCGATGAGGCGTTGTTAATTTGTTCCATAGCTAAAAAAAATAATGGGAGCCCTTGTTAGACCGGGCTCCCGGCTGCATGTTCAAACCACACGTCAGCAAAGGTCAACTGCTCAATAATTGGCGGTCACGCCGAGATAAACCCGGTTGCGATCATAGGCCTGACCGGGGATGGACGAATCCAAATTATCGAAGTTATATCCGACTTCGCAGGAGAAATGATTGTTGATCTGGTAATTCAGGTTTGCCCCGATGCCAAACTGAGTCTGGGAGCCGTAGCTGGAGCCGCCGCTGATAAACGTGGAATAAGAATAACGCGTCACTACGGAGGCGAGCAGTTTCGGCGTTAAACGATGGTTGATATCGAAATAGAGCGATGAGGATTCCTGGCTCTGGGTCAAATTTCCTCCGGAATCCACTTGCGCGATATCAGTCGCGTTTTGATCTTGGGTAAAACCGAGCTGAATGTAACTGCCGGGAATATAAGTATAAACAACATTGATGTCGGCGTAAGGCTCCAGCGTGGTGGAATTATTCAGCGGATCGTTGTAATTATCGGTATAAGACACGCCAATTTTGCCGGTGCCGCTTAAGCTAGGAGTAAATTGATGTTGCACTCCGACATAACCGTAATGCGTAACCGAGTCGCGCGAATTGCTGTAGTAAACAATGGAATCGGGTTGATTAAGCCCAAAGCCCGTAAGAACAGGGGGCGTCCCCACCAAAATCGGGGACGCGGAATGAATATAATTCGCCACTGCAATCGGCTCATTTCCAAAGTAATTTACAAGGCCAAAATTATATCCTATGAACACCATCGTTTCGGGCTGAATATGCCATTGCAAATCCAGTGAAATATTCTGTTCAACGCGATTCAAAAGACCCGCCAAACTTGCACCAGGAATTGCAGGGTTGTTTCCAGTAGTTACATTGTGCCAACTTCCATCATTGAGACCATTTATTGACAGGATGGTGGGAATGGATGCTAAATTGGGTGCCGTAGTTGGAGCCATAACGGCACCAACCTGTGCCCCCGACTGCTGATAATCGTAAGCATTATTTCCGTAGCTCAGCGAGGTGCTGAACAACCGCGTCCAATCTGTGTCCAGCGTGATGTTTGCGTGGTTGGCAAAGTTGTCGCCTTCGACGCGATATGGAACCGCTGTCGGCTGATTCGGCTGCAGCAACGCCGGGTCTTGGCCGACTGCAAATGAATCGGTCACTTTCAAACGCCAGCGTTCGTTGAAGGAATGGTCGAACCAAAAATCCAATTGGTGCGTCTGATCAAACGGATTGACGCTTAAATCCTGACGTTGCTGGTAATAATAAAGACCGTAAATGTAACGGATGCCCAAATCGGTGGACTGAAACGGAACGTTGAAAGAAATCTCCGGGCTGACTTCGATGCCGGCGCTGCCTTGGCGGGTGGGGCTGATCGAATAATTGTCATCGTAAAATCCGCGCAGCGTCCCGGAAACATTCCATGCCTTGGGTGAAACGACGTCCAGACCATCGGCAAAAACATTTTGGAATCCAGCCGCGCTTGCGGCCACCAACCCGGCAGAAATAAATATTTTTTTCATAACAATACGTCGGAATTTGTCTGCGCGGCTTTTTCGACGACAAGCACACTGATGCATTCAAAAAAGCACCTTAACCGATGACTGCTTGCAACCTTACAAGTGGGCAAGCGTTTCGTCAAAACTTTTTTCCAGCAGATTATTCACCGTAACTGGGTGGTTTCGACGCTATTACGTTTCACTCCCGTTACCCGTCTGTTGCAATGCCTTGGCCAGTTTTTGCCGGTCCAAACAATTGATCACATCCCCTTTTTTCAACCAGCCTTTGCGCGCAATGCCCGCGCCCAAGCGCAGGAAACCCGCGTGTTCATTGCGGTGGGCGTCGGGATTGATCACGCATTTCACGCCCTTGCTCTGCGCATAAGGCCAGTGACGCCAGTCCAGATCAAACCGGTGCGGATTGCAATTCAGTTCAATCCAAGTCCCGTTCGCCGCGCACGCATCAATCACCGCCGGCACATTGATCGGATACGGCTCGCGATCCAACAGCAGCCGGCCGGTCAGATGGCCGATGATGTGGACGAACGGATTTTCCACCGCGCGCAAAACGCGTTTGGTGTTTTCCGCCTCGCTGCTGCTCGGCACGTGCAGGCTCGCCACGACGACATCCAGTTCCGCCAAAATGTCATCGTCGAAATCCAGCTTGTCTTTCAAAATGTCCACCTCGCTGCCGGTCAACAACCGGAAATCGCTCCCGCGCGCGGCGATTTTATCGTTTATTTTTTTGATTTCCAAAATTTGTTCGCGCAGGCGTTTTGCATCCAGCCCGTTCGCCTGAAACGAAGCTTTCGAGTGGTCGGTGATCGCCCAATATGCCAGGCCCAATTCTTCCATGTAGGCGGCGATTTCTTCCAGCGAATTTTTGCCGTCGCTCCAGTTCGAGTGATTGTGCAGCGCGCCCTTCAAATCCGTCCATTCGATGAGGCGCGGCAGATTATTTTTTTCCGCCGCCAAAAATTCGCCGTGGTCCTCGCGCAGTTCCGGCGGCACATAAACCAGATTTAATTTTTCAAAAATTTCGTCCTCGGTCCGGCACGGCACGAGCAATTTTGAATCGCGCGTTTCTTCTTTGGATTTGAACAATCCATATTCGTTCAGCCGCAGTCCGCGCTGGATCGCCCGTTGGCGCATGACGATGTTGTGTTCTTTGCTGCCGGTGAAATACGCGAGCGCGAACGGAAATTCCGCGTCGCTCACCACGCGCAGATCGCACTGGATGCCGCCGTCCAAAATCACGCTGGCCTTCGTTTCGCCCTTGGCCAGAACTTTTACAATGCCCGGTTGTGCGACAAAAAAATCAATCACCGCCACCGCTTTTTTGGACGACGCCAGCAGGTCAATGTCGCCGCAGATTTCCTTGAACCGGCGCAGGCTGCCGGCGGTGCTGCAACGGATCACATCCGGATGCTCGCGCAAATTTTCCAGCAGCGGCTCGGCGGCGCGCAGCGCGTGGCTCAACAAATGTTTGCTCGCGTAAGCGCGCTGGCGCGCGATGCCTTCCAAAATATTCGCCTGCGTTTTTTCGCCGAAGCCGTCGAGTTCCGCGACTTTGCCGGCATTGCAGGCTGCCTCCAATTTTTCAATCGAATCAATGCCGAGTTTTTTCTGCATCGCCTGGATTTTTTTCGGCCCGACGCCGGAAATTTCCAGCATCGCGATCAGGCCCGGCGGAATGGAAGCTTTCAGCTCTTCGTGATACTTCAGTTTGCCCGTCTCGACGAGTTCCGTGATTTTTTGTTCAAGCGCCTCGCCGATGCCCTTGATTTCGCCCAGCCGCTTTTCCGCGACCAGTTTCACCAGCGGCTCGGTCAAGCCTTCAATGGTCCGGGCGCCGTTGGCATAAGCGCGCGTCTTGAACGGATTTTCGCCCTTCAATTCCAGCAATACGCCGATTTCCACCAAGATTTCCGCCACTTTTTCTTTATCCATGCGCTCAAGTATAAGCGGAATCGTGCCGATGCAAGAATCAAGTTTGGCCGCCCATGTCTTGTATAGTCGGCAAAACTTTTTTGAAATGACCCTCATTTTGAAAATTAACCAAACTGTCCGCTTGCGGTTTCTTCAGAACCGTCAGGCGCGCAACCAATACGTCGGGACAACTGTTGCATCGGGTTGTAATTGAAATTAATAGCTTATGAATTTCCTGGGTGTGGATGTGGCAGATTTTTCAGGTCAATATCTGAAAGCGGCACTGATCGTGTCGCTGATGAGCGTGTGGATGCTGGTGGGACTTTTTTACTACCTTAACCGCTACACCAAACGTGATTATTTCACCGTTTGGACGGCCGCGTGGCTGTTTTATGCGCTATGGCTGACGCTCGGCCTGAAATTTGATGATGCCAAACATCTGGCCCCGGATGACGCGCTGTTCAAATTGCGGCAATGCTGCGTCGCCGTCTCCGCCGTTTTTCTTTTGTGGGGCAGCCTGCGTTTTTTGAAAATTCCGGTGCGGCAGACTTTGTTCGGCCTGTTCATGCTGTTCCTGCTCGTCTGGACTTTCGTCGGTCCGGAGATCATCGCGCGCGCGAGCGCGCTGGAAATGGAACTGCCGGTCTTTATTCTGCTCGGCTTGAGCAGCGTTTTCGCCGGCGTCTGCTTTTTTCGGATGCGGAAGCGAATGCCGTTTGTCGGGGCGGGCATGCTGGCCACCGGATTTTTTCTTTGGGGCCTTTATTTGGGCAGCTATCCGCTGACGCAGGAAAAAAATTACACCCTGCTGGCCAGCGCCGGATTTTTCGTGGCGGCGGTGCTGCAACTGTTCATCGCCGTCAGCATGATCGTTTTGGTGCTCGAGGAAATTCGTTATAAAAGCGAGCAAACCATGGCGGAAATCACCGCCGTGCGTTCTGAAAAAGAACAACTGCAAATCAAGATTCTCACTACCGAAGAAAAATGTCGCAATCTGTATGACAAGGTGCGCGTCACGGACGGATTGCAAAAAGCGTATGAAGAATTGCGCCAGACCCAGCAGGTCGTGGTGCAACAAGAACGGCTCCGCGCCCTCGGCCAGATGGCCAGCGGCGTCGCGCACGATGTCAACAACGCCCTGTCACCGATCGTCGCCTATTCCGAAATTTTGCTGACGACCCAGCCGAACATGCCCGCCGAAACCCGGCATTATCTGCAAATCATCAACCAGGCCGGCGAGGACATCGCCAAGATCGTCGCCCGCATGCGGGAATTTTACCGCCGCCGTTCCGAGGAAGAACCGCTCGTCGAGGTGGACATCAACCAGATCATTCCCGAAGTGATCCAACTCACCCGGCCACGCTGGCGCGACATTTCACAGCGCGAGGGCATTTGCATCCATATGCTGCAGGATCTGGAACCAGGCCTGCCGCTGCTGTCCAGCGATGCGAGCGAATTGCGCGAGGCCCTGATCAATCTCGTTTTCAATGCCGTGGATGCCCTCCCGAACGGCGGCAACATCACGTTTGTAACGCGCTCGCTCGACGGTTCAGCCACCGGAAAAAATGGCGAGGTCGAACGGCAGTTGCAAATCGAAGTGCGCGACAACGGCACGGGCATGGACGAAAAAATCAAGCAGCGCTGCCTCGAACCATTTTTCTCCACGAAGTCGCTGCAAGGCGGCACCGGTCTCGGCCTCGCGATGGTTTATGGCATGATGCAACGGCACGAAGGCAACATCGAAATTGACACCGCGCCCGGCCAAGGCACTTGTTTTCGCCTCACATTTCCCATCCGCGAAAAATCGCCGCACACCCTTCCCGCCACCGCGCCAGAAATCAATCATGGTCGTTCCCTGCACATTCTTTGTGTGGATGACGATGAAGTCATCCGCCAGCTCATCGGCGATTGCCTCACCCATTTCAACCATCGCGTTGTCACCGCCGACAGCGGCCAGCAAGGCCTGGAATTTTTCCGCGCCGCCGCCGAGCAAAAACAGCCGTTCGAAATCGTCATCACCGACCTCGGCATGCCGCGGATGGACGGCCACCAGCTGGCCCGCACGCTCAAGACCGAATCGCCGCACACGCCCATCATCATGATGACCGGCTGGGGCACGATGATGAAAGAAGATGGTGAAACCGCGCCCGAAGTGGACGCCGTCGTCGGCAAGCCGCCGCAAATCCAGGAACTCAACGCATTGCTGTTGCGGATGTCGGCGACCGGAACAGCGACGGCTTGAACGGCACGGATTTTTCCGTGCGGTCACGTGAATTCGCCTTTAATTTAATGGCGTGTCACAAAAATCGTATCGTCCCATTGCCCTGACCATCGCCGGCTCCGACAGCGGCGGCGGCGCGGGCATCCAAGCCGATCTCAAAACCTTCGCCGCGTTTGGCGTCCACGGCACGAGCGCCATCGCCTGTTTGACCGCGCAAAATCCGAAACGCGTTTTTGCAGTGGAAGCGTGCCCGCCCAAAATGTTGCGGCAACAAATCGAAGCCGTGTTTGCCGAATTAAAACCGGCGGCGGTGAAAACCGGGATGCTGTTTTCGGCAAAAAATATTTCTGCGGTGGCAGACTTTTTCCGCAACTCAAAACTCAAAACTAAAAACTTAAAACTGGTCGTAGATCCGGTGATGGTTTCGACGAGCGGCGCGCGACTGCTGCAACCGGCGGCGGAAAAAATGTTGCGCGCAAAACTGCTCCCGCTGGCCGCGCTCGTCACGCCGAATTTGTCGGAAGCGGAAATTCTCGCCGGCCAAAAAATTCGCGGCATCGAGGCGATGCGCGCGTCGGCGCGGGAAATTTTCGCGCGCTTCGGCTGCGCGGTTTTGTTGAAAGGCGGGCACTTGAAAAATGCCGCGGAGGCCGTGGATATTTTTTACGACGGCAAAACGGAATTGCTGCTGGCCGCGCCGTTTGTCAAAGGCGTCCGCACGCATGGCACGGGCTGCACCTATTCGGCCGCGATCTGCGCCGCGCTCGCGCTCGGCCATAAATTGCCGCACGCGGTTGAACTGGGAAAAAATTTCATCACCGCCGCCATCGCCAACAGCTACCGCATCGGCAGCCATTTTGCGCTGGACCAGAATTCACCCGGCCCGCTTAAAAATTCGGCGATTGCAGGCGGAAAAATTGCGCGGCATTCGTCGTGTTCACCAGCACGCTGTTCCTGTTGTTCGTGATGACGACGGGTGGAAAATTATTCGTGCTCCACGTCGGCGAAATCAAATTCGTCGTGCTCACTACTGCAAATCCCGCCGGATAAACCGGCCACGAGAGCAGCGTATTCGAGCCAGAATTGGTGAGGCTTAATGTCGGCGACACAAACGCCCACGCCAGCGCGTAAGTGTCGGCATCGCTGACCACGTTCGTGCCGCCGTTTTTCAACACCTGCAGATCGTAGCGTCCGGCGGCGAGGCGCGGCAGGAAAATGTGTTCGACATTGTCCACGCGGCTGGTGCTGCACGCGACGAGATTGCTGTCGGCGGCGTTGAATAAAAACAGGTCGAGGTCGTTGATGTCGTCCGCGCCCAACTGCCGGTTCCAAACGAGCGTGGCCGTCACGGCGCCGTTGGTGACATCAAAAAAATAATGATTCACGGTATCGTTGGTCGCGCTGGTGGCGTTGGTGTTGAAATCCCAGCCGCTCAAAACGGAAATGGAATTGGTCACGTTTAAAGGCGGATGCACGTCGCCGATGGCCAGCACATTTGTCGCGCAAAAATTTTGTTTGCCGCCGGCCAGTTGTTCGTAAGCATTGAACACATTGACGACGCCGGCACCGTAACGCGGATCAAGTGGCGAGGAATATGTCGCCGCCCAATCCGCCGGCTTCACGGCTCCATTCAGCAGCAGCGCTTTTATCGTCCGCATGTCAAAGGCGGAATTGGTGTCGCCGCCACCATCGCCGCGCAACGCGGCCTGCATCAGCAGCGCCGCCGCACCGGAAACCAGCGGCGTGGAAAAACTCGTGAAACCGGCGGGCGCGGTGATGTCCGGCTTGCAGCGGCCATTGTCGAGCGTCGGGCCGACGCTGGAATACGAGCCGACGCCATAAGCCGCGACGCCGATGGAATTGTAAGCCGTGCCGGGCGGGCTGACCGCGCCGCCGTTGTTCGCGGCCGAAACGAACAGGACTTGATTCGCAGCCGCGTAATCATCGTAACCCGCGTCAATTTCCAACTGATCCGCGACGCCCAGCCAGTTCGTCGGCGTCGGCAGATTGGTCGTTTCGTTGCCAAACGTAAAACTCTGGTTGACGATGGCATCGCCAATCGGTGGAAACAGTGGATTGAAAACAAAATTGGTGACGAAAAAATCCGCCTCGTAGTTATCCACGCGAGCGACATTGGTAGCGACGCCCGAGGGAATTCCGTAAAGCGCATTGCCGACGTCTTCGCCATGCCAGGAATTCGTCCCGAGCAGGTTCGGATAAACATTCGTGGTGCCCGCCACCGAGGTGTAGGTAAAAATGGCGGCGGACCGGCCGACATCGGCAGGATTCACTTCCCACGTCAGCAAGTCAGCGGTCAGGGACGCTTCCGATTGTCCGAGAAAAATTCCCGAACCGTCCACATTCGTCGTCGTGGCGCGCAATACGGTGACCCCGATTTCATCCAGTGTTTGCGCACGCACGGAGGCACAAAAAAAGGCCGCGAAGAATAAAATCAACACCGCAATATTTCGTGGCCGGAAGTTCATGTTCTGATTGATGAAACCTTAACCTACGGCAACGAAAAATCCAATGCGCTTGAATAATTCTGTTTAATCGACCCCGTTCGGTTTAATTTCGTAGCGATGTCCGACACGCTCGTCGTCAACGAAATCTATCTGAGCCTGCAAGGCGAAAGCACCTTTGCCGGTCTTCCCTGCGTTTTCATCCGGCTCACGGCGTGCGACCTGCGCTGCTCGTATTGCGACACCGCCTACGCCTTCACCGAGGGCAAAAAAAGATCGCTGAAAGAAATTTTGTTAGGCGTCCGCGAACTGGCTGAACCATTTGCCAAACTCAAAACGCAAAACGTAAAACTGCCGCTGGTGGAATTGACCGGCGGCGAACCGCTGCTGCAAAAAAATTCGCTGCCGCTGATGAAAGAACTCTGCGACGCCGGCTTCACGGTTTTGATCGAGACGAGCGGCGCGCATGACATATCCAAAATTGACCCGCGCGTGCATCGCATCATGGATTTGAAATGTCCCGCCAGCGGCGAAGTCGCCCGCAACCGTTTGGAAAACCTCGCGCACTTGAAATCCACGGACGAAATCAAGTTCGTCATCGGCACGCTCGAAGATTACGACTGGGCGAAACAACAGATCGCCGCGCACGAACTGGATTCGATTTGTCCGCTGCTGTTTTCCTGGGTGCATCCGCTCGCGCCGGAGCAGCAAAGCAAGGTCCTGAAAAAAGTTCCCGCCGGCCTCACGCCGATTTCGCGCAAAGATCTGGCGGAAAAAATCATCGCCGACGCGCTGCCCGTGCGCTTCCAAATCCAGCAGCACAAAATCATCTGGCCGCCGGAGCAGCGCGGGGTTTGAAATGAATGCGACGAAAAAAGTCCTGGATTTGCTGCGCGATTTCGAATCCCGCAACATATTGTTCACGGAGCCAGATGGTTCCTGGCCGATTGTGTGGGAACGCGCGCGGGGCGTGCATGTCTGGGATGCGGAGGGCAAAAAATATCTGGATTTGACCGCCGCCTTTGGCGTCGCCGCCGCCGGTCACGCCAATCCCCAAGTGGTTCGCGCCGGCCAAAAACAAATGGCTAAATTGCTGCACGCGATGGGCGATGTGCACCCGCACGCGTTGAAGGCGCAGCTCGCGCAAAAATTGAGCGAGATCACTTTTGAGCGGTGGACGAAATTGTCCAAAGTCCAAAGTCCAAAGTCCAAAGTCGAAAACGAGAAAGCTTTTTCCGGACGCAAAACTCCAAACGCAAAATTCGCCACCGGCAAAACCATTTTTTCCAACTCAGGTTTTGAGGCCGTCGAATCCGCGCTGAAAACCGCGATGCTGGCGACCCAAAAAAATGGCGTCATAGCGTTTGCCGGCGCGTATCACGGCCTCGGCTATGGCGCGTTGAATGCCACGCACCGCGAACATTTCCGCAGTCCATTTCGCGCACAACTCCGCACGTTTGGAAATTTTGTAGCATTCCCGACGGCGCGGGATCAGCTTGAAGAAATCGAAAAGAACGTCCGGCAAATTTTCCGCCGTAAAAAGATCGGCGCAATTTTGGTCGAGCCGATGCAGGCGCGCGGCGGCATCAATATCCCGCCGAAAGATTTTTTGCCGCTCCTCCGAAAATTGTGCGACGAATTCGGCGCGCTGCTGATTCTCGATGAAATTTACACGGGCTTTGGCCGCACGGGCAAATGGTTCGCGTGCGAACATTCGCAAACGGTTCCCGATTTGATTTGCCTCGGCAAGGCCTTGACCGGCGGTTTTCCGCTCTCGGCCTGCGTCGGCCGCGCGGAGGTGATGGATGCCGCGTGGCCGGCTTCCACCGGCGAAGCGATTCATACGAGCACGTTTCTCGGCCATCCGGTCGGCTGCGCGATGGCGCTGGCGCAAATCGCGGAAATTCAGCGGCTGAAACTTTGCGAACGTAGCGCGGAACTGGGGAAATTTTTGCTGGCCGAACTTGCTCAAATCAAAAATTCGGCGCGGGGCATCGGCCTGATGGCCGGCGTGGAGTTGACTTTGCCCAATGGAAAACCGGCGACGCAAATCGCGCTGGACGCGATCAAAACCTTGTTGCAGCGCGGCTACATTTTTTTGCCGGAAGGCGAACACGCGAATGTCATCAGTTTCACGCCGCCGCTGACGATTTCCCAATCGCAACTGGCCGGCGCGGTGAACGTCCTGGCGGAGGTTTTATCATGACGCTGAACGAAATGCGCGCGCTGCTGGCGAAACGCGACATCCAACTGACGCGCTCGCTCGGGCAGAATTTTCTGCACGATGGCAACCAGTTGCGGCGCATCGTGGAGGCGGCGAACATTTTGCCGACGGAAAAAATCCTCGAGATCGGGCCGGGGCTGGGGCCGTTGACGGAATTGCTTTTGGCAAAGGCCGGCGAGGTGCTGGCGATCGAAACCGATGCGCGGCTGGTGGATTTTTTATGCGAACGTTTTGGCGCGGAAAAACAGAGCGATGCGCGGCTGGAAAATTCTTTGGCCGGCGACTCCGCCGCCGGCGATGACGCGCAAACGCTGGGCGCGTTTCATTTGTTGCACGATGACGCGCTCGCCTTTCTGAAACGCGAACGCCGCGACTGGAGCGATTGGAAGCTCGTGGCGAACCTGCCGTATTCCGTCGCCTCGCCGATTTTGGTGGAACTCGCCGCCGGCATGCGCGCGCCCAAAATGATCGTCGCCACGCTCCAACTGGAAGTCGCGCAACGCCTGATGGCGGCGGCGGACGCCGATGATTACGGCATTCTGACGCTGCTGGTGCAGCTGGATTTTGCGCCGCGCGAATGGTTCAAGATTCCCGCCGGCTGTTTTTTCCCGTCGCCGGACGTCGATTCTGCGTGCGTGATTCTGGAACGCCGCGCCGTGCCGCTGTTGCCGGAAAATCTGCGCGCGAGTTTTGTGAAAATCGTGAAGCGCGCTTTTTCACAACGGCGCAAGATGATGTTGAAATTGTTGAAGCAAGATTGGCCGGCGGACAAATTGACGGCCGCATTTGTCGAATTGCAAATCTCGCCGCTGGAACGCGCGGAAAAATTAAGCTTGGAACAATTCGCGGCGTTGACGCAAAAACTGGTTTGATCGCGGCGCTGGCGATTTTCTGGCGGGCCTGATTTTTTCGCCCGCGCGCCAAGAAAACCGCGCTGCAAACAAGATTGAAAGTCCGCGCTGGATTTTCTAGCCTGCACGAGCGCGTAGGCGGCGCGCAAAAATCACAAACCAAAACTTGGCACATTTATGAAAATCTGGCGCGAATATTTTTTGCTCACGGCGGCAGGCTCACTTTTTCTCACCGGCTGCAACAAACCAGCGTCCACCGCCGGCGCGGGCGGCGGCACGATCAAGGTCGGTGAATTCGCGTCGCTCACCGGCAGCGAGGCCACGTTTGGCCAGTCGTCGCATAACGGCACGCAGCTCGCCGTGGACGAACTCAACGCGGCCGGCGGCGTGCTCGGAAAAAAAATCGAGCTGCACACGGAGGACAATCAATCGCAGGCCGGCCAATCGGCGACGGTCGTGCGCAAACTGATTTCCAGCGATGGAGTGGTGGCGATTCTCGGCGAAGTCGCGTCGTCGCGCTCGCTCGAAGCCGCGCCGATCTGCCAGCAAAATAAAATCCCGATGATCTCGCCGTCCTCGACGAATCCCAAAGTGACCGAGACGGGCGATTATATTTTCCGCGTGTGTTTCATTGATCCGTTTCAAGGCACGGTCATGGCGAACTTCGCGCGCCAAACGCTCAAGCTGCAAAATGTGGCCGTGCTGACGGATGTGAAAAGCGATTACAGTTTGGGCCTCGCCAAATTTTTCAAGGAAGGCTTCACGGTCGCGGGCGGCAAAATCATCGCGGAACAAAATTACAGCGGCGGCGACAAGGATTTTAACGCGCAACTTACCTCCATCAAGGCCGCGAATCCCGACGGAATTTTTGTGCCCGGCTATTACACCGAAGTCGGCTTGATCGCGCTGCAGGCGAAACAATTGGGCATCACGGTGCCGATTTTCGGCGGCGACGGCTGGGAGTCGTCCGCGCTCGTGCCCATCGGCGGCGCGGCCCTGGAAGGCGATTATTTTTCCACGCACTTTTCGCCGCAGGACACCTCGCCCGCCGTGCAAAATTTCGTCAAAAAATACGAGGCGAAATTCAAGGACGCGCCCGATGCCATGGCCGCGCTGGGCTACGATTCGGCGATGATCCTCGCCGATGCGATCAAGAAATCCGGCTCGACGGACGGCGCGAAAATCCGCGACGCGCTCGCCGCCGAAAAAGATTTTCCCGGCGCGAGCGGCAACATCACCATTGATGCGAACCGTAATGCGTCCAAGCCGGCGGTGATTCTGGAAATCAAAAACGGCGCGTTCCAATACGTCCAGACTGTCGCGCCGTGACGGAATTTTTCCAGCAGCTCATCAACGGCCTCGCGTTCGGCTCCATCCTCGCGCTCATCGCCCTCGGCTACACGATGGTCTATGGCATTTTGCGGTTCATCAATTTCGCGCACGGCGATATTTTCATGCTCGGCGCGTTCGCGGGGTTTTATCTCGCGCCCAAAATCGCCACTGTTTTTCCGCTGCCCTCGATTGCCGGCGCGATTGCCGTTTTATTTATTTCCATGGCCGTCTGCGCCGCGCTCGGCGTTTTGATCGAACGCGTCGCTTATCGGCCGTTGCGCAAACGGCCGAAACTCACCGTGCTCATCACCGCCATCGGCGTTTCGCTTTTCCTCGAATATGCCGGACAATTTTTTTTCGGCGCGGCACCAAAAAAATTTCCTGACATTCTGCCCGTTCTGCCAATCACCAAAATCGGCGGCTTGAGCCTCAACAGCAACCAGCTCATCGTCCTTGCCGTCACTTTGATTTTACTGGTCGCGCTGCGGTTCATCGTGATGAAAACCAAGATCGGCACCGCGATGCGCGCCGTGTCGTTCAATCCCGAAGCCGCCGCGCTGATGGGCGTGAACACGGATGTCGTCATCAGCTTCACCTTCGCGCTCGGCTCCGCGCTCGCGGCGGCGGCGGGTATTTTGTGGGCCGTCAATTATCCGTCCATTGATCCGCTCATGGGCATTCTGCCCGGCCTCAAGGCGTTCGTCGCGGCGGTGCTGGGCGGCATCGGCAACCTGCCCGGCGCGGCGCTCGGCGGCCTCATCATCGGCGTCACCGAGACGCTCGTGTCCGGCTACATCTCCTCGACCTACCGCGACGCCATCGCATTCGCCGTTTTGATTTTAATTTTGCTCGTGAAACCGTCCGGTTTGCTTGGCAAAAAGGAAATTGAAAAAGTATGAATTTCCGCCACGCCAAAACTTTTTTGCTCGGCGCGATTGCGCTGGGATTTTTAGCGTCGCTTTTAGCAGCTAAAATAAATCCCTACTGGCTGTTTATTTTATACGACATCGGCATCAGCATCATCATGGCCGTCAGCTTGAATCTAATCAATGGCTACACCGGACAATTCTCTCTGGGCCACGCGGGTTTCATGGCCGTCGGCGCTTACACTTCCGCCGTTATCACAAATCAATTTGGCGACTTGAACTTCTTCGCCGCGAACGGAATTTTCGCCGTCGCGCTGCTGGCGGGCGGACTCGCCGCGGCGCTCGCCGGCTTGCTCGTCGGCATTCCTTCGTTGCGGTTGCGCGGCGATTATTTGGCCATCGTCACGCTCGGCTTCGGCGAAATCATCCGTGTCATTTTGCAAAACATGGACCAGGTCGGCGGCGCGCGCGGCTTAAGCGTGATGCACGGCTGGACGAATTTATTTTGGACCTTCGGCCTCGCGGCGGTGACGGTTTACGTCGTCGCATCGCTCGTCAATTCCACTTACGGCCGCGGCTTCATCGCCGTCCACGACGACGAAGTCGCCGCCGAAGCAATGGGCATCAACACGACGAAATACAAAGTCACCGCGTTCGTCATCGGCGCCTTTTTCGCGGGCCTCGCGGGCGGACTTTACGCGCACTCGAAACAATTTCTCACGCCCGGCGGCTTCAGTTTCATGCTGTCCATCACGTTCGTCGTGATGGTCATCCTCGGCGGCATGGGCAACACCGTCGGCGTCATCCTCGCCGCGATTTTGCTGACGCTGCTGCCGGAAGGTCTGCGGATGTTGTCCGGCATCGAACATCTGCCCGGCTTCACCGCCGAACGCCCGCTCGGCTGGATCGGTGACACGCGGATGATTATTTATTCGCTGCTGTTGATTGTCCTGATGCTCACGCGGCCGCAAGGACTTTTCAGTTTGAAAAAATCTTTCGCGAAAAAATAACATGTCCGCGTTGCTCCAACTTGAAAAGACCACCATCCGCTTCGGCGGATTGACGGCGGTTTCTGAATTGGATTTGCAAATTGGCCGCGGCGAACTCGTCGGCCTCATCGGCCCGAACGGCGCGGGCAAAACCACCGCGTTCAATCTCATCACCGGCGTGTATCAGCCGACCAGCGGCGCGATCAATTTCGACGGCCAGTCCACCGTTGGCCGCAAGCCGTATCAAATCACTCAGCGCGGCATCGCGCGGACGTTTCAAAACATCCGCTTGTTTCCGTCGCTGAATGTTTTCGACAATGTCCGCGCGGTGTTTCATCTGCATCTGCATGGCGACGTGCGCCACGCGCTCTGGCGCGGTAAAGGTTATCATGCCGAGGAAAAATCCGTGGCTGACCGCGTGCTGGAACTCCTGGAAATTTTCCAGCTCGGCAAATTTCGCGACGAACCGGCGAAAAGTTTGAGCTACGGCGACCAGCGCCGTTTGGAAATCGTTCGCGCGCTCGCCGCGCAGCCAAAATTATTGTTGCTCGACGAACCTGCTGCCGGCATGAACGCCACCGAGAAAGTCGAACTCACGCGCTTGATCCGTTTCATCAAAGACAAGTTTCAGATTTCCATTTTGCTCGTCGAGCACGACATGAAACTGGTCATGGAAATTTGCGAACGCATCGCCGTTTTGGATTACGGCGTAAAAATCGCCGAAGGCAAACCGGACGAGGTGCGCGCGAATCCCAAAGTGATTACTGCTTATTTGGGCGACTGAAGAATTAAAAAATTAGCCACAGAGACACAGAGGTCACCGAGCCTGATTTTCTCTGTGTGCTCTGTGCCTCTGTGGCAAATAAAAATGTTAGAAATCAAAAATTTGACGGTCAGCTACGGCGCGATCTCCGCGCTGCACGGCATTTCGTTGTCCGTGGCGGCGGGCAGCATCGTCACGCTCATCGGCAGCAACGGCGCGGGCAAAACCACGACCTTGAAAGCGATTTCCGGTTTGCTCAAGCCGAAGTCCGGCGAAATTGTTTACGACGGCAAAAATATTTCCGGCCAGCCGCCGCATGAAATCGTGAAGCGCGGCTTGTCGCACGTGCCCGAAGGCCGGATGATTTTTGCGAATTTGTCCGTGCTGGAAAATTTGCAGATGGGCGCGTATCTCGTGCGCGACAAAAAAATCGTGCGGCGTGAATTGGAATTTGTCTTCGCCACGTTTCCACGACTCAAGGAACGCGAACAGCAGATCGCCGGCACGTTGAGCGGCGGCGAGCAGCAGATGCTCGCGATTGGTCGCGCGCTGATGTCGCAGCCGAAATTTCTGATGCTCGACGAGCCGTCGCTCGGGCTCGCGCCGCTGCTGGTAAAAACCATTTTTGAAAAAATCGTGGAAATCAACCGCGAGCGCGGCCTGACGATTTTGCTCGTGGAGCAAAACGCCAACCGCGCGCTGGAGATTTCGCAGTTCGGCTACGTTTTGGAGACGGGCAAAATCACTTTGTCCGGCGACTCGCCCGCTTTGCGGCAAAATCCGCAGGTGCGCAACGCGTATCTTGGCGGATAATTATCAAGCCGTCGCGGGCTTGCCGCCAAAAAAGTTTTTGAACCACGCCCAGCCGGCGCGCAGCCCGACATCGCGCGTGCCGGCGAACCCGTAAACTTTTGCGACTTCTTCCTCGTGGCCGAGATAACGTGGCGGCAGCAGGATGACGGTTTTGGCGCTGCCGTTTTCGACGCGCAAGATTTCGGAATACAAAACGCCGCGGCCGGTTTCGTATTGCCCGGCGGGCAAAACCAAAGTGCATTGCGCGAGCACAAGCCACGGACGATAGGTGAAGACGAGTTCGCCCTTGTCATTGCGAACGAGTTTGCCGTAGGTGCGGGGCGGCGCATTTTCGGTTTTGCGCGAGAGAAATAAATTGTTGCCGCTGGTTTCCGGGTGGAAACGCAGTTTGCGGCCGCTCAAAAAATCCCAGAGGAACACGATACCGAAATGCGAGAGGCGGAAGGACCAGCCGGCGATCAGCCAGGAGATGAACAAAATGACCAGCGCCCACGCGGCACCCATCCACGGGTTTATCCACGCGGTGCCGACGACGCTGGCCATCAGCGCGGTGCGACAACTTTTCAGCGCGGCGTCCACGGTCGAGAACGGGCTGATCAAAATCAAAATGTTCATCGCGTTGCTGGCGAGAAAAACAATGAAGAACGCGACCATGGCAATCGGTGTCACCAAGGTGTCGTAGAAAACGGTGTGAAAATCTATCGTGGCGAAACCGAGCGAACTTAGCGACGCGGTCGGCTGGCCGCCGGTGGAGTTGGCTTCGTGGATGATGTTGACCATGATCGGCACGAACGCGCCGGTGGCGACGAGGCCGGAAATTTTATGTTCAACCGTTTCGGCCACATCAATGGGTTTTTTCAAAACGGTGGGCAACGCGACGACGCCGGCGGCATCTTTTAATGCGCACAGGCCAACGAGCAGCAGCGCCGGCACCCAGAACAACGGATTCGCAAACCACGGCAGCTTGGCTTTTTGCTCCTCGGTTTCTGCCTTGGACCATTGATACGCGCCGACGGCACCGACGCCGAGCAGCGGCGAGATGGCCACGCCGGTGATGGTGGAGAGCGTCTTGGCGATGTCCACGCCGGGCGGCGGGGTGTTTTTGGCCGTGGTCATGGTGGAGAGCGAGTTTCCGCCCGTTTGCGCGGAGCACAATCCCAGCGTGACCGTCAAAAAAATCAGGGTTAAAGCCAGCTTCTTCATGCTTAAATATCTCTGGCTTTTTGGCCGGCTGTAAAGCGGATTCCGCTCGGGTGACGCAAAAATCAAAAATACGCTGTTGACTTCACCCGTGCATTTGATAGTTTCCACGTCCCTTTTGTTTGGGTTAAAGAAATGAAAACGCATTTGCCGAAAATAGATTTAGATCAGCGCAAGTGGCATGTTATTGATGCCAATGGCGCGATCCTGGGCCGACTGGCCGTCCAAATCGCCGACGTTCTGCGCGGCAAAAACAAGCCCGTTTACACGGCGCATCTCGACGCCGGCGACTTCGTGGTCGTCATCAACGCCGAGAAGGTCCGCCTGACCGGCAAAAAAGAGACCGCCAAGGAGTTCATGACCTACTCCGGTTGGAAGGGCGGCGAAAAATACACGACCGTCGAACAGGTCCGCGCCAAGCAGCCCGAACGCCTCATCGAGCACGCCGTCAAAGGCATGATCCCGAAGAACCGCCTCGGCGCGCAGCTGCTCACCAAATTGAAAGTGTTCAAAGGCGACAAACATCCGCATGCCGCGCAAACGCCGGCGGTGCTCGTGCCCGTCAAATAAATTTTCGTATGGCCACCAAAACCACCAATGAATTTCTCGGCACCGGCCGCCGCAAAACGGCGATCGCCCGGGTTCGTCTCGCGACCGGCAGCGGCAAGATCACCGTCAACGGCCGCGCGTTCGACAATTATTTCCCGCTCGAAACCTTGCGCGCGACGGTGTCGCAGCCGCTGACCCTCACCGGCACGGCGGACAAGCTCGACGTGCGCGTCAACGTCATCGGTGGCGGCCCGAACGGCCAGGCCGGTGCGACCCGCCACGGCATTTCCCGCGCGCTTCTGAAATTTGATGCGAATCTCCGTCCCGCGCTGAAGAAAGAAGGCTTTCTCACCCGCGACCCGCGCGAACGCGAACGCAAAAAATACGGCCAGCCCGGTGCGCGCAAGCGCTTCCAGTTCAGCAAGCGTTAATCCGCTGCAAACTTTCAAAACCCGCTGGCCTACGCCGGCGGGTTTTTTATTTTTGAAAACGCGCAGAAATTTCCCAGAGCGGCACTGATTAATCGCATTCAAATCTTGGAAAAACGGGTCAATGAAATTTTCGTGTGGTTCGCGTATTTCGCGGTTAAAATTTGCAAAGATGAAAACGAAAAAAATCGCCATCGTCGGCGCGTCCGGTTACTCCGGCGAAGTGTTGGTGCAGCTGCTCCTGAACCATCCGCACGCGGAACTGGTCGCCGTGACCTCGCGTCAGAATGCCGGCCAGACGCTCGCGCAAATTTTTCCCAAGTTCGCCAGCCATCCAAAATCGAAGACGCTGCGGTTCACCGATCCGAACGTGGAAATTTTGTCCAAGCAGGCCGACGTCGTTTTTCTCGCGCTGCCGCACGGCGTCGCCGCGGAATTTGCCGTGCCGCTGATCAACGCCGGTTGTGTCGTCATCGATTTGAGCGCTGATTTCAGGCTCAAAAGCGCGGCCGTTTACAAAGAATTTTACGCGCACGATCATCCCGCGCCGGAGCTGTTGAAAAAATCCGTTTACGGACTGCCGGAATTTTATCGCGAGGAAATTAAAAAATCTTTGCTCATCGCGTCGCCCGGTTGCTACCCGACCAGCATTCTGCTGCCGACGCTGCCGCTGCTCAAGGCCGGACTCATCAAGCCCGCCGGCATCATCGCCGATTCGATGAGCGGCGTCAGCGGCGCTGGCCGCAAAGCCGAGGTGGATTATCTGTTTTGCGAGTGCAATGAAAGCGTGCGGCCCTACGGCGTGCCGCAGCACCGGCATTTGTCGGAAATTGAAGAACAACTTTCATTCGCGGCGGGCACGCAAGTCATCATCCAGTTCACCCCGCATTTGATTCCGATCAATCGCGGCATTCTGACCACGCTGTATCTCGCGCCGAGCGAACATTTCAGTGACGCGGCCGGCGCGGCCAAAGTCGCGGAGAAAATTTCCGCGTGCTACCAGTCCGCTTACGCCCACGAACCCTTCGTGCGTTTGCTCGAAGGCAAGGCGTTGCCCGACACGAAAAATGTCGTTGGCACGAACGTTTGTGAAATCGCGTGGCGGCTCGACCAACGCACCGGCCGGCTCATCGTCATGAGCGCAGAAGATAATCTGGTCAAAGGGGCCAGCGGCCAGGCTGTGCAAAGCCTGAATATTCTTTGCGGCTTTCCCGAAACCGCCGGCTTGGTTTGAATTTGAAATCTCACGTTGCAGATTTGAAATCGCCTCGCCAACCATCGCCGCCAAAATGGAACGCCGCTGATTACGCGGCGAATTCTGGGGTGCAACAATCGTGGGCGCGCGAACTCATCGCCAAACTCAAGCTCGGCGGCGATGAACACATTTTGGATTTGGGCTGCGGCGACGGCAAGGTGACGGCGGAAATCGCCCGTGCCTTGCCGCGCGGTTCAGTCACCGGCACGGATGCCTCCGCCGAAATGATCGCGTTCGCGCAAAAAGCTTTTCCGCCGTCAAAAATTTCCAATCTCAAATTTTTCGTCGCCGACGCGCGGGAAATTTGTTTCCCGACCAAGTTTAATCTGGTTTTTTCCAACGCCGCGTTGCATTGGGTGGACGATCACGAAGCGATTTTGCGCGGCACCGCTTCCGTGTTGAAACCCGGTGGCCGGCTCGTCCTCTCCTGCGGCGGCAAAGGCAATGCGCACGCGGTTTTTCTCGCGTTGCGTCCGGAAATGCGCCTAAAACGCTGGCGCGAATTTTTTCGGAAAATGCCGATGCCGTATTTTTTTTACGCGCCGGCTGATTACGAAAAGTGGCTGCCGAAATTTGGTTTTCAAATCAACCTGCTCCAGCTTGCGCCCAAAGATGCCGCTTACGATGGCGCCGCCGGTTTCGCGACCTGGCTGCGCACGACTTGGATTCCTTACGTCCAACGCGTGCCGGAAAATTTGCGCGAGGAATTTATCCAGGCTGTGACACAACGTTACGTCGCCAAGCATCCGGCGGATGCGGCCGGCAAAGTCCACGTCCGCATGGTGCGGTTGGAGATTGATGCGATAAAAATCTGACGCATGAAAACCTCCTGTTTTCATGTCGATGCTTTTGCCGGCGAAATTTTCCGGGGCAATCCGGCGGCGGTGTGTCCGCTGGAGGCTTGGCTGCCCGACGCAATTCTGCAAAACATCGCGGCGGAAAATAATCTTTCCGAAACGGCCTTCACCGTTCCGCGCGGCCAGGAATTTGATCTGCGCTGGTTCACGCCCACGGTGGAAATGGATTTGTGCGGCCACGCCACGCTCGCCGCCGCGTTCGTTTTGTTTGCGGAACAAAAATTTCCCGGCGACATCATCCGGTTCCACTCGCGCAGCGGGGTGCTTCAAGTCTCCCGCGCCGGCGCAATCCTGACGCTCGATTTTCCGGCGCGTCCGCCGCAGCCGTGTGCCATGCCGGAAGCGTTGGCGCAGGGGCTTGGACACCGTCCCGCACACGTTTTCAACTCGCGCGATTTTCTGGCCGTATTTGATTCGGCGGATGCCGTGCGGTCGTTGAAGCCAGATTTCACCGTGCTGAAAACACTGGATTGTCTCGGCGTCATCGCCAGCGCGCCCGGCGACGACTGCGATTTTGTTTCCCGCTTTTTTGCGCCCGCCGCCGGCGTGGACGAAGACCCGGTCACGGGTTCCGCACATTGCACGCTGATTCCGTATTGGAAGGCGCGGCTGGGCAAAAATAAATTGTTCGCCCGCCAGCTTTCGCGGCGCGGCGGTGAATTGTTCTGCGAACTCGCCGGCGACCGCGTCCGCATCGGCGGCAAAGCTGTGCTTTACCTGCGCGGGGAAATAGTCTTGGATGACATCGCCATCATTCACAAAAAATGAAATTGAAATTGAAAAACATCGAAGGGTCCATCGTCGCGCCCAAAGGTTTTCGCGCCAGCGGCGTTTTTTGCGACATCAAAAAACTTGGCACGGGCAAAGGCTCGAACAAGGGTCCGAAGCGCGACCTCGCGCTCATCGTTTCCGAAATGCCCGCGACCGTCGCCGGAATGTTCACGACGAATCAAGTTTGCGCCGCGCCGGTGAAAGTCTGCGTGGAGCGAGTGAAAACGAGTGGTCGCGTGCAAATACTCGTGGTGAATTCCGGCAACGCGAATGCCTGCACCGGCAAACAAGGCATGGCCGATGCGCGTGAAATGGTTTCGTTCACCGAACGCGCGCTGAATTTTCCGAAAGGCTCGGCGCTCGTCGGCTCGACCGGGCGCATCGGCGTGACGATGCCGATGGATAATATCCGCGCGGGCATCATCGAAGCGGCAACGCAGCTCGGCAGCGAAATCGAAAATGCGGATCACGCGGCGGAAGCGATCATGACGAGCGATTCGCGCTCGAAACAAATCGCGATTGAATTTTTGCTCGGCGGAAAAAAAGTGCGCATCGGCGGCATCTGCAAAGGCGCGGGCATGATCCAGCCGGGAATGTCGCCGACCGGCGCGCGTCCGGCGACGTTGCCACACGCCGGATTGCACGCGACGATGCTTTGTTTCATCACGACGGACACGGCGGTTGATGCGAAAGTTTTGCAGGCGGCCTTGAATGAAGCCGTCGCGCACAGTTTCAATCGCATCACCGTGGACGGCGACATGAGCACGAATGACACGGTTTTGGTGCTGGCGAATGGACTTGCGGGAAATCTTCCGCTTGTAGCCGCCGATGTGAATCGGCGGAAATCCGCGCTTTCACAAGCGCGGCGACGCGATTTGGAGATTTTTCAAGCCGCTTTGAATCACGTTTGCCTTGAACTCGCAAAAAAAATTGTGCGCGATGGCGAGGGCGTGCATCGCGTCGTGACGGTGCGCGTGAATGGGGCCAAGACAATTCAAGACGCCGATGCCGCCGCGCGGGCGGTGGCGAATAGCGCGCTCGTGAAAACGAGCTGGCACGGCGGCGATCCGAACTGGGGCCGCATCATCGATGCGATCGGTTATTCGCCCGCAAAAGTGGTCGAGGAGAAAATTGACATCGGATATTCCGCAAACGGCTCGAAGAAAATTCTCTGGAGCTTGAAACGCGGACAGCCGACGCCGGCGACATTCAAGGAATTGTGCGCCGCCGTCGCGCCGAAGGAATTTGAACTGCACATCAACCTGAATCTCGGCAGGTCGAACGCGGTGATGTATGCCTGCGATCTAACCGAAGCCTACGTGGATTACAACAAAGGCGACGTGACGGATCCGACGACGCTGGGCGGTTGATTCGTAGCAGCGAACATGGGTTCGCTCATCACAAAAGTTTGAGCCAAGTTACGTCGGCTGCTACGAACAAATAAAAAAACCGCCGGATTTCTCCGGCGGTTTTTGCGTTTCAATCCGAAATCGTCAATCAATACGCGGCCTGCGCCCCTTTGATGGAACGCTTTTTCATCCACGGCATCATCGCGCGGAGCTTGGCACCGGTCTTTTCGATCGGATGTTGCTCGCCTTTTTTGAGCAGCGCGTTGTAGCGTTGGTAGCCGCCTTCGTATTCTTTGACCCAATCTTTGGCGAACTTGCCGGACTGGATGTCCTTGAGCGCGGCTTTCATGCGTTTCTTCACGCTGGCGTCAATGATCTTCGGGCCGACGCTCACGTCGCCCCACTTGGCGGTTTCGGAAATCGAAAATCTCATGCCGCTGATGCCGGCTTCGTTCATCAGGTCGGCGATGAGTTTCAATTCATGCAGACATTCGAAGTAGGCCATCTCCGGCGAGTAACCTGCCTCGACGAGCACTTCAAATCCGGCCTGCACGAGCGCGCTCGCACCGCCGCAAAGCACGGTCTGTTCGCCGAACAAATCGGTTTCGGTCTCTTCCTTGAAATTCGTTTCGAGGACGCCGGCGCGCGTGCCGCCGATGCCTTTGGCCCAGGCGAGCGCGATTTTTTTCGCGTCCTTGCCGGGATTTTGATAAACGGCGATGAGCGAGGGAACGCCCTTGCCTTCGGTGTATTGGCGGCGGACGGTGTGGCCGGGACCTTTCGGCGCGACCATAATGATGTTCACGTTCTTCGGCGGAACAATCGTCTTGAAATGGATCGAAAAGCCGTGCGAAAAGACGAGCGTTTTGCCGGCGGTCAGATTCGGCTCGATGTCTTTCTTGTAGCACTTGGCCTGCTTGGTGTCGGGCAGCGCGACCATGATGACGTCGGCGCGTTTGACGGCTTCGGCGGTGGTGACGACTTCAAAGCCTTTTTCCTGCGCGACGGGAATGGACTTGCTGCCTTCGTAAAGTCCGATGATGACCTTGAGGCCGCTGTCTTTGAGGTTGAGCGCGTGGGCGTGGCCCTGCGAGCCGAAGCCGAGGATCGCCAGCGTTTTGTTTTTGAACACGCCGAGATCGGCGTCTTTGTCGGTATAGACTTTTGCCATAAAACTATTTTTTGGTTTGGTTAAATTATTTGCGGGGCAGCGCGACCTGCCCCGTGCGCGTCAATTCCAGCACGCCGAACGTTTTCATCAGGTCGAGAAATTTTTCCACCTTGCTGGCGTTGCCGGTGATTTCGATCGCCAGCGATTTCGGCTGCACGTCCACGATTTTTGCGCGGAAAATATCCGTGATCTGCATCACCTCGGCGCGCGACTTGGAATCCACGCCGACTTTCACGAGCACGAGCTCGCGGTCGACATATTCGCCTTCGCTGAAATTCTGCACCTTCAGCACGTTCGGCAGTTTGTTCAACTGCTTCACGATTTGTTCCAGTGTCGCCTCGTCGCCCGTCGTGACGACGGTCATGCGCGAGAACTTCGGGTCCTGCGTCGGGCCGACGTTGAGCGTGTCGATATTGTAGCCGCGGCCGCTGAACAATCCGGTCACGCGCGTGAGCACGCCGAACTTATTTTCCACGAGGACTGAAATGGTGTGTCGCATAAAAACCGTCTGGGACGGACGGAAAGCCTAGCAACGCGCGCAAATGCGGTCAATTTGCAAATTGCGGCAACTCACTCATTGAAATGTTCCGCCGCGCGCCGGTCCGGATTTAAAAGCGACAAAATAGACTTTTTGCCGCGCATCATTTATGGGTTAATGCACCGGTGGAAACGGTAACCCAACTTGCCAATCAACTCATCGCGTCTTACGCCAAGACCGGCGGCATCAACCATCTCGACGGCAAAAATCTGCCGTCCAAGCGCATCGTCACTGACATCACGTGCGATTTGTTACGGCTGCTGTTTCCCGGATTTTTTGATGAGAAATTAATCCATTCGTCGGAAATCAAACTGGAGACGACGACGCTGCTGGATTCCGTTCTGGGCAAACTCGAGGACGAAATCCGCAAGAGTCTGGAATATCTTCCGCCCGACGGCCTCGCCAAAAAAAACATCACGAACGAGGCCCATAAATTGACGGTGGATTTTCTCGGCCAACTCCCGCGCGTCCGCGAAATCTTGCAGACGGATGTGGAGGCGGCTTTCAATGGCGATCCGGCGGCGGCCAGCAAAGAGGAGATCATTGTTTCGTATCCGTTCATCGAGGCCATCGCGGTGCAGCGGCTGGCACATGAATTGTATTTGAAAAACGTCGCGCTCATCCCGCGCATCATGAGCGAATGGGCGCACACGCGCACGGGCATGGATTTGCATCCGGGCGCGAAGATCGGCACGCATTTTTTTGTGGATCATTGCACCGGCACGGTCGTTGGCGAGACCGCCATCATCGGCAATCACGTTAAAATGTATCAAGGCGTGGGACTCGTGGCGAAATCACTCGCGGCCGGCCAGGCATTGCGCGGGCAGAAACGTCATCCGACCATCGAAGACCGCGTGACGATTTACGCCGGGGCAACGATCATGGGCGGCGAAACGATCATCGGCGCGGGCAGCACCATCGGCGGCAATGTGTTCATCATGGACAGCGTGCAGCCGAATTCCTTGGTGATTTACGACGGCCTGGACATGCGCGTCCTGAGCAAGTCGGATAAAGCCACGAAGGTGGATTTTCAGATTTAATTTTTCCCTGCTTCAGTCGAGGTGGAAAACTTCCTCGAGCGGCTGGGCGACGGGTGAATTGTCTGAATGCGTTTCCATCAATGGTGCCATGGAGTCCCACCATTGGCGGACGATCGGTGAATGCGGCAAGGCCGCCGCTGAATTAATTTCACCCAATTTTTGCACCGCGAACAGCGTGAGCGTTTCCTCGTCGAGAAAAATCGAGTAGTCGGAAACGCCCGCCGCCTTCAATTCCGCCGCGAGTTCCGGCCAGAGTTCGTCGTGGCGTTTTTTGTATTCCGCCGCCGCGCCGGGCTTCAATTTCATTTTGAAGGCGGCGCGGTGCATTTTTACTTCGTCGGAGTTTGGGCGGCTTGCGCGGCAACCGCGTTGGCCGCGTCCTCGGAAATCTTATTGCCCCAGCCGATGATGCAGGTCGAGCCGACGAGGCAGAGCAGCATCACCACGACGAGCGATTTCGTCAGCGCTTTCGCGCCGCGCCATTCCTTGAAGAAAATGCCCCAGAGCGTGCTGAAAATGATGATGCTCGCCATGTGCAGCGTCCAACTTGAAAATTTAAAATTGCCCATCTGGCTTTCGCCCATTTGATAAAAGAAAAATTGGAAATACCAAAACGTGCCGGCCAGCGCGCAGAAAAACCAATTGCCGAGCACGGGAATTTTCAGGTCGGGGGGCGCGGCGGTCGCAGCGCCAGCGGTCGCCGGACCATGCTCGCCGCTGCCGGTGCCGCCGTGATGCGCGTGCTCCTCGCGGACGTGCGAGGCGAGATATTGATAGCCGGTGCGATTCTTGACGTTCAATAAAACGCACCAGATAAAATTCGTCGTCAAGCCGCCGAGCAAAATCACCAGGATGACTGGCAGTCCAACCCACAATGGCCCGGTGCCGTGACTGGCGGAAATTTTGGTGATCGGATCGCCGAACTGAAAACCATACGAGAAGCAGGAACTCATCACGCCCGAAAAAGTTGCGATGGCCAGGCCTTTCCACAAATTAAATTCCTTGATGGCCGACGATTTGCCGTCGTTGCCCATGTCACGCTCCTTGCGCACGCCGGCGATGCCGCCAATTGCGATGCCGACCAAGCAGACAATCACGCCCAAAAAGCAGATATTTCCGCCGTGCGTTTGCAAAAGTTTGGCGGCGAACTCCCCTTTCACCAGTGGCGGCACGAGCGTGCCAAACGCCGCGCAGTAACCCAGCGCGACCGCCATGCCGAGCGACATGCCGAGATAGCGCATCGTCAGCCCAAACGTCAGCCCGCCGAGGCCCCACAACGCGCCCATCAGATAAGTCATCCAAAAAGTGTAGGCCGATGTTTCATGCAGCACGGGCAATAAATCTTTGGTCAATAACAGCGCGCCGACCCACGGGCAGATCAGCCAGCTGAACATGCCGCCCGCGAGCCAAAAAGTTTCCCACGACCATTTGCGCACGCCTTTGTAAGGCACGTAAAACGTGCCCGACGCCAGGCCGCCCAGCCAGTGATAGACGACGCCAAGAAGAGGATTCGGTTGCATTTTTGGATTTAGTTTTTTTAGTTCCGCTTGCTCAAAACATTCGTCTCGTAATTTTTCACTTCCGCCAGCCAATGTTCGCCGGCCGGCACGCCCTTGCTTTCACAATAAAAATCCCAGACCGCGCCGAACGGCAGCGTCTTGGCCTCTTCTTGCAACGCGAGCCGCGACGTGAAATCGCCGCTCGCTTCGGCAGTTTTAATTTGCGGCGGTTCGAGCAGCGCGATGAGCAGCGCGCGCAGCATATTGCGCGTGCCGATGGTCCACGCGGCGACGCGATTGATGCTCGCGTCAAAATAATCCAGCCCGATGTGAACGCGCTTTTCAAAACCGTTCGCCACGATCTCGCGCGCGATGGCGAGCAAATCGTCGTTCAAAATCACGACGTGGTCGCTGTCCCAGCGGACGCCGCGGCTGACGTGCAGCAAAATTTCCGGCATGAATTGCAGCACGCTGGAAATTTTGTCTGCGATCCCTTCGGTCGGATGATAATGCCCCGCATCGAGGCACAATAATTTTTTCCGGCTGAGCGCGTAGCCGAGATAAAATTCGTGCGAGCCGACGACATAACTTTCGCTGCCGATGCCGAAAAGTTTGGGCTCGACCGCGTCGAGGTTCAGCTTCGGCGAAATTTGTTTTTTGAAAATCGCATCGAGCGATTCTGCGAGCCGGGCACGCGGAGAATTTCTGTCGGCAGGCGTATCCTTCATGCCGTCGGGAACCCAGATGTTCGTGACGCAGGTCTTGCCGAGCGCGTGGCCCATCGCCGCGCCGATTTCGCGGGAGCGGATGCAATGCTCGATCCAAAATTTGCGAATTCCCTTGTCAGCATTGGACAAAGTGAACCCGCCGGCCGATTTTGGATGCGAGAAGCAAGTGGGATTGAAATCGAGGCCGAGACCGTTTTTCTTGGCCCAAGCGATCCAGTTTTTGAAATGTTCCGGCGCGATTTCAGCCCGGTCCACTTTCTTGCCACCGAACTCGCCATAAAACGCATGCAGGTTCAAACGATGTTTGCCGGGAATCAGTGAATACGCTTTTTCCAAGTCGGCGCGGAGTTCATCCGGCGTGCGCGCCTTGCCGGGATGATTCCCCGTGGCCACGAGTCCGCCGCCGAGCGTGCCGCCGAAATTTTCAAAACCGCCCACGTCATCGCCCTGCCAGCAATGCAACGAGATGGGAATCGTGGAAAGAATTTTCAGCGCGCGCGGCACGTCCACGCCAAGTTCAGAATAGCGCGTCTGCGCCAGCGAAAAGGACTTTTCAATTTGGTTGCTCATGGCGACGGAAATTAAATGGGATTTGGTTGGCGGAAACTATCCGAAATTTCCGGCGGCGCAAGCAATCCCCAATTCTGGTTAGGGCGCGACGCGCAAATTTTCCCAGCGCACGACCCATTGGCCATTGTCAGGAAAACCGGGCGCATTTTTTTTCGGCGCTCCGTCCCAGCCGGCGGCCATCATGGCGACGGCATAAAGCAGTCCGCCATTCGCCGGCAGATAAATCGTCAGGCCGGGACGCTGATAAACCTGGCCGTTGCGCGCGTAATGATTTTTGGGCGTGTCGAGCAGCAGCGCGTCGATCGCGCGCTCCGGCTCGCCGAGCCGCGCGGCGGTCATTGCCAGCAGCGGATAATCCCAGCCCCACGTATCCGGCCAGTTCCAGTTTTGCCAGATCCAGTCGAGGGTGTTTTGCATCGTCACAAAATCAATTCCCGGGCCGGGCACAAAACTCAGCGCGCCCAGCACCGCCGGATGATCCGCGTTCCATTTCGGGTTCGTGTAAGAATCCGGCGTGGACTCGGTGAACAAATATTTGCCATCGGCCACCGACGGTTTCGCCAAGCCGTTCAAAACATCGTCCCACTTTTTTTCGCGCGACAGGCCCAGTCGCGTGCGCCACTGCTGGGCCGTTTCCAAGGCCCAGCGGAAATACGTCAGCTCAAATGTCGGATTAAAAGTTTTGTCTTTCGGAAAAATTTCCTGCGCGCATTGCAGCGTCGGGCCGAGCACGTAACGGCTTGTGTTCGTGTCCCACGTCGCGTAGCTCGCCAGAAAATCCGCCGTCTGAAAAACGATCTCGCGGTATTTTTCCAGCGTCGCCTGGTCGCGATGTTCGCGCCAGCAAAGCTCCGCGTAAAAAATCGGGTGCGGCTCCTCCCAGACCAAAAACGGGCCGACCGGCGACGGCGATTCCGCGCCGCTCGGACTCGTCATCTTTGGCCAGCGCGCGCCGGCATAGCCTTGTTTTTTCGCCGTGCCTTCCGCGCGCGGCAGAATTTTTTGGTAATAACCCAAGGAATTTTCCAGCAGCGGCAGCCGGTTCCACAACGCGAAATGCGCCTCGTGCCACCAGTGCATTTCCAGGTGGAATTTTCCCTCCCAGGAATTGTAAGTCAGCCCGGTTTCCGCCGGCGGATTTTTGCCGGCGCTCTGGATCGCCGTGAGGTATTGCGACAAGACAATTCTCCGCTCCAGCTCAAACCAGCGCGGATCTTGGCTGCCGGACAAATCAATCGCGCCGCCGCTCTGCCAAAACGAACGCCAATTTTTTTGCGCCGTTTTTTTGATTCGAGCAAAATTTGCCAGTTCGCCCGGCGCCAAAGAATTCGTCGGCGCAAACGCGCAAACCAATTCCAGCTCGTCTGAATTTCGGTCCGGTGTAATCTCAAATTGATGTGGCGCGACCGTTTTTAATTTTCCGCCGCGCGACCATTTTGCCGCCACAAAATAAAAATCGTCGTCCAGCTTGCGTTGAAACAGCGCCTGGTCCGGCTGCGGTTGCGACAAAATGGTTTGATGCGCGTCCGGTTTGTCCCAGTCCGCCGTCTTCACTTCGCCGGTGCCGTAGGGAAAATGGATTTGAATTGCGAGACGGTTTTGTTTCAGCAAATCCGATTTCACGCGCACGGCAATCGCATCCAGTTTCGGATCGCAAACTGTTTCCACGTCCACCGGCTCGCCGTCGAATTGGAAATGGCTGATGATTTCGCCGTTCCACAGAGCCAGCGTTTGTTTGATGTCCATCAAATCATTCGTTTGCGCCAGCGAACCGTCAGATTTTTTTAGCACGAAGCCGATTTGCCCCAGATGCAATCGGTGCGGATTCTCGCGCAGCCATTTGATTTCCGGCGTCATTTTATTGTGCGGCACATCGGCGTAAGGCACTTGGCGTCCATTTAAGTCCGTGTATTCCTTGAAGTGAAAATGGTCAATATCCCAGCCGTTCGTGTTCGGGATCGTGTGCCAGCCCCAGTCCGAGAGCGTGCCGAGCGGCGTGGTTTTTTCAAACGCTTCAGGAAAGGTTTGCAGGCCGGTCGCGTCCACGGTGAAGCAGAATTCGCCGTTGCCGACGGAGAGCGGATTGGCCGCGTCAAAATTGGTCAGCACCACGTCGTGGCGCGTGACGAGCGCATGGCGGTCAATCGGCGCGGCGCCGGACGCGAGCGCGGCGCACAAGAGAAAACTATGCAGACAATGGTGTAACGTGCTTTTCATTGGCTTGGTTTGCGGGTATTCTTGCCGAATTCGTCGCGGACTAAAAACATATAATCACATGGCCAGACTTTTTCTTGGACTCGATTCCAGCACGCAAAGCTTGAGCGCCGTCGTCATTGATCTCGACACGCGCAAGGTGGTTTATGAAAAATCGCTGAACTTCGACGCGGCGCTGCCGCATTACAAAACGAAGAACGGCGTGCTGCCGAGCCGCGATCCACTGGTCAAACACAGTTCGCCGCTGCTGTGGGCCGAGGCGCTGGATTTGATGTTTGTGACGATGAAAAAGGACGGCGTGGCGCTGAAAAATATTCTCGCCGTCGGCGGCAGCGGCCAGCAGCACGGCTCGGTTTATTTCAACGAAAAAATTGAACCCGCGCTGCTGAACCTGGACCCGCATAAATCTCTGGTTGAAAATTTGCGCGGCGTGTTGGCGCGCAAGACCGCGCCGATCTGGATGGATTCCTCGACCGCGACCGAGTGCGCCGAGATCCGCAAAAAACTGGGCGGCATCAAATACACCGCGTCGCGCACCGGCTCGGATACGTTTGAACGCTTCACCGGCCCGCAGATCCGCAAGTTTTACAAAACCGAGCCGGATGACTACACCAAAACATCCAGCATCGCGCTGGTGAGTTCGTTCATGGCGTCGCTGCTCGCGGGGAAAATTGCGCCGATCGATTTTGGTGACGGCGCGGGCATGAACTTGATGGACATCCGGCATAAAGTTTGGGACATGGACGCGCTCAAGGCAACCGCGCCGAACCTGAAGAAAAAACTGCCGCCGCTCGCCGCGTCCGGCAAAGCCATCGGCCCTGTTAGCGCCTATTTCGTCAATAAATATGGGCTGAATCCCGAAGCGCTCGCGACCGTCTGGACCGGCGACAATCCCGCAAGCGTCATCGGCCTCGGCCTCATCAAGCCCGGCCAGGTTGCCATCAGCCTCGGCACCAGCGACACGTTTTTCGGCTCGATGCAGAAATGTCTGACCGACGCGGAAGGCGAAGGCCACGTCTTCGGCTCGCCCACGGGCGACTACATGACGCTGATCTGTTTTAAAAACGGTTCGCTCGCGCGCGAAAAAATCCGCGAGCATTACAAAATTTCCGACTGGAAAAAATTCGGCGAACTCGTCGCGCAGACGCCGCCGGGAAATAATGGGGCGATTTTGCTGCCATGGTTCGAGGCGGAAATCGTGCCGCGCGTGAACCGGCCGGGCATTCGCCGTTTTGACTTGGAAGAAAAAAATGTCGCCGCGAACTGCCGCGCGATTTTCGAGGCGCAAATGCTTTCGATGCGCCTGCATTCGCGCTGGATGCAGGTCGCGCCGGAAAAAATCTTCGCCACCGGCGGTGCCGCCAGCGACCGCGCGTTGCTGCAAATTTTGGCCGATGTGATGAACTGCCGCGTGCTGCGCATCGAAGCCTCAAAAAGCGCCGCGCTCGGGGCCGCGTTGACGGCGGCCCACGGCTGGCTGGCCGTGACCGGAAAAAATCCGGCGTGGGACAAACTCGTGGCCGGTTTTACGAATCCGATTCCGAACAGCGAAATACGGCCGGACAAAAAAGCCGCGAAAATTTACGACGCGATGCTCGAAAAATACGCCACCTGCGAACAAACGGCATTGGAATCAGTTTGACGTGCCACGATTTTTCACCGCCCATCCCACTTGAACGACTCGCCTTTTTTGATTTTCAAAAACTTGGTGGTTTGATCGTAATGCAGCCGGACGGGATTGCCGGCGAGCGATTTGATGTTCGCGGAAACCAGTTTTCCATCCGCCCACGTCATGGCAATTTCGAAGCCGCCACGCGCGCGCAAGCCGGTCACGCTGCCGTTCGGCCACGCTTTCGGCAGCGCAGGCAGCAGCTGGATTTCATCGTTCTGGCTTTGCAGCAGCATTTCGATGATGCCGGAAGCGCCGCCAAAGTTGCCGTCAATCTGAAATGGCGGATGCGCATCAAACAGATCGGGAAACGTGCGCGCCGGACTCAGCAGAAATTCCAAAATGCCGAAGGCGTGATCGCCATCGTGCAGCCGCGCCCACAAATTGATGCGCCACGCGGTGGCCCAGCCGGTCGCCTGGTCGCCGCGAATTTCCAGGGATTTTTTCGCGGCGGCGGCGAGTTCGGGCGTGATGTTCACATCAATCTGCGCGCTCGGAAACAGTCCGTAAAGATGCGAGACGTGACGGTGGTGCAGGTCATGCGACTGCATGTCCAGGTCCTGCAGCCATTCCTGAAGCTGGCCGGACGAACCGATTTGCAGCGGCGCGAGCCGCGCGCGGGCGGCGGCGACTTCTTTGCGGAAACTTTCATCCACATCCAGAATTTCCGAGGCGTGAATGCAGTTGGAAAACAGGTCGCGCAAAATTTCCATGTCCATCGTCGGCCCGGCCGTGATGCTGGTTTTCTCGGCGGCGGGATTGTTGTTCTCCGGCGAGAGCGACGGACACGTCACGAGCCAGTGATTCACCGGTTCCTCGACGAGCGTATCCAGAAAAAATTGCGAGGCGCCTTTGAGCGCCGGATAAATTTTCTGCAGATAATTTTTGTCGCCGGTGAAAAGATAATGTTCCCACAAATTTTGCAGGAGCCACGCGCCGCCCATTGGCCACATGCCCCACGTCGGTCCGTCCACCGGTGCCGTCGCCCGCCACAAATCGGTGTTGTGATGCGCCACCCAGCCGCGCGCGCCGTATTGGATTTTCGCCGTGCGCGCGCCGGTCGCACTCATCTCCAAAACCATTTGCGTGAGCGGCTCGACACATTCGCCGAGGTTGGCGGGTTCGGCGGGCCAGTAATTCATCTCGGTGTTGATGTTGATGGTGTATTTGCTGTCCCACGGCGGCGTCATGGAATCGTTCCACAAACCTTGCAAGGTCGCGGGCTGGCCGCCGGGACGGGAGCAGCTGATCAAAAGATACCGCGCAAATTGAAAATACAGCGCCGCCAGTTGCGGATCGTTGCCCTCGGCAAAGTGCGCGATGCGCACATCCGTCGGCAGCTGCATTGCGGCCGATTCGCCGAGGTTCAATTCCACGCGCCGGAATAATTTTTGATAGTCGGCGACGTGCGTGTGGAGCAGTTTTTCATACGGTCGAATTGTGGCGTCGGCAATTTGTTGGCCAGTTGTTTTTTCAGGATTGCCGCTGACATCGTGATAATTTTTATAACTCGTGGCCGCCGCGATAAAAATTGTGACCTCGTTGGCGCGCGCGACGGAAATTGAACTGGACTCCGCGTAAGGCAGGGCACCCGGAACAAATCCACCCTCGGACATTGTCAGTGGACGCGCTGCCACCGAAAAAACATTGCCGCCGCTGGCCAACACCCGGACGCGCGCCTGGAATTTCAGCGCGCCCGCAATGCCGCGCGCCGAGCCGTTGACGCCGTTCATCACCAGCGTCGCGGCGTTCGTTTCGCCAAAGATGGCTGCACGGGAATTGAGTTCAACCGTCACGCCCGCTTTTTGCGGCGTAGCCACGCCAGCGGTGAAGGAAATTTGTCCCGGCTTGTCGGCGGTCAGCCGAATCACGATGACTTGGTCCACCGCGCTGGAAAAAATCTCTCGACGGTAATGCACGCCGCCGCTGGTGAAGCTCACGCTGGCGACCGCCGTGTCGAGATCGAGATCGCGCCGATAATTTTCCACGACCGCATTCGTCGGAAAATCCAGGAACAAATCGCCGAGCGTTTCGTAAGGCATTTCGCGCAACGGCGTCGCCATCATTTTGTCGCCGATCAATTTTGCCGCGTCGTCATATTTGCCCGCGAACACCAGTTTGCGCGCTTCCGGCAGCGCGGCGAGCGCGTTGGTATTATTGGGATCGTAAGGCCCGCCGGCCCAGAGCGTGGCTTCATTTAATTGGAGATGCTCGCGTTGCGCACCACCAAAAATCATCGCGCCCAAACGCCCGTTGCCAACCGGCAGCGCTTCCGTCCATTTCACGGCGGCGTTCGTGTAAAACAGCGTGAGCGGCGAAGTCGTTTCTGCCGCGCGACCGGCTGGACTAAAATTCAGAAAGAAAAAAACGGCGAACAAGGCAAAGCGGACGAGCATTCTTGATTTTCTGCCAGAATCCATATTGCTCAAGCGAAATTTCAAGCGTAGGCATCCAGCCGGCGCGTCTCCGGCTGCGACTCAACCGAGTTCAAAACGCTTTTCGCGCTGGCCAAAGCGGTTTCGGCCTGGCGCGCATCGCCTTTTTTCACCTCGGTATCCAGCGCATCGAGCTGGCCCTGAACTTTGCGATATGCGGGACTCTCGGGAACCGTGTGCGGCAATTGCACGGCCTGCATACGCAGTTGGGCGGCCATCGCCTTCACCGAGTCTACGCGCGAACAATTACTATTGACGTCAATCATACGCAGTTCCGCCACAGGGGCTGCGTCATGCCATCGGCAAATTCTGCGGCGGCTTAAACCAAATTTTTTTCCGCGTTCGTAATTTTACGGCACGCTCGGTCGCGGCGTCGCCGGCTCCGTGATGATGCTGGTAGTCACCGGCGTCAAACCATCCGCGCTCGCGGTCAGTTTGATTTCGCCCGCGTCTTTCGTGGCTTGCACCAGGACTTGTGCGAGGCCGTTGAACACGCTGCGCGACCACGCATTGGCCACGGGCTTGCCGACGAGTTCCACGGTCACATCGGGATTCAGCCCGCCCATGCCTGACTCGTTCAACACGCCCACAGCAATAACATTATCGCCTGCGTGCAACGCTTTTTTGATGTTGAAAACCGGCTGCGCCGTCCAGTCGGTGGATTCGCCGACGCGCTGGTTGTTCACAATAATCCAGCCGTGGTCATCAATCCCGCCGAAGCGCACTTGCACGCCGGGATTGTTCAAGTCTTCGTCCGTAAGCGTGACGTGCGCGCGGAAAATGGCCGACTCGCCTTCGTGCAAAACCTGATCGCCCGTGTCGCCATCCGTCTTGGGCTTGATCGTGTTCCAGCCAGCATCGTCAAAGTCCGGCGCGTATTCCGGCACGAGCGAACCTTTCGCCGGGACCTTGCCGAGTTTCCAATGCCAGTTGTTCACCGCGATCGCCTTGATCGGCAGTTGCGCGATGTAAGTGTCCGGCTCGTGGCAGCTCGGATCGCCGTTGCCCACGCCGAGAATTTTCCCCCCGCCTTCAATGCTGAAACTGATTTTATTTCCCGCCGTCGGCACGATGCGGCCTTGCGCATCCGTCACGGAAACGGTGATGACCGAAACGTCCTCGCCATCGGCCTTGATCGTCGCGCGGTCGGGCGTGAGTTGCACCGCCGCGGCGTCGCCGGTCGTCTCCACTTTTTGTTCCGCGATCACGTTGCCAACGGCATCAAATCCTTTTGCGCTCAACGTCCCCGGCGCATATTTCACCTGCCACGAAAGTTTTGAATTCGGCTTCATCGCTTGCTTGCCGAGCGACGCGCCGTTCAAAAACAGCTCGACTTGTTTGCAATTGCTCAACGCGTCCACCCGGATTTCCTGACCTTCTTTGCCGGCCCAGTTCCAGTGCGGCAGCAAGTGCAGCACGATATTTGTCGTCCACCACGATTGGTAATAATAAAAATTGTCCTTGGGAAAACCGCAGGTGTCGAGGATGCCGAAATGCGAATTGATGCACGGCCACGAATACGGCGTCGGCTCGCCACGATAATCAAAACCGGTCCACACAAAACCGCCGCTCAACCACGGGCGGTCGGCAAAGTAACTCCACCATTTTTCCGAGGTGCTCGCCCAACTCGGAAAATTATCGTCGTAGGCGCTGACGTAGCCGCGTTCCTTGTCGTTCGCGTAAATGCCGCGCGTGCTGACGGTGCTGGCCTGCTCGGTGCCGACTTCCGGTTGGTCGGGATGTTCGCGATGATAGTTATCCATGTCGCGGCCGACGTGATAATTCCAGCCGCGCACTTGAATGACGCCGTTGATGCCGTCGAACGTGTCGCCCTGCGGCGCGGCGTAAGTGACCGGCCGCGTCGGGTCGAGACGCTGCACATAATCCTGCATCGTGCGCGCGACATTGCCGCCCTGCGGCGTGGCCTGCACGGAAAATTCCTCGTTCGCGATTGACCAGATGCCGACGCTCGCGTGATTGCGATCGCGGCGAATCTCGTCATCCCACTTCTGCAAATTTTCCTTGTCGCTGCCGAGCAAACGGTTTTCGTCCATCACGATCATGCCGAGGCGGTCGCACGCGTCGAGCAATTCCGGCGTGGGCGGATTGTGCGAGGTGCGATACGCGTTGCAGCCAAATTCCTTCAGCTTGGCGATGCGAAAATATTGCAGCGCATCCGGCAACGCCGCGCCGACGCCCGCCATGTCCTGATGATTACAGGTGCCTTTGAGTTCGTAAGGCTGGCCGTTCAGCAGAAATCCTTTGTCCTTGTCGAAGCCAACCGTGCGGATGCCGAACTCGGTTTCTTTGCGGTCAACCACTCCACTGCCCATGAGCCCTCCACCGCCCATAATCTCAACTGTCGTGATGAGCTTGTAAAGTTTTGGGGTTTCGGGCGACCAAAGTTCGGTTGTAGCAAAAACATCTTTGGTCTCATTGTTAGGTGTGGGGGAAGGCATCCTTATTGCGCTGTTAGGAGGATAAAAATTAAAATAGGCTTTGACTTGCTGTTGCGAACCGGCTTTCAGTTCCAGATTATCCTTGCCAAACGCATCTTTGCCCGCAGGTTGGCCAATGCGCTGGCGGAATTCGCCAACCGATTTTCCGCCAGGATCAATAATTTCAAAATTTACGTAGACATTGTTGTCCTCATAGGTCTCAACATTTTTTGTATTTTGGATTTGCGCCTGAATTTCAACCACCGTGCAGCCATTCGGCGGTCTGCTTGAAACAAAAATCCCGTCCGGCGCGATGGCCACCGGCGCGGTTTTGTCCAGCCAGACGTGGCGGTAAATGCCTGCGCCTTCGTAAAACCAGCCCTCGAATTTCGTCGCGTCCACTTCCACGGTCACGGTATTCGTGCCGCCGAAATGCGCGATGTCCGTGATGTCTTCGCGGAACGGATAATAACCCCCCTCGTGCCGCGTCACGAGCCAGCCGTTCACCCAGACCGTCGCGTCACGGAACACGCCGTCGAACGTGAGCCAGATGCGCTTGCCGGCATCTGCGGCCGGCAAATCAAACGTGCGGCGATACCAACCAATGCTGTTTTTTCGAAAGCCCGGCCCGACGGGTTTGAAGCCGTGGCTTTCGTCGGAATTTTTATCGAACGGCAGTTCAACCGCCCAGTCGTGCGGCAGGTCGAGCGTGCGCCAGGAATTGTCGTTAAATTTTTCCGCCGCCGGCCCGCCGCTGGAACCGGCCTTGTCGAGCCGCAGCGCATCCGGCCAGTCGTCGCCAAGATGAAATTTCCAGTTCGCGTCGAGCGACAGATGTTCGCGCGGCGAAGCGGCGGTGGCCGCGTCCGAGTCGGCGGCGCGGAGGTGGACGGTGAAAACAGCGGCGGCCAGCGTGAGCCACCGGCCGACCGGCAGGCAGAGGAATTTCATCTGGCAAATTTGGGCAACGACCGCGCGCGTGGCAAATCCATTTCAAAACTATTTTACGGGACACGGCCGCGACACTTGAAAATCCCGCGGCGGGGATTATTCTGTGCCCATGCCGATCTACGAATTTCATTGCGAGCAGTGCGCGCAGGACAGCGAAATCCTCGTGCGCTCGGCCGATTGGAAAGGCGCGAAGTGTCCGCATTGCGGCTCCAGCAAAATTTCAAAAAAATTTTCCACCTTCGCGTCCGCGAGCGCAGGTGAAAAAACTTCCGGCCAGAAAAGCGGTGGCGCTCGCGGTTGCGGCGGCGGCTGTGCTTGCCATTAAGCGCAGATTTCGCGGGCGCGGATCTGCGTCAAGTCTTCCACCGTCCAGTCGGCATCACATTTTTTCAAGTCAGCGAACTTCGCGCCGCCGGTCGCGACGGCCAAAGTTTTCGCGCCGATGAATTTGCCGCAACGCACGTCGAACGGCGTGTCGCCAAGGACGATCACTTCCTGCGGTCGCAAATTTTTCCCGAGCACCCGCTGCGCGCGTTGGAACGCGGCGGCGGCGATTTGGTCGCGATCCTCGTGGTCATCGGCAAACCCGCCGAGCTGAAAAAGTTCCCACAGGCCGAAGTGGCGCAGCTTGATCTCCGCGCCGATCTGGACGTTGCCGGTGAGCAGGCCGAGCACGGGCGGCTGCGGCAGCGCCTGCAAGTCGCGGATGAATTCGCGCACGCCGCGGCACGTCTCGCCGCCGTTTTGTTCGAGGATGTGGTGGAGCCAGAAAACGTAGTGCTCGAAAAATTCGCGGAAATGTTCCGGCGTGGCGGCGACGTCATGGAGGCGGAAAAATTCGCGCACGAGGCTGACATCGGTGCGGCCGGCGAACTTCATTTTTTCCGTGCCATGATGCAGGTGGAATTGTTTCGCGAAGGTTTTCGTGAACGCCGCCGTGCCCGCGCCGCCGGTGAGGACGAGCGTGCCATCAATGTCGAACAAAACGAGCCGGATCATGTGGCGCGGAAGTTAATCGTTGCCGCGCCGGGAAACAATGCTGTTCGGCAAGGCCGCAGAAATTTCGCCGGCTCACTTTTCCTGCAGCAAATAAAATTGTTGCGGCGCGGCGGCGTTGACCGCGTTGGTGGCGGTGAGCGTGAAGCTGCTGCCGGGCGAAATATTCGTGACCACCGCCGTCCAATTGGTGAGCGGCGTGATGAGGTTGGTGCTCATCAGGACCGTGAAAACGCCGCCGGTGGCGCAGTTGGCCAGGTTCATAACGAGGTTCGTGCCGGCGAGGTTGAAACTGGAAATGACCGGCACGGGCAGCGGAATCGTGTAGTCGGCCACGACCGGCAGGTGATCCGCTCCGCCCGTGAGGTCAACGTAAAGTTGCGCGGCGCTGATGAAGGCCGGGCCATTGGTCACCAGTCGGTTATTCAACGAAGTGTTCGTGCCGGAATTCGCGCTGCCGAGATAGGCCGTCGTGCCATTATTGCCAAAGGAATGATACGTTCCCGCGATCAATGCAAGTCCGCCGGAAGTGCCAAAATAAACATTGGTCGTCATCATTTGGTAGTCATCGCGGTATTCGAGCGCGATGACCGAATCGGTTTTGGCCGGCAACAACGAAGCCGGCGAACTGTTGTCCCAATTGGTGGTGAGGTCGCGCAACGGATTCAGCGGGTCAATCAATTGGTTCGTGCCGGGCGCCGTGAGCGTGCCATACATGAGCTCATTCGCCTCGCCGGTGTTGAAATCCCCGACGTGCAGAATCCGCGCCCCCACCGGCAGCGTCGTCATCATGTTGCTGCGCACGATGACGGCTTCGCCCTCGCGGGAATTGACGTTGTTTGCCGTGCTGCTCGAACCGGATTTATAATGGCTGACGTAAATGTAAAAAATGTTGGCCGCGTTCGTCGCGACGCCGGCGGGCGCAAATTGATAGCGCATCACCTCGCGATATTCGCCCGAATAGCCCGAACTGACGCCGCCCAACTGACTCGGGCCGCCCGGCGGATCCACCGGCACAGACGAAAGCAGTTGGACGGTTTTGGTGTTGTAAACCACCGCGTTCGGACCGTTGCCGCTGCCGGGATTGCTGCCGCTCTCCGTGCCCTGATAAGTGCTGTTGGAATACATTCCCGGAACGCCATAAAAAATGTTCAGCGCGTTCACAATCGGCGTGACGGTGATGGGATTGCTGGTCGTTTCTTCCAGCGCCAGAATGTCCACCGGCTGCGCGTGGCCCTGCACGACTTCCTCGCCGATGCCTTCCAAGACGCCGCCCGCCGCGAAATTGTTCGTGGCCGTGGGGGGCGCGATCAATCCCGGCAGGGGCGGTCCGGCCGCCGCCGACGACACATTGTTAGTAAACGTCGGTTGCACATTGTTCACGGAAATATCCGCCTCAATGTTGTAGGCGGCGATGCGCAACGTCCGGGCCTGGACCGCAGGATTCATCAACGCTCCGCCGATCAAAAATAACAGGCCGCCAAAAACAAAACGCATCGCACGAGTTTTCATGAAAAATTTTCGGTTCCCCTTTTAAAAACCGATGAGCGTAACGTATCAATATCCGGCGGCAACGCAAGTTTTGCGCGACCGCAACGCCCGTCACGGCGTGACCAGCGCGCGATAAAACCGCTGGCTGAACCGGCCCGTATTCGTTTCAACAAACAGAAATGGCGCGGCATTCGTCGCAAGCGCGACCCAGTTCGGCGCGGCCAGATTCGTGGCCGCTTGCACGACATAATTCGATCCAGCCGTGCCCGTGACCGTGAATTGAAATTGGTTGCCGGCGAAAACAGTCTGGGTGAACGCCGGCATCGCCGCCGGTGCATTTGGCGCGGCGGCAAGTTGGCTCACCGTGCCCGCGACGGCGAGATCCAGGGCCGAATCACCCGCCACATCCGCGACATACCAACTGCCGCTGGAACCAGTGCCGAGAAAATTCACGATGCGAAAAGTGACATTCGTTCCCGCCCCGACATTTTGCAGCGCTGGAAAAGCGGTGAGATCAATCGTGCCAACGGGCGTGCCCCCGCTGGTGACGACCGGATAATTCAGATTGGTGATGTCAAAAAAAGCGCCGGCACCGATTTGATATTGCAACACGCCATTGATGGGTCCGCTGTTGGAGCGCCGGTAGTTGAACTGCGTCACCGCCGTGCACGAAACGGCATAGCCGGCGTTGGCCGCCACTCCGAAAGTAATATTTTTGTTGGCGGTGATCGCCTGCGCCGAACTGCCGTTGGTGAAATTAAGGCCGCCCCACGCCGCCGCCGCCGCCACGGTGTTGTTCGTGACAATGCCGCTGCCGCGCAACAGACCGAACGCCGTCAGGCCCGGCGCATTCGTGCTGGGCGGCAATAATCCCGGGCCATAATTGCCGTTGCCCCCGGCCAACGAACTGACGTCCCAACCGATGAGGATGCCGCTGTAAACGCTGGCGCTGCCATTGACCGCGAAAATATTGGTGCTGACGGCTGTGCCACTGGAGGTGGCGACGCTGATGAAACCGCTGCTGGCATTGGCCGGCACAGTGGCCGAGATCTGCGTGGCTGAATTGATGGTGAAGCCGGCGCTGACGCCGTTGAACGCGACTGCCGACGCGGTGGAAAAATTGGTGCCGCTGATGACGATGCTGGTGTTTGCCGCGCCATTCGTCGGTGAAAAACTGAAAATGGCCGGCGGCGGATTTGTCTGGCCATCCACCTTTGCCCGCAAGGCGGCCGCCACCGAGGACGGCAGCGCGGTGAAAAAAGCAAAGCCCGTGTCCACCTCGATCTGGCTCGCGGACGTGACAAAGTTCTGCCAGTGGTTGGTCACGGAAAATGCGTTGGGTATTTTCAACGCGATCACCCGCGTGCTGGCCGTGATGCGGCTCGACGCCGTGCCGCTGTTCGTCGGCACGAACACCGCGATCTTCCAAGTGTAATTTGCGATGACGGCTTTGCCGCTCGGGATGCGACTGGTGCCAAAGCCGCTCGGCCCGCAGATGATGAGCACTTCGTTGGAACTGGTTTGCGTCCGGCAGAAACTCTCAAAAGTTCCCCACACGCCGGAATTGTTCGTTCCATTTTGCGGCATGATGTTGGACATGAAAAAAACCGCGTCGTTGTCCGCCCGCGTATCCGTGCGGTCTTCCGACGGACAAAGATGGCCGCGGTTCATGAACACGGCGCTGTCGCCGTTGTAATCCGCATCGGTCACGCGATAAAAATTCGGCGGCAGATTTGTGTCCGTGAAAAAATTGGCCGAGCGCGCGTTCGTGCCCACATCGGCCGCCGTCAAATCCCAGCTCGCCCACACCGGTTCGCCCAGATTGTCGCTGTAATCCAACGCTTCCACACTGCGTTGAATGAGATAATGATCGTGATTATTGGTGTTGACCGTGGCCCCACTCGGATTGCCCAGCTGCATTTGGAGGGAAACGTCAATGGCGGCTCGGGCTGTCAGCGCTAAAAAAAATAACGATGACAGCAGCAACACCGTGCGGCTGATGACAAAATTCACTGGACTTGGACCAACAATCGCCTGGCTGCATATGAAACCTCGCCCCCAGGCTGAACTCGCACGACCCAAGCCCAATTAACGCTGCCTAATATATTCCACCGATCCGTATTTTTTCAAGGTAAGTCTGTCTGTCCCCTCTCCCAGACCGGCATCCGGCGCAAAACGCAGCCACTGCACACCGAAGGTTTTTTCGGCCGCCAAGCCCATCGCGATTTCAAAAACTTCGCGCGCCAATGCCAGCGGCGGCGGCTGCACGGAGCCTTGGATCAACAGCCCGAGTTGGTTCCGCCGCTGCGCCGCGCCCGCGATTTTTTTGCCGTGCCACAATAAATCGTGTTTTTCGTGACCGACAAAACATTGGCCGGGCAACGATTTTTTGCAGCACGGTGCGAGTTCGGTCGCCACGTTCATTTCTGCAAATGTCCGCCGCAGCCAGTCGTGGATGCGCCGGTAACTTTCTTCCGCTTTGAGCGAATGCCATTCATGGCCGGGTGGAAAAACCGCGCTGTAAGTCCAGTCCGCATCATGCGGCACAATGCCGCCGCCGGTCGGCCGGCGGATGAGCGGACGCAGCGGCGTCGCGCGTTCGACCTCGGAAATTTTTTGAAAATAACCAAACGTCGCCGCCGGTGCCGTCCAGCCATAAAAACGCAAAACCGGCGCATTCAAACGCGAAGCATTTTCGAGCAACGCCTCGTCCAGCGCCATGTTGAACGCCGGATCGCACTTGCCGGAGTTGAGCAGCAACCAATTCATTGAGCCACAGGTTTGCACAGATGAAACATGGATGGAAAATTTATCTGCGTGAATCGCGGCAAGCTGCGGAGGTGTTCATCGGTGGCTAAAACTCTTAACGCCGATCCGCGGGCACAGGTTTTTGATCTCGCAGTTCGCGCAATCCGGCGAGCGCGCTGAGCAGCGGCGGCGCCCGTGCCAGATGAGCCAGTGGCTAAACAGCGTCCAATCCTTTTGCGGCACGAGCCGGTTCAAATCCAGTTCCAATTTCACCGCGTCCGTTCCCTTCGCCAAACCCAGCCGGTTGGCCAACCGCGTGACATGCGTGTCCACGACCACGCCGACATTGATGCCAAAGGCGTTTCCCAAAACCACATTCGCCGTTTTGCGCCCGACGCCGGCGAGCGCAAATAACTCTTCCATCGTGCGCGGCACTTCGCCGCTGAATTTTTCCACAAGCGTCGCGCAACAGGCCTTGAGGTTCTTCGCCTTGTTGCGAAAAAATCCGGTGGTCTTGACCGCGGCTTCAATTTCCGCGAGCGGCGCGTCCGCGAAATCTTTGGCGCTGCGATATTTTTTGAACAGGTCGGCGGTGACGATGTTCACGCGCTTGTCGGTGCACTGCGCGGACAGAATCGTCGCGATGAGCAGTTGCAGCGGATTGGAAAAATTTAATTCGCAATGGGCGTCGGGATACGTCCGTTGCAGCGCGGCGCAAATTTTTTCGGCCCGGGCTGTTTTCGCGGCGAGAGTTTCGCGTGGCATCAAACTATTTTGTCACAACGGCGGAAAATAAAAAGCCCGGCCGCGAACGTCCGGGCTGGGTGTGAAAAAAATTTATTTTGCGGCCGGCGCATTGGTTGCCGGTGAAGCGCCCGTTGGGCTGGCGGCGATGTTTTGTCCCGCATCGCTTTTCTTGCCAGCTGCTTCGTCCAAAGCTTTTTGAACTGCGGCGGGCACGGTGGCGATCTTATGGACCGGCGCGAGGCTTTCATTCCCATCGGTCCAACGCCAGAGCCGGCCTTGGCTGTCATTCAAGAATGCCCAGACGAACCAAAGCACGAATGCGAACAACAAGAGCTTGGGCCACGGTGAAGGTTTCTCGGCGTAGGCATCCGCTGCGCCGAAGGTCGCGCCCGGCGGCAACGCGGCCACGCCCGTGAGCGCGCCGCCGAACGGCACGTTCATTTTGGCCTTGGCGTTCACGGCCCAACCGTTCGCATCAAGGATCGGACCGAGATTGCGCTTGCGCAATTTCAGCCACGCGATGGCCATGGACGGCGCGGAAATCACCAGCATGATGCCGAGGATCACCAGTGGCACCTGCCATGTTTCAAACTTGCCGAGAAAACCCAGAATCCCCGCGAACGCGGCCGCCAATGTGCCCAGCGCCAAGCTGAGCAGGGCAATGACGCTCGGATCAAACGCCGGTTTGGCGGGCGCGGCGGCGGCGGGCGCGGTGGCGGTCAGTGGCGCGTTGGCCACGGCGGTCAATTGCGCGTTGGCGCTGGCATCGGCATCGGCGGCCTGCTTGGCAGCCCGTTCTTCAATCATGCGCACCAGTTTTTTATACGGTGCCCAGAACGCCTGCCGGATGCTGATGGGATTTTCCACAATCTTCGTAATTGTGGCGTCCCAATCGAGGCCTTTGCGATCGTAGAAAATTCCGTTGCGGCCGACGATGAGGTTGTCGGAATCGCCGCCGGTGAACGCGGCGACGATGGACAATTTTTCGCCGGTGCCTTTGCGCGCGCAATCGCAGTAGGCGAGGTAAGTGCCGGCCATGCCCGCCATTGCGGCGTGCCGCCCCGCGTCATCCACCGTGAGGCACAGATCACAGCTGCGCTGATCCAGATAAAGCGTGCCGGCCTGAAATATGGCCTTGTCTTTGCGGCCGTAAAAATCGGCGAAGTTCACAAAGTTGCGCGCGAGCTTCGCGAGATCGCGATGATAATGAATCAGCCGGTGCAGGCCGATGACAGCCACGGAATTGCCTTGCTCGGCCATGTCCTTGGCGATCAGCGCCGTCAACGTTTCCTGGACCTTGGTCCCAAGAATTTCCCGCGCCCGCGCGAGTCCGATTTTTTCCACCGAGCCGCCGGTCTTGCCGGCGTTCCACGCATCGAAAGCCGCCAGCTTGCCGACCAGCGCGTTCCAATCCGCTTCCGTCAAAACGGTTTTTGCGCCGAGCAGCGGCGTGATCGCATTCGTTTGCAGCGCGGCGATCGCGCCGGCCCAGGCGGGATTGATGCCTTGCGTCAGCGGCAGTGGCGTCGTCGCGCCGACTTGCGCGAGCGGCAGGCTGGCGATGTCGGCGTGATTGCTGGTGAGGTCTTTCGCGCTCAAGGCCGCATATTCTTTTTCATCGCGGTTCAGCGCATTGACCGCGCGCGGATCAAACGCGGCGAGGCGGCCGCGCGCAAAATAATCTTCCACTTTCGTTTTGACGGCTTTGACCGCAGCCGCCGCGGCTTCGGTGTTCAAACCCAGCGGCAGCACTGACGCGTCGGCTTCCGCTTTTTTCCACCAAGCGGAAAAAGCGGCGGCATCGGCAAAAAACTGATCCACCTTGGCCTGGCTGATGCCGGGCTTGCCGCTGGCATCAGTGTCCGCGCCGAGACAATTGATGATGTCCGCGACGACTGCCTTAGTCGCATCGTCGCTGGTTGAATCGGCAGGAATTATGCCATCGCCATTGAACGGTTTGGCAGCGAAGGTCTGCGCTGCCGCCGCGGCCTCGTCAAACGTGACTTCGTCGGTATCGGCTTTGCCCAAAACCTGACGCGCGAAATTGGCGATCAATTTCCCTTCCGGCACCGCTTCATTGATGGCTCCCGGCTTGAGGGTGGGACTGCCCTTTAGCAAATCGTCGGGATTTTTCAGCAGGCCGCCCGCCCACTTCGCGGCCGCGATCAATTCCGGCGCGCGCACACGGCCGTCTTTGTCGGTATCAATCAACGCCAGCGTTGCCTTGTCAAATTCCACGCCCGTGGTGGGGCAGGCGAGCGCGACCCAGAGTTTTTGATCCAGCTGATCCAAGTTCATCAGGTCCGCCCCCGAACCGATGACGACTTGATTAAATCCGCCGGCGCGGAAAAATTTCCATGAGTAATTTGCAGCCATAATTGTTCCTTTGTTTCTGAATTGGTCGGAAACTTACCCACGATGATTCCCAGTGACAAGCAAACTCCACTGGTTTTCCCGGCGAGAACGTCCGCTCAAACCAGTTGCGATTCGATCATTTCTTTCGACGGTTTGGCCAGTGGCGTGCCGTCGGCGGCTTCGGGATATTCGAAAATTTTTCCTTCGAAATTGCGGATCAGCACGCGGCCGGCGTTGCGGCACAAAACGTATTCGGGATTGATCGGCACCTTGCCGCCGCCGCCGGGCGCATCAATCACATACGTCGGCACCGCGTAGCCGGTCGTGTGGCCGCGCAATTTTTCCATGATCGCCAAACCTTGCCGCACGCTCGCGCGCAAATGCGCGGAGCCGGAAATCAGATCGCATTGATAAATGTAATAAGGTTTCACGCGGCACATCAAAAGTTTTTGCACGAGCGCCTTCATCACGTCGGCGTCGTCGTTGACGTGCTTGAGCAAAACACTTTGGTTGCCGAGCGGAATGCCGGCGTCGGCGAGGCGGCCGAGCGCGTCGCGCACTTCGGTCGTGAGTTCGCGCGGATGATTCGTGTGCACGCTGATGAACAGCGGATGAAATTTTTTCAGCATCGCGCAAAGGTCGGTCGTGATGCGTTGCGGGAGAAAAATCGGGATGCGCGTGCCGATGCGGAGAAATTCGACATGTGGAATCGCGCGGAGGCGGCTCAACAAATTTTCCAGCTTCTCGTCGCTCAACAGCAGCGGGTCGCCGCCGCTCAACAGCACGTCACGGATTTCCGGATGCGCGGCGATGTAGGCGATCTGCTTGTCATATTCCGGATGAAAATCGTAGCCGCTCGCGTTGCTGACGAGCCGTGAACGCGTGCAATAACGGCAATAACTCGCGCAGCGGTCCGTCACCAAAAACAGCACGCGGTCGGGATAGCGATGCACCAAACCGGCGACGGGCGAGTGTGAATCTTCGCCGCACGGATCGCTCATTTCCCACGATGCCGTGTGCGTTTCCTCGATGCGCGGCACGACCTGCTGGCGGATCGGACAATTTTCGTTCGCCGGATCAATCAGGTTGAAAAAATACGGCGTGATGCCGAGTGCCAATTTGGTGTTCGCCAATTTTGCGCCGGCAAATTCTTCCGGCGTGAGCGTGGGCATCAACCGCTGCAACTGCTCGGCGTTGGTGATGCGATTTTTCATCTGCCAGCGCCAGTCCTGCCAGTCATGTTCCGGCACGTCGTGCCAGAAGCCGCGCCCGGCGGCGGAAAAATTTTTCAGTGCCTGCCAAGGGTTGCCCGAAGGCGGTTCTCCCCGTTCCGTGGATGAATTTTCCGTCTGCATGTTCGATGGCGCACTATAATTTCGATTTATTTCCTGTCAAGTTGACCGCTCACGGGCCGGCGGAATTCAAACTTTTTGGCAGCGCCTCAAATTGCGCTTCCACCGCGCGGCGGCGGGCGTCCAACTCATCCAGCTTCCGCACCGTCTGCGCGATGTCGGACGCGTGGCGCACGGCCACCGGATGTTTGCTGACGGGCGAACGGCGCGAAATATTTCTGCTTTGATCCAGAAAATCGCTGAGCGCGGCGCAATAGCCGGCGGCCAGCGCGTCGAACGGCGGGGCCAGCCGGAACGCCGCCAGTTGCAAGTCGCGCAACTTGGTGCGCAAAATGGTTTCGCGCGGCGCGGGGGCAAAATTTTGCACGGCGGATTGCAGGGAAATTTCCACATGCAACGGCAGCGCATTGGAACTGCTGCGAAATTCCACCGGCACCGCCAAAAGTTCGGTGAGCCGCTGGCGGCTCGCGGGCGAAGGCCAGCGCGGCCCCTGATTGTGCGCGGCGAATGCGATGACGCGGATGGACCACCATTTTTCCACGTCAAGCGCGCGCGGAAAATTTTCATGGAACGCCGCGAGAAACGCCGTCTGCCAGTTGCGGCAATCCGGCAGGCGCACGAGCAGGTCGCGGCATTTGGCCGCGCCGTTCGGCAGGGCCAGCAAATCGTGAACGAACAGTTGCGAGCTGGCGAGATAAACGCCGCCATCCGCGCCGTTCACCTGCTCATCGCCCGGCCAGCTCAATTGCTCGAAGGTCAGCGCCGGGGAATTTTGCAGCGTGCGGCGCGCGCCCGCCAACGCATCAAAATTATGCAACGAATTGGTCAGCCGCAGTTGCGCCAGGCCATCCACGGTTTTGGCGGGCGCGGACAGAATGATTTTTGCCGCGTCATCAGCGAGCGCCTGCTGCGCCAGACCGGCAGCCAGCCACGGCGGAATTTCCGCGGCTTGATCGGTCCCGGCGACACTGTAACGATTGGCCAGTTCCAGCAGCAGCACCGTGGCGAACGAACGCGCGTAACGCTGGCACGGCAGCACGTCCGGCAGTTCCAGCCGATAATTCCAAGCCTGCCCAAATTTGGCGGAAGAAATGAACACTTCATCGTCCAACGAACGGGCGGGCCGCAGTGTGAGAAAAATTTTACCCGTCCATCCCGCTTCCGGGCGCAGGCCCAGTTGCTGCCAGAGCGAATATTTGAAACGCTCCGCTGCGACGGCGAGCAGCGCCGGCTCGAGCCGCACCAGATTTGTGTTCGCCGCCAAATCAGCACGGTGGAGCAGCGGGGAGAATTCCGGCGACGCGGTGACGACAAACTGGCCGGAGACACTGCGCGTGACCGGCAAACCGGGCAGGTACTGGCCGCGCACCAACGCGGCGGACAAAATGAGGCCGAGAAAAAACGCGCAGCGCTGGCGCGGGAAATTCATTTTTTGTCCGCTTTGGTCCCGGCCTTCGTTTCCACCTTGGGCGCCGGCTTGGCCTCGGTTTTGGCGGCGGGCTTGGTATCACCAGAATCTTTTTTGGCGGATTGCTTGTAGCCCTCGCTGCGATAATCGGTGATGTAAAATCCGCTGCCTTTGAAGAGCAAGCCGGCCCCGCTGCTGATCATTTTTTTGACCTTGCCGTGCCCCCATTTTTTTTGGGCGCAAATTTCCTTCGGACAGCTTTTCAACGGAGCCGCCGACATGGACTGTAGATGTTCAAACTCCAGCCCGCATTTTTCGCAGGTGTATTCGTAGGTGGGCATCGAAACTCGGGCGGAATTTTTCCGGGCGCGCGGTCAGTGCGCGGCGGAATTGGTGGCCGCGCCCAGGGGCGGAATCACGCGGACGGAACCGTCGGAACCGACCTCGACGTTCAGATCGTAATTGGCCGGCGGCTTGTTGGTGGCGGGTGCCGGCGTGGCTGCGAGCGTCGGCTGCCGCAACAATTCTCCGCCTTTTTTCTGGCCGGTGGTGCTCTTCATCAATTGCAGCCGGCGCGCCACAAAAATTTCGTCGCGCAATTTTTTGACCTGGGCGCGCACCTCATTGATGTCATTAAACTTGTGCTCCAGCTCGGCTTTCTGCGCCATCTGTTTTTCCAGTTCCTGCTCGATGAAAACGCGATTGGTCTCGGCCACCGCCAGCTTGTTTTGCGTGTCTTCGATGGTGGAATTCAATTGCGCGATCGTCGTCGTGAGATCCGCCGCGCGCTGGTCCAGCACCTTGTTCTGCGCCTCCAAATCGGAGATGTGCGAAGTAAGATTCGTGATCTGACCCTGGGCGCTCGCCAGCGTTTCTTTGGTGCTGTCCAAGGCGGCGCTGGCGGCGGCGAGGCTGTTGGACAATTGATCGGCCTGTTGCTGCGCGGTCGCCAGTTCGTGCTGGCTGGCCGCCAAATCATTGGTCAACGCCAGATTGGTCTGGCGAAAATCATTCAACTGGATGTTGGCATTGACCACCTGATTGGAAAAATCAATGATCGAGCTGACATCCGTCGCGTGCTGTTCATCGCTCTGTTTTTTGGTGGCAAACAGCGCGATCCCCAAGCCCACGCAGGCGACAACCAGGATGACGATGGCAATCTTAATTTTCATAACAGCTCCAAATTGACCGAGCGCGCGCCAATTTGCAAGCCTGCTTACTTGCTGGCGTCCGGCGTGGCCGGGGCATTGGCGGCGGCATCTTGCGCGGCCTGATCCATCGCCTTCAAATTCGGGTCCAAAATCTCCACCTTGTATTCCGCGCGCAGATTTTTGATGTAAGCCGGCGCGACCTTGGCGATCTTCATGCGGCCGAGACCTTCCTTGATCTCCGCAGCGGCCGTAGCGTAATCAATCTTCTTCGCCGGTTTTTTGTCCAGCAGCTTGATGATGTGATACCCAAACTGCGTCGTCACCACGTCGCTGATCTGATTGGGCGCCAGGCTGAACGCCGCCGCTTCAAATTCCGGCACCATCTGCCCGCGGGGAAATTCCGGCAGTTCGCCGTTGTTTTCCTTGGAGCCAGGATCTTCGGAATACTGCTTGGCCAGCGCACCAAAATCCTCGCCCGCCTTGGCGCGCTTGAGCAAATCATCAATCTGTTTGCGCTTGCTCGCAATCGTGTTGCTGGAAAGCGACGTGCGCGTCGCCGGATCAATCGTCATCAGCAAAATGTGCTGGACGTGCGCCGTTTCCGGCTCTTCAAAATCCGCCGCGTGATTCGTGTAATATGCCTGCGCTTCCGCATCGGTGACGTTGATGCCCAGTTCGCGTTTCAAGGTCGCCTTGGCCACCGCCTCCTGCGTCGCCTTGCCGCGCAGATCGTCCACCGTCATGCCCACCGCCGTCAACTGGCGCTGAAATGCTTCCTGCGAACCGAAGCGCTTGAGCAGATTCGTGAATTGCAAATCCGCCTCCGCCTTACCGGCCACTTGGTCCGCCGGCGTGGCCTTCTGCAACAACAACTGGATCGTCAGCAGTTGGTTCAACACCGAGGCTTGGAAATCCGGCGGCAACTGCTGGCCTTGCGCCGCCGCGTTGGCCCGCGCGCCCGAAACCACTTCATCTAAAGCGCTGCGCTTGATCTCGAAGCCGGTGCCTTTGGCCACGACCGGGTCGCCAAACAACTTCGTCATCGCATCCGCCGCGCTGTCATTCGTGCTGACCACGGCGGGCGACGTGGCGGCCTGGCAGGAAATCACGCCGGCAACAAGCGCGGCGGAAAGAATCAATTTCAATTTCATTTAGGTCAATTGGACGTTCGGATTTCGTTTTGGTTCAAAAACAGAGTTATAACTTTACCACTTTCACATTGCTGATGTCAGTGTCTTTTTGCAGTTCTTCCAGGACGGCGGCCGGCGGCGCGCTGTCCAAACTTAAAACGGTCAAGGCCAGTCCGCCCGCCGTATCGCGCGACAAACTCATGCTGGCGATGTTCACTTTGTGCTTTGCGAGCAGCGTGCCGAGATGGCCGACGATGCCCGGTTTGTCGGCATTGTTCAACAACAGCAACGTGCCCGTCACCGGAATTTCCACCGACTGGCTGAACAGCCGCACGATGCGAGGATTGTTCGGCGAACCAAAAAAAGTTCCGCCCGCTGAAATCAATTTTTTTGCGCCGCTGAACAGCTGCACGTGCACCCATTCGTTAAAGGTCACCGGCTCGTCCGATTTTTTTTCTTCGACCGTGATGCCGATGCTCGCCGCCGCCGAACGCACGTTGACGTTGTTCACGTCCTTCAAATTGCTGCTCGCCAGAAAACCGCGCAACACCGCGCGCGTGACCGGATCAGTGTTCGGCAAATTTTTGGCATTGCCGCCGAACGTGATGTAAATGCGGTCCGCCGGCGCGGGCGAAAGCTGCGACAATAATTTGCCGAGCGCCTCGCCAAGCGGCAGATACGGTTTCACCTGCTCGTAAGTTTTCGCGTCGAGATACGGCAAATTCACCGCGTTGCGCACTTCGCCCGTGAGCAGATAACCGGCGATGACTTCCGCCACTTCAATCCCGCATTTTTCCTGCGCTTCTTCCGTGCTCGCGCCCAGATGCGGCGTGAGAATCAAATTCGGCTGCTTGCGATAGGGATGATCTGCCGGCAGCGGTTCCACGGCAAAAACATCCAGCGCCGCGCCGGCAACTTTTCCTGATTCGAGCGCCGCGATCAGATCCGTTTCCGAAATGATTTCGCCGCGCGCGCAATTCACGATCTTCACGCCCGGCTTCATTTTCGCGAACGCCGCCGCGTTCAACATTTCCTTGGTCTCCTTCGTCACCGGCATGTGCACCGTGATGAAATCGGCGTTCAAATAAACATCGTCCAAACTCGCGGCAAATTCCGCGCCGATGGCTTTCGCGCGTTCCTCGGTCAAATAAGGATCGTAAGCGATGACGCGCATACCGAACGCGATCGCGCGCTTGGCGACTTCCGTGCCGATGCGGCCCATGCCCAAAATACCGAGCGTTTTGCCCGCGAGTTCCACGCCTTGAAATAATTTGCGATCCCACTTGCCCGCGACCATCGTCGCGTGCGCCTGCGGCACTTTGCGCGCGAGCGAGAGCAGCATGGTGAAACTCAATTCCGCCGTCGTCACCGTGTTGCCGCCGGGCGTGTTCATCACCACTGTGCCGTTTTGCGTGGCAGCCTCGATATCCACATTGTCCACGCCCACGCCGGCGCGACCGACGACGCGCAATTGTTTGGCGGCCTCAATAATTTTTTTCGTGACCTTGGTTTCGGAGCGCACGACGAGCGCGGTCGCGTCAGCCACGAGCGGGATCAATTCCGCTTCCGGGAGACGCTTCGGCAGGACGACGACTTGAAATTCCGGGCGCGACTGCAGCAGTTCGATGCCCTTGGGCGAGATAGGATCACAGATGATGATTTTCATAAATATCAAAGCAAAACGGACATCCAGTCTAGGTCAGCGCGGGAATCAGGTCAAACATTACCACCGGATCCGGCAGGAATGACAAGAAATGAAATTGAAACGGCCAAATCGGGCCGAAGTTTTTTACGGGTTTAAATGAAAGCGCGCACTAATAAAAAATTTGTGCGCGCAAACTTTTTGGCCAGCCAAATTTATTCCAATTTTTTCTTCGCCTCGTCCGCCACGATGATGACCGTCGTGCCCACGTCCTTGATTTCCGTGGTCGTCGTGCGGTCCACGTCGCGGTCGGTGCCGTTGAAGCTCACTGTGCCGGCAACGTGCGTCTGATATTTCATCAACTGGCCGTCGGCGATCCAAAAAGTCACCGCGCCTTTTGGATTGGTGACGGTCGGCCCACCAGCACCGCCGTTGCCGCCCCGCCGATATGCCAGCAACGCCTTCACGGCATCCTCGGTCAGATTTCCCGAAATGCCGTTGGTGCCCGCGGTCAAATCCTGTGCTTGCGTCACCAAGTTGGTGGCCTCGGCGGCGGGCGTCTTGTAATTTTGCGCCATGCGCGCGATGAACATCGCCGGATTGAAGCCGCCGCCATTGTCCTGCAACGCTTCCGCTGCCGACTGCCAGCCGTTGTCCGGCGTCTTGATCGCGGCGTTCGTGCCTTTGATGACGGCCTCAATAATGTTGTCATTGAAGCTCATGTTCAACGTCGTGTAACCGTCCTTTTCTGTTTTCCCCTCCGTCGGGCCGGGTTTGAAACGCGAATTGTTTCCCACTTCGACCGTGGTTCGCCACGAATAATTTTTCTGGCCCGCCAATGCGCTCGCGGCGCTGCTCACAGCATTTTTCGGACTGACATCCGCGGCGACCAACGGACCGGCAGTGATCAGCAACAGGCTGAACAAAAGATTTCGTTTCATAAAGACAATGAATTTTGGTTGCAGTTTGGGGAACGACTTCCACTGTGCGCCGGCGGTGCCGGAACTTCAATGGAAAAATCAGCCCGCAAAAATCCGCTGTTGCTTTTGGCAAAATCCACTATCCTCCGCCAGAATGAGCAAGTTGTTGCTGATAGACGACGAAGAAGATGTGCGGTATTCAATCCAGCGGATTTTTGATTCGCCGGACGTCGAGCTGGCCACCGCCGCCAGCGGCGAGGAGGGCCTCAAAGTCATTCCCAAATTCAAGCCCGACCTCGTGCTGATGGACGTGCGCATGACCGGCATGAACGGCCTGGAAACCCTGCGCAAAATCCGCCAGACCAATCCCAAACTCCTCGTCATTTTGATGACCGCCTACGGCACCACGCAGACCGCCATCGAGGCGATGAAGCTCGGCGCTTACGATTATCTGCTCAAGCCGTTTGATATTCCGAAGTTCAAAGAAATTGTCGCCAACGCGTTGAAAGCCGCGAACGACATGAAACAAGTGGTTTCCTATCAGCCGCTGCTGGAATCCGAAGATTACGAGCTCGGCATCATCGGCCGCAGCGGCGCGATGCAGCAGGTTTTCAAACTCATCGGCCAGGTCGCCGCGAGCGATGCCACCGCGCTGGTCACCGGCGAAAGCGGCACCGGCAAGGAACTCGTCGCCCGCGCCATTTATCATCACAGCGAACGCAGCGCGCAGCCATTTCTCGCCGTAAACTGCGCGGCGATTCCCGAACAGCTCCTTGAAAGCGAATTGTTCGGCCACGAAAAAGGTTCGTTCACCGGCGCAACCACGCAGCGCATCGGCAAATTTGAGCAATGCAACAAGGGCACGATTTTCCTGGATGAAATCGGTGACATGACGCCGCCGACGCAGACGAAAATTTTGCGCGTGCTGCAAAGCGGCACCTTCGAGCGCGTCGGCGGCAACTCGCCGATCCAAGTGGACGTGCGCGTGATCGCCGCCACCAACAAGCCGCTGGAGGCCGCCGTCGCCGCCAAACAATTCCGCGAAGATCTGTTTTACCGGCTCAACGTCGTCCGCATCCACATCGCCCCGCTGCGCGACCGGCGCGATGACATCCCGCTGCTCGTGAATTATTTTGTCGAGAAACTCGCGCGCGAATTGCAGCGCCCGCCCAAATCCATCGCCGCCAGCGTCATCAAGGCGCTGGAAAAATATCACTGGCCCGGCAACGTCCGCGAACTCGAAAACGCCATCCGCCGCGCGCACGTCATGGCCAAGAGCGACGCGATTTTGCTGAGCGATCTGCCGCCGGAAATTTCCGGCGCGAGCAGCAGCGGCACGCCGGTTCCCTCCAGCGGCGACATCGTCGGCGAAGCCACCGCGACCGATGCCGCCGCACTCGCCCGTCTGCTGTTTCAATGGGCCAAGCGCGATCCCAAACTGAAAATCATTCCCGCCGTCGAACGCGAACTCGTCATCCAGGCGCTCAAGGAAACGCACAATAACCAAGTGCACGCCGCCAAAATGCTCGGCATCACCCGCGCCACCTTGCGCAAACGCATTGATAAATTTGGGATTTTGCGTGAGTTGAATGTGAAATAATCACAGTGTCGGGATTTTGCAGGTGGCGCGACAGATATTTAACGAATCCACCAAAACAAAATGAGCTGTTTCTTTGCAACTGCGACATCGCCTGCATCAGAAATGCAACTGAGTGTTTTGATTTGGGCTACGGCGGGTGGAATTGCAGTGTTCGTGGGCTTAATCTTGGAAAAAACGGCCGAATGGCTGAATGAAAGATTTTTAGGTGGTTCGGAACATCCTCATAAAAAGCTTGGCGAAGTAGGTTGGGTGATTTTAATGCTAGGAATTGTCATTGAGATTTCAGATGCCGGTTCAACAGCAATTGAACTTTGGCAAACAAAACTGGCAGCGATTAATAATGCCCCAAATAACGCAATCATTGGAAATATTTTTGCCAACGTAATTTTTGAGGTCAGAGGGACAAATGCTGTTGATTTAGATTGTTCAAGCAGTGTCCTAGGCGATCCCGGAATTGTATGTTCTTTGGCGATTCTTGACCCAAAGTCTCGAAAAGATCGATATGCTTTTAGTAGTTTTTTACCCCTACGAGCTTACAGTTTCTCCCGGGTCAATGGAGGTGAAAACCGAACCTATTCATTACAGTTTATTGCCCCGGCAAGCATGATGGAGACGATGACATCAGACTGGGGATTGGGAAGAAAATATCGCGCAAAAAACATATTTGATGTCAGTGCATTAGAGATGAGTTTTGCGTTTCTGCCCTCGAATTCCGAAATTTTGTCTGGTTCTGTTAACCTTGTGGTAAATGGAAGTATCCAAATGAACTTCCACATCCCGCGACAAATTGATGCGAGCTTGAGTTGGGGTTTTACAAATTTGCCGGTTTTTTTTGCGTTTGCCACTAATTCCACAAAAATGTCGTCAAAATGAATTTTATTTCCGCACTGACGAATTTCTCGCCAATCCGAAGAAGAAATTAGTTTGAAACTTTAAATTACAAATTAGGTGACTACCAAGCCCGAAGCCCGTCTTGACACTCCCCGTTTCATGGCTATCCTCTCAAACTCCGGTTTTTGCGCCGGGAACCATTTTGATTTGAATTTATGAAACGCCAGTATCAACCGTCGAAAATCCGCCGGAAACGTCAGCACGGTTTTCTTAACCGCAATTCCACCAAGAGCGGCAAGGCCACGCTGGCCAACCGCCGCCGCAACGGTCGCAAACGCCTCACGCCGGTTTGATCGCGTGAACGCCGCGCCGCCGAAACGCCTGCGTCTGGGCCGCTCGTCGCGCCTGACGCAAAGCCGCGATTTCGCCCGCGTCCGCCAGCAGGGCCAGCGCCTCGCGCTCGGCTGCCTCATCGCGAATTGGAATCCGCTGGCCGAAGGTGCCGCGCCGAAACTCGGCGTCATCACCAGCAAAAAAATCGGCGGCGCAGTGCAGCGCAATCGCGCGCGCCGGCTGTTGCGGGAAAGTTTCCGGCAGCACCAGCATGAACTGACCCAGCCGGTGGAACTGGTCTTGGTCGCCCGGAATTCCATCGCGGATCGAACATTTGCCGAGGTGGAAAAAGATTTTCTCGCCGCGTTGCGCCGCGCGCGTCTGTTGAAAAATTAAACCGTGAATCCGCTGCCGCCCATTTTGATTTTTGCCATCCGCGCGTATCGCCTGACGATTTCACCGGCGCAGCTTTTTTTATTCGGACCCACCGGCGGCTGTCGTTTTACGCCGACGTGTTCGGCTTATGCTTTGGACGCGGTGCAGGAACACGGCGCGCTGACGGGAAGTATTTTGGCGGTGAAACGGATTTGCCGTTGTCAGCCGTGGGGCGGCTGCGGTCACGATCCCGTCCCTAAAACGGGAAAACGGAATTTGGAAACGCGGAAAAAATCAGCCTTCGGGAATTCAATTTAATTTCATGGATAAAACAGGAATCATCGTCGTCTCGATCTGCGTGCTGCTGCTCGGCTGGTGGTTTGTGGAGCAAAACAAAATCGCGCAGGAGCAGGCGCGCTACGCCGCCGCGCATCCCGTCGCGCGGCCAACCAACCAGGTTGCGACGGTAACTGCGACCGCCACCGCCAATGGCGCCAGCACGCCCATCACCACCACCTCGGCGCTGCCGTTCAATCCGAATTTGACGGAACAACTTTTGGTGCTGACCAATTCGCATGTGCGCTACACGTTCACCTCGCGCGGCGGCGGTTTGAAACTGGTGGAGCTGCTGGATTATCCCGAAACCGTTTCGGCGCGCTGGCAAAAACAAGATTTCAAAACGATGAACAATTTTGCGTCGTTGAACACGCACGCGGCCGTGCCGGTGCTGGCGGTGTTGGGCGACCCGAGTTTTGTGGGCGATGGAAATTTTACGCTGTCGCGCACGGCGGACGGCGTCGGGGTGCGCGCGGAAAAACAATTTGCCGACGGCCTCGTGCTCGCGAAGGAATTTCATCCGAGTTCAAATTATCTCGTCAATGCGAGTGTGACTTGGTTCAACACCTCGGACAAAACGCTCGCGTTGCCGGCGCAGGAATGGGTCGTGGGCACGGCGACGCCGATGGACGCGGATGACAATGAACTGTATCTCGGCGCAATGTGGAGCGACGGCGCGGATTACACGGACACCGTGCCCGCCTATTTCAACACGAACACGACGACGCTCGGAATTTTTCCGCGCACGCCGAAAGCGGAATACCGCGCGGGTGCAAACAACGTGCTGTGGGCCGCGGCGCACAACCAATTTTTCGCGCTGCTGGCGATGACCCGGACGAACGAGCCGGCGCAGCAGTTCGTCGCCCGCGCGGTGACCTTGCCGGCGTTGGTGGCGGGCTATTCCGGGTCGCCGATCGGCATCCAAGGCGCGCTCGTTTATCCGGCGCAAACCCTCACGGCGAATTCATCCGCCACGCGACAGATTTTTATTTTTGCCGGGCCGAAGGAATTTCGTTTGCTGTCCCGCATCGGCGCGGAGTTTCAAAATCACGCGGACCTCGCGATGAATTTCGGCACGGGCTACATGGGTTTCTGGGGCGTCGGCACCTTTTTCGCGAAGCTGCTGCTGTCCGGCATGAACTGGCTGCATGACGTGACGAACATGGGTTATGGCTGGGCGATCGTGACGATCACGATTTTGCTGCGCGCGATCTTCTGGCCGTTCACGCGGGCGAGCATGCGGTCGGCGAAAAAAATGCAGGCGCTCGCGCCGGAAATCGCGGTGCTCAAGGAAAAATACAAGGACGATCCGCAGAAGTTCACGCAGAAGCAGATGGAACTTTGGAAGAAAAACAAAGTCAATCCGATGAGCGGCTGTTTGCCAATGCTGGTGCAGATGCCCGTGTTTTTCGGTTTCCTCGCGATGATTCGCTGCGCGATCGAACTGCGCGGCGCGCATTTTCTGTGGGTCGCGGATCTGACGAAGCCGGACACGATTTTCATGATTCCCGGAATCAATTTTCCGTTCAACCTTTTGCCGCTGCTGATGGTCGGCACGATGGTCTGGCAGGCGCACGTGCAACCGGCGTCGCCCGGCATGGACGCATCGCAGCAAAAAATGATGCGCTTCATCCCGCTGATGTTCCTGCTGTTCTTTTACAATTACTCGTCCGGCATGGCGCTTTACATGACCGTCAGCACGCTGGCCGGCATCCTGCAAACGCGGATGACCAAGATCACCGTGGCGGCGGCACCGGCACCGACGACCAATCCAGCCTTGACGCCGGCGAACAAAAATAAAAAATAATCGCATGTCCGCGCACCCGAAAGAAATCGTTGAAAGCATTCTCACGTCGCTCGGCTTCACCGTAACGGTGGAAGAACAGAAATTCGATGACGGCGTAATGCTCGATGTGAAGACCGAAGACTCCGGCCGTTTGATTGGTCGCCAGGGCCAGACGCTCGCGGATTTGCAATACATCACGAACCGCATTTTATTTCAGCAGGATCCCAGTTCACCCAAGGTGATGGTGGACATCGGCGGCTACCGCGCCCAATCGCGTGACGCGCTCGTCAAAAAAGCCAAGGAAGCCGCCGAAAAAGTGCGGCGCTGGGGCGACGCCGTGGAACTGGAACCGTTGAGCGCCTTCGACCGCCGCATCATTCACCACGCTTTGAAAGATGATCCGGATATTGAAACACAGAGCGTCGAAGTGGACGGCACGGAGAAAAAAGTGCTGCTGCTGCGGCCCAAACATTGACGCCCGTCAAACTGAGATTTTGAAAATAAAATAAGCGCGGACAACTCTGTCCGCGCTTATTTTGTGAATGGATTTCAGTCAATGATCTTCAAAGTATAGACCTTGGAAAACTCGCTGTTCGGCTTGGGTGCGGTGCCGAAAGTGTTGTAAAGATAATCAAATTTAAAGCGGTAGTTGACCGAGTTGACTCCGGGCGGCACGGGCACGACGCCTTCCCAGCGGTCTTTGACGATCGGCACTTGGCGCAGCGGAAACGGCTGGCCGTTGACGACGACGTAAGCCTTGATGCTGTCCCAGCGCAGTGATTGCTGCTGCGAATCGAACGACGTTTCGACGGGATAAAGATTGTTGGCATTGCGCGGCTGCTGGTTCGGCGTCAGGCGCGTGAACGTTCCGGCCGCGCAACCGGCGAGCACCAACACGGGCAGCAGCATCAAAAATTTCTTCAACATAAGCATCTCATCATCGCAGAAAATCGCACGATTTGTAAAGTTGGATTTCCGCGCTTGAACGCCGGTTTCATTTCGGCAATGCTCGCGGCCATGAGTCCCCCGAATCCGCATGCGCCCGCGAAGAGCAATTTCCGCTGGATCATCTGCGCGCTGCTGTTTTTTTCCACGACGGTGAATTACATGGACCGGCAGGTCATCAGTTATCTGAAAGAATTTTTTTGCACCGCTGCCGATCAAGGCGGGTTCGGCTGGAGCAACACCGATTTCTCGCACCTGACCGCTTTCTTCACCGGTTTTTACGCCGGCATGACGATCCTGGCCGGCTGGGTCATTGACAAGATCGGCACCAAGATGGGCCTCGCCCTGTCACTGATCGTTTGGTCGGTTTTTGGAATTCTCAATGCGTTTGTCGGGCGGCTCGTGGCCATGCACGTGCTCGTGCGCAGTGCGTTTGGCATCGGCGAAGCCGGCAATTTTCCTGCGTCAATTAAAACGGTTGCCGAATGGTTTCCCAAACGCGAACGCGCCCTGGCCACCGGCATTTTCAACAGCGGCTCCAATTTCGGCGCGATGATCGCCGCGCTGTTCGTGCCGTGGTGCCTGTATCGTTTCGGCAACGAACGAGGCTGGAAACTGGCATTCATCCTGACCGGCGCGGTCGGCTTTATCTGGCTCATTTTTTGGTTCTGGCTTTACGACACGCCCGGCAAAAGCAAGCGGCTCTCGAAAGCTGAATTTGACTACATCCACAGCGACAAGGATGAAGCCCGGCCAATGCAAGACGGCGATAAATCCGGCAAGAAAGTTGGCGCAAATATTTTTTCCTTCGCCGGCCGCGTGCCGCGCTCCGCATTTTGGGGCATGACCATCATGATCCACATCTTGTGCATCTTCATTTATTTCATCACCGCAAAAATTGTCGGTGCGAATGTGTTGACGAACAAACCCTCGCTGATCTTTTTCTCGATTACTGCCGTCGTCGCCGTGGCCGCGAGCGTGGCCCTGCACGTCCGGCGCTGGCACGATCAGAACAAATCCGGGTGGTTCGCGCTAACTTATTTCGTTCCGGTGCTGGCGGCATTTGTTTCTGTGATTCGGCTTGGATTTGAAAATCAAATTTATCTCGTCGGCGTCGCGCTGGCGTTGTTGGCAATGGTCGTGGCCGGCTCCAGCGCGGGCACCCCCGCACCCAATCAATTCGGCACCCCCGCCAGCCCCGGCTTGCTCGGGCACCGCCAAACCTGGTCGTTCTTCGTCGGCAAATTGATGACCGACGGCATCTGGTGGTTTTATCTTTTTTGGCTGCCGGATTATTTGGTGAAGCAGTTCAACATGAAAATCCACGACACGATGTGGCCGACGTTCATCGTTTATGGCGTCGCTATCATCGGCAGCGTTTATGGCGGCAGCGTGCCGATGACGTTGATGAAACGCGGCATGCCCGTCTACCAAGCCCGCATGACCGCCATGTTTCTCATCGCGCTTTGTCCCTTGGTCGTGCTCACCACCCAGTATTTTGGCAACGTCGCGCATTTCGGCGACATGGCGAAAGTTTATGCCGTCGCCGTCATCTGCATCGGTGCCGCCGCACATCAGGCGTGGTCGGCAAATCTGTTCACGACCGTTTCCGACATGTTTCCCAAAACCGCCGTTGGCTCCGTCACCGGCATCGGCGCGATGGCCGGCGGCCTCGGCGGCGTGATCGTGCAACTGATCGCCGGCACGCTCACCGATACTTACAAAGCCACACCGCAAACTGCCTATCTGATCATGTTTGTCATTTGCGCGTTGAGCTATTTGATCGCCTGGGCCGGAATGAAAATGCTCGTGCCGCGCCACAAACCCATCATGGATTTGTAACTTTGTTGAATGGTTAAAATGTCGAAGCGTTGAATCGTTTCCAATTCAACGCTTCAACTATTTAATAAATCATGGTCGGCTCAAATGCTCATCGCAGCAAAGCCGCCGTCCACCACCAGTTCCGCGCCGGTGATGAAACTGCCCGCGTCCGACGCCAGCAACAGCGTCGCGCCGACCAGCTCATGCGCCTCGCCGAAACGTTTCATCGGCGTCTTGCCCATGATCTGCGCGACGCGTTCGGGGTTGAGCACCTTGCGGTTTTGTTCCGCCGGGAAAAATCCGGGCACTAAAATATTCACGCGCACGCCGGCCGTCGCCCACTCGCGCGCGAGATTTTTTGAGAGATTATGCACGGCGGCTTTCGACGCCGAATAAGTGAACACTCGCGACAACGGCGTGAGTCCCGACGCCGAGCCAAGATTGATGATGCTGCCGGCACCTTTTCCGACCATGTGCTTGCCGAAAACCTGGCACGCCAGCACGACGCCTTTCAAATTCACCGTGATGATGCGGTCAAACTCATCTTCCGGAATATCGAAAAACGGCGTCGGTGAATTGATGCCCGCGCCGTTCACCAGAATGTCCACACGCCCGAATTTTTTCAAAACGTCCGCGAGCAATTGCTGCAAAGCGGTTTTGGAGGTCGCTTCGCACGGAAAAAATTCCGCCGTGCCGCCGCCCTTGGCGATTTTGTCGAGCCGATCCTTGGCTTTCGCCGCATCGCGGCCAACGAGCGCCACCGTCGCGCCGGCGATGGCGATGCCTTCCGCCATTTCGCCGCACAGCACGCCCGTGCCGCCGATGACGACCGCCACTTTGCCTTTGAGTGAAAAGAGTTCCGCTGGAGTTTTCATGTTTGTGATTTGGTGAATGGTTAAATTGTTAAATAGTTTTCGTGCAAAGCCAATTCAACGATTCAACAATTCAACTTTTCAACGTTGAACCCGCGCGCCGCCGCCGCCGAAAGTTTTTTCCACTTCCTTGCGTGTCGCCATGCTCGTATCGCCCGGCGTGGTCGAGGCCAACGCACCATGCGCCGCGCCGTATTCAACCGCTTTCTGCGCGTCGTTGAATTCAAGGAAACCGAATTGCAAACCGCTGGCGAAACTGTCGCCGCCGCCGACGCGGTCGAGAATTTCCAGTTCAGGATATTTGCGGCTCTCGTGAAATTTTCCGTCGTGCCAGAGAATCGCGCTCCAGTCGTTCTTCGTCGCGGTGATGACGCGGCGCAAGGTCGTCGCGGCCACTTTGAAATTTTTAAATTCCTTCACCGCCGTTTCAATCATCGCCTTGAACGCATCCGTCTCGATGTGGCTCAAGCTGTGATCCGCGCCTTTCACTTCAAAGCCGAGCGACGCCGTGAAATCTTCTTCGTTGCCAATCATCACGTCCACATACTTCGCGATTTCGCGATTCACTTCCTGCGCTTTCTTGAGGCCGCCGATGGATTTCCAGAGCGACGGACGATAATTCAAATCGTAGCTGACGATGACACCATGTTTCTTCGCCGCTTTCACCGCTTCAATCGTCAACGCCGCCGTCGTTTCCGACAACGCGGCGAAAATGCCGCCGGTGTGCAACCAGCGCGTGCCGATTTTTCCGAAAATATTTTCCCAATCGAAATCGCCCGGCTTCAATTGCGCCGCCGCCGAATTGCCGCGATCCGGCACGCCAACCGCCCCGCGAATGCCGAAGCCGCGCTCGGTGAAATTCAAACCGTTGCGCACGCTGCGACCGATGCCGTCGTCTTCGCGCCACTTGATGAAGTCCGTGGCGACGCCGCCTTGCATGATGAAATCCTCGATGAGATGGCCGACCTCGTTGTCCACGAACGCGGTGGCGACGGCGGTCTTGTAACCGAAACATTTGCGGAGGCCGCGCGACGTGTTGTATTCGCCGCCGCCTTCCCACGCCTTGAATTCGCGCGCGGTGCGGACGCGGCCTTCGCCGGGGTCCAGGCGCAGCATGACCTCGCCGAGGGAGATTTGATCAAAGGTGACAGTCTTTTTGTCTCGTAATTGAATTGCCATAAATTTTTGGTGGTTGAAAAAGTTTAGACTTGGACGGATTTGAATTCACTTAAATTCCACGCGGCCTCGCCGACTTCGTGCGCAAGATGATTTAGTTCCTCGATCTCCGCCTTCGTGAAGAGCAGTCCGCCGTGCTGCTGGGAAAGTTTTCCCGAGTTCGCTTCCGGCTGGCCGGGCAACAGGCATTTTTCATTTCCGTGACCGAGAATGTCTTCGATGATCGCCTTGACGTTTTGCGTCTGCGTCCGGTTGTTCACGAAACCATTTCCGTTCATCGCCTCGGGGTGAATTACCTGAAAGAAAAAAGTTGAACCGCGTTTTTCCTTTTCGTGGCCAAGCTTCGTTCCGCGAATCTGCGGCAGCGAACCGCCGATGTAGCCCGCGTAAAGTTCGTCAATCAAACCGAGGCCGTAGCCCTTGTGCGCGCCGAACGGCAGCAACGCGACGGCTTTGTTCGGATCATTCGTGGGTTTTCCTTCGGCATCCACGGCACAATTATCCGGCAATAATTTTCCTTCGCGTTTCATCACTTGCACGCGGCCCATCGCGATGGTCGAAGTCGCCCAGTCAATCACGATGGGAAAACCGATCGCGTCCTGCGTCGGGAACGCCCACGAATGCGGGTTCGTGCCCATCGTCGGCGTCTTGCCGCCGAACGGCACGACTTCGGACGTGGCCGACGTGCAGTTCGTGTAGGCGAGATAGCCCTTGAGCGCGGCGTCCATGACGTAGCCGCCGCCCCAGAGATAATGCGTGGCGTTATCCACGCTCACCATGCCCACGCCGAATTTGTCGGCGAGCTTCATGCAGGTGTCCATCGCTTCATACGCGACAGCCTGGCCGAGCTTGTTGTGGCCGTTCCAGATTTCGGCGGCGGCGAAGCGCGACGGCAGCTTCTCGATCTTCGCGCCGGGCGTCCAGCGGCCGACCTTGCTGCCGAACAATTCGTCGAGGTGCAGCGCCTTGATGGCGTTGTGCGTGCGGATGCCGTAATACGCGGCGCTGGCGCAAAACCGCGCGCCGGCGGCGGCCTCGGCGGCATCGTAACCGCGTTTGCGATACGCCTGCGTAACGAGGGAATCGTGTTTGGCTTGGGGAATTACAAAATAGGTTTCGGGCATAAAATTATTTTTGAGAATTAAATTTTTCAAACTACTTTCTTCACCGGCACTTCGGAATTCACCTGCGCGATGGGTTTTTCGCCGTTCATCGCGAGGATGAGATTTTTCACGGCGCAGGTGGCCTGCCGCACCACGCTCTCGTAAGTGCGCGACGCGACGTGCGGCGTGATGACCACGTTCGGCAGCTTGAGCAGCGGATGATCCGGCGGCGGCGGCTCCTGATCCAGCACGTCCGCGCCGTAACCCGCCACGCGCCCGGACTTGAGCGCGGCGACGAGGTCGGCCGTGTTCACCACTTCGCCGCGCGCGCAGTTCACGATGACCACGCCGGGCTTCATCTTCGCGATGTTCGCCGTGCAAATCAGGTCGCGCGTTTCCGGCGTGAGATTCGTGTGCAGCGAAAGATAATCGCTCGCGGCAAAAATTTCATCGAGCGACGCGGCCTTTTTTATTCCATGTTGCGCGGCGAAATTTTCATCCCAATTGCGGCTCATGCTGATGACGTTCATGCCAAACGCGCGCGCCCGGATCGCCACTTCTTTGCCAACGCGGCCGAGTCCGATGATGCCGAGCGTTTTTTCAAACAGTTCGTGGCCGGTCTTGCGCTTCCAGCCGCCCGCGCGCGTCGAGTCGGTGTGAAAGAGAAGATTTTTTTCGAGCGCGAGCAGTAAAAGAAAAGCGTGTTCGGCAACGGTCGTGTGATTCACGCCGGGCGTGAACAAAACAGGAATGCCAAACTCGGTGCAGGATTTGATGTCAATCTTGTCCACGCCGATGCCGTATTTGCTCAAGACCTTTAGCTTTGGCCGCGCCTTTTCCAAAACTTTGCGCGTGATGGCGTCGTCGCCGCAGATGTAGCCGTCCACGTCGCCGACGAGCGCGAGCGTGTCGGCCTCGTTCAACGGCCCACGCGCGGTGATGAGTTCCCAGCCGGTCTGCTTGAGCAAATCATGGTGCGCACCGGGCGTGTCTTGAAAGGAAGTGGTGGTGAGCAAAATTTTCATCCGAACAGCTTAAAAAATTGGCCGCGAGCGGTCAAAAAAATAACCCCCGAACGTTTGTTCGGGGGTTGCAATTCGCTTTGAAAATAAGGCACGTCAGCCCGCGCCGAGTTCGGAGCGCGCCAAAATATTGAGGCGTTCCTGCGCCGACCGCGTCATGCCGGTGAAGATCATCGAAATGTGATAGCCGGAATGTTTGCTACCGACGCAAGCGACGACCACGCCGTTGCAAGAAACTTTGCTGCCATCCATGGGCGACAGCAGCGCGACGGTCATCTCACTCCATTCGGTGAACGGCGTGGGGCTGCGAAATTCAATGCCGTTTTTGTGGACCGAAACCGTTTCCGTGGAAAGTTCCAGCTTCACGTTCCGCGCCGACACGCTCACCGGCTGCCCAAACGAACCCGTCAATTTTTTTGCACTCATAAGTTAGTAAAGATAAATCAAACTATCACGTCGCCGCCGTCCGTCAAATTAGCATCACAAATTGTTTAAATTAGATTACCATTCAATTACCGCCGCGCCCCACGTCAGTCCGGCGCCAAACACCACCAGCAAAATCAGGTCGCCGCGCGAAACTTTTCCCGCCGCCACAGCTTCGTCCAACGCGATCGCCACCGACGCGGCGGATGTGTTGCCGTATTTGTGCAGATTGATGAACAATTGTTCCGGCGTCGTTTTCAACCGGTCGCCGACCGCGTCAATGATGCGCTGATTGGCCTGATGCGGAATCACACACTTGATTTTCGTGATGTCAATTTCGCAACGGCGCATCGCTTCATTGGCGGCGGAAACCATCGCGTTCACCGCGTTTTTGAAAGTTTCCTTGCCGTCCATGCGCAAAAAATGCAAACCACTTGCGACCGATTCCAGCGTGGCCGGACACGCGCTGCCGCCGCCGGGCATCGAAAGCAAATCCGCCTTGTTGCCGTCCGCGCCCATCACGGCAGTAAGAAGCCCATGCGAATTTTCGCGATGCTGCAAAATGGCCGCGCCCGCGCCGTCGCCAAAAAGCACGCAGGTGTTGCGGTCTTTCCAATTTACAATGGAAGAAAGTTTTTCCGCGCCGACCACCAAAACCGTTTCGTAACTGCGCGACAAAATAAATTGCTGGCCAATTTCCAGCGCGTAAATGAAACCGGAACACGCGGCCTCGATGTCGAACGCCGCCGCGCGCAATGCGCCCAGCTTGCGCTGGACCAGGCACGCAGTCGAGGGAAACGGCATGTCGGGCGTGAGCGTGGCGATGATGATGAGATCAATCTGCTCGGCCGTGACGCCGGCCATTTTCATCGCGCGCTCGGCCGCCTTCGCGGCGAGATCGGAAGTAAATTCGTTCGCCGCCGCGATGCGCCGTTCCTTGATGCCCGTGCGCGACGTGATCCATTCGTCCGACGTCTCGACCATTTTTTCGAGGTCGGCATTCGTGAGAATTTTTTCCGGCACATACGAGCCGACGCCGGTGATGGAGCAGGTGCGACCGAGAAAATTATGGTTCGCGCGCGGATTTTTCATGCGGTGGCCGGAGCGGGCGTGGCGGCCGCGAGAATTTCATTCGCGGCGGCAATGTCGTTGGCAATCATCTGATTGATTTGATTTTTAATCGTCTCGGAGGTGACGCGAATCGCGCTGGCCACGGCGCGTTCGCGGGCGGAACCATGCGCCTTGAGCACCACGTTTTTGAAACCAAGCAGCGGCGCGCCACCGTAAACTTCCGGGTCCATGCGCTTGCGGATCGCGCGAAAAGCATCTTTGGCCAGAAACGCGCCGATCTGCCGCTTGGCATTCTGCATCAGCTCGCGTTTCAGCATCGAAAACATCGCCACGGCCAGACTCTCGGAAGTTTTCAGAACGATATTGCCGATGAAACCATCACAGATCACGACGTCCACGTGATCCTTGAAAAGATCGTGGCCTTCGATGTTGCCGATGAAATTCAGGTTGAGTTTTTGGCATAACCGAAAAGCGCCAAGCGTCAGTTCGTTGCCCTTGGAATCTTCCGTGCCGATGCTCAAAACGCCGACGCGCGGATTTTTCCGTTTCAAAATTTCGCGCGAATACACGTTGCCCATGACGGCGAATTGCGCGAGGTGAATGGGTTTGCATTCGACATTGGCACCCGCGTCGAGCAGCACAAATTCATTGCCCTGGCGCGGAATCACCGCTGAGATGCAGCCGCGATCCACGCCGGGAATGCGACCGACCTTGAATGTCGCGGCCGCGAAAAGTCCGCCCGTGTTGCCGAGGGAAATCAGCGCATCCGCCTCGCCATTGCTGACGAGTTCGGCGGCGCGGCCCACGGAAGAATCCTTTTTTTTGCGCAGGGCGACGACCGGTTTGTCGTCCATCTCGATCACTTCGCTCGCGTGAACGACGCGGACGCGATGATCGCGAAAGCCGCGCGGCGGCAGGGCGGCGTGGATCTTGTCTTTGTCGCCGACGAGGAAGATCGTGGAAAGATTTTTATTATCTTCCAAGGCGCGTTTCACGCCGGCGATGACAACGCCGCAGCCGTGATCCCCGCCCATGACATCCACTGCAATGCGCATGATGAAAAAGTTTTTAGTTTTTAATTTTCAGTTTTAAGTAAAGAAATCCGCTGCCGGCTTGCCCAACTTAAAATCAAAAACCAAAATTAAAAACTCCTCACGCGCCGGCCGTGACGGTCAGCACCTGGCGGCCTTTGTAGAAGCCGCAGGCGGGACAGACGCGGTGCGGAATCGCGGGGGCGTCGCACTGCGGGCATTTGCCGAGTTGCGGCAGTTTGAGCACGCTGTTGTAAGCGCGGCGCATACGCTGCCGGCTTGTCGAAGGTTTACGTTTTGGGACGCCCATAATTCAAATTATAATTTCAGTTTGTTCAATTCAGCCCACGCGGAAGGCTTGGTTTCGTTATTTCCGCCGCTTTTAACCGGCTGAACCGCTCGCTTCTTCTTCAATCCGCCGCAGTCCGGTTTGCACAACGGGTGTTGCGGAAATTCGAGTAAAATATCTTCCCGCACGAACGGAGTCAAGTCTAGGGAATCGTTCTTCAAGGACACTGCGTCCTCGCCCGTCAGCGGCAAATGCAGCGTCCAATCCGGCAAATCCAGCGCATATTCAAAGGGTTTGAGGCAGCGGACGCATTCGCAATGCAGCACCAAATATAGCGAACCGGTCACCAACAGTGCATCTTCCAGTCGTTGCAAGGTCAAATCGTATTCCAACGGTTCGTCCACGCGCAGCATTTCATCGTGCAACTCCAAGTCCAGCGCCTTGACCGGCAGCTCGCCGGCCAATTGCAACTCGTCATCCTCCAAGTGGCGTAAATTGATTTTTAACATAAATTTGCGGTTCAAGTATTTAATTTTTTAGTCGGCCAACCCGTCGCCCGCGGACGCCAACTCAAAACTAATAATTGAGAAAAAATTATTTCTTCGGCTTCAGCTTTTTCAGCAACGCGGTTTGGACATGCGACGGCACAAACTGGCTGACATCGCCGCCGAGCCGGGCGATTTCCTTGACGATGCGCGAACTCAAAAATGTGTAGGTATCCTTGGGCATCATGAAAATGGTCTCAACATTTTCATTTAGCTTGCGGTTCATGAGCGCGAGCTGGAACTCAAATTCAAAGTCTGAGATTGCCCGCAGCCCGCGCACAATCGCGCGCGCCTCTTTGGCAACCACGTAATCCACCAGCAAACCGTCAAACGCATCGGCTTCGACGTTCGGCAGGTGCGGCACCGACTGTTTCACCAGCGCCACGCGCTCCTTCAGGGTGAACAGAGGGTTTTTGCCTTCGTTCTTCGCCACGGCCACGACGACGCGGTCAAACAATTTCGCCGCGCGCTGCACCACGTCCAGGTGACCATTGGTCAGCGGATCAAAACTGCCGGGATAAATCGCGGTGCGCAGCATAAGCTTTTAAATTTGAATGTATTTTCTGGTTCAACCGCTGGTCGCCGTTGCAACCGGTCAAACTTAAATTTAAAAATCTAAAACTCAAAACTATTTGTTTTGCCACGGCACCTCATAAATCCGCACCGGCTTGGTGAAGCCTTTGGGCGTGACGGGCGAAAGTTCCGTGCAGGCGGCCGCCAGTTCCGGCGCGAACTGCAATAATTGATGGTAAGTCGCTTCGCTGATGATGATCCGGCCGCTGCCGGAAACGCCTTCCAGCCGGCTGGCGAGATTCACCTCGCGGCCAAACACGGTGTAATTAAAACCATGTTCGTCTGAACCCATGAGGCCGACGGTCACCGCACCGGTGTTGATGCCCGTGCCCAGTTGCAGCGCGATGTGCAACGGCTTGGGCGGTTTGCCCGCGGCGGCGCGCGCCTTATTTTCAATTTCCCGGGCCGGATTTTCCGCGAGCCGTTTTTCATTCAACGCCAGAATGGCGCGCTGCGCATCAATGGCGGCCCGCACGCAGGCGAGGGCGTGTTTCGCATCGGGAATCGGCGCGTTCCAAAATGCCATCACGCAGTCGCCGATGTATTTGTCGAGCGTGCCGTCGTTTTTTTTCACCGCCTCGGCGACGACGGCGAGGTAAAGATTGACGATTTCCAAAGTCTCGCGCGCGGACTCTTCAAAATATTTTTCCGCCACGCGGATTGGAATTTCATGCGCGCGGACAAATTCCGCGATTTGTTCCTGCAGTTGGTCGGTCAGCGTGGTGAATCCGCGCACGTCGGCAAAAAAAACGGTGATCTCGCGGTGTTTGCCGCCGAGCGCCAAGGTTTCCGCGCTCAACAATTCATTCACAACGTGCGGCGAAACGAGCTTGGAAAAAACGGATTTCACGCGGCGCTTGTCCTGTTCCTCAAAAACCACGCGATGAATCAGCAGCATGACATGCATCGCGAGCATCGCGCCGCCGAGCGGATAAACCACGGGCAGCCACCAGCGGCATTCGACAAACAGAAAAACGGTCGCGCCAAAATACGCGGTCATCAAGAGGGCGACCGCCACGCTGCCGGTCACCGCGCGCAATTGCCAGGTGAGAAATGCCGTGGCCGCCCCGAGTAAAAAAATGAGCGCCATTTCCACCGGCAGCGGCGCGCGCCGGATGAATTGATTTGTGATGATGGAATTGGCGACGTTCCAATGTTTGCTGACGAGCAGCGTGTCATTTTCCAACGGCGTCGCGCCATGGTCGCTCAAATCATTGCCCTGCGCCGCCGAGCCGATGACGACGAGCTTGCCGCGAAAATCATCGCGCAAACCATTCGTCTGCCCGAGCAACCGGAGGCGATCCTGTTTGAGCACGGCCTCGACCGGCGCGCGCGTCAGGCTGGCATTGGTCGCCGTCAGTTGCCAGTTGATGAAAAAATATCCGTTGGCAGCAACCGGAATAATGCGTTCGGCACCATTTGCGCCGCGCAAAATAATTTTTCCGTGCGGCAAATCCACTTCGGCCCGGCTCAAATCCAGTTGCAAATCCTGCGCGGCCATGACGATGCCCATGTCCCACACGCGCGTAAACGGCTTGGCGTGGCGTTGCCAACCGGGCGGAATATCATCGCCGACGAAGTCTGCAAGATCAAAATTCCCGTCGTGATCGAGAGTGACAATCAGGTTCGTGCCATCAGGTTGCGGCAATAAAATTTTGTCTGGCTCGACGCGGGCATTGGCGAGATCAATCCCGAATTGGCGGGCGGCGGATTTGAAAACCGGATGCCAGTTCAGATTAAAACTTTTGATGCGGCGCAAAACGCCGTCGGAATCTTTTTCCGTGGAGATGTCGCCGAGCGCGAGACTGTTGGTCGCAAACAAGGCGGGTGGCGTGACGTCGGCGGTGAAGGCGGAAATGACGTTGCCGGCCTTGTGCATTTGCCGGGCAAAAAATTCGTCGGACTCGATGAGGCTGCCATCGGCCATTTGCACTTGCGGGTGATCGGTGCGCAGTTCGCCGAACAAAATGTCGAAGGCGATCGCCTTCGCACCTTGCGCCGACAGTTCCTCGACCAGCCGGCCATAAACTTGCCGCTGCCAGTAAAGGCCAGAGTGGTAGCCCAACTTAAAGCCGTCCACTTTGCCGGCATTGACGGCGGCGATGCTGGAATCTTCCATCGCCACGAACGCGAGATTGGCCGCGGTCGGCGGGGGGAAATTTTGGGCGAACCGGACGCGAAAATCATACGTCATGCGCTCCAGCCGGTCCGCTAAATCAGGATTCCACAGGCGGACGCCGCCAACGAATGCAAGCACCAGCAACGCCAGAAAAATCGGGGCGCGTTTGGGTCGCTGGAAATGCACGCCGTTGAATTAAACAAAAAACCAGCGCAACTCAAGGCTGCGCTGGTTTCGAAAAACGATTGGGTAAGCTTATGGCTGCGCGCGGGTGGTCGAGACAAAGATGCCCGTGTGGTCAAAGGAGAAATCCACCACTTGAAAATAAATCGTGCGGACGGAGGAAAAGATTTTTTGAAACAAATGAAATTGTTCAGGGGTAAGTCCCACCGGTGCGCTGCCGCCGCCGCTGGGATCAAATTGAAAACCCGGTTCGACCAAAATGGTGACCGTGCTGCCCCCGGCGGTGATCGCGAGCACCAACCCACTGTTTTGATGGCTCTCAAAAACGGCTGCAACGCCGTCAGCGGTGATGCTGAACAAGGTGCCACGCACCCCGGCGACGCCGTTTTTAAATTTCACGAGATATTGGGAGGCACCGGAAAGTTTTTTGACGCTGGCAAAAATTTTACCTTCCGTAAGATTAATTTCAGTATCACCCACGGCGTCGGCCCCGGTGTTGATAATGGTCAGCTTATCAATGGCCAGCGTGCTGTCGGGCGTGAGACGCACGACGTTTTGTTCGGCCGAAGGCTTGTAGGAAACCAAGCCGCGCACCGGCGAGTCAGCGGCTTCAGAAACGCGATCCGGCTGCCAGTCAGCTTGCGGCAAGGCGATGGCTTTGCCGAGCACGACATCCACCACGCCATTGTAGCCGGTGTGAATTTGTGAACCGGGCGGCAGATGCGCACCGGCAACGAGTGGCATCCATTTCGTGCCGCCGTCCAAGGAGTAGCTGGCGATGCCTTCGACGCGGACCACGGTGCCGACGCCTTGCGGCAGATTCTGCGCAAAGGCGGTTCCGGCGGTAATTGCGCCACAAACCACGGCGATAAAAATTTTCTGAAGTTTTTTCATAAAAGCCTTTTACGTCATTTTTGAACTGCTGCAAATATAAACATCGCGTGTCAAAGTTGTCAACCAGCATTTCGTCTAGAAATTGGCGGGCAAAGTGGGCCATCCAAAAGCTTTGTCCGCTAATTTCATGTCGCAAATCTGCAGATAATTGAGGGCGATCTCGTTGTTTTGGCCGGAAAGTTGAAGCGAGCGGGAGAACCATTGCCGGGCGGCGGCATAATCTCCGATTTGCACATAGTGCCAGCCGATGTTGGCCAGCATGTAGTAGCCATTGGGGTCCAGCAGCTCGGCTTGGCTATACAATGGTTCGGCGGCAGCGGGCTGGCCGAGCCAATCAAGGCACATGCCGGTGCGCAAAAAACTATAGCCGTGATACGCATCGAGCTTGATGGCGGTGGCATACCAAGCCATCGCCTGTTGCGCGAGGGCGACGTAATTGGTGCCGCCTTCGAGGCTCTGGGTGCGGAAACATTCGCCGATATTATACGCGGTCTCAAAATTTTTCGGCTCGCTCGCGAAGGCTTTTCCCCACGCCGCCGCGCGCTCGGAAGAAAAATTCGGCAGGTGTTCGCCGCGCGCCAGCCAGCGGGCTTCCTGGCCGAGCCGCGACTCTTGGACCGCCAAATAGCCGACGACGACCAACAATGTGCCGGTCAAACCCAGCTTCAACGGCCAGCTGGCGCGATACCAATGCCGTTCGGTCGCAAACCGCAGGTTGCTGGTCACGAGTGCCAGCAGCGTGACGCCGATCAGGGCGTTCGCGGGAATGTGCAAATTAAAATCCATGAACGAATGGACCGCCAGCGCGGTCAGGGCGCCGACAGCCCCGAGAAAAAATGCGAAGCGATTGCTTTGGCTGTGGCCAAAATCATTTTCCTCGCGCCGGACATGCGGCCACGTTTTCACCAGACTGAAAATGAAAATTCCAAAGCCGGTAAAAACAATCGCGCCGCCAACCAAGCCCCAGTCCGCAAGCAGATTTAAATAATCATTATGCGCGCGGTCTGGCCGCCGCTGGAGATTTTCCGGCCGGTATTCGCGAAAGCGATAATCAAAGTGCGCCGGCCCGACGCCCCACCAAAAATGATCCCGCCACATTTCCGTCGCCGCTTGCCACATGTAAAGTCGCGAATTGACATCCAGCACGCTCGGTCCGGCCGCGTCCGGCTTGGCCACGCGTTCCATGTAGCCGATGGTTTTCGACAAATAAAGTTTGCCAAAAACTCCGACGCCCGCCGCCAGCACCACCAGCAGTAAAATCGCCCGCAGCCGGTGATTACGATGGCCGAGCAGAATTCCCAGCAGCAAAAAAATTCCCGCCGCCGCCGCCAGCCACCCGCCGCGGGAAAACGTCACCAGCAAACCGGCCACCATCGTCAGCGCGGCGTAGCCCAGCAAAATCCGCGTGACCATGCTTACCCGCCCGACCAGCAAAAACGCCAGCGTCAACGGCAGCAGCATCGCCAGAAAATCCGAGAGATTATTTGGCGAGATGAAAGTGCCGGACGCACGGCCGGAATAGGGCGAGAAAACGTTCCAGACTTGATTCGTGTGATGCGTCAGTTGCGCCACGGCATAACTCGCGATCAGCGTCGCGAGCCCGATCAGCGTGAAACTGATGATGCGGGTTTCGTCCTGGCCGTGCAGGTTGTTGATCACCGCAAAAAATAAAAAGGCGAACAGCAGCACTTGGATCAATTCCTGCCGCGCCACATATTCAATGTCCGCGGTGAAATATCTTCCGAGCGCGTAAAGCGTGAAGGTCGTGACGACCCACGCCAGCGGCGGCCAGAAAAATTTCGGCTTGCGCTCCGCCCACAGCCGGACGCCCCACAAAACCAAGACGGCCGGCGCGAGCCCTTGCACCACGAGAAAAGCCCACGCCTCCACCGCGCCCAGAGCCAGCGGCGCGAACACCAGCATCGCCAGCGTCAAAAATAAAATCCCGCGCTCGCATTGCGCATCGAACTTTTTGCGATTGAAAAACATTGCGTCGAAAAATGAACTGCCTGCGCGGTCGAGTAAAGCGGATTTGCCGGCTCGATTTTCGGCCAAACTATCTAACCGCAACCGGCCCTTCATTCGGCGAGCTGGAAAAAACGAGCTGTCTTAATCTCTGGTTTGATTCAGCCGGTGGTTTCTGATAGTTTTTTAAGGTGATTTACGACGCATCACTTGACGAATTGCTGCAAAATGTTTGGACCGGCGCGCGCATCAACGCCGCCGAAGCGTTGCGGCTTTACCAGCTGCCGCTCGAAGAACTCGGCACGCTGGCCGACCGCCGCCGCCAGCTGGCAAAGGCATCAGCTTACAACAATCGCGGCAACGAGATCGTCACCTACAACGTCGATCGCAACGTCAATTACACCAATGTTTGCAATGTGTATTGCAAGTTCTGCGCGTTTTACCGCACGGAGAAGGACGATGATTCCTACGTCATCACGCTCGACGAGATGGACAAAAAAATCGAGGAGACGATCGCGCTCGGCGGCACCCAGATGCTGATGCAAGGCGGCCATCATCCGAAACTGACAAAGCAGTGGTATCTCGATTTGCTGGCGCACGTCAAAAATAAATTTCCCGCGTTCAATATCCACGGTTTCAGTCCCAGTGAGTTCATCCATTTCCGCGAGGTGTTCAACGAGCCGCTGGAAAAAATCATCGCCGATTTCAAGGCGGCGGGGCTTGGCTCGATTCCCGGCGGCGGCGGCGAAATTCTCGTGGACCGCGTGCGCCAGCGCATCGCGCCGCTCAAGGCGATGAGCAACGACTGGCTCGAAGTCATGGACGTGGCGCACCGGCTCGGACTTTATTCCAGTGCGACGATGATGTTCGGCCACGTCGAGACGATTGAAGACCGCATCGAACATCTCGAGCGTTTGCGCGCGCAACAGGAAATTTCACTGAAGCGGAAAGCGGAAAGCGGAAATGAAAAGATGGGCCATTTCACGGCCTTCATCGGCTGGACGTTTCAGGCCGAGCACACCAAATTAAAAGCGCCCACGGTCGGCGCGCACGAGTATTTGCGCACGCAGGCGTTGGCGCGGATTTACCTCGATAATTTTCCGAACATCCAAAGCTCGTGGGTCACGCAAGGCTTGGAGATCGGGCAGGTCGCGTTGAAATACGGCGCGAACGATCTCGGCAGCATCATGATCGAGGAAAACGTCGTGTCGCAGGCGGGCACCACCTTCCGCATGACCGTGCCGGACATGCACCGGCTCATCAAAGAACTCGGTTACGAGCCGCATCAGCGGGACAACTGGTATCAGTTAGTCAATTAACTGACCGCGGTCGAACAAAGGTTTTTCTTGCTGGCTTGCGGCGTTTGCGAGAAAATTCCTGAGTTTACATGACAAAAATTCTTTTGCTCGGACTTGGCCGCTGGGGCGCCAACCATTTGCGCAACCTGAACAATTTGCCCATCGAATTGTATGTCGCGGAAGTCGGCGACAAACAGCTCGAACCCGCGCGCAAAATCGGCATTCCCGCCGAGCGGCTTACCACGAACTACAAAGATTTTATCAATAAGATCGATGGCGTCGTGGTCGTCACGCCCGCGCAAACTCACTTTCCGCTGTGCAAGGAATTTCTCGAAGCCGGCAAGGACGTGTTCGTGGAAAAACCGCTCACGCTGACGAATGAAGATTCCAAGGCGCTCGCGGAAATCGCCGAGAAGCATAAACGCATTTTGCAGGTCGGGCACATTTTGCGCTTCGATCCCGCGACGCTCTGGCTGCGCGACGCGGTGCAAAACGGCGAGTTTGGCAAGGTGAACATGATTCGCGGCCACTTCGGCGGCTTCAAGCGTCCGCGCAACGACAGCGGCGTCATGTTTGCCGACGGCATTCATTTCGTGGATCTGTTCAATTTCATTCTTGGCGCGCTGCCGAAAAGCGTCACGGCCATCAACCATGATTTTTTTGGTCGCGGCCTCGACGACGTTTCGCTCGTCTCGCTCGAATACGAAACCAAGCACGGAAAGACTTGGGCGACGGTCGAGACGGAATATTTTATTCCCGGCAAATTCCGCGAGGTCATCGTGTGCGGCGACAAGCTGAGCGCGATTTGCGATTACAATGTCGCGCAGTATAAAATCAAAACTTACGCGAACACGCACACGCCCGCCGGTGGCAATGATTTCAAGGCGACCGAAGGCGTCGTCACGCAGATTGAAACGCCGCCGGAAGAACCGTTGCTGGCGGAACTGCGCGCGTTCCTTGATTCGATCAAAACCCGCGCCACGCCGCGCGCCGACGCGTGGTCCGGCTACAATGCCGTGCGCGTGTTGAACGCCGCGCTGGAATCCGTCAAGACTGGCAAAGCAGTTGAACTGAAATAAAGACACGAATTTCACTAATTAACACGAATTAGAAAAGTTCGCGTGTTTTTGAATTAGTGAAAATTCGTGTAATTCGTGTCCAATAATTTTATGAGCAAAATCCCGTTATCGAAATGTTTCGTGAACGCCGAAGTCGAGGAAGCCGCTTTACGCGCCATCCGCTCCGGCCAATACATCCTCGGCAAAGAATCCACCGCGTTCGAGGCTGAACTCGCCGCGCATACCGGCACCGCGCAATGCGTCCTCGGCAGCTCGTGGACGATGATTGTTTATTGCCTGCACCAGTTGCAAGGCATCGGGCCGGGCGACGAAATTATTGTTCCGAGCCATACGGCTTTTCCGAGCATGGAGCCGTTGATCCATCTCGGCGCGAAGCCGGTGTTCGCCGATATTGACGACACGTTCGTCATGGATTTGGCGCACGTCGAATCGCTCATCACGCCGCGCACCGTCGGCATCATCGGCGTGCATCTTTACGGCCATCCGATTGACAACGACAAGCTGCTCGCCATCGCCAAGAAAAATAATCTCTGGGTCATCGAGGATTGCGCGCAGGCGCAGGGCGCGAAATACAAAGGCAAAACCGTCGGCAGCATGGGCGACTTCGGCGCGTTCAGTTTTTTCCCGTCGAAGAATCTCACCGTCCTCGGCGACGGCGGCTGCATCACGACGAACAAAGCGGATTACGCCGACCGTCTGCGCATGTTGCGCAATCACGGTCGCCAGGGCAAATACGACCACGAATTCACCGGCTACAACGTTCGTTTCAATGAAATCAACGCCGCCATCGGCCGCGTGATGTTGAAGCACCTCGACGGCTTCAACGAAAACCGCCGCAAGATCGCCGCGCGCTACAGCGAACGCCTCAAAGGCATCGTGCAGACGCCGATCGTCAAAGAATGGGCCACGCCGGTGTATCACATGTATGTCACGCGTTGCGAACGCCGCGACGACCTGCAAAAATTTCTCAAAGAGAAAAACATCGAGACCGGCGTGCATTATCCGAAGCCGAACCATCTGCAACCGGCGGTCGTCGGCCTGTTCCCCTACATTCCGAAATTGCCGCAAACCGAGAAAGCAGTGAAAGAAATTTTGTCGCTGCCGATCCACGGCGAGATGGGCTTGGACGCGGCGGACAAAGTCTGCGACGCCATCGCGGAATTCTACGGCAAGAAATAAGCGGCAGGCTGCCGCTGGCCATTTGCAAAAACCTTCGCTCGGAAACGGGCGAAGGTTTTTGGCTTGTTGAATGATCAAAAGAAATTCGTGCCAGTTTCAAGAATTCATGTTTTTATATCCGGCCGATGAACGTCGAAAGTCCCGAAATCAGTCTTGTCATTCCTTGTTACAACGAGGAAGGCAATCTGCGTGAACTCGTCAAAGCCATTCGCGCGGCGGTCGAGCCGCTGAAAGTTTCTTACGAGATCGTGATCACCGATGATTGCAGCAAAGACAAGTCGTGGGAAATTTTGAAGGAACTCGCGGCGCAAGATTCAAAAATTCGCGTGCAGAAATTTGCGTTCAACTGCGGCGAGAGCGCGGCGAGCTTCGCCGGATTGAAAGCGGCGCGCGGAAAATATTTGTTCACGCTCGATGCGGATTTGCAGAACGACCCGAAAGATTTGCCGAAATTTCTGGAGGCGCTGAAAAATTTTGACTGCGTCTGCGGCACGCGCGTGAAAGCGCGCGGCGAGGGTGACAATTTCATCCGCGTCGCGTCCTCGCGCATCGCCAACGCGGTGCGGAATAAATTATCCGGCGAGCAGATCGCCGACGCCGGCTGCACGTATCGCGCGTTCAAACGCGAGTGCATCGAGAATTTGAAATTTTTCAAGGGCATGCACCGTTTCCTGCCGACGCTGTTCAAGATCGAAGGCCACACGGTCACGGAAATCGAGGTGACCAATAATCCGCGCTTCGCCGGCCAGAGCAATTACGGCGTGTGGAACCGGCTGTTCGCGTCGTTCTACGATCTGCTCGCGGTGCGCTGGATGAAAAAGCGGATGTTCAAATATAAGGTGGCGGAACGCATCAATTAATTTTTGCGGCGGGCGGCGGGCTGTCCAACTCGAGTTTCAGCGCGTGCAGCGACAGGTTGATGTCGCCGATGAAAGCCACGAGCGAGACGCACAACGATCCCAGGCAGCCGATGAACATCAGGCACGCGAGCCAGCCGATTTGCCATTGCAGCAACGCCGTCACGAACAGCGTGACCACCAGCAGCGCCGCGAGCAGCGCGCTGAGGACGGAAAATAAAATGGCGAGACGAATGATTTTGGCACGCTGGAAAATGATGTCCACTTGCGCCTGAAGCTGGTCGCGTTCGCGGCCGGCGAGCGCGGCGACTTCGCGTTTCAAAATGCGCGCCCGGTCAATCGCGCGGCCGAGCCGGTTGGTCATCGTGAGCAGCAGCAGGCCGACGCCGGAGATGAGGATGACCGGGCCGATGGCGTCGCGCAGTTCGGGGATGATTTGTTCGATCGTGGTCGGCAGCATAAATTTCTACCGGGAGTCTAGCGCGGAAATTTTATTAGGCAACGGTCGCGCCTTGGCAACCATTCACCGTTTTTTGCCGACGAATTGCGAATTGAACTGCCCGCCGCCGCGTTTATGATGAGGCCGATCAGAATGACATTCACCACCGCTGAAATTGCCCAACGGATTGCCGGCGAAGTGCTCGGTGACGCGACCGCGCCGCTGACGGGTTTCGCCACGGCGGAACGCGCGCGGCCGGGCGACCTTACTTTCGCGGAGACCGAGGAATATTTTAAGGCGGCCGAAAACAGTGCGGCCACGGCGATCCTCGCGGAAAAGAAATTTTCGTCCGCGCACAAAACCGTGATCCACGTGGCGAACGGACGAATCGCCTTCGCCCAGGCGCTGGAACTTTTTTTTCCCGAACAAAAAATGGTGCCCGGCATTCATCCGTCGGCCGTCGTTGCCGCGAGCGCGCAGGTTGATCCGAGCGCGCACATCGGGCCTCATTGCACGATCGGCGAACGCGTCGTCATTGGCGCACGTTGCGCCTTGGTGGCGGGCAATTTTATCGGCGAGGATTCGACGGTGGGCGACGACACCAAATTATTTTCGCACGTCACGATTTATCCGCACTCGCAGATCGGCCAGCGCGTGCGCATCCACGCCGGCGCGGTCATTGGCGCGGACGGGTTTGGTTACGTGTTCGATGCGGGGATTCACCGCAAAGTCACGCAGGTCGGCATCACCATCATCGGCGACGACGTGGAGATTGGTGCGGGGACGACGATTGACCGCGGCGCGCTCGGCACGACGACCGTCGGCAAGGGAACGAAAATTGACAACCTCGTTCAAGTTGGCCACAACGTGCAGATTGGCGAACATTGTTTGTTGTGCGCGCAAGTCGGCATCGCCGGCAGCGCCAAACTCGGAAACCACGTTGTGCTCGCGGGGCAAGTCGGCATCGCCGGCCATTTAAAAATTGGCAACCATGTCACGGTCGGTTCCAAATCGGGCGTGATGCACAACATTCCGGAGGGCGAAACCTGGCTCGGCACGCCCGCGCAGCCCGACAAACAGGCCAAGCGCATCGTCATCGCCATGCAACGGTTGCCGGATCTCTTTAAAAAAATTGCCGAATGGGAACGCAAGCTCGGCGGGAAATTTGAGTGAGCGAATTGGAAGTGCCTCACGGCACTTCCGGCAGAATTAAAATGGTGGAGGCGGCGGGAATTGAACCCGCGTCCCAAGCAAGCCTACCAGCCGCGACTACATGCTTATTCCGGACAAAATTTTCTGCTATGCGATACTGTCCGGACTCAAGTCGCACTGCCTAGTCCGCATGAAAAGATCTCGGTTAACAACGCGCGGTCTCCGCCATCAACCATGCCTGCTGTTGCGTTCCTCCACCGTAGCAGGTGTCCAGTGGTGAACGTCGGGGCCTTAGGCCGCGAGAGCTAGTTCTTGATTAGCTGTTTTGTTTTGATGCGATTATTTACGAGGCCAACGCATCGTCCTCGGCATGCCGCCTCTGGCGTGTTCACATGGTCGAAACCAGTGCGCCCCCACAAGCGAACATCCATATCATCGCCGATTTCCAGAAATGGTCAAGGTTTGGAAACGACGGCTATTTATCGAAAAATATTTCCTCGATGGGCAATTTGAACAGGCGCGCCGCTTTGAATGCCAGCGGCAGGCTCGGATCGTATTTTTCCGTCTCAATCGCGTTGACGGTCTGGCGCGAGACATCAAGTTTGTCGGCCAGATCGGATTGCGACCATTCCTTCGCCGCGCGCAGTTCGCGCAGGCGATTTTTCATTTATACCTCCGCCACGAAAAAAAGAATCCTATGAAATAGTAAATCCACATGATGTAAAACGCGCCATCCAATGAAATTTGCGGAGCGCCCGCATCGCGGACAAACATATAACTGAAACATGTGAAACCTGTTGCCAATCCCGCGAAAGCCATTGATTCGGTCGTCATTTTTCGCTTCATCTCGTCCATTTCCAAAACGGCGCGGACGATGGTGAAGCAAACAAAAATTAACGGCAGGACCGGTAATAAAACCAACAAGTATTTATAGGATGATTGCGGCGAATAAAGCTGATTCATTACCCCAATCCCCAACACATAGGCGGTCATGCCTAACATCATCCGCCAAAAATATTTTCTTAGGTGCGGCCTCGCTGGCGGCTGCTTAAATAAAACCAGCCATAAAGACCAAAGTGTAACGCATGCACAAACAAGCAATCCCGCATATCCGAGGATTAATTTAATTTTCATGGCAGGCAGTAGTGTAAAGCATCCTTGTCATATGTCAAGCATTCTTTACACACAGTTTTAAAGAAAAACGCGGCCAGAATTGCTTCTAGCCGCGTTCTGAATTTCTCGGTTCCTCGAATTTTTCAGCGAATCAATAGCCGCCCATGCCGCCCATGTCGCCCATGCCGCCGCCGCCGTGACCGCCGCCGCCCGCCGGAGCTTTTTCTTTTTCCGGAGCGTCGGTGATAAGGCACTCAGTCGTGAGCAACAGGCCCGCGATGCTGGCCGCGTTCTGCAAGGCCGAGCGGGTGACTTTCTTCGGGTCAACCACGCCGGCTTTCACGAGGTCTTCGTAATCGCCCGTGGCGACGTTGTAACCTTCGTTGCCTTTGCGGCGTTTGACTTCCTGCACGATGAGCGAGCCTTCGACTCCGGCGTTCGCCGCGAGCGAACGAAGCGGGCCTTCGACAGCGCGCTTGATGATGTCCACGCCGATTTGTTCATCGTCGTTCGCACCTTTGACCGCTTCGATCGCCGGGATGCAGCGGATCAACGCCACACCGCCGCCGGCCACAATGCCTTCTTCCACGGCCGCGCGGGTCGCGTGCAACGCGTCTTCCACGCGCGCTTTCTTTTCCTTCATCTCGGTTTCGGTCTGCGCGCCGACGTTGATGACGGCCACGCCGCCCGCCAACTTCGCGAGACGTTCCTGCAATTTTTCCTTGTCGTAATCGGAAGTCGTTTCTTCGATCTGGCGGCGGATTTGATTCACGCGGCCCTGGATCTCGGAGGATTTTCCGTAGCCCTCAACGATTGTCGTGTTTTCCTTGTCCACGACAATGCTCTTGGCGCGGCCCAAATCTTCGAGGCCAATGGATTCAAGCTTGATGCCCAAATCTTCAGTGATGCACTTGCCGCCAGTTAAAACCGCGATGTCTTCCATCATGGCTTTGCGGCGATCGCCGAAACCAGGTGCTTTGACCGCGCAGACATTGATCGTGCCGCGCAATTTGTTCACGACGAGAGTCGCGAGCGCTTCGCCTTCGACTTCTTCAGCGATGATCAACAGCGGCTTGCCGGCCTTGGCAACTTTTTCGAGAATCGGCAGCAAATCTTTCAAGCTGCTGATTTTCTTTTCGTAATTCAAAACGTAAGCGTCTTCGAGCTTCGCTTCCATCGAATCGGCGGCGGTCACGAAGTAAGGCGAGAGATAGCCCTTGTCGAACTGCATGCCTTCGACGACGTCGAGGGTGGTTTCGATGGACTTCGCTTCTTCGACCGTGATCGTGCCGTCTTTGCCGACCTTGTCCATCGCGTCAGCGATGATCTCGCCGATCGTGGTGTCCCAGTTGGCGGAAACGGTCGCAACCTGCTTGATCTCTTCCTTGTCTTTGACTTTCTTGGAGATCTTCGCGAGCTGTTCCACGGCGGCTTCGACCGCCTTGTTGATGCCGCGTTGAATGTTAATCGGGCTGGCGCCGCTGGTCACATACTTGAGACCTTCGCGATAAATGGACTCGGCCAAAACCGTCGCCGTCGTCGTGCCGTCGCCGGCCGCGTCGCTCGTCTTGCTCGCGACTTCGCGAACCATCTGCGCGCCCATGTTTTCGTAAGGGTCTTCGAGTTCGATTTCCTTCGCGACCGTCACACCGTCTTTGGTGACCGTCGGGGAACCGAATTTTTTATCAATGACCACATTGCGGCCTTTCGGTCCGAGCGTGGCGACCACGGCGCGGGAAAGTTTCTGCACGCCCTTGAGCAACGCCTGCCGCGCCTGCTCGTCGAATATCAATTGTTTAGCTGCCATATTATTATTTTAGTTTAAAATTTTTGTTGTTGGTTTCAATTATTCCAGAACCGCGAGAATGTCGTCCGAGGACAAAATCTTGTATTCCTTGCCGTCAATCTTGATTTCCGTGCCGCCGTATTTGCTGCACAAAATACGGTCGCCCTTTTTGACTTCAAAAGGAACGCGTTTGCCGTCGTCATCGAGCTTGCCGGTGCCGAGCGCGACCACGATGGATTCCGTCGGTTTTTCCTTGGCAGAATCGGGAATGATAATGCCGCCTTTTTTGGTTTCCTTCTCTTCGATCGCTTCCACGAGGATGCGGTCGCCGAGCGGTTTAACGTTTAATGCCATACTTTTGTTTTGTTGGTTGTTTGTTTTGTTGACTGCTTAATTAACTCCCGCCGCCCGAGCGGTGGGAAAAGTTTATTGCTTTAATTGATCGGCTTGTTTGTATTCAAATCGTTATTGTCTTTTGCCCAACCTGGAATTGAAGACGTTGGTTTAGTAATCTCATCTGGACTTGGCGGAACGAAAGGTTTTGGAGCGGAAATGGCAAACCATTTACCGCTTCCAATTGAACAACGCTCCACTTTACCAGTGAAGTTGTTACAACGCCAAATAACGCCACCATCCATTCCAGTATGAAATTCATAGCGATGAGCCAAACACCAAAGCACAACAAGATTGAATGCCAAAGCACAAGCTATGATGAGTTTTGTATTCATAGTTGCCATGCACAGTTCTTTCAAGTCGTGACATTAAAGTGATAATGATTAGTTGTTCGGCATTTACTAAAGTTCTGTAGCAAGAACTCACGTCCATCTGCATGCTTGAGAAATGCTGGGGTTGCTGAACTTTTCTCTATAGCTATTTGCTCCGTCGGCCAAAATGTTCCTTCAAGTCCATGCTCATCAAAAAATGCCTTACCAGAAAAAACAGGCATTCTCTGAGTATCTAAAACCTGCACTTGGAAAGCGTGCTTTTCATTTTTTCCAAAGTGAGCAGCACAAGCTTGAACCATGTCTTCAGCAAACGTCATATTAATTCAAATAGTTCTCTATCACTTCTTCTCGTCCACGACTTCCGCGTCAATCACGCCGTCGTCCTTCTTCTTTTCTTCGGACTTCGGCTCGCCGCCTTCGGGCTGCGCGCCCGCCGCACCGGCACCGGGTTGCGCCTTGGCCGAAGCCTGCTTGTAAAGTTCCGTCGAGATCGCCTGCCACACTTCATTCAGCTTCTCGCTGCTGGATTTGATCGCCGCCGCGTCCGTGCCCTTGAGCGCTTCCTTCACCGCGCTGGCGGCCGCTTCGAGCTTGGTCTTGTCGTCCGCAGAAATTTTCTCCGCATTGTCCTTGAGCAGTTTCTCGGTGCGATAAACGGAATTATCCGCCTCGTTGCGCGTCTGGATTTCTTCCAGGCGAGCCTTGTCGTCGTCGGCATGAGCTTCGGCGTCCTTGCGCATCTTCTCGACTTCTTCCTTCGAGAGACCGCTGCTGGCCGTGATGGAAATCTTCTGTTCCTTGCCGGTGCCAAGATCCTTCGCGGCGACGTGCAAAATGCCGTTCGCATCAATGTCAAAGGTCACTTCGATCTGCGGCACGCCGCGCGGCGCCGGCGGAATGTCCGCGAGATTGAAACGGCCAATGGTCTTGTTGTCCTTGGAGAACTGGCGTTCGCCCTGGAGCACGTGGATTTCCACGCCCGGCTGGCTGTCCGACGCGGTCGAGAAAATTTCCGATTTGCGCGCGGGAATCGTGGTGTTGCGTTCGATCAATTTCGTGAACACGCCGCCGAGCGTTTCAATGCCGAGCGAGAGCGGAGTGACGTCGAGCAGCAACACGTCTTTGACTTCGCCCTTGAGCACGCCGCCCTGAATGCCCGCGCCAATGGCGACGACTTCATCCGGATTCACACCTTGATGCGGCGCCTTGTTGACGAGCGAGCGGGCGACTTCGACGACGCGCGGCATGCGCGTCATGCCGCCGACCAGCACGAGTTCGTCAATCTTGGAGGCTTCGATGCCCGCGTCCTTCAAGCACGCCTTCACCGGTCCGATGGTGCGCTCAAAAAGTTTGTCCGTGAGCTGCTCCATTTTCGCGCGGGTCAAAGTTTTTTGAATGTGCTTCGGTCCGGTCGCATCTGCGGTGATAAACGGCAGATTAATATCGTAGGTCTGCGAGCTGGACAGCGCGATCTTCGCCTTTTCCGCTTCTTCCTTGATGCGCTGGAGCGCGTCCGGCTGCTTGCGGAGATCCATGTTATACTCGCGTTTGAATTCATCGAGAATCCAATCCATGAGCGTGTTGTCCCAATCGTCACCGCCGAGGTGCGTGTCGCCGTTGGTGGCCTTCACTTCAAACACACCGTCGCCGATTTCCAAAACGGAAATATCAAACGTGCCGCCGCCCAAGTCATACACGGCAATTTTTTCATCTTTCTTTTTGTCGAGACCATAAGCGAGCGAGGCCGCCGTTGGCTCATTAATAATGCGCAGCACTTCGAGACCGGCGATCTTGCCCGCGTCCTTCGTGGCCTGACGTTGCGAGTCGTTGAAGTAAGCGGGAACGGTGATGACGGCCTGTGTGATTTTTTCACCGAGACGCGCTTCGGCGTCGGCTTTGAGCTTGGACAAAATCATCGCGGAAATTTCCTGCGGCGAGAATTGCTTGGCCTTGCCGTCCACTTCGACTTCGACGGCGCAATCGCCGTTGGACGCCTTCACAACTTTGTAAGGCATGCGTTTAATTTCTTCGCCGACTTCATCGAACTTGCGGCCCATGAAGCGCTTGATGGAATAAATCGTGTTGCGCGAATTGGTCACGGCTTGGCGCTTCGCCGCATCGCCGACCACGCGCTCGCCGGATTTCGTGAACGCCACGACCGACGGCGTCGTGCGTTTGCCCTCGGAATTTTCCAGCACGAGCGGTTCGCCGCTGTCCATGACCGCCATGCAGGAATTCGTCGTGCCTAAATCAATGCCTAATACTTTTGCCATAAAATTGTGTGTGTAAAATTGTTTTGGATTAAACTGCTCCAAGTTCCAACGCAATAATGGTGCCGATATTCCTCAAACCCTGAATTTATTGAAAACAAAGGGTAATCCGACGATTCAAGCCAGAGCACTCGAATGAAAACTGTGCCACAAGCGACTTCGTGGCACAGTTAAAAATGGAATGGCGCAATTTATTTGGCGCAAACGCTGTGGATTTTTTAGGAGACGCGAGTAAGAAGGCGCTAAATAATTTCCAGTTTAATCGCGTTTAAGCCTCGTCACTTCGACTCCTACAGCGGAAATTTATTTGCTGCCGGGTTTGACCGCCGGAATTTTCGCCAAGTCTGGGGGCAATTTGTCCGCTTCGAAGGTTTCCACTTGGAGTGAGATCAAACTTTCAAACGGAATCCCAAAATTCACCGCGCCATTGGAACGATCCACCACCATCGCCACGCCGACGACCTTGCCGCCGTTCGCGCGAACGATGTCCAAAGTCTCCTGCACGCGCCCACCTTTAGTGACGACATCCTCGACGACGAGAATTTTTTCGCCCGCCGTGATCTTGAACCCACGCCGCAAAACCAATTTGCCGTCTTCTTTTTCGACAAAAATGAAACGCAAGCCCAGTTGCCGCGCGACTTCCTGGCCGATGACCAACCCGCCCATCGCCGGCGAAACCACCGTGACCGCGCCGAACGGTTTTAATTTGGCCGCCAGGGCCGCGCCGAGTTTTTCCACAATGGGCATTTGTTGCAACGCCAGGGCGCATTGGAAAAATTGCCGGCTGTGCAGCCCGCTCCGCAAAACGAAATGGCCCTCTAGCAATGCGCCGGTATCGCGAAAAATCTGCAACGCTTCATCTTTTGTCATGGCGCGGATTTTAAGTCCAAAGCCCAAAGTTCAAAGTCCAAAGTTTTTGCCACCGAGGCACAGGGATCACAGGGTTTAGATTTAGTTCGGATTTTTTCCTCTGGGCTCTCTGTGCCGCTGTGGCAAAATTCCGCGCGTGCCGAAGTGGATAAAATTCATCCTCGCGATTTTGCTGCTGCCGATTTGCGGCGGCGCCGCGCGTGCCTTGTGGCTCGTGCTGCGCGCGTGCGGCAGCGCCGACACGACATGGGTGCCGATCTTGGCCGGCGCGGCTTGCTGGATCGTGATTTTTCTGCTGCTGCCCAAACCGATGTGGCTTTACGTGCTCGGCCACGAATTCACGCACGTGCTGTGGACGTGGCTGTTCGGCGGCCAGGTAAAAAAAATGAAGGTCACCTCCAAAGGCGGCCACGTCGTGATTTCCAAAACCAATTTCCTCATCGCGCTCGCGCCGTATTTTTTCCCGCTCTACGCGCTCATCGTGATCTTTATTTTTGCGATTGGCCATTTGATCTGGGATTGGAAAAGTTATCTGGTTTATTTTCATCTGCTCGTCGGCGCGGCGTATGCGTTTCACGTGACCCTGAATTTCCACGTGTTGCAGACGCAGCAATCCGACATCACGAGCCAAGGCTATTTATTTTCCGCCGTCGTCATTTTCCTCGGCAACGTCGGCGTCCTGCTGTTTGGCCTGCCGTTGTTGACGGCGCGTGTCGGCATGTTGAATTCGCTCGGCTGGTGGGCCGAAAGCACCGGCAGGATTTTTCACTGGTTGCAGCGCGTGATCTGAGCCCGCCAAAATTTGTTAGCAATTCAGTCTTGAATTGTCCGGTCGTTTCGCTTCATGCTTCACGTCGCTATGGATTTGTCCGACATCTTAGGACGCGAGCAGATCGTCCCCGAACTGAAAGCCGCCAATCGCTGGGAAGCGATCGACGAACTGATCGGCAACCTCGTCGCCACCGGCAAAATTCAGCCCGGCGACCGCGACGCCGTCACCGCCGCCGTAAAAAAGCGCGAAACCTCCATGTCCACCGGCATCGGCTTCGGCATCGGCATCCCGCACGCCTCGACGGATCTCATTTATGAAGTGGTTGGGGCGCTCGGCCGCTCCCGCGCCGGGGTCAATTTCGACGCGCTCGATAATCAACCGGTCAAGCTCGTCATGCTTTTTCTCGTCCCGCAAGGTCAGTTTCAGAAACACCTCCACACGCTCGCCAACATCGCCAAGCTTTTGCACAAAGCGGATTTTCGCGAAGCCCTCGAAAAATCTTCCGATGCCGAGGCCATGCTCGCCGTGATCCGCGAACACGGGAAAAAATAATTTCGCTTTCAAACCGCGAAATACGCCAACCACGCGGAAATTTCCGGCAACAGCTTGAGTTTCTTTCGTGTATTTCGCGTATTTCGCGGTTAAATTTCCGTCGTGCTGCCACATAAACAAATCGAGTTAAAGCTGCAAGCCGCCGTTCGCGAAATTTTACCGGATGCGGATGTCTCCGCTGTTTTAGTCCGGCCGTGCAATCCGAAATTTGGCGACTACCAATCCAACGCCTTGATAGCGCTCGCCAATATTCGCAAAACCAATCCGCGCCAGCTTGCCAGCGACACGCTCGCCAAACTGGATGTTTCCGACCTCTGCGAAAAAGTAGAAATCGCCGGCGCCGGCTTCCTGAATTTCCGGCTGAAAAATTCCGCGCTGGAAAAAATTTTGCAAGCCGCCGCGCGCGGCGAGCATTTATTTTTTGAAAAATCGGCGCATTCTAAAACCATCGTCATTGATTTCAGTTCGCCCAACGTCGCCAAGCCGATGCACGTCGGCCACATCCGCAGCACCGGCATCGGCGACGCGCTGCAACGCACGCTGCGACTGCTCGGCCATCGCGTGATCAGCGACAATCACATCGGCGACTGGGGCACGCAGTTCGGAAAATTATTGCTCGGCTGGAAAAAAAATTTAGATCGCGCGGCGCTTGACCTCGACGCGATCGCCGAACTCGAACGGCTCTACAAAGTCATCAACGCCGAGTGCGACGCCAATCCAACACGGCTGGAAGAAGCCAAGGCCGAGCTGGTAAAACTTCAAGCCGGCGACGCGGAAAACATTTCCATCTGGAATGAAATGATCCGGCTCTCGCAAATCCAGTTTGACGCGATTTATTCGCGGCTCGGCGTAAAATTTGATTTTGCGCTCGGTGAAAGTTTTTACAACCCGTGGCTCGGCGAAGTTGTGAGTGATTTGCTGGAAAAGAAAATTGCGCGCGAAAGCGAAGGCGCGGTCGGCGTGTTCAGCGACGGCTCGCTGCCGCCGAAAGAAGATCCATTTTTGGTCAATCGCGACGGCGAATGGATGGCTGATCCCGCGCTCGTGCGCAAAAGCGACGGCGGTTTTAATTACACGACCACGGATTTGGCGACGATTGATTACCGGCTAAAAACGTGGTCGCCGGATGAAATCGTTTACGTCGTGGACGATCGGCAGTCCGGGCATTTCAAAAAACTGTTTCTCATTGTAGCGCGCTGGAAACCGGACGCGAAAAACACAAAATTGATTCACGTCGGCTTCGGCAAAATTCTCGGCGACGACGGCAAGCCCTTCAAGACGCGCAGTGGCGACACGGTGAAACTCGGCGAACTGCTGGACGAGGCCATCGACCGAGCCTACCAAACCGTTTCGGAAAAAAGTTCCGAACTGCCCGAAGCGCAAAAAAAAGAAATCGCGCGCGTCGTCGGCATTGGCGCGGTGAAATACGCCGACCTGCTGCCGAACCGCCAGAGCGATTATATTTTTTCGTGGGACAAAATGCTCGCGCTACAAGGCAACACGGCACCGTATCTTTTGTATGCGTATGCGCGGATAAAAAGCATTTTTCGGAAAACCGAAGCCGGCTCGTCACTCGTCACTCGTCACTCGCCACTTGTTTTGGCCGCGCCGGAAGAACTCACGCTGGCCAAGCATCTGCTCAATTTTGGCCTCACGCTCGAAGCCGTCGCGGAAGAATATCGCCCGAATTATTTATGCAATTATTTGTTTGAGCTGGCGGAAAAATTTTCTTCGTTCTACGAAAATTGCCCCGTGCTAAAAGCCGATGACGTCGCCACGCGTGATTCGCGGCTCGCGTTGTGCGAGCTGACGGCGCGCGTTTTGAAGCAGGGGTTGGAAACGCTCGGCATCAAAACCGTCGAGCAGATGTGACCAAAAAAAGCGCGCCCATCATGCCGGTGCTGTTCGTTTTTGGTTTGTTCGCTCGTTTTCAAAGTGTTCCGCGCCGGCCCGCTTAAATTTTTTCAAGTTTTTGTTTGCATCAGCAAATTTTCCTCTTAAGCTTCACGGCATTAAGGAAGCAGTTAACCGAAGCAAGTTCCAAAACGGAATTTTTTTTATGAAGAAATTATTTATTTTATCACTGAGCGTAATGGCGTTTTCTTTAACCACCAAAATCACGGCAACGCCGGTGCTTTCCGATAACTTTAATAGCTATCCCAATGGCAACCTGACCAATGGCACCACATGGTTTCAAACCAGCACTTCGGGCACCACCCCGGTGCAGGTCAATAATGGTGTGGTCACACTCAACAGTTCCGGCCAGGATGTTTACTCGCCCTTCAGTTCGCCGGTGACTTTGGCGGACGGCCAAAGCCTTTATTTCGGCCTGACCTTGAATGTTTCTGCCGCGCAAACTGGCGATTACTTCATGCATTTCACGCCGAACGCGGGCAATTCCTCGCTGTTTTATAGCCGGGTTTTTGTGGAGGCCACCACGGGCGGTTACCTGCTCGGCATCGAAGGCACCGCCGGCGGCGGCGCAACGGTTTCCTATGGCACTACCGTTTTGAGCTTGAACACCAGTTACAATTTTGTGCTGGCCTATAATTATTCCGCGACCACCCCGAGCAATTCCGTGGATACGATCTACATCAATCCAACCGATCCGACGGCGGCAAACAACACCGCCTATGTGACCGCACCGTGGGGTTCGGCCAATGCTGATACCAATCAGATCGCCGCCGTAAATTTTCGGCAAGGCTCGGCGAGCGCCGCCCCGACGCTGACGGTGGATAATCTGGTTGTCAGCCAGACGTTCGGGGATGTTGTTCCCGCGCCGGAACCTTCCACCATGGCGCTGGCGGCCATCGGCGGTGCTGCCTGTCTTTTTGCCATGCGCCGCAAGCGCTGATTTTCTCGGTTGAAAATGCAAAAGAGCTCCGCCCCGCCAGCTCTTTTCAGACAATGGCGCCGGCCCACAATCCGCGCGGTCGGTTTTAATTTAATCGCGCAGCAATTGCCCGTCTGCCATCCTCTGCAAAATGACGCGCACGGAAAAACTTCTGGCGGAACTCATCGCGCTGCCCAGCGTGAATCCCGCTTTTCTGCCGGCGCGCCACCCCAACGCGGGCGAACAGCGGGTCGCGGATTTTCTCGCGGCCACGGCGGCGCAGGCTGGCCTCGAGGTGGAATTTCAAAAAGTGTTGCCTGGCCGCAGCAATATCATCGCGCGGCTGCGGCCAAAAAATAAAATCAAGCAGACCATTTTGCTCGCGCCGCATCTCGACACGGTGGGCGCGGATGGCACCAAATTTATTCCGCAACGCCACCACGGCCGGCTGCACGGACGCGGCGCGTGCGACACGAAAGGTTCCGTCGCCGCCATGCTCGCCGCGCTCTGCGAAATGGCGAAAGCGAAGGCGCGGCCGCTGGAAACGGAAATCATTTTCGCCGGCTTGATCGATGAGGAACACGCGCAGGCCGGCTCGCGCGCGCTGGCGGCATCCGGTTTCAAGGCGGATCTCGCCATCGTCGGCGAGCCGACGAAACTGCACGTGGTGACGGCACACAAGGGCAGTTTGTGGCTGCAGTTGGAGACGCGCGGCCAAGCGGCGCATGGCGCCACGCCGCAGCTGGGCAAAAACGCCGTGCTGGCCATGGCGCGCGTGGTGCAAATTTTAGAGACGGATTATGCCGCGCAATTAAAAAAAGCCCGGCATCCGCTGCTGGGCGCGGGCACAGTGAACGTGGGGAAAATTTCCGGCGGCACGCAGCCAAACATCGTGCCCGATGCGTGCGTGATTGAAATCGACCGCCGCACGCTGCCGGGCGAAACGGATGCCGGCGTGCGCCGCGAAATCATTCAGTTGCTGCGCACGAAAAAATTGGCCGTGAAAATTTCCAGCGCGAAGCTTGCGCCGGCCTTGCCGTTGGAAACGGCGACGCAGCTGCCGCTGGTGCAGCAATTTCTCCGCAGCGTCGGCCAGAAAAAAACGCAGGGCGTGGATTATTTTTGCGATGCGGCCGTCTTGTCGGCGGGCGGAATTCCTTCGGTTGTTTTCGGGCCGGGCGACATTGCGCAGGCGCACACGAACGACGAATGGATTTCGCTGGCGCAGCTTGAACGCGCCAAGGATTTGCTGGTCAGATTTTTCAATTCGCTGGCATGATGCCGCGAGCATCAGAAGCAACCAAAACCGGGCGTGATGATTTTCATGAAGGGCGTGTGTTTCGCGGTTTGAAATGATTTAATCAACCCGGCCAAAAACAAAATTTTCATGAGCGCAGAAAAAGTTGAAACGATTCCGACGATTGACCACAAACCGCACGCGGCGTTTTTCCGGCAGAGCGGCTGGCTGATGATCGCCGCCGTCGGGGGCGGCATCCTGACGTATGGCGTCCATTTTCTCACCAAATCCGAATCGGTATCCAAGGCGCAATACGCTGCGTTCGGCACGTTGTTAATGGTGGTGGCCTGCATGCCGACGATGCCATTGCAGATGGTTTTTGCGCAGCAGTCAGCACTCGCGCTGGCAACCGGCCGCGAACGGCAACTGGCCGGCATGATCCGGCTCGCGTGGCGGTGGACTTTTATTCTCTGGCTGATCGGCGCGGTGGCGGTCGTCATTTTTCAAAAACAAATCATCGCCGGCTGGCATCTGCCGGATGCGAGCGGCTTGTGGCTGACGTTGCTGGTGCTGTTGTTTTCGCTGTGGCTGCCGATGTTTTCCGGCGTGCTGCAGGGACGACAGGATTTTTTCTGGATGGGCTGGTCAACGATTTTAAGCAGCGTGGGCCGGCTGGCCGGCGCGGCGATTTTGGTGCTGGCGCTGGGCTTGGGCGCGTCGGGCATGATTGCCGGCGCGCTCATGGGCATCGGACTCGGCGCGCTGATCACGATTTGGCGGTCGCGGGATTTGTGGTCGCTGAAAGCGGAACGCTTTGACGGCAAAAAATTATTCGCCCAGATCATGCCGTTGATGCTGGGCTTTGGCGCGTGCCAGTTTTTGTTCACTTCGGACACGATGTTTGCGAAGGCTTATTTCAGCGATGACGAAATGGGCCCGTATGTGGCGGCCGGAACGTTGTCGCGGGGTTTGTTGTGGCTGGTGCTCCCGCTCGCGTCGGTGATGTTCCCAAAAATTGTGCAAAGCAGCGTAAAAAACGAACAGAGCAATCTCTTCGCGCTGGTCGTTTTGGGCACGGCCGTGCTGGCCATCTGCGGCGGCTTCGGCTTGTGGCTGTTCGGCCCGCTGGCGATCAAGATTGTTTACAAATCCACTTATCTCGGCGCGGCCGCGCTTATCCCGTGGTATGCCGGCGCGATGGTGCCGCTGGCGATGGCGAACGTGCTGGTGAATGATCTGCTCGCGCGCGGACGTTTCGCCGTGGTGCCGTTCATGGTCATCCTGGCCGTGGCGTATGGCTTCACGCTGCCATTGATGCTGAACCATTTTCCCGGCCACATCGAAGTCGTGCTGCAAACGCTGGGCGTTTTCAATCTGCTGCTGTTTGGCGTCTGCGCGTGGTTCGCGTGGGGAAATAAAAATTCAACCTCAAACGCCCCGAGCAGTGTGCCGGTCTAACTTTCGGCTTTGGACTTTGGGCTTTGGACTTCCACTGCGGAAAGCGGCAACGGCGCGCGCAATTTTTTATAAACCCACGCCTCGAGCGGACGCAGGGGACGGAGCAGTTTGTAAAATGGCGAATAGATCAGCCGCACGCGGATGACCGACAGCAGCATCGTCAGCGACGAACGGCCCAGCGCGACTTTCGAGCCGGCCTGATCCGTCCATTCCGTCGGCGTTTCCAGAATTTTAAAGCCCGCGCGTTTGATGGAATAAAGCAGGTTGATGTCAAACGCCATGTCCGCGATGCGCAGCGCGGGATGAATTTTCTCGGCCACTTCGCGCTTCATCACCTTCGCGCCGCATTGCGTATCGCGGATGTTCATCCAAAACAACGTCTCGACGATGAAATGGAAAACTCGGCTGGCGAACTGCCGGTTGCCCGCCTGCGATTGATGAATGACCGCGCCCGGCAGCCAGCGCGAGCCGATGACGCAATCCGCCGCGCCAATTTTTTTCACCAATTCCAGATAAGCCTGCGGTGGCGTCGCGCCATCCGCATCCACGTAGCCGATCAAATCCGCGTTGCCCGCGAGCTTGAGGCCCTCGATGAGCGCGCCGCCTTTGCCGATGGGCGCGGGAAAATCCAGCCAGCGGATGCTGGGAAATTCCCGGGCCGCACGCTGCACCACACCGAGCGTGTTATCGCGACAACCGTTGAGGATCACGACGAGCTGAAACGTGCCGGAATAATTTTTTGCAAAAAAACGCGCGTAATCGCGCAGCACCGGTTCGATGCGCGCTTCTTCATTGTAAGCCGGGATGAGAGCCAGGAGGCTGGGATCGGGCACGGAACTAGTCTTAAGGTTCAAGTTTGAAGTTTCAAGTTTCAAGTGCGCGAACTGAAAACTTGAAACTTGAAACTCAAAACTCTTTAATCCCGGCATGGACTCGAGGGAAGCGTTCATTGCATTGAACATGATTGAAGGTGTCGGGCCGGTGCGCGCCCGCTCGCTGCTCGAACATTTCGGCGGCGCGCCGGAAATTTTACGCGCCGCCAAAACTGAACTGCTCCGCGTCCGCAACATCGGCGACGATACGGCGGAAAATATTTCCAATTGGGAAAAATCCGTGGACCTCGCCGGCGAACTGAAACGCATCCAGGATTTTGGCTGCCACGTTTTGATTTCTGCCGATGAAAACTATCCCGCGGCGCTGCGCGAGATTTACGATCCGCCGCTCGTGCTTTACGTCAAAGGCGAATTGACCGCGAAGGACAAAAATGCCGTGGCGCTCGTCGGCTCGCGGCAGACCACGCATTACGGCATCGAGACCGCGCGTAAGCTCGCGTATCAATTAGCCTACGTCGGCGTCACGGTCGCGAGCGGCGGCGCGCGCGGCATTGACACGGCGGCGCATCAGGGCGCGTTGAGCGCGAAAGGCCGGACGATCGCGGTGTTGGGCACGGGAATAAATTTAATTTTCCCGACCGAAAACGCGGAACTTTTTGAGCGCATCGCCGCGAACGGCGCGGTGATCACACAATTTCCCTTCAACCGCCCGGCGGACAAGCAAAGTTTTCCGATCCGCAACCGCATCGTCGCCGGCATGACGCTCGGCACCGTCGTCGTGGAGGCGAATCTTTCCAGCGGCGCGCTCATCACGGCGAATTTTGCGACCGAATACGGCCGGCAGATTTTCGCCGTGCCGGGCCGCATTGATTCGCCGCGCAGCAAGGGCTGTCACGAACTGATCAAAAAAGGCGCGAAACTGTGCGAAGGCGCGGAAGATATTTTGAGCGAGTTCGAATATTTGTTTCCCACCAGCAACCGGCCCGCGACTCCGAACGAAACCGGCGTTTTGCCCGCGCTCGAACTTTCCGCGAACGAACAAAAAGTTTTTGACGTGCTCAAAACCGATGATGAAATGACCCCGGATGAAATCATCCGCGCCAGCGGGCTGCCGAGTTCCGCGGTGAGCGTGACGCTGTTGAGTTTGGAAATGAAACGTGTCGTGCGCCAGTTGCCGGGAAAATTATTTGTGCGGAACCGCTGAGGTGAATTGACTTTTTGCGCCGGCGTGCTGGCGCAGTTCTTTAGTCACACGCGCAACCAGTTCCCCCCAATCGCCACGATTTTTTTGGCGGAATAATCGCATGGTCGGATACCACGGCGTGTCAGTCCGCTCCACCAGCCAGCGCCAGTCGGCATCAAATTGCGTGAGCGTCCACACCGGTCTGGCGAGCGCGCCGGCGAGATGCACGATGCTCGTGTCCACCGCAATGACCAAATCAAGTTGCGCGACAAAATTGGCCGTGGCCAAAAAATCGTTCAGGGACGGCGACAAATCTACGACCGCGGACAACGAACGCAAAAGGGGGCGCTCGCGTTCCGGCGCGGGAATTTGCAGGCTGTAAAAAGTGATGCCGGGCGTTTGTAAAATTGGCGAAAATATTTCCAGCGTGGTCGAGCGCGACCCGTCGTCGGGATGCGTCGGACTGCCGGCCCAGACAAAACCCACTTTCAGATTTTTTGTTTCCACCGCGGGCAAATTTTCTCCGCGCGGGATTTTCAGATACGGCACTTGGTCCGGTAAATTGTCCAGCGAGATGCCGAGAATTCCGGGCAAACTCATGATTGAAGTGAACACATCAAACGGTGGAATGGGTTCACCAAACGCGATGACCTCGTCGGCGCAATCAGAAAAAGCGAACAGCGATTTCAGTTCCGGCCGGCATTCGAGAATCACGCGCGCGGCGCGTTCACGCACTTGCGGCACAAGGCGCACGAACTGAAGAGCGTCGCCAAACCCTTGTTCCGCATGGATGAAAACGGTTTTGCCGGCGATGGCTTGGCCGCGCCAGCGGGGTTGCGCAAATTCGCGCGGCATGATTTTGCTCCAGCGCGATTCGTATTCGCGGAAACCTTCCGCCAGCCGGCCGGCGGTCAGCAGCGAGAGCGCGCGGCCATGTTTGGCGAGTTCGTAGCCGGGAGAAATTTCCAGCGCGCGATTGTAAGCCGCCAGCGAATCGTCCAGCCGGTTGAACTGTTTGAAAATTTTTCCGAGATTGTTCCAGCTCGTGCTGTCGCGCGGATTCAAGCCCACGGATTTTTGAAACGCGGCGAGCGCGGAGGCGAGTTCGCCCATTTGATGGTGGGCGATGCCGAGATGATAAAAATGATCGGAATTTTTTGGTTCAAGTTCTGCGGCGCGGGCGAAACTTTTTTGCGCGCCGGGCCAATCACCAATGCCACGCCGGGCGCAGCCGAGGCCGCTGAAAATGCGCGCGGAATCCGGGGACAATTTCGCGGCGCGCTGCAGCCAGTCCGCTGCTTCCGCGTCACGCCCGGCCTTGTGCAAAATCATGCCGAGCAAAAACAGCAGTTGCGCGTCGGCGGAATTGAGTTGCAGCAGCGTCCGGCACAGCGCTTCGGCGTCCGCGTGACGACCTTCGTTGTGCGCGGCAAACGCGAGCTTCAGGGTTTGTTGAAAAGAATCCATCCAGTTCGATGGCCAAAGCATATTGCCCGAAAGCGGAAACGAAAATCTTTTTGCAAAAATCAGAGTGATTTAATGATCACGCGCGGCCGAAGTTCGACTCACGCGGCCGGCTGAAGATATTTCGCTTCGCAGTCGGGACAGATGCCGTGGGTGATTTTCGTTTTCGAGTTGCTGGTGATGTATTTCTCGATCTGATACCAGTAGCCGCGGTCGTTGCGGACTTTTTTGCACCACGCGCAAATCGGAAGGAGTTCTTGGAGCGCCTCGATCTGGCGCGTGAGTTGACGCGTGCGGCGCAAGGTCGCGAGTGCATCGGCACTGACGCCGAGCAGCGTCGAGAGCAGGCTGAAGGCGACTTCCTGCGAGGGCGCGACTTCCTGGCGCAGCAGGCCGCAGAACATGCCCATGACCTGGCTGGAAATGGCGAGCGAATGCAGCACGCCGCGTTCGGGACAACTCTCGTTGCCGAGCAGAAAAAAAATGGGCGTGCCCTGCCGCAACGCAAAGGCGAAGCGCCCGGTTTTCACCTGGCCATCCACGATGCTTTGCAGCACGACGCCGGCGGCTTCATCGTTGGCCAGGCCGAGTTCAAAACTGAAATCCTGCGCGTTCACGGTCCAGAAACCCGCCTGCGAAAAAAGATTCAGGCCGCCGATGTAACTCTGGCTGACGTTCAGAATGCCTTTCACGCTCGTTTGCGCGTGCAGGTCGCGCCGAAAATGTTCGAGCGCGGCAAAGAGCGCGGGCAATTCCTGCTGCGCATCCAGCCGGTTTAATTTTTCCAAACCGGCGCGCAGAAAATCGGGATAGACGGAATCAAACGTTTCGCTCATGGCGCGGCTCCGGCAGGTTTTTTGAGGAAGGCTTCTTCGACCGCAAGAATTTGTTCGTCCACCGCCTCAACCAATTGCGCCAGGATGTCCGGACTCAAGCCGAGCAACGCCCAGGCTTTTTCATCGAGCGGCGCGATGAATTGCTCGCCGGAACTGCCGAGGCCCATGGCATTCACCAGATGATCGGCGATGTGGACGACGGCCGCATCCATTTTGGCGACGCTCTGGTTCGGCGCGTGATGAAAGGCCACCGCCTGCACCAGTGCGGACGGATAACTCCAGCTCTGCAATAATTCCGCGGCGATCTGCTGATGGTCGTAACCGAGCACTTTTTTTTCCGCGTCGCGCAACAGCATTTTTTCGCGCTGATACAATTCAAAAACGGCGTGCGCCCATTCCGCCGCCTGCGAAAGCAAAACCAATCGGCCGACATCATGCAGCAAACCGGCCACGAAAAATTTGTCCGGTTTCGGCAGCCGCTTTTCCATCGCCAGCAGCCGCGCGGTCAGGCCGACGGCGAGGCTATGCCGCCAGAACGAGTCTTTGTTCACCAAAGTATCCGGCACGCCTTTGAATTGTTCCAGCACGCTCGACGCGACGATCATGTCCTGGATTTGCTGGATGCCCAGCAAACTCACGGCCTCGGCCACGGTGCTTAACCGGTTGGCGAAACCGAAAAATGGACTGTTCGCGAGGCGCAACAAACGCGCGGTGAGGTCGGGATCTTTTTGGATCGCGTCGCCGATGGTGTTGAGATTGCATTGCGGCGACTGCAAAGCCTGTTCGATCTCGCGCAAAACGGGACCGTAAGAACCGAGGCTGCGCGGCACGGCCGAAACCATGGCTTTGATCGAAGGCGGATTCATGGCTTGGGCTGGTTCAACGCGCGGCGCGCCTGGCGCAGCAGCATGAGTTTGAAAATTTCCGCCGGCACCGGGCCAAATTCATCCGGCATCCAGTAGCGCGCGCGCAGATCGGCGGTGATTTTAGCCGCGACTTCCGGCGGCAGCTTGGACAGCGGATCGTGCGATTTGGCCTGCTCTTCGCTGGCCTCGATTTCCAACTCCGTCACGCCCCACGCCTGCAGCACGTCGATTTGCCGTTCGCTCAATTCGCAACCCGACGGCATGAGCAACATCCCGTCCAGGTTTTTCACATCGCGGGCGACGATCATGCCGGGCTTTAATTCTTCTGATTTTAAACGAACCACATACGTCCATCGGTCAAAACCCGATTTTCTTAACCGCAAATCGCTTGCTCCCGTTGCGGCAATGGACTAACTAGAAACAGGCAATCTGAGAAATTTATGGCGACCTACATCATCATTGGCGGCGACGGCAAGGAATATGGCCCGGTCACAGAGGACGATGTGCGACACTGGCTGGCCGAGGGCCGGCTCAACGCGCAATCGCGCGCCAAGGCGGAGAGCGACGCGGAATTCCGCGAGCTGGCGCAATTTCCTGAATTCGCCACGGCCTTTGCCTCCGCTGCCCCGGCCACGATCGCGCCGCTGAAATCATCCGCCGCCTTCCATGACGGCGATTATGAACTTGATCTCATTGGCTGCATCACGAGCGGTTGGGATTTGTTGAAGGACCATTTGAGCGTGCTGTTCGTCGCCACCTTGTTTTATTTGCTCATCGAAGCGGCGGCGGGCGTGCTCGGAAAAATTCCGTTGGTCGGCCCCATGATTTCCTTGGGTAATTTCATCATCACCGGGCCGCTGGTCGGCGGATTGTTTTATCTCTTCCTGCGCGTGCATCGCAACGAACCGGTGCAAGTCGGCAATATGTTCGATGGTTTCACCCGCGCATTCGGCCAGTTGTTTCTCGGCACCTTGATTCCCGGCTTGGCGATACTTGCGTGTCTGATTCCATTTCTGGCCATTCTGATAGTCAAACTGATGCCGATCGCTTCGCAACTGACCCAGCTCGCGCATTTGCAACCCGGACAGGTGCCCGACAAAGCGACGATGGATGCGCTGTTCTCCGCCTTGCTGGTCAGTTCGCCCGTGGGTTTGCTGTGCGCGATTCCCGCCATGTATTTGAGCGTCTGCTGGAAATTCACCCTGCCGCTGATCATTGACCAGCAGATGGATTTTGGAGCGGCGATGAAGGCGAGCTGGAAAATGGTCAACAAACATTGGTGGCAAGTGTTCGGGCTGATCATCTTGATTGACCTGCTCAACGTTGCCGGATTCTGCGCGTGCTGCGTCGGCCTGCTGTTCACCATCCCGACCGGAATGGCGGCGCTGATGATCGCGTATGAAACCATCTTTGCCGCCAAAAAAACCTAGCCGCGTCAAGGCGCGCAACGCCGCGCTGATGAACCAGCTCGCCACGCCCGGCCTCGGTTCGCTCATGGCGCGTCGCTGGATCGCCGGCACCGGCCAAATGCTGTTGGCCCTCGCCGGCTTCGGCCTGGTGATGGTCTGGTTCGGCGAGGAAATGATCCAGTTTTACGGGCAGATCAGCGGCAATGTCGTCGTGCATCCCGTCGGCAAAATTTTGCTGGCCGGCGCGATTTTATTTTCCCTCGCGTGGCTGTGGTCGCTGTTCACGAGCTTCAGCCTGCTGCGCGAAGCGTCGCAAGTGAGTTTGGAATCGCTCGAAAGTTTTGCCACCGGCCAGGTGAAATTATCGGAAGCGCAAATCGTCCTCGCCCTGATGAAATTACCGGATTGGCAGAGAAACGGCGACGTGATCGCGCGCACTTTTGCATTCAAGGATTTTCCCGCCGCGATGGAATTCACCAACGCCGTCGCGTCGCTCGCCGAGCAGGCGCAGCATCATCCCGACCTGGACGTGCGCTGGAACAAGGTCACGCTCGCACTCACCACGCACGATGCGGGCGGCCTGACGGAAAAAGACTTTGCGCTCGCCAGCCAGTTTGATGAGCAGGCCAGAATGAAGAATGAAAAATGAAGCAACGTTTTTTTGCGGTGCGTTTATCAATCATTTTAATTCTTCATTCGTATTTGCGGTAATCGCCCGATCCAGATGCCGCTCACGCCGTAATTCCATTCGAGCTGAGGAATGTTCGGCCGCTGTGCGTTGTTACCGCGAATGACCAGGCGATCCGCCGGTTTCATTTTTTGCACCCACGGCGCGTAAGCCTTGGCGTCGCCGCCGTTCCACAAGATTTTTTCATACGTTTCAAAATCCTCCTTCGGCATCAATGACGGTTCGTAGCCGAGTTGATAGCGCCAGTCGCCGTGCGGATTTTTGAAAAACGTCTGGTAAAAAATGCTCATGTCCGCGCTGTATAAAATCCCGCCGGCGTCGGGCAGCCAGCCGGTGAGTTCGGGAACGTCCGGCGTCAAAAAAGTCCACGTGAGGCTCTGCGTGTAACGGCTGTTCAAATCGCTGGTCGTCGCGAAAAAAGTGGCGACGGCGAGAATCGCCGCCAGCAGCAATCGCCGCCAGGAATCCGCCGCAATTTTTGCGAGCAGGAGCAATTGAACTTCCGTTGCGATCAAAACCATCAGCGCCGGCCAGCCCCAGTCCTCCCAAAAACGGCTGATGCGAAAACCTAAAATCCAGCAGCCGCACACGAGCCAGAACGCCGGATTGCGCGCGAACGGCAACGCGTTTGGCTTCGTGATTGTCCGCAGCCAAACGAGCGCGCCGAGAATGACCACGGCCAGAATGTCGCCGCCGAACGGCTGCAGTTCGATGACCTCCGTGCGATTCGTCGCGTGTTTGCCCACGGTGTTAAACGCCAAAGCCAGCGCCTGTGAAATGTAATCCACCGGATGCCCCGTCAGCAGCGCGGCGAAAATGGTCCCCGCAATCCATGCGCCGACGAATAAAAATGTCCACGCAAATTGGCCGGCAAAAAAAAACGCCGCGATCGGCAGCGCCCACAAATACCAGACGCCGTGGACAAATGTGCAGGCCGTCATCAGCGTCGCGAACAGCGCGAACATTTTTAAACTGGGCTTGGAATTTTGCGCCGCGAACAGAATGCTCATCAGCACCGTAATCGTGAGGATGAACGGGCGCGCGAGCAAAAAACGCTGCGGCAAATCGGACACGATCATCGCCGCGAGCAGCGCGACCAGCCAGGCTTCGGGACGCTTGAGCCACGGCAGCATCGCGAAGTTCACCACGATAAAAAGCGCGACCACCGAAAAAATGACGAGGTCTTCCGCGCCCCAGTTCGTCGCGCGCTGCACCGCGCCGAGAATCGCGTGCCAGCCGAGGTTATGATCAATTTTGAAGGCGTCGCCGAGCACCAAAATTTCCGGCCAGGATTTCCCGCTCACCGCTTTGGCCACGTGCCGCAACGCATCGTCGGCCGGCAAATAACCGAGGCCTATTATTTTCAGCGGGATCGCGAGCAGCACGACCGCGACCATGAGCCAGACGGCGAGCGGAACGTAGCGGCGGAATTTTTCGGGCAGTTCAAATTCAAACATGGCGAGTCAAGTTCGCCCATCAAAACACGCGTGGCCGGCCTTCGTCGAGGATTTTCACGCGTTTCAAGACGTGTTCCTCCGCCGCGATTTCGCGCAGCCAGTCCAGCGGTTCCTCCATGGATTCGAATGAGAGTTTGAACGTGCCGTAGTGCATCGGCACAAAAAATTTCGCGCGCAGATCCTTGAACGCCGTCACGGCCTCGTCCGGCCCCATGTGGACTTTGCGGAAACTTTCCGGGTGATACGCGCCGATGGGCAGCAGCGCGATCTCGGGCGCGAGTTTTTTTCCGATTTCCGTGAAGCCGTCGAAATACGCGCTGTCGCCCGCGTGATAAATTTTTCTTCCTTGATGTTCCAAAACAAAACCGCCGTAGCCGCGATGGCTGTCATGCAGCGTTCGCGCCCCCCAATGTTTGCTCGGCGTGAACGTCACCTTCCAATCTTTTTGCGCGAAACTTTCCCACCAGTCCAGCTCCACGATGCGCGCGAAGCCGAGGTTCCGCGCGAGGTCGCCCACGCCCCACGGCATGACGCCGATCTTGGTGGCCGGCAATCGGCGCAGCGTGGGTTTGTGGAAATGATCGAAGTGCGCGTGCGTCAGCAGCACCAGATCAATCGGCGGCAGGTCTTTTATTTTCATGCCCGCGCGTTTGATGCGCTTCATCAAAAAAAGCCAGTTCGCAAAATTCGGATCCACCAGCACGTTCAAATCCGTGAACTGGATGAGAAACGACGCGTGGCCGATCCACGTGATCGCGACCTCGCCGGGTTTTAATTTCGGGAACACCGGCCGCCGCGATTCGCCCCGGCGCGGCGTGAACCAGCCTTTCCAGATGAGCTCCTGAAAAAAAGTGCGCGGATTGAAATGTTTCGCCGGCGTCAGATCCTTGAACGAGCGCGGGAATTTTTTCGGCGGCGCTTCCGGGCGTTGACCAGTTGGCTTTGTCATGCAGCAATTGGACTTTAGCACGCCGCGCGCGTTCGACAAATTTCAAAATAATATTCCTTGCTCTCGCGCTTTCAATTTGTGCCGCCGACGCTTCGTGTTAAATTTTCCGCGTGAATCAGCTAGCCGCACAACTCGACAAATTTCTCCGCAAAAAACCGGCGCTCGGCAAAAAAGTTTTCATCGCCAAGACCGCCACCGTCATCGGCGACGTCACGCTCGGCGCGCATTCGAGCGTCTGGTATGGCGCGGTGTTGCGCGGCGACATCAACCGCATTGTCGTCGGCCACCACACGAACATCCAGGACAACGCCGTGCTGCATCTCGCGGACGATTTTCCGTGCGTGCTCGGCAACTGGGTCACCGTCGGCCATGGCGCGATCGTCCATGCGTGCACCGTCGGCGACGAAGTTTTGGTCGGCATGGGCGCGGTGATTCTCGACGGTGCGGTTATCGGCAAACAATCGCTCATCGGCGCGAAGGCGCTCGTGACGCAGGCAACCAAAATTCCGCCCGGCTCGCTCGTGCTCGGTGCGCCGGCGAAAGTCGTCCGCAAACTGACCAAAGAAGAACGCGCCGGTTTAAAATGGTGGGCGCAAAAGTATGTGGACAACGGTGCCTATTGTTTGCAACACGGCATCAACGGATAGCATTCATTTCCAGCATCGCCGCGACCACGCGCTCGACGCCGATGCCGTTCATGCAGCGAAAATCAATCGGGCACTCGCGCAAAAAACACGGCGCGCACGGCGCGGCGGATTTCAGCAACTGATTTTTCAGATCGCCGGGCAAACCCGGGCCGGTCAATTCGGGCGAGGTGCTGCCAAACGGCACCACCACCCGCGTGCCGAGCGCGGCGGCCACATGCATCGGGCCGGTATCATTGGTCAAAACCACGCGGCAGAGTTTTAGCAGCGCCATGAGTTCGCGCAGCGAGGTCTGGCCGCACAAATTTTGAATTTTGAATTTTGAATTTTGAATTTCAGATTCGATGCGCGCGGTCAAGGCGGCATCGGCTTTCCCGCCGAATAAAATCCAAACACAATGCGTGCGCGACTGAATTTCTTTGGCAGCGGCGATGAATTTTTCCACCGGCCAGCGTTTGGCCGGGCCGTATTCGGCGCCGGCGTTCAAACCAAAAATTGGTTTTGAAACTTCGCCCAAGCCGAATTTTTTCTGCGCCGCTTCCATTTCCTCCGGCGTCACCAAAAGCCGCGGCGCGAGCGGTTCCGGGTTCGCACCGAGCGCGGCCGTTAAATTGAGATATTCAAAAATTTGATGCGCGCGGGCGGGAATCTTTGAATTTTGAATTTTGAATTTTGAATTTTCGGCGGTCAGCTCCTGAATTTCGCCGACCGACCGCTTGTGCATTTTCACCGCCCCCGCGCGCGGCGCGATGGCCTGCGTCAGAAAAAAATTCCGCCAGGGCCGTGCGTAGCCGAGGCGTTGGGTAATTCCCGCCAAAAAGACTTCCAGCGCCGCGCGCGGTGAATTGGGCAGCACCAGCGCCAAATCAAATTTTTTTGGACGCAATTTTTTTGCGACTGCAAAAATATTTTCTTCGGCGGTGAAAGAAATTGTTTCGTCGACGGCCGGATGATTTTGCCACACGTCCTCCAGTTTTGACGGCGTAAGGATGGAGATGTGCGCCGCGGGAAATTTTTCGCGCAGGCGCAACAGCGCGGGCGTGGTCATCACGGCGTCGCCGAGCCAGTTGGTTCCACGAACCAAAATGCGGCGCGGCGGGATGTTGAAAGCCACGCTCATGTCAATTTTTCCAGCGCCGATGGACCCAGAACCAATTTGCCGGATCGCGACGCACGGCGGTTTCCAGCGCGCGGTTCACGTCGCGCATGATGTCGGCCGACGAACGGGGCCGGCCGTTTTCGTGCGTGGGAATTTGCTCGCCAAAATCCAGCCGCCATTTCGCCAGCGCGATGCGGTAACAAATGGCCGTGGAAAGCTCGGCATGATAGCGCAGCGCCAACACGGCGGGTGCAAGGCCGGTGTTGCAAATTTGTCCCAGAAATGGCCCGCGCATGCCGGCTGAACTTTGATCGGCCAGCAAGCCAAGTGTGACGCCACCGCGTTCCATGAGTGCGCGCAAGGCGCGGCCATCGGCGCGGCGTTCAAAAAAATGACAGCGGCTGCGGCTGCGCAAATCTTGCATCAGGCGGTTGAGCGCCGGCTGCTTGAGCGCGCGAAACGTCGTGGCAAAGTTGCCGTGCGGATGCGCCTCGCCGAGGCGGGCGTAAAGTTCAAAATTGCCAAAATGGCCGATGGCCGCGACGGCATTGGCCCGCGTTTCACCGCGAGTGGTTTTGGGCAGGTTTTGCAGGCCGGTAAATTCCACGTGCGCGCGCAGCGCGGCAAAACTCATCGCGGCCGTTTTCACGGCGGCCAGATAATTTTCCCCGATGCGCCGGAAATTTTCCCGGGCAATGGCGCGGATTTCAGCGGTGGATTTTTCGGCGCCGAAACAATTCGTCAAATTTTCCAGCACCACGCGGCGATGCCGGCCATCGAGATGAAATGCCAATGCGCCAATCGCGCGACCGAGGCGCGCCACGAAGGTCAACGGGAGCAGCTGGATGCCCGCGATGAGCGCCCGCCCGAACCAGTAAAGCACCGTGTTCATTAGCGGAAACAGATTTTGCGCACGCAATCCTGAAAGTCGTTCGCGCCCGCGACAATCTGGATTTCCACGCGCATGAAATAAAACGGCAGGTCGCGGCGGTCGATTTTCGGAAACCGCACGGCATCCTTTTGGGTGGTGATGATGAACTCCGCCTGCCGTTTTTTGCTGCGGTTGATTGCGTTCAAAATTTCCTGCTGCGTGAACCGGTGATGGTCGGCGAAGCGTTTTGAATAGACGAGTTCGCTGCCCAATTTGCTCAGGCTTTGCTCAAAACTTTCCGGTTGTGCGATGCCGCTCAAGGACGCCACTTTTTTGCCGCGCACGATGTCGAGCACATGCCGCTCGCCCGTAAAAACATCCTCGAGATAAAGCGGGCGATGCACGCATTCGATGACGGCGGCGGTGGAATTTAATTTGGCGATGCGCTCGCGCAGTTCGGCCGTGTTGCCGTCGCTCTTCGTGATGAAAATCGTGTGAGCGCGCGCGAGGTGCGACGGCGGTTCGCGCAACGTGCCGCGCGGTAGCAAATGCTCGTTCCCAAACGGCTGCTGGCGATCAATCAAAACCACGTCGTGCCGGCGACCGCGCAGATGCCAGTATTGAAAACCATCGTCGAGCAGCAGCGTGTCGCAGCCGAATTTTTCGATCGCGTAGCGCCCGCTTTTCACGCGGTCCTTGTCCACGAGCACCACGACGTCCTTGAGATTGGACGCGAGCATGTAAGGCTCGTCGCCGGCGGTTTCGGAATCGAGCAGCAGCGACCGGCCATCCGACACCACACGCGGCGGCGTCTGGTCTTCGCGCAATAAAATCTTGTTGAGAAATTTTTGATGCAGCGGCGCGGGCCGGGAACGGTAGCCGCGGGAAAGGATGGCGACATTGCGGCCGGCGTCGCGCAGCTCGCGTGCGAATTTTTCCACGACTGGCGTTTTGCCCGTGCCGCCGACGGTGAGATTGCCAATCGCGATGACCTGCACGCCAAGCGTTTTGTCGCGGAGAATGCGGACGTTGTAAAGCCAGCGGCGCAGCTTGACGAGGAGCGTGAAAAATTTCGAAATGCCAAACAGAAGTCCGCGCGTGAATTTCGCCTTGAAATCATTGCGCTCCCCGAGCACGACGTCGATGAAGAACGTTTCGAGGGCTTCAGACCAGACACGGAAGTTTTCGCGCATTACGGATCAATGTGCCAAGTCGGAGGGAAGTTTTGAATTTTTAATTTTGAATTATTAGTTGCGGCCCACAGCACATGCTTCAACTAAAATTAAAAACTTAAAACGCGAAATTGTTTCAATAGCCCAGCTTCGCGATTTCCTGCTGCAGCGCGAGTTGGAAATCCTGCACGTCCACCGGCGACGGTTTGTAGCCCGCCACTTTGGGCACGACGCCGAGCCGGCCCGTCTGGTCGAGATACCAGTCGGCAATCTGACCGTCGCTGAAAGTCACTTTGCCGCTGATCATCGCGCCGGGCTTGGTGATCTGATCCACGCTCACCGAAACGCCGCCGGGCAGCGGCGCGGGTTCCGGCGAAATTGCCGGCAAGCCAGCCGCAACCGGAGTTGCCGCTGGAGCCGCGGCGGGCGCAACCACGGGCTTCGGCGGTTCGGGATCTTTGGGCGTCAGCTTCAAGTCATCCACGAGAAAGCGCACTTCCATGTAGGTGAGTTTGAGGCCGAGTTCCAAAAGGCGTTTCTGAATTTCGGAAAGTTTTGCGCCTTCGGAAATCCATTTCGCAACCGTCTGCCTTTGTGCTTCATCCAGGTTCATGCCTTAGACACTAGCGACTTCCCGCTTCAAAATCCAATCGTATCCTTTTGCTTCGAGTTCGAGCGCGAGTTCCTTGCCGCCGGATTTCACCACGTGACCGTCCACCAAAACATGCACAAAATCCGGCACGATGTAATTCAGCAGGCGCTGATAATGCGTGATGACTAACTGGGCATTGTCCGCGCGCTTGAGCTTGTTCACGCCGTTGCTGACTACTTTGAGCGCGTCAATGTCGAGGCCGGAATCCGTTTCGTCGAGAATCGCGAGCTTGGGTTCGAGAACCGCCATCTGGAAAATTTCCGCGCGCTTTTTTTCGCCGCCGGAAAAACCTTCGTTCACCGAGCGCTTGAGCAAATCATCTTTCAACTCCAGCAATTTCATTTTGTCTTTCACCAGCGCGAGAAATTCAATCGCATCGAGTTCCTGCTCGCCCTTGTGCTTGCGGATTTCATTCAGCGCGGCTTTGAGAAAATAAGTGCTGTTCACGCCGGGAATTTCAACCGGATATTGGAACGCGAGAAATACGCCTTCGCGGGCACGTTCTTCGGGATCAAGTTCCAGCAAATCTTTGCCGTTGTAAATCACCTCGCCGCCAGTGATGTCGTAGCCGTCGCGACCGGCCAGCACCGCCGCGAGCGTGCTTTTGCCGCTGCCGTTCGGGCCCATGACCGCGTGGACTTCGCCCGCGTTGATGGTCAGGCTGACGCCCTTGAGGATTTGTTTGCCCTCGACGCCCGCCGAGAGATTTTTGATTTCGAGAATAGGTTGCTTGCTCATGTAAAAATATTTTTTAGCCGACGCTCCCTTCCAAACTCACGCCCAAAAGTTTTTGCGCTTCGACGGCGAACTCCATCGGCAGCTCCTTGAACACTTCTTTGCAAAAACCGTTCACGATCATGTTCACCGCGTCCTGCGTGGCGATGCCGCGCGCGTTGCAATAAAAAATCTGGTCCTCGCCGATCTTCGAAGTCGAGGCTTCATGCTCGACGCTCGAGGACGTATTTTTCACTTCAATGTAAGGAAACGTGTGCGCGCCGCATTTCGCGCCGATGAGCATCGAATCACACTGCGAAAAATTGCGCGAGTTCGTCGCGCTCTTGCGGATTTCCACCAGGCCGCGATAACTGTTCTGCCCGCGGCCGGCGGAAATCCCCTTGGAAATAATGGTGCTTTTCGTGTTCTTGCCGATGTGAATCATCTTCGTGCCGGTGTCGGCCTGCTGCATGTTGTTCACGACCGCGACGGAATAAAATTCACCCTTCGAGCCGTCGCCGAGCAAAATGCAGCTCGGATATTTCCACGTGATGGCCGAGCCGGTTTCCACCTGCGTCCACGTGATGCGCGCGTTTTTGCCTTTGCACAGGCCCCGCTTGGTCACGAAATTGTAAATGCCGCCCTTGCCATTTTCATCGCCCGGATACCAGTTTTGCACCGTGCTGTATTTGATCTGCGCATCGTTGAGCGCGACGAGTTCCACGACGGCCGCGTGCAACTGGTTTTCATCGCGCATCGGCGCGGTGCAACCTTCGAGGTAACTGACCTGGCCGCCGTCATCGGCGATGATCAGCGTGCGTTCGAACTGGCCGGACTTCGCCGCGTTGATGCGGAAGTAAGTCGAAAGCTCCATCGGGCAGCGCACGCCTTTCGGGATGTAGCAGAACGAACCGTCGGTGAACACGGCGGAATTCAACGCGGCGTAATAGTTGTCCGTGTAAGGCACGACCGAGCCGAGATATTTTTTGACGAGTTCGGGATGGTCGTGCACCGCCTCGGTGAACGAACAAAAGATAACGCCCTTTTCCGCGAGCTGCTTGCGGAACGTGGTGCCGACGGAAACGGAATCAAAAATCGCATCCACCGCCACGCCGGCGAGCCGACCACGTTCGCGCAGCGGAATGCCGAGCTTCTCGTAAGTCTCCAAAAGTTTTGGATCCACTTCATCCAAACTTTTCGGGGCATTGGCCTGTGGCTTGGGCTGCGAAAAATAGGTGATGTCCTGAAAATCAATTTTCGGATATTTAACGAACTGCCACGTCGGTTCGGGCATCGTCAGCCAGTGGCGATAGGCCTTGATGCGCCAGTCGGTCAGCCATTCCGGCTCATTTTTTTTCTTCGAGATGAGACGGATGGTGTCTTCGCTCAGGCCGGGCGGCGCGGACTCGGTTTCGACGTCGGTGACGAAACCATATTTATATTCTGTCTTGACCAAATCTTCGATTGTCTCGGTGGCGGTGCTCATGTGAAATTATTTTTTCTGTTTGTCGGCGCAATCGGCGCAAATCCCGTGAACGGCAATGTCGTAATGATCCACTTTGAACCCTTTCGGGTGGGCCATGAATGAAGCATCGGCCGGCAACGGCATATCGAAAATTTTTCCGCATGCGTCGCAAAAATAATGGCTGTGCTCCTCCATGTTCGGGCAAAAGCGCGTCGCGCCACGTTCCAGTTGCACCTGGCGGACGAGGCCGGATTTCACGAGCGCATCCAGGCAGTTGTAAACCGTCGCGTGGGAAATCTCCGGCATCGTTTTTTTGGTGCGGATGAAAACGTCCTCGGCCGTCGGGTGATCGCGCTTGTGCAGGATCACGTCGTAAACATGCTGGCGCTGCGGCGTGAAGCGAAAGCCGCTCGTGCTCAACTTTTCAGTCAAGTGCTGCTCGGTTTTGCGGTGGGCGCTGGCGCTCATTACGAATTGGAAGTTTACCCACGAACGACGCCCCGTCAAGATGGATTTAGAATAGTTCTAAATTGCCGCCACGCGCAGACCCGGTGGACTTTTTTATTTCTGATAAACGCTGACGCGGGCGGGCGGCAGATTCAGCCAGACGATCTTGGAGGCGTGCAGCTGGAAGCTGTCCGTGCCGCGCGTGCGGCGTTTGCCGATTTGGTAGCTGTATTGCACCCAATGGCCTTTGGGTTCCAGCACGGCGCGGATTTTTTGCGCGAGCGCCTCGGCTTCCGCCGGCGGAAAATTGAGCAGCGGCAGGCTCGAAATCACCGCGCCGACGTGCGTCACATTGATCGGCAATTCGCGGAGCAGTTCTTCCAAGTGCCACGCGTCGCCGGCGATGATGTGGGCGCGCGGAAATTTTTTCTGGAGCCGCTTGGCGAGCGTTGGGTTGTGCTCGATGGCGATCAAGCGGTCCTCGCGCAAACCGTGTTTGAGCAGGGCATCGGTCACCGCGCCAGTGCCGGGTCCGAGCTCGAGCACAAAACTTTGGCGGTCGCGCGGCAGCCAGCGCGCCATCGCCGCGCCAAGCTGCGGTGAACTCGGGGCGACCGAGCCGGTGCGCTGCGGGTTCACGAGCCATTCGCGCAGGAACAGCGTCGAGTCGGCTATCGCCGCGATGATTTTTCGTGCCATGACAGTCGCCGGATTTGCAGCGGAGCTTAATCGTCCGTCCAATGATTCACCACAGAAATTTTTTTCGCAACTCAGCGGGTGTTTTTTTGGGCGGCCTGTCGCCCGACCTCGGTTTTCGCCGCCAGCCGCCGGCTCCGCCAGTCGCCCCAGCTTTGTTCCCACGCGCGGCCGGTGAAATTGGTCTGCGCCGCCGGCCATAACTGGTCAAGTTTTTGCAGAATTTTTTCGGCGTCCTCGGGCTGACGCCATTGCAATTGCGCTTCGGCCAGGTTCAACAGATTTTCCGGATATTCCGGCGCGAGCCCGGCGGCGTGTTCCAAATATTCCCGCGCCTTGCGTTTGCTGCCGATGCTGAACGGCCAGCTCGGAGCCTGCAAATAAAGCTCGCCGAGATTGCGCGCGGGACCGGCAAAATCAAAATGTTCGTCCAAATCCGCCGCCGTCTTGAATTCGCGTTCCACTTCTTTCACGAGTTTGTAGGCGGCCAGCGAGGGCGCTTCGGCATCGGCCAATTCACCATAATTCATCGCAAGATAATAATGGTCGGGCCCGGACTTGGGAGCGCGTTCGAGCATTTGTTTACAGGCGGCGATCCCCAACCGCGCGATGTCGGCGCGCTGCGCATCATTCGTGGCGAATTGGCAGAAATCGAAGGTGGTGCGCGCAAAATTCCAGGCATTGGTGGAATGGGTCGGGGCGGCTTGAAACTGGCGTTGCGCCTCATAAAACGCTTTTTCCGCGCGGGCGGCATAGATTTTTTGCGCATCATCGGCAACCGCCAGCGTGGCGAACGCGAGCAAAAAAATACCAGCCGCGGCCAATTTCAACTTGGTCATCGGTTTAGCAAGGGAATAAAAAGTTGCCATCGCGTCCGGCTAATTTATACTGGGCAAGTGAGATTAAATTGGAAATTTCATAGTCTGGCAATGATTGTCGCGCTGGCGCTGGGTTGCGCCGGGTGCGGCGGCATTTCCGGCAGCCAGAGCATTTCCCCGGCAAGCTTCCTGTTGCCGGGCCTGCTCCGGGCCGATCCGCCGCAAACCAATGCGCCGGTCGGGCCGAATGAAATTCCAACGCAACTCGCCTCGGTCCGTTAAAAATTATGCGTTTCCCATTCGCGCTGACGAAGAAAATCGCCAGCCACATCATCAAACATAAAGTCCGCAAGACGCCGAAATTCGCCATGGTCTTGCAACTCGAACCGTTGCACACCTGCAACCTGACCTGCACCGGCTGCGGGCGCATCCGCGAATATTCCACGTCGCTCAAGGACATGGTTCCGCTGGAAAAATGTCTTGAGGCCGCGATGGAATGCGACGCGCCAATGGTTTCCATTTGTGGCGGCGAACCGCTGATTTATCCGAAGATTGAAGAGCTGATCAACGGCCTGCTCGAACAAGGCCGCGTGCTCTACATCTGCACGAACGGAATGTTCATGCGCAAAAAAATGCGCGATTACCTCGCGGCAATTTATTCGCCGGCGCTTGAGCCGAAGCTGAAAAAATTGCTCGATGGAAAATTGATTTCCGAAAAGGAAGCCGAAGTCATCCGCAAATCCGACGACGCGGCGAAGAAAAAAGTCGTCATCCGCCCGACGAAATGGATGTATTGGAACGTCCACGTGGACGGCTTGGAATTCACGCACGATTTGATCGTTGAACGCGAAGGCGTCTTCAAAGAATGCGTCGAGGCGATCAAGATGGCGAAAATCATCGGCTATCAAGTCGCCACGAACACGACGGTTTATCGCGAGACCGACGTGCAGGAAATCGAGGACATGTTCAAGTATCTCTCGTCGCTCGAAGTGGACGGCCACACGATTTCGCCCGGTTACGATTACGACGCCGCGAAGAAAGACATGGTCTCGCGGCTCGGCAAAGATCCGAAACAATTTTTCCTCACGCGCGACATGACGCGGCAGAAATTTGCAAAGATTCAGGAATGGGGCAAAGCGTTCACCATTTTTGGCACGCCCGTTTATCAGGAATTCCTCGCCGGCAAACGTGAGTTGACCTGCACTGCGTGGGCGATCCCGACGTTCAACGTCAAGGGTTGGAAAGCGCCGTGCTATTTGATGACCGATGGTCATTACGGCGGCTATCAGGAAATGCTTTCCAAAGTGCAGTGGGAAAAATACGGCGTCGTCAATGGCGTCGCGCGCGACCCGCGCTGCGAACATTGCATGGTGCATTGCGGCTACGATCCGAGCGGCGCGCTCGGCACGAATTACCAGTCCGGCGACAACTGGAAAAATTTCAAATACAATTTCGGCGCCAAACCGAAACCGTTTCCGGCCTCGCCGGAACTGGCGAAACGCGCGTTCAACGGCGCGACCATCGGCAAGGGCCATCTGGCCGAGGCGAAGGCGATCATCAACTCGCCGGCGGCGGGCGCGCGCGGCGCGTTCGCGAATGAAGTGCATCACGAGGCGCACGTCGCCAGCCATTGCGGCACGGGCGATTCTTCCGAGCGCGACGAACTGCTCGCGAAAATCAAAGATGCGAAAAAAGCGGAATAATTTTCCGCCGCAATTTTCAGAATTTTTTCCCGAATTTAAATGAGCAAAACCTTGTTCCTCTCTCCGCCGTCGTTTGATGGGTTTGACGGCGGCGCGGGTGCGCGTTATCAGGCGCGCCGCGAAGTCACCAGCTATTGGTATCCGACGTGGCTCGCGCAACCCGCCGCGCTCGTGCCGGATTCCAAACTTCTGGATTGCCCGCCGCACGACATTGATCTGAAAAAATGCCTCGCGATCGCGAAGGATTTTAATCATGTCATCATCAACACTTCCACGCCGTCGCTGAAAAACGATTGTAAGGTGGCCGAGGCCATCAAGGCGCAGAAGCCCGACACGAAGATCGGTTTTGTCGGCGCGCACACGATGGTGTTGCCGACGGAGACGTTGAAGGCGTCGCCGGCGATTGACTGGGTCGCGCGCAAGGAATTTGATTTCACCTGCAAAGAAGTGGCCGAAGATCGCGACCTCGCGAGCATCGTCGGCTTGTCTTACAAAAACAAGGACGGTAAAATCATCCACAACGCCGAGCGCGAAATGATTTCGGACATGGACACGCTGCCGTGGGTGGCCGATGTCTACAAACGCGATTTGCAGATCGAAAAATATTTCATCGGCTACCTCTTGCATCCGTATATTTCGATGTATACGGGTCGCGGCTGTCCGGCGCAATGCACGTTCTGCCTCTGGCCGCAGACGATTGGCGGACACAAATATCGCGTGCGTTCACCGCAAAATGTCGCGGACGAAATGGCCTACATGAAGCAGATTTTCCCGCAGGTGCGTGAATTTTTCTTTGATGACGACACGTTCACCGCGAATCTGCCGCGCGCGCGCGAAATCGCAAAAAAACTTGCGCCGCTCGGCGTGCATTGGAGTTGCAACAGCCGCGCGAACCTGGATTACGACACGATAAAATCTTTCAAGGACAATGGCCTGCGCCTGTTCCTCGTCGGCTACGAAAGCGGCAATGATGACATTCTTACGCGCATCAAAAAAGGCGTGACGATGGCCGAGATGCGCCGCTTCACAAAAGATTGCCACAAGGCGGACGTGGTGATTCACGGCACGTTCATTTTGGGTTTGCCGGTTGAGACGCAAAAATCAATCGAGAACACCATTAATTTTGCCAAGGAACTCGACGTTTTTTCGTTGCAAGTTTCGTTGGCCGCGCCGTATCCCGGCACGGAGCTTTACGAAATGGCCAAGCAAAACGGCTGGTTTGTGAAAAAGGACAAAACCGATTTGATTGAAGCCGACGGCTTGCAGCAAAGCACGCTGGAATATCCCGGCCTCGACAAAAATAAAATTTTCGAGGAAGTGGACCGTTTTTATCGCACCTATTATCTGCGGCCAAAGCCGATCATGCGCATCATCAAGACGATGCTGGAAGACAAGGACATTCTCGTGCGCCGCTGTCGCGAGGGCTATGAATTCTTCCGCAGCCTCAACGAGCGCAAGGCCGACTTGGCGGCGTCCAAAGCGGCCGCAGTCGCGGCATAGGTTAACGCGTTTGCTTTTTCGTGGGCGCGTCAATTTTTGACGCGCCTTTTTTCCGGCATGATGCCGTTGCGAATTTTCAAAATTCATAATGAGCGAAGAAATTTTTGACGTGGTCAACGAGCGCGACGAGGTGATCGGGCAAAATACGCGGCGCGAAGTGCATGCGCGCGGGCTGTGGCACCGCGCGGTGCATGTGCTGGTGTTCAATGCGCACGGGGAAGTTTTTCTCCAAAAGCGTTCAATGAAAAAAGATCTTTGTCCGGGCAAGTGGGACTCGTCATCGTCCGGCCATGTGGACACGGGCGAGGATTATGACGCGTGCGCGGTGCGCGAGGTGCGCGAAGAAATTGGTTTGCAACTGGCACAGGCACCACAGCGACTCTTTAAAATCACGCCGAGCAAGGAAACGGGCTGGGAATTCTGCTGGATTTATCGCTGCGAAAACGAGGGGCCGTTTACGTTGCATCCCGATGAAATCGAGACGGGCGCGTGGTTTGCGCCGGCGACCGTGACGCAGTGGAGGCAGGAAACGCCGGAGGATTTCGCGAGCGCATTCGTGTTGCTCTGGGGAATTTATCTCACCCAAAGCCGCCAGGCCGCGTAAGAAAAATAATTTTTTCCTGCTGTCATGCACGCTGGCGTTTTGGCGTGAGATTGGTTTGCAACTTTACTTGCGGCAAAAATGGGGTAGTTATTTCGCATGAAAGATTTCCAAAATTTCTCGATTCCGTATGTGATCGAACGGGACAGCCGCGGCAACGAGCGCAGTTTCGACCTGTATTCGCGGCTGCTGGTGGACCGCATCATTTTCATCGGCACGCCGATTGATGACAACGTGTCCAACATCGTGGTGGCGCAGTTGTTGTTCATGCAGATGAGCGATCCGAAGAAGGACATCCACATCTATATCAATTCGCCCGGCGGCAGTGTCACGTCCGGCCTGGCGATTTACGACACGATGCAATATCTGACCTGCGACGTGAACACGTATTGCGTCGGCCAGGCGGCGAGCATGGGCGCGGTGCTGTTGTGCGCCGGCACGAAGGGCAAACGGTTTTCGCTGCCGAACTCGAACATCATGATCCATCAGGTGCTCGGCGGCGCGGAAGGCCAGGCGAGCGACGTGGAGATCCGCGTGAAACACATGCTCAAGTTGAAGCAGACGTTGAATGCGATTTTGTCCAAGCACACCGGCCAGACCATCGAGCAGGTCGAAAAAGATTGCGACCGGGACAATTTCATGAGCGCCGAGGAAGCCAAGAAATACGGCCTCGTGGACATGGTCGTGCAATCGCGCAAAGAAATCCCCGGCGCGGATAAAATTTAAGGCCGCGAAACGAAGGCATTGCCTTTGATGTAAAATCGCAGCTGTCGTTTCGCCCAATGTTTCGCGTAGTCCACGCCGATGCGCGGACGTTTGACGATGGAGATTTTTTCAGCGGCTTCGGGTTGCGCGATGAAAAAATCGTCGCTCAACAGATCGTGCGCATTCAGGCGGCGGTCAATGTGCATCGCGCGGCACAGCAATCCCGGCCCTTGCGTGCGGCCGGCGAGATTTTTCACCGGTTCGATGGCGCGGAGCAAAACGGCGGACGCATGGCCTTCGCGTTCCGTCACGACATTCATGCAATGATGGACGCCATAAATCAAATATACGTAAGCGTGGCCGGGCGGGCCGAACATGATTTTGGTCCGTTCCGTCCGGCCTTTCGATGAATGCGCCGCCAAGTCGTGTTCACCGAGATAAGCTTCCACTTCGACAATTTTCCCGATGCGCTCAAAGCTGTCAGCCCGATGCACCAACCATTTGCCCAGCAGTTCTTGCGCGACCAAGATCGTGTCACGGTCGTAAAATGGGCGGGACAACTTTTTCACGGCGGCAGCCTGCCGCAATTCCCGGTTTGACAGAAGGCAAAATGTCCGCAAAATAATCTGCCGCTTGGTTGCCAGCCTAGCTCAGTTGGTTAGAGCGTGGGACTCATAAATCTAAAGCGATGTGTTTCAGATGGTTTGATGCAGTTTCAAAAAGCTTCACTTTTGCATAGTGAATAAAAGATAATAACGCGCTTTTATTTCTTCCCCAACGCTGCTAAGGCAAGTCTAGCCAGAGGTGAAAGCGACACAAAACGGCAAAGTCGGTTTTTGATAGGCGACCTTCTGTTTCAGTTTTTAAATTGTTATTTTCGATCCCGCACCGCTGCAACAGCCCCAGCCCTGGGTTGTGAAAATTTGACAGAATTATGTCACTGAACGATCCCGGCGCTCAGTGCCGGGGATTTTTTCGTTTCATAACCGCTCACCGAAAGAAAATCATCACGCCCACCACCAACAGTATTGCGCCGGCAAAGGCCCGGAATGCCACCAAATTTTTGGCTGCATATGAGACGGCAATGCGTGGGGCGGATAGTAGGCCGTTGGAAGAATGGCGGGAACAGTGGCTGGCATGGGGCCGAGATTGGATTAAAAATATAGCCCCACTACCTAACGGCTAGCTGGATAAATTGAAGGGGGAATTCAGCGAACTGACAGAGTTGCGGGCATTTGGGGAGAGGCTAAAAATTGAGAGCCCAGAACTGTTCAAGTAACAGTCTCAAGATGAGGCGTGATATGGCCAAGTAGAAAATTGGTCCGGTGGCGTGCATGCTGGCAACACTTGCGGAGCGAGGTGTCGTTGCTATTCAAGGTGAGCCGGTCGGCGACGCAGGAAACCAAGAAGCGGCTGGTGGAACTGATTTAGGAATTCATGGGCGTGGACATTTTGGTTGAAGTGCGCCGGCTGCGGGGGTGGCGGAATGATCTGAACACGACCAGAGAAAAACTGGCGGGCCGGTTTGAATGGCGGAATTAACAAGGCAGGGAAAATTGAAATGCCTGCAATCATTGAATCGTGGTTGTTTGGCCAACAATTCCTTGAGAACGCGAACTTCCTCCTGCAAATATTGAATCACGCCCTGCTGTTTGCGATCTATTGAACCGGTCATGCATAACAATAAAACAAATGGATTCATCGCCACAGCATGACCACGCCACCTTCGATGCGCCGGCAGCCAATGTCATTACCAACCCCTTAAAAATTGCGGCAACCGCAGCTTAATTCAAATATATAAACACTATGAACAACTCGACCCCATTTGTTTGACAAATAAACTTTTCCAAGGTTTAAGGATTGGACAGTCGAAAAAATAAATTTCCACTAGGAGGCGAGATGGTGATGCTATTCGTGCCATTGGCGGTGGTCACGGTGCCCCCATAACCAATCCAGTTCGACACAGCCAGATTGCTGTTGGTTTGCAACGTGTAACTTCCTGTGTTCGGCCAAAGCACTTTCACGCTGTTCGGCCCATTCTGGACTATGAAGAGATACGGCAGCCCCGCCGTTTGCACGGCAAAGAGCGCCCAGAAACCGCCAGTGAGGGAATAAGTGCCGCCGGTCAGCGGGCCACTGGCATCAGGCTGGCCGATGGCGCCGTTGACAGAATAAATACCGCCGGTGCCGGCACCGCCGCCGCCGGAGACTTTATACCAGTCGAGCGAGTATTGCTGGGCGTGCGCGACAAGTGTTACTATGAGGAATACTGGAATATTCAAGATGAGCATTTTCATCGGGGGTTTCTGATTTATTCATTGCTGGCCGATAGTGCCCGCCCCCCCAACCGCCCCGATTGTCATGGGCTTTGAAATTGTCATCGTTTCCGTGGAGGTGCCCGGGCCTTTGATCAGAATTTCTCCATTTGTTGGAACATCAGTCACCCCCAGAGCCATTGTATTGTAGGGAGTGGACCAATAGCCGTTGCCAGGATTCGAATTGCCGAACTGCACGTATACTAGGCCACCCATGGTAAAAACAAGGGCGTCGATCGTGCCTTGTCCGTTGGGGGTTCCCCACCCGGTGCAAAGGTCATAGCCTGTAACGGCGGAGAATTGGGACGGATTACTCGTGCTGAAGTTGTTGCCGCTAGTAATGTCATGAAAGAATTCGGTATAACCTGCGTGCGTGCCCGTCCAGTAGATGGCTGCGTTGGCAAACCCGACTGAAGGCAGTCCTTCGATGGTGGCGAGCTGATTGGCGCGGGCCATGAAGCCCGCCCACAAGGGTGCCGCGATGCTGGTGCCATCCCAACCCTGCCATTCGCCGGGATTGCTGATGTCCTCTTCCGCAGTATAGGCGACTACGTTGTCCGCAACCATGGCGACGTCGGGCATGTTCCGCATCGTCATGGATCCGCCGTTGGCCGACATGCTAATGCCTAACTGATACCAAGGAAGCGAGTAGGTGGGGCTGATTCCGCCCCCGCTTTCGCCATAAGGATACTCCGACGGGTTGTTCCATACGGTTTCCGAACCCCAGCCCGCCCCACTGTTCGTCATGGTCAATTCCGTCCCACCAACCAGCGTGACGTAGGGGTCGTCAAAAGGTGTCCCCACGGCAGCGCCCGTGGCAGCCCCGACGTCGCCGGAAGCCTGGAAGAAAGATTGTCCCTGTGCGGCAAGCTCCTGAAATATCTCGTCCGTGTTCCCGGTAACAGAAAATTCCAGACTGGAACTAAGCTGTTTGGCCAGATTGTCTGTAGCCATCCGGTTGAGGGCATCGTCCGGGGGCGGCGGATATCCGTTCGTTGGTGGTGGAGGAAGCTCATACACAATCACACTGCTCAGCCCCGGTGCCATGGCGATGGCCATCTCAATGTCCAACTGCACCTCCTCATAAGAAGCGCCTGGGCTGCCGCTGGCTCCGTCGATCAGCACAGCCGTCAAGGCCGGATAGGGAGTAGGCAGGCTATTGGTTTTCTCGTATTCCGTGATCAGATTGGAGTAGTAGCCGGAAAACTCCAGCAGACCAACTGATTGGCCGGAACCGGTATAAATCACGCTGGGCGCATAGGCGGCCCGAAGGTCTTTAGCATCGTAGCTGCCGCTTGGCCCCGAGCCGCCCTCATAATAGCGGGAGCCTTTCACCAAGGTGTCCGAGGAAACTCGATTCGATTTGAGGTGATGCGGCACAATATAACTGTCGAGCCCGCTTATGGCCAGAACAGGCACCGCCAAGTCAATGGAAGGCTCGGCATCCGGGGCAAAGAATGTGCGCGCTTCGGTTGGGTATTGATAGATGCGCATGGTTACGTGGAAAACCCTCTCGATGTCGGCAACCGACGCCGCGATGTCGAGTAGTTTGCGGTTGGAATGCAGGCCGGTCACGGTCAGACCGTTGGTCTTGGCGAACTGGATGAGCGCCTGATAATCCTGTTCCGTCGGCCCAAACTTTTCGGTGAACTGGCCGGGCGTGAGATATTTCCGGAAATTCGGACTGCCAGGAGCGTAAAGGTCCGCGAGAAAGTTATTAAAGTCTGCCTTCTTCCGCAATGGCAAGCCAATGGCCAACTGCAGAGTCGTGGTTGCCGGAAGACGGCCAATGGCTGGCAGTTTCAGGTCGGTCACCGCTCTTGGCACATGGCCGTGCAATACTTGACTTTCCGCCGCCGGCGCCGGCATGACCCAAAGAATGAAAAGTCCGAGGGCTACAGCCATTTGAGATTGTTTGCGCATAAACAATGCTTCCGTTATTGCAGGGTGACCAAGACCAGCACCATGCCTTTGCCTTCGCTCAAGCCGGTCATGGCTTTGCCGAGAATCGCCCCTTGGGCACGCGCATGGTCGGTAACTTTCATGGCGTGACCAGGCGTCTTGGAAGTAGTCAAAAGATCGCCCGGCTTGATACAGCCATTGGACGTGTCCGCCTGAACATAAACGCGGCCGGTAAGCGCGACATTCTTGCCGCCATCCAACAGCCCTTGCTGCTGCATTTGAATGCCGGGATTAATTCCATTGGCGCCACTGACAACGCCGGCGACATGCGTGTCGTAATCCTGATCGCTCAGTTTCAAATGGCCTGGATTCTGTTCGTCAATCACCACCACCGCGCCTTGGAGAACCTCGCCATCGCCCGCGGTAATCTTGAATGGCTCCGCCAGATCAGACCCGCCTTCAATGGTGATGGAGCTGCAATAGAAATGCATATAAGCCTTATCCGCCGTATTGTAAGCAGAAACGGCCGTAATGCCGGACTTCTGGCTGCCGATCTGGACATCATTACCCACGCCGTCATCGCCAATGTAGGCATCAACGGGAGTCAGTCCGTTGATGGTTAGATACTCGCCGGTAACGGTCACATTGTTGTGCCAGTCCCAAGTCAGCGCAACGCTGTCCGGATCTCGCGTGCCCAGATAGCCGGTGTCAAAGCCATAAACAAAAACTCCCAAGCCGCCGGACGGGGCCACGCCGGCAACGGATGTGCGGTAACCGATGCCGTTATTGGCATCCCCGGCCAACAGCCACATATCATTGCCGTTCAGCATCAGGTTTCCGCTGTTGTTGATTGACATTCGTTGCGCGAAATCAGTGTAGAAATCCAAACCATATTGGTTGGCGCCGGCCTGCCGTTCGGACGCCATGCCTTCGCCACTGGAGGAGCCGAAGGTGAGTGCGTAGCCGTTGGTGTTGCCATTGTTGATAAAGCCGCCATTGTCGTTGGCCTGGTCAATATTCAAGCCGCCATGCACGCTCAAGAATTGCTGGGCGGCGGACGTGGTGCCAATGCCGACGTTGCCAATGGCATAAACCGATGATGAACCGAGGTTGACCGTCAGAATCGGTGTCCCGGCGCTCAGAAAATTAAATTTGTCGGAAGAATCCTGATATTGAAGCCCCCAATTTTGATAGGCCAATGAATGTGCAATGACCATCCGGTCGGCATTGTCGGTTCCGGCGGAGAACATGGCCATCATCGGCGTATTGGCACCACTAGTGGCGGGAAATAGAATGGTCGTGGACGGATTCAACATATCAATGTTGCCGCTGAAACTGTTGTTGCCGGTGAACGTCTGCGAGGCATCGGTCAACGCGACGTCCGCCGGCAGGCTCGCATCCGGCACCACGCCAACCGGGACCGTGCCGGTCAACCCGGCCGCGTTCGCAGTTTCCGCGAAGATGGCATAGGGAGTGGGGGTCAATTCCTGGCGCGGCAACAATGGGGTGAACACGATGCCGAGGTTGGTGGTTACTTGGACGCTCAGCCAGTTGGTGGTGCCCGTGAACACCCCGGCACCGAAGTCTATGATGGTCGTGAACAATCCGTTGGTGACAGGAACGGCGGTGTTGGTGACCGGCCCGCCAATGACGGAGCCTCCGGTAAGGGCATTGAAAACATCAAACTTAAAATTATAAAGGCCCGTGACCGGGTTCGTGCCGTTGTTCAAACGCCCTTGATAGGTGAAGGCAGAGCCTTGAGCAAACGCAGTCGAAAGTTGAGAAGTTATCGTTGAGAATGCCAGCCAGACCAGCGCGCACAAAAGATTTGATTTCATGATGTGTCTCCTTGTTTTGGATTCTCCATTGCGACTGTTTTTTTGCCAACCCACTTTGGAGCCTTAATCATTTAATACGCTTACGAACTAAAATACAAGAACTAATTTTGCGTTTTAAAAGGCGTAGGCGTCAAAAGGGAAACATGGCTTTTCCGGGACGACCAATTTGGCGGAGGCATCAACCGAACCATTGGGCAATTCAGGGGGGGCGGGCGGGACACATTTGTTTTGCTGGCGGATGGCAGCGTGCGGACGTGGGCAGCAACCTGACAGGCAAACTGGGCAACAATCTTGGGTCGGTGGATTACAATGATATGAGCAATACACGAAACTATTCCCGGATAACCCCGGCCGCATCTACAATCGCGGCGGTTGCGATATTGAGCGCGAATTTATCCGCCGATCCGACAGTCTGCCATCAGCTCTGACAAATCTTCAAGGCGCAGCACGCCGAAACCGCTTTACGCTTCGCTGCGGACGATACATTTTTTTGTAAACGGGCGGTAAGGCTTATTCATTGTCTCCGTGTTCCTCCGCCCGCTTCGTGATTAAGCTCCTCCCCACCTCCTCGCGTGTAACATTCAATTGCGCGCGCAGCCTGCATGCGTCTGGCTTAATTTGGGCCGGCACAACAAACTGAAACCCTTCTCTGCCCAGCGGGCAGGAGTGAAAACAACACTCTAGCCGCCTTCGTTGCGTTAACGTCCGAATGGTAGTCATGCCATTTATGCTTGAACTAAAAGGGGGACGTGCCGACGCAGCTTTGCCTTGGGCTGCCCGAATCACAGGATCGCCCAAAGTTCTAGTGGGAGTCGTATTTCTCGCCTTGCTGCTTAATCCGGGTGCGGCGCTCCAGCCGACTTCCGGACTGGGACGCAATTCTTGACCGGGACGCAGCTTTCCTTCAAGGCGCTGGCGTTGGCTGAAGCGGCGAAACGCTACAAACGCCATGTTGACTAGTCGCCTTTTTCATAGTGGTCCGATGGCCAGCTTTTCTTCGGAAATCAAGCCGACCCGCAACGCGAAGCGCACCAACCCTGCAATATCATGCACATTTAGGCAGTGCATCAGTTTCATGCGATGGTATTCCACGGTCTTGGGACTGACATTGAGAATTTTGCCAATGCCCTTAGTATTTTGCCCCTCGGCGATGAGTTGCAGGATTTCCCGTTGCCGGCCCGTCAATTTTTCCAGCGGACTTTTCTGGTCAGTGATGCCATGCAACGGGAATCTTTTGTGAAGCTGCGTGGCGATTTCCTGGCTTAAGTAGATTTCCCGGCGAAGCACTTTGTGCAAGGCCGTTTCCAATTCGCTGGTGGCCGCCTTTTTGAGCAGATAGCCTGCTGCTCCCGCCTTTAATGCACGCAAGACATATTCTTCGTTGTTATGCATGGAAAGAATGATGATTCGCACATTTGGAAAATCCCTGGCCATGCGCTCAGTCGCTTCCAGACCATTAAGGCCGGGCATCGCAATGTCCATCAAGACCACTTCTGGCTGGTGCAGGGTGACCAGACTTAATACCTCGCGACCATCGCCCGCCTCGGCAATCACTTTTACTTCCGGCAATTTTTCCAACAGGGCGCGAATGCCCGCCCGCACCAATGTATGGTCGTCTGCCAAAATGACGCGAATGAGTTTGACCGGATTCTTCACGGAGTTTTTGCTTCCGGCGAAGACTTCTTGAATCTTAACGGAAACCAAGCATGGACCTCCGTGCCTCGTGTTGGAGAGGACTTCAATTTCAGGCCGCCGCCCACGAGCGCCGTCCGCTCCTCCATGCTTAACAGGCCAAGACTCGTCCCCTGCAAAACCTGCTTGCGGACCGCCACCATGTCAAATCCGCTTCCATCATCGCGCACGCGCAAATGGAGTTGTCCGGCTTCTTTGCGCAAATCCACGCTCACGGTTTTCGCCTTGGCGTGGCGCACCACATTGGTCAAGGCTTCCTGCGCTACGCGGAAGCATTCGGTTTCAATCACCGGGTCCAGCCGATGCGCCAACGGTTCCGCATGGAAGGCGGGTTTCAGCCCAATGAGCGCGGACTGGCGATTGGTGAACCAGCGCAAGGCTGGTTCCAATCCCAAATCGTCGAGAATCATGGGTCTTAAATTCAATGAGATATCATGCACTTGTTCCAACACATGATTGACCACCGCCAAGTTTTCTTTCAAGCGCGTCGCCATCGACTTGGTGCCCGGTGAGAGCAACATCGCTTGCAGATTTATTTGCATGACCGTGAGCGCCTGGCCGATTTCATCGTGCAGTTCGCGCGCGATATGCCGCCGTTCTGTCTCCTGCGCCTCCACGAGCCGGCGGGACAACACTTGGAGTTTGCCGCTGTATTCCTTGAGTTTTTCCTCCGCCCGCCGCCGCTTGGTAATATCGCGAATGTTGCATTGAACCACCCGGTCGCCATTGACCTGATAGATGTTGCTGACAAACTCCACATTGATGGCCCGGCCATCCTTGGTTTCCAGCGGCACGTCGTCGTAACGGACATACGATTCACGCTGCAAATCCCGAAACTCCGCCCGGGACGCCTCCACGTCTTTGAACGGCACAATGTCCCATAGTTTGTTTCCCAATAACTGCTGGCGGGAATAACCCAGCATATCCGTCAGGAACGGGTTGACATCGTCAATCTGACCTGTGTCCGCATTGAGAATCAGAATGCCATCCTGGGCGGCTTCAAACAGCCGGCGATAGCGCAATTCCGAAACCTTCAACGCGTAAGAGGCAGAACGAATTTCCCCTTCCGTATGCACCAAGCCGATGGGCTTGGTCGGATTCGTTGCGGAATGAGGTATTGCGCTGGCCGGCTCGCTGGCGGGTGACTTGGTTTTAAATCGCATAATACAAATCGCATAATACGAAAATATAAGTCGAATAATTTCGCCGTCGCCGCGCGTTGTTCATGCCAGTTGCGACGCCATATAAGACCATCCATCCTCGTCGCGCGCCGGACACCGGCCAACTGAAGTCAAGTCATGGCCCTCCCATACGTATGTTTTGACACCGCGCTGGTAAACCCATGTGGCATTCGGCTTTCGCACTGGCAGGGGAGTTGTTTTCAATTGTCTGCTCATGCCTGTTGCTTTCATCAGGAGCCAGCCTCTCCGGGCGATTATGACGAGAAGGAATCCCATCACGCCGCGAATCGTTCAGAGGTCTTTGACAGGAACCGTCATCAGTGCGTTATGCATAAGGTTACTTTCCGCGATGACCTAATCTTTGGCTATGGGGTGAAACCCTACATTCTGGATAAGAGTTCAAAACGCCTGTCTTACAGAGCCAAGCGGAAAAACTGGTTCGCCGCCGGGGCCGGTCTAACTAGTGTGTCGGTTCCAAGCATCGTTCCGCAACTGACCCAGTTAATTAAATCAGCGGAAGACTGCAGATCATAAATGGATCCAGGCTGGCCGTTGACGGTCAGTTGCAACATCCCGTTTATATTGAGACAGCTTAAGGAAAAAATTGGCACCTGCAAAGCTGCGGCTATGTTCAAACTGCCATATATAGTCGGTAGCGGCATGGAGCCATACTTGATGCATTTGACATAGAACGCCGCAGGTTGATGGGGATATTGCTTTTGCAATAAAGCAACCGCACCGACCACCATCGGGGTCGCGAAGGACGTGCCGGTGGAATATTGCACCGCGCCGCCGACGACATCTCCAAGAATATTCCGTCCGGGAGCGCCGATGAGGTTGGTGCCATAGCCCGAAGCACCTGGCCCATAGATTGCACCCGCCGACGTCAAGTCCGTAACCGTAATGATGTTTGGCAAATTAAAACTGGGGGGATAATTTGTGGTCGTGTCATAATCCACCTGGCTATTGACTGCGGCGCAGACTAATACGACGTTGCTTTGAGAGGCAAGCTGACAGGCTGCGGCTAGTTGACTGGAATACCCGCCTGTGCCCCATGAAATGTTTATCACTGAAGCCCCATTTGTCACACACCAGTTGATGCCGGAGGCCATGTCAGGGGTTGCATAAAATGAGCCGGCGGAAGCCACAAACAGCCGCGCATTTTGCACGATTCCCAGCACGTTGGTGCCTTTGCCGGCGATGACGGACGCGATCAAGGTTCCGTGGCCGATGTGATCGCTGTAGTCCCCAGATTGCGAGCCGGTGAGAAACAGGCAGCCGGCGGAGACAGTGCCCGCCAGGTCTGCAAACGAATCATCTACGCCGCAATCCACAATGCCGATGCCGATGCCGGAAGCATCCGTATTCGCCGGGAGGGAGATGGAATAGTCGCCTCCTGCGGTTGACGACTCGACAACGCCATTAAGATAAAGCAGTGACGGCTGGCCGGAGTTATCCAGCCAAAATTCGTAGGCATTGCGGGCATAGCCTTCGCCATAATAAAACGGAACCATGCGGCTGGCATTGTAGTTGACATAATTGCCGGCAAAAATACCTGGGCAAAACGATGAGCAAAGGCAAAAGGCCGTCAGCCATTTGAGGCGCGGCTTGACAACAACAAGCCGGCATAACTGCAAAAATTCGTTCACGGCTGACCGCGCAAAACGATTCACCCTTGCTACCGCCGTCAATAATTGTGCTTTGCCTCGTGACATTTGCCGAGGACATTCCATTTGCCGGGCGGATTGGCCCGGTTGTGGTTTGAGTTGTGTGATGATGGCTGTTTGCCTGTTCTTTCCGTTCATATTTTTTTCTTTAAAAGTCCGCGCAATAAAATTGATGTGCGATATTTCCGGTATTACGCTGCTGAAGGTCAGCTGGCCGCTGGTAACTATCGGCGGGTTATGAATCCATCCAACCTTGAAATTCCGCGTTTCATCTGCAACAAAGTTACAGCTCAGCATATCCACCCGCGACTGGGAGTATCCTTGCCGTAACTAGCAAAACACTGGGATGCCATTGACTATTGCGGATGTGACTGCCGCCGTCGTCCGTGGTTTTGCCAAAGGCGAATTATCGCGCGCCGCACCGGTGACGCGGCGCAAATTCGGGCCGCGTGCCACGGCTAGCAATGGCCTTTGCGGTTAGAAATTAAGAGCGGTCTTCTTCGGTCATTCATATTTTTTACAGATATGCAGGTCGAGGAACCTTTGATGCATCCAACTGGTTTTCATGCGCCATCGCAAAGCTTCGGAGTTCAATAAAAATCCCAACCGGTTATTAGAATTAAACCGGCTTTCACTTGGCGTCGCACCTTGTGGAAAGCAAGTCCACTGATACCAATGGGTTTTTGAGCGCATGGGGCACCATGCACCGCGCCGACTAACCTCCCCGCTGGAATCCGCAACGCTGGAAAAATTGTGTTGCGGGCTCAAGGTTGCACGGCGAATTACGGATTGGCCGTGGATGCTTCAAGTATCGTTCACGGCTGGGGCTCCGGTCTGCCAGCAATTCCACAAAGTTTGTTTGGCGCGGTATCGGCTGCCGTGGGCGGTTATCATTGCCTTTTTCTGGGGCAAAATGGCCGCGTGGTTGCCGGCGGAGATAATTCCTTCGGACAGACCAATGTGCCAGCCGGCTTGACCAATGTTGTCGCAATCGCCGCCGGCTCTTTTTTTAGCATGGCATTGCGAGCGAATGGCACGGTGGTAGTTTGGGGCTCCAGCGCGTTTGGCCTGACCAATGTCCCGGCATATTTGACAAATGTCATTGCCATCGCTGCAGCCGGTTCCACCTGCCTTGCCATGGTGGGAAACAGTCCGCCCGTGTTGAGTGCGTTAGCAGGGAATGGTATTTTCACAACCAATGTTTTCAGCCTTTCCATCCCAAGTCAGGGGGGCCGGGTGTTTAAATTGGATTACAAAAAGTCGTTGAAGATACGAATTGGACCGGTTGGACCCTTTACGGACTCCCCGTCTTCCCGCTCGCGGCTGGCAACGGCGCAAATCTCTTTTTGACGGATTCGTCCGCAACCAATTCGACGCGTTTTTATCGCGTCCGGAAGTGGTAGGATGCGCTCAAGTTTTATGAACGCATCCCGGAAATAACTTAGACAACCTTAACCAGGTCGCCACCTGCATTGAAATGCCCGGTCGGGTTATACCCCATATACTTCGCAGTTTAAAAGCGGATTCTAAAGTCATGAAGATTAGATCATCGCTCATCACGTTCCTTTGCGCCGCGGCTTTTTCCGCAGGTGGCGACAAGCTTGGAGCCTAAGCAATCCCCATAGACACCCGCCCGATGCCTTTAAGCGATGCATTTGTTCGCGTCACTGACTTCGGTTTTTAACGACTTATTGGCGGACGGTGGGATGAAAAACTTTTAATCAAAAACAATTTTATGAAGAGCAAATATAGGCTCGGTTGGAGTTTAATCGTGTTGACCTTTCTGGCCCGCGCAATAGACGAATCCGCTGCCGCCAGCATTCCCGCGGATGGCTACCTAGAACCGCCGGCTGGCAATTTTCTGGTGCTTTCAAATGTCACCGGCGAGGTGCGAGTGTTGGATTCCAAAGGGCTAGTGCTGGAAAAACATTTGACGTATCTGCCGCGCATCCCGCTGGCAAATTTATCTGCGGATCAACTGCACGCGTTGCTGGAAACCAAGACGGCTTACGCCAGCTTGACGGCATTCGGATCGTCCAGCGGCACAAATGGGCAAGGCGTGGCTGTGGAACGTGAGTTGCAGGACGCCTGGCATCAGGGGTCGTCCTTGGCCGGAAGAATTCAAACGCGCCTGGAAATCTTGGAAGATCTGCGCGACTACAACAACGAAATCGCCCTGCTGTCCGGCAGTCTGGCGGCGGCCGGCCAGTATGCGGCCAACGACATCCCGATCAACAACCGTTTGACGAATCGCGCCGCCACCGTGGTCGCGGCCGCCGCGCAGGTGGAAACGGCCGAGAATTATCGGGCGACCGGCGGGGCCGACGCCCCGCAGGCGGAACAACAAGCCCGCCAAGTTTACCAGGCAACTGCGGCGCGGATGGAACGGGCCAATGACGTGGCCATGGTCGCCAACGGGCAAATCGCCGGGGCGAACCAGGCAATCACGAATCATCTGGCCAGATGCGCGGCGCTGGCCGCCCGGCTGGCGACTCACGGCATCAATGTTTCCGGCGTGCCGCCGTTTTCGCCGATTCCGCCGCTGACGTTGCAAGCAGAAGTGGACGCGGAGCGGAAGACCCATTGATCTGACTTTTTCTGAAATAAATAAATAATCAAACCATGAAAACAAAATATTTGCATGTATTCAGCCTGACCATCGCGGCGGCGGGATTAGGCCTGTGGTCGGGCTGTGTCGTTGAGCCGAATGGAAGGTTGGCCTTTCAACCATTCGTGGTGGTGGCTCCGCAGCCCGTGGTCTATGCGGCGCCGGTGCCGGTGGAAGTGGCTCCGGTAATGATACCTGATAGTTACGCCTGGGATGGTTACGAATATGTCGGTCTCGTAGGCGACCAGTATTACTATCTTGGCCCCGGCAATGTCTGGCTGTTCTGCGAACCGTTCCGCATGGAGCGCTTCCACGGCTGGGAAAGCAGCCATGCGGATTGGCGGAACCACGCCATTCGCAATGACCGTTACCGAACGGACCGCAATGGTCATGTGCAACCAAGGCGTGACGTGCGGCAGGATGAGCATAGGAATAGCGAGCACTGATCCGCAAAGGAAATCAACCCCCGGCTGAGACAACTGGAGAGACTCCAAAATGAAATATTATTTATGCGAACCAAGTTTCCCAGAATAGACATGACGCGCAGTATCGCGGACGACAAAGGCGATTGATTTTCAAAAACTTCACATCAAAAAATGAAAGCATGAAAATAATATGAAGGCCAAATTTACTCTGATTCGTTTGTGGCAGAGACTCATAAACTATTAAACAAATAAGAGACACCTACTATTTTTTTGCGGTCTATCCAAAAGGCTCTGAAAGCAATAGGAGTCACCTGACGTGTTAAGTTACAACTTGCGCCCCTTAATTTTCTAAAGTCTCACTCTAACTAATCTAACTAAAAGCGATCTTGTCCGCAATAGGAGCGGGCAGTGAAGACGCCCTGAAAAAACATGCCGAGCGCCTACCGGAGGTGAAGCGATGAACGGCAAAGCAGGTTTTCTCTGGTGGGCAGCTATGCGCCACGGTGATTGTTTGATTGCACCATCGCGGCCCGGTGAGTTTTTCGAGCAGTCATCGTCGAGCGATGCATTTATGCCGTGGACCTCGATCCGCTCGCCGCCGAACTCTGCCACTTCCGAAAGGCAGCTGCATGAATGTATTCGATTGTTTGGATACTATGGGATCTGCCTACGAAAAGAATCCTGGTATGAAGCTCTGACGCGCCCCAACTTTTGACATGGGGATCCGGTCGGCGGTCGAGCAGGGCGTCACGTTTTTCGACACCGCCGAGGTCAATGCTGCGGGCAGAAATCCCACTCCCGTCACTGGTCAGTGTAAGCTAATTCAAACTTTGTATGCGAGTCTCGTCCAACTCAAGGCGCAGATAGTCATAACAAACACCGGACGTAAGTTCCCCGGCGGGGACGGTGAGCGTCATTTCGTTTTCGCCCGCCTTCAGGAACGCGCCGTTGAAGGGTTGGGCATATTCCCGCCACACGCCGCGGTCTGTGTTGTAGCGCAGCGCGTTGGTTGAGATGGGACGAATGGCGCCGGCGTTCTGACCGTTGACGCCAATGATCAGGGTGGTGCTGTCGGAGCCACCTAACGCGACGCGCAAGGTGGCAGTGCCTTTGGGGGCGTGATCCAGATTAAATTTGATGGTCCAAGTGGTCGCCCGGCCGCGGCCCCAATCCCGCCACATATCCTGGCCCGGCGTGGTGGGAAGATTGACCCATCCGAAGGGCTGGTTAGCCGGGTCCTTGGCGGCGGGATTGACGAAACTAAGATTCGTCGCGTGGGGAACTTGCTCGAAGAACCAGTCCTTGTGCCAATCGCTCTGGCCGACGGTGTAAGTGATGTCGTTGGGGAACAACAGGGCGTAGCGCATACCCCAACCCCAACGCCAGTATTCGTCGCCCTTGAAGAATTCACCGCCGTTGCGGTTGGGGTAGCCAATTTCCCACACCTGCTTGCCATTGCGGACGGGCTTCCAGTCGAGCTTGCCCAGATCAATATCCTTGCCGGCCTCGACGGTGATGTCGGTCTTGGCGTATTCGCCCAAAACTCCGTCGGCAAACGCGTGGAGGGTATATTTGCCAGGGCGGACGTTGGTGATTTTGAACGTGCCGTCTTCTTTGCCCTGGTTCCAGAACTCGTAATAGTTGCCGTCGTGCTGCCAGGTAACGAGGTTGCCATTGCCGGATCGCCGGGCAAAGGCTCCGCCGGTGCCGGTATAGTCAGGGTGAGCCAGACCGATGGTAAGATTGGGCAGTTTGGTGGTGGCGGCCTGCGGGTCGTTCAGGACGACCTGGCCGGTGACGTTGCCGCGCTCGGACTTGTGCGGATAATCCACGCCGCTGACCCACTCATACGGCCACGAGGCTTTGACTGTTACGGCCTTGGCCAAGGCATCGTTCCAAAGTGCAAAGGCATTGTCATGCCACGTAGCGGGCACGGTGGGGTTACCCTGCGTGGCGGCGAGCGTGTCCAGTTCGGCCTGGGACGGCTCCTTGGGATCTTTCAGGGCGTTCAAATAGACAAAGATCGGCCCGACGACTTTTGTCCAGTCTTGGCCTTGAGGGATATTGTTACCGGCACCGCCGCCATAGTGGCCGGAGGTCCAGTAGTCCAGCAAGGTCCCGCTCATGTGGCAGACGAGGTCCATCTTTTCGGCACCGCCGCCAATGTATTCGGTGGTGGGATTGATGAAATAGACGCCGATATGGTCCTTGGTGCTGGAAAAGCCGTAGGCGGGCAGCCGATACATGATGCCGCAGTAAGTGTATTTGTGTTCGACGGAGTTCTTGTAATTACCGGCGGCGATGATTCTCTGCTCTTTGGCATGAATGACGGTGCCGGAGCGCAGGTCCTGATCGGTGATCATGAGCTGGTTGCGATCTTTATCCACCGAGAGCCAGTCAAAGGTGGGGTTCATGGACTCAAGGATAAAACGGTTTTCGCCGAAGCCCGCGGTGGCGTTGGAGGCCGGATGCGTATATTGCGCGTAGGTGTAAAAGCCGCTGACCCCGCGTTCCATGGTGTAGCGAATTTCGATGTCAATGCGTCCGCTGTTGGCACCCTTGATGGCTACCTCGCCGCGCTGGCCGCCGTTGGTCGCCGGGTCAATGGTCACTGACGGGGTCACCGTGCCGGAAGGCGCTCGTTCCCAATTCGCGTGACCCGCCGCGACGACAATGCCGTGATAGACCAGCGACTGAATGCCGCCGGTGGCCTTCAGAACCCTAAGCTTTACGATGCCATTGTCCATAGTCCAAGTCGCGCCGTTGTCGGTGATGGTCACCGGGGCGTTGGTCGCCGCTCTGGCAACCGCGGGCACGGCGAGAGTCAGCGCTACGAAAATAGACGCAAGGAGGAGGCGTGGGCTGGCAGTCGAAAGCACAATCATGAAATGAGTTTTTTAGTTGTTGGTCGGATCAAAGCCATGCCCTTCGCCAAACAATCATTTTCTGGCGGGGTGTGCTGAAGCAAAAGACGGCATTTAACGCGTTGGGTTACATTAAACAGTCTCCTGTGTTAGAGGATTATTATTTCATCTCTTTGCATCCATTATCTTGGCTGAACATGGATCCATGTTGGTTTAAGTCCGCTGATTTTCGGCACATAAATAAACTCGCAAATTTTTTCAGCCGGGAATTTGACCTTCAATCCTGCGGCGTCCTGCGTGAATCGGAGCGGCTCGCCGTGGCCGAGCAATTCCACCTTTCCGACTTTTCCCTGCGCACACGATTAGATGAGGCAGAACACTAATAACTCACCCGGTAAAACATAGCTCTAGTTACCGGTTGATTGGTCAGGGTCATCGTCATATTTGTGCTCGTGGCAGTGAACGCCAGATAATTTGACCAAGTCGTCAGATTAGTGCTGCTCTGGATGGTATAGGGCAGTGTGGGATAAAGATTGGAGGCTTTGAGGGTAAAATTGGTGCCGCTGCGACCCATCGTCAGTTCAGCCGCAACGGCGTCGAACGCGGCGGTTGCAGTCAACGCATTCAATTTGGTCGTCGGATGCAACACGTCCCAGAACACATAGTTTGCCCCGGACCGTTAAAACTTTTGTCCGCCAGGCCGGGGTCGTCAAGGCACCTTGCAGGGTCACGGTAAAACCGTATGCCGCCGGCGCACTCAACACGTTGCTCAATCCGGCATTGTCATCCAGCAGGTAAAGCCGCCATCGCGACGCCTTCGGGCAGGTTGTCGCGCGCTATCAAAGTCTGGTTTGTTCGCTGGCTTACAGCGCGACCGGCAGCCTCGGCCAGAGTGAAGATCTGGCCCAAGAAACATTCGTGGCGGCGTGGAGGAAACTCAGCGAACTGCGCGAGCCGGAAAAACTGCGGGCCTGGCTCTGCGGCATCGCGCGCAATCTCATCAACAATTCACTGCGCAAGCAGGGCCACGAGCCGACCCATGCCGCGGAATCCATGGCGACAATTTTCGCAAGCCATTCGCCGGAGCCACAGCCTAACGAGCACATCATCACAAACGAGGAGCAGGCGATTCTCTGGCGCTCACCCGAACGCATCCCGGAGCTTTATCGCGAGCCACTCGTCCTAAATTACCGCGAAAATCAGTCGGTCGCGGCGGTGCGGAAAAGCTGGAATTGAACACGGATATCACCGGTCTTCAGGGAACGGCGAAATTGCTTGCGACCTTTTTTGACAAAGGCATAATAAAACCCCGTTGTTTTGCTGCGCCGGAGGTTTTCACCGGCGTAAGTTTATTCACCTTCAGTTTTCTCTAGCGTGTTTGAGTCCATTAGATGGTGTTAGGGATGCAAAAGAGGGATGCAACGGAAAACGGGCGGTTCACCAAAGCCGCTTAAATACAGGTGGCCAGCGTAGCTCAGTTGGTTAGAGCGTGGGACTCATAAGCCCGAGGTCAGTGGTTCGATTCCACTCGCTGGCACCATTTTTCCCAATGAAATTGGGCTTTCTGAAAAATGTTGCACAGAATTTGCACAAAATTCAGCCTGTTCCGCTGACAAGCGTGTGAGGTTCCCCGTCACCATCCGCCACAGATCGAGCAAGGCGAAAATCTACCGCCCGGCTGGAAAGTTCGCTTACTACCGCGTTTCCTTCACTGTTGCGGGTAAGCGGAAGATGCAAACCTTTGCCGCCTATTCCGACGCCAAAGCCGCCGCCGAACGCATCGTGCGCGAAGCTGCCAGCGGTTCGCAAGCCGCCGCGCTGTCCGCCAGCCAGTCCCGCGACGCTCTCGCCGCATTGGAACGTCTCGAATCCTTCCGGCAATCCACAGG